>Ga0335085_10000031_pt1 | contig 492802 bp, 458 predicted proteins | sample Lox_Sample_45_FD_206712 | JGI IMG/M metagenome (GOLD analysis project Ga0335085, IMG submission 206712) | Soil microbial communities from Loxahatchee National Wildlife Refuge, Florida, United States - Lox_Sample_4.5 | ecosystem: Environmental > Terrestrial > Soil > Wetlands | place: USA... | reverse complement strand
GCCGGCGGCGCATTTCAGCGCGAAATAGAGAAACTTGCAGTTCAATGCTGGAGGCCCTCCGGCCTGACGCCAAGCCAGGGTATTTTACTACTCCACGTCATTGATAACCCGGATGCGTTTCCGACGATTATCTGCGCGGATTTCAGGGTAAACGCCAGCTCTGTCACCCGGCTGGCAGATCAGCTGGAAGCAAAAGGCCTGATCCAACGGATTACCTATCATCACTTGTGTTATCTCGAGGCTACCGAAAAAGCGTTGACGCTTCTGGCCGTCCTTTCAAAATGTGAAAATAACTTTCGCGCAAAATGCACCGAAGCGCTGGGAAATTGGACGCCGGCAATCCTCGCCCGATCGCTGAACCGGGCAACGGATAAACTCCACGCTTCCAACAAAAAATGACGACCTTGACATTCGACAACATCATTCATCATATATCTATGCCCGGAACAGATAAAAAAGTGGAGCTCTCCTACCTTGAAAGATCCATCACCTATGAAACATACAAAAAGCTGGTGGAAGACCTGCTTGCGAAAGGGATGTCGACAGGCCCCCAACAGTCCGAAGCCTTAACGCATTATTCGGAGCTCAACCTCCAGCGGATGCACCGCGTTGAAAAGACGATGCAACTGCTGCCCGAGGTAAAAGAGCGAATGGCAGGCGTCAACCACCCGCAAACCTGGCTCGTTCTTACGGAGGGATGGTGCGGCGATGCGGCGCATAGCCTGCCCGTCATGAAAGCGTTGGCAGACCTTAACCCGAATATCCGCATGCGACTTTTGCTGAGGGACGAGAACCCGGAGCTGATGGATCGATACCTCACCAACGGGATCGCCCGGAGCATCCCTAAGCTGATTGCCGTGGATACGGCAACGGGAGCCGTGCTCTTCACCTGGGGCCCGCGCCCGACCGCGCTGCAGGAATCGTTTTATGGCATGCGTTCTGAAGGGCTTCCTTATGAGGTGATCAAAGAAGAATTACAGCGCTGGTACAACGGAGACAGGACGGTTACGATCCAGCGGGAGCTGGCAGCGCTTGCAGCCACTACATCAAAACCTTGAAATATGAAAATCGGTATTCTCGGCTCGGCGGAAGTAGGCCAGGCTCTTGGCCACGCATTTCTGGCTGAGGGACATTCTGTCTTCCTGGGTACGCGCCATCCCTCAAAAAAAGAAGTGGTCGAATGGCAGGCTGCGCATCCGGGCGCTCAAACGGGGTTACTTGCCGCTGCGGCAGAATTTGGGGAGATCCTCGTCCTTGCCGTGGCCGGAGCGGCGGCGGAGGACGCCATCAGGCTGGCAGGGTCGGAAAATTTCCATGCAAAAGTGGTGATCGATGCCACCAACCCGATCTCCAAAGAGCCGCCATCGGGCGGGGTGCTGCACTTCTACACATCGCTGGAGGATTCACAACTGGAGAGATTGCAGCGGCTGGTGCCGGCAGCCCGCTTTGTAAAAGCCTTCAACAGCGTCGGCGCGAACTTTATGTACAAACCGGCTTTCCCCGGCGGCATTCCCACGATGTTCATTTGCGGCAACGATCCAAAAGCAAAAGATACCGTTACGGACATCCTGCTGCGGTTTGGCTGGGAGGTGGAAGACATGGGCACTGCGGAAGCGGCAAGAGCAATCGAGCCGCTTTGCCTGCTGTGGTGTATCCCCGGTTTTCTTCGCAATGAGTGGAACCACGCGTTCAAACTGCTGAAGACTCAGGGCTGACGCTGCCAAAGCACGTCGGCAAACCATTTCTTCGAGTCAAAGAAGGTGTGGACGGGCCTGAATCCGGATTGAGCGGCCATATGGGCCATTTCCGCCAACGTATATTTTTGCGAGATCTCCATAAACATGGGTTCGTTCTCGCGGAAGACTATTGTATTGTCGCCGATATGCACCTCCTGTGCCGCAAGGCTGATCAGATAACTCTTGCAGGCGCCGCTACCGGGATCATAGACCGGATAGTGCTCAAATTGATCCGGTTGGAAGTCCGCCCCCAATTCGCGGTTTATCCTGGTGAGCAAATTCAGATTGAAGGCACGGGTAATCCCCTGGCGATCGTTGTACGCGTCGAGAATGGTCTTTGGATGCTTCTTCAGATCAAATCCGATCAGCAAAAGATCGCCGGGATGCATCCGGTCATGTAACTGACGGCAAAAAAAGGTAGCCTGAGGCATGGTCATATTGCCGATATTGGCGCCCATAAAGAGTACAATCTTCCGCTGGGAGGAAAAGGTGCTCACATGTTCCATCCTGTCCATATACTCGCCGTTCAGTCCCTGAAGCCGGATCCCGGGAAGGCTCACCGGGAGACGGTCCTCCAGCCACTGGATCACATTAGCGGAGATATCGATGGGATAATACGTAAAAGGCACTTTCTCCTTTTGCAGCTCCTTTAGCAAATACCACGATTTTGTGGCGTCCCCCGGACCCAGCTCTATAAGATCGAACGAGCGATCAAATTCCCGAAAGAGACGCACCATGCTTTGTGATTGGTGCTGAAGGATTTCCATCTCGCACCGGGTTGGATAGTACTCGGGACTGGCCATGATCTGCTGGAAGAGCTTGTCTCCCGCCTCGTCGTAGAAGTATTTCGAAGACAGGTACTTGTTCTCCGCCCGAAGGCCGCTGATAACCTCGTGATAAAAAGTAGAAGCCTTGCGGCCGTTGAGTTTGACGGGAGTGGCTGACAACATAGACCTATTTTAACAAGTTACGGGATGTAAGGTTCGATCGATTTCGACGGGCGGCCAGATTAGACTGCAAGCCGTATGCCAGTGAACTGCCACCTCAGGGGCGGATGGAAAAAATTGCGGTATGTCGTCCGGCTGTGACCGGCAGGAGTCGCGACAGAAGCGCCTCTCAACACCATCTGGCTTACCATAAATTTTCCGTTATATTCTCCAATGGCACCCTCGGCTTTCTTAAATCCCGGGTAAGGAAGATAGGCGCTCTCCGTCCATTCCCATCGTTTTCCCCAGTCAAACCGGCCCGATGCGGCCTCCCATTCCCATTCCGTGGGTAAACGACACCCCTTCCAGGCGGCATAGGCGGCTGCTTCATAATAATTGATGTGACAGAGGGGTTGGTCCGGGTCGAGCGGACGGAGACCGGCCATCGTATAGTGGTGCCAGTTCGCGTCGATGTAATGCCAGTACAACGGTGCACCGGTCCCGTGGTTCTTAACCCAATCCCAGCCTTCCGCGTGCCAGTAGCTAAAATTTTTGTAGCCCCCCGCTTCCATAAATTCGAGGTATTCGCGATTGGTGACGAGGCCGGCGGCGATCCGGAATTCATCCAGCCATACCTTATGGCGGCTCAATTCATTATCGAAACAGAAACCGTCCCCCTTGTACCCGATCTCATATATGCCCGCCGGGATCGTCAGGTAACCGGGCCCCCCCCATTTTGAAGGGTCCCGGCGGGCCGGCGCGCCGCGCTCGTCGATGTCCCGCTCCGACCAGGCCGGAAAGAGCGGGTTGTGGCCGAGAATATATTTGATATCGGTATACAGCAGTTCCTGGTGCTGCTGCTCGTGATTGAGGCCGAGAACGATGAGCTGCTCCAGCGCAGGGTCGGGCCCGCCGCCGATCAAAGCGGCCATTTTTTCGTCTACATATCGACGGTAGTCGTAGACCTCATCGACCGATGGCCTGCTGAGGTTTCCCCTGTCCGTCCGGACGACCCGCGCGCCGATCGTCTCATAGTAGCTGTTGAATACATAGTTGTAATCCGGGTTGAACGGCCGGTAGCCGGGTTGGTGCGGGAGCAGCACAAACGCCTCCCAGAACCACGTGATATGACCGAGGTGCCATTTGGGCGGGCTGACATCCACGATAGGCTGCACGACATAGTCTTCTTTTTGTAAGGGACGGCAGATGGCTTCGCTGGCGGCCCGGACCGCCCGGTATTGTTCAAGCAGGTTCATAATTTATCTTTTTTAAGGTAGCCGGCCAGGTCGGAAATCGTGTGGATGCCCAGTTGGCTGGCCTGCGACCGCCGCATCATCAGGGCATACGCATTGTTAAAGCCGATAGGATCCAGCCATTGGAGATCATAGAGATTGGAAAACTGCGTTTGCACGTACTCGTATACGCTGTCCCGGTTCGCGGCGAGTCGTTCCGCCTCACCGGCCGGGGGATGCAATATGGCGAGCAGGGCGGTGCCGGTATATTCGGGGTACAGGTCGATCTGCCGGTTGATCAGCGCTTCAAAGCAGATCTTCGTCCCGCCCAGTCCCGTCTTGCTGTCCGCCTGGAGATCGGTGTAACCCCGGATCAACTCGGCATACATGTCCGTGAGGATATATTGCTCCGGAAAGATCTTCGAACCCAGCCGCACCACGCCCTTATTCCCGTTGCGGGGACTGCGGAATAGTCCGCGTGCCACCAAAAAATCGTGCGCGCATTTCGCCGGTGACTGATGCAGGTATTCGACCTGGTAGTTCAACGCGGTCATCACCGAATCGGTGATCTGGCCGGCCAGTTTGTTAAGTGCGGGCGCAAGTTCAGGGTATCGCTGCAGGACCTCCCGGCGGACCACCGGTGCCGCGTAATATGGCGGAAATATTTTTTTGTTGTCGTCCAGAACCACGAGGTCATAGGCCTTCAATCGTCCATCGGTGCTGTAACCGCTGATAACATCCAACTTTCGGTTATAGATCGCTTTGTACATGACGGCGTCGCTGATCACCACGGTTCGGATCTTTAGCCCGTATATCGTGCGGAGCCCGATGTCGCCGTCCTTTCTGCCCATAAACTCGGGAGTGAAACCGGCAAGCAGCCTGCTGTTACCGCCCAGGGGCAGGACGTACAGGGAAGACAGTAGCAGGATGACCAGCGGCAAGGCGCGGACAGCGGCCATCCGGCCTTTGGTGCCGGTCCGCTGCAGCAGGGAGAGCAGGAAATCCAGTACGATCGCCAGCAACGCGGCGGGAATGGCGCCGGCCAGGATCATGTTGGTATTGTTAAGGGCGATCCCGCCGAAAATAAATTCTCCCAATCCGCCGGCCGCGATATAGGCCGCCAGCGTTCCGACGCCTACATTGATCACGGTCGCCGTCCGGATGCCGGCCATGATCACCGGGAATGCAAGGACCAGATCGACCCGGAAAAGCCGTTGGGAAGCCGTCATGCCCATCGCGACCGCTGCTTCCCGGACACCCGGATCCACCCCGTCGATACCGGTATAGGTATTCCGGATAACCGGCAGCAACGCGTACAGAAAAAGGGCGGTGATCGCCGGTAGCGGGCCGATCCCCAGTAAGGGTATCATAAATCCCAGCAATGCGATACTGGGAATGGTTTGAAGGACCCCGGCTATTCCCAGCACCATGCCGGCCGCACGCCGGTGACGCGTAATATAGATACCCAGGGGCAATCCGATGGCTACTGCGATCAGCAACGATATAAAGGTCAACCCGATATGCTGCACCGTCTGTTGCAGTAATTTACCGGATTGCTGCTGCATGAATTGCCAGAGGCTTTCGGATTGATCCATCAATGCTGAGTTTTCCTGAAGTGATCGAATGCGCGAATAAGGGCCGGGTAGTCACTTGCGCCAATCCGTGCGGCCTCGAGCTGGAATCGCTGTTCTTCAAAAAAATCACGGGCATATGCGCCGGTGGGTTCGAACAGCAACTGATCCGGAGTGCCCTGCTGTACGATGATGCCCTTGTCCATAAGGAATATCCGGTCAGCCAGTTCGAACGCTTCCTGCACATCGTGGGTGACGAGAACAATGGTGGTGGATCGCAGTTCATCCAGTTCCGCAAAGTCTTTTCTGACACTGGCACGCGTAATCGGATCAAGCGCGCCAAAGGGTTCGTCCATCAGCAGGACGGGGGGATAGGCTGCCAGCGCGCGGGCGATGCCGACGCGTTGTTGCTGACCGCCGCTTAGTTCATGCGGGTAGGCATCATAATATTGCTGTGGCGGCAGGTGAAGTTTTTCCATCAATTGCGCCGCGCGGCCGGCAATCTTCGCTTTGTCCCAGCCCAACAGCCGTGGCGTGATGCCGATATTCTCCCCGATGGTGTAATGCGGGAACAGCCCGTTGTTCTGAAAGACATAGCCGATCTTTCGGCGAAGCTCTTCCGGCCGTTGGTCGGCGATCCGGCGGCCGGCGATGGATATCTCCCCGGAATCGGGCTCGAGGAGGCGATTGATCATTTTAAGAAGGGTGGTCTTGCCACAACCGCTGGTCCCCAGGAAAACGGCGTTTTCCCCTTCTTTTACGGAAAAGGAAATATGGTCGACAGCCTTGTGCGTGCCAAAGGTTTTGGTGATATTTTTAACGACGATCATGCTGCAGGTTGTGGCGGCGGTCAGCCGTAAGGCTCTTTACAATTTGGCGAAAAGATTGTTCAACGACTCGGCGTAGGTCGGATGCGCGTACATTCCGTCGCGGACAATATCGCAGGTAACGCCGCCTGTCATCGCCATCTGGACGATACTCATAAGTTCTCCGCCGCCGGAGATCAGCATGGCGGCGCCGAGGATCTTCCGGTCGTCGGCATTCACGATCACTTTGAGCAGTCCACGCGTTTCGCCATTTTCTCTGGCCCTGGCGACATAACTGGCGGGCATGGAGGCGACTTTGACATTCAGCCCTTTTGCCCGTGCCTCTCTTTCGGTCAACCCTACCCGGCCCAGTTCGGGGTCGGTGAACAGGCAATAAACGGCTTCGCGATGTACAGTACTCAGGTTTGCATTTTCGATCAGGTTCTTATATACGATTAGGTGATCGTTCCAGGACACATGGGTAAATTGCGGGCCTCCGTTTACATCTCCCAGCGCGAAAATCCCCGGAACGGTTGTCTCGAGACGGCCATTGACCGGAATAAAACCATGCGCATCCAGGGTTATCCCCGTTGCGGCTACCTGGAGACCGGCGGTGTCCGGTCTTCGCCCGGCGGCCACCAGTACATGGGAAGCGGTGATAACCTGCGTCGGATCGGCCGACTGCAATTCCAGCCTGACGGCATCGCCCTGCGCTATCCGGGCCACCCGGGTGTCCATCAGGATTTGAATACCGTCCTCCTCGAGTATCTTCCGGATCTCGGCGGATATGTCCTCATCTTCCCGGGGTAGAAATTTGCTGCCGCCCTCGATGATCGTCACCTGGCTGCCGAGCCGCCGGTAAAGTTGCCCAAATTCCAGCGCAATATAACCCCCTCCGATGATCGCAAGATGGCCCGGGATCTCGGCCAGGTCAAGAATGGAAGCGGAGGTCAGATAGGGAATGTCGTAAAGTCCGGGGATAGGAGGCAGGAACGGCACGGCGCCCGCATTCAGAATGATATGCTCCGCGGTCATCGTCTCTTTTGATCCGTCCTCTTTTGTGACGGTCAGCTCCTTTTGACCGGTGAAGGATGCCGTTCCGAAGATCAGTTCCAGGTTTGGCGTACTGAGAAGACTTTTGGTGCTGCCTTCGCGCGCGGAAAGGACGACCGAATTTTTTCGCCGGAGGAAGGTCTGTACATCGACATCAAAGCCGCTTGTCCGGATGCCGAAGTCAGCGCTTCTTTTGGTGAGGTACGCCACTCTCCCGGAAGCGATCAGGGTTTTGGTAGGTGTACAGCCGACATTGACGCAGGTACCGCCTACCCATTGCCGTTCGATCAATGCCGTCTTCCAGCCGGCGGCGGCCAGCTTTCTGGCGAGTGGTGTCGCTGCCTGTCCGGAGCCGACCAGGATAGCATCGTATTTTGTCATGAAGATGTATGCGGATTTTAAAGATAGGCAATTTTTGTACCGATCCTCTCACATTCCGTTTCATTCCAGGTACCGGATCATTTCACATACCGGCCAAGCCGAAGGATCAGATCCGGGTCAGGGCAGTTGTTCAGATAGACCTGGCGTTCGGAAAATCGGCAAACGCCGGGATAGTCGCCCTTCCATCCCTGCATATCGGCAATCAGCTGGATGTGCAGGTGCGGAGGCCAGTTTCCATTCTCAAAGCGCATTCCGAATTCGGCGATCACATCGCCTCGCCGGATCGAGGCCCCTTCGTAAAGATTCCTCAGGGAACGGAGACTGAGATGACCATACAAGGTATTAAACCCGATCCCGTCTACCTGGTGCGTGAGGATCAGCGTAGCACCATAATCGCTGTCATTATTGTTGAACGCAAAACTATGTACGATGCCGTCAAGCGGCGCCATAACTTTTGTCCCGGCAGGTCCCCATATATCCAGTCCGAGGTGCAGTCGCCGCGGTTCCCCGCCCGAGGCGAAATGCTTGCTGCGGGCATACAGCGTGCGGTGCTCCCCGTAACCGCCGAACCCGTATCGGGCCCCGTGCAGACGAATATTACGATCGATATACTGCGCAAGGCGCTCCGTATCCGCTATGTCGGCTGACCTGAGCTCCTTATTGTTCGCCGTAAAATCGAACGCGCAGAGACTGTCCTGTACCGGGTCGAAGGGGACCACCGGATGAAAACGGGCACTATGCCTGTTCAACGCCGCCGACAGGGTCGATTCGGTCATACGGTAGCTATACAACCACGTTGATCATCCTGTTTTTGACGTAGACGATTTTTTTTGGCGAGTTTCCGTCGAGCCATTTCCGAACGGTCTCATCGGCCAGCACAATCTCCTCTACCTGTTCCTGAGTGGCATCCAACGCGATATTAAGCTCGGTCCTTGTCTTGCCATTTATCGCTATGGGGTAGTTTTTTGCCGATTCCACGAGGTATCGTTGTTCGACCGCCGGATAGGCCGCATCCAGCACAGACCCTGCATTGCCCATCAGCTGCCAAAGCTCCTCGGCCACATGAGGAGCGTATGGGGCCAGTACGACAACCAGCTTTTCCAGGACCTCCTTCTTATGGCAGTTTAGGTCAATGAGCTCGTTCACGCCGATCATCAGGGCGCTGACCCCGGTATTGAAGGAGAAACGCTCCGTCGCGTCTTCGGTCCGTTTGATCGTCCGGTAGATACACTTCCATTCGGCTTCCGTGGCTTTCTCCGCGGTCCAAACCTTCCCTTTGCTCTCGTCATAAAAGAGGCGCCAGAACTTTCTGAGGAAGCGGAAAACTCCCTCGATTCCTTTCGTATCCCATGGTTTACTTTGCTCCACCGGGCCAAGGAACATCTCATACATCCGGTAGGTGTCGGCGCCATATTTCTTTACCAGGTCGTTCGGATTAACGGTGTTGTATAACCGCTTTGACATTTTCTCCACCTCCGCGCCGCAGATATATTTGCCATCCTCGGGAATGAATTGCGCGTTTGAATATTCAGCGCGCCATCGTCTGAAGGCTTCCATATCCAGTTCAAGTCCGTCCACAATATTTACGTCGACATGCAGCGGTGACAGCGTAACGGATTCCAATTCAATCGACGGATCGTCAAAAATGTTCTGCAATTCACGCGTTATCAGTTCATGGAATTCGGCAGTTCCGTGCATGGCGGCTATCCCCGCAGAAACAAAAATCGGGACATCGGAACCGGGCTCTCTTCCCTTCGCCGCCTCCGCCGGCTTGCCCTTCGTTTCCAACCGGTAGACAAACCGGCTGCTGCCCTGTATCATGCCCTGGTTGATCAGCCGTTTAAAGGGCTCATCGAATCCGATCCAGCCGCGGTCATACAGGAACTTGGTCCACATGCGGCTATAGAGCAGGTGACCGACCGCATGTTCGGCCCCGCCGATGTACAGGTCGACCTGTCCCCAGTAGTCGGAAGCCGCGCGGCTGCAAAAGACGTCCGCGTTATGCGGGTCCATATACCGCAGAAAATACCAGCTGCTGCCGGCGTAGCCGGGCATGGTATTGGTCTCCAGGTGACGGCTGGTCCAGGCAGGTATATTCGCCAGCGGACCCTCCCCTTCGGGGCCGGGACCATAATGATCGATATACGGTAATTCCAGCGGGAGATCCCCGTCAGCGAGCGGGGTGGCAATACGGGCTTCCCCATCCTTGTCCTGTCGCCAAACGATAGGAAATGGTTCGCCCCAGTAACGCTGACGGCTGAAAGCCGCATCCCGCATCCGGTAATTTGTCTTTCGCACACCGATCCCTTTCTCTTCTATTTTGCGGATGGCGATCAGAATGGCATCCTTCATCACAAGACCGTCGAGAAAGTCGCTGTTCTCCAGGATAGCATCCTTGGTCGGGTTGGCATCGAGGCCATTAAAAGCGTCGCCGATAATATTCGTGATGGAGAGCTGAAAAAACTGCGCAAACCGGAAGTCCCGTTCGTCTCCGCAAGGCACGGCCATAATAGCGCCGGTCCCATACCCCGCCAGCACATACTCCGAAGTCCAGATCGGGATGTGCAGCCCGCTGAAGGGGTGGATAGCAAAAGCGCCGGTAAAGCAGCCGGTGATCTTCTTTTCCGCCATCCGTTCCCGCTCGCTTCGGCTTCCGACATACTCCAGGTATTCGTCGACGGTCGCGCGCTGTTCCGGGGTAACGATCTTTCCCAACAGTTCATGCTCCGGGGCGACAACCATAAAATCGACTCCAAAGATCGTATCGGGGCGGGTGGTGTAGACCCGGAGTTTTTCGGTTGACCGGAAGATCTCAAAATCGATCTCGGCCCCAAAACTCTTGCCGATCCAATTGGTCTGCATCTCTTTCATGGCGTCGCTGAAATCCACCTTCTCCAGTCCGTCGAGCAGGCGGTCGGCATAGTCGGTAATCCGCAAATACCATTGACGCAGTTTCTTCTTTATGACGGGGAAACCGCCACGCTCACTTACGCCTCCGACCACTTCGTCGTTGGCGAGTACCGTGCCGAGCGCTTCGCACCAGTTGACCTCTCCATAACCGCAGTATGCCAGGCGGTAACTCATTAAAATTTCCTGCCGCCTGCGCTCATCGTAGTGATTCCAGGCAGCCGCATCAAAGCGGGCCGCCGGCTCGCCGGGGCTGGGGTGGGCGTGATTTCCCGTGTTGGAAAAGATTTCCTCCAGCTCGGCGATCGGGCGGGCCTTTGCCAGTTTGCGGTCGTACCAGCTGTCGAACAACCGGAGGAAGATCCACTGGGTCCATTTATAATAATCGGGATCCGAGGTCCGGAATGACCGGCTCCAATCGAAGGAAAAGCCGATATTATCAAGCTGCTTCCGGAAATTGGCGATATTGTCATCCGTGGAGACGGCAGGATGTATTCCATGGTCAATGGCATACTGCTCGGCGGGAAGTCCAAAGGCGTCGTATCCCATCGGATGCAATACGTTAAATCCTTTCAGCCGTTTATAACGAGCATAGATATCGCTGGCGATATAGCCCAACGGATGGCCGACGTGGAGACCCGCGCCGCTGGGATAAGGGAACATATCGAGTACGTAGAACTTTGGTTTGGACGGATCGTTCGTCACCTGGTAAGTCCGGTCCGCTATCCATTGCCGCTGCCATTTCTTTTCAATATCGCCGAAGTTGTATTCCATAAACCTTGTTGGAAAAAAGTTAAAAGCTGGTCAGGTCCCGAAATAATGCGGACAAACAATCGTTTATTGGGTGTTAACCCAACATTGTCAGGGCATCAAAAATACGGAAAAATTGACCGTGGCAGCCTCGAAAGCGAGACACGAACCCGTCAAAACCGCTATTTTTGCCGGATATCCTGGTAAATCGCATCCGCACAAATAAAACTAAAACATGGCGCAGTTCGGAAAAGGTTACTCCAAGCGGTCCACTCCTTCCTATTTTATGGCGGTTCTGGGTGTCTCCCTGGTGCTGTTCCTGCTCGGGATGCTGGGGTGGATCGTAATCAATGCCAACAAACTAGGTCAAAATTTTCGGGAGAACCTGGAAGTGCAGGTCTATCTGCTGGCCACAGCGACGTCAAAGGACAGCGCCAACCTGGTACAGTTTGTCGCGGCTCAGCCCTATGTAAAATCATATGAATTTATCTCGACGGAAGGTGCGAAGAAACGGTTCGTTTCCGACGGCAACGCCGATTTTTCTTCGGTGCTGGACAAAAACCCCCTGCCGGCAAGCGTCAATTTCAAGGTACGCAGCGAATTCGCCAACCCGGATTCACTGACGAAGATCACGAAAGAGCTCAGCCAGAACATTGCCGTCAGTGACGTCCAGTATAATAAGGCCCTTGTATCCAACCTCGACGAGCGGATCCGGAAGATCAGCTTCATTTTACTCGGAGTGACGGTCATCATTTCGGTACTGGTGATTATCCTCATTGATAATACGATCCGGCTGGCCATGTTCAGCAACCGTTTTATCATCAAGACCATGCAGATGGTCGGCGCCACTCGCTGGTTTATTGCCAAGCCGATGGATATCCGGGCGCTGGTTAATGGGGCTATCAGCGGGCTGATCGCCATTGGCGGGATCATCGGGGTCATCGTTATCGCGGAGCAATGGCTGCCGCCGATGCAGGCACTGCGGGATTATACCCTGTTATCGGTGATGTTTGTAACCATCTTCGTCCTCGGAATCGGCATCTCCTTTATCAGCACACACCGTAGTGTGGTGAAGTACCTGAAAATGAAGCTCGACGACTTGTATTAGGCTTTCGTCCGGCCTCCATCCCGCCCCACAGGCGGGTATTTTGGCCTGTACGGGGATTACCGTATATTGCATCCCCAATAATCACTCAGATCCTCCATGGCAACGACAAAAAAAGAAACGGTTACCCCTGGTTCCAAAGCGGCCAACCCGGCTTCCAGGCCAACCACCTCCGGGCCTAAAACGGTCACCGCCGGCTCCAGGCCCAAGGCTGCCGCGGTCAAAAGCTATTCCAACGCCCCCCTGTTCGGCAAAGACAATTATCGCTGGATGCTGATCGGCATCGCGTTGGTCGCCCTGGGATTGATCCTGATGGCCGGTGGGAAAAGTAAGGATCCGAATGTATTCGATCCGCACCAGGTTTATAGTGTGCGCCGGATCACCATCGCCCCGATCCTGATCCTCGCGGGGTTCGTGATCGAGATCTTTGCAATCTTCAGGAAGGACAAGCCGACCACTCAAGCGTAACCAAATATGACTATCATCCAGGCCATCATCCTCTCCATCGTGGAAGGACTGACGGAGTTCCTGCCTATAAGCTCCACCGCTCACCTGAAATTCGCCAACCCGATCATCGGCGTCAGCTCGACTCCTTTTTCGGATATGTTTGAGATCGTCATTCAGCTCTTTGCGATCCTGGCCGTGGTGGTGGTCTATCGTAAAAAGTTCTTCGACTTTTCCCGCCTCAGCTTTTATATCAAGCTGGTCGTTGCAGTTATTCCGGCGATCGTCTTCGGTTTGCTGCTGAAGAAGCGGATCGACAATGCACTGACCGATCTGCATTTTATTGCCTGGGTAATGGTCGGCGGCGGCGTCATCTTTCTGTTTGTGGACAGGTGGTTCAGACATCCCCGGATCGATAGCGAACGGAATGTCTCCAATGCAGCTGCGTTCAGGATCGGCTGTTTCCAGGTCCTTTCCATCGTATTGCCGGGATTCAGCCGCTCCGGCGCCACCATCATCGGCGGACTGACCCAGGGGTTGACCCGGAAAGCAGCCGCCGAATTCTCGTTCTTTCTGGCCGTTCCAACCATGCTGGCCGCATCGGTCAAGACCTGGTGGGATGTGCATAAGGAGCATCCCGACGTCCTAACAAAAGACAACGCCTCTTTGCTGGCTATAAGCGGTGTGGTGACCTTCCTGGTAGCCATCGTGGTCATCCGGTATTTTATCGGTTTCCTAAAAAAGCACGGTTTCAGGATCTGGGGATATTACCGGATCGTCGTTGGTCTCGCCATGCTGATCTTATTGTGGAGGGGGATCCTGTCATGATCGTCACGGCGCCCAAAAAAGTGATCAATGGTTGGGCCATGTATGACTGGGCGAATTCTGTTTATAACCTCGTAATCACCACGACTTTTTTTCCGATCTATTTTCTGACCTCCACGGAACAGCATTTCAAAAGTACCAATATCCCCTTCCTCGGCCGGACCTTCGACAATAGCGCACTGTATAGTTTTTCGCTGGCCGCGGCCTACCTGCTCATCTCGCTTTTCTATCCCGTCCTGACGTCCATTGCCGACAATCGGGGGAATAAAAAGAATTTCATGCGGTTCTTTTGCTATATGGGGGCCGCGGGCTGCAGCCTGTTATACTTCTTTGACGGTTCGAATCTGGGCTGGGGGATCGGTTGTTTTATCCTCGCGAGCATGGGCTTCGTAGGCAGCCTCGTCTTTTATAATGCCTACCTGCCGGAAATCGCAGCGCCCGAAGATCAGGATGCGGTAAGCGCAAAGGGGTTTTCCTATGGCTATATCGGCAGCGTGATCCTGCAGGTCATCGGATTCGGACTGGTAATGGCCTTCCATCAGGCTCCCATTTCGCTTCGCCTGACCTTTTTGCTGGTGGGGATCTGGTGGGCCGGATTCGCCCAGATAACGTTTGCCGTGCTTCCAAAAAGCCGGGGCAATGCCGCGAGGGTCGGAACGATCTTCCAGGCCGCGTTTTCCGAAGTGCGAAAGGTCTATCGGGAGATCCGGAAGATGTCGGTCCTCAAACGCTTTCTCCGGGGCTTTTTCTTTTACAGCATGGGCGTGCAAACCGTTATGTTGGCCGCCACGCTCTTTGGTTCCAAGCTCTTGCACCTAGACGAGATCAAGCTGATCGTGACCATCGTATTGATCCAGCTGGTGGCTATCATCGGCGCCACCTGGATGAGCAGGCTGTCCGCCAGATACGGCAATCTCCGCGTGCTGATGGGCGTCGTCGTCATCTGGATCTTTGTCTGCGTCTCGGCCTACCTTACCGCCGGCAGGGCGGAAAAGCTGAGCGTCTTCCATGACCGGATCGCGCAGCTGGAGCGGCAGAAGGAGGACCTGGAGGGGCGCAGGACAAAAATGAGCGCGGGCGATTTCGATGTGCAGGACGCGACCGTCGAAGGAGAGCTCTCCCGTTGGAAACTCGACCTGTCGCCACGACAGGAGCCGATCGAATATTCTTTCTACGTGCTGGCCCTGATGGTGGGGCTGGTTATGGGTGGCATCCAATCCCTTAGCCGGTCGACTTACTCCAAACTGATGCCGGAGACAACCGATACCGCCTCTTATTTCAGCTATTATGACCTGACGGAAAAGATCGCCATCGTGATCGGCATGGGTAGTTTTGGCCTGATCACCCAGCAGCTCAGTATGAAGAATTCGGTGATCTCCCTGACGATATTCTTTGTGATCGGCTGGGCCTGTCTCTATAGCGCACGCATCAAACAAAACAAAACCGTCGCTGTCCATGCAAGTATATAGCATTCAAACCGGCTTCTTCAAACTGGATGGGGGCGCCATGTTCGGCGTCGTTCCAAAGTCCCTTTGGAATAAGGTCAATCCCGCCGATGACAACAACCTGTGCAGCTGGGCCTTGCGCTGCCTGCTGATCGAGGCGGGAGACAAGCTTGTCCTGGTAGATACCGGGATCGGGAACAAGCAGGACGCGCGGTTCTTCAGCCATTACCATCTCCACGGTGACGACAGCCTGGACAAATCGCTGGCGTCGCACGGCTTTCACCGGGAGGACATTACCGATGTGTTGCTGACCCATTTGCATTTCGATCACTGCGGCGGGAGCATCGTCCGTGAAGGAGACCGGCTGATTCCCGCCTTCCCCAACGCGACGTATTGGTCGAACAGCAGACATTGGAAATGGGCCATCGAACCCAATGACCGCGAAAAAGCATCTTTTTTGAAGGAGAACATCCTGCCGATCCAATCCAGCGGACAGCTGCGCTTCGTCGATGTTGCGGGGGGTAGCGAAGCGCCGGACGGGCCCCAGGCCATCCTTCCCGGGTTGACCCTTCGACTGGTATACGGTCACACGGATGCCATGATGCTGCCGCAACTCACTTATAAAGGACGGACGCTCGTATTCATGGCGGACCTACTGCCTTCGATCCACCATATTCCGATGCCGTGGATCATGGCCTATGATATGTTTCCCCTGACGACACTGGCCGAAAAGAAAACCTTTCTGGAAGAGGCCGTGGCGGGTGGGTATGTTCTGTTCTTCGAGCATGACCCCCGCCACGAATGTTGTCTCCTGGAGTCAACGGAAAAGGGCATCCGAAGCGGCAAAACGTTCCGGCTCGCGGAGCTCTGACGTTCAATTCCCCTTCCACTCCCACAGCATGGATCGCGGATCGTCGAATCCGGGAATCGGCTGATAGTGCGCTTTCAGAAAACTCATCCACCAGGCATAGGTTGCCGGATTGCGGAACCGCGCCACTTCCACGGCATCCATCCAGATGTAGCGGGTACGGTGCCGCAACAGATCGTCGCCGATGGATCGAAGGGTCGATCCGTTTGCATCCCACCGGTCGTACCACTTCCAGAAGCGTTGATAGATCCACCTCGACGGCGACAAGATCCTGAATTCATTGTACGCATAAACGAACCCGGTATTGCCGACGGTGTACAATTGGTAATCGGCCGGCCGGTGCCCGCGCAGCCAGACAAGGGCGGGCTGCTGCATAAAGGGTCGCCTGCTCAATGGTACCAGGTGGGTCGCATGTTGCAAAGCCGTATAGGTCAGGCTGCAGCACAGCAGGAATGCGAATACCAGTTGGGTTTTGGCGTTGCTGACGATCGGGTCCTCCGCAAAAGCAAACACCGTGAAAAGCAGGATGGGCACGCTGGCGGCCAACGCGACAAAATAGTAGGAGAAGTCTGCTTCGGGCTGTCGGGCGCCCAGCATTTCGCCGCTGAACGACAGCAGGAGGCCCGTGAGCCCCGCCGTGACGATCCCTCTTCTTCTTCTTCGGAAAAACAACGCCCCGACGCCGAGCGCAATCGCGATCATGAACGGGACCTCATAGTTGCCCTCATCGAGCGCCCGCTTGATCGTCCGGAAATGGTCGCCCGGCGAGTCACCTTGCGTCGTATACCAGGAAAGATTGAATTGAAAAGCATCTTCCCACAAATAACCGATCGACCGGGTAATTCCAAAATACAGGAACACGGTGGCGACGACGGCGCCAAAACCGCCGGCCAACCGCAGGAACCGCCCTGGGATCGAGCGTGGCCCGGTAGCCATCCACGAGAAGAGCAGGAACGGGGCAAGAAAAAATACCTGGTCCTGCTGCGTAAACAGGATCAAACCGCCGAGCAGTCCGGCGAGGAAGTCCCGATATCGCGATTTTCCGATCAGTACGCAAAAGAAGATCAGCTGGAAGATGGTCGTATATTCCCTGGTCATCCCGATCCCGCCGCAGATCAGGAAATCCCGCAGCATCAGGTTGAAAAGAAGCGGCAATAGCCAGGGAAAGGGTAGCTTGTACCGCACGCAGGTTTGAAAGAAAATAGTGGTCGCCGTCAGGGCCAGCGCCAGATCGATAAACCAAAGGCCCCAGCTGCCCAGCGGCACACCCAGGAAATACAGGAAGTAGATGATCGGCGGCTTGTGGTCAAAGAAGTCGCGGTATGGGACGTCGCCCCGGGAAATGGCCCATCCGCCATATCGGAACACTTCTTTATCGTCGAGCGGGATATCGACAGGGGGGCAATACAACAGGGTTAGCAAGATGCCTGCCGCTAAAAGAATGAAAAGGGTGCTATAGGTTCGGTTCAACATCTTATCCGGAACAATAGCGTCTGAAAGGCCGCGCGGCCTCGTCTCCGTCGTAAACATCACAGATCCACCAACGCAGTCAGCGGATAGCGCAGGTTTCGGTAATAACTCATATCCACTGACACCTTTCCAACCGTGATCGGGCTTTCGATCCGTACGGCGATATGATTGGGGTCGTCCGTTACCCAGACGGTCATCTTCTCCCCACCTTCGAACATTGTCCCCTTTACCAACAGGGGTTTGAATTTGATCGTCCGGAATTTCGCGTATTTCGTCCGGATGGTCTCTTTTCCAAGGTAGCGGATATAGAGATGATAAACCTGCCGGTCCAGAAACATATCGAAGGGGATCTTGTCGCCAACCTTGTGATGGCTGAAGTCGATATTCCGGGCATAGAAGATCGCGCTCAACACATCCTGGATACAATCGGGAACCTTGTAGACACCCGTGTTCGTGATGGCGGTGTTGGCGGCTTTTATAAATGTGACATTTTCCTTTGTCTTGTAGCCGCCCTCATCCACATCACGAATGAATTTGTAGGGCTGCAGGGTGCCCGTATCGATATAGGATTCGTACCGGTCCCGTACGCGAAAGAATTTGTCCTCGAAAGGAAAGGTCTTCCCGTCACCTATGACATGATAGACATCCTTATGATCGAATTTTTCAAGGAAGGTCGAAAAGCTCGCTTCGCCGGCGGCAATATAGGCGCCGGCCACGGCATAGTATACCCGATACGTGAGCACCTCTCCGGCCTGGAAGGCGGTATTGCGGATGCTGGAGCAGAAAGTCTGGTCCGGCTGACTGGTCGAGTCCTGGAGTCGGCAGAAGCAGGATGAGTCGCCGCCGCGGTGCGGCTTGCGGAGGGAATCTGCATAGGGGGCGGCCTGAGAAAGATCCGTCAACAATAGGATGAAGACCGTAAATAATACTCTCATCTACTTTTGAATAATTTGATGCTTACGATTAACAAACTTCCGATCATTGCCGGTATGACCAGGTTGATGAGCCAGATCGTGAACGAAGTAGCGAAGATCCCGACACGATTGGGACTGAACAATTCCAGCACCTGGATGCTCGCCCCCCACCTCAATCCCAGCTCTGTCAGAAATGTAAACGTCGGGACGACAGCCATGATCAGAAAAACGACGCTCAAGCCTCCACAGACCTGGCCAAATCCCAGCGATACATCAAAAACGGGAAAAACCAGGCTATATTGAATAATAAACACAATATATCGAACAAAAGATAACAACAAAATCCACATCAGGATGTTCCGGTCAAAATTTTCCAAAATCGTTGTGAATACGCCTAATCTCCTGATCCAGCGGAAACTGGCCAGTTTCCGGACCAGGCGGGGAAACCGGAAGTAAAGGATGCCGAGCCCGGGCAACATTAGCCCCGCTATGGCTAATGTAACGGGAAGACCCCATTCCATCCCGGGATGGGCGTGCATGGACTCACGGTGCAACCGTGGCCACAACCAGACCAACCCGATCGTACCTGCAACCAGCGTTACCAGCAGTTGGGCCAGGCTGCCGACCATCGTAAGGGAAATCGCGGCAACCCTGCGGCCTTCCTTCACGTACAGGATACGACCTAAATATTCGCCCATGCGGTTTGGTGTAAACGACGCCATGGTCGCGCCGGTGAATATGGCCCTGAATGCGTCTTTGAAGCGGATGCCGCCGTCGGGTCGCATCAGCAGTTGCCACTTCCGGGCTTCTATGCCCCAATTGACCGGCATCAGCAAAAAAACGAGCCAAAGCCTCCATCGAGCGGGGCCATTGATCGCGAGAACAACCTGGTCGAGAGAAGTTCGCCAATCGGCTTGACGGGTGATCTGCTGCCAGATGAACCAGGTCAGCACCAAAAAGACAAGGGGGCCAAGTATATAGTTGGCTATTATTTTGATATTTTTGTTCAACGTCCGATCGATCGGCTTCAAAAATAATCTTCCTGGTGCAAACGCCGTCCAAAATAATTCTTGGTATCGATCCCGGTACGGTCGTCATGGGATACGGATTGATCGAATACAAGGGGAACCGCCTAAGCCTGATCGAAATGGGAGCCGTTCGGTTGCCGGCCAGACAGGACAATTACGAACGACTGAAACTGATCCATCAAAAAGTCCAGGAGCTTATCGGGCGATTTACTCCGCAGGATTTTGCTATCGAGGCGCCATTCTTCGGCAAGAACGTCCAAAGCATGCTTAAGCTGGGAAGAGCGCAGGGCGTAGCCATCGCTACCGCCATGCATGCCGGGATCCCGGTGACGGAATACTCGCCAAAAAAAGTCAAGCTGTCCATAACGGGAAACGGTAACTCGGAAAAGCAACAAGTGTGGAAAATGCTCCAGCGCATCCTGCAGCTGGAAGGGGAGCCCGGCCGGTATGATGCAAGCGATGCGCTGGCGGTAGCGGTCTGCCATCATTTTCAAAACCAGACGGCAAAACTGATCGCGTCAGAGGTCCGGAGAAAGACGGTTGCAAGCGGAAGACGCGACAAGCCGGGCAGCTGGGAGGAATTCATCCGGCGGAACCCGGGTAAAGTGATTTGATCCTTATGTTCAAACAAATATTGACTGGCGCCTTCCTGCTGGGCGCATCGTCGAGTTATTCCCAAATGAATTCACCGAACCGGTATAAAGACGAAGTATTTCCGGACATTTCCGTTGGAAAGAATCTGTCCTATTCCCCGAACGCTAAAATATCCGCACATCGGTTCGATTGGTACGAAGCGATCGGGGATACGGCCGCTTCGCGGCCGCTTGTCATCTGGATGCACGGCGGGGGCTTCAAATTCGGGTCGAAAAGTTTGCGGAGCATCCGGCTTTGGAGTACGTATTTCGCAAAAAGGGGATATGTGTGCGCCGCCATCGACTATCGGCTCGGCAAAAAGGACTTTCGTTTTGACTTTACCGACCTGGTCAGAAACTGCCACCTCGCCGTTCAGGATACAAGGCTGGCGATTGCATATTTTAAGGCCCATGCCGCGCGATTCCGCATTGATACGGGTCATATTATCCTCGCGGGCAATTCGGCCGGCGGGATGATGGCGCTTCAGACCGCATACAGCAGCGACGCGGACCTGTTGAAATTATTGGGCAGGCCGGACAGTGCCGGGGCTTCACATGCGATCGACCCCGGTGGCGTTGCCGCTGTCGTAAATTTCTGGGGTGGCATCTTCGATCCCGACTGGCTCAGGAACGCGCGCGTGCCGATCGTCAGCGTCCATGGGCGTCTGGATAATATCGTCCCCTATGACCACAGAGGATTTCCCCTGTTCGGTAGTGCAGCCATCCATCGTGTCGCAGATTCCCTTGGCATCCCCAACCGGTTAAAAACATATGATGAATATTCCCATGAATTGCAACGGCGGTTCAATCCGGTGATCGCCAGTCGACCAACCCAAAAACGGTGGTTGGAAGCAGCCCGGTTCGCCGCGGATTTTCTTTATGTGGAGCTTTTTGAAGGCAGACGGTAGGACCAGGCAACATACCGGTCGTGATGCGCAAGCGATACGGGAATATCCAGGAGCCGATCGCCGTCCCATAGCTCCGGCGGACCATCCGGAGCCTTGACGATGCGGAGCGCGGCGCCGGGGAAGACCGCCGACAAAGATTGCAGGGCAAATATCCGGGCGGTGGCAGACTGGATCGGGTAGTCGGAACTGTCGATGGAATGAAGCCCCCACCGGGTATGCATAAAATTCTCTTCTTCGCTGACCACCGTCAGGATCGTTTCGTCACTAAGAAAAGATCGGGAATACAGGACCGCCCCGCCGTAGCTGACCACCCCTTTATAATACCCGTCATGGCGGAACAGCCGGTCAATCGGGATCTTCAACGGGGCAAAGACCAACCGGCGGTCCGATCTGCTGGCATATTTGTAAACGGATTCTTTTACAGACCAGCATAACCAAACAAAAAAAGGAAGGGGAAGCCCTGTCACACCCTGGTGCCGGAGTTCTACGGGCGACAGAACCCGGGAATAGAAGCGATATTGACCTGTGCGGTCCGCATCCGTCAAAGCCAATGCCACGATATCGTTGCCTGTGCTCATCCACCGATCGATTAGGAGATCTTTTCCGCGATCGCATTGATACAATCACCCACGGTAACGATCTTCTCGGCCGAATCGAAATCTATTTCAATATTATATTTTGCTTCTGCGTCAATAATGATGTCGACCAGGTTAGCTGAATTGATCTTCAAATCCTTGACAAGACTGGTATGCTCATCGATATTCTCCAGCAGCTCTTTGTTTTCGGTGTAGGGGTACAGAACCTTCTTAAGTTCCTCCAGAATTGCTCGTCTCTCCATTTTTTATTTGAATTTTGAAAAAATTAAACACGCGTTGACGTCTCCAAAGCCAAAATTTGCTTTTGCTACCGTCCCGATCTCTTTTTCGATCATCTCAACCGGTAAGCAATCAGGGTCGATCTGGCGAAGGATCTCGGGATTGGGATCGTCAAGGTTGACATTAGGGTGGATGAATTGATGTACGATCTGCAAAACTGCCGCTACCGATTCGATCGATCCTGCCGCACTCAACGAATGTCCGATCATTGATTTCAACGAATTGACCGGCGGGAAATTACGACCATTTCTATCAAGTGCCAAGCACCAGTTCTGAATTTCCATGGTATCGGCAGCAGTCGCCGTCAAATGGCCGCTGATCAGATCGATCGCCTGCGGGTCGATTTTTGCGTCGTCGACGGCATCCCGAATACACCGGATCACCCCCGGCGACGCCGGGGCCGTCATGGACCCGCCGCTGCGCTGACCGCCTGAGTTGCACGCTCCGCCAAGCAATTCCGCATAGATCCTGGCACCACGGCTCAGCGCATAGTCCAGATCTTCCAGGATCAACGCGCCGGCGCCCGATCCCGGAACAAATCCTGCCGCTGTCTGGCTCATCGGCCGGGACGCTTTTTCCGGAGTCGCATTGAACTTCCGGGAAAGAATACGCATGGAATCAAATGCGCCGAAAATATAAGGGTCCACATGTTCACTGCTCCCCACTACCATCCGCCGGGCCGCTCCCTGCCGGATATATTCATACCCCATCAAAATGGCTTGCGTCCCGGTGGCACAGGCGGCAGACGTGGCGATGATCCGGTTTCCAAGTCCCAACCTTCCTGAGATATAGGCAGTTATGCTGCTATTCATCATTTGCTCGATCACTCTGGAACCCAGTTTCTTGGCTTCCCCGGCGTCTACGCGGGTGTAGATTTTTTTGACCACTTCGCATTCCGATACGCTGCTGCCGAACACGCACCCGGTATCCCAGTGCGTATCATTCCCCCCGATTGTATTTCCCGCGTCCGTCCACGCATCCAGCGCCGCCATGATCCCGTATCCAAGCGCATGACCCTGCAGGCCATGAAACGTGATCTCCGACACATATCCCTTCAGCCGGTCCCATTCGAAGGCAGGCGTGCCCACCACCTGGCAATTGAAATGCAGGTCCCTCAAAACCGGGTCATACCGGATGCCCGAGACGCCGTGACGGATTGCGTCTAAAAATGCAGGGATGCCAACACCGTTCGGAGATACCACACCCATTCCTGTAATGACGACCCGCCGACTCATTATATCCTGTTTTTCATTTAGTTAGTTGTTTGATCATCCCGGCAAAAATACCCTTCGCAATTTGCTCTCCTTCTGCATTCTGCATGACGACCTTGCATTTCAGCTTGTCAAAACGGAAATAGACCTTCTCTGAAATTACGGTAACGGTTTGTCCCGGCAAGACCATCTTGAGAAAGGAAACGTCCGCCGAGGTCAGCAATGGAAAAATAGGAACCGGGCTTGCGGGCTGGTGGACCGCCGTGGCCTTTGCCGGTTCGGCCGTCACAAGAAAAATACCCAGCACAACCAACCCGATCTGCGCCATGATCTCGGTCAGAATGGCTCCCGGGGTAACCGGGTTCCCGGGGAAATGATCGTGATAAAAAAAGGCATCCGGCCTCAGGGTATAATGCCCGATCACTTTGTCCGGATGGAGAAAAGAGATCTCGTCGACAAAACGAAAAGAAGACTTATACGGGAGGCGATCGAGAATATATTGGTAATCCATGTTATTTTTGTTGTGCCGCTATCTACCGGCAATGCTCGCCGCCATCCACCGGAATTATGGAGCCATTTATCCACGACGCTTCGTCCAGGCAAAGCAAATAAATTACGCCCGCCACGTCCTCCGGTTTCGTCGTTCTGCCCAGGGGATTCCTACCCGTGGCCAACTGGAGTAGCCGATCGCTGTCGGGGATCTTCCGCAAGGAGGGCGTCGCGGAGATCCCGGCTTGTATAAGATTGGTCTTCAGTCCATGTTTCCCAAACTCAACGGCCATATAGGTCACGAGGCTCTCGAGGGTGGCTTTTGCGATCGAAACGGCCGCATAACCATCCCAATATTTATGAGCCCCTTCGCTTGTCAGGCCGATAATCCGGGCATCTGCCTGGAAATGTCCTTCTTTCAGCAGGAGTCTTGCCCAGTCGAGCAGACTGGTGGACATGGCATAGGTGGTGAACCGGATGTCCTCCACGCTCAGGATTTCAGCTTCCGGCGCATCGGTCAGCGGCTTGAGATTGCCTCTTGCGATGGAATGCAGCAACAGCCTTACGGTATGTTTGCGCTCCGCGCGGACGCTGAATTGCTCCATAAAGCGCTCCCGCGAGGCCGGCTCCAGCGCATTCATATTGTAGGCATCGATCCGAATGCCCGCCTCCTCAGCCAGCCGCGCCAACTTCTCCTTCAACAATCGATCGGCGGCGCTTGTTTCGCGGTACAGAACGGCGAGATTCATGCCATGCGCCGCCAGCTTTTCAACCGTAGCATGACCAAAGCCGCTTGAACCCCCCAGGATGATCGCCCACTGACCGTTAAATTGTTTGCTCATTGGTAACCCACAAAAATAATGAAAGTTAATTATTTATATTTGCCCCAATACCTTCCGGCAATGAAACAGGTCGCCCTAGTCGCTCTTTTGGTTACGCTGTCCGGATCAACCCTCCGGGCCAGGCCCCCGTTCCAGACCGTTGACAAACCGGGGCTCTATGCAGCCTTGGCTTCCGGTAAGCTGGAAGCGATCGACAAGGAGCTGACCATCGTGGCCGCCTCCTCCATCCGGGAAAAGGAGGCCTACACCGGGGCGCTGTTAATGAGAAAAGCGGGTTTGCTGACCTATCCCAGGGAGAAACTCAATATCTTCAAATCGGGATATATCAGCCTGGAGGGCGCCCTGGCAAAAGACAGCAGTAACGTCGAATATCATTTTCTCCGGCTGATGATCCAGGAGCACGCACCCCGGATCGTCCATTACGACAAAGACCGGGAGAAAGACAGCCGGATGATCATCCAATCCTTTCCAACCTTACCGCCGGCGCTGCAAAAAGCGATTCTAAACTACTGTCCGAATTCAAAACTGTTACACGAAAGGGAGCTGAATGGGTAAAAAAGTTTTGGCCATCTACTATTCGCAATCCGGGCAACTGGCGGCGATTGTCGACAGGTTGACTGCACCGCTGGCCGAAGCCGGGGCCTGCGTGGAACATGTCCGGATCGAACCGGCGCCGGATTACCCTTTCCCCTGGACGACCGATCGTTTTTACTCCGTGATGCCTGACTGCGTGCTCGGCGTTACCGGCAAACTGATGCCGTTCACCCTCAAAGAAACCCGCTATGACCTGGTCATCCTGGGTTACCAGGCGTGGTTCCTTTACCCCAGCATTCCCGTGAATACGTTGCTTCATGATCCGGTCGTCCGGGGGCTGTTAAACGACACGCCCGTCGTGACCATTACCGGCGCCAGGAATATGTGGCTGAATACCTTCCTGGAGTTGAAAAAACTGCTCCATTCGGCTGGCGCCCGGCTTGTGGGCAACATCGCACTGATCGACCGGCATCCCAACCATATCAGTTTTGTGACGGTACTCCACTGGCTGCAGGGTGGAAAAAAGGACCGGTATTTGAATATCTTTCCCTATCCGGGCGTATCGGCGGCGGACATTGAACATACATCGGTATTTGGAAATGTCATTGTACCGCATTTGATGAAGGACGACTGGTCCGGTCTGCAGGATGAATTGGTCCGCCGGAAGGCCGTCAACACCCGTTATTCCCTGCTGCGGCTGGAATCGATCGCGATCCCGACCTATGAGAAATGGGCCCGGTTCATCGTCAAACGGAAAAAAAGAAACGCATGGCTGACGGTATTCAGATATTATCTTTTATTTTCACTTTTTGTTGCCGCTCCAATCCTGCTTGTTGTCGACGCGGCGCTGATCAGACCGTTCTCTTCGAAACGGGTCAGGGAAAAGAGGCATTTTTATTTATCGCTGAACTAATTCATTATAGCCATGTCACGACCGGTGTATATCGTCAATACTTCCATCTTTATGCCCAACGAGCCCGTCTCCTGTGACGAGATGGAATCGTACCTGGGTTATATCAACGGGAAGCCGTCCAAGTCTAAAAAGATCGTCCTTCGGAACAATGGAATAAAGACCCGCTACTATGCCTTGACAAAAGATGGAAAGCCGACGCACACCAACGCGCAAATGGCGGCCCTGGCCGTCCGCGCTTTGTTCGGCAATGACGCGGACCGGCTGAAGGAGATCGAATTACTGGCTTGTGGAACATCCTCACCCGACCAGATGATGCCTTCGCATGGTGTGATGGTCCATGGCTGGCTGCCGGAAATGGAGTCGATCGAGGTCGTCTCGCCCGCCGGCGTCTGCTGCGCCGGCATGCACGCATTCAAATATGCCTTCATGGCCGTCCGGACCGGGGATGTCCACCGCGCGGTTGCCACCGGCTCGGAAAGGTTCTCTCCCTCGATCCTCGCCAACGCGTTTGAAGAAGAAGCACAGAAGCTGAAAGCGCTGAACGAAAACCCCTTTATCGCCTTCGAGAAGGAGTTCCTCCGCTGGATGTTGTCCGATGGCGCCGCCGCCTTCCTGCTGTCCGACGAACCCAATGCCGATGGACTGAGCTTGCGGATAGACTGGATCGAGGGCGTGTCCTATGCCAATGAGAAGGAAACCTGCATGTATATGGCCAGCGAGAAACTGCCGGACGGGACCCTAAAGAGCTACCTGGACTGTACTCCGGAGGAGATCATCGGCAAATCGATCCTCAGCATCAAGCAGGACATCAGCCTGCTGAGCGACAATATCGTCCCGCTGGGCGCAAAAAAGATCAAGGAAATTTTCGACAAAAAAGGATTGACTTCGGACGATATCGACTATTTCCTCCCGCATATGTCCAGCGAGTTCTTTAAGCCGAAGATTTTCGAACAGATCGCCTTGTATGGAGCGCATATTCCCTATGAAAAATGGTTTGTCAACCTGACCACGATGGGGAATGTCGGCGCCGGTTCCGTGTATTTGATGGTCCACGAACTCCTTCATTCCGGGAAATTGAAAAAAGGGAACAAACTCTTGCTGCTGGTCCCGGAAAGCAGCCGCTTTTCATACATGTACGCGATGCTTACGGTTTGCTAGTTATTGAACGCTAAACCGGGCCAAGCCCGGAAACGTATATGAAAAAAGAAGAAGTGCCCCAGGATCCCGGTTCATTGGGAAAGGTGACAAAAGAAGTCTGCTATGCAACCGATTCGTCCGGAAGATATACGACCGAACTAAGTCAGGGGTGGGAGGTCAAGGCAGGCGCGCTGGACGTAGCCTGGCAGGACATCGGCGAACGGGTGGCCGCCGCCAGGGAAAAAGTATGGCGGGGCGCCGCAAGCCCGTTATTGTATTTCATGGAATTGAAGCTGATGGATGTGGCGGTGCTGGCAGGGTATACCGGTTTCTGGAAATGGCAGGTGCGGCGTCACCTGCGACCTGCGGTTTTCAAAAGGCTTTCTGAACGGAAGCTGCGCCGGTACGCCGAAGTTTTCGAGGTTTCCGTCCCTGAACTAAACGGCCTGATCGCACATGAAGATCCAGTTTGAACATATCCAGGCGGCGCATTGTGAAAATGGAGTGACGGTGAGCCTGCTGAAAAATATCGGCGTCGGAAAAATTACCGAACCGTTGGCTTTCGGTATCGGGTCGGGTCTGTTCTTCACGTATATCCCCTTGCTGAAGGTTAACAAAGGTCCCGCTTTTGCCTTTCGGACGATGCCGGGTCTAATCTTCAAACGGACTTGCCGCGCCCTCGGTATTACCGTCCGGCGGCTGAAATTCCGGCGGAAAGAGACTGCGCAGGCTTGTCTGGATGACTGTCTCGACGCCGGGCGTGCCGTAGGCTGCCAGGTGGGCGTCTATTATCTTCCGTATTTCCCGAAAGAATACCGGTTCCATTTCAATGCGCATAACCTGATCGTTTTTGGAAAGGAGGGAGACCGGTATCTTGTCAGCGACCCCATCATGGAACATCCTACCAGCTTGTCGGCATCCGAGCTCGAGCGGGTTCGGTTCGCCCGCGGCGTATTGTCCCCGCACGGCCAGCTGTATTATCCCATCGCGGGCCATCCGATCACCGATGACCTGATCCGGAAGGGGATCCGCAATGGAATTACCGGAAATGTCAGGGCCATGCTCCATATACCCGGCCCTATCGCCGGAGTGAGCGGGATCCGGTATACCGGTCGCCGGATAAAAAAATGGCGCGACAACCTCGGTTTGAAGCAGGCGGGTTTGTACCTGGCGCAACTGGTGCGGATGCAGGAGGAGATCGGAACGGGCGGCGGAGGTTTTCGGTATATTTACGCGGCCTTTCTCCAGGAAGCCTTTGCCTGGTATCCGGACGACAGGTTGATGAAGATCTCCGACTCCTTTACGCGATCGGGTGACATGTGGCGGAATGCTGCGGTTCACGCTGCCGGTATATATAAAGGCCGGCTCGGCAGCCAGGCCGATTTCGATCAGATGGGCGATTATCTGCTCGAAATTGCGGAGCTGGAGCGGCAATCATTCACCGCCTTATCAAAAATCAAATGGACCGAATGACCCCGGCAATCCAGATCGACAATCTTACCTTTCACTATCCCGACCAGACGGAATTGTTCGCCCGGTTCAGCCTGCACGTCGGGGCGGGACAGCGATTCGGGCTCTTCGGACCGAACGGGGCGGGAAAAACGACCCTGATGAACCTGATGACCGGCCTGTTGAGCCCCTCGGCCGGATCGATCCGCCTGTTTGGGAAGGATATGGAAAAACATCACCGCCGGATCAACAGGCTATTCGGATTCGTGCCGCAGGACCTGGCCTTCTACCCGGAGTTAAGTCCGATCGAGAACCTGGATTTTTTCGGGGCCTGGTCGGGAATGACCGGGGCCGCCATTCGCAAAAGAACCCGCGAACTGTTGGATATTCTGGGGCTGTCTACCGTCCGGCACAAAAAAGTGCAGCAATTTTCCGGCGGCATGAAGCGGCGGGTCAACCTGGCCATCGGTGTCATCCACCAGCCGAAGCTGCTTTTCCTCGACGAGCCGACGGTCGGTGTCGATGTCCAAACCCGGCATGCCATTGTAAATTATCTAAAGCAATTGAACGAATCCGGAACGACACTGATATATACCTCCCATCAGCTGAGCGAAGCCGAGGAGCTCTGCAATACGGTTGCCCTGATCGACGAGGGCCGGATCATAGCACACGAATCCCTGGACAACCTGCTGTCCACGCATCGCCAGGATGGACTGGAAGGACTTTTTCTCGAATTGACCGGTAAAAATTTCCGCGACGACAGTGTATAAGCTTTGGGCCACCATATTAAAAGATGTCCGGGTGATGCGACGCGACTGGCTCGGGGTGATGTTCATGTTCGTGATGCCGGTGCTGCTGGTCATGATCGTTACCGGTATGCAGAGCGGCACGTTCGACCTGGCAAATAAAAACAAGCTGCCGCTGCTGGTTTGTAACAGGGATACCGGCGCCGCAAGTTTCCAATTCATCCGGGCGGTCGACACGATTGGCCTGTTCGAGGTCCATCCCATACCCGCCACACAAACCGCGGAGACGATCAGGGACCGCCTGTACCGGAAAGAAGCTTTTCTGGCCGTCGTTCTGCCGGCGGACTTCTCTGCGCGGGTCGCCGCGCGGACCCGGTTGCTGGCGGGCAAGGCATTGAAAAGTTTTGGGCTGGAAGACAGTGCCGGCGGTGGAACAATAAACGTAGCCGAAACTCCGCTTATCCTTTATTATCATCCGGTGCTGCAGGAGTCGTTTAGGCGATCCGCGGAAGGTGCGCTCTACAGCGCCCTGCAACTGGTTGAAAGCCGGCAGCTGCTGAAGCGGCTCTATTTTTCGATCAATGACAAGGAACTGCCGGATACGCTGGAGAATGAGTTACTGGGCAACCGGGAAAAGATCAGCGAAGTCCCCGTGTCGAGGAACACCAACCGGAGATCCCCCACCGTCTCCCAACACAACGTCCCCGCCTGGACGATTTTCGCCATGTTCTTTGTCGTCGTCTCCCTGGGCAGCGGGATCGTGCGCGAAAAACGCAGCGGGAGCTTTATCCGGCTTCGAACGATGCCCACTTCCTATGTGCTGGCGATCCTGTCGAAACAGATCACCTACCTGGGTGTCACCATGATCCAGGCCCTGCTGATCTTCGCCATAGGCGTTTTGGTTTTTCCGCTGGTCGGCCTGCCGCGACTGGACTTGCCCGATGACTGGTCGGGCCTGGTTCTCATATCGGTCCTTTGCGGGTGGTGCGCCGTCAGTTATGCGATCTGCATTGGCGTGTTTGCGGAAACGGAGGAGCAGGCAAATGGGTTCGGCGTCATTTCGATCGTGATCCTCGCGGCGATCGGCGGCTTGATGATCCCCGATTTTATCCTGACGGGGCCCTTCCGGGTAGCGGTAAAATTTTCGCCGCTGCATTGGTGCCTCGACGCCTACTACAGCCTGTTCCTGGAGGGGGGCAAACTAAAAGATGTTTGGTCAAATGTGCTATCTTTAGTTCTGATTATTGCGGGTCTGCAGGGCATTGCGCTTTGGGGTCTGAAAAGAAAAAACCTGATTTGAATGGAAACAATCCAGCTAAAACATCGACTGAAACAACAGATCATAGAATTTCTGAACCTAACGGATACCACACCCGAAAGTATCGAGGATGATAAACCGCTTTTTGGCGATGGGGGCCTTGGTTTGGATTCAATCGACTCGCTGGAGCTGATCGTCCTGCTCAACCGGGAATATGGAATCGTAATCAAGGACCTCAAGGAGGGCCGGAAAGTCCTCGTCGATGTCAACACCATGGTGGAATACATCGAAAAACACAGAACCAAATAAATCAGGGATGAAGAGGGGCGGACGAGAAGGTACAGCGGCGGGCCGGGTTTTCGTCACAGGGATCGGCATCATCAGCGCCGTCGGATCTACCCTGACCGGGAACCGGTCCGCCCTCCGGTCCGGCAGGAGCGGGATCGGTTTCAAAGCCAACCTGGAATCCCGGTATGCAGGCGTCCTGCCTTTCGGTGCAATCGGTCTGACGACCGGTGAGCTGAGAAACAAATTCAACATTGATGATCCGGGCGTCACCCGCACGACATTGCTGGCCCTTCACGCATTCTCCGATGCGATATCGGACGCCGGTCTTGACGAAACGGCCCTGCATGGTCCGCGGGTCGCCCTGGTCGGCGCTACCACCGTGGGCGGGATGTGCCTTACGGATGAGCTGTACCGTGACACCACCCGGGCTTGCGATGGAAGCCCGTTTCTTTCCTCTTACGATGCTGCATCGGTGCATCTCTTTCTTCAGTCACGCTATAAAATGAACGGTCTGGCGACGACCATCAATACCGCATGCTCCTCCTCCGCCAATGCGATCCAGTTCGGCGCACGCCTGATCCGGTGCGGCCTCGCCACCACGGTGATCGCCGGCGGCGCGGACAGCCTGGCGAAATTCACGGTCAACGGCTTCCAGGCCCTGCAAATCCTCTCACCGGCAGCATGCCGCCCGTTCGACCGCGACCGGTCAGGGCTGAATCTGGGCGAAGGCGCGGCCTTTCTCGTCCTGGAAGGGGAGGAGACCGCCGGCCGCGGGAAGGTCTATGCCGAGCTGACCGGCTATTGCAACACGAACGATGCTTTTCATCCATCCGCCCTCTCGCTTCAGGGCGACGGTCCCTTCCTGGCTATGCATGGGGCACTCCGGTCGGCGGGGCTGTCTCCCGCAGATGTCGGTTACATCAATACGCACGGCACGGCAACCGAGAACAACGACGAAGCCGAAGGCCGGGCGATGTTGCGATTGTTCGAAACGCTGCCGCCATTTGCGTCCACAAAACCATATACCGGCCATACCCTGGGGGCAGCCGGAGCGATAGAGGCCGTCTTCAGCATTCTCTCTATCCGCCATCAGGAACTGTATCCGGGTCTGAATTTCGACAATCCGATACCCGAACTCGGGTTGGAGCCGGTCCTTGCCTATCGGCAGCACCCGGTCCGGCATGTCATGTCCAATTCGTTTGGGTTCGGAGGGAATTGTACCTCGCTCATTTTCTCCAACCTCAACTAGCCATGCTCTATATCCACCAGACATCCTGTATCTCGCCGCAAGAAAATCTCTACACACCGAACGGGCCGGCGGGCAACCATCTGAAAGCCGTCGAGCCGCGGTATGAGGGGATTCCGGGAAATGTACTGAGACGCATGAGCAAGTCCGTTAGAATGGGGGTCGGCGCGGCACTGCCGCTCCTCAAACATTCTCCCGACGGGATCCTGATCGGAACCGGCTATGGCGGGATGGAAGACAGCATTCGTTTTCTTAATCAGATCGTCGCATTTGATGAAGGGGTGCTGACGCCGGGCACTTTCGTTCAAAGTACCGCAAATGCGATCGCTTCCCAGCTCGGTCTCCTTCAACACAACAGGGGATACAACATCACCTTCGTCAGCCGGGGATTATCCTTCGAAAGCGCGCTGCTCGACGCATGGATGCTGACCGCCGAACATCCCGGCAAAAACTGGCTGGTTGGCGGCGTGGATGAGATCTCCGATCATAACTACCGGTTTGAATGCGCCGAAGGTTGGTATGGTGAGGGGGTCCCCGCCGGGGAAGGAGCTGCCGTCTTTCTCCTGAATGACCGGCCCGAAGGGGCGATCGCCGGGATAAGACAGATCATATTGCGCAGCGGAGAGGATACAGAAGACATCCGATCGGCGTTCACCGGCATCCTTGACGGGGAAATGCCGGACTTGCTATTGAGCGGCGAGACGGGCGACAGCAGGGCCCTGAAATGGTATCGACTCGCCGAAACGCTGGTGGGGCCTCAAGCCGGCATCATGCGGTTCAAACATCTCTGCGGCGAGTCTCCCTCGGCCTCCGCCTTTGCCCTTTGGCTGGCCTGCAACCTCCCCGCCAGCCTTCCCGCGCATCTGGTCAAACGATCCCCGGGCTCCGCCTCCCGCCTCATCCTTATTTACAACAACTACAAACTCACCCAGCATAGTCTGATCCTTCTCGAAAGGTTCCTTTGAACCGGAAACAGGCGGAACCGGCGCTGATCCCCTCCGCCACCAGATCCCACTCCCCCGGCGGCGTTGCTTTTGCCTTCACCGTGATTTGTATGGCCGGGTCGGTAACAGGATCGATCATCGCGACAAATTTAATCTGACCGGCCCGGATCAACCGCACGTCCCTGCCCGCAAGCTTGGTCGCCAGCTCCTGTACCAGCTGCACCAGGCAGGCGCCGGGCAGCACCGGCCGGCCGGGAAAATGACCCTCGAAAATGGGATGCGGGAATCGCACCCGCAGCATGGCCGTCAGCGTTGCCGGCCCGGCTTTCCATTCGTCCACCAAAAAAAGATCATTCAGCAGCATAAGACAATAAATAAACGGAGTGGTAAATCCCCAGGTAGTGATTATACAGCAACACCCGGCGGACCCCTTCCCGGAATTGGTTCGCGGCCTTCCACAGCCCATAGGCGGCCGCGGTAGGATATTCGCCCGACTCCGCTTTAAACCCGATATTTGTTTTTCCGGGAAAAAGCGTCGTACAGACCTCCCGGTAAATTCGATCGCCCTTTTCATCCCCGTTGTCGCCCGTAACGACCACATCTATGCAAGCCGGCTCCACGCCCTGCGCCCGCAAAAAGGACAGCACCTCGCGCTCCACGTCCATATCGGTCGAAGGCTTGTAAAAAGTCGACATCCCGTCAAGCCGCGCAAGATTCCCCGCCGCCGGCACTCCCGTCAGCAGGAAAAAGGCGGCGCCTTCACCACCGGTCGTCCGGCGATAAAGACCGAGACGGCTCAGCAAGCCACGGCTCGTTTCCGTGAGCTCGTCGGCCGCGCCGAGGAGCACATTCCCGGCCTCTCCGTCCGCCAGCAACAGCAGCGCATCGAGCAACGCCGACTCAAAGGAGGATCCGCGATGAACGAATGTATTGTTGTAGCCGGTACACTGGAGCAATAAAGCAATCTGCGCAGCCACGGTATTGTGCGTGGACTGGATAAATGGCGCGGGTTGCAGCATCTCCTCCTTTCGCTCGACGATGCTCCGGAGGAACAACCCGGTATCTTCGAGGCATCCGTATGCCGTCCCCGTGACGATGGCATCCGGCGAGGCGATCCCCGCTTCACGAAGACAAGTCAGCGCAGCGGCGACGCCCATCCGGATGATTCGGCTCATGCGTCGGATCTGCCTCGGGTCCAGCAGCGTCCGGTAATCCGGCTCCCCCTGCCGGGGCGAGATGCAGGCCGCCGATCGGATATATACGGGTTGGTTCACGGCTGAGATTTTGAAAAGACCAGGGAAGAACAGTTTCCTCCAAAGCCAAATGAATTGGATAAGACGTGACGCACCGGGACATCGCGCAGAAATTCGGTCTCCGGCGCAAAAGGCAGCTCGGACATCGGGGTCTGGAAGCGGAGGTTTGGATAGATAACGCCGTCCCGGATAGCCAGCACGGAAAATACCGCTTCTATGCCGCCGCTGGCGCCGAGCGTGTGGCCGGTAAAAGATTTGGTCGAGCTCATCCGGGGGTATCGCGGATCGAAGAGCCGCCGGATGGCCGTCCCTTCGGCAAGGTCGTTGTTCTGCGTGCCGGTACCATGGAGGTTGATATAATCGATGTCGGCCGGCTGCAAGCCGCTCCGCTGCAGCGCGGTGCTCATGGCAAGCCAGGACCCGCGACCCTCCGGAGACGACGCCGTCTGATGGTAGGCATCGTTGGCGTTGGCATAGCCGCTCAAAACGCAATCGATCCCGCGGGGCAGCGTGGCAGCCACCGCATCCGAAACAAGCACCACGTACCCGGCGCCTTCGCCGAGATTGAGCCCCTGCCGCTCATTGTCAAATGGCCGGCACCAGGCCCGATCCAGGATCATCAGCGAATGGAAGCCGTTGAGCGTAAATTTGGTGAGTGCGTCGGCACCGCCCGCCACGACGACATCCAGGATGCCGTGACGGATCAGCCGTGCGGCAAATCCGATCGAGTTGGCGGACGAGGAGCAGGCGGTGCTGATCGTCGTTTGATAGTGACGGATGCCGAGCCGGCCGGCCACCCACTCTGTATGGTAACCGCATTCATGCTGCACGATCTCCCGCAGCCGGCCCCGCATTCCCGCGGCAAACCATCCTTCCGTCCGATCCATCCCGCCGACGGTATTGGCCGAAACGATTCCCGTGCGCCACCGGTCCGGTTCCGGGATGGCCGCGCTGGCAAGCGCCTCCCGGGCGGCGATCAAACTCAGTAAGGCCGTACGGCTCATCGGCTCGCGCACACCGGCCAGATCTCCCAGCTGCGTATTTCCGGCCTTCACTTCAGCCACCGGGATGTGGCCCCGGTGAACCGTCTCCAACCACCGGATATCACCCATCCCGGCCTGACCGAGCCCGAGAGCCCGGAGACACTCGCCGGTATTGTTGCCGATCGCGGATATAACCCCGGTCCCGGCGACCGCTATGGGAACTCCTTTACTCATGCCGGATATTTTGGATGTTGAACAGGCTTTTCATATTCTCCGCCGTAAAAGGCAATGTCGCGAATTTCCGCTCGACCAAAAAAAGTGCCGCGGAATAGTCCTCGCCGAGCACATCTACCCAGCCGCAAATGCAGGCCCGGGCGTTGCCGGAATCCATCAGGCCGCGGACGTAGTGCTCCATAAACCCGGCGTCAAATGTCTCCTGGATAAAGAAGGCGTTCTCGCCTTTGAATCGATGCCGGATACAGATCTCGCCGATCATGATGTTCGGCAGGGTATACACAAAAAGCGCCGGGCTGGGTATGTCCCCGACCGTGGCGAAATATTTGTAATCGGTGTCCAGACTCGCATTGGCATTCGATATCACGACGGCCATGTCTTCCTGCCGGTACCCGGCAGCGCTGAATCCCTGGTTCAACAGGAGCTCCGAAGCCAGCCAGCCCAGCTTGCTCAGCTGGTCCATTTTGTAGAATTTGGAGTATTGAAATCCGAAATGCTGGTAAGCAGAGAGCAGGAAATCGGCCAGCGGGCCGGGCGGCGCCTGCCACGACAGCCGACCGCTTTGATGGATCCTGTTATCCCGGATGACACAACTGGCGGTGATATGCTCCATTCGATTGTTTATTTGCTCATGACCAGGGCCGCATTGCAGCCGCCGAATCCGGATGCCGTCTTTAGACAATGATCCAGCGGGGCCGACAAGAGAGACGTGCAGATATTCAAGGGCATGGTAACTCCATTGTTTTTATAGCCGAGACTGGGGATCACCTTGTCCTCCCGCATCGACTGCAAAGTGACGATGGATTCGATCAGGCCGGCAGCCCCGAGCGTGTGGCCGTAATACGCTTTCAAACTATTGACCGGCGCTTCCTGTACCCCCGCGAGCGTGATCGCGCGGGCTTCCATTTCGTCATTGTATAGCGTTGCCGTTCCGTGGGCGGAAACAAAATCGATCTCACCGGCCGTGCAGCCCGCATCGGACATCGACCGCGAAATGACCTGCGCCAGTTCCGCGCCGGTTCGCGAGGGGCCGGAGATATGATTGGCGTCATTACTGACCGATCCGCCGCGGAGCCTCAATTGGCCGCGGTAACGTTTGCTTCCCGACAGGACAACGGCGCCCGCGCCTTCACCCAGATTAATGCCGTCCCTGGCTTCGTCAAAGGGTTTGCAGGGACCGGCGCTGATGGCCTGAAAAGAGCTGAATCCCGACAGCACGAATTTGGAGATGACGTCCGCACCGGCGACCACAGCCGTTTCAAACCGGTCCGAGCGGATAAGCCGCATGGCGGTGATCATCGCGAGGATTCCGGAGATGCACGCATTGGATATGACGATCGGTTCATGGATAAAACCAAGCTGGCTGCCAACAAGCCGGGACGAATTGGTGAGCGAGATCCGCGCCGGGTCGTCAACGCCTTTTTCCAATAAGCTGATGTTGCCCTTGGTCGTACTAACGATCAGTATCGTCCGGGGGTCGGATGGATCGATCCCCGCCCCATTTAACACCCGGCTGACGGAAGCGATCAGCAACCGTTCGAACGTTGTCGGACGGCCCGGAAGATCGTTTCCACCGGTCAGCAAATCGTGGTCGCCAAACAGCGAAGCATAAAAAGGCTGGTCGGCAAATTCCGGCCTGTTCTGGCGACGAACTCCCGCCCTCCCGTTCTTTAGCTGGGAAAAATTATGCCCGGTGGTTTCACCGAGCGGGGAATAGATATTATCGGCGACTACAAAAACGTCCTTCATAAACCGCACAAAATTTTCATCTCACCGGCGGCGATCAATGATTGCCGGCAGGTGATCCGGCCTGAAATTACGATAATATCGCCGACCCGGGTCGTCACTGTGACGGTAGTCTCCAGCACTTCGCCCGCCGCCGGAAGGCGGTGGACCTCCAGGTTATGGATGGCGACTATCGCCCCGCTGCGCACATCGCCGCCGGCGGCCAGCGCTGCATACCCGGCGCCGGCGGCGGCCGTCTGAGCCATATTCTCGATCAATCCCGCCACAGTGAACCGCCCGTTCTCCACCAGCTGTCCGCCGGGGGCGATCCGGTAACCGGTTCGTGTCACCTGTTCCCCGGTCTCCAGCAACTCGCCCACCAGCACAAAAGGTGGACCCTGCGGGATCAGCGTTTGAATATCAGGAATAGAGTCCGCCATTGATGCTGAGTACTTCGGCTGTGATGTAAGACGCCCGCGGCGACGCCAGGAAACTAACCGCAAACGCCACTTCTTCCGGCAACCCGAATCGTCTCACCGGGATCAACACTTTTATTTCTTTCTCGCTTAATCCCTCCGTCATATCCGTATGGATAAATCCCGGGGCGACAGCATTCACGGTGATCCCGTGCCGGCCAACTTCCGCGGCAAGCGCCTTTGTCGCACCGATAACCCCCGCCTTGGCGGCCGAATAATTGGTCTGCCCCGCCTGGCCTTTTTGCCCGGCAAGGGAAACGATATTGATGATCCGGCCATATTTTCTGAGGAGCATCCCGTTCAGCACAACACGGGTTACGTAAAAGAACGAGTCCAGGTTTGTTCGGATAACGTCGGACCATTGGTGGTCTTCCATCCATAATAAAAGCGCGTCTTCCTTTATTCCCGCATTGTTCACCAATACCTCGATATACCGCCCGCTGTCGCTCTCCAGCCACGCGGTAAGCCGATGCTTCACCTGCTCTTTGTCGCCCACGTCGAAAGGCAGTAATTCCCCGTCGCCCCCTTTCTCCCGGATCAACTCGAGTGTACGGGCCGCCTCTTTTTCCGCCGCACGGTAATTGATAAGGATATAATAACCGGCCGCCGCCAGCTCCAGGCAGACGGCCCGTCCGATCCCTCTCGATCCGCCGGTCACCAGGGCGCATTTCATGGCAGCGGGCTTGATTGTTCCAGGAATTCCTTTACTATTTTCTGTTCCTTATACTTGGGATGGTCGTCGACAAAGCTCGGGAATATTTCCCTGACACGCTCGTATATCGCCCGGGTCGCCGGGGCCAGCCGGGGCAGGCAGGCAATGGAGTCGACCGCCTGCAACAGGGACATCAGCTGGATGCTCAGCACCTCAAACGTGTTGTCGATCACTTTCCGCGTGAGCAATGCCGCATTCGCGCCCATGCTGACGATATCCTGGTTGTCATTGTTATTGGGAATGCTATGTACGTACATGGGAAAGGACAAGGTCTGATTCTCCGCGACAGTGGAAGTAGCCGTGAATTGTACCCCCTGCATACCGAAATTAAGCCCGAGCACACCCAGGTTGACAAAGGGCGGGAACTTTCGGTTAAGCCGGTCGTTTAGCAAATAGTTCAGCTGTCTTTCCGCCAGCATGGATAGTTTGGTGATCGCGATCCGCAGCTTGTCCATTTCCAGCGCGACATAGTCCCCATGAAAATTACCGCCGTGGAAGATATTGTTGTTCACGTGATCGACAACCGGGTTGTCGTTTACCGAATTCAATTCGTCGACCAGCACCCGTTCCGCATGCCGGACCGTGTCGAAGACCGGACCGAGTACCTGGGTGACGCAGCGAAGGGAATAATATTCCTGAACCTTGTCTTCAAAGACTTCGTGTTCCAGGCTTCCCGCATGATAAAGGTGTTCCGACCGGTTACGGATCATCTTGCTGCCGGTCAGGATCGACCGGATAATCCCTGCGACCGCATTCTGACCGTAATGATGTTTGACGGCATTCAACTCGTAAGAATAGTGGTCGTCGAAGGCGCTGACAATCTCGTTGGTGAGGGCGGATAGGAAGGCTCCCCAATCCACCAGCCGCCGGGCGCGAAGGATATTCACCAGCCCGATCCCCGTCATGGCCGAGGTACCGTTCAGGATGGCCAGCCCTTCCCGGATCCGGATGGACAGCGGCTGGATTTTCAACCGGGCAAATACATCCGCGGTTCGTTGGATGCGACCTTCGCAATGCACCTCTCCTTCCCCGATCAGCGCGAGGCCGAGATGGGCCAGCTGAACAAGATCACCGCTGGCGCCCACGCCCCCATGTTCATAAATGCAGGGGTAAATATCTTTCTGAATGAGTTGCCGCAAAAGGATCACGGTATCGGGATGCACGCCCGAGTAGGCCTGCATCAGGCTGTTCAGCCGGGTGATCATGGTCGCTTTTACCAACTCGGTGGGAAGGAGGTTGCCGCTGCCGGAGCAGTGGCTTCGGATGAGATTGTATTGCAGTTGCAGCAGATTCCCCTCCCCGACCTTATACTGGGCCATCGGGCCGAAGCCGGTGTTGATCCCATAGATTAGCTTGTCGGCCGAAAATTCAGCCAGGAACTGAAAGTTTGCCGCTACTTTCTCCAGCGCCTCCTCCGTGAGCGAAATGTCCTTTTTTTGATAGAGAATATCAGCAAAATCGGCCAGCGTAAGGGGCTTGTGTCCAACAGCTATCATGGGCTGCAAGTTATTTATATTCACTTCTCCGGTCAAGAAATTTAATTGCTTTTCTCCCGCCCTCGGGAAATTGCATGCGCTGCAGCTTCGCGGGATCCTCGTATACGATCTGCGGGCTGACCCGAAGCCTGGCTTGAAGATAGGCCCGGATCCGGTGATCGCATTCTTCACTCCGGCTTGCCGGGACCACGTGAAGAAGGATCTCATCGAGTCCGACATCGTTCGAATAGACCTCGACGACAAAATCCGCTACCTCTTCCATTTCGTTGAGCAACTCGAACAGCGCCGGCGGATATAAGGTCGTCCCTTTGAACTTGATCATCTGCTGTCTGCGGCCGATAACGGGCGAGAGGCGCAGACTGGTACGTCCGCAGGCGCAGGGTTCGTCGAACCAGATGCAGATATCCCCGGTCTTGTACCGGATCAGCGGCATCCCTTCAATACCGAGTGTCGTGATCGTCACCTCGCCCGGTATACCCGGCCCTACCCGCCGGTCATGTTCATCCAGCAATTCGACGATCAGCAATTCGGGTTGCAAATGACCGCCCTTCCCTGCGGAGCATTCGGTAAACGCAGTCTGCATTTCGGTGCTCGCATAGGTCGAATACAGGCGGATATTCCAGGAATCGGTAATCTTTTTGCCCAGGATGTTCAGGGTGAGATCGGCCTGGCGGATATTCTCGCCGATACAAATGGCCGAGCGGACCGAAGAGCGGTTGAGATCGATGGATGTTTCTTGCGCATACCGGATCAGCTTTAGCAAAAAGGAAGGCACCGCGACCAGAACGGTGGGTCTAAGCCGCCGGATCGTCTCCCATTGAAGCGCGGGGACTCCGGGTCCAACGCGGATCACGCTCGCGCCGAGCTTCCGGATACCGGAATAGTAAGCGATCCCGGCCATGAATTGCCGGTCGAGCGTCAGCATCAACTGGTAGACATCGGCCGGGGTTCCGCCGGCGGTCACAAAGGACGAATATTCATTATAGGCCAGCCGGTCCAAATCGCCCGCAGTAAGCGCGATGGTGACGGGGCTTCCCAACGTACCGGAGGTGGTGGTGTATTCAGCGATGCGGTCCCGCGGGATACAAAGGAAATCGTCGTTCCGGCGCTGAAGGTCTTCTTTGGTGGTCGGCGGGATGACGGCGAGGTCATCAACGGACCGGATAACCGAAATATCGATACCGCGCCGGTGAAACAATTCCCGGTAGAATGGTGAATTCCGGGCGGTGTAGGCCAGCAATTCCTGGAGTTTTCGTTCCTGGAGCGTTTTTATCTCCATACTCATGGATGTAAGTGTCGGAGGATCTTTTCCTGCGACGATCGAAGCTGATCGGGGGTCGGCTTTAGTTTATGCCGGGTGAAGTTCAGGTCGTCCGCCCCGTCGATCGGCACCAGGTGCAGGTGGGCGTGTGGTATTTCGAGGCCCACAACGGCCAATCCGCAGCGGTTGCAGTCAAAGGATTGTTCGATAGCCAGCGCGATCGGTTTTGCAAACAGGAGCATGTCCGACAGGTATTCGTCGGGCACGTCAAAGAACCGGTCCACCTCCAGCTTCGGTACTACCAGCGTATGGCCATGCCGGAGGGGGAAAATATCCAGGAAGGCAAAGAAACGATCATTTTCCGCAATCTTATAAGAAGGTATTTCTCCGGCGATGATCTTTGAAAAAAGGGTCACACGGTAATGTTTTCAATTTTGAATTGGAGGGTGCCCGCCGGCACCTGGACATGGGCGACCTCACCCACCTGTTTGCCGAGCAAGCCCTTGCCGATCGGCGAGGTGACGGAGATCTTTCCTTGTTTGAGGTCCGCTTCCTTTTCGGAAACCAGGTAGTAGGTCATCTGCTTTTTGCTGGTCAGATTGGTAACGGTTACCTTGGTGAGGATCGATACCTTACTCGTATCGATAGTTCCCTGGTCGATGATACGCGCATTGGCAAGTTCGTTCTCCAGCTTCTGGATCTTGGCCTCGAGCAGTCCCTGCGCTTCTTTTGCGGCATCGTATTCGGCATTTTCCCGCAGATCGCCCTTTTCTCTGGCTTCCGCAATGGCCTTGGATGCGGCAGGCCGCTCCACCGTTTTTAATTTTTGTAATTCGGTTCTCAGATGGTCAAGCGCGTCTTTGGTGTAATAAGTGAATCCACTCATAGCCCCTCCTTTTTAAGTATAAACCGGACGATGTCCGGTGATTGAATTCGGCCTCTTGCCGAATCGGAAAGAAAAAAAATACAACGCCCTGGAGCGATCCAAGACATTGCATTAGGGGTGTAAAGATAAGAATTTGGGATAGAATACGCTTAAAAATCCCTAAATCCCCAGTTTTTCGAGGATGACTTTGGCCATTTTAAAGAAGGCCTCCTGGCTGTATCCGGCGATATGCGGGGTTATGACCGTATCCGGTCGGTCCAGCAGCATTTTCAGTTGTTGCCGCTCGGTCTCGGTGTACGTCTCCAATTTTTCGTTCTCGAGCACGTCCAGCGCGGCGCCCGCGATTTTGCCATTCTCCAGGGCCCGGATCAGGGCGGCGGTGTCATGGACCTTTCCGCGTGAGGCATTGATAAACCACGGTTTGCGCACCAGGGAATCGAAGAAAACGTCTCCGGCCATGTGAAAGGTTTCCTCCGTGAGGGGCACATGAAAGCTGACGACATCGGAGTAACGGGCCAGTTGCTCCAGCGAAGCTTCGTGAACGTTGCCGCGGGCGAATCCGAATTGGTATTTGTCATAAGCCAGGACGGTGGTATCGAAGGAGGCCAGCAGCCGGGCAAACGCCCCCCCGGCATTGCCAAAACCGACGATTCCCACCGTTTTCCCGCTCAACTCGGTGCCGCGATTGGCGTCCCGGACCCATTTTCCTTCCCGGATCTCCTGCTCGCTGGTCACGATCTTGTTCATAAGGACCAACAGCATACCCAGCACGTGCTCCGCAACCGCGTTCCGGTTTCCCTCCGGGCTGCTCACACAGCGGATGCCTTTGGATTGCGCATAATCGACATCGATCAGTTCCATCCCGCTTCCGAGACGTCCGATCCATTTCAACCCGGAAGCGCGGTCCAGCATGGGCCGGTCGATCTTCAGCCGGGTAGTGACGATCAACCCCTCCACCCCGGCGATCGATTGCAGCAGCTCTTCATAGCCGATCTGTGGCGAATAATAAACGGTGTAACCCTTTTCCGTCAGCGTTCTGGCGAGATAGTCATGCGCCTTTGCGGTTATAATTACTCTGCTCATTTTTCTTTCATTTTCCAGGTCAGAGCGGCAAAATCGGGTACGGTCAGCTGCTCCGCCCGCCGGTCGAACAACGGATCCTGCAGCGTTCCGGCGTCAAAAAGTTGACGCACCGCATTTCGCAGGGTCTTTCTGCGTTGGCTAAACGCCGTTTTAACGACCTGGAAAAAACGCTGCTCGTCTTTAAATGCGGGCGGCGGGCATGGCGTCAACCGGATAACCGCGCTCTTGACCTTTGGTGGCGGGATGAAGCTCGATTCCTGTACGTCGAACAGATATTCGACCCGAAAGAATGCCTGCACAAGCACGCTCAACACCCCATAAGTCTTTGAACCCTCCCTGGCGGCTATCCGAAGCGCCACCTCCTTTTGGAACATCCCGATCACCGTCTGCAGGTCTGCCTTCCAATCCAGCATTCTGAACAGGATCTGGGAGGAAATATTATAAGGGAAATTTCCGATCACCGTGAATTTACCGTCAAAGGGTCTTTCGATGTCCAGGATGCTGGCATGCAGGATCTTTCCTTTCAAGACCGGCCAGGTAGATTGTAACCAGGCGATCTTTTCGCCGTCCAGCTCCACCGCTTTGAAATCGATGCCTTCGATAGCCAGGAGATATTTGGTCAGCGCGCCGCCGCCGGGACCAACTTCCAGCAACTGCGTGAACGGGTGCTCAAGCAACGCGGCAACGATCTTCCGGGAGATGTTCTCATCCCGGAGGAAATGCTGGCCGAGGGACTTTTTCAACGTATACATAAGGCGCGTAAAGCGCAAAAGTCGTACTTTTGGCCGGTATTGAAATAATCCGGGCTCCGCCCGGTTAAAATTAAGAATTAGCGCATGAGCATTCAACACCAACGACCTGTGATAGGGGTTTCCATCGGCGATCTGAATGGTATCGGAGCGGAACTGATCATCAAGACCTTCTCCGATCACCGGTTGCTGGAACTCTGCACGCCGTTGATCTTCGCATCCAACAAGCTGATCAATTTCTACCGGAAGTCAACACCGGAGATCAATTTCAACTACCAAAGCACAAAGGACTTTTCACGGATCACGCCAAAACAGATCAACATCTACAACTGCTGGGAAGAAGAGATCGCCATTTTGCCCGGGCAACTGACCGATGTCGGCGGCACCTATGCCGTCAAATCGCTGGTCGCCGCGGTTGAGGCGTTGCGGGACCGGAAGATCCAGGGGCTGGTCACCGCGCCGATCCACAAAAAGAACACCCAGTCCGCCACCTTTAATTTCACCGGCCATACCCCGTATTTGAAACACGCATTCAACGCAAATGATGTGCTCATGCTGATGGTCTCCGAAACGCTCCGGGTGGGACTGGTGACCGAGCACGTCCCGGTGAAGGATATTGCCCGGTATATTACCCGGGAAGCGATCCACTCCAAACTAAGGATCCTCAATGAAAGCCTGATGCGCGACTTCGGCATCGACAAGCCAAAGATCGCCGTCCTCGGATTGAACCCGCATGCCGGTGATGACGGGCTGATCGGTAAGGAAGACGAGGAGATCATCAAACCCGTGATCAAGGAAGCCAAACATCAGATGATGGTTTTCGGCCCCTACAGCGCCGATGCCTTTTTTGCCCGTAACTACCAGTCGAGGTTCGATGCGGTACTGGCCATGTATCATGATCAGGGATTGATCCCGTTCAAATCCCTTTCCGGCGGGGAGGGCGTCAATTTTACCGCCGGGCTGCCGATGGTGCGAACCTCGCCTGACCATGGCACGGCATTCGATATCGCCGGGAAGAACAAGGCGGATGCAACTTCTTTTCTGACCGCCCTGTATACATGCATCGATATCATCCGGAATCGCCAGGAGTTTGATGAAAACCGGAGTAACCCGATGCGAAAAATGGGGGCTACGGTCCTGGCGAACGCCGAAGATGAAAAGCTCGAAGGCAGCAGAGGGTAGGAACATCTCCGCACCGCAAACCGCCATACATCTCCGCACCGCAAACCGCGATTTTATCGGTTGATAATCAATGCCCTGCCGCCCCGAAGCCGATTTTTCGGTGGGAGCTTGCAAAAACAGAATGTCTTTTCTATCTTTGGTTCATCTCCGCTAAATTTATTATCCCCCGAAAAACAGTTCGCAATCATTTAGTTCGTTAGGTTCCCTCCTTTGAATCACCGCTGATTTTCAGCATCCTATTGCTTTATTCACCTTCTGAAAATTACAAGATGAAACGGAACTTCTCAACGATCTTACTTTCGTGCGCGCTGGTAACCACTTTTCTTTCCGCACACGCCGCAGGTATCACCGACAATTTCAATTCCCGCCCCGGGGTCAGCCTGTCCCGGGTAAAAGGGTATCTCCAGGGCCGCTGCTGGTTCTTCGCCGATTTTGATGTCAACCGCGGTGGATGGGTGCCCGCTATTGAAGGCGACGGTGCGATGGTCTCCGGAACCGGGGCAAGTCCTACGGAAAGGACGGGGATCTACACACCGGTGCTGGATATGCCGGTCAGCCTGCCGGTTTCCTTTAGCTACAGTTTTAACCTCCCGGTCCAGGACCGCCGTTGGCTCAAGATTATTGCGGCCGATGCCAACGATATGCCGGTTGCTCTCCTGGACAGTATCGACCTGACCGGGTCGGAAGCCAATCATGTTTACACCTACCACAAATCATTGACCCTTGCGGCGGCCGGACAGTATAAGCTTGTCCTCAATTATCAGGGTGTCGGCGGCAGCGAACGGATCGCAATCGACCAATTGGTTGCCGGTGCCGCGTTGCATTATGCTTCAACCTGCAACGTCGCTCCCGTAGCGGTTCGGGACCGGTTTACCGGAACCGCCAGCCATACCGCCGCCGGGAATGTACTGAGCAACGATTATGACCCTGACCATGAGACGATGACCGCCTATCTCTTGACCGAGTCGCCCGACGGCCGAATAGACCTCGGAAAGAATGGCGAGTTCATTTTTACCCCGAAATCGGGCTTCGCCGGTAACAGCACCCAGTTTGCCTATAAGGTTTGCGATAACGGCACCCCTTCCTTGTGCTCCGTCACCACGACCGCCACGATCAAGTTCCCGGCCCGCAGCACGCTGACGAGCTTTCAGGCGCTGTACAACCGCAAGGCGGTTGCCATCAGCTGGAACACGGCCAATGACAATCACAGCACGGTATTCGAGGTCGAACGCAGTCTGAACGGAACCAGTTTTGAAAAAGTCGGCGAAGTCAGCTCGACCGAGCCGGTTGCCGCCGGCCAGTATGCCTTCAATGACAAGTTACACGAAGCCGAACGGAAGAACGACCTGTATTACCGGATCCGGCAGATCGATGCGGCCCATCGCGTGACCTACTCAAAAGTACTGATCATCAGATCCTACAATAGCCATAGCGTTGAAGCGGTCAGCGTGACACCCGATCCAAATATAAATGACATCCAGGTCGGCGTGCAGCTGAAAGAGAAATGTTTTGTCGTGATGCGCGTTACGGATTCCAAAGGGAGTGAGCTGATCAAACAAACGGCGTATGGCGAAAATGGCGAGAACAGCTATGATATCCAGGGAACTTCGGATCTGCAGCCCGGGATGTATCAGCTGGAAGTCATCATCAACAGCGGCGAGCGGCTGACAATGAGGTTGGAAAAGAGCTAGCATTTTTGCACCACGGAATGGTTACGGTTTATACGGAGGGTTGTCTGCATCGGCAGGCGACCCTATTTTTTTTCCGCGCTCTCCATCCCGGTTTCCGCGCTCTTCATCCCGGTTTCCGCGCTCTTCATCCCGGTTTCCGCGCTCTTCATCCCGGTTTCCGCGCTCTTCATCCCGGTTTCCGCGCTCTCCATCCCCTATTTCTTGATATTGAGGTAGGCCTGCAGGTCTTTCACATATTCCTCGAATGCCTTTACCCCCTCGGGCGTGATCTTGCAGATCGTCTGGGGATAGTTGTCCTTGAATGACTTGACAACATCGATATAGCCGGCTTCCTTCAGCTTGTTGATCTGGACGCTGAGGTTGCCGGCGGTGGCGTTGGTCTTCTCCCGCAAAAACGTGAATTCCGCCTCCTTTACCGTAATCAAAAGGGAAATGACCGCCAGCCGAAGTTGGGAATGTAATATCGGGTTGAGATCCTTAAACATTTTGTCTTTTTGCTTTCAGATAGTACCGCCGGAGCAGAAGACCCGGGATGAACCACGCCAGCAACGCCCCGCCGGCCATCAGAAAAAACACGTTGCGACCCGTAATGAACAGGGCGAGAATGGCAAACGCCCAGCAGGCGATCCCGCCGATGATCATCGGCCGGAACCGGCGGCCATATCCGGTAGCAAAAGTGGGAATGCCAAAGAAGGTCAAATAAACGCTGAAATCTTTCCCGTTCAGGTTCAATTGACTGTCGATATAGGAAAACAGGAAAATGGCGATAGCATAGCTGAACCAAACGCCGCCGATCAGATCGCTGACATGTGACCGGTACCTCCTCGCCTTTTTCTCACGGATCGAAATGATGACCTGCGGCACGACAGCGACGACCGTCAGCCACCAAACGTAATCCAGCGCGGGCAGACTCAGGTAACTATTGGCATAACCGACAAGGCTGCAAAAGATGATCACACCACCCCACAGCAAAGCGCTGATCCCGGTGTCATAATAGTCGTTTTTGGCCTGACTGATCATGCTGGTTATGAGGTCGAGACTTTCTTGGGTAGTAAGGGGATTTTCTTTTTCCATGTACGATTATTTCTTTTGCAGTTGATGTTTGTATTGCGCGCGAAGCAGATAGCCCGGAACAATATAGCTGGCGAGAACGGCCGCAGCCGTCAGGAGCATATTGGTCGGCGTATCGGTGTAGGTCATTAGAACGGCGATCGCCCAGCAGGCAAAGGCGCCCCATACCAACGGCGCAAACCGTAACAGGCGGCCCGTCAGGAAACAACCGATGGAATAGGAAAGAATAAAAAAGACATAACAGTGCTCCCAGTCCCCCCGCTTAAAGTAGATGAGCACGATGACGATCTGCAGGATCACTACGCACTCCCAGATGTGCCTTAGCCCTTCGTCGACATAGGTCCTGACCCTCTTCGGCCGCGCTCTCGCTCCACGAATAATGGAGACGATAAAGCCGATGAACATGAGATTCCAGGCCATTCCATTCAGCGGGGTCCTGACGTAGACGACCAGTATATATTGGAGCAGGGCGGCGATGAAGACCAGCCAGCCCCAGAGCAGAAAATAGAAGCTGTTGTCAGCCACGGAGGTTTTGGTCTTTTCGATCATCGACCGGATGACCAGAAGGCTTTCTTCGGGGGTGAGCGGCTCTGCCTGATTGTCCATGTTACAACGTTAATTTAAAAAATCGAATTGGCCTCCGGCCAGGGGTGGAATTGGCCGCCGGAATATCCGGCGGCCATCGTTACGGACTTATTGACATTTCGCCAACATGTCTTCCGCCTGTTTCTGTCCCCAGGTCGGATACATCGGCTTTGGTTGAGCGGCCTTGAACAACGCCACAGACTTTTCAAAAAGAGGCTTTGCTTTGTCTTTCCCACCGCCGAATTGGGGTGGCGTGCCGAACGCGCTCATCCCCTGAAGATAGTAGAGTCTCGGGTTGTTGGGATCGAGCGCCAGGCCTTTTTGCAACGCTTCGTTAGCGTCTTTGCCGTTGGTTGCCCACCGCGTCTGCGGATCGACGAGCATTTGCTGGGTAGCCGACATATTTTCTACCGCGTAGGTCTCCGCATTTTTTTCGATCGCCTCGGCCTTTGCCAGGTATGCATTGATCTTTTGGGAGTTGGCATCCTTGTCCTTCGTCTCGGGATTCCAGCCGATCCAGGTCTGCGCCAGCGCGGCATAATAATAAGGCAGCCATTGGGTCTTCTCGGCGTCACCGATCCGTTCGAAGGTCGCTGCCAGGCTCTGCAGCTGGTCAATGGTCTTGGCCGAGTCCAACAGGGGGATATTCTTCTGCATGGCCGCCAGGTATTTGTCCGATTGGGCCTGGCAGGCAAGGCCGATCAGAAGCGCGAAAGATAATAGTAACTTTTGCATGGTAGTTTGATTTTTATTGTAAAACATTGAAGAATTTATAAATTGTTGTTGATGGCGTCCTGGGACCGGTCCACGCCCCAGCTCAGGAAACAGCCGATAAAATAGAACCGGTTGGCCGGCGGCGTGATCGCCTGCTTGTAGAGGCCGCTATAGGAAAAGTTGTAGCCATAGACGGCGTTGTACCCAAGTACATTGCTGACGCTGGCAAAGAGTACCACAAAGGTCCGGGCCTTTGGATTGGCAAAGCTGGGAACATATTCGGCGCTGAAATTAAAGCTGTTGAAATCTTTTGTTTTGCCGCTTTCCGCCAGATTGTACTTGTTGAGGCTGTCGAGGATAAAGTTGTAGTAGGGGCGGCCGGTGGCAAAGCTGTATGTCAGGTTGACCCCGGACCGCAGCTTGGTGAAAAAGCGCTTCATGACGATAGACGCTGTGTGTGTCGCCGCAAAATTTGGCATCAGTTGCGCCGTATAATTGAGATAGTTCCGCTTGGTATCCAGGTAGGAGTAGCTGATCCAGTAGTCGAAATTTTTGATGGACTTCTTATCGCGCCAGAACAGCTCCAACCCCTTGGCATAGCCGCTGCCGCTGTTGTTGAAGGTGGAAAAGAAATAGTTGACGGGCACGGTCTTGATCAGGTCGTCATATTTTTTGTAATACGCTTCCACGCGGAAGATCCGGTCCTTTGTCATTTTCTGATAGTTGATGATATAATGCGTGGCCTTTGTGAATCCTATGTTCGTTGTATAGAACAGTTGGCTGTTCTCGGGCTTCTGGTAGAAGATCCCGTAGGCCAGCGAAACCTGGGCCTCCGGGCCGGTTCGGTACGCCAGCGACAGGCGCGGCGCGAAATCCGACTTGTTGATCACGGTGGAATGTTCATACCGGATCCCTACTTTGGCGGCCAGCGCATTGGTGAGGTAAATATCCGATTCGGCAAAAAGCGAATTGAAATTGTCATGGAATTTGTACAACGTATCGATATGGTATTCTACCGTATGGTACTTCTGGTAATTGTAGGCATACCAGTATTCCGCGCCGAAGCGGATCGCGCTTAACGTACCCAATTTCTTGTCGAATACCGCCCTAAGCTGTGAAAGGTCCTGGCGCTGATCCACGCCGAAATTCTTGAAGTTCATCCAGAACACGGAGTCCGGGAAAACCTGGTTCCGGTTCTGCAGGTTCTGCACGTTCTGGCCGATGTTATCGAGGTTGGTACTGTAGCTGGCGCCCAGATCGAATTTCCAGCCGTTGCTGAGATAGTCGCGCCAGCTCAGGTTATTGTACCAATTGTGGTTGGTCAGCGCGAATGCGTCGTTCATATTCAGGCTATCCCAGTCCTGGCGTCGAATGCCCAGGTTGTTATAGGAAAACGTCGTATAATATTTTATCATTCCGCCGCTTTTGGTCCGGATACGGAAATTGGCATCGCCATTATGAAATTGGGGCACATTGAAGTAGTTCACATCCTGCGGTACCGCCTTGAAATAAGCAAGCGCATTGACATAGTTGTAGCTGAAGCCGTAGGAGGATTGCTTGTTCTTTGCCAGCTGCTGCGTACCCAACCCGACGACAAGCGGCGATATCGTGGCGTCCAGTTCCGATTTCTCGGGCAGATCGATGGACTCCAGCAACACTACGGAGGATAAGGCCTCCCCGTAAAGGGCGGAATACCCGCCGGTGCTGAAGACCGTTCCTTTGAACAAAAAAGGAGAGAACCTGCCTCGCTGCGCGATGTCCGGAACGCTCGAATAGTAGGGGTTATTGACCAGGGTTCCGTCGATATATTGCTTGGCTTCGTACCCGGCTCCGCCGCGCACAAAAAGGCCTTCCTGCTCACCGACCTGTTGGGCCCCCGGGAGTGTTTTCAGGGCGGCGGTGATATCGGCGTTGGAACCTGCGGTGGTCGCGACATCCAGTGAACTCAGAACGGCGCCCCGCTTGGAATCGCCGGCGCTGAACGAGCCGGCCGTTATGGTCACCGCTTTGAGCTCGCTTAGTTGTTCCTTTAGCACAAAGTGAAGTACCACGGGTGCTCCGGTCAGGGTAAGTGGCTGTTCGATGGGGTTATAACCGATATTGGTGACCGTAATCGTATCGGCGCCCTTTTCGGTGGTGGTAAAGTGAAAGCGACCCAGGGAATCGGTCGTGGCGCCGTCATAACTGTTTTTAATGGCAATACTGGCCCCGTGAATCGCATGTCCCTTGTTGTCTTTGACTGTTCCCGATATCGGGGTTTGGGCCGGTAAAGCGGCGGTAATCAGGATAAGGGCGGTTCCTATGATCAGCGGTTTCATTCTCGTAAATTTATTGCTAAAATAAACTGGTTTATTATATAAACCAAATTTTTGCATGGGATTTTTTTTAGCCGGTGCCTGCCGCCCCCGTTTCGGGCACAAAAACCGGACGGCACAAAAACCGGACGGCACAAAAAAAAGCCAGGCTTAGACAAGCCCGGCGGTTGTTGATCGTACCCTTTAAAACTAAAATCTTCCCTGGTGGATATTAATAAGTTGGTTATTCCGGAAGCCGACGATTGTCCCTTTGCTTAGCACTTGGCAGTCAACAACATAATCCTATGATATTCAGATAAACACGGGTTTCAAACCGCAATGAAGGAGACATGGACCGATACGGACGAAATAGCTTCATAGTAAGTCGATGTACGGAAAGAAGAAAAAGGATTGGAAATAAAACGAACGGATGTTTTTCGGGAGCTTGGAGGGGATGTCGGCGACGACCCTGTAAAGATTGCCAAAAGTTTTTAATTCTGCAAGCGTTTATACTTAATTTTTTAAGGCCCGCACCAAAAAATGAGCCCGGTCAATGCGACCGGGCCCCTATCCTAACGAATATGCTAATCCTATTTCGCGTATTGCGGGATCAGGCCGTTAGCCAGGTCCACCATGCGCTTCACGCCGTCATCGGGAAGGTTGCCTTTTTTGAATTCAGCCAGAACATCCGGCAATTTGTTGTCCATCTCCATCAGGAAATGCTCCTGGAATTCCTTGATCCTTCGCACCGGCACCTGCCGCAGGAGGCCCTGCGTACCGAGGTAAATGATCGCCACCTGGCGCTCAACGGCAAAGGGTGAATATTGAGGCTGCTTGAGGATTTCCACGTTGCGGGCGCCTTTGTCGATAACCAGTTTGGTTGCCGGATCCAGGTCGCCGCCGAACTTCGAAAATGCTTCCATTTCGCGGTACAGCGCCTGATCGAGCTTTAAGGTACCGGCTACTTTCTTCATCGATTTGATCTGCGCATTTCCGCCCACACGACTAACGGAAATCCCTACGTTGATCGCCGGCCGGATACCCGAATTGAAGAGGTTGCCCTCAAGGAAGATCTGGCCATCCGTGATCGAGATCACATTCGTCGGAATATAGGCCGACACGTCACCGGCCTGGGTCTCGATGATCGGCAACGCCGTCAGCGATCCGCCGCCCTTCACCAGGTGGCGGATGGACTCGGGGAGATCGTTCATCTTTTTCGCAACCCCATCGTCGGTGATGATCTTTGCCGCACGCTCGAGCAACCGGCTATGCAGATAGAAAACGTCACCGGGATACGCCTCACGGCCCGGGGGACGACGGAGCAGCAACGACACTTCGCGATAGGCAACCGCCTGCTTGGAAAGGTCATCGTAGATGATCAGCGCCGGGCGGCCGCTGTCCCGGAAAAATTCGCCGATCGCGGCGCCGGCAAACGGAGCATAGAATTGCAGCGGGGCGGGGTCGGAAGCCGAGGCGGCCACGATGACGCTATAGTCCATTGCGCCATTGTCGGACAGGGTCTTCATTACTCCGGCAACGGTCGACGCCTTCTGACCGATCGCTACATAAATACAAAACACCGGCTTTCCGGCCTTGTAGAATTCCTTCTGATTGATGATCGTGTCGATCGCGATCGCCGTCTTCCCGGTCTGACGGTCGCCGATGATCAGCTCCCGCTGGCCGCGGCCGATGGGGATCATGGCGTCGATCGCCTTGATGCCGGTCTGAAGCGGTTCTTTTACCGGTTCGCGGAAGATCACCCCCGGCGCTTTTCGCTCGAGGGGCATTTCATACTTTTGACCGGCGATCGGACCTTTCCCATCGATCGGCTCGCCGAGCGTGTTGACTACCCGGCCCAACATCCCTTCGCCGACGTTGATCGACGCGATCTTGCCGGTGCGGCGGACCTTGGCGCCTTCCTTTATGTCACCGCTTTCTCCCATCAATACCACGCCCACATTGTCCTCTTCGAGGTTGAGCGCGATGGCCCTGACGCCGTTTTCAAATTCAACCAGCTCGCCGCTGCTGACACTGCTCAGCCCATACACCCGGGCGATACCGTCACCCACCTGAAGCACGGTGCCAACCTCTTCCAGCTCGGTGGATACGCTGGTGTCGCTCAATTGCTGCCTCAATATCGCCGAAATCTCATCCGGTTTAATATCTGCCATAACTAGGAATTATATTCAGTTTGAAGTTGTTTACCTGATCTTATAGATAAAGTCGTTATTCTGGAATTGCTGTCTGATCTTATGGAGGTCAAACGCAACACTGGCATCGATCAGCTCGTCACCGATCTCCAGCACAAAGCCGCCGATCAACTCGGGCCGGACGGTAGTTTCCAGATCGATCTCCGATACCTGCCGGTCCGTCTTGACCTTATTTAAAATAGCCTTCTTCAGGTCCTCGCTCACCGGAACGGCGGTTGTCAGCTTAACGGTCTGGATCCCTTTATATGCCTTATACTGCGCTTCAAAAGCCGCCGCGGTCTCCGGCAGGTACGCCTCGCGCCCCTTGCTCATCATCAAAGCATTGAATGCCGTTGTGAGCGGAGAAATGCGACCGTTGGTGATCACTTCCAGGATCCGGCGCTTCTTGTCGGAATTTATGACCGGGCTTTGCAACATATTTACCAGGTCGCGGTTGGTTCGGCAAATCGCCCGCAAAAAAACCATATCCTTGTAGACCACATCCAGCTGACCTCGCTCAATGGCCAGATCAAGGATGGACTTCGCATACCGGGCTGCAAGCCGTGGGTTGGGTGTCATGGTTCGTTTAATTCAGTTTCGATTCGTTGGTCAATTGACGGATATAGCTTTCCTGCTGGTTCTTGTCGGTCAGCTCCCGGCGCAGGATCTTCTCCGCCACTTCCACTACCAGGTTTCCCACCTGGTTCTTTACTTCCGTGAGGGCAGCCATCTTTTGTTGTTCGATGGCCACCTGCGCGTCGGCAATGATCTTCGCGGCTTCCTGTTTTGCCTGGTCCTTTGCTTCGTTGACCATCTTGTCGCGCGTATCGCGTGCATCCTTGAGCAGCTGCGCCCTTTCTTCCCGGGCTTTTGCCAGCAGCGCTTCATTTTCCCCTTTCAACTGAGCCATCTCCGCCTTTACTTTCTCCGCCGTAGCCAGCGAATCGGCAATACCCTTCTCGCGCTCATTCAGTGACTTGAGGATGGGCTTCCAGGCCGTTGCCCGAAGAATAAAGAAGAGGATAAGGAACCCGATGAGATTCCAGATGAATAAGCCTAAGTCCGGCGTGAGTAAATCCATACAATTATTTTTATGTGTCCTTTTCTTTTAGATACTGCACCCTCGGCCCTGTGCGTCGGATGCAGTATGATTTTTTGTGCCGGCGGTTTACTTGAACACGGCAAGCAGACCAGCCACCGCAGCCAGAAGGGCAACCCCTTCCACCAAAGCCGCGGCAAGGATCATGTTGGCACGAATGTCGTTCGCAGCTTCGGGTTGGCGGGCAATGCCTTCGACGGCACCCTTTCCGACCTGACCGATACCGATACCGGCACCGATGGCAGCAAGACCTGCGCCGATCGCACCGTAACCGGGCTGCACTTCCAACAAAATTGTCATCAACGTCATAACACTTGTTTTTATAATTAAGAAACCATTTAATCCATTATACCACCACCGACTCAGCCGCATGGCCATGGCCGTGATCCTCCTCATGGCCGCCCTCAAATGCCTGCCCGATAAACACCGCAGTCAGGTTGGCAAAAATGTAGGCCTGGATAAACGCTACCAATATTTCGATCAGGTAGATAAACACCGCCAGCAGGATGAAGAACGGCGAGGTCCCCCAGCCGAGCGCGGTATTCATAGCGCCGAAGATAAAGATCAGGATGATAAAGCTGAGAATGATGATATGCCCCGATATCATATTGGCAAAAAGACGGATGATCAGGGCGAAGGGCTTTGTGAAGATCCCGAGGATCTCCACCGGGATCATGATCGGCTTGACGCCAAGCGGTACCGGCGGGTTGACGATGTGTCCCCAGTAGTGCTTGCCGGTGCTGAACATGATCACAAGGAACGCGAGGATCCCGAGACAGGCGGTAAAAGCGATATTACCCGTTACGTTTGCCGTTCCGGGGATCAGGCCGATCAGGTTATTGATCAGGATAAAAAAGAACACCGTCAGCAGAAACGGCATGTACCTCTCATATTTATCACCGAGGTTGGGTTTCCCTACCTCATCCCGGATAAAGATGACGACCGGCTCTACCACGTTCTGAAAGCCGGAAGGCGCTGTCTTTACCCCTTGTCCCTTTTTGTATTTGCCGGCGATGCCGGTCATGATCCAGATCAGCAGGATAACCGAGATCAGCATTTGGACGGCATTGCGCCCAAGAGAGAAATCATATACTTTTACGGACGGATCGAGGTTGCCCGATTCATCAACCGGAACGATCTTACCGGCCGGAAAGACCTTCTCGTCCAACTTCTTTTCCTCGATGTACGCTTCCGTCAGCACCCGGTACTTTTCATAGGTCACTGCTCCGTGCTCAAATCGGGAGAACATAAAAATAGACCAGCCTCTTTGCGGCGAATATAGGATCACCGGAAGGGGGAGGGCAACCGGTTTTTTATTGAATGTCCAAAAATGAAATTCGTGTGCATCGCCCACGTGTTCGAGGATGACTTTCGACGGGTTGATCTGTTCGGCTTTTGGCCGGCTCGCCTTTACACCGCCCCCCGGCGCATCCTGCGCGCGGGACATATTAAAAAAAAACACGCTAACTAGGCTGAAAGCCGCTACCAATAAAGATTTGGACCATCCGGATGCCATACTTTCCTCGAAATTTGCTGCAAAGATAGGGGGGGAGGGTCAGATTATGAAAACCGGGTTAAAAATTCCGGCCGGCGGGAAATCGGACGAACACAAGACCGGACCGCGGCGGCGCAGTCGCCCAGACCCCTCAGGAAGCTTTCCGCTCCGCACCGGCGGGCTTCCGGAATTGCATCTCATGCAGCTTGGCATAAAATCCGCCTTTCGCCAGCAGTTGATCATGCGTCCCGATCTCCCGGATCTCCCCTTTGTCGAGGACGATGATCTGGTCGGCCTTTCGGATCGTCGACAGCCGATGCGCGATCACGATGGAGCTGCGACCCGAGATGAGCTTGTCGATCGCTTCCTGGATCAGCTGCTCGGACTCCGTATCGACAGAGGAGGTTGCCTCATCCAGGATCAGGATCGATGGGTTGTAGAGCAGCGCCCGCACAAAAGAGAGCAGCTGCCGCTGACCGAGGGACAAGGTGCTGCCACGCTCCATCACGTTGTAGTGATATCCTCCGGGCAACCGCATGATAAAATCGTGCATGCCGATCATCCGGGCCGCCTCGACTACTTTTTCTATCGGGATCTCATCGTTCCGGAGCGTAATATTGTCGACCACCGAACCGGAGAAAAGAAAGACGTCCTGTAAAACGACACCGATACTTCGACGCAGAGCCGCCAGCTGATAGTCATCGATCGGCACGTCGTCGATCCGGATCTGTCCCTCCTGGATATGATAGAGCCGGTTTAGCAAACTGATAATGGAGGTTTTTCCGCTCCCGGTGTGCCCGACGATCGCGACCGTCTGACCGGGCTGCATAGTAAAGGATATATTCCGTAGAACATACCTGTTTTCGACGTAGGCGAAATTTACTTTGTCGAATTCGATCTTTCCTTTTACGCTGACCGGTTTGTAGGTGCCGCTATCTGCCGCAACATCCGGGTTGTCCAGGACCCGGAATACCCGCTCGCTGGCTACCATTCCCATTTGCAAAACATTGAATTTGTCTGCCATCACGCGCAAAGGCCGGAACAACAGGTTGAGATAAAGATAGAAGGACACGATTGCTCCGGCCAGGTTGCGGGCTTCCTGTTCAGGCATCCCCATGGCTTTTGTGGCGCCCCACCAGACCAGCAAACCGGTACTGACCGCCAGGATGATCTCGACAACCGGGAAAAAGACCGAATACGCGAAGATGGCGTTGATATTTGCGTTACGGTGTTCGCGGTTGATCTTGTCAAATTTCCTTGCTTCCCGTTTTTCGGCGGCAAACGCCTGCACGATCTGAATGCCCGTGATATGTTCCTGCACAAACGCATTTAGCGCGGCCACCGCATTTCGCACCCGGATAAAGGACCGGTTGACCGATTCCTTGAATAACCACGTCGCCAGGATCAAAAAGGGAAATGGCGCCAGGCAGACCAGGGTGAGCTTCCAATCGGTCCAGAACATGAACAGGAGGACGGAAAGAATGGATAGCAGATCGGCGATAATGGGAATCAACCCGTCGGAAAAAATATCGTTGATCGCCTCTATGTCATTGATCGTCCGGGTGGTAAGCGTCCCGATCGGGGTCTTGTCAAACTGTGACAGATTCAGGCCAAGCACCTTTTTGTAAACATCCACCCGAAGATCCCGGACGACGGTCTGCCCGAGCCACGCCGTTACAAAAGCGAAATAAAAGCGCGCAACCGTCTCCAGCAGCAGCAGCCCGATCTGCCAGATGGTCATCCAGATGATCGCCGTGGCAAACGTTGTTTTGTGCGAGACGTCCGTTGCCGCCGCGCCGCTTCGAATATCGCCGTTGATGGTTATCTGGATCAACCAGGGGCGCAACGGAGACAGTACGGCCAGCAGAATGGCCAAACCAACGGACCAGTATAGCCTCCCCTTATAAGGGGCCGCATATTGGAAAACCCGTCTCAACAAGCTGAAATCGAAAATCTTCTTCCTTTTTATCTCCTCGGCCATACGAACTGCACAAACGGTTAGGGCGGCAAGTTACCACTTTTTCCAGGTGGATGGCTACCGGTCATCACTGCGGACTCTCCATCGCCTTTCGATATGCTTTTATAAAAATGGCGCCCAGGTTTTTGTATGGGGGGATATAGTCATCGAATTTTTCCTTTCCGGCCGGGTCGTTGAGGAACCGCATCTCGAGTTCCCGCCACATCGGGAGCCATTCGATGTCCTTTCCGGCGATCAGCGTGCTGTTGATAGCTTCAAGGATGGGTTCGTTGACGGTATGGGTCCCCACCTGCTTGGAAGAAATAATGTGGGCATCTTCGCTGATCTTCAGGACTTCGCTCAGGTTGTTATACCCGCCGCAGGATCCGAGGACGACGATCCGTGCCGTCGGCGCCATCTGCTCGATCGTATATTTCACATGGTAGCTGTGGCCGCGATGGATCACGATCGACGGCCGGAGGTGCCGTTTCTGCATGTACGCTCCCAGGGCTGCCTGGGCTCTCGCATCCGGATCGTCATCGCCGAGAAGCGGTTTGTTGGCGAAGATAAGGACCGGCTTCCCGCGGATAGACGTGATCGTCGTCCATTGCGGATTCTCGACGATCTTCCATTCCGGTTTGCTTTCCGGCCGGACCGGACGATGTCCCTTGACCGGGCGGCTGTTATAGTGCGGACGGAACAGCGCCATAAAGTCTTCGTACGAATTCTGCCCGTCCTTATCCTTGTCTCCGTAAAAGAAAACCTGTTCCACCACCCTTCCGCTGTCATCGACCAGGGATTGATGATCGACCGTATAGATCGGTGGAATGCCCAGGCGGGCCGAGAGGTCGATCTTATTGGCGGTGTCGGCGGACTCGAAAAGGGTTTCAAGAAGATGATAAATGACGCTTCCTTTTTTGTTGCCTTCCGCAACATTGGTTTCGTAATTCCATTTTACCTCCCCGAGCATATAGCGGGCGAGGGATGGACTTCTTTCGACAATGCTGCTGTAAGAATCCGCGACATCCACCGCTTCTTCCTCACCCGCCTTCTCCAGATGGATGACAAACGACTTCATGACGGTACCCGCATTTTGTTTGTCCATCGTGCCCAAAAAATGCTCGAGCTTATTGTATGCAGCGGCCATCTTGATGAATTTCCGGAAATAATCGCCATGTACCGCCAAAAGCAGGCTGTCCCCGAACGGCCGCTTCATCCGTTGAAAGATGCGTTCATAAACGCCGAGATAACTGGACGTATAGATCTCATTCTCACTCATCACGATCAGGTAATAGAGTTCTTCCGGCGTTAGTGGATCGAGTATCCTGAACCGGACAGCGGGATTTTCCTGGGTGTGGAGCGCATTGATCTCGTTGACAAAGACCTGCTGGCTTTTCTTTTCCAGCATAGCCGTCAGCGCATTCATTTCCAACGGGGTATCGCGCTGGGGCGGCAGGACGCGCGCGGCATATTCCAACCGGGTCCTGACCAACAGGCGGAAATATTCCAGGTCATTGTCCTTCACCTTATCGATATCGTCCGTGCTGAGCCTGCCTTTGACCAACTGATCCAGGAACGGAAAATAGATCTGGCCGCTGCGGCTGTTTGCCAGCACGGAAACGGTGTGGATGAGCGTATCCTTGCTGTTGTGTATCCTGCGGGCGAGATCGTCTCCGGCTGCAGCATAATTGTAAAGCTGACCGATATTGTAATGACCGGCGACAATGATCAGGCTATCTTCGAATGGCAGTCCCCGGTGACGCGATAAATAGCTGAAGATCAGCTCCGGGTGCATTTCGCAATAGCGGCGGGTCAACAACAGGCGGGAGGGAGCGACACCGGAGTTCGGATTCGGATAAAGAAAACAATCCACCAGGATATTTCCGACGGGATAGGGGTGGCTGGCTATCACCGGTTCGATAGAGCGTGATCTTTCATCGAGGGGCATGGCTTCCGAAAAGGCGGCGACGAGGTCCGGGGCCATCGAAGCGGCGATCTGCCTGGCCTGAAAAGCCTTTTCAAAACCCGTGAGCAGGGACTCCAGGCCGCGGAGGTATCGTTTTTTGGCGTTGCTGTTGAGCGTGGAATCGAATTCGATTTGCTCCTGTAGCGCATCGATCCGCCGGCCGAGGGCATCGGTGATTTCCAGGTTGATCGCATCGTCTTTCGTCAGCCGGATTATGCTGTCGCTTTTGCCGTTGCCTGTCTCGATCAGTCTTTGCTGTGCCTGGTCGACTTTATCGTGCCAGATCAGGCGGTCCTGGGCGGGCTTAAATGAGTAGGAATTAGGCTGAGCCCGACTGCCCAGCCAAAGGCCCAGAAAAACCACCACGACAAAATACCGCTTCACCGGCTGTAAATTTGGACTCATTAGATATTTCCCGGAAAATCAATCGAAAATACCACTCAAAAATACGACCAAATTGTCAAACAGGGGAAAGGCAGCATATCCGGCGCCATTCCTGCGAATTCATTTATGTTATTTATGTATTAATAAATTGTAAACAGATTCGGCAAATTTCCACGCCAATCTTTATTTCCAGTAGGTTTGCGTAAATTTTTGTGAATGGAATCCAAAGGCAAGAAGATCCTGATCGCCGATGATGAGCCCGATATCCTGGAAATCATCCAATATAACCTGGCAAAAGAGGGATATGAGGTGAGCACCGCCAAGGATGGAGATGAGGCGATCGGAAAAGCCCGGACGGTCAGACCGGATCTGATCATCCTGGATATCATGATGCCTAAGAAGAACGGGGTGGAAGTTTGCGAAATACTCCGGTCCCAGCCGACCTTCAAAGAGACACTCATCCTGTTCCTTACCGCGCTTAGCGATGAAGGGTCCCACGTCCGTGGGCTGGAGACCGGCGCCGACGACTATGTGACCAAACCCATAAGCCCCAAAGTGCTGATCAGCCGCGTAAATGCCCTGTTCCGCCGCGTCAACAAGGAGCCGGAAGAGAAAGTGTTGAAAGTCGAGAATCTGAGTATCGACCCGTCAAAATTTGAGGTGGTGGTGGAAGGCAAAGACGTTACGCTCGCTAAAAAAGAATTCGAGCTGCTTTATCTTCTCGCCTCCCGGCCGGGGCGGGTTTTCTTGCGCAACGAGATCCTCAACCAGGTTTGGGGCAACGAAGTGATCGTGGGGGACCGGACCATCGACGTTCACATCCGGAAGATTCGCCAGAAGCTTGGGTTGGATTGTATCACCACGGTAAAAGGGGTAGGCTATAAGTTCAATTTGTAACTTTGCCGAGCCATGCCTTCCACCAAAAATCTATCCCCCAAACAACTATCCGCACTTACTGCTTTCCTGCTGGCCCTGCCGATCTCCGCCGGCATCTATGTCCTGACGACCAATTGGATAGTGGGTGCGGCGTCCCTGCTGATCGTCCTCGGCGGAAGCTATGGACTGATCCTGTTCACCCTGGAAAAGTTCATTTACCGCAAGATCAAGCTGATCTATAAGCTCATCCACCAAACCAAAGCCACGAAGAAGGAGGAGGTGTATTTCAAATATATCCTGCCGCAAAAGAGTATCGACGAGGTCAGGGAAGACGTTGAAAAATGGGGCGAAAAACGAAATGAAGAAATCGAGATGCTGAAAAAGAACGAGGCCTACCGCAAGGAGTTCTTGCAGAATCTGGCCCATGAATTCAAGACCCCCATCTTTGCCATCCAGGGTTATGTCGACACCTTGTTGAACGGAGCGATGGACGACACGTTTATCCGGAAAAAATTCCTTGAGAATACCGCCAGGAATGTGGAGCGGCTGGTCAACCTGATGAATGATCTTGACGAGATCTCTACGCTCGAAAGAGGCGAACAATTGCTGTACAAGCAAAATTTCATCATCCAGGACCTTATCCGCGAGATCTTTGAATCCCTTTCGATAAAGACCCATAACAAAAATGTCAGGACTTCCATCAAAAAGGGCTGTGAATCGCCGATCGCCGTTTTTGCCGATAAGGAAAAGATCCGGATGGTGCTGATCAACCTCGTTGAGAATGCCACTAAATACGGCAAGAACGGTGGCAGCATCGTAGCCAGCATATACAAGATAGACGAAAAGAACGTCCTGATCGAGATCAGCGACGACGGCATCGGAATCGAAGAGGAGCACCTCCTCCGGATCTTCGAGCGGTTTTATCGAACCGACGCCGCCCGGAGCCGGGATAAAGGCGGTACAGGGCTTGGATTGGCCATCTGCAAACATATCGTCGAAGCGCACGGGCAGTCGATCCACGTCCGAAGCCGCCCGGAGGTCGGTACGACAATCGGATTCACCCTGGAATCCCGCCGGGATTGACAAAAACGCAGTATTTTTGCATTTAATGACAACGACCGCCGCCAAAATCTTTGATTATGCCAAGTGGACCGCAAAGCTTCCCGAGCTTAGCAAAAAATATCAATCCGCCAGCCCCTACCCGCATATTGTCCTGGAAAACTTTCTCGACCCGGAGATCCTGAAGGGATGCATAAAAGAATTCAACCGCCTGAACGAAACGGACGGCTGGATCAACTATAAACACTACAACGAAGACAAACGGGGGTTGAACAAGATCGACCTGCTTCCCGAAACGATCAAATCAACCATAAACGAGCTGAATTCCCCGTCTTTCCTTGAATGGTTGGGCGTCATCACCGGGATTACCGGCCTGCAAAAGGATGAAGGGCTGGAAGGAGGCGGTATCCATCAGTCGACCCGCGGCGGTTTCCTGAATATCCACGCCGACTTTACCGTCCATCCCCACCATCGCAACTGGCAGCGCCGCGTAAATGTGCTCGTCTACCTTAACGAAGACTGGAAAGAGGATTGGGGCGGCAAGCTGGAATTGTGGGACCGGAAGATGAAAGCCTGTGAGGAGAGCGTGCTGCCGGTATTTAACCGTTGCGTGATCTTCAACACGGATGCCGATTCGTATCACGGCCACCCGCTCCCGATGACCTGCCCGGAAGGTACATTCCGCCGGTCCATCGCCCTGTACTATTATACCATCGAAGAAAACCCGTATCGTCGCGCGACCTACTACCAGGCAAGACCCGGTGACGGCAGCAACAAGCTGCTGGTAAAGGTTGACAATGCGCTCGTTTCCGCCTATACGGCGATCAAAGGCAAGCTGGGCGCCAATGACAAGGTGGTTAGCCGGATGCTTCGCTTCTTTGGACGAAGAAAAAAGAAATAGTCAGCGGGCCGGTACCTCTCTTTTCAGGAACACAAAACCATTTTTTCGATACAACTCTTTCAGATCGGGATATTTTGCCGGGTCTTCCCAGTTCTGCACCCGGTCCACCTTGGTGACAAAATAGACCGGTTTGTCGATCGCTCCCGTCAGCAGCCATTGCTGATCGTACGACTGCGGATTGACCGGCCGTTCTTTTTTGGTATAGAACAGATCCCCATAGCTTTTGAATCCAAGGGTATGCACATAACAATTTTCACCCTGCCGCGCGATAAAGAAGTCGATATCCGCACCCTGGCTATACCGCTCCACTTTTGGAACGATAATGGCGGAGGCAAAAAAAACGACGATAGCCGTTCCGCCGAACAGGAAAGCCGCCGCCCGGGAATAGGATCGGCGTGACAGGTTGCGGATGCCAAGGATCAAAGCGCCGACCAACAGGATTCCAATCAAGCCTTCAAAACCCGACCAATGCACATCGGCCTCCATATTGCCACGGGCGAATGGATCCTCGACATAGGGCGCAAGGCGTCGAACGTTCAGGCCGATGATCGCCACGCCGAGGATCAGCAGCGAGATGAGGCCACCCAGTATCGCCAGCGCGATCGATACATATTTTTTGTAGCCCAGTTCCCCCCGCTCCCATTTATATATGGTATAGGCCGCCAGGAAGGTAACGGGAAACCAGGCCATGGAAGAATAATGGATGATGCGGGACTGGACGATCGTGAACAAAACCGTCACCACCCAGAAGAGGATCAGCATCCATAGCTTGAAATCCTTTTCAAACCGGCTGTTGTACTTCGCCTTGAAAAAAGAGGGGATGGCCAGCAGGGATGCCGGAAAACAACCGACCAGCAGGACGATATAATGATACCCGAAAAAGCCCGCCTGATCGGCATCATGGGTGGTGAACAGCCGCCACTGGTATTTCAGGAATTCATTGATAAACCACGGGCCGCGTTTGATTGTTTCGTAGCCGTACCAGGTAGCCGTCACCAGGAGCGCCACCCCGAGGAACAGGAGCGCGTCCCATCCGTTAAAATAGAAGCGGAACCGGTTAAAGAGAAAATATACACCCAGGGCCAACATAAACACCATGAGGGCCACCTGTCCTTTGGTAAGCACCGCAAGCCCCATAAAGATACCCGACAGTACGACATAGTAGGTGCGGGGTTTGTCGATGCCCGGCTTGTCAAAGCCGTTCCTTTTCCAATGATAGAGGATAAAATGATAGAGGGATAGGAAGGTGAACAAATTGAACCACGGGTCGATGATGCCCGATTTAAAATACATGTTGGGAAAAAGCGAGCCGCCAAAAGCCAGCGCCCAGAGGATGCCGAATTTGCGGTCGTAGATCCGGGAACCGCAGAGGAAGATGGTGATTAGGGTAACGATCCCGCAGATCGCATTGGGAAACCGGGCGGCGAACTCATTGATCCCGAAAACCTTCATTGCCGTGCTCTGCATCCAGAAGAACATGGGCGGCTTTTCCCAGAATGGCTTAAAGTCGACATAGACGCGGGTGTAGTCCTTCATTTTGATCATTTCCCGGGAACATTCCGCGAAATTGATCTCGTCCCAGTCAAACAAATGCACCCGGCCCAGGAATGGAATAAAGAGCAAGGCTGCCAGAACGGTGATCAGCAGGATAGTGGTAGTCTTATTGAGCTGCATTAGCGGAGCGGTTTATACATGTCTCTTTTTAATAGTCCCCATTTGCAGAGCCGATGGACGACGCTGACCTTCAGGACGCCAAACCCGTAAGTGACGCTTCGGCTGAAATTGATGCTGGACGCTTCTTCAAAATAGCGGGTCGGACAGGTGATCTCGGCGATCTCATAGCCCAGATAGATAATCTGCGATAACATCTGGTTGTCAAAAACAAAATCTTCCGAATTGATATGGTAGTCGATCCGCTGAAGGATCTCCCGGGAGAAGGCCCGGTACCCGGTGTGATATTCGGCGAGCTTCTGCCGGAGCATGACGTTTTCGAAAAAGGTGAGCGCCCGGTTGAACACGTATTTGTATAAAGGCATCCCGCCATGGAGCGCGCCCTTGCCCAGGGTCCGCGAACCCAGCACGACCTGGTATACATCATTGGCGATCAGCCATGCCATCGATGGGATCAGTTTGGGAGTATACTGATAATCCGGGTGGAGCATAATGACGATGTCGGCGCCCAGGTCGAGCGCTTTGTCATAACACGTCTTTTGATTACCGCCGTAGCCCCGGTTCTTGTCATGCCGGATGACATGGGATATTCCCAGCTCCCGGGCGACCGCCACGGTCCGATCGCTGCTGTTGTCATCCACCAGCACCACCTCATCGACGATTTCGAACGGGATTTCCGCATATGTCTTCCGGAGAGTAAGCTCTGCGTTATATGCGGGGAGGACGATGACCAGTTTTTTACCTTCAATCATGCGATATTAATATGACCAAAATTGGACGGCAAACGTACACCAAACCGCGCAATTCCTAAAATTTGCCCGCCGTGGTGGCGTGGTGCGCATGGAATTTGGTCAAAAACAGCAAGTGGATAAGGATCGCCGTAAACATTCCGATAACCGAACCGACCAGTACATCGCCCAGGAAATGCTGGCCCAGGTAGATGCGGGAGTATCCGACGGCGACCGCAATCAGCAGGTAAAGGATGTTCCCTTTCTTGTTGCTGTCAAACATCGCCAACAGCGTGGCCATGGCAAAGACGGAAGTAGTATGGCCGGAAGGAAAGCTCGCAAAGCCCACCCGCGTGATCCCGTCGATAAAATAAGCGTATTGACCGGGCGTGAAGAATTGTTTTGGCCGCGGCATGGAGAAAAGATTTTTCATGATCTGCGCCATCAGCGCCGAGACCAGGAAGGCGGCGATCAGCTGTAACGCACGCGACCACCGCCGGACCGCCAGAAAGATCAGGCAAATGATGATGGCGAACCAGCCGTCGCCGATAAAGGTCAAATAGATAAAAAAGGTGTCCAGGGCGCTTCGGTGGTAGGGATTCAGGTCGATAAAACTGCCGGCTTTCCCTGCCGTCAGGAGAAAGATCAGTCCCGCCAGGATGAAGAAGAGATAACTGCAGAAATAATACCGGTTAAGAACCACTAAAGCCTTCAGGTCCTTCATCGGGCAAAAATAGGAAATCCGCGCCAATCGGCTTTGCGACCTACAGTCCGGCCACCAGCTCCTCTGCCAATCCGAACGATAAGGTCATCCCCGCCCCTCCGACACCGTTTATGATATACACATACGGCTCGGGGGAAAAAAAGAGATCCGCCTCGCCGTCCGTCAGCTTGGCGTAGACGCCGTTCCAGGTCTCCAGAACCGTCCAATCCCTGAAATGAGCAAATTTCCGGAGATAGTCGAGAATTTTGCGGTTGATGAATTCCTTGTCAAAGGGATCGTGCGTTAGCCCATATTCATGCGAATCTCCGACCGTAAGTTCGCCTTTGCCATTCTGGGAGACCATGACATGGATACCCCACTGCAGATAGTCGGCCATTTCCTCCGCATATCGCTGACGCAACGAAGGAAGGGATGGCGCCTGCTTAAAGCTGCTGTAATGGATCAGCGACAAACCGCCGCACAACGCCGGACCGATCCGCCAATCTTCGGGCTGCGCCGTGAGCCGCATCATCTGCAATTTGCATTTTGTCACCGGCTGCTCTGCGAATTGTTCGGGATACAGGGTCTCGAAATCCGCCCCGCTACAGATAAAAATAAGATCGGCCTCATATTCTTCTGCATTCCCGATATAGACGATCTGATCCGATATATAGGAAACACATTTGCCCCAGAAGAACTCGACATTCAACGCTTCGGCCATCCAGCCCGGCAACGCGGAAATGGCTTCGCGCGGGTCCACGATCACTTCATCCCGGCTATAAAGACCGCCCAGGAGACCGTCGGTTACGACGGCGCCGGAAGCCCCGGCGATCGAGCCGGCATCCAGGAGGCTTACCGGTCGTCCCTCCTGCCGGAATAATTCATGCAGTTCCTGCAATACCCGCCACTCGTCCGAGTGGTACGCCAGGTGAAGACTGCCGGCGTTCTCATGCCAAAACCCCGCCCGCGGCGCGATCTCATTCCAGATATTCCTGCTTCGGACCGCCCGGTCGTACATTTTACCCGCCGGCTGACCGATGGGCCAGACCATCCCAAAGTTGCGAATGGAGGCGCCGACTGCCTTATCCGATCTTTCGAATACCCTGACGGAATACCCCTGAAGCGCCAAAGCCCTTGCGGTAGCCAGCCCGACGATACCGGCGCCGATAACGATAGCAGATCGCGATTGCATAATTCACCTATTGATCAGCCGCCTTCGGCAGCTGTTGATTCCGGTAGATCCTGGCAAAAAGAATGGCGCTCCATAGCACGAATACGATACCGGCCGCAGCCGCGACATAGAACAACCCGGTAAAAAAATCCACCCACGTATATTTTATTCGGACAAATTCCTTGATCAGGAGCACAGCCACCGTGCCCAGGTATCCAAAAGCATCTGCGATATAGATCAGAAAGCCGACATTTCCGGGTATCTTGTAGGCCGCCAGCATCCGCTCGAAATAAAAACAATTGTAGGGCACATAACCGAGATAAAGGCCGGCAGATGCGGTGACGATCCAGGCAACGGGTGAGATCAGGTGCAGGTGATAACCGACCGTGGCCCCCGCCGCCATGGCGAAGCCGCCGATAATGATCACGTTGTTGAGCAAAAAGGCCTTATAATTATTCCGGATCAGGAAGAACCCGCCGATGACCGCCAGGACGATCAGGGAAACGATCGTGCTGGTCCTTGCAAAGACATCCGCATTGTTCCTGAACCCGGTCTCGCTCCACAGCTCGTTGGCAAAATCCTCGGTAAAGTCCCGCAATACGGTTAGCATCGCATAGGCGATAACGATAGGAATCAGGGCCACGCCGAAGGTCTTCAGGAAAGCCCGCCGCTGTTCCTTACCCATCGGCAGCCGGATCGTTCGCATGGCGACATCCTGTGCTGTTGGCGGCGGCGTCCGGTTGAGGAGCCAGGTCCCGAGGATCAGGGGGCCGATAAAAACGGCGCCTGCCACGAACGGCATCCAGAATTCCTTTACCCCGGCAAACAGCAGGAGGCTTTTCCCTACGGTCTTGGCCAACCCGGAGGCGAAGATGAAACTGGTAGCCAGGAAGGCGCCCATCAGCTCCGTCGTCCGCCGGCCTTCCAGGAAACCAAAAACCAATCCCCACACCATCCCGAGCGGCAGACCATTGATGAACATAAATACAAAATTGTACGGGGCAGGCACCAGGCCGAAAAAAAGCAGCGAGACCCAGGAGATCAGGATCAGCTTGATGATAAAGCCGGCCCGCCTGGCGGGGTCCATCCCGGCGATGATCCGGATCCCGAAGAATTTGCTTAAGGTATAGCCGATCGTCTGGGCGATAACCAAAATGACTTTGTAATGAACAGGTCCGATTGCGATCCCGTCATAAGAGGCCGCGGTAAAGGGTTTGCGGAACCCGTACATACAGGCATAGACCGTAAAGGAGGTCAGCGAAACGTAAAGGACGAACACCCATCCCGGACAATGCCGGAGCCAGCCTCGGATACCGGCGGTACGATCGGGTGCAACAGGAGGTAGATCGACGGAGGCGGAAACCGGGTTTTGCATGCGATCGGCTTATGCTTGTTCGATGATCGGTAGCAGCTCCTGCAGATCGTCGATAATAAAATCGGGACGGTAGGGCTGCAGTTGTTCGCGGGTATAGGCGCCGGTAGTGACGCTCACGACCTTTCCGCATGCGGCATTCCGCCCTTCTTCCACGTCCACTTCGGTGTCACCCACCTTCAGGACCTGCTCCGGGGAGTCGACGCCGAGATCATCCATCAACACTTCGATCATGTCTGCGCAGGGGCGGCCATGCGGCACCTCATCGCTGCAGATCACCTGATCGATCAGCGCACTGCGATCGTCCCATCGAAGCCGGTGCAATATGGTATCGGTGATGGAACGGGTGAATCCGGTATTCAGCGCCACCTTTATCCCCTGTTGCTTGAGCGCCCGGAAAACTTGTTCGGCATGCGGCAGGGGAGCAAGGGTCTCGTCGTTCATGTAGAATTTTATCATCCGGTCGATAAACCGGGTGTGGATCCGGTGCACCAGATCTTCATCGGCTGCCCGGTCGGGTGCAAACTTCTTCAGCAAAAGAACGATGGCGTCCATCTTCCGAAAGCCCATGACCTTTTTCACTTCGGCTACCGGCATGTCATAACCATACTCCTTAAAAGCGGTAATAAAAGCTTCGGCAACATTGCCGTTATCGCGGACCGTCGTGCCGGCGATATCGAAAACAACCAGTTGGATAGCGCTCATGTTTCAATTTTTGATGTGGATCAGCGGGTCCCGGCGGTCTCCAGGTGATGGAGCATCATTTCCCGGTAATGCTGCAGATCCGGTAAGGGTTGATGTTCGATCTTCGCCTGCTCGTCCCAGTTGCGCATGCGGATGATCAGGTCGAATAACGGATATTGCTCGAATGCCTTGGCTTCCTCGGCGGTCATCGGGCCACCCTGGTATTCCAGGGTCCTTTTGCTGGCATCGGAAAGATTTGCATAATAGGAGGGGTCCTTATACGTAAGGTACCGCTTTGCTTCCACATGGGATTCGACAAGACGGGTGATCTTTTTTGAAAAGCCTTTTCCCCGGAGGAATTCCGCGCCGAGCTCCTCATGATCCTTAATGCCGTACCCGTCCATTTCGTTATCCCCTTTCGCCGCTTCGCTGATATGGCCGATATCGTGCAAAAAGGCCGCAAGGACGACTTCCTCATCATAACCTTGCGCCTCGGCCAGCTGTGCGGCTTGTGCCATATGCTCCAGCTGGGAAACCTTTTCGCCGGCGTATTCCGCTCCGCCGTGCTCCTTGTAGAGGTTCATGATCTCGTCAGTAATTTCACGGGCCCGCTCGGATGTCATTATTGGTAGATTTAATTTGACAAGTTATTACAAATGGGTTTGGGCCGGGTTAGCGGTTCATTAAATTATGTTTAAAATTACCGCATTCCTTTTTCTTTCAGGTAGTTTACCAAATCTCCGGGATGATCCGTCTGCAACCCCTCCAGCCCTTTTTGGATGGCTATATCCCACAATGCCGCATTTTCGCCGGGACGCTGAATATCCGGAAGGACCATCACCCCCGCCGCTGCGGCCGCCTTGATCATGTCCGGAGAATATTCATCAAAATCGCCGTCAAGGATGTCGGGATGGTACTTGTTCAGGAATGCGGTCAGGCTGTCGGCGCCACGGACCATCCCCGGCAAGCTTACCATCAATGGCACATCCGGAGCTACTTTCCTCCATTCGCTGAACTGATGGGGGGCATTTATATATACCACGACATCCCTTTGCATATCCCGCTTTACGACCTCCTTCCAGGCAGCCGCCGGATCGGCATTTTTGAAATCGAGATAGATATAGATCCTGCCTTTGCAGAGGTCCAGTACCTGGCCGAATAGCGGTATCTCCTGCTCGCCCCAATCCGGATGCGCCCTGTCCTTAACCTTTAGTGAATGCAGCTTTTCCCAGGTCATATTCCTGATTAAGCCCGTATCATCCGTCATCCGGTTAACCGATGCATCGTGCATGATAACGAGCTGGCTGTCCTCCGTCGTCCGCAGATCGATCTCCACATAGTCCGCGCCGGCCGCAATGGCATTGCCGAATGCGGCAAGGGTATTCTCCGGGGCATGCGTATGATCGCCGCGATGCGAGACCACGATAAAACGATGCCGTGGCTTTGGCAGCGGATTGGGCCGCTGTGCGACCAGCGCGCCCCCCGAAAAAATACAGGCTGCCATGACCGGCAGCCTGTATATATTGCGAAGGTTTTTCATTATCGTAGTCATCATTTGATCAGCCACATCGTTTGGTTGAGGTCGTCAGCGCTGAATCCCTGGCTGGAGATTGCCGCCTGCCAGTTCTTGGCATTCTGGGTCTGCTCGCCGATCGGATAAGCCCACCGCAGCGGTACCATGCCGTTGTTGCCGACGCCGCTGCCGCCCTGGAAGGCGGGGACGCCCGTCCGGCGCCAGTTGTAATAGCCTTCATAACCCGAATTCTCGAAGCAGACGATATACTTCTGCAGCACGATCTGGTTGATCGCGGTAGCTGTCGTTGCCGAAAGCTTTACCGCAGGCTGGGCATAATACGCGTTCCAGTCGAAGTTGAACGAATACGGAGCCACCTGCGTGACCGAGTTGGCGCCCGGGGGCAGGAAGTAGGCCGTTTGCGCCTGTTGACCGGTATTGATATTGTAAAAGGCCATATTGGTCGTTATACCCTTCTGGTACCAGGTTTCCGCATTTCCCGGGGCCCAGCCGCGCTCGATGCCTTCGGCGATATTAAAGCACATTTCGTCATAACCAACCAGCACGTCCGGATCACCGGTGAAATTCGAATAATACCGATACCGGCCGATGAAGGAGTACTTACCGGCGCTCGCATTGCTGTACATCTGGCCCAGGTCAAGCCCGGTGCTCGCTCCGACAAAGAACGAGTATTGGGCGGGAGAGTCGACATTCGTGACCAGCGCCCAGGCCGGATCGCAGGTCATAAAGACCCGCGGGTCATTGATGTTGGTAAGCGCACCGACATAGGTAGCGGCCATATTGAAGCGTCCGGCGATCGATCCGAAGTTACTGGGATTGAATGGGTAAGTACTATAGGTGTTCGTGCCGCCCGGATTGAAGACGAACTGCAGATTATCCGCTTCGCTGGAAAAGACCGGATACGTCGACGGGTTGTTGACGATGTTGGCGAATTGCGATGGAACGTTCAGTGTGGCATCGGACGACTGCGTGCTCAGACTGACCAGGACCCGCAGCTTGAAACTGTTCACCGCTTTCTGCCAGTTGCTGAGATTGCCGTTGTAGTAGATGTCCTGCGTTGCAGAAAGGGAATTGTCATTGGCTGCGATCAGGCTTGCCAGTTCGGTATTGGCCGAATCCAGCTGACTGAGGATATACGCGAAGACCTTTTCCTGCGGCGTATAGGTCGGCGTGGTATTCACCGCGCCCTGTAGCGCGGTTTCCAGCGGAACGTCTCCATACAGCGAAGTCAGATTGTAGTAGTAAAAAGCTTTTACAAACCGGCCCACCGCTTCATACGGGTTGACGGCCGCAGCACCCCGCGACTTTGCTTCCGCCTCCATCTGCTTCTCGTTTTGCATGACCAGGTAAGGATCGAAGGAAGCATTGCCTGCCGCCCAGCGATAGATATTGTCCCCGTAATAATCGTAGTTCTGGCAGTGATACTGGTCCCAGTCGCCGACGTTCCCCCAGGAAAGGGTCCCGCCAAGCGAGCCGTTTGGTCCGTTGCCGGCCATGTCGTTCAACAGCGTCCCGAGAATGAGCTGCGGCGGAACGCTGCTGGGAACATTGGGATTGGTTTGCTTGCTGTCGATCTGCTTGGTGCACGACGCGGCAGCCAGCCCGATGAGCAGAAAGAAAAGATATATTGACTGTTTCATATATTTTGGTTTGTGGTGGTTAGAAGGTAAGATTTAAGTTGAAACCAAAATTGCGGGTGGTTGGTGTTTGCAGACCGGAGCCGCTGTTATTTGCGAACTGATCGTTTTGTGTCAGATTCTGCGAGTACTGATCCACGTCCAGATCCTTGTACCGGCTTGGGAAGAAGTACAGGAGATTCCTTCCCACCAGGGAGACGGAAGCATTCTGGATAAAGGACTTGCCGACCCAACGCTGCGGCAGCGTATATGTCAGGGTTACTTCGCGAAGCTTCACATAGGTCTTGCTGATCATGTTGAGGTCGGGAATCGAAGCCGCGTTGTATACAAAAGGCTGAACCAGGCTCTTGGTGGTATTGGTTTGCTCGGTCAGTTGTTTCATGTTGGTGATCGAGCCGTTGATCGGATCAAGCGCGATCGGAGCGCCCACGAGGTTTACGCCCTGACCCACATAAGCCGGGATGTTGGCTTCGTCACTCGGTCTGGCGGCGCCGATGGCGCCCGTGGCCGCTTCAATATGCCGGCCGCCCTGCAACGTTTTCACGCGGACATAGTCCTCCATCACCCCACCTACGAGCCCGTCGAACTGGAACCGGATGGCGAAGTTCTTGTAGCTGACCGTATTGATCAACCCCCATTGAAAGTCAGGATCCCCGTGACCATAGATCCTGGCGGCCGCGGAGCCCAGGTCATTATAGCGCAGGTAAATGCCGGATGATTGGTCGATGACCAGCTTGCCGTCCGGGGTCCGGACAAAGGCGTCGCCGTAATTCAGGTCGACCCGTTTGCCATTGTACTCCCAGCTGTCCGGGTTGGAGTTCTTGACCCATTTTTTGATGTAACTGAAGAAATTGGCCGTTACGAACCAGCTGAAGCCTTTCGGATTGACAAAGGGCTTGCCGGTCACCACCGCTTCCCAGCCGTCATTCGTGTAGACATTTCCGTTTGCTTCGTTCGCAGAAAAGCCGGAAGCAGGCGACGTATTCTGCCGCACGATCTGGGTATTCTTATAGTGATAGTGGGTTACGTCCAGACCGATCCGGTTGTTGACGAACCGGATATCTGCCCCGAATTCCGTCGCCTGCCTGTCCGCGGCGAAGATGGTCGGGCTGACGGAATTGGTGCTATAGGTGGCGCTGGACTGAGCGCTATAGGTCGGCGCCAGGTTATATTGCGCTTGCTGGAACTGGTAGGTCGGACCGTCGTAGGCGGAATACCACGTGTACCCATAGTTATTGGCTGCCGGAACATTCGCCAGGTTGGTGGCAAATTGCGGGAGCGTTCCGCCGTCCTTGCTTTCCGCATAGCTTCCCCGCAGCTTCAGGAAAGAGATGGGGCCGGGCATCCGGACATAATCGGAAACAACGGTCGCCAGACTGAAGCTGGGATAGAAGTAGCCATTGGTATTGGTGGGCATCGAAGAGGATTTATCCTCCCGGCCCGTGATATTGGCGGTTACATACGACTTATAGCCCAAATCGACGGAATAGTAGGCACTCAGCACCAGCATGCTCGAGCGGAAACTGGTGCCCTGGACCGGTTGAAGTGAATTTGAAAAGGAATAGACGCCCGGTACGTTCAGGTAGTTCGTGCTCTCAAAGGAGGAGTTGAAATTAAAGGTCCGGGCTGTCGCTCCACCCACTACGGAGAGATCGATAAAACCGGCGATCTCATTCCGGTGATAGCGGGCCTGGAAATCCGAGTTGGTCTGGAACTGGGAACGCCGGTCTTCACGATAATCACCTTGCCGTAACGGCCGCCCGTAGACACCGGCGGAATAAGGCATCTTTTCGGAATTGAACATATCATAGGCAGTCATCCCCGGCCGCAACTGAAAATCCAGGTTTTCGTTGACTTTGTAGTTCAGCGACAGGTAACCGTATTCGTTGTTTTGGTAGTGACCCCGTAGCCACTCATAGGACATGAAGTAGGGGTTGTTGTATCGGTAATATTCTTCATAATTCTGCTCCACGCCAACATGGCCCGGCTGCCAGTAATTGCGCATATCCTTCATCGCCCAGTCGGCGCCGCCCCAGATAATAATGTTATATATTATACTGTTGGGTCCGTATTGAACGTCGGGGACATTGGGGCTGGCCTGACGGCTATAGTTGAAATAGCTCGTTACGGTGAAATGCTGGTTTGCCCGGTGAATAAGGCTGATCGTAAAGTTCGTATTGTTCAGCTGCGTGTTTGGCACTATCCCGCGTTGATAGATATTGTCGAGCGATGCCCGGAAATCGGTCTTTTCGGTCGACGAGGCGATGGCGATGCTGTTGGAGGACAGCAGCCCGGCCTGGATAAATTTCCGGAGGTTATCTTTTCCTCTGGCCGTCCAGGCTGTGGGCGCCACGTGACCTTTGTAGGTGCTGCCGTCGGCGAAAGTGGTCGTGTAAGTTTGAGTAGGATCATAAATGCCGTCATACTGCGGCAGCGCCTGACCCCGGAATTGCGGACCCCAAACGTCATAATCGTAGTCGTTAATCCCTACGCCGACTGCGCCATTACCAAAATAAGACTGGGGGCTGGAACCGCCGCCGCCAAACGCATATTTGCCGTTATCACCCGGGCCAAAAAGGTCCTGATATTTCGGGAGCGCGATGAACCCTTTGCTGACCTGGGTGGTGGAGTTCAGCGTGACCGCCAACCCGCGTTTATCCTTCGTGCCCTTCTTCGTAATGATGATGATCGCGCCATTCTTGCCTTGAAATCCATACAGGGCGGCGGCATTGGGTCCTTTGAGCAGCGAGAACGACTCGATATCATCCGGGTTGACGTTATAGGTGTCTGAACTGATCGGCACCCCGTCGACTACAAAAAGCGGCCGGTCCGAAATGTCATTCTCACCGCGCATGATCACATCCGGCGAATGACCGACCTCGGAATTGATATTGATCTGCAAACCGGCGCCTTCACCCTTTAGCGAGTTGATGGGATCGGCTTCGCGGGCGGTCGTCAATTGTGAAGCATCGACCGTCTGGATTGCATAACCGACGCGCTTTGCCTCCTTCTTGATACCGGTGGCCGTCACGACGACCTGGTTTAGTTCCCGGCTGTCCGTGGCCACGGAGATCACCAGCCCGTTGCCGGTTACCGGCTGTTCCATCCGGACAATGCCGATCCCGGAAATGACCAGGACGTCCCCCTCTTTTGCCTTAATGGCAAAGGCGCCGTCAATACCCGAGGCGGTACCAATGCGGGTACCTTTAATATTTACGGTCGCTCCCGGGATAGGTGATTGGTCGATCTTTGAGAGGATCCGGCCGGTGATGACCGACTGTGCGAAGGAGCCGAGCGGCAACAGAAATACCGCAAGGAAGACTCCCGCAAGCAGGGGAATTTTCTTACTCATAAACAGGGTTTTAATTTGTGAATCGCCGAACCCGGCGACTAAAGCGTGTATGCATCTAATCTCCCGGCGAAAGTAAAAGGGCAATGTGACGGGAAGGTTAGGCCTGTTTTAAGGAAACGTTAACTGTTTATAAAGGCTAAACCTATGTTAAGTATTTGTAAATAATGGAAAACCCTGGCGATTTGGTGGACTTTGACCGGTGCGACAGCCGCGTTTAGAAAAAATAAAAGACGAGGATCGACGCATCGCCGCTGCCGATATTGCGCAACCGGTGCGGTGCGCGACCGTCAAAAAAAAGCGTATCGCCTTCATGCAGGATGAACGTCGACTTTTCTATCTGGTACTCGATGCTTCCTTTCAGAACGTACTTGCATTCGAACGCATCGGTCCGGATCATTTGCCGCCGGCTTGCCTTTTTCTTTAGCTCAAGCAGCACCACGTCGGTTGCTTGTGTAGCGATGCTGCGCGTAAGGATCCGTTTGTAGCTGAATCCCTTGACCGGCTCCTTTGTGAAATGCCTTTCCTCCCCCGCACGGACAAGGAGGAAGTGGCTTTTCGGGGAACCGTTTTGCATATCCTCGAAAAAACCCGGCAGGTTTTCTTCGAGCGAGTGAATGATATTAAACAACACCGGCAGCGAAGGCACCGTACGATTGTTCTCGATCTGTGAGATGAGCCCTTTGCTGACACCGGCTTTTTGGGCGAGTTGCTCGAGCGTGATGCTCTTTAGCGTCCGCTTCGCCTTTATCTTATCGCCGATGAGCAAGAGGAGTTCTTCATTCATAGTATAAACATGCGCGTCGCCGCGACCAGGAAGATGTCGGCCTTGATGCGAAGGCCGTTTTTTCATGGGCGCAAAGGTATATTATCCGGTTCCGGTAATACGCTGTTCACATAAAACTCACAATTTGTTAATACTGGCTTAAAACATTAATAATATGATATATAGACCTTTGGAAAACCACAACAATGGAAAAAAGACCTGTAGATGTAGTCGTACTCTCCGATGTACACCTGGGGACCTACGGATGCCGCGCCAAGGAACTGGTCAACTACCTCAAAAGCGTCACGCCGAATATACTCATCCTGAATGGCGACATAATCGACGGCTGGCAGTTCACCAAACGTTATTTCCCCGTTGCCCATATGATGGTCATCAAGGAGATCATCCAATTCATTACCAATGGGACCCGGGTTTTTTATATCACCGGCAACCATGACGAAATGATGCGCCGGTACACCGATATCCATATGGGCAATTTCGCTCTAACCGACAAGCTGGTGCTGGAGATCGACAATAAAATGACCTGGATTTTCCACGGCGATGTTTTTGACAATACGACCAAGGGTGGCGCCAAGGTATTGGCCAAGTTGGGCAGCAGCGGATATAACCTCTTGATCAGATTCAACAGATTTATTAACTTTATACTAAAGGCGTTTGGCCGCGAGCGGGTTTCTATCTCCAAAAAGGTTATGGCCGGGGTCAACAAGGCAGTCGCTAAGATCAATGACTTCGAGCTCATAGCCGCCGAGCTTGCCATAGAGAAGAAATACGACTTCGTCATCTGTGGTCATATTCATCAACCGCAGAAGAAGGTCGTCGAGACGAAAAACGGAAAAGTCACCTACCTGAACTCCGGGGACTGGGTGGAACATTGTACAGCACTGGAATACCAACACAACGAGTGGCGCATCTTCGAATACAATGAAAAGGATTTCCCGGTAACCCAGACCGTAGAAATGAAACCCAACGTGAGCGTACTGACCGACGAGATCAATTTCTATATCACCTCATTGGCAGCCATTTAACCCTTTAAAGCGTATGAAGATTTTTTACGCCGTTCAGGCCACTGGCAATGGCCATATCAGCCGGGCAATGGAGCTCCTCCCTTACCTGGAGCGTTATGGGAAGGTAGATATCTTCCTCAGCGGCGCCAACAACAGCCTCGATCTCGACGCTGGGGTGCGGTACCGGAGTAGCGGGCTCAGCCTTTTCTACACAAACAGCGGCGGTCTAAATTATTGGCAGATCGCGCGTCAGGTGCTGTCGCCGCTTCGCCTTTTCCGGGAGGTCCGCGACCTGCCGGTAGAAAAGTACGATCTGGTTATCAATGACTTCGAATGTATCACCTCGCTGGCCTGCGCCTATAAGAAGGTGCCATCCGTTAACTTCGGCCATCAGGCTAGTTTTGTCTCCTCCAAAGTGCCGCGCCCGGAAAAGAAGGATCCGATCGGCGCCTGGATCCTCCGGAATTATGCCCGGGCAACGCAGTATGTAGGTTTACACTTTTTGCAATACGACGATTTCATTCTGCCGCCCGTGATCAAAAAAGAGATCCTGCAGGCCGAACCGGCGGATAAAGGCCATATCACGGTCTATCTGTCTTCTTACAGCGATGCCACCGTCCGGCACCACCTCGGCCCGCTGAAGGAGTTCCGGTTCCACGTCTTTTCAAAGGAGGTCCGCCAACCGGTGCAGGACGGGAATATCCTGTTTATCCCCGTCGGCAAGTCGGCATTTAACAAGAGCCTGATCAATTGCAGCGCTATCCTTACCGGCGCAGGCTTTGAAACCCCCGCCGAAGCGCTGTACCTGGGCAAAAAGCTGATGGTGATCCCGATCCGGGGACAATACGAGCAATTCTGTAATGCGGCCGCCCTGGCAAAAATGGGAGTGCCGGTCCTCGACTCACTGGAGACAGGATTTGAAGCCGCGTTCCGGCTATGGATGAGCCGGCGCAAAAGGCCGCGCCTCCATTTGGATTACTCCACGGAGGCGATCGTAAGCTACCTGATGCACCACTGTACGCAGGAAAAGAAGGACGCGTTGGATATGCTGTATCCGGATGCGGTCTTCAACTAATTGTATCCGACGACGACGCGAGCGGCGGCTACTGCCCACTATTTATTGCCGCGCTTCGCGCGGCCTTTTCGGTCGACCCTGGGTACTTGTCGTCCGTTCGGGTCACTCAGTGGGTCGCCCAAAAAGAACAAAGCCTTCTCATAGAAATGAAAAGGCTTCTGCATGAGAAAATTCAACTCTACATATATAAACCATCGATTAACAGGCGCCGTCGAAGACTAACCAATTAACAGGCTACAAATCTAATCACGCTGTATTACGAGGGGATTACTGAATCGTTATCCGTATATTAAACAAATTTCCCTTTGTGCTTGAGCACTTTTGCCTCCAGGTAGAAAATGATCTCCTCGGCGATGTTTTTGGACTGGTCGCCTACCCTTTCGAGCTTCCGGATAGTGGACAAAATCCAAAGAGCCTGGGCGGTATCTTCGGGGTGGTCTTTCAAATGCTTTTCCAGCACCTTGTGTGACGCCTTGTTGACCTCGTCCAGGAACTCATCCTTCTTGAATACGCCTCTTGCAAGGATAGTATCTTCCTTCTCAAAAGCCTCCTGGGTATCTTCCAGCATCCGAACCGACTCCTCGTACATGGGGAGGATGCGCGAGACATCCAGCAATTGCTGGGAGAATGGGACTTCGGCGTCGATCACATATTTTGCAATGCCTTCCGCTATGTCGCCGATCCGTTCGAGGTTGGTATTGATCTTTAATACCGCCAGCAGAAAACGCAGGTCGATGGCGACAGGGCAGAACAAGGCAAAGATATTTTCGCAGTCGCGGTCGATCTTTAGTTCGCTTCCGTTAACCCGTTTTTCTTTCAGGACCACTTCCCGGGCCAGGTCCTTGTCGAAGTTTAAAAAGGCCAGCCTGGCTTTGTTTAACTGCGAATTGACCAGTGACCACATGTTGACGGTTTCGGTCTTCAGCAGCTGTAATTCGGTTTCTATTTGTGCCATGACATAAATTTAACTAAAACGGCCGGTTATATAGTTTTGGGTCCGGCTGTCTTTGGGGTTGGTGAACATGATCTTTGTTTCGTCATACTCCACCAGTTCGCCCAGGAAAAAAAAGGCTGTCTTATCGCTCACCCGGGCCGCCTGCTGCATATTGTGGGTCACGATGATGAGCGTGTAATTCGTTTTTAATTCATGAAAAAGCTCTTCCACCGTGGAGGTGGAGATCGGGTCGAGGGCGGAAGTCGGCTCGTCAAAAAGCAGGACCTCGGGCTCCATCGCGACGGCACGCGCGATACAAAGCCGCTGCTGCTGCCCGCCGGAAAGAAAAGACCCCTTTTTGGTCAGCGAATCCTTGACCTCGTTCCAGAGCGCCACACGGGTTAGGGAGTGCTCTACGACCCGGTCCCGCTCGGCTTTGGGGAGCGAAATGCCATTGAGCTTGTATCCCGCAATGACATTGTCATAGATGCTGAGGTTGGGGAAGGGGTTGGGCCGCTGGAACACCATACCGATCTTCAGCCGGACGAAGATCGGATGCATCTGGTAGATATTCTCGTTGTTGATCGTCATCTCGCCGGAACTCGTAGCCCCCGGGATCAGTTCATGCATCCGGTTGATACAACGGAGATACGTTGTCTTCCCGCAGCCGGAAGGCCCCATCACGGCAATGACCTGGTTCCGCGGAATGTCGATGTTGACATTCTTAACGACATGATTCGTACCGAATGACGCGTTGAAGTTCCTGCTCTTTATAATTGTACTTTCCATCTTCTGGTGATCAGCTTAGTAAAGATATTTAATAGTAATACCCACGCCAGCAGGATAAGGGAAGCGCCCCATGCCAGGTTCTTCCAGTCGTCATACGGACTGGTGGCATAGTTGTAGATCAGCAGGGGCAGGCTTTGCATGGGTTTGGTGACATTGAACGAAAGATAGGGGTTGCCGAAGGCCGTAAACAGCAACGGCGCGGTCTCGCCGGTGATCCGCGCAATGGAAAGGATAACGCCGGAAAGAATGCCGCTCATCCCCACCGGCACGATCACCTTGAAGATCACCCGGTGAAAAGGCATGCCAAGCGCGAATGCGGCTTCCTGCAGCGATGACGGCAGCAGCTTCAACGTCTCTTCAGTAGACCGGACGACGATCGGCAGCATCATGATCGACAGGGCGATACTTCCGGACAATGCCGAAAAACCGCCCAACGGTTTCACAATCCAGAAATAAGCGACAATCCCGATGACGATCGAAGGAACGCCTTGCAGGATGTCCACACAAAGCCGGCACCAGTAAGCCAGCCGGCCCTTCCGGTTCTCACTCAGATAAATACCCGCCAGGATCCCGATCGGAATGGCGATCAGCGAAGCAAAAAAAATGATCATGATACTTCCGACCAGCGCATTGATGATCCCGCCGCCGGTTTCGCCTACCGGCTTCGGGACGTTGGTTAGGAAGTGCCAGTTGATCTGGGAAATTCCCTGTTTGACGATAAATCCCAAAATATAGAGCAGGGGGATAATACACGCAAAAGCAAAGATCGTCACGAGCGCCTTGAAGCCGTAATTCTTCCCGATCCGTAATTTGACGCTGCGTATTTCCATAATGAAGTAGTTATTGCGATTAATCGTTTGTAAACCGGTCGATAATTTTCTTACCGATCAGGTTGATGACGACGGTGACCAGGAAAAGGACGAGACCCAGCTCGATCAGCGCGGAAAGGTAGACCGGCTTGTCCGCCTCCGTAAATTCGTTCGCGATCACACTGGCCATCGTATTGCCCGGCGCAAAAATATTGGTAGGCATGAGACTCGTATTCCCGATGACCATCGTGACGGCCATCGTTTCTCCCAACGCCCGGCCCAGCGATAACAGGATACCGGCAAAGAGCCCCGATTTCGCGTAGGGAAGGATTACGCTGCGGATAACCTCCCACCGGGTGGCGCCCAACCCATAGGCAGCTTCTTTCAACTGCGATGGAACCAGCTGGATCATCGATCTTCCCAGCGAAGCGGCATACGGGATGATCATCACCGCCAGGATGAGGGATGAAGTGAAGATCCCCTGACCGATAGCCGAGACGCCTAAAGAGTTTTCGAGCGTACGAACCAGCGGCACCAGCACCGCCAGTCCCCAGAAGCCGTAGATGACGGACGGCACGGCGGCAATCAATTCCACCGCATTTTTCAGGAAATTGGGCAGCCAGCCGGCAGGGTAGTACTCGCCAAGCCAGATCGCGATGGCAAGGGAAAACGGGACCGAGATGACCAGCGCAAGGAAAGAGCTGATCAGCGTTCCCAGCAGGAAGGGCAAAGCTCCATAGATATCCTGCACCGGATCCCAGGTTTTGCCCCACAGATACTTCAACCCGAGCGCCCGGATGGACGGCATGGATTTTACGATGAGCGTAAGCAGAATTCCCAATACCAGGATCACCAGCAGCAGCCCGATGATCGTAAGCGTCTGCCTGAAAATATTCTCCGTCCGGATCTGGCGGAACGATCGCCGGATCCGCCCCTTCGCCTTGGCGATGGCCTCCGGTGTAGAATTAATTACCCGCAGCGGGAGATCGCTGCGGGTAATACCACCATTCTCTACAGATGTATCCATACGTTCAATTAAGTTACTGTAAGATCGGCTTCCCATCGAAGGTCGCGGTCTTCAGGATCGCATCCCCCACATTGACGGCTGCCGGAGACAACGGCGCGTAGTTCAGGCTGGCGGCGTATTGCTGGCCGTCATGGATCATCCAGGACAGAAGCTTCAACAGCTTGGTGGCCCGGTCCTGGCTGCGGTTGTTGTACATCTGCTCCTTATAGATGATCACCCAGGAGAACCCGGAAATGGGATAACCATCCGGCGCATCCGTATTCGTCAGCGACACCTTCGAATCCGGCGGGATCGTCACGTTGGCCGCAGCGGTCACGCTGGCGATCGTCGGCGTAATAAAGTTACCGGCTTTATTCTGAACACGGGCAAAAGGGATTTTGTTCTGGATCGCATAGCTCATCTCGACATAACCGATCGCGCCCGGCGTTTGCTTCACCGTGCCGGATACGCCTTCACTACCCTTGCCGCCGATCCCCGTGGGCCAGTTGACCGCGGAACCCTTGCCAACCTTGGTTTCCCAGTCTTTACTCACCTTGCTGAGATAAGTGGTGAAAATATTGGTTGTACCGCTGCCGTCGGAACGGTGGGCGATCAGCACCGCCGTAGCAGGCAACTTAACGCCTTTGTTGGCTGCCGCGATCTTGGGATCGTTCCATTTGGTGATCGTGCCCAGGAACATCCCCGCGATGATATCGGGCGTCAGGTTAAGCGTGTCTTTTACGCCGGGCAGGTTATAGCTGAGCGCTACCGCCCCGGCAGTGATCGGGATATGTATGGCCGGTGCAGACAGCGCGGAGTCCTGTTTGCCGTTCATGGGCGCATCCGATGCCCCGAAGTCGACCGTCTTGTTGGTCAGCTGGGAGATCCCGGCGCCCGATCCGACCGACTGGTAGTTGACCTTCAGCCCGTTGGCCTTGTTGTACTCGGAGAACTGCTTGGAGAAGAGGATGTAGTCGAAAGAGCTTCCCGCGCCGAGCAGCGCTTCATCGCTGGATGAAGATGCCGTACTGTCCCCGCCGGAAGTGGTACCACCACCGCCGCAGGAGACCAGGCTCGTGGCAGCGAACGTCGACCCGAGGACCAGCGCAGCGACCGTCAGGACGCTGCCGAAGCTTAGCAGATTTTTTTTCATATTAATTCGTGTTCGTTAGGATTTACAAGTACTTACATCTGGGTGTAGCTCTGGCTATAGTGCTTGCCGAATACAAAGAAGAACGTTATGCGCCAAACTGTGTCGTGGTCAGACTCGCTTCCCGCCGCCAATTGTGAAGAATACCCGTTGTACCAAACATTCGGCATGATGTGAACGTCCTTGTAGGGCATCCAGTCCAGGCCAATCGTAAGGAAAGTCTCTTTTGCGGTCGGGTCGCCGGTGCTGGCAGCGGCGGTTGGTGCGCCGGTGCTCGGGCTGAACGTCAAATGGTAGCCATTCTGCATATATGCGCTGGGCGAAGAGATGCCGGCATAGGCCGAATAGGTGTTGTTATCGACATTCTTGTTCGGGTTGTACAGGTCAACCCGGGCAAACCACCGCAGCTTCTCCGGTACGATAGCGCCGTGAGCATACAGCGACAGACCATTTGCCTTGGTGTCGATCGTATCGGCACCGCCGGCGATCTTCGTGGCCTTGGTATCGTTCTTAATTGTATTGATAAATCCTTCTACGCCAAAAGTGATCCAGGGAGTAGTCCATGCGATATAGCCCTTCAACATTTGGCGGTCGTGATGCCAGCCCGGCATCCAGTTCAACCGTTGGTAATCGGCATACAGATCGATGACCAGGCGCTTGTTGGCGAACCAGCCATAAATGTCCCCATAGAACCATTTGAAGCTGTTGGCGGCCGGTTTGGCGCTGTTGCCGGTACCTACCAGCAGGTCGTAGCCAAAATTCTTTGTTTTCGGATCAAAGGTGCCCTGCAAACCCGCGCCAAGGTCATACGATGGCGTGCGACGGATGTCGGCAATGGTCCTTTCGATGGGACGATAGTTCCACACCTTTTCCGAAATCATCGGGAAAGCCGGCGTCCCTTGTTCACCGAAAATGAAATCGGTCCCTTTCCAGATATTCTTAAACCGGACATTGGCCAGCTTGATAAAAAACGCTTCCTTATTATTCAGCGCCTCGTCGCCGCTCGCTGCAGCGGACGAAGGCGGATTGAAGGCGGGGAAGTTGTCTTCCGCGGCCAGTAATAACTCGGTGGACAAGCGGTTGTTGAGGTTGAAGTCATACCCCAGGTAAATCCGCCGGAACTGGAAGGCGTTCCTGTTTTGGGGGATGCCGGTGTACTGGTTGCTACCGCCCCGGTTAAGCGAGTCAGCGTGCGATTTGTAGTAGAAATCCCCGAAAACGTAACCCCAAAGCCGGCCGGAATTCGGCGCCTGGGCTTTGAAAGCCGAATCGTTGTTCCAAAAAGATTGGGCCTGGGTTGTGGTCGTTCCGATAAACAGGATGGCAAGGAATAGAGCAATTCTCGTGTAGCTGCGTTTCATAAAAGTCTTGGTTCGTTAATAATTGTTTTGCGAGGCCTGAAATCGTGGTAGAATGTGCTGCAAAGCAATGTTTAAGCGATGACCCAAATGTTAAGGGAATATTACCTTAATGTTAACACTTCCCAAAAACGCAGGATACCCTGGCTCGCGAGGCAATTTTCTCATTGTTAATTAGTAAATTATAAAGAATGATTATTTATAATTCTAAAGACTTCGTTACAGTTTTTGTTAGTATTTGTCTTTCGGCCGGGTATTCGTGTTAAGAAATCATTATCATACTTTGCTTTATCCGTTTGTGCTCCGACATTCCGTTTATTTTGTTCAAATGAAAGGCTTTAATGCATTTGTTCAACTATTCATGCCGAAAGACAAGGTCTTTTATTCGCTTTTTGAGGAGGTGGCGGACAGTGTCGCAAAAATGGGTACTTTATTAAAGGAGGTGGTAAACGAGCCGGATTTTGATGAACGGGGAGCACTGATCCTCCAGCTGGAAAACCAGGAGCATATCAACGACGAGTTCACTCATCGTATTTTTACCGAGCTGGGACGTAATTTTATCACGCCATTCGACCGGGAAGACATCCATTACCTTGCCAGCGCCCTGGATGATATCTGCGACTACATTTACGCGGCTGCAAAAAAGATCAATTTTTATAAGGTCGATCCCAACGATGTAGGTATTCAAAAGATGGCGGATCTGATCGAACAGGGGGCGTTACAGATCCGGGATGCGGTGCGGGAGTTACGGAAAATGCGGAATATGCGGACCATAACCGATGCGCTGGTCCGGGTCAACAGCCTGGAGAATCAGGCCGACGATGTCTTCGACAAGAGTATCGAAAGGCTTTTCGAGACGGAACCGGACGCGAAGGAAGTGATCAAGAAGCGGGATATTTACCAGGTCATGGAGATCGTGACGGACAAATGCGAGGATGCTACCAATGTCATCGAGTCAATAATTATTAAGTACGCCTGAATGTATTAAGTGCACTTGATCTTTCTTTCTACCATTATTATATTGGCATTGGTTTTCGACTACATCAACGGTTTCCATGATGCGGCTATTTCCATTGCGACTGTCGTCTCTACCAAAGTTCTTACACCCTTCCAGGCCGTCCCGTCCTCTGGGCAGCCGTCTTTAATTTTGCCGCCTTTTTCATCTTCCGCTACTGCATCGGGGAATTCAAGATCGGCGATACCGTCGCCCATTTTGTCAACCGCGATTTTATTACACTGCCGGTTATATTCTCGGGGCTGATTGCCGCCATCAGCTGGAATTTGCTGACCTGGTGGCTTGGCATCCCTTCCAGTTCCTCTCACACGCTGATCGGTGGCTTTATCGGGGCTGCGCTGGCGCATGCGGGCGGGTGGGCGGTCAATGGTAAACACATCATCGACTATGCCAGCGTCATCCCGACCTTTTGTTTTATCGTCCTGGCGCCATTGATCGGAATGGTAGTTGCATTGGTGATCACCATCCTGATAGTCAATATCTTCCGCCGCAGCAACCCCTACAAGGCGGAAAGCTGGTTCCGGCGACTGCAATTATTGTCCTCCGCGCTGCTGAGCCTGGGACATGGCGGGAACGACGCGCAAAAGGTATTAGGGATCATTGCAGCGGCCCTGGTGGCGCACGGCGACCTCGACCGGGTACAGGATGTGCCGGCTTGGGTGCCCGTTTCGTGTTTCTCGGCCATCGCCCTTGGCACAATGAGCGGCGGCTGGCGGATCGTCCGGACCATGGGCAGCCGGATCACCAAAGTGAGCCCGCTGGAAGGTGTTTGCGCGGAGATCGCCGGGGCTATCACCCTGTTCCTGGTCCAATACCTCGGTATTCCGGTGAGCACCACGCATACTATCACCGGGGCGATCGTCGGGGTCGGCGCCACCAGGAGGATGTCGGCGGTCCGCTGGGGAATTACCATCAACCTGATCTGGGCCTGGGTTCTGACTATTCCTGTTTCCGCCCTGCTCGCAGCGGTAGTATATTGGGTGGTCTGGCATTAAGATGGCGAGTCCAATTATTTAGTAGGTTTGCGCAAACAGGTGTCCAACCATGATCGTTCTTGTCTTTTCCGGCTTGGTATTCGCGGGTGCGCTGACGGCAGGACTGCTTGGATCGCTCACCGGTCTCGGCGGCGGCGTAGTGCTGATCCCCTTGCTGACCCTCCTGTTCAGGGTGGATATCCACTATGCTATCGGCGCTTCACTCGTCAGCGTCATTGCCACATCCTCGGGCGCCGCCGCCGCGTATGTCCGGGACGGGATCAGCAATATCCGGTTGGGTATGTTCCTGGAAGTGGCCACTACGGTCGGGGCAGTCGCCGGAGCCAGCCTGGCCACACAACTGTCACCCGCCGTGATCGCAGTAATATTTGGCGGAGTATTGATCTTTTCGGCCATCCTTTCTTTTTTTAAAACGCAGGACAACCTGGTTACCGGCCCCGGAAGCCGGCTGGCGCGGCTGTTAAAGCTGGGCAGCAGTTATCCAACTCCGGAAGGAAGACAGTCATATACGGTAAAAAACATCGTCGGCGGCTTCCTGGTGATGAATATCGCCGGGATATTGTCGGGTATGCTAGGCATCGGCTCGGGTGCGTTAAAGGTCCTGGCGATGGACAATATCATGCGGTCCCCATTCAAAGTATCCACCACCACCAGTAATTTTATGATCGGCGTGACCGCGGCCGCGAGCGCGGGGATCTACCTGAAAAAGGGGTACATCGATCCGGGTCTGTCGATGCCCGTAATGCTCGGGGTGCTGGCAGGCGCTTTCATGGGTTCACGAATGCTGACAAAGGCGAAAGTGTCGCTGCTGAAAAAGGTATTTGCCGTGGTAATCGCGCTGCTGGCGACGGAAATGATCTATAACGGTATTCACCATACGATCTGACAATGGGACCAACCAGGAAAAAAATACAGGATGCGGATCTGGAAAAGATAATCGGCCGGCTCTTGCAGGTCGGTGTGCTGCTTTCATCTCTCGTTGTACTATCGGGGGGTATCGTATACCTGATCCGCCATGGCGGCCAGGTGCCCGCATTCAGCACCTTCCACGGGGAGCCTGACAAAATGAAAGATCCTGTCCCCATGTGGAAAGCCATTCTTCATGGGGAAGGTCGTCCGTTGATCGCATTTGGACTGCTGCTGCTCATCCTTACGCCGATTGCCCGGATTATATTCTCCGTCGCCGGCTACCTGATGGAAAAGGACTATCTCTACGTCGGGATAACTCTTTTTGTGCTGGCAGTTATCCTTTGGAATTTCTGAGCCGCGCTATTCTTCCTCGTCTTCCTCGAATTCGGTCACCTGCTCTTCCGTCACTTGTTGGTATAGACTTTCAAATTGTGCAGCGGTGTCTTCATCCACCTCTTCGACGAGTTTGTAGATAGGATCCTCCTGTAATTTGAAGAAGTCTTCCGTCTGCGGCAGATAACTGCGAAGCAACACCGTCTCTTTGGTCTCTAGGATCACGGAAACGAGCTCGATATCCGATTCCTCATCGACCTGGATCAGATAATATGTATTGGGCTTCAATTCGCCGAAACTGGCCATAGTGATTTGATTTAGTCCTTAAAAAAAAGTCCGCCCGCTCATCGCGGCCGGACAGATATGGTAACACGGAAAGCCGGTTTATTGTTTAACGGCGGTCTTCGTTGTTTTTCGGGCCTTTTTTGGGTGTTTCTTTTTTGCCACCTTTTCACGTTTCTTGCTGATCTTCAATAGATCGCGACTGATCAGCTTGCTGATGTGACGGACATGGGTAGCCAAAGCTTTCTCCCCCAGCTCCTGTTTGTACTCCGCAAGGGCACCCGCAACCTTTTCTCCTATCTCTTTCCGCACCTTCTTTTTCGGCGACAACGCAGGAGCGGCTGTTTCTTGTTGACTCATACGAATGATGATTTTGGTAATAATTTAGTAACTCAAATTTAATATTAAAGCAACAAACCCAATGTTAAGTTTTTTGCCCCCTGTTCCCGGGGGCCCGGATCCCCCAACGTTTTATTTTCCCCTCCTGACATAACGCTGTCATTCCCCGGTAGTTTCTTTGGAATGTAAACCAGTTGTTCATCCAAAAACCATTTTTTATGTCAACGATCGAACCGCTTCTGAAAGAGCTGGAGCAGGAAGCTCAAACCACCCGCAGAATGCTGGAAAGGGTGCCCACCGAATATTTTGACTGGCAGCCCCATCAAAAGAGCATGACGGTACAGCGGCTCGCTACACATATTGCCGAGCTGCCGGGATGGGTTACCATGGCCGTCACCACCGACGGACTCGACTTCGCCTGCAACCCCTATAAGCAGGAAACGGTAGCCAATACCACGGAATTGCTGGAATATTTCGACCGGTCGCTGGCTGACGGCCGGGAGCACCTGCTCGCCGCGACGGAAGAGACGCTGGCTGAGCCCTGGACGCTCAGGAACGGCATGGAAGTCCTGCACGTGGCGAGCAAGGGCGAGATTATCCGGATGGCCTACTGTCAGATCGTCCACCACCGGGCGCAGCTCGGCGTATTTCTTCGCCTGCTGGACATCCCTATTCCGGGAAGCTATGGCCCTAGTGCGGATGAGCACTGAACGAACCCCCGTTCTCCCGGGTTAACCGGAACATCCTTAATAACATATAGGTTTCAACCACCTTATCCCGGGTGCTGGCATTCAGGAATTCGCCGGTGAGCTGGCTGACATGGAAATTCGGGAAAAACTGCAGGATAACGCCTTCATAGCCGCGTTTGGACAGGGAATCCGCATAGGCCTGCGTGGTGAAGATCATGGTGGGATGATCGGTTGCCACGCCCGCCAGGCTGTCCAGCGCGATGCGGCGCACCGGAACAGGGCTGTAGAATTCGATGGAATAATTGACCGGCGCCTCTTTCAACATATATACGGCATCGGCTTCCGGGTGATAATAGGCGATCCACTTGCCGGCGCCGGTGCCCGCCTGGTAGCGGAGTATCGCCGGATACAGCACGAAATCGACAAAGCTGTAGACAACCAGGGCAAGGCAAAAACTCCGGGTGATGGACACCGGTAGCCCGGTGCCGCGGAACCGGACGAACGGCGCCGCCGATAAGACCGCTATGGCAGCCAGCAGCGTCACCGGATGCGGAAACCCGTAGACCCAGGCCAACGCTAGCAGCAAAAGGGGCAATAGGATGTTGATGACGCCCTGGGCGATCCGGACGAATCGCCGCGCGCCTCTGCGGTGGATGCCATAGAGCCAGCAAGCGGTGAGGATCGCAAAAAAAGGAAACAGGATGTTCAGGTAATGCGGCAACTGGAACCGCGAGAAGGAAAAAAGGGCGAAAGATGCGAGCGCCGCACCCGCGCAGATCCAGTCCCCGGGCAATTGACGACGCCAGTTGCGGCATCGCCGGATCACCGCGGCATACAACAACACCGACCAGGGCAGGAAGGCCCACAGCACCGTATGGAAATAAAAGAACGGGTCGCCGCTGCCTTTGATGGGACCGGTGTTAAAGAACCGCCCGAACTGGCTGTCCCAGAAGAAGAAGCGGATTCCCGACACACCCGTACGGCCGAAGAGTGTTTTTTCCGGGTGCCGGTCGAACTGCATATAGAGACAGTATAATTCCGGCAATGTGAACAACGCGGTGAGAACGATCGCTATCCACCAGCGCATGCCTCGGAACTGATCCCACTCGCCGCCGATGATCCAGTCCAGGATGAATCCGGCGCCAATGGTCAGCAATACGAAGGGTCCCTTGGTCATCACGGCTGCAGCCGAAAGGAGGGATCCAGCCAGCAAATGCAGCCAGGACCGCATCCGGCCCTCCGCGGGGGAACGGCCGTTCTTCATCCGGGATACCTTGTAAAAGTGGTAAACCGCGCCGATGATCGTTCCGGTAAGGTAGGGCTCGGCACGGACATCGTTGTTGGAAATGACCAGGTGGGCGGCGGATACATAAAAGAGGGTGGCGAGCTGTGCCACCGGCTTTCCATAAAGCGTAAGCGCAAACCGCCAGGTATACCACGCGCCGCCGCACCAAAAAAGGAAGGCTGGAAATTTATAGGCGAACCCGTTGGCCCCGAAGATACGCATGCTGAGCGCGGCCATCCAGAACGGGAAATGCGGCTTATCGAGCCAATCCCGGCCATCCACATACAGGTTGGCGAAATCGCCCGTCCGGGCGATCGTTTTGGCGATCGTCGCATACAACGCGCCGTCCGGCTCAAGGATCGGGATAAGAAGGCCACCCGCATTTACCACGATGGCGGGGATCAACAGCGGAACAAACCACTTTTGCAGCCATGCCTCCCACTCCGCCTTGTGAGGATCGATGATCAATTGAGTCCGCCTCCGGTAGCAAATATAGGGCGGTCCTCCCAGTAAACGAAAAGCCGGTAGGTACCCAACCCCGTTAGAAAGCCGAAGACGGCGCCGGCCAACACATCAAACGGATAATGTTTTCCGACGTAAATCTGCGCATAGCAAACGACGGTAGCCCAAACCCACAACCAGGTCCATTTTCGTCCGTTGATCCCGCGAATGGAAAAATACCAGAAAGCGGCCAGCCCGAAGTGATTGGCCGCATGATTGGACGGCATGGAGTAGAGGCCGCCGCAATCCACGATCCCCCGGATCACTCCCTGGAGGTCGGGATCGTGGCAAGGCCGGAGCCGCCCGAACAATGGCTTCAGGACCTGGGCGGCGACCGTATCGGTTATGGCAACGGTTAACAGGCTCAGGATGATAAAAGGCCATGCCTTTGCTCTGCCCTGACGAAAAGAATAATACAACATAAATGCATACAGGGGGATCCAGCTCAGCGGTTCCCGTAACAAGGGCATGATCTTGTCCAGTACGGATTGATCCGTGTCATGCTGGATGAGCACAAACAACACCTTATCCAAATGATCCAGCCAGCTTAACCACGTCATACTATAGCATTTGCTGCAATAAAACTATCCCTATTCCGCAAGCCCCGTGCTGCCCGGGGATTATGATTGCGTTAAAAAATGGTGCGGGGGATTAATGTTAAGTTAATGTTTGGATAAACATGGGGTCATATACACCCGATACCTTTGGCAAACCCATTAAAATGAAATTATTCCTCCCGTATGCAATGCTCTTGCTATGCCTTCCGGCCATAGCACAGGAGCCGCCTCCTTCTCACGCCGAACGGGCAAAGACAAAAAACCTGTTTATCATTACCATCGATGGTTTTCGATGGCAGGAGATCTTCACCGGCGCCGACCCGCTGCTTATCGCTAACCCGCAATACGTCAGGGACACGATGCTGGCGCGACGGCTGTATTGGGACAGCACCGCCGGGGAACGCAGGAAGAAACTGTTGCCTTTCTTCTGGAGCACGATAGCCCGGGACGGTCGTCTGTACGGGAACCGGCTGCTGGGAAACAAAGTCAACGTCCGGAACTTTTATAAGATCTCCTATCCGGGATACAACGAAATTTTTACGGGCCACACCGACCTGTTCGACAGCCCCAATCTCCCCTTGGAGAATCGCCATGTCAATGTCCTGGAATACCTTAATAACAGCCGGGAATTTAAGGGAAAGGTTGCCGTCTTCACGTCGTGGAATGTATTTCCCTATATTTTGAACGAGGTCCGGAGCGGCCTTCCGGTGAATAGCGGTTATGAGCCGCTGGCACAGGCGGGAGATCCGGAGGCGGGTCTGATCGACAGCGTGCAGGGCTCCATGCGCCGGAGCAAGACCAGGCACGATCTGCTGACCTTTCTGACCGCGAAAGAATTTATCGAAGCGCATCATCCTTCCGTTCTCTTTTTGGGTTTTGGGGAAACGGACGAATGCGCCCACACGGGACGCTATGACCTGTACCTTCAACAGGCTGCCGATATCGACCGGATGATCGCGGACCTGTGGTATCTCGTGCAAACGGATCCCTTCTACCGGGACAGTACGACTTTTCTGATCACAACCGATCATGGCAGAGGCTGGAAACCAAACAAATGGACAACCCATGGCTTCTGGGCGGACGGATCGGGCGATATCTGGATGGCTGTGCTTGGACCCGACATCGTTCCGGCCGGGGAGATAACGACCCGCGGCCAGGTCTATCAAAAGCAATTCGCGGCCACGATTGCCGAATTGCTCGGTGACCCGGCTGCTCCGGGCCACCCGCCCGGGCATCCCGTAAACCTGCCGGCAAGGATGGCGGCCCCCCTGCTGGCCGGGCAGCCGCAAACGACCGGAAGATAGGATTATGGCTGAAGAACCCTATTTTTGCGCGAAATCATAAAATTCCGCGCATGGCGTTTAGCTCGTTCCTTCAACTTTTCACTCCAAAAGACAGGGTATTCTATTCCCTGTTCGAAGAAGTGGCTGACAGCGTCGGCAGAATGGGTAAATTGATGAAAGAGGTCGTGGCGGAGCCGGACTTTGACAAGCGGGCGTCCCTGATCGCACAGGTGGAGGACCAGGAGCACGTCAACGACGACCTGACCCACCGCATCTTTACCGAGCTGGGTCGTAATTTCATCACCCCGTTTGACCGGGAAGACATCCATTACCTGGCCAGCTCCCTCGACGATATCTGCGACTATATTTTCGCTACGGCAAAAAAAATCAATTTCTACCGCGTCAACCCCAACGATATGGGGATCCAGAAACTGGCCGATCTGATCGATCAGGGAACTTCCCATATCCAGCTGGCGGTGAAAGAGCTTAGGAACATGCGCCATATGCGAAGGATCACCGACGCCCTGGTCAAAGTCAATAGCATCGAAAACCAGGCTGATGATATATTCGATCTTAGCATCGAACGCTTATTCGAGACCGAACCCGATGCCAAGGAGGTCATAAAGAAGCGCGAGATCTACCAGGTAATGGAAATCGTTACCGACAAGTGCGAAGACGCCGCCAATGTGATCGAGTCAATCATCATAAAATATGCCTGATCCCCAATGAGCTTTCTGGTCGTCATTATCATTCTTGCACTGGTATTCGATTACATCAACGGCTTTCACGACGCGGCCAATTCGATCGCCACGATCGTATCCACCAAAGTATTGACGCCGTTCCAGGCGGTGCTATGGGCGGCGGTCTTCAACTTCGCCGCTTTCTTTATTTCCCGGTACGTCGTAGGAGAGTTTAAGATCGGCAACACCATTGCTGCTTCCGTAAATAAAGATTTCATAAACCTGGAAGTTATATTTGCCGGGCTGATAGCGGCTATATCGTGGAACCTCCTGACCTGGTGGTTCGGCATTCCTTCCAGCTCTTCCCATACCCTGCTCGGAGGCTTCATGGGGGCGGCGTTGGCGCATGCCGGGGCCTTCAACCGTCACGGAGAAGCGGTGATCAACTATGCGAAGGTCGTTCCCACCTTCCTCTTCATTTTCCTGGCGCCGCTTATCGGCATGGTGGTCGCCTTTGTGATCACGCTGATCATCCTGAATGTTTGCCGCAATGCAAATCCTTACAAGGCGGACAACTGGTTCCGGCGTTTACAATTGCTGTCTTCGGGACTTTTAAGTCTGGGCCATGGAGGCAACGACGCACAAAAAGTCATGGGGATTATTGGCGCGGCAATGATCTGGTATAATAAATCGAAGGGGAATGATATGAATTTCAGACAATTTATCGACTCGAATATGTGGGTGCCGCTGGCGAGCTTCACCGCGATCGCCCTTGGTACCCTGAGCGGCGGCTGGAAGATCGTCAGGACAATGGGGACGCGTATTACAAAAGTGACGCCGCTGGAAGGCGTAAGCGCCGAAACGGCCGGGGCGCTGACCCTGTTCCTCACCGAAAAACTGGGGATACCCGTCAGCACTACGCATACCATCACCGGATCGATCATCGGAGTTGGTGCGACCAAACGGCTCTCGGCCGTAAGGTGGGGCGTCACGATCAACCTGCTCTGGGCCTGGATACTGACGATTCCCATCAGCGCGCTGCTGGCAGCCATCGTCTATTTTATTGTTACCTTGTGGACCTAAAAACAGCGATACCAGAATGAAAGGAATTATTCTTGCCGGTGGATCAGGCACACGGCTGCATCCGATCACCTATGCCATCAGCAAGCAGATCATGCCGGTCTATGACAAGCCGATGATCTATTACCCCTTATCCACCCTGATGCTGGCTGGTATCCGGGAAATCCTGATCATTTCTACGCCGCATGACCTCCCGTTGTTCAAAAAATTGTTCGGGGACGGGTCGGAGCTGGGCCTCTCGTTTACTTACGCGGAGCAACCGTTGCCGAATGGGCTCGCCCAGGCTTTTGTCATCGGGGAATCGTTTGTCGGAAAGGATAACGTGGCGCTTGTGCTGGGAGACAATATCTTCTATGGCGCCGGCCTCGGCAAACAGCTGGAAAGGAACACCCGCCCCGATGGAGGCATCGTCTATGCCTATCGCGTCAGCGATCCGGAGCGATATGGCGTCGTGGAATTCGACGCGGAGAATAAAGCGATTTCCATCGAGGAAAAACCGGTGAAGCCAAAAAGCAACTTTGCGGTGCCCGGTCTTTACTTTTATGACAACGAGGTGGTAAAGATCGCGAAATCGTTGAAGCCCTCGCCGAGAGGAGAGTATGAGATCACCGATGTCAACAGGGAATATCTCCGGCGCGGCAGGCTGACCGTGTCGATCCTGGACCGGGGCACCGCCTGGCTCGATACCGGAACCTTCGATTCGCTGATGCAGGCTTCCCAGTTCGTGCAGGTCATCGAACAGCGGCAAGGGATAAAGATCGCCTGCATAGAGGAAATCGCCTGGCGGAAAGACTTTATCGATACCGCGCAGCTGGAAAAGATCGCTCAGCCGCTGCTGAAAAGCGGCTACGGCCAATACCTGATCAATCTTATTCAATCGGATAAAAAATAATTATGCAAAAGATCCTTGTTACCGGCGGATGCGGCTACATCGGTTCACACACCATAGTAGACCTGATCGCCAATGGATTCGAAGTCATTTGCGTCGATAATAACGCCCGGTCTTCTCCCCGCATCCTGGAAGGCGTTGAAAAGATCACCGGGAAGAAGATCAAGAATTACAAGGTGGACCTGTGCAACTATGACGACACATTCGCCATTTTCCAGGAGAACGAGAATATCGCCGGGATCATCCATTTTGCCGCTTTCAAGGCGGTCGGCGAATCCGTTGAACAGCCGTTGCTTTATTTCGGGAACAACCTGCTTTCCCTGATCAACCTGCTGAAATGCGTTCAGGAATTCGACATCCCCTATTTTGTGTTTTCTTCATCCTGTACGGTATACGGAAACCCGGACATCATCCCCGTAACGGAATTGACGCCTCCCAAGCCGGCAGAGTCACCGTATGGTTATACCAAGCAAATGGGAGAGCAGATCATCAATGAGTTCTCCAAGGCGACAACGCACACCAGGAGCATCCTGCTGCGCTATTTCAACCCCGTCGGCGCCCACCCGAGTATCCTTATCGGCGAGATGCCCATCGGCCGGCCCGCAAACCTGGTGCCGGCTATCACCCAAACGGCCATCGGCAAACTCCCGCAGATGACCGTATATGGCGACGACTACCCGACCCGCGACGGCTCCTGTATCCGCGACTTTATCCATGTCTGTGATATTGCCCATGCACATACGCTGGCGATGCGGTATATGCTGGACGGAAAGTCCCAAAAGAATGCGGAGGTCTACAATCTCGGGACCGGTAACGGGGTGACCGTGCTGGAGGCCATCCGCGCATTTGAAAAGGTCAGCGGCGTCAGGCTGAACTATGTGATAGGACCCCGCCGGCCCGGCGATGTGGTCGCCATCTATGCCAACAACGACCTTGCGCGGCGACAGTTGGGTTGGAAGATCGAATACAGCCTCGACGAGATGATGGCCACGGCCTGGAAATGGGAACAAAAGCTAATGGCGGATGAGAAATTCTACAATGGAAAGTTTTCGAAGCTGAACTAAACTTTTCCAATGCGAAATCCTTATTTTGTAGCGATAAAACGCGAATTCATTTTCTAGCGAAAAAAGCCGAATTAATGCTAAAAGACATTCAAGTCACCGGACAGAAAGACACTCGCAGCGGATTTGGAGACGGGATCGTGGAAGCCGCCCGTAAAAACCACGACATCGTGGCGCTCACGGCGGACCTGCTGGGCTCGATGAAATTGAACCAGTTCATAAAGGAATTCCCTGAACGGTTCATCCAGTGTGGTATCGCCGAAGCCAATATGATCGGCATCGCCGCCGGCCTGACGATCAACGGTAAGATCCCGTTTACGACCACCTTCGCCAATTTCTCGACGGGCCGGGTTTATGACCAGATCCGCCAGTCGGTGGCTTATTCCGGGAAGAATGTGAAAATATGTGCATCGCATGCGGGCGTAACGCTCGGCGAAGATGGCGCGACACACCAGATCCTCGAAGATATCGGCCTGATGAAGATGCTGCCCGGGATGACGGTGATCGTGCCATGCGACTACAGCCAGACCAGGGCGGCAACCCTGGCGATCGCCGACTATCCGGGCCCTGTCTATCTTCGCTTTGGCCGGCCGGTATGGCCGATCTTTACCGACAAGCTGCCCTTTGAGATCGGGAAGGCGCAGGTTTTTTCTGAAGGCAGGGACGTCACCATTTTTGCCTGCGGACATCTCGTTTGGAAAGCGATCGAAGCCGGGAGGATCCTCGAGGATAAAGGCATTTCGGTCGAACTGATCAACCTCCATACCATCAAACCGCTGGACACGGAAGCAATTCTGCGGTCGGTCGGAAAAACCGGCTGTGCCGTTACCGCCGAAGAACACAACATCATCGGCGGCATGGGTGACGCCGTGGCGCAAACCCTGGCCCGTCATTTCCCTGCACCGATCGAGTACGTTGGCACCAATGACACGTTTGGCGAAAGCGGTACGCCGGCGGAACTGCTGGTGAAATATGGGCTGGATACCCCAAACATCGTCGCAGCCGCACAGAAGGTTATAGGTAGAAAAAATAAATAGCTAACTTTATGGGGGTGACCATCCAAGATACCGAATTGCTTTTGCAATTCCGGGATCCCGCCACCAGGGAAAAGGCATTTACGGCGATCATCAGGAAATACCAGGAGAAGCTATACTGGCATATCCGGCGGATGGTAGTGGAGCACGAAGATGCAAACGACGTATTACAAAACGTTTTTATCCGTGTGTGGAACGGCCTGGAGAACTTCCGGGAGGACTCTCAGTTGTATACCTGGCTTTACCGGATCGCCACGAATGAATGCCTGAGCTATCTGGAACAGCAAAAACGCAAATCTTCCGCCTCGCTGGACGAAATGGAGGGCGGATTGAGCAACAAGGTCATCGCCGACAAATACTTCGATCCGAACAAACTGGAATGGAAGCTCCAGTTGGCAATCCAGCAACTACCTGAAAAACAACGAGTTGTATTTACCCTTCGATATTACGACGAAATGCCATACGAGGAAATGAGCCGGGTGCTGGATACCTCGGAAGGCGCACTAAAGGCGTCCTATCACCACGCCGTCAAAAAAATCGAGGATTATATCCTCAATCATTAAACCTTGTTTAACCGACGAGGTCTCAAATTTGATGGAAGAAAGGAACGAAATATCGGTGGAACTGAGCGCACTAAGCGCGCTGGTGGGCGGGATAGACCGGCAGACCCCCTATGTGGTTCCGGTCGGATATTTCGATCGGCTGCCCGCGTCCGTGATGAGCCGGATCGCATCTGCTTCTTCTACATTTCAGGTTCCCGAAGGATATTTTGATCAATTTGCCACGAGCGTTCTGGCCCGGTTAAAAGCCGGCGCTTCCGATCCCGCCCTGTCCGATAACCCAGTCCGCCCGATAGGGGAGGGCGTGGCGGAGGAACTGGCACGGCTTTCCGCCACGCTTGGCGGGATCAGTCGCGAAATGCCTTACCGGCTTCCTGAAGGGTATTTTGACGGGCTTTCCCCGGTATTGACCCTCTTGAAGGACAACCGGACATATAAAGTCCCGGACGGATACTTCGCGGAATTATCGCCGGTATTAACGGTAGCGCATGACCGCAGTACGTATCGGGCGCCGGAAGGATATTTTGCCGCACTGCCGGAACGGATCCTGGATAGGGTCGCCGAACCGTTCGCCCCGGCCAGGGTCGTTGCGATCGACCCCGGGATCATCGAACAGGATGATGATGGGCGTGAAGGCGGCAGGGTGTTGAAAGGGAAGTGGTGGTCATATTCTTCGGCCGCGGCCGCAGCTATCGCGGCCTGTTTTCTGCTGATCTTTAGTTTACCGGGTGTGGATGCTTCAAGGGAAAGCGTTGTCACCGCAGAGCGTAGCCTTCAAAATTTAAGCGACCGGGATCTGCAGGCTTACCTCGATGACCAGCACGCCATCCTTGGCGAATCCGAGGACCAGCATGCGATGCCCGGGGAGTCGATAAATAACGGCACGGCGGCACTCGATATGAACGAGGGAGCGGTGAAGTCACTGCTTGCCGGTGTATCGGACGAGGACCTGCAGCAATATTTGGACGAAAATGGAAAAGCGGAGGATATCGCCACGAATTAGACGCAACAATGAAAAAATTACTTTCCGTATTGGCAATCCTATGCTGGCTGACCCTACCAGCACCGGCGCAGCAGAGCCCGCGGCAGGGGCCGGGGGACAGCTGGCCCGGATGGGTGGAGGCCTATAAAACAACCTTCATCACGACGCGGCTCCGGTTGACGCCCCAGGAAGCGGAAAAGTTCTGGCCTATCTACAATCTCTATGCCGCGGAAGTCAAACAAGCGGTGTACGATCATCGCCACAATCCCAACTCAACCGAGCTGGATTACGAAAAGACGATCCTGGCCATCCGGCAGAAATACGCCATAGAGTTTCACAAAGCGATATCACCGGCAAAGATCAACGACTTCTGGATTGCGGAGCGCGATTTCTACCGTCTCGTCCAACAGGAAATAAATCGCCGTCGCCGCGGAGGTCCCGTCGTACCGCCGCCCGGACCTTAATCCGCCGCCCGCTGACCGCAGACCGCCCGGACCCCGGAACCGCATAGTTCTCGCCGCCCGACCGCCCGGACCCCGGAACCGCACAACACTCGCCGAATCCCATAGACCGCGATTTTTGGCTCGTTTACCGATAAATTTTATAAATAGGGATGTGAATAACGATATTTGAACTTGGTGTTTTTCATAGGTTAGCAACGGCCGGCTCTTTCCAGGGCAGGCCTTTTTTCTTTGGCCGCCGAAGCTTTAGCATAGGCGGCATTCGGCAGCACCTCTCATCGCCCTTCATCACACTCGCATCAGGGCCACACCGGCACTTTTACATCGTGGTAAAAAAGAAAGGTCCAGTCCTGCGCGCGGCCCTGCTCCCACCATTCCTGCCGGAACTCCATTGCCCGCTTTCCGTCATAATCGTATTTTGCGACAAACCGGCTTTTCATCTGCTGTAGCGTAGGCGCCACATCGCCGCCGTAAAAAACGGTCTCGCCGCCATCGACGATCCAGAACGCCTGGTGCCATGGACAATGCGCGCCGGTCACGCGATAACGGATATAACCGTCCAGCACCCCATCGCCATCCAGAAAAATGACTTGCGGCGACGTATTCAGACATCCGAGCTCTTCCGTCAGATAAGAGGTGGGCCCCTTCTCATAGGCGTATTCAAGCTCGCGCCGCTGAACATAATAATGTGCCTGGGGAAAGGACATCCGTCCCTCCGGGCAGATCCCGCCCGCATGGTCTTTATGCAGATGGCTTAGCAGCACTTTGGTGACCTTGCCCGGCTCTATCCCCGCCTTTAACAAGTTGGCATGGATCTGAAGTTCACCGTCTTTCCGGAATCCCAGCCCGGTGTCGATGACGATGATATCGTCGGTGGTAATGACCGCAAAGGGTTGGATCTCCACCAGCAGGCTGCCCACCGGCCGCTCCTGCAGGTCGTGGAGCCCGGAATCGAACGGAACGAACAGCTTTGTTTTATCGATCGTGAAAGCGCCCTCGGACAACGGAACAATTCGCATGCCTCAAAGGTAGGCCTTACCGCAACACCATTTGCCGGTCCGCATCCAGCCTGACGAGGATGAACAGCATGATACTGAAGGTAAGCAACGACGTACCCCCATAACTGATAAACGGTAACGGGATTCCGATCACCGGCGCCAAACCGATGGTCATACAGATATTGATCGTGATGTGGAAGAACAATACACTCGCCACTCCATAGGCATAACATCGGCTAAAGACACTTCGCTGTCGTTCCGCGATGGTCACGATCCGCATGAGCAGCGCAACGTATATCCCAAGGAAAACAAGGCTGCCGAAGAAGCCAAAGCCTTCGCCGATGGTACAAAAGATAAAGTCCGTCTTCTGCTCGGGCACAAAGTCATACCGGGTCTGGGTTCCCTTTAGCAGCCCTTTGCCGATCAAACCGCCGCTGCCGATGGCGATCTTACTTTGGATGACATTGTAGTTGCTGTTATTGGCGGCCTTTCTGACGTTGCTCTGTTCCTCCCTTTCCAGCGCTGCTTCCTCCGCCTGATTGTCGGGTTTATATTCTTTTCCGATCGCATTATAGATCCGCTTGACCTGGTATTGCTTGAACACATGTCGGAACGCCCAGGGAACGACCAACAACTGCGTGCCCACACAAAAGGCCCAGATTCCAACGACCATCAGCAGGACGCGCCGGCTTCGTTTGATCGCCTTTCTAAGGAAATAGATGGCCAAAACGGCTATCCCCGTAAGGATCAGCGCCAGCGTATTCTTCTCGATCAGCAGCGTCGCCACCACCAGCACGGAGAAAGAGAAGCCGATGATCAGCACCGCGGGCGGAAGACCCTCGCGGAACATGACCAGGAAAAAAGAGAAATACACGAGGGCAAGACCGGTCTCATCCTGTAATTTGCCCAACGCGGCCGGCGCTAAAACAATAAGCGCGGCAATGAGCTGCGACCGAGGCCGCGTAAAATTTGTCTCTACCCGGGACAGGTATTTGGCAAGGGCCAGGTTGACAAACAATTTGCATAGATCGATCGGTTGGAGCTGAAAGGCACTCCCGAAGCGGATGATCGACTCCGTGCCCTTCACGCGGGTGTGAAAAGGAAACACCAGCAGCAACAGGAATATCCCGAACGCATAACCGAGGTTGGCGGTGGCCGTAAAAAATTTACTGTCCGTCAGCAGGATAAACGTGCCGACTATCCCCGCTATCACAAGGAACAGCAACTGGCGGCTATAGTCGGTCTTTAGCGAAATGAACCCCTGGACGATATTGTCCCCCTCATGCCACGACGCGGCAAAAATGCACGTGATGCCGATCACGCAAAGGATGAACCAGATCCAGACCAGGGACCAGTCAACGCCTTTGGATATCGTGGGGTTTCGCTGATTCATAGATTTATGGTTGGGAACTGTCTTTTGATAATGGATCGGCGGCTGAATCGCGCTTCACTTGCTTTTGCGTTCGTCGTCTGGCGACCGTATCGCCGGCCGCCGGCACAGCCGCAGGTATACTGTTATCGACAATCCGCTCCTGCGCCGCAGCCTGGGCCCTGATCCGGGCCAGCCGCTCGGCCAGCGCACTCTTGTACGGCGCCGGTTTCCGCAGATTCGCCAGGATCGGACTTCGTGAATCGTCGGACGTGTCGAGCATCATGCGCCTGAACGAAGGCGTCTGATATTTCAGCCATCGGCTGCTATCCCCGGTTTGATCTGCATAGTCTGCGGCGCGGGCCGAATCGGCTTTGAATTGCTTCCGCACCAGGTAACGCGGCATCGTGTTCTTGTTCGTCATCTCATCCTCCATCTCGAGCCGGTCGGTGGCAATCGTATCCCGGAGGTATTTCTCCACCAGCAAGGAAGCGATGGGCGCTGCCGCGTCCTTTCCATATCCCCCGTTCTCTACGATCACCGCTACCGCAATCTTCGGATTCTCCCTGGGTGCAAAACAGGCAAAGATCGAGTGCGTCCGCAACCGGACCACCCGCCCGTCGATCACCGTCTTATTCTCCGCGGTACCGGTCTTGGCGCACATATCGATCCCGGGTATCCGCGCGACACGCCCTGTCCCGATCTCTACCACCCCCTGCATACCCGTCTGTACGACATCATAGTCTTCTTCGGAAATATGCGATACCGTCTGGTGTTTGAGATGGAACCGGCTGAGCAAGGTATCGTCTTCGGCCGATCCTTCGATGTCACGGACAAAATGCGGGGTGTAATAATACCCCTTATTGGCAACGATACACATCGCGTTGGCGATCTGCAACGGAGTTTCCTGCATCTTGTCCTGGCCGATCCCCATCGTCACCATGGTGCAGGAATTCCAGGAATGATGATAATCCTTGTCATAAGCCGACGTATCCGGGATATTGCCGCCATCTTCGCTTGGCAAGTCCACACCCAGCCGGTGTCCGAGACCGAAGCCATTGACATATTCTTTCCATTTCATCAGCCCGATCCGCGCGCTATGATATTGCGGATTGTCCAGCTCCAGTCGGAACGCATTATAAAAGAATGAGTTGCAGGAATGTGCAATCGCCAATCGAAGGTTGGCCGCATGCCCCGGCTCATGCTCGTCGCATTTTCTGACCTCGCCGCAACCATAGTAAAAACCCCGGCAGTCGATCCCGCTCGCCGGCGTGATCACTCCCTCATCAAGACCGATGAGTGCGCCCAGCGGCTTATAGGTGGAACCCGGCGGGTATTGGCCCTTGATGGCGCGATTGAGCAGCGGTCCCGAGACATCCAGCGCGAGCCGGGCATAATTGGATTGTTTGTCGGGCCCGGTCAGCGAATTGGGATCGTAGGTGGGACCCGACGCCATGGCAAGTATGCCGCCGGTTGAGGGCTCGATACAGACCACGGCCCCCGTTTTGCCATATAGCAGCCGCTCGGCGAGCTGTTGCAGCTCAATGTCGAGATACGTATTGAGATTCTTTCCGGCAACGGCGGGCGTATCGAGCGCCTTGTCCTGGTAGCGCTCCACCAGCCTGTTCTTGTTGTCCTTTAGCCAGTACTCGGTGCCTCGCTGGCCCATCAACACCCGCTCATACGATTGTTCGAGACCGCTGCGGCCGACATAATCACCCAACTGATAATAGTTGTTGGACCGGCGCAGGATAGCGGAATCCACCTCGCCGACATAACCGGTGACCTGCGCCGCCGCGTTGTACGGATAGATCCGCACCGGGCGCTCCTGGAGGTTGAAGCCCGGAAACTTCCAGAGGTTCTCTTCCATCCGGGCATACATGTCCGGCGCGAGCAGATCCTGAAAGGCAACGGCCCGGAAAGGACTGTTCTTGATCTTTGGACTGATCATCCGGCGGCGGAATTCGGCGGTGTCGATACCCATCAGCTGACAGAAATAAGCGGTGTCGATATTTTTCACCTGGGAAGGCGTGACCATCAGGTCATAAAAAATGGTATTGTTCAGGATCGCCCGCCCCTTCCGGTCGTAGATGATCCCGCGGGTCGGATAAACACTCTTGCGGAACAAAGCATTTTCCTGCGCCTGGATCTTGTACTTCCGGGAAATGACCTGCAGGTGAAAAAGCTGTGCCACGATGATGAGGAACAAGCCGGCAAAAATGAGGCGAATGATGTTGCTGCGCGATTGGTTGAATACAGACATAGTGGGACGACCTGCAAATTTACGAAACTACCGGTCATTTTAAACGTTAAACTGCGCTAGATCGTATTGGTCCTGAATTTTTGTTTGCGGTAGAACAAAACCTCCGTCAACAGGACCAGCAAAAGGCTGACCGCGGTGGATGCGATCACCTTTCCGACAAAAAATACAAAGGAACCGAAGGTCATCCATTCCAGCAGGACCAGGTAGGAATGGTGCAGGACGGTGAGGACGAGGACGTAAGTGCCGTAGGGAGCCCATCCCATGCTCACGATGGAAGGCGCAATATAGTTTTTGTCGGCGCCTTCCTGGGAGATCAGCATGCCGATCACAAAAGGCCTGACGTAGGCAATCAGCGTGCAGGCGGCGGCGTGCAACCCGGGCGTTTTCAGAAAGTAATCCAGGCAAAGTCCGAACACGAAACCGATAAACGTAATGGACATCCGTGACAACCCGAAGGGTAGCCAGAGGATGTACAGGTAGTACAGATAGGGAGTGATAAAACGATGGAGCGGTGGCATATGGGACAGGATGAAGACCTGCACCAGGATGAACAGGATAAAGCGAATGATATTTTTCAGCAATTCACTCATTTGATTCTTTCCCGGATCGAATCTTCCAGCCGCTTTTGCTCATCATACTGAAGGTTGCCAACGACGTAAGCATACTCGAGATTGAAGAAATTGGTTGCCGTCCGGAGTTTCAGGTTATAAAAATTCGATGTATTGTCCGGTACGATCTCCGCCACTCTGCCCACCATAAGATTTGGCGGGAACAGGGAGGAAATCGGGCTGGTAAGAACGGTATCGCCGACCACGACATTGGCGCTCCTGGGAATATTCCGCATGGAGACGAATTCGGGACTGTTACCATCCCAGTAAACCGTTCCGTTCTCGCCGCCCTTCTTGAGCTTTGCCACTACTTTGAACTGCGGGTGCAGCATACTCATTACGACCGCAAAGTTTTCGCTGACATTGATCACCGAGCCTACGATACCTTGCGGACCGGTGACACCCATATTCGTATGCACCCCCTGGCGGAATCCACGATGGATGGTCAGATAGTTTGTTCTTTGGGAAATGGTGTTGTTGACCACCTTGGCTTCCATGATCTCCCACTTACGAATACTCCTTCCGGAGTCCGTGCGGAGCGTGTCGTAGAACAACCGCCGGTTCGAATCCGGCGCTTCGAAATTTTCCCGGAGCTGTTGCCGGAGCCGCGCGTTCTCCTGCACGAGGGCGTCATTTGTCTTCCGTAGCTGGAAATAGTACTCGATACTGTTGTATTTCTCATAAAATCTGCCGGTGACTTCCGTGCTGACATTCAGAAAGGCGGCTTCCTGGAATCGGTTGTATCGAAAGAGAAAGGACAGGGCGATGATCTGCAGCACCAGGAAGAAAAGGAAGTTGAAGTGCCTCCGAATAAAGAGAAAAGCGTTACGCACCGGTAATTATTTCGAGGTTTACAGATCGTTACCCTTCATTCATCGCATTACGAACGGGTATCTGTCGTAATTTTTCAAGGCAATGCCTGTCCCGCGGACAACGCTTTTCAGCGGATCGTCGGCGATATGCACCGGTAATTTGATCTTTTGGCTCAGCCGTTTGTCGAGCCCGCGGAGCAAAGCCCCTCCGCCCGTCAGGTACAACCCACGCCGGTAAATATCCCCGGCCAGCTCGGGAGGGGTCGTCTCCAGGGCCTTCAGGATGGCCTCCTCTATCTTGAAGATACTCTTATCCAGGGCCTCGGCAATCTCCTGGTAGGATACCATGATCTGTTTGGGGATGCCGGTCACGAGGTCGCGCCCATTCACCGGTATATCGTCGGGAGGATTGTCAAGGTCTTTCAACGCAGCCCCGATCTGGATCTTGATCTGTTCGGCCGTTCGCTCCCCGATCAGCAGGGAGTGATAACGGCGGAGGGCTTCCATGATGTCGGCAGTGAATTCATCGCCGGCTATCCGTATCGACTGGTCGCAGACGATACCCGCCAACGCGATAACGGTGATACCGGTGGTACCGCCGCCGATATCGATGATCATATTGCCGACGGGTTCTTCGACATCGATCCCGATACCCAACGCGGCCGCCATCGGTTCGTGGATAAGGTAGACCTCTTTGGCCCCGGCCTGCTCGGCACTGTCCCGAACGGCGCGTTTCTCCACCTCGGTAATGCTGGAAGGGATACAGATCATCATCCTCCAGCTGGGCGGGAATAGGGGTTTTTTGGGATAGATCATTTTGATCATCTCCCTGATCATGAGCTCGGCTGCATTAAAGTCTGCGATTACGCCGTCTTTGAGCGGACGCACCGTCCGAATGCTTTCGTGCGTCTTTTCGTGCATCATCAAAGCCCGTTTGCCGACGGCCAGCACGTTCTTGGGATTATTTCGATCCAGGGCTACGATACTGGGCTCATTTACCACGATCTCGTCATTGTGTATGATCAGGGTATTGGCGGTACCCAGGTCCATGGCTATTTCTTGTGTCAGGAAATTGAATAATCCCATTTTGTGTATAGGTCAGATTTTAAGTTCTAAACGGTAACGCCCTGCGGTCGACCAAGCGGGCGGAGCCCGCTTTTGCCCAGCAAAATTGAAGGAAATAATTTAAATTAACAAGGTGAACCCCTTGATTTACCGGATAATTTTCCACGATTTACTACCCGCCAAATCTTTTTTCCTCCGAGCTGTACGATCTCCATCAGAACGATAAATCGTTGTTGTTCGTATCCGGCTTTCCACAAATATATGCCGTTCTTCAAGGAGCGGAAAATCCAAGCCTTCTTTCCATCTCGGGATTCAGGACCGGCAGTCTTTGCCGTTCGATAAGGAAACTGGTGAGGGCGGCAAGCTCTTTGAACAAATGGTGGCGCTGCAGCGCCGCTCCCAGGTAGTCTTTTCCGGTGCTGCCGCCCGTACCGATGCGGGTGCCGATCATGCGGTGTACCATGCTCATATGCCGGAACCGCCAGGTGCTTAGCTGTTCGTCGATCTCCAGCAACTGGTGCAGCATTTGGAAAGGCAGCTGGAGGAGCGGGTACCCCCGGTAAAGCATGATAAAAACCGCCGCGCGGCAGGCCGCCGGGGAAAGCGACCTGTTTTCCACGTCCCCCGTCCCGAAGAGGACGGATTCGAAGTGGGATAGATTGCCCTTCTCCGCGTCGGTCAGGCTACGCTGATAGCGATCGCGATAATCGGCCCAGAACGGCCCGGCCATTTCCGCGGGCGGGAACGGCATCCGCGCCAGCCAGCTATCGAGCAGCTGGAGCAGCGAGCTTTCCTTTTCAGCCGACCGGATGACGTCGATCTCAGGCTGGCGGAGCTGTGACAGGTAATATTCCTGCCCGTACCGGTGCTCGTATTTGAGGCCGAGCCTCGCCTCCAGGAGTTTGAACTGCCAGCTCTGGAAGCCGGAGGCGGGACGCAATTTGTCCCGAAAGTCCAGAAAGTCCATCGGCGTCATGGTCTCCATAATATCGATCTGGTGCACGAGCACCTTCAGGATCGTAGCACAGCGCGACAACCGGTGGACGATCGTTTGAAGCTCGGGTGAATTGTCATTTAACGCCGGCTGACCGAGGATGCCGGTGACCGATGCGATCTCGAACAACAGCTGCCTGAACCACAGCTCATACGCCTGGTGGATAACGATAAACAGCATTTCGTCATGGGCCGGCTGCCCCTGCCGGTCGCTCTCCGGCTGCTGTGCGCCAAGGATCTTTTCCAGTTGAAGGTAGTCGCTGTAGTGCATGTTGATTTTCCGGGCGGTGCTTTGTCGGTCTCACAGGAATTCAAAACCGATATCCCGCCGGTAGTAGATCCCTTCATAGTATATTTTCTCGAGAATATCCCTCGACCGGTCGACCGCCTCATACACGGTGTCGGCAAAAGAGGTTACACAAAGTACCCTCCCTCCGTTGGTTACCACCCCTTCCTTGTCCGCCCGGGTCCCGGCATGGAAGATCAGGCTATTCTCCGGAAGCGGCTGGTCGAGGCCGGTGATCGGGAGGCCCTTTTCATAGGACCCCGGGTAACCGCCGCTTACCGCCACGATGGTGCAGGCAGTGCGGGGCTCCTGCTCGATCCGGCATTCCCGCAGGCTTTGGCTGCTCACGGCATGGAATAGCTCCACCAGGTCGTTCTTTAGCCTGGGCAGAACCACTTCGGTCTCCGGATCTCCCATCCGGCAGTTATATTCGATGACATAGGGCTCATCTCCTACCTTGATAACACCGATAAAAAGAAACCCCCTGTACTCGATCCCCTCCGTTTTCAATCCCTCGACCGTCGGGATGATGATCCGTTCGGTCACCTTGTCCATGAATCCGGCGTCCGCGAAAGGAACGGGACTCACGGCGCCCATTCCACCGGTGTTTGGCCCCTTGTCGCCTTCATAGATCTTTTTATAGTCCTTGGCCTCCGGCAACACCAGGAAGTCCTTGCCGTCCAGCAGGACGAATACCGATACTTCGATCCCCGTCAGAAATTCCTCCACCACGACCTTATTTCCGGCTTCGCCGAATTTGTTGCCTTGAAGCATGAGTTCGTATTCTGCAACCGCTTCGACCGGGTTTTGACAGATCACCACGCCCTTTCCGGCAGCCAGCCCGTCAGCCTTTAAAACGATCGGCAGCGAATGTTGCTGTAAATACGTGATCCCCTCGGTAAAACTTTCCTGGCTGAATTCCCGGTAAGCGGCAGTCGGGATCCCGTACCGGTCCATGAATTTTTTCGAGAAGGCCTTACTTCCCTCCAGCCGGGCGGCCGCGGCGCAGGGGCCGATGACAGGGATGCTTCTCAACTGACGGTCTTCAGCGAAAAAATCGCCGATGCCTCTTACCAGGGGTTCCTCCGGTCCGACTACCACCATTTCGATGCGCTCCGAATGGCAATACCGGCGGATGCCGTCGAAGTCCAGCGGCGAAAGGTTGACGTTCGTTCCGCATTGCGCGGTGCCGGCATTACCGGGAGCGATATGAAGCGACGAACAAAGCGGACTCTGCGACAGTTTCCATGCCAGGGCATGTTCCCGGCCTCCGGAGCCAAGGAGTAAAATATTCATATAGGCCCCGAAATTCGAATTTCGGACGCAAATTGTAAAAAAGAATTTATTTTAGGTCTCGCGAACCGCCGGAGGCGGCTTGCATAATTTCAATTTGCATGAGTCAACCCACCGCTTCCAGCGCCCGGCACCCGAGAGGGCTCTACGTTCTTTTTTTGACAGAAATGTGGGAGCGGTTCGCATACTATCTGTTGGCCGGGATACTGCTGTTGTACCTGAAGGATGCAAAACAATTCACGCCGGAACGAGCCGCCGACATCTCCGGGACCTTCTTCGCGCTGATCTGGCTGCCGCTGTTTATCGGTGGAATGATCGCCGACCGGTACCTGGGCTATATCAAATCGATCTTTATCGGCGGGAGCCTCCTCGCGGCCGGCTACCTGGGCCTGATCCTGCCGGGCGACACGGCGATGACCGTTTCCCTTGGGCTGATCGTCTGCGGGAACGGATTTTTCAAGCCCAACATCAGCACCCTGCTGGGGAATATCTACAATAGAGAAGACCTGAAGCCCATAAAGGACAATGCCTACAACATCTTTTATATGGGCATTAATATCGGCGCCCTGATATGCAATTTTGTGGCTGCCTACCTGCGCAATAAGTATGGCTGGGGATATGCCTTCGGCGCGGCAGGCGTAGGGATGATCATCGGGTTGATCAATCTGGCATCCAATCTAAAGCACGTTCGGGTCGGGGATGTCAGGCGGCAGCCGCAAAAAGAAGATATGAACCTGTCCCGGATCCTGCTCTACGTTTTTGTCCCGGGTATAGCGGCGGCAATAATTGGCTACTATTTGCCGGGCAGGCTTTTTGGGTCGACAGTCATGGGTAGTCAATCGAGCGACGCCTTTGTCTTTGCCTGCGTCCCCGTGATCGCATTCTTTCTGTCCATTTGGGTCAGGGCCCGGGGGGAGGACAAAAAGGGTGTCGGAGCCTTGCTGTTCATCTTTGCGATCTCCGTTGTGTTTTGGTCTATTTACTACCAGAATTTCACCGCATACTCCCTGTGGGCCGACCAGCATACCGACCGGACCGTGTCTACCCGCCTGGTGGAAAAAGGCGCCGATTTCATGGGCCAGCTACAGCAGGTGAATACCGCTCCCCGCCAGGTGAACCGCGTAGATGCCTACCTGGAACCGGTTAAGGATGACAGCGGCAATCTGGTAAAGACAATTGGCCCCGACCCGTATTTCAATAATCTCCCAAAGGCCGATTGGCCGGCCCCCGGTCAGAACATCAAGCTGGTCAACCCCGAACTCTTCGAGTCCATCGGCCCTTTTTTTATCGTGACGCTGACACCACTCCTGGTGGCCTGGTTCCATTTCCTGAGAAAGCGAAAAAAGGAACCGACTACCGCGAGCAAATTCGGCATCGCGCTTTTCCTGGCCGGTTGCTCCACCATCGTTATGCTGGTTTCCGTCAAGTCGGTACCCTCTATCTACCAATTTAAGGTCTCGCCCGGCTGGCTGTGGGGCACCTACTTCGTGATCACCGTCGCCGAGATTTTTCTGAGCCCCATCGGGCTGTCGCTGGTTTCAAAGCTGGCGCCGGCCCGGCTGACTTCCCTGCTGATGGGGGGTTGGTTCCTGACCATGTCGCTGGGCAGCAAGGTGGCCGGGCTGATGACCAGTTCATGGGGGAAATTTCCGGACAAGCGGATTTATTTTCTGATCTTGTTCATCGCCGCGGTGATCGGGGGTACGCTGATCTTTAGCCGGATCCGGTCACTGAATACCGTGTTGCGCAATAAGACAGGCGAAGCATAACAAACCAAAACCACTCAAATGGCTTCAAAGAAATTCGAGCCTTTCGTCAGTGCGGAGACGCAAATGAAGGAATTTACGTTCAAGGCCCTGGCGATGGGCAGCGTATTCGGCATCCTCTTTGGCGCTTCTACGGTTTACCTGGCGCTCAAAGCCGGGATCACGGTGTCCGCCTCCATCCCCATCGCCGTACTGGCTATCGCACTCGGCCGCCGGTTGTTCAAAACCACTATCCTCGAAAACAATATCATCCAGACAACGGGTAGCGCAAGCGAAAGCATTGCGGCGGGCGTCGTTTTCACGCTTCCCGGTTTCCTGTTCCTCTCCAGCGCGGAAGCCGGCAACTATTTTAACTATGCTGTTATCTTTATCCTTTCCATCTTCGGCGGGATGATCGGGGTACTCCTCATGATCCCCCTGCGGCGCTCACTGATCGTCAAGGAGCATGAGACGCTTCCGTATCCGGAAGGCACGGCCTGCGCGTCTGTGCTAAAAGCCGGGGAAAAAGGCGGCAACTTTGCAAAAGCCGCCTTTCAGGGACTTGGATTCGCCTTTGTCTATGCCATCGGCCAGAAACTTTTTCACCTCATTGCGGAAACACCGGTATTCGACACCGTCAAAAGCAAAGGGCTTAACGCAATATATCCCTCCGCTCAACTGTCGGCCAACATTACACCCGAATACATGGGGGTCGGCTACATCATCGGGCCGCGCATCTCGGGAGTCCTTGTCGCAGGCAGCGTGCTGAGCTGGTTTGTCATCCATCCTCTCCTCGCCTCGCTGGTCGACCCGGTGACCATCGCACAACAGCAGGTAAAGCTGGGATATCTCGCCGATCTCCATACGGCTGGCGGCGCCGGCGGCTGGGACCCGGTGACCAGGACATTTGCCGATCCCGCTTCGGCCATTTACCGCGCCTATACCCGGCTGATCGGGGCGGGCACAGTCGCTATGGGAGGACTGATCACCCTGATAAAAACAATTCCTACGATCATCGCCTCCTTCAAAGGAAGCATCGGCTCGGTGAAAGAAGCGGGTAACGACAGCCGGGTTCGCACGGAACGTGACCTCAGCATAAAGGTGGTGGCTTTCGGCAGCCTGGGCCTTGTCCTTCTGATCGCCTGCTTACCCATCATTCCGGGGGATAACTTCTTTTCCCGGCTGCTGATCGGATTGCTGATCCTGCTGTTCGGCGCCTTTTTCGTCACCGTCGCCAGCCGGATAGTCGGCCTGATCGGCTCCTCGAACAGCCCGGTCTCGGGGATGACGATTGCCACGGTAATGGCTACCTGCCTGACCTTTCTTGCCATCGGCTGGAGCGGAAAAGTCTATGAACCGATGGCGCTCGTCGTCGGCGGCATGGTCTGTATCGCCGCTTCGAACGCCGGCGGTACCTCCCAGGACCTTAAGACGGGCTTCCTCGTGGGAGCCACCCCCCGATACCAACAGTTGGCCTTGATCATCGGCGTGATCGTTTCCGCCATCGCCGTGGGATTCACGATAAAGATACTCGATACCCCAACCCCCGACCTGGCCGCACATGGCGTCCGGCATGCCATCGGAACCACCTTCCCCGCTCCGCAGGCTACGCTGATGGCGACCCTGATCAAAGGCATCCAGTCCGGGAACCTGCCCTGGAATTATGTACTGATCGGGGCGGCACTCGCACTGGTCGTCGAGCTTTGCGGCGTCCGCTCGCTTAGCTTTGCCATTGGCGTCTATCTGCCGCTATCTACAACCCTGACCATTTTCTGCGGCGGCGCTATCCGCGGCCTTGTCGATCGGGTTAAAAAGAAGCGGGGCGAAAAGTTTTCGGAAATGGGCGAAGATCTGGAAAAGGGGAACCTCTTCGCGACCGGGCTGGTCGCCGGCGGCGCACTGATGGGTGTTATCTTTGCATTTCTGCAAATTCCGGCGAAAATAGTGGCATTCCTGGATAAGCTGAGCCTGGAGGGGACACTGACAAAGGCGCTGAGCCAGCCGGGATACTATCTGCTGGGGGTCGTCTGTTTTGTGATAATGGGTTATGCGCTATATAAAGCGGGAGCTTCGAAAGAACAACCTGCCGCCTGACCAATCACCGGAACACGGGACCCTACCCGGATCAGCTCATCTTGAACGGAACGATCATCTCAAAAACGGGGATATTTACCTCGAAGGTCTTTTTGTTATGCAGGTTCTCCATGGTGTAGGAGCCATACATCTTTCCCATTTCCGTGCGCAGGTTGCAACCGCTGACATACTGGTACCGCTCACCCGGCTGAAGAATGGGCTGCACCCCAACCACTCCCTCTCCCTCCACCTCGCGGTAACTGCCGTTACTGTCAAAGATATGCCAGTGCCGCCGATGTAACTTTACCGCAAACCCGTTGTGATTCTCAATGGTGATGCGATAGGCAAACATGTATTCTCCGGAGATCGGATTGGAATAGTCCGGCTGGTAGAACGTTTCCACGCTCACTTCCATTCCTTCCGAAATCTTGTTTGCCATCATAGCCAAATTTTCCTAAAGTTAATTAAAATAGGCACAATTAGGGCTAATTTTGGCAAAAGGGGCGGAGCCCCTTCAAATAATTACCATATGAAGATTGCAGTCGCAAAAGGAGATGGTATCGGTCCGGAAATCATGCAGGCGGTCCTGGATATTTTCGACGCAGCAAAGGTTCCCCTCGAATATACCCTCGTGGAAATGGGAAAATGGGTCTTTGATAAAGGATTTTCCAATGGAATGACACCCGAGGCCAAACTCACCATCGAGGATCTGGGTATCTTGTTTAAGGGGCCGATGGAAACGCCTAAAGGAAAAGGCGTAAAGAGCGTCAACGTTACCGCCCGCAAAACATGGAACACCTATGCGAACAAGCGCGTTTTTCAGTCGCTGCATGGGGTGGACACCGTCTTTTCCCGTGCCGGCATTCCGATCGATATCACCATCGTGCGGGAAAACATCGAGGATACCTACGGCGGGATCGAACACATGCTGACACAGGATGTGGCATTGAGTCGCCGTTTTATTACCCGGCCGGGTAGCCTGCAGGTAATAAAATACGCATTTGAGATGGCCAAAAAGAACGGCGCCCGCCGCATCACGTGTGGACACAAGGCCAATATCATGAAGCTGACCGACGGCCTCTTCCTCGAATGCTTCCAGGAAGTGGCCGGGGAATACCCGGAGTTGAAAGCGGACGATATCATCGTTGACGACCTGGCGATGAAACTGGTCGTGCGGCCGCAGGACTTTGACGTCGTCGTGCTGACGAATCTGCAGGGGGACATCATCTCCGACCTTTGCGCCGGCCTGGTGGGCGGTCTCGGGTTCGCTCCTTCCGCCAATATCGGGGACCATATCGCCATCTTTGAAGCGGTCCATGGGACGGCGCCGGACATCGCCGGCAAGAACGTGGCCAATCCCACCGCTTTGTTGTTAAGCGGGATCGCCATGCTGCGCCACCTCGGATGGATGGAAAATGCGGCCGTGATCGAAAACGCCTTGCTATATACCCTGGAGCAAGGTATTCATACCGGTGACTTCGGCGACAAGAACATCCCGGCCCTGGGCACCGCGCAATTCGCCCGGGCGATCATCGATAATTTCGGCCGGACGCCGCAACACGGAGCAAAACCGGTTCTGCCGAATATGCCCGTCACCCCGACCGCATTCAAACTCTCCAAAAATGAAATGATGATTTCGGATGATCCCCAAAAGGAAGCGATCGTCGGGGTCGACTTTTTTATTGAAAGCCCGGAACAGCCCGGGAGCATCGCCAAAAAATGCCAGCGTCACGGCGGGGTGAAGTTCAACCTCATCAATATCAGCAACCGCGGCACCCAGGTTTGGCCGACAGGATCCGTCTATACCAACCTCGTAAACCAATACAATGTCCGCTTCGAAAGCATCGATGGCTCCCCGTTGAACCAACAGGACGTGCTGGGTCTCTACGTCAGCCTGAGCGGCGACTTCAAGATCTGCTCGTCCGAACTATTAAATCTTCTCGGCGATAAAAAGGCGTATTCACTGGCCCAGGGGCAGTGATGACCAGTCATCGACTGGTTGCTTTAGACCAATTTGGCACGAAATTGGAGCGTATTTGATGCTTTTGTCACGGCGCCCGATCGTACTTCCCCTACAGCCCGGACCATCTCGCATTACAACCCGAACAACCATGCCTCAAGTTTACGCCAAGTCGCGGAAGGGAATCCTTTTGCTCCTGGTTCTCATCCTGTTCCGGCACCTCGCTTTTTCCCAGGCTGAAGCCGATACGACACTCACCCCGAGGTTTATCGCTACCGGTCCGAATAGCAATGGGTTCTATGAATACCTTCCGAAAGGCTATGTCGAAGGGACGGCCAGTTACCCGCTTATTGTGGCCTTGCATGGCATATCCGAGTTGGGGAATGGAACCACCCAGCTGCCAAATATCCTCGACGACGGCATTCCGATGTATATCACCCAGCACCTCTTCCCCGAGACGGTGACGGTCGACGGCCAGACCTCCTCCTTCATCGTCATCCTCCCGCAATTCGTCGCCTGGCCGGTTGCAACGGATGTGGATGACGTCATCACCTATGCGCAACAGCACTACCGGGTGGACAAGAACCGCATATACCTGACCGGGCTGAGCATGGGCGGCGGAGCGGTTTGGGATTATGCATCGACAAGCACCACTTTCGCCAGTAATCTCGCGGCTATCTTTGTCGTGGCCGGCGCAAAAGCGATGAACGCCCAGGGCGCCGCCAATATCGCAAAATCCAACCTGCCCGTTTTCGCGACGAATAATTCAGCTGACCCGACCGTTCCGGATACCGTCACGATCAACAATGTGGACCTGATTAATTCCTCCGTTCCGCCGCCGGCGATCAAAGCGATCGATACCATTTTCGACGCCACCGGCCATGACGCATGGACAAAATCCTATGATCCGTCAACCATCTACGATAACGGGCTGAATGCCTATCAGTGGATGCTCCGGTATTCCCGCTCCGTTTCGACGCCGCTGCCGCTTTCGCTTATCAGCTACACCGCCACGTTGGCTGCCAATGACGCCGGCGTGGATATCGACTGGGAAACAGCGGCTGAACAGGACAATAAGTATTTCGTCCTTCAACGCTCGGGCGACGGAAGATCGTTCGACGATCTTGATACCGTGGCCCCGGCAAGCCCGAATTCGTCGACCTCCCGTTCGTATTCCTATGTCGACCGGTCGCCGCTCGAAGGAGAAAATTTTTACCGCCTGACCGGGGTGGATGAGAACGGTGACGTCCATTATTACGGGATCAGGGAAGTCAGCCTTTCCTTCGCCAAACCGGCCGCAAGCATCAGCCCGAATCCTTGCACCGATCACGTGGTTGTGCAATGGAATGATCCCGCGCTGGGATCGCTCGCTGTCGATGTCATCGATACCCGCGGCCGGACAATACACCGGTGGATGGAACAGAAACAGCAACCGGATTGGCGCGGTACGTTTGCCGTGGGGGATCTGCCGCCCGGTCAGTATTTCCTTCAGCTAACCGTCAACCATAGCCGTCGCGTGGAGACGTTTATAAAGCGGTGACCCCGGCCGGAAATTGATCAATACCTGATCCGGGGAGGATTATAGCGATGTGACAATTCGATCAGGATGAGTACCCCGAAAACGACAAAAAGCGCAAGACTCGAAAAATGTACCTGCTGAAAACGCCGCTCTTTTTCCTCCCGGTATTGCATCCGGCTGCGGACATAGAGGAAAAAGCTGGCGATCGAGACGATGCCGCTGCAAACGCAACCTGTTATCAGCAAGTTCAGATACACCTCAGATGCGTCTGGTGGATGTGAACCCTTTGGCGACAAGCCATGCCGTAATCTTGTCCCGCTGATCGCCCTGGATGATGATGAGCCCGTCTTTAACCGACCCGCCCGTACCGCAATGCGTTTTCAACTGGCGGCCGAGCTCTTCGAGTTCGGCGTCAGGACCGATAAACCCTTCCACAAGCGTGACCGCCTTTCCCGCCCGTTGCTTTGTGTCCAATCTCACCTTGAGTCGCTGCAGCCTGGGCCCCGGACTTTCCCGGGGCACAGGCTCTTCATTCGGTTTGAAATCGGGGTCCGTGGAATATACGATGCCGCTGCTGTTTGGTCTCTTCTTGCTCATACTCATGAAATTTAGATGGTCACCGCCTTCAGACTCATATCCAGGCTCTTCGCCTGATGAATAAGCGCGCCGACGCTGACATAATCTACGCCGGTGCGGGCATAGTCTTCGATGTTTCCCAGGTGAATGCCGCCGCTGGCCTCTGTCTCGAACCGGTCGCCGATCAATGACACGGCCTCGGCGAGTTGGCGCGGCGTGAAGTTGTCGAGCATGATGCGGTCGACCATTCCGATCGCCAGCACGCGCCGGACCTCCTCAAGGTTTCGCGTCTCGACTTCTATCTTTAGCTGGGGCTTGTGGGTCTCGCGGTAGACGCTGGCCTTTTCAATGGCCGCTTCCAGGCTCCCGGCATAGTCGATATGATTGTCTTTTAACAGGATCATGTCGAAGAGCCCAAACCGGTGATTGATCCCGCCGCCGATCCGAACGGCCTCTTTCTCGAGCAGCCGGAAATTTGGCGTGGTTTTCCGCGTGTCGAGGATGCGGGTCTTGTACCGCTGTAACCGGTCGACATATTGCCGCGTCAGCGTGGCGATACCGCTCATGCGCTGCATACAATTCAGGATAAGTCGTTCACATTGGAGGATCGTATGGACCGTGCCTTCCGCGACAAATGCTTCTTCGCCGTCGCGCATGACGTCGCCATCCTGCTTATACGGCGTAAAGCTGGCGGATGGCTCTTTTATCTTCAGGATCTTCTCCGCGATCTCCATTCCCGCAAGGATACCATCCTGTTTGATGTGCAGGACCGCTTTTCCGCGGACCTGTGGCGGGATACATGCCAGCGTGCTGTGGTCGCCGTCACCCACATCTTCCTGCAGGGCGTTCAGCACCAGCATTTGCAATTGCTCGTCAAATTTGGACATGCCGCAAAAGTAGGCAAAAAGAAGACCCGGTCGAAGCGACCGGGTCTGATCTGAAAACGATCGACAGGAAGGCATTTATTGATTGACCTGGAACCTCAATTCCTGTAATACTTGCTTGTCCCCTTTCTGCCGGGTGAAGAGCGTCGTCCGGTAATCCCCATTGCGGGTTTGCAACAGCCCGACACAATATTCGGCGCTGCCGCTATAGCCTTTTTTCCTGACCACGAAATTCCGGACGCCGTTCGTTGAGAAAAAATCCCGGATTATCATCTCAGCCTGGATCTTGCTGTAGTTATCGCTCTTTTCCGGGAGACTGATGTCGACCCGGTTGTCAAGATACCGGGACAATTCACCGGCGTTCCCGAGTCGAATAGCGTAAGTTATATCATCCAGCGAATACACAGGGCGGAAAGACACCAGCAGAAGTGCAAAGACAACAACCGACATCCCTCCTATCCTCCCCACCATCCTCATGGCGACGCTTTTCATATAATAGAATATTTCGACATGCCTAATCCCAAATCTATGCCAAACTGTCGCTGACGCTGGATTGGTGCATTAAAATACCACCTTTGGGGTACTACCGCCGTCTTTATCACCTACCTTTGCGGCGTCGAATTGTCAAAAAAGTACTCCCTTTATGTCAACCAGGAAGAAAGTCATTCTTGTCATCATGGATGGGTGGGGTCTCGGCCGGGAAAAGGGCGCGGACGCCATCCAAAATGCCCGCGTTCCCTTTGTCCGCTCGCTTTATTCGTCCTATCCCAACACGACGCTGGTCACTTTCGGGGAGGCCGTCGGCTTGCCGGAAGGCCAGATGGGCAATTCCGAAGTAGGTCATCTCAACCTGGGGGCCGGCCGGATCGTCAACCAGGAATTGCAACGGATCAATGTAGCCATCCGGGACGGTTCGTTCAGCCGGAACGAAGTCCTGCTGGCCGCCATCCGTGGTGCCCGAACGGCCGGCCGGCCGCTCCACCTGCTGGGACTGGTCAGCGACGGCGGAGTGCATTCCCATATCCGGCACCTCCTGGCGATCGTGGATGTATGCGAACGGGAAGGCCTGAAAGACGTCTTTATCCATGCCTTCACCGACGGCCGGGATACCGACCCGAAAAGCGGCCTCGGTTTTATCCGCGAGCTCCAATCTCATCTTGACAAGACTACCGGAAAGATCGCCTCGGTCAGCGGTCGTTACTATGCCATGGACCGCGACAAACGCTGGGAAAGAGTGCGGCTTGCCTACGACGCGATGGTGCGGGGTGAAGGAGAGCGATCCACGGACGCATTGGCTGCTATCGAACAATCCTACCTGGCCGGAGTTACCGACGAATTTATAAAACCGACCGTGATCGTAAGTCCCGGCGAAACCCAACAGCCCGTGGCGACCCTCCGCGATGGCGACTTCGCCGTTTGTTTCAATTTCCGGACGGACCGGTGCCGTGAAATAACCGAAGTGCTGACCCAAACCGATGTTCCCGGCCAGGGCATGAAAAAGCTTTCCTTGAACTACACCACGATGACCCAATATGACCAGCGATTCAAGGGCGTCCATATCATTTTCGGGAACGATGATCTGAAGAATACGCTTGGTGAGATCATCGCGCGGAACGGGTTGCGGCAGATCCGGATCGCCGAAACGGAAAAGTATCCGCACGTCAGCTTTTTCTTTAGCGGCGGCCGCGAAACACCGTTCGAAGGCGAACGCCGGATCATGATCCCTTCCCCCAAAGTCGCGACCTATGACCTGCAGCCCGAGATGAGCGCAATAGAGCTGACGGATGCCATCGTCCCGGAGATCACCGCCGGAACGGCCGATTTTATTTGCCTCAATTACGCCAACACGGATATGGTTGGTCATACCGGCGTCTGGAATGCCGCAATCAAGGCGGCGGAAACCGTTGACACCTGTGTCAAACGAGTAGTCACTGCCGCCTTGGACAACGGCTATACCGTATTCCTGACCGCTGACCACGGCAACGCCGACTATATGATAAATGAGGACGGCTCGCCGAATACCGCGCATACCATGAACCCGGTCCCCTTCTTTATCATCGACAAGAGCTGGAAGGGACGTGTCCGGACAGGGAAATTGGGTGACCTTGCCCCTACCATCCTGACAATGATGGAATTATCCATTCCGCCTGAAATGACCGGTGAAATCCTTATCTGACGGGGCCTCCAGCCGATTCTTTTTTTTGCGGCGCGCAGCTTTACTTCGTTAAAATTGTCTAAATTACAGGGCAACCAATGCGGTTATCATGACCGAAGAAGCCATTTTACAAGGCTGTTTGAAGAATGTGGCCACTGCCCAACGCGAGCTGTACAACCGCTACAGCCCAAAGATGCTGGCCGTGTGCTATCGGTTCGGCCACAACCGGGAAGATGCGGAGGATATGCTGCAGGAAGGTTTTATAAAGGTATTTTCCCAAATACACACCTTTCAGAATAAAGGTGCGTTCGAAGGTTGGATCAGGCGGATCATCGTTCATACCTGCATCAACAACCTCAAGAAAAATAAACGGTTTAACGAAAGTCTGGACATCGTGCACGCGCATGGGGTCCAGGTACGGGAAGAAAGCGTTCCCTCCATCGTTCAGGCCAAACAGATAGTAGAATGCATCCGTATCCTTCCCATCGGCTATCGTACCGTGCTCAACCTGTATGCGATAGAAGGCTATTCGCACAAGGAAATTTCGGATATGCTGGACATTGAGGAAAGCACGAGCCGGTCGCAGTATACGCGGGCAAAGCAAATGCTGGAAGATATCCTGATAAAGAAAAGGATCCTGTCCAAACCCAAAGAAAAGGTGGAGTGGCTGTTGGCGATCCGTTAACTAAAATCCGAACTGTGAAAGCATTCCAAAAACTGATTGATCAATGAAGGAAAGTAACTTCTATAGTGACGAATTTGAACAACTGATCAGGGAGAAGACAGAACAATATAAAATGTATCCTTCCGAAAATGTCTGGAAGGCCGTTCATAATTCTTTACATACGAAGCGCAGATGGTTTATCGGTTCGATGGCTTTCCTGGTGACCGGTATCCTTTTCTTCTCCGGCCGGGAATTGCTGGCCCCCGGGCATCCGCTCTCACATAAAATAGCTTCCGCCGGTCCGGCCGCTGCCGATGGCCTTAACGGCGATCCCGCCCGATCGGGTCAGGCCGAAGAGAACCCCCATGGCATTTTTGTAAGTCCCCACCCGGGCAACCCGGCCGCTGTCACAGGGCATCGTCAAGGCGCCGCCGGTAACATTGGCTGGGAGCCGGAAGAAGTGGATCAGCCGGCAAATCACCTGGCTATTACCATCAGTCATCCGGTGGTCAGCCAGCCGGATCTTTCAGAACTTCTTAGTCATGCCGTCCGGTTGCCGGGTGAAGCGCCCTCCCTGTTGGATGCAACGGGAACGCCGTTGACCGCTATCACAAAAGCGCCGGAAAACCCATCGGGCGAACCCGGCCTGCTCGACAGCTGGCTGGTCCGCAACGCACCCGGGAATTCCGCGGCGCATCGCGACATCCCCGCCGTTCACAACAACGCCGAAACACTCCGGGAGCCGGTTGAAAACACCCGCGAAACCGCAGAGCCGGCGGGTTCCAAAGAATCCGAAAAAGAGATCGCCGACGATGCGCCTCGCAGCCGCACCTATGGACAGATCGACCGCAATTCCGCAACGCGCCAGGGCTCGTTCACCGGGAAAATAAAGGAAAAGAGTGACGCGGCAAAGGCGTCCACCGAAGCGATCGGCGAAGCTTCCGATCTTAGCCGCGTGAACTGGCTGCATGACTATGCCGTATATTCCTTGCCGCCCAACCCCGGCCGCGGCCGGTTCTTCTTCCAGTTAGTCCTGGCGCCGACCGTCAACTACCGCAGCCTCTCGGGCGGCTCGTTGCCTTCTTCCAAACAATTGACCGGCCCGATATCCACGATCCGCGCCGGAGATGTGCAGAGCTGGGCCGACCAGTCACCCGCGCTCGGTTTCGAATTTGGCGCCAACCTGCTCTATCGCGTAACCCGCAACCTCACACTGAAAGGCGGCCTGCAGTTCAACTACAGCCACTACAAAATGCTCGCCTATACGACACCCAACCAGCCGGTGCAAACGGCCGGCTATCGCACCCCGCTGGGTAACGCTTACTTCATCGACTCCATGGCCTCCGTCGCACCCAGCGCCGTCAACAACCCCTATACGCCGTCGTCCGTCCAGGCCACCCTTTATAACGATTACTACCAGCTGTCCGCTCCCCTTGGCTTCGATCTGCGGGTATTGGGCAATGAGCGGCTCCAATTCAGCATCGGCGCTACGATCCAGCCGAGCTATCTGCTCAATACAAACTCCTACATCCTCAGCTCCGACTATACCAGCTATACAAAGGAACCCACCGCTTTCCGGAGATGGAACCTGAGCGGCGGCGTGGAAGCCTTTCTGTCCTATCAAACGGGTCTCGTCCGGTGGCAGATCGGACCGGAGTTCCGCTACCAGCTTTTCTCCAACTATCTCAGCAACAACCCCTATCCGATCAGCGAAAACCTGAAAGGGTACGGCCTCCGGATCGGTATTACAAAACCGCTCCCATAAGCCGTTTCGGGCGACCGGCGGCACCCCTCGCATAACGGGTACCACGCGCCGCGCCTTCCCCGCGTAATGGGTACGACGCCCCGCGCCTTCCCCGCATAATCGGTACCACCCACCCCTCCTCCCGCATAATTTCGTAATTTTGTGGCCATGAATAAATTCGCCCTCGCGTGCATCGCAGGCGCCACGCTGTTTTGCGCCGCCTGCACCCACCATCCGCACGCCAACCCCGGCGGCCAGGCCGACTCCCTCTCCCATCCCGATACCGCGAAAAACGATTATTTCCCGATCGCAGAGGAGCTGGAATCGGAGATCCGGGAAGTGGACTCGACGCCGGTGGCAATCAAACGAATCGTAATTGCAAACGGACGAAGGGATTCCGCCTTTATAAAGCCGGCAGAGTTCAATGTGCTGGCGATGCAATTCATCCCCGCCGAGCTCCGCGACGGCCGCTTCGAAAAGGAGTTTACCGAGACCTCTTTTATGGACAACGCCACCCACGCCGCTACCTTTACCTATTCGGCGAACAACAACGACCTGTCGCTGCAACGGGTTGATATCGTCGCGACGCCCCGGGGCGCCAACCATCAGGTACAAAGCGTTTATCTCGAAAAGACCCGGGTCTCGGGAGACAGCAGTATTCTGGAAAAAATGTACTGGCGTTCCCGCCATCGCTTCCAGGTAATCAGCCTGATCGGGGTAAAGGGCCGCCCACCCGTTCAACGGCAGGTCATTGTGTCCTGGGAATCGGGTGACAAGGACGATGATAATGAATGACCATGACTTCCGAACAATTCAGCCAGATCGCAAATACGATCCCGGTCGATCCGGGCATCTATAAATATTTCGACGAAAAGGACGAACTGGTCTACGTCGGAAAGGCAAAGAACCTGCGCAAACGCGTCAGTTCGTATTTCACCAAAACCTTCACGACCTACAAGACCCATGAGCTGGTCCAACGCATCCGGCGGATCGAGTTCACGATTGTCAATTCGGAGCAGGACGCCTTCTTGCTGGAGAATTCACTGATCAAACAGTTCCAGCCGAAATTCAATATCAACCTCAAAGACGATAAAAGCTACCCCTTTATCGTGATCAGGAACGAACCTTTCCCGCGGGTTTTCCTTACGCGGCGAAAAACCGGTGACGGCTCTGAATACCTCGGGCCCTATACTTCGGTTGGACGGGTGCGTGAGCTCCTCGATCTCGTAAAAGCCAATATCCAGCTTCGAACCTGCCAGCTCAACCTGGCGGAGGCGCAGATCCGGAAAGGGAAATATAAGGTGTGCCTCGAATTTCACCTCGGCAACTGTAAAGGTCCTTGTGAAGGTCGCCAGTCGGCGGCGGATTATCAGCAGGGATTGCTGCAGCTGAAAAACATCCTTAAAGGCAATCTCGGACCACTCATCCAGCAATTTAAAAAAGAAATGCGCGACCTGGCGGAGAAAATGGATTTCGAAAAAGCGGAGTTGATCCGAAAAAAGATCACGCACCTTGAAAACTACGAGTCCCGCTCGGTGATCGTAAGCCGGCAGCTTCGCAACGCCGACGTCTTCTCGATCGCCAGGGATGGCGACCAGGCCTACATCAACTACCTGATGGTACAAACCGGCACGATCGTCCAGGCGCACACGACGCAGGTCGAGACCCACCTGGAAGAATCCGACGAAGAGATTTTGGCATTTACGGTAGCCCGCCTCCGGGAAACGTTTAATAGCATGGCCGCTGAATTGATCCTTCCCTTTCCCATCGACTTTCCGGAGGCGGGGATAGAGCAAACGGTCCCAAAGGGAGGGGACAAGAAAAAACTGTTGGAGCTATCCCAAAAGAACGTGGAATACTTCCGGGAAGAGCTGCGGAGAAAAAAGATCCTGCAGCTGGAGGGGAAGACGCCCGACGAACGTAGAAAGGTGTTGGAACAGCTGATGGAGGATCTTCAGCTCGCGGAGTTGCCCGTGCACATCGAATGCTTTGATAACTCGAATTTCCAGGGTAGCTATCCGGTATCGGCGATGGTTTGCTTCCGTGACGGGATCGAGAGCAAAAAAGACTATCGCCATTTCAATGTAAAGACCGTCGAAGGGATAAACGATTTCGCCACGATGAAAGAAGTGGTTCACCGGCGATACAAACGCTTGATGGAGGAACACCGGTCTCTTCCTCAGCTGGTGATCATCGACGGCGGTAAAGGCCAGTTGAGTGCGGCAATGGAAAGTATCACCGAATTGGGTATCGTAGGAATGATGACGGTAGTTGGCTTGGCGAAAAATGAGGAAGAGCTCTTTTTCCCGGGCGATACCGAGTCGGTCAAATTGCCCTATAACAGCGATAGCCTCCACCTGATCCGGCGCATCCGCGATGAGGTCCATCGCTTCGGGATCACGTTTCACCGCCAGAAAAGGAGTAAGGGCACGTTCACGAACGAATTGGAGCATATCGGCGGCATCGGTCGCCAGACAGCCGATCTGCTCTTAAAACAATTTCGGTCAGTCAGCCGGATCCGGCAACTGTCGGAAGAAGAACTGGCTGCGGTGGTTGGCGCGGCGAAGGCCCGGAAAATCCACGGGTATTTTGAGGAAAAGAACGGTGCGGAGGGGATCGGAAAGAGCGGTGCCGCTGCGCCCGGCGACTAGCCCGCTCCGGGCTGTTAATGGGCTTATTCGGTCACCTCGGGCGGCCCGATACCCCCAAAAAACAAAAAAGCGCCCGGATACAAACGCAAGGCTCCCGGATACAAACGCAAGACGCCCGGATACAAACGCCAGGCGCCCGGATATAAATGAAAAGGGGCCCGGATAGATATCCAGCCCCGTTTTTAAAATCCAATATCCTATGAAAAACCAGTGTAAAAGTAGTAAAAGAAATCAAACCGGCAATACCCGCTTTTGGGTATTTTTAAAAAATAATTTCAATAGTAACTAATTAATTTATAATTACTTACTACGTAAAAAAGAAGGGATGCCGCTGCTGCAGCATCCCTTCAGTTGGAATCTTTTTATCCGCCTTAGTACGACCAGAGATCCTGTTCGTAGTTGAAGATCTTTTCCTTTATATTTTCCCCCGTCAGCAGCTGCAGGATCGGGTCCTTGACATAGCCGGAGATAGGCAGGTTAGCGGGGTTATCGACCGTTGACTGAACGATCCGGGAAGAGAACATGCGGGATTCAAACAACTCCTCCCAGCTCATCCGGGCCCCGTAGTTTTTGCCGTTGTAGGCTTCAAACTTGGCCAGCATAGGGCGCATGTCGGGGTAATACACCCAGAAGAGTTGCGATACCGCCCGGAGCGAACCATCGGGATTCAAGACCGCTTTCTCGGGGCAGATACCCAGGATACGAACATAGAGCCGGGACGTTTGCTTATCGAATACCCATTCTTCCTTGATCATGTAACGCACGACAATATTCGGATCCCACTCATGCACGATGGTCGTGTCTTTGGTGATCCCTTTCGAACCGTCCGGGTCTTTCACCGGATCGGGGATCGAAATCACCTCGGGTTTTGGCACCAGCAAGCCGGAGATCTGCGAGAAAGTCATCGGCGTGGTAAACCGGTCGTCGATAGCGGCATCGAAGGCCGTAAGCTCCCCGCTCTTGATGGCTTGCAGCAGGATATTGATGAACATCTGGCTGCCGTTGTCTTCCGTCGCCTTATAGACAAAGGGCAAATTCATTTTTTCGTGTACGTCTATCTCCTGCCAAACCCGCTGCCGGTATACGGCATCATCCTCCCGGATATGCAGATAGGGCAGGGGTACGCGGTCCTTTACCAGATTCCGCTCGATAATGGCATCGTTGCGCAGCGACCGCCGGATCGTGTCCAGCTTGACATCAGGCGGCGGGAGGACCGCAACAGGCTTGGTCGTATCCTGAGGGACGACGGCGGCGCTGGCAGCCTGATTCTTTACGGTCGCCTTTTTCTTGCCCGTGTTTCCCACTTTCCGCGCAGGCCTTTTCTTCGGCGTCGTCTGTGCATTCGCTACTCCGGCCGCAAGGGAGAAGATCAGGGCCAGCAGGCAAAATCTGATAAAATGCTTTTTCATTCTGCTTGATTTGTCTCTATTTCTAATTCAGCGTAAAGATCATGCTGGGCAGTGTTCTTACCTTGCCGTCCTTACCCTGACAACGCAATTCATCGATAAAAATGTGGGTCCCGGGCGAGCATCTGTTGACCAGCGTCTGCGCCTGCCCGGTCCACCGCGGTCCCTGATTCGGCGCTTCTATGTACTGACCGTTGATCGTCGCAGCCAGCTTGTAGTCAAGCACCGTGAATCCGGCCTGGAAATCCGACTCAAGCTTGGCCAAAACACCGCCGATGGCCTTGAATTCGGCGGACGATATCACCCCGCCGGTATGGCTGCCGACAAAACCCGTCGGATTCGGCAGGTATTTGACCCGCACCGGGAACGGATAAGGCTTGCCATTCGCGTTGATCATGATCGTTCCTTCACCGGGAGTGGTCGGTACGATATTGTATTTGTCCCCTTCGGTTTTGGTGATCGAGCCCTTGTCGAAGCTGACATGCACTTTCTCCGCGCCGACACTACCGCCGGAAATAGTCACCGGGTTATCTACGGCGATATACACCACATTCATTTTCTCAAGAAAGATGGAGGCTCCGGAAGGCACGCCGACCGTGTATTTCACGATCTCATCTTTGGAAGCTTGCGATCCGTCGGGCTTGGTGAACACGATGTGTACGGGGACGGAGTGCTCACCGGCGCCGGCGGCCGGCACGGTAATTTCACCGATCCCGGTGGCATCGACAGGAGCATTTTGGCCTCCGATGGTGATCGTCGGCTTGGCGGCGGCGCTAAAGGCGCCGATACCGGCCTTGATCGTCATTTTATCGCCGGGCATTACATACGTGGCGCTCGGCGAAACGATCGCGTCGAACTGGTCGAACCGGACCTTAACTTCGCCGATCTGCTTGTGCAGGTAATCGATGACCTGCGACTCGGAATTCTTTACGTCGCTTTCAAATTTGCTGAGAATGGTCAGCGCAGCGACAGTCGGTGTCATATGAAAGTAACGGATAGTCCAGTTTTCGGCGGAATCTTTCTTTTCAGCTTCACCGGTCTCAGACTTCGGGATCCGGGTATCGATGGGCAGACGAGTGGCAAAGTCAGCTTTCGTCCTGATCAGATCGTCCTTTACGGTCGGCGACAGGCTGTCATAATTGGACGGATCCAGCAGGTTCAGGAGCGCCAGACGGATCTGTTTCAGGGAATCATACAGTTTCTTGCCGTGACCACCCTGGTCGAACATCCGGGTGGCGGCGTCGAGGTCACCAATGTTGTACTCTTCTTTTCCGTCGACTACTTTCAGCCCCGACTCCTTTTGGAGGTTACGCTTCAGGGTTTCGATATACTTCGTAAAGTTAGCGGCCATCGACTGCGCCTGGAAAGCCGTCTTTGACCAGATCTTGGCCTGGGCAGCGGTTTTGGAATCGGCAAGCGCGTCGTTAAATTGCTTATAAGTCAGATCGTTCTTTTGAGCGATAACCAGGTTGGAACGCTCAAGGCTGCGATTTACGGTCGTAAAGGCATTTAACACCTCAGTAGATACATTCAGTGCCAGCAGCGCTGTAAGCACCAAATACATCATATTGATCATCTTTTGCCTCGGTTCTTTAGGTAAAGACATGGGTCAGTAAATTAATAAATGCGTTAATGGTTTTTCATCGTTGATGTCTTCCGCCGGACTACGTCCGGTTTCAGGTTCATGCGGGCCGGACAAAACGGGCTTGGCTTGTCAATTGTCTGTTTGTCGGCCTTTTATTGCGCCTGACGGCCTTGCATCGCGCTCAGCATGTTACCATAGACATGGTTCAGGTTACCCAGGTTCTTGGCCAGCAGGGCGATCTGCTCTTGCGTCTTCTTCGCGTCAACTACACTGCCTTGCATGGTCTCGGATGCCTTCACCAGGTTGCCATAGAAGCTGTTCATCGCCTTCAGATGGTTGTTGGTGTCCTGCAGTTCCAGTTCATAGATCGCATTCAGTGAGCCCAGGTTCTTCGTCAGGACCTGTACCTGTGAATGGAATTGTTTGGTGCTGTCTGCAGCGGCATTAAAGCTGGACATCGTATTGGTAGCATTCTGGTAAGCGCCTTTCATATTGTCAAGCGCCGCAGCTGCTTCCTTGGTCTTGTTGGTATATTCGTTGGTCGCCGTGATGACGCCGGAAACATCGCTGATCCGGTCTACCGACGTGCCGAACTTCTTAAAGCCTTCGCTCAGTTTGCCCAGGGTGGTCGGGTTGATATCCGCCTCCTGGAGCATCTTGTCCATTTTGTCCAGGGCGGGGTTACCGCTGGTGCTGCTACCGGCCAGCTTGGGCAGTGCTTCTACCAGGGCGTGCATTTCTCCGCCGGGAGGGGGGAGGAACGCATATACGAGGAAGATCAGGGCCTCGGTCAACAGACCGGCCGTCAGGAAGAAGTTAGCCAGCTCGGTGTGCAGGATCTTCTGGAGGGCGCCAAAAATTACAATGGCGGCACCAACGCACACAATGATATTTATAAGTCTTTCGGTAGATTTTGATACTCCAGCGCTCATAGAGATTAATTTAAATTGTTTTTAATGGGATTTTTAGAGGGTTATGGAAAAAGAATGTTGATTGATTTTTTTACTGTTTTTCAAAATCAAAACGAAATTTTAGCTTAAAAATTTTACGCAATCCGGAAATTGATTTATCGGCGGTTGCCACTTACTGATGGAGCCAGGTCGATCACACACCGGAACCCGATGTACGATTTGGCCGTATCCTGGTACTCATAGGTCCGGGCCGAAGTCTGCAGGTAAAGGCCTACATCCTTCCAGCTGCCGCCACGGATGACTTTACGCTTCATACGGGGGGGATCGGTGTCCTTTGCGTTCCAGCGGATATCCGGGTTCATGTCGTGCTCGAAATTGGACGCCCCTTCATAATAAAAGGAAGAGGTCCATTCGGCGACGTTACCGGCCATGCAATAGAGGCCGAAGTCGTTGGGCCAGTAGGCATCCGCACGCACCGTGTAGAAACCGCCGTCTTCGGGGTAGTTACCGCGGCCGGGCTTGAAGTTGGCCAGCAGGCAACCGCGCTTGTTCCGGAGATAGTAGTTCCCCCAGGGGTACATCGACTGCGAACGACCGCCACGGGCGGCATATTCCCATTCCGACTCGGTAGGCAGGCGGAAATCGGATTCCGTCGCCATATGCTTTGCTTCGAGGTGACCGTTGAGGTATTGTGTCCGCCAAACGCAAAAGGCGGAGGCTTGTTTCCAATTGACGCCGACGACCGGGTAGTTACCAAAGGCAGGATGCGAATAGTACCGCTTGGTCATGGGCTCATTGTAGGAGTAGCTGAAGTCACGGATCCATACCAGGGTATCCGGATAGACCTTGACATCGACCTTTGAGATGAACTGGGACCTGGGCTTGCCTTCATTGGCCTTCTGAGCGGCCGTATTCAGATCGAAATCGTCGTAATGATATTTGAGCTTGTATACGTCGAGCTCCTTCCGGCCAAAGATCCGGTTGTCGGGCTCCACGATCATCGCGCTGATCTTCTCGATCGTAGCCTTATCACCCCATTTGATGGTGGAGGCTCTCTTCCAGTCGATCTGGAATCGGCCATCTACATCCTTACCATACTGCAATACGGTTGCAGCGGTCGAGTCCCGTACCCAGTTGGTAAACTGCCGGTACTCGTTGTTGGTGATTTCGGTCGCGTCCATCCAGAAACCACTGATCGAGATTTGTTGATTGCGAGACGTAAAAGCATAGTTCATATCTTCATCGCTGGGACCCATGTGGAAGGTACCCGGCGGAATATAGACCATGCCCGGAGGCTTTTGGAGATTATAGGCACTTGCAGGAGCTACGCCGTGCAGTTGCCCGTCATCCGGCAAACCCTTGCCGGATTTTCCACCTAGTTTACAGCCGGCCATCATAAGGAGGGCACAAAAAGCCGTCAAAACGGATAGGTTTTTCATTTTCATTTTATTAAAGGGTATTGGGCAAAAAAACGTTTTTGACAACATCTCGCTACAAGTTTAAAATTAATTTTTCGAATGTCAAAGCTTTCATCCGGACAAAATTCTTCCAAAGGGCGGATGGATTGACGCTGTTTAAACAAACGCGTCCTACACCGGATTATTGTACGAATTCAGGGGAATTTTATTCACATTTTCCAGGCGACGGATTAACGCAGACAGTTGATTTACAGGGAGTTGGCAAGCATAATTTTCGCAAAGGAAGAACTGCGGCACCTCCCTCGCCGGCTTGTCGCGTAATAGGGGAAAATGGGTATCTTCCTGTGACGAAGACTGAAAAACCCGGTAAGGAATCAACTGGCTGAGAAACTCCTTCCGGGCATTTTCCGGCCGCCTGGCGGTTATCACGATCTCCGGAATAGTATACGTAAGGGCCTGATACAGGGTTGCCCAAATTCCAAAAGAGCCGGGATACCCGCTGACCAACCGCCGGACCGCCTCCGCCATCCGGCGGCTGCGCTCCGCCCATTCCGGCTGATCGAAGAGCAAGGAAAGGTATAACAAATTGAATGCCATGACTGAATTCCCCGCCGGAGTCGCACCGTCATAAACCTCTTTCTTCCTGAGGATCAAGTCGGGCTGACGATCGTGGGTGTAATAAAACAATCCCGTTCCCTCCTCGCTAAAGTGGGCAATCACCTCCTCCAGTACCGCCCTGGCTTCCACAAGCCAACGGCTCTCCCCGGAGATCTCCTGGAGCTCGATCAGGGCCCAGATCAGAAAAGCATAGTCATCCAGAAAAGCCGGGATCCTCGCCCCTTCCTTGAACGAATGATAATAATAATGTATACCTTCTCCCTTCAGCCGGCTTTGCAGGAAATCCATATTGGCGATAGCCAGGCTGCGGTACTCCTCTTTTCCCAGGGCGCCAAACGCCCTGGCGCAGGCTACATTCATCAACGCATTCCACCCCAACAGCACCTTGTCATCCAACGCCGGCCGGACCCGCCGCGCCCTGTATTCCAGCAACTTGTCCCTGGCCTTTTCCAGCCGCGCCGCTACCGCCGGATCCGTCGGGAAGCCCGGCTTGCGGACGAGAATATTCTTACCTTCCCAATTACCTTCTTCCGTTACCCCGAAATGGGCGCAAAACAACTCCGCGTCCTCGCCGGCCACCATTTCGATCTCTGTTTTATCCCAAACATAATATTTTCCTTCTATACCTTCACTGTCGGCGTCCAGGGCCGAATAAAATGCACCTTGTCCATTGGATAACTCCCTGTGGACAAACGACATGGTTCGTTCGATGGCGTCCCGGTAAGCCGGTTTACGGGTCAATTGCCAGGCCTCGCAAAGCGCGATCACCAGCAGGGCATTGTCATAGAGCATTTTTTCAAAATGCGGGACCAGCCATTCGCCGTCGGTGGAGTAACGGGCAAACCCGCCCCCCAGTTGATCGAAAATGCCGCCGCCGGTCATTTTGTCCAGGCTCAGACAGGCGTGGTCAAGAGCCTCCCGGTCTTTGTGATAATAATAGTAGTGAAGCAGATAACGGATCGAAAACGTCTGCGGAAATTTCGGTGCGTGGCCGAACCCGCCGTCCTTTTTGTCCGCGGTGGCCAATAGCTGGTCGCGGATCTGTCGCAGGATTGCCGGAGTAAATGGCGGATCGGCCGGCTTGCTGTCAGCCGAGCCTTGCCCGATCCCGAAGGAACCTGCTCCGGCCACATGCCTGGTCAGGCTCCCGGCCTGCTCCTCGATCTCCGCCCGCCGCTCTTCCCACGAACGCGCCACGCCGGCCAGTACCTCCTTCCAGCTGGGCCGGTTATAAAGCGGTCGCGGCGGGAAATAGGTTCCGCCGTAAAAGGGCCGCGCATCGGAGGTGAGGAATACATTCAACGGCCAGCCCCCGCTCCCGGAAATCGCCTGAACGGCATCCATATAAATGTGGTCGAGGTCGGGGCGCTCTTCACGATCGATCTTGATGTTGACAAAATGCTCGTTCATAAACCGGGCCGTATCGGCATCCTCAAAACTTTCCCGCTCCATGACGTGACACCAGTGACACGCCGCATAACCGATACTGACCAGGATGGGTTTGCCTTCCGCTTTCGCGCGGTTCAACGCCTCGGTTCCCCAGGGATACCAATCCACCGGGTTATGAGCATGCTGTAATAAATATGGGCTGGTTTCCTTGCCGAGTCGGTTGGGCATGACCCAAAGATCCTTATTTTTTCTTTTCCGTCACCGCTAGATACTTTTCCAGCGCGGAAACCATGGACGGAGCCTGAGGTAGGGGAGCTTTGATATCGAGCGTGAGACCCGCCTCTTCCACCGCCCGCGACGTATTGTTGCCGAAGGCGCCGATCTTGGTGCCGTTCTGCTTAAACTTCGGGTAGTTATCAAAGAGGCTCTTGACGCCGCTGGGAGTAAAGAAACAAATGATATCGTATTCGCTCTGGCTGAGGACATCCTTGACGTCATTGCTGATCGTCCGGTACATAAACGGCGTCGTAAATCCGCAATTGTTCTGCTTTAGCCAGTTGATGATCTCGTTATCCTGCTGGTTCTCCGAACAGGGATAAAGGAACTTCTCGTTTTCTTTATGCTTGTTGATCACGTCGAACATGCTCTTGTTCAACCCGTCCGCACCATAGAATACTTTGCGCTTCCGGTAAAGGATGAACTTCTGAAGATATAACGCCACCGCCTCCGTGATGCAGAAATATTTCGTGTCCTGCGAGATGCTGATCTTCATTTCCTCGCAGATCCGGAAGAAGTGATCGATCGCATTACGACTCGTGAAGATGACTGCCGTAAACTGGGTGATATCGATTTTTTGCTTGCGGAAATCCTTGCACGCAATCGGTTCCAGCCGGATGAAAGGGAAAAAAGCCAACTCCACGTCGTACTTTTTGGCAAGCTCGAAATACGGCGACTTGTCGGTTTCAGGTCTGGGTTGAGTGATTAAAATCTTTTTCTTATCCTCGTTCTTAGTCATGTGATATGCCCCTCAGGATCCGGACTTATCCGGTTTTGCAAATTTAATACACTTTTTCCAAATATGTCAATAACACCTTGTAAATCAACAGTAGTGGTGCTACTTCGAAGGCGCAAAGGTACAAAAAAAAGTAAAACGGCGTTAGTTTTATTTCATTTCTTATTGGTCGGTAGGACGCGAGGATCCGATAGGCCCAAAACACAAAAATCATTGCTAATGATATAGTTATGAAGACTTCGCGCCATACTTGTTCCGAAAAAATGATCACGATCAAGAAGGGAAGGAGGAAAATTCCTAGCATCTTGTTCACCAGGAAGACGATAAAAATGTAAATGTCGGTCGCCCTTGAAATCGAAAACACCCAGCCAATAAATTTGAGGACCACAAATTTTACAAGATAGATCGCGGCGAGCAGGCCCATACAGTTTAAGTAAAGGATCCAGAAATTGACCCCGGCGCCCCATTGTGAATAATGTAGCAGGAAGCAGGCATAAAGCCCCGCCGAGATAACAAAAAGAATATTCAGCAGCAGGGACGGCAGCGGCGTCTGCAGCACCTGCTCCCGGATCTGTTGCTGACGAAGCGAAACCCGGAAAAACAAGGTCATCAGGTTATTGAAATACTTTTCGAAGAAGATGCGGATCGCGGCAAAATAAAAGAGGATCGCCACGATAAGGTAGAACAGGCTGTCCTTCGAGTTGGATTGATGGATTTCCACGGGCGGACCGGTGTCGGCGACCGGAGGCGGATGATTCGCGACCGCGCGTAGCGCCAGACTATCCCGTACCCTTGTGCTGTCCTGCCGCCTCGCCGAGTCCGCTCTAAGGGTTATTGCTGATGCCGGGTTGTCCGGCGCCGTGCGGATGGCGGTATCCGCTGCAAGCTTGGCCATCGAGTCCCTGCGGATCCTGGCGATCGAGTCCCGACGGACACGCCTGATCGAATCCCGGCGGACAGAGTCGCGATGGGTCATTGTTCGAATGGGATGGGGAGCGGTATGGATCGCAGTATCCTGCACTGTGGCCGGAGCCACCCCGGGCGGCGGTTGAGTAGTATCGGTCTGTGCCTGTAGTCGCATGCAGACTAGCAGGCTGGTTAGCAGGATAAAAGATTTCAAATTTGATGGCTTGGTTCTTTTACAAAAATATTGCATGGCGACAATCCACCCTAAAAAAAGCTTACGTATCCCAGATGAATTTTCGTCTCGTGAAAATTGAACGGCAATTCGCTTGTCCTCCCCACCGCAAGCGACAGGTTAAAGATCCCCGCTTTTGTCTCGAAAGCCATCCCTGCACCGGTACCCAGATAAGCGCTGTTCAAATGGTAATCGGCGACGTCATTCATGGCCCATCCGACGTCCACGAACGTAAAAAGGAATGAATTCAGTCCGGTCAGGTAGCGGTATTCCATGGTGCCAACCGCATATTTGGCCGCCAGAATGCTTGCCTCGTCAAATCCCCGGAGCAGTTTGTACCCGCCGATCATAAACAGATCGTTTCGATACGTATTCGGACTGCTATAAATTCCCGCATTGAATCCCAGCTTCACCGTGGCGGCCCGGCCGACCGGAAAATAATGCGCGGCATCCAACCGGAGCAGGAATTGAAAGGCATGCAGTTTTACCGTGTCGTAAAGATGTTGGAACTTGAAACCGCTGTCGCCGGGATCGGTCAGGCCAAGGATCGTGGCGTTCTCGTGGATTGTTTTGGTTCCGGCAGAACCCAGAAAGCTTAACTCGTTGCCGCGCCGGGGATTGAACCGGTAATTCGTGTTATTGTAGCTGTAGGTCACGCCGAGGCTCGTCGAGCTGAGATCCGCCTCCGGCGGGAGCGTATGGGTGGCAACGATCGCCGTCGTATCCACATTGAGCAGGTTGGAGGACGCGAGTTGAAGAAAGACGGAGCCGCTCTGGTTGGCAGAGAACGTATATTGCGCCCCGACGACAAAGTTGAGGTTGATATAGGTGGAGTCCTGCTTGTAGAGATCGAAAGAGGTATTCAGTCCAAACGGCGAGCTGAAAATAAATGGCTGCTGGTACGCCAGGTCAAGCCGCGGGGACCCGGCCTGCAGTTGCTGCCAATCGAGCCGCATCGTTTCCCCGTTACCCAGCGTATTCTGCAGATTGACCGTGGCCTCACCCGTTACGACCACTTTGTTCCCCAACGCCGGATTACTGCTGGGCAGAAAACCGACCAGCGCGTCTACCTGGCTGCTTTTCCTGGGTTTGAGATACAGGTTGACCACGGACCCTTCCGCCAGCATCGTCAGACTCCAGGGTTGTTGTTCCTGGACATATGGCAGCTCGAGGATCTTTTTACTGATGATTTGAAGCCGCTCCTTGCGATAGATGCTGCCGTTCGGAATATTCAGGTACCGTTGAAGAAATTCATTGGAGATCCGGGCGTTCCCGAAGACCCGGATGCTGTCGATCTTATACAGCGGACCCTTATCGATCTTTAGTACGGCCGAGACGGCTCCCGAGTCCCGGAGCACGACACTGTCAAGGCTTATTTTGGCAAACGGGTACCCGTTGTTCTCGAGATAATCCAGCATCAACTGCTGGCGATACCGGTATACCCGCATGTCCATCGGTCGGCCGGAAAAAGACCGGTCGGTCCAGGCCGCCGCTGCTAGCAGCGTCGGATCGATATGACGGGTGTCGATCGTTGCCCAACGCCAGGCATCGCCAACGAACAACCGAAGATTGGCCGTTGAATCGCCATACGTTATGCTGTCGATGGATGCCGCTATATACCCTTTCCCCTGCAGAACCGTCAGCAGGTTATCGACGTAAACGGTACATTGTACCCGGGATTTGAACGTGGTGCTTAGCCCCAGCTGCCGGCGAACAAACATCGAATCCTTGTCGACCGGCTGCAGGCGGAGGGTATATTGGGCCCAGCCAAGACAGGGCAGGAAAAAAAGCCCGAACAGCAGCAACCGTTGACTAATTTTGCCAAACAAACGATCTTCATGGCAGGCATCTATCTCCATATCCCCTTTTGCCGGCAAGCCTGTCACTACTGTAACTTTCATTTTTCCACTACTTTACAGGGTATGAACGATTTTGTCCCGGCTTTATTGAAAGAAATGGATCGCCGCCGGGATTATCTCGGCGACCGATCGGTACAAACGGTCTACCTCGGCGGCGGTACCCCCTCGCTGCTTAGCCCGGCGGCGATAAACACCATCCTCGAACATATCCGGAGACACTTCACCGTCGGCCCCGATCCGGAGATCACGCTGGAGGCCAATCCCGACGATATGACGGACCGGGGACAACTGATCGCCTGGCATGCCGCCGGGATCACCCGGCTGAGCATCGGCGTCCAGTCCTTCTTTGATGCGGACCTCCGCTGGATGAACCGGGCCCACCAGGCACAACAGGCGAGGGAATCCATCCGCCTGGCACAGGAAGCGGGCTTCGACAATCTCAGCATCGACCTGATCTACGGCGGTCCCACACTTCCCGATGACCATTGGGAAGCCAACGTCCGGGAAGCGATCCGCTTCGGGATCCCCCATCTTTCCTGCTACGCCCTTACCGTCGAACCCCGGACGGCCCTGGACAAGCTGATCCGTCAGCATAAGCAGGACGAGGTCAGCGCGGATGACCAGGCGCGGCAGTTGCTGCTGCTGATGGATTGGATGACCGATGCCGGGTATGAACATTACGAAATCTCCAACTTCGCCCGCCCCGGTCGCCGGAGCCGGCATAATTCCGCCTACTGGCAGGGGACAACCTACCTCGGGCTGGGCCCTTCCGCCCATTCCTACGATGGCCTGTCCAGGCAATGGAATATCGCAAACAATGCGAAATATATGGCGGCGATGACCCTGGCTGACCCGCTGCCATCCCTGGTGGCAGGGAAAGAGATGCTGACCGGGGTGCAGCAATTCAACGAATATGTAATGCTTGCGCTCCGGACCACGGAGGGCCTTGATTCTCGTCAAATGAAGGGTCGATTCGGCGATCAGGCCGTCCAGGGAATAATAAAGCGGATCGAACCCTATGTTTTACATGGAAAAGCCGTTATGACGGATGACCGGATATTTCTCACCCCGGAAGGGAAGCTGCTGGCGGATCGCATCGCTGCGGATTTGTTTTATGACGTATTGCCCGGGGAAAGCTAAAAAATATGCCATATTTTGCGTCCAAACAAAGCTGATTTATGAACTTCGACAGGATCTATGAATACCGTTTTCGCGGGATAGATGACCAAAAGAAAAGGTTGACCTGGGAGGAAATCGCCGCATTCATCTACAAAAAACTGGGAAAGCCTTCCTCCATCCTGGACCCCGCCGCAGGGAAATGTGAGCTCATCAACGCCATCCCCTGCAAAGAACGCTATGCGGTCGATCTCAATGATTATTTTATAAAGAAATACGCCGATCCGGAAGTACAGATCGTGGTCGGCAATATCTTCGATGTAGAACTGCCCGCCGAACATTTCGACGCCGTCTTTATTTCCAATTTTCTGGAACACCTCGATTCACAGGAACAAGTGTCGATCCTCCTGGAAAAAATGTTCCGCTGCACACGGCCAGGAGGGAAAATAGCCGTCATGGGGCCTAACTTCAAATATGCCTACCGCTCTTATTTCGATTTCGCCGATCACACCGTCATCCTTTCCGAGCTGGGTCTGGCGGAACATCTCTATGGCGCCGGCTATGCGATCCGGGAAATTCATCCGCGCTTCCTGCCCCTCTCCTTCCGCGGTGGGATGCCCGTCAGCCGGGCGCTGGTGCGCACCTATCTATCCTGGCCTTTCGTCTGGCAATTCCTCGGCAAACAATTTCTGCTGATCGGGGAAAAAAAGTAGCGGCTAATTGAGGACAAGCGGCCGTTGGGGAACGGGGGAAGCCGGCGCATCAGACAGCTGCTGCTTCCCCGGGGCAACTGTCACTTCCTTTCTAAAATCCCCTCGGGAAAAGAATTTTTCGATCAGGCAATACAGCAGGATAAAAAAATACCGGCTTCCCATTTCCCTTATTTTTAACTTGGACTTCCCGGCCTTCCGGTTGGTCCAGGTATTCGGAACGACGGCATAGGTATATCCCCTCACAATGGATTTTAACGGCAATTCCAGCGTGAGGTTGAAATGCGGGGAGAGAAAAGGCTTCAGGCCGTTGATCGTGTTTCGTTTATAAAGCTTGAACGCATTTGTCGTATCATTATAGCGGATGCCGAAAGAGACCTGCACGATAAAGTTGGCCATCCGGTTGATCACCAGCTTTACCCTGGGATAATCGAAGGTCTTGCCCCCCTTCATAAAACGGCTCCCGAATACACAGTCAAAACCTTCCAGCATCTTGTTATAGAACTTGACGAGATCATCCGGGGAATCCGACATATCCCCCATCATGACGGCTACACAGTCACCCGAAAAGTTCTCCAGACCGACCCTCACCGCATATCCAAACCCGTTGGCTCCGGGGTTATTGAGATACCGGAGGCTTGGGATCGTCTTGGTCAAGGTATTTAGGATTTGCTCGGTCCCATCCTTCGAATGGTCATTGATCACCAGTATTTCGTGGGGAATACCATGCCGGTCGAGCGTGGAATAGATCTCGGTCACGGTCGCCTGTACCGAACCTTCTTCGTTGTGAACCGGAATAACAATACTTAAGATCATCTTATAAGATATTAGTTGACTGTATAATCTTCGGGTCCGCCTTAGCGCACCACTCTGGAAACCGTCGCTTCGTTGATCTGAACAAGGATATCGGTGAGATCGTATTTCCATGTCCATCCCGGATAATGCGCCTTGAACTTGCTGACATCGCTGATCCACCAGATATGATCCCCGATCCGGTTATCTTCGGTATAGACGTAATTCATCTTATTCCCCGTGATCCGCTCACAGAGGTCGATAGCCTCCAGCATCGAACAATTGGAATGCCTCCCGCCGCCGGCATTATACACCTCGCCGGCGCGCGGATGCTCATAGAAATGCCAGAACATGGACACGAGGTCATAGCTGTGGATATTGTCCCTGACCTGCTTGCCCTTATAGCCGAAAACCGTATACTGTTCGCCGCTAATGGCACATTTCATCAGGTACGACAAAAATCCGTGCAGCTTGGCCCCGGAATGATTTGGACCCGTCAGACACCCGCCCCGGAAAACCCCCGTCTTCATTCCGAAATAGCGGCCGTACTCCTGGACCATTACATCCGCTGCTACCTTGGAGGCGCCGAAAAGAGAATGCTTGGTCTGGTCGATGCTCATCGCTTCATCGATGCCGTCCGCATAATAGGGATGAGACTCCGCGATCTCCCAACGGCTCTCCAGTTCGACCAGGGGCAGTCGGTTGGGGGTGTCACCGTATACCTTGTTGGTGGAGGTAAAAATAAAGACCGCCTCCGGACAGAACTTCCTGGTCGCTTCGAGCATGGTCAGCGTGCCGTTGGCATTGACGGTGAAATCCGTCAACGGCTCCCTGGCCGCCCAGTCATGACTCGGCTGTGCCGCGGTATGAAGAACAAGCTTGATATCCGTACGGTATTCGGCAAAAATGGCTTCCACCGCCCCGGCATCTCTGATGTCGGCATCATAATGCCGGTAATTGTCGAAGCTCTTCTGCAGCCGGTTCCTGTTCCAATCGCTGCTTCCCTCCTTGCCAAAGAAATATTGCCTTAAATTATTGTCTATCCCGACGACCACGTCGAACCTTCCTGAAAAAAATTTCACTGCTTCGCTGCCGATAAGTCCGGCTGAGCCGGTAACGATGGCTATGTTCATGGAGTGTCTTGGTTATCCTGCCAGGATTGGTTTTAGTAATGCTTCGTTATCTTTTATCCAGTGATAAATGTCGGTCACCATCTGCGTAACGGAGAGCGTGGGCTTCCAATCCGTTGCCGCGGTGACGGCGGAATTGTCCGTCAGATAGAGCCGGATATCCGCAGCCCGGTCTTCCTTCACCTCCCGGACGGCAACCTGGTTCCCCGTCACCCGCTCGCAAATGGCCGTTAGCTCCTTGAGAGAAACACTGATCTCCACCCCGCCGCCGACATTGAACAACCGGCCATTCATCTCGTCGGGATGCTGCATCTGGTAATCGATGAGCCGGCAGAGGTCATCGACGTGCAGGATGTCCCTGACCTGCTTTCCCTTCCCGCCGTATCCGAAGTAGGCCAGATCCTGCTTCCAGAAATGTCTCGCCACCCAGAGGACGACCACACCCTGATCCGCCTTTCCCATCTGCCAGGGCCCGGTGATCACCCCGCACCGGTTGATGACCGTCCGGACACCATAAAAACTATGGAATTCCTGGACCAGGAACTCCGAACACAATTTGGTGGCGCCGTACAAACTCCGGGAACCTTCGATCGGGAAGTCCTCGGCTATACCCTTTTCACTGACGCCCTTTATCTGCTGCTGATGTGAAACTATGAAACGCGTATCGTTCTCGGAAAATTGTATCTCTTCGATTTTTGCTATCGGGTATACCCTGCTCGTGGAAATAAAGATCAGGTCCGCCTTCACTTTTGCCGCGAGGTACAGACAATTGATCGTACCCATCAGGTTCGTATTGACCAGGTAATCCGGCGCACTGCCGATCCCGGCCAGTACCGAAGGCTCGGCCGAAGCTTCGATGATCGTCGTCAGCCCGGCCTCGAATAGATATAGGTCCTCCCGGTTGCGAATATCCCCATGGACGAACCGGATATCAAGGGCGGCAAGCCGCGGAAGGTTCAGCTCCGACCCGCGTCGTTTGAGATTGTCCAGGCAGGTTACGGTATATTGGGGGTACTTTTTCTTGATATATATGGCGATGGAAGAACCGACAAATCCGGCGCCTCCGGTTATAAGAATATTTTTTTTTATATGCATGTATAGGATTGATAGGATTTTGAGCTGGCGCTTCCGCCGGGAAAATTACGAATTTTTCCTATTTTTAGGCTCAAACCTAAGCAATAATGGTCAATAAAGGACCCCTGTCTCCTAAACGAAAAACCATTTTAATCTATTTTCTCGCCGGATTTTTCGTCTTCCTTCTTTTCCCTGCCTTTTTCTATACGCTGCCCGTGAGCGGCGTCGACGGCTCCTGGGAGGTCGCCATGCATCTCGCTACCAAATACCATTTGAAATGGGGCGAAGACTTCATTTACACCTATGGCCCCCTGGCTGTCCTCCGCCTCCGCTACCCCGTCGTACTGAATAAATACGTTTATCTGCTTTCGGACATCTATTATCTGTCTGTGCTGTTTATAGCCTTCAGCGGCTTTATCCGGCAACACTTTCGCCCTGGTCCCATCTTTTTTCTTTTCTGCTGCGTCCTCATCGGCATCCGGTGGGAAATGGAAACCTGGTACCAATTCCTGTTATTGTTATTCCTGATCGGCTATATCGCCCAGCCGGATAAGCGGATATACCTCGTCCACGCAGCCGTACTCGCGCTCCTTAGTTTTTATATAAAAGTGAATTCCGGGTTGATCAACATCGGCCTCTTCGGGTTGGTGGTTCATTATGCCCTGGTGGTAAAAAAACTGGCCTGGAAGCCATACGCCGTCCTGTTGGCATCCTTCATAGCCGCTCTGTTCCTGAGCGCATGGCTGTTGCGTACCGATCTTCCGGCTTATATCAAAGCCACGGTACATCTCCTCCAGGATTATGAAAATGCCATGTACATGCCGTTGTACGGAAAGCTGGCAAAGACGGCCCCCTTGTGCGCAGGCCTGTTCCTCCTCGTCTGGTTCGCGTGTTATGGTTTCGTCCTTTACAAAGCGGCCACCGGCAAGCGATGGCGGTCGCAGCTGGATACCGCGGTAACCTATTTGCTCGTCGCCGCAGGAATGTTCATCTGGTATAAGAATGGGTTCGTGAGGGCCGATGCCCATGTCTTTCAGTTCTTCGAAATGGCGGGGCCGCTCGTCCTCTTCCTCTATGTCTTTACCTCTCCGGACCTGGGAAAAAAAGTGGTGGTCGCCTTCTGCTGGACCATGCTCGCCATCGATGCCTTATCGCTGATGGTATTACCGGATAGCGCATTCCCGGGCGAAATGCGAAGCCTGGTGAATTTCAAACTGATTGCGACCAGGGTCGGTAACCTGGGCTCATACATTAAGGGCCTGCGGGATTATGACCGGACAAAGGCCAGGATGGACAGCCTGACCTCCCTTCCCAATGCCTATAAAACAGCCGTGGGCGATCACCCGGCGGACATCATACCCATCGAGATCGCACTGCTCTATTCCAACGGGATCCGGTATGCCCCCCGGCCCGTAGCCCAATCCTATGTCGCTTACGACAAATACCTCGACGACCTGAACTACGACCGGTATATGTCGTCCCTGGCGCCCGACTACGTCTTCTTTACGCTGGACGGCACCAACGATCGTTTTGAATGGATGGATGAAGGCAGGATAAAGCTGGCGTTGCTGGCCCATTACCAACCGGAAGGCATGGTGCAGGACCAGCTTTTGCTCCGGAAAGACACCCTGCGCACCATGACAAAAGAAAAGGAAGATACCCTGCGGACGGAGATGGGAAAAAATATCCCGGTCGGAAAGGGCCCGGGAATGCTGTTCACCCGCTTCATTGTCCGATATAACTGGCGGGGAAAATTTCGAAGCCTTATCTACCAGCCTCCTGCCCTCACAATGGCCTATACGCTCAAAGACGGCGAAGTTCGGTACGTCAAGGCGCTAAACCCGATACTCGAAGCCGGTATGGTCCTGAATAAATACGTCAATTCGACGGCTGAATTCCAGTTGTTTTTGTTGTCGGACGGACAGCTTAACGAAGACGTTGACTCGGTTCGCCTCGAACCGGCCGAGCGCGGGTACCGGCCCGAAATAACCATGATCAATACCTGGTATGCCTACGGGGAGAAATCCAAAGCGAGGCTGCTGCAAGACAGCCTGGAACTCCAGCGCCTGACGAATGGCAATATGCCGCTCAAGCCGGTGCTTCCATCCACGTTCATTCTGTGCGGCGATTCCATTCGCGGCGATTCCATTCGCGGCGATTCCATCCGCTATGGCCTGGAATACTTCCGCAACCATGCCGGCCTGATCCGGCTGGCGGGCTGGGCTATCCGCGAACGACACGACAATAGCGATAACACCGTCCGGGTGCTGGCGAAGTCCGCGGCCGGCACCTATCAGCTGCCTACCCGGAGCTATGCTACGCAGGGCTTCCCCCCGGATCTGTTGTCGCGTAAAGACCTGGACAGTTCCGGATTCGTCTCCATCGTTTCGACGGCGGCACTGCCGCCGGGGGAATACCGCGTCGGCCTGGCCATTTCTAACAAAAAGAACGACAGCACCTGTATCCGGTACATCGACCGGTACTTTGATATCCAAAAGCCTTGAAAATAGAAGAAAACAGGGTCTAGTGATGCCGGTGCCTGGCCCGCAGATAATTGATCGCCTGCGCCGCCGAGAGGATGAGCACCATCGCGATGATGGCCATTGGTCCGAATCCTTGGAAAGAGAGAGGCATAATTAGCGATTTACTCTATATATTAGACAAGATACGCCTCAATATGTTTCATTCCTACCCGTACATTAACATTTTCCCATAAAATCCGGTAGATCATCTCCGCGATGGGCATTTCAGCCCCTATCTCTTTGTTTTTCAAATAAATACATTTGCTGGCATTGTAGCCTTCCGCGATCATGTTCAATTCCAGTTTTGCCGCTCGTACCGAATACCCCTTCCCGATCATGTTTCCAAAGGTCCGGTTCCGGCTATACAGCGAATAACAGGTTACCAACAGGTCGCCCAAATAGACGGACGCGGCATAGTTGGCGTTTTTCCGGTGCGACAGACCTTCCTGCGCGCTATGAACGCCGACCTCGATATGATGGATACCCAGTTTCCGGAGAAATCCGGCCATCTCATCGGCACAATTGGCAATCAACACGCTGAGAAAGTTATCGCCATACTCGAGGCCATGCGCGATCCCCGCCCCCAGCGCATAAATATTTTTGAGGACGGCCGCAAACTGCACCCCGTAAACATCCCGGTTGACCGCCGTATTCAGATATTCCGTGGCGAAAAAAGCAGCGATCTCCCGCGTGGCCTCTTCATCATTGCCCGAAAAAGTCAGATAAGACAGCTTTTCCGCGGCTACCTCTTCCGCATGGCAGGGGCCCATTACCGTAAAATAGTCCGCCGCCAGGCTGCCAAATTCCCGGTCCAGCCATTCATTCAGCAACAGATTCTCATCCGGCAGGATGCCTTTGACCGCAGACAGCACCTTTTTTCCGCGAAGGGCTGTTCTGTCCACGCTTTCCAGCGCGGAGGCGATATAAGCGGAGGGGACGGCGATGACGAGACAATCGGAGCCCGCAATGACCTCGGAAACATCCCCGCTGGGAGATAGCAGCGAAGTGTCGAAATAGATGGAAGAAAGATATTGAGGATTATGATGCCGGCTTGTCAAATGCCGGATGACCATCTCGTTTCGTATCCACCAACGGATCGGATGCCGGTTGTCGGTAAGGATCTTGGCAAGTGCCGTCGCCCAGCTGCCGCTGCCTATCACTCCAAATCGCATGGGAGATCGATTTTGCGAAAAATTAGATCAATTCTTATTCCCTTCGAACAGTTTGTCCTTTGGCACGACCTTGATCCGGACCCCGTTTTTCAGGGTTTTGCTGACTACGCTGTATGGGCCGGTCACCACCTCGTCGCCCTCCTTCAGCCCATCCTTTATTTCGATATAGTTGATGTCCTGGATACCCGTCTGCACTTTGACCTTCTTCACCGTATCGCCCTTCATCACGATGAATGCGACCTCATCCAGGTCGCCGGTGGCGGACCGCGTTTCGCTTTTGGAATCGTTGTTATCGTTGTTGCCGTTGTCGGAATTGTCCGCCGATTCGGTACTGCCGACGACCGCATTGTCCGTGTTCTTTTCCCGGGTGGCGACGGAATTGATCGGTATGGACAGCACATCCTTATCGGTTCGGGTCTGGATATCCGCGCTGGCGCTCATCCCGGGCCTGAACGGGAAATGCCGGACGTTCCGCCGGTCGATGAGATCCTTATAGGAATCCGGGGAAAGCCGGATATGCACTTTATAGTTGGTAACGTCATTGGTGGACACCGTCGTCGTGGAACCGGTCGTAGTCGTTACGCTGCTGGCGATCTGTGTAACGATGCCGCGGAATTTCCGGTTATTGTACGCATCTACCTCGACAAGAGCGGTATCCCCCAACTGCACCTTTGGAATATCGTTCTCGCCGACATCCACGATCGCTTCGATCTTGCTCATATCGGCGACGCGCATCATTTCCGTGCCGGCCATCATGGAGTTCCCCACCACCCGTTCGCCCTTTTTGATGCTGAGAAGCGAGACGACGCCGTCGATCGGCGACACCACCGTGGTGCGGCTTAGGTTTTTCGCGGCGATGTTGAGGTTTGCCTTTGCGCTTGCCACGCCCGCGATATTTCCATTTACGCTTTGCAGCGCGGCCTGGTAGTTGGCTTGCGCCGTCAGATAAGCCGCCTGGGCCGTCTCATACTCGGACCGCGACACGACCTTTTCGTCGAGGAGCTGCTGTTCCCGGTCGAGCGCCCGCTTATCCGCATCCATCGTGGCTTTCAACCCCGGCAGCGTCTCCCTGATATTGGAAACCATCGCCTCCTGCTGGTTCATCTGCGCCGCCGCCTGGTCCCGCTGCGTCGTATAAATATCGGCGTATATCTTGGCCAGTTCCTGCCCTTTGTGCACGCTGTCGCCCTCCTGCGCCACTCCAAGCTCCACGACTTCACCGGAAATATCCGGGCTGATCTTTACCTCCTTTTCGGGGTATATCTTGCCGCTGGCGGTGACGATCTCGGTAATATCGCGCTTGGTGACCTTTTCGGAGGTGACTTTTGTCCCGTCCGGCTTCCCGATCCAGCCGGACTTCGAGGCCACCACCAGTAAAACGATGATAACGACAACGACTATGATTATCCGAAGAAACAACTTATTCATGTGACGTATAGGTTATGCATTTATAATCTGATCCCCATCCCTTTATAGTATTCCAGCACTTTCATCTTAAAAACATAATCGTACTGGGAAAGCAGGAGGTTGACCTTGGCATTGAAATAATTGTTCTGGTTTGTCAGCAAATCGATCGTATTGCTCATGCCGACACCATATCTTTTTTGCGCGTAATCATAACTTTTGGCCGTGGCCGCAACGGTGATCTTATAAGACTCGAATTTCTGCAACGCCGCGACGGCAAGGGTGTAGGCCTGGTAGATATTGTTTTTTAACGTCAGGTTATCCTGATCCCGCTGTAGCTCCTGGTTACGCAGATTGAGCTTGGACTTGGCATAATTCGTACGCAGGATGCCGCCATTCAGAATAGGAATGCTCACGTTAACTCCTATCGACTGCGCGAAGTTATTATTGATCTGCGTGAAATAGCCCGGCGCTTTGGTTTCCACATACTTATAGATTGGCACCGGGTTGGATACCACCGGTGAACCACTGCCGACAACATGGCCGACGGTATCGACAACCGTGCCATACTGAACCGGTGCCTGGCCGGGCGTATTCAAGTAGTAGGAACTGAGACTGCCATACAGACTGACAACGGGGAACATGGCGCCCTTCGTAGCCAGCACCGTTTCATTGGCCGATTGGACCTGCAGCGCGTCCATTTTTTGCAGGGGCTGGTGCGTCAGCGCGAGCGCGTAGACCGCATCCGGTTGCAGATCCGCCAGCTGCTCGATCGGGATCTGATCCACCGGCGGCGTATCGACCTCAAAAGGAGCGGAGGCGTCAAGGGCCATATACGCCTTTAAATTGAGTACCGCCTGGATCGTGTTGCTCCTGGCAGTAATATAACTCGAGCTATCCTGGGCCACCTGCGACTCGAGCTCGGCGGCATTCAGCTCGGGCAGGGTCCCGGCCAGCACCTGCTTACGGGTGAGCTGGAGCTGGTCCTGCGAAAGCTTTAATTGCAGCCGGGCCAGCTCGGTTGTCTGACCATCAAGAAGCACCTGCAGGTAGGCGTTCGCGACATTGAGCGAGATATCGTTCTTTAGCTTCTCGCTGTTGGCCAGCATAGCCTGCCAGGAATACCGGTTTGCATCGATCATCCGCTGGAGATAGAACCCGTTAAATACCGTTATGCTGCTCTGCAGGGATAGACCGCTTTGAAAGGTCGTCTGGGTCTCGAGCACAAAAGTCGCAGGGTTCTGGAAACGGCCTGAGTTGATGCCGGCTGAAACACCCGCTGTCAGATTTGGGATTTGAGCCAGCCGGCTCTGATCCAGGGTCAGCTTTGCGATCCTGGCCTGCACATCGGCCTGCTTCACCGAAATATTATTGGCTACGGCATATTCGACGCATCGTTTCAGATCCCATTTGTCCTGGGCGCGGCCGGTATAGGTTAGCAACAAGATGGGGGTGAACAGGAAAACCAGCTTTCTCATGCGACAAATTTATAATAATTTTTCACCCAGCCGCCGTGAATGCTTGTCCCAGATCATCTATTATATAAGCGGCATCTTCCAGGCCGGTATACAACCGTAGCATCCGGTGTTCCGGGTTGGCCGCATCGAATTCCTCCTCCGTCAGCCCGGCACATTTTGGAAGGATCAGGGATTCATGACCACCCCAACTGACCGCCATGAATACGTGCCGGAGAGATTCACAGAACCGGACGATCCCGGCGCGGCTTCCCGACTTCATGACAAAGCTGAGCAGCCCGCAAGCGCCGCGCATCTGCCGGCAAGCGAGCGCATATTGGGGGAAAGTCTCGTCCAGCGGAAAAAGTATTCGCTCCACCATCGGATGGCCTTTTAGCCATTCCGCCACCTGCCGGGTCGTCCGGGAAATGCGCTCGAGCCGGGCCGGAAGGGTCCGGAGACCACGGATCAGCAGCCAGGCATTGAATGGCTGGATACCGCTGCCGATGTTCAGATACTCGCTGTCGAAGATCTTTTTCATATGCTCACGGCTTCCCGTGAGGACACCCCCGACCGTGTCGCTGTGGCCGCCGATATATTTGGTGGCCGTCTGCATACTGATATCGATCCCCATGGCGATCGGTTGCTGATATAACGGCGTACAATAACTATTGTCGACGACCGTCAAAATTCCCTCCGCCCGGGCCAGATCGGCCACCGCCGTCAGATCCTGCAATTGGTAATCCCAGGAATTCGGCGATTCCAGGTAGATCAGGCTCGTCGCCGGGAGGATGGCCCGCTCAAAATGCTCGATCCGCGTCCCATCGACATAGGTAGTGGATACGCCGAACCGGGGAAGGATGACGTCGAACATCCGTTGCGCCCAGGTGTACGGTCTGCTGACCGATACGATATGATCCCCGGCTTTGACGTTGGCAAGCACGGCCGCAAAGATGGCCGCGGCGCCGCTGTTGAACACCAGGCAATCTTCCGCCCCGTCAAGCGCGGCGAGCTTTTGGCGGAGGATCTCCACCGTCGGATTTAGGCCGCGGCTATATAGATAGCCGCTGTATTCGTCTTCGAACAGGGCTTTGAGCTGATCTACCTTTTCCACCCGGAAATTGCTGGTTTGCATAATGGGCGGGGCCACGGCATTAAAATAGTTTTCCCTGTCCTCTCCGAGTTCGTTTATTATATAGGAGATATCCATAATCACGATTTAGGTACAACCCGTCCTTTCCGGGCGCGCAACAGAAAATAAAGCACAAAAAAGAAAGCGAACACTCCGCCGCCATACAGGGCGGCAATCGGAGCATTCCAGACGATACTGGTTGCCACGCCGATATAGGCTAGTATCAGGATGAGCGGCACGAAGGGATACCATTTTATCCGGTAAATATCCTGGTCCTCCCGCACCTTCCGGCGCCGCAGGATAAAAATAGTGGAAGCGGAAGTGGCGAAGCCGATGCTGTCCAGAAAAATGGTATAGTCGAGGATCTTCTCTACCTGGCTGTTGAAGACGAGAGTCAGAATGATCGCCGCCGAATAGGCGGTCAGCGACCAGATAACCACGTCATGCTTCGCCGTCCTTTTCTTAAAGACCGCGGGAAGGATACCCTCCTCACTCATGGCATACATCACCCGGGGATTGCTCATCACCGAAACGTTGACATAGGCGAGCACCGACAGGAACATCAGGATGCGCAGGATGCGGTCGCCGCCGGAGCCGAATAGATGATCCATCAACGTGGCCGCGATCGAATCCGCCGATTTGAGCTGCTCGAAGCCGATCACCCGGACATACACAAAATTGATCGAAAGGTAAAGCAGGATGATGACGACAACACCCATGGCGATCCCACGCGGGATGATCCTGCCCGGATTTCGGACCTCGCCGCCGAAATTGATGGTTTGCTGATAACCGCCATAGGTAAAGGAAACCGCGATCATGCCAAAAGCAAGCGCCTTCAGCCACCCTCCCGGCGCGCTTTCTCCCGCCGCCATGGCCGATTGCTGATGGACAGCTACGGGATGTTGACCGAACAGCGAAGTAAGAAGCAGCAAAATGAGCAGGATCTTGAAGATCGTGAGAACATTCTGTACCCGGCTGCTCATCCGCAACCCGAGCAAATTGATGATATAGAAGACAGTCACGGCACCGGTCGTGACGATTTGCTTGAAAAACTCGGGCGTCGGCTGATTGCCATAAAAAAAATAACCGATGTATTCCGCGCCGATGACGCCGACCGCGGCAATGGAACTGGCATTGGATACAAGGATGATGCAGTTGATGGCAAACGCGAGCGAAGGATGATACCCATAGGAAAAGATCTTGTAGTAGCCGCCCGTAACGGGATATCTTGAGCCGATCTCCGCATACGTGAGACCGCCGCAAAACGCAATGCCGCCCCCGATCAGCCACGCCAGAAAGAAAAGGACCGGGGTGCCGGTCCGCTCCGCCACCACCGTGGGCGTTCGAAAAATTCCCATGCCGATGACCAGCGATACCACGATCATGACGAGGTCGAACAGATTCAGTTGTTTTTTGCTCATGCGTCAGGTAGTAGATGAAGATAATGATAAATCTACTCTATCTTTGATCCGTCGGAGAAAAAACCATCCCCTTCCGAATGAAGAAGATCAACTGGCTGCTGACTGCCTGCCTGCTGTCCTGGACGGTCACGTCCGCGCAGCAAAACGCTCCGCCGGCATTTCTCGCCGATTCCTCCGACACCCGGCCTTTGCATGAAGTAGTGGTTAAAGCCTATGAACAGAACAGAAAGCTGATCGACGTCGGCGCTCCGGTTGCCGTGATCGGCAAAGCGTCACTGGATCGTTTTGCGCCCACAAGTATATTGCCCGCCATGAACCTGACCCCCGGCGTGCGGATGGAAGAACGCTCCCCCGGCAGTTATCGCCTCAATATCCGGGGCAGCTCGATCCGATCGCCGTTTGGGGTCCGCGATATCAAGATCTATTACAACGAGATCCCCCTGACCGACCCCGGAGGTAATACCTATCTCAACGAATTGGGGTTTTACAATTTCCAGTCGCTGGAAGTGATCAAAGGAACCGCGGGCAGTCTTTACGGCGCGGGGATCGGCGGTGCCGTCCTGATCGGTAGCATGCCGGCCGTTTGGGAGAAGGGGCTCACCGTCGACTATACCGGTGGCAGCTATGCGACCAGCGGGAGCAATATGAACCTTCGCCTTGGCGACGCCGATCATCGTACGATCCTTTCCTACGATCACCAAACGAGCAACGGCTACCGGCAACAGACGCGGATGCGGCGGGATATCGGGAGCTGGGAGACAATGCTCAGACCAAGCGATATTCAATCCATCCATGCCTATGTCCTGTATAGCGACCTGTATTACCAGACGCCCGGCGGACTGACAGAAACCCAATACAACCAAAACCCACGCGAAGCAAGACCACCGGCAGGTGCTTCACCGGGCGCGGTACAGGCAAAGGCCGCGATCTTTCAAAAGAATTTTACCGCCGGCATCAGCAGCACCTGGCGGCTGGGCAGTCACTGGCAGAATACGACGGCCGTCTACGGGGCCTATACCGACTTTACCAACCCGGGAATCCGGGTATACGAGAACCGGCAGGAGCCGCATTTCGGGGGTCGCACGGTCGTTCAATATAAAACGGATTGGGGTGCCTCCGCCCTGCAGATCAACGGGGGAGCAGAAGCCCAGAAAGGGTTTTTCGAAACCCGGGATTATGCCAACAGCGCCGGAGATCCCGCCGCACTTCAAACGGACGACAAACTCAACACCTGGACGTACATGACCTTCGCGCAAGCTGACCTGAAGCTGCCCGGCGGCTGGACGATAACCGGCGGGGCTAGCCTGAACGTCAACGCCCTGAACATCACGGCCACTACACCTACGCCCGCGGTTACCAATAAGATCCGGTTTTCGAACAAGCTGGCGCCCCGGCTCGCGCTGCTGAAAAAGATCCTTCCCGATGTATCCGTTTATGCCAGCGCCAGCCGCGGCTTCTCGACACCCACCGTCCAGGAACTTCAAAAAAGTAACGGCATTGTGGGTCCGCCGCTGCAGCCTGAAAATGGCACCGACTTCGAGTTGGGGGGCCGGGGTAGTTTTTGGGGCGGCAGATTGTTCGTCGATATCGATGGCTTTATCTTCCATATCAATAACGCCATCGTTCAGCGGATCGATACCAACGGCGTGGCCTATTCCGTAAATGCGGGCGGAACGAATCAGCACGGGATCGAAACATTTGTCTCCTGGCGCGTGATCGACCTGCCCAAGGCCTTCTGCAATAGTCTCCGCCTTTTCGTCAGCGATGCCTGGCACGACTTCCACTATTCGAGCTTTACACAAGACACCGGTAATTTTTCCGGCCATCGCCTGCCAAGCGTTCCACCGCAAACGATCATCCTTGGCATGGACCTTTCCCTGCATTTCGGTCTTTATGCCAATGGCACCTACACCTACACGGACCGGATCGCGCTCAACGACGCCAATACATTTTTTGCCGGCTCCTACAACCTGCTGGCCGGCCGCATCGGTTTTCGAAAAGTACTCGCCCGGTGGAAAGGAGATGTATATGCCGGGGTGGACAACGCCGCCGACGTGAAGTACAGTCTTGGGGACGATTTCAACGCGGCGGCAAACCGGTTCTATAACGCGGCGCCGGCGAAGAATTTTTACGCGGGCGTTTCGCTGAATTATTTGTTCCGCTGATCGGTCAGATGCCCGCGGAAGGCGTTTTCGTCAGTTGCATCGCCACCTGGTAAAAATTGTTGACGGCCCCCACCACGTTATACTGGATGTAATAGCTGCGGACAAAATCGGTCCATGCCGAAAATTCGTGATTGGGAATATTGAATTCATCGAACAAAAGAATGTCACCCTCCCGGAGGTATGGGGCCACGTTAGTAAGCGCGAACAGCGTGGAAGAATATAGGTCGGCGTCGAGGTGCACCACCCGCGTAAAGGCCGCATGATTCGTCCCCCGGCCCCAATCACCCATAAATTGATATACGGTGTTTTGAAACAACCCCTTGATAAACGTACCCCTCGGATCCTCCATAAACGGGATATCAAAACTAAACGCCCCCTTCTTGAAAAAATGCCAGTCCTCCGGCAGGCCTTCGAACGTGTCGAATCCATAGAAACGGGATTCGGGATGACTGTTCGCTTTCACCCACCACGCAAATGACGTTCCGCCGGCAACGCCAAATTCCAAATATTGGATCGGCTTCTGATCCAATCCGAAATGACGTGCGACGTATTCATGCAGTTTCACCCGGTCCGCATAGCGCCGGAATGGCTTATAGAAATCGGAATATGGAACTTTTCCGCCATATTGGTTGATCCACGAAGTGAGCAGCGAGAAATTATGGATGAATCGGAAGAAGAAGCGGAAGGGAACGAACAAGATTCCGAGGCGCGAAACCAGCAAAAGGTCTTTGATAAAGGAATTGGCTTTTCGGACAAAATTTCTCATAGTAGAAATTAATTCAATATTATCGGCCGTAAAAAAGGCGAAGATAGGGCATTCCGCCCGCTCAAATCCTGGAGAAAGGCGGCCCCCGGGGCCGCTTATTTTTTTCGGCTACTTTTGCGGCATGTTCAGGTTCGCCCCCATCTATTTATTGCTTTTTATTTCCTGCGGAAGAACGGATAAAAAAACCGCCGCGGCAAATGCACCGCCGCCGCCGGCATCCGTTGCCAAATCCCATATCCATTACGCACGCGGCTTTACGATCGATTATACCGGCCGGTACAAGGAGGTAAAGATCTTCCACCCTTCCGCCGGCCGGGTCGATACGCTGGACTTCTTACTGCTTCGTACCGGCGAAGATGTCCCTGCCGGTCATCCGCACGCCCAGGTGATCCGGATCCCCGTGCAATCGATCGTCGTAATGGAATCGCCTCACATTGCACAGGCGGCCTTCGCGGGAGTGGCCGACCGGATAACCGGCGTGGGCGAAGGACAGTACGTCGTAAATCCCGTGGTCCGGGAAGGGTTGCGTACCGGGCGGGTCAAAGAAGTGGGGCTGGGGACCGGTCTGAACAACGAGTTGTTGATTTCCATGCGCCCGGACGTCGTGATGACCATAACAAACCCCGACGCCGGATTCAGCCGGTACCGAACCCTGATGGACGCCGGCATTCCTGTCCTGCCCAACGCCGAATGGCTCGAGACGACACCGCTCGGCAAGGCCGAGTGGGTCAAGCTGATGGGCGCGCTGACCGATCGGGAAGACATCGTGAACAGGAAATTTGACACCGTGGAACAGGCTTACCGGCGCCTGGCCGCTATCGGTAACCGTACGGCCTCAAAACCTTCCGTCATCATTGGGATGCCGTTCAAAGGGACGTGGTATACTCCGGCCGGCGAAAGCTACATGGCGCAACTTCTCCGGGATGCGGGCGCCGCCTATCCCTGGGCGGATACCAAAGGTACGGGCAGCCTTGCGCTTGGTTTTGAGACGGTCGCGCCGGCGGCGTTGAAGGCGGACTACTGGCTGGACGTCGGTGATGTGAACGCAAAAAAGGAGATCCTGTCCCGCGACGAGCGCTTCGGAGCATTTAAGGCCTTCCGGTCGGGCGCCGTCTACAACTTTAACCGGCGGGTCAACGATCACGGGGCTTCCGACTACTGGGAATCGGGCGCCGTCAACCCGCAATGGGTGCTGGGCGATCTGATCCGTATCTTGCATCCGGATAGCATACCCGCGGATACGCTGGTCTATTACAAACAACTCAAATGATGGAGAGCCCGCTTCGGAAAACCCGGATGACCGGACTGCTGCTGCTGCTGTTGCTGGCTTTTCTGCTGGACTGCTCTACCGGCCCGGTCAGCCTCCCGATCAGCCGGATCCTGCGGGTCATCTTTTCACCGTCGACTGCCGATCCGACCACACAATTTATCGTTTCGTCCATCCGCGTCCCAAAAGCGCTCACCGCGGTGCTGGCCGGCTGCGGCCTCTCTGTCGGCGGGCTTCAGATGCAAACGCTGTTCCGCAACCCGCTGGCCGATCCATCCATCCTTGGGATCACGGCGGGCGCCAGCCTGGGCGTTGCAGCCGTGATGCTGGCCGGCGGCAGTGTAGCCACATTGGATGCGATAAGGGGCCTGGATATTTCCGCGAGCTGGTTTATCATCGGAGCCGCCTGCCTGGGCGCCGGCGGTATCATGCTGCTGGTGCTGATCCTTTCCCGTCGGCTAAGGGATAACGTGATGATGCTGATCGTTGGCATCATGATCGGCAGCATCACGCTGGCAGTGATCAGCGTCTGGCAATATTTCAGCAACCCGGAGGAGGTGAAGGATTACCTGCTTTGGACCTTCGGCTCCCTGGGCGGAGTAACGGGCCGCCAATTGTCTATCCTGGCGGTGGTCGTCATCATCGGCCTGATCGGCGCCATGCTGTCCTCCAAAATGCTGGATGCCCTGCTGCTGGGCGAGAACTATGCGCGGAGCATGGGCCTGAGCGCGCGAAGGGCCCGGACAATCATCATTTGCAGCACAAGCTTGCTTGCCGGAAGCGTCACCGCTTTTTGCGGCCCGATCGGATTCGTCGGGATCGCCGTTCCGCACATCGCCCGATTCCTGTTCAATACGTCCAGCCATCGTCTCCTGATCCCCGCCTGTTGCCTGGTGGGTACCACCTTGCTCCTGCTCTGCGACGCGTTCGCACAACTGCCGGGCGGCCAAACCGTCTTGCCGATCAATATTATCACGGCTATCATCGGCTCGCCGCTGGTCATCGTACTTTTATTGCGTCAAACAACGGTCCATCCATGGTAGCCGCCACCTCCTTATTAGTTGCCCGGGATTTGCGGACAGGGTATCGTAACGGGCCTGCAACGATCATCGTAGCCGATTCCCTGCCCGAGCTGCACCTGCATGCCGGACAGTTGATTTGCCTGCTGGGGCCAAACGGGTCGGGAAAGTCGACCTTGCTGCGCACCCTCAGCGGATTGCAGCCCCCGCTGGGCGGAGCGATTCACATCGACGGGGTGGAACGATGGACACCGGCTGCGCTCGCCAAAAAAATAAGCCTGGTTTTGACCGATCGGGTAAGAGGGAATAACCTGACCGTCGATTCGCTGGTAGCCCTGGGCCGGTATCCCTGGTCGGGTTGGATGGGCAGGCTGGACGCGGCGGATCTCGATCGTATCGCCTGGGCGATCGCAGCAACCGGTATCGGATCGCTCCGCGACAGGAAGATCCATACGCTGAGCGACGGCCAGTGCCAGAAGGTCATGCTGGCCCGGGCGTTGGCACAGGACACGCCGATCCTCATGTTGGATGAGCCGACCGCTCATCTCGACCTCCCGAGCCGCATCCGCCTCATGCGGCTCCTGCACGAACTGGCGAGAGCAACCGGCAAAGCGATCCTGCTCTCGACCCATGAACTGGACCTGGCTTTGCAGATCGCGGACACGATCTGGTTGCTGCAGTCCGGCGGTCAGCTGCGCTGCGGCGCGCCGGAAGACCTTATTCTCAACGGCACCTTTGAAGCGGCCTTTGCCGAGGAAGATGTTGCCTTCGATAAGGAGGCCGGAAACTTTCTCATTTACACCCGCCGCGACCGGGCGGTATCACTGACCGGCGAAGGGCTTGCTTTTCTCTGGACCCGGCGCGCACTCAGACGGGCGGGGTTCGAACCGGCGGCAGGCGCCGATCCCCGCGTTTACGCGGAATCGCGTGACGGCCAGCCAACCTGGCGCGTGGAGCGTTGCGGTCGAACCGAAGAATACAAGAGCATCGAAGAATTATTGCAGGCGTTGGCATAGTTTCGATATATTCGCGCCGGATTTGGTTGACGCAACCGCCGTCATTAAAAGGGAAGTCCGGTGTAAGTCCGGCGCTATCCCCGTAGCTGTAAGTGCCGGTTCAAATGACCTTTAACTCTTCAGAACCACTGTCCGCCAGCCGGATGGGAAGGTACACAAGGTCAGGCACGAGCCAGAAGACCTGCCCGATTCATTATCTAATTTATTAACGGCTTTCGGGAGAAAAGCAAAAAATTAACTGCAATGATCAGCAAACATTGGGCTTTCCTGTTGCTGTCGGCCTCCGGCAGCGTTCCCGCTTTCGCACAAACCACGGGCGACAGCACCGTCAAAAAACTGGACGAAGTAGTGGTAACCGCCACCAAATATCCCGTCAAACAAAGCCAGACCGGGAAAGTGGTCATCGTCATTCCGCATGAGGAGATCGAAAAAAGCATCGGCAAACCGCTCGGTGAACTCTTGAGCGAACAGGCCGGCGTGACGGTCAGCGGCGCCCTCAATGACCCCGGCACAAACCAAAGCATCTTTATCCGGGGAGCGGGATCGGGGCGCGCACTCCTGCTGATCGACGGCATGCCGGTCAACGACCCGACCGCCCTTGACAACAGCTTTGACATAAACCGCATACCCGTAACGACGATCGAGCGGATCGAAATCTCAAAAGGCGCGCAATCGACGCTCTATGGCTCCGACGCCATCGCCGGTGTCATCAATATCATCACGATAAAACCGGACATCAAAACACCCGTCGCCGGGAAAGCTTCCCTCTCCGCCGGGAATTATGGCACGTATAACGGCAACGCACAATGGTACGGTAAGCTGGCCGGCCGGCTGACCTACAATATCCGCTATAACCATGACCATTCCACCGGCTTTCCGACGGCCCGCGACAGCAGCCACGCCCCCTCCCCGGTGCCATTTGTAAACAACGGCTTCCGCGGCGATAATGTAGCCGCCAACCTGGCCTGGGATTTCCTGGGCCCGCTGACGATAAGAGGGTTTCTTCAATACAGCAACTATACGAACGGCGTTGACGGCGGCGCGTTCACACCGGCCGTAGGCTATACCAGTTCGGACAGATCCTTGCTGGCCGGAGGCGGATTCACCTGCAAACTGGCTTCGACTACGATCACCGGCAACTACCTGTACAACGCCACGAACCCGCATCTTCGCGAAGACAGCGTTTATGGACAAACCTACTTTTTCGACAACTACCACGGCACTTCCCAATTCGTCGAGATCTTCGCGAGCACCAACCTGGGATACGGGTTTACCCTGCTGAACGGCGCCGACTATCGCTATTCGTCGATGAACGAAGACGGTACCGTGGCTGGTTATCCGCTGACCTTTAAAGACACCTCCACCAGCCAGACGTCCATGTATAGCTCCCTGCTCTACCGCGGACCGTGCGGGCTGAGCGTCGAGGCGGGTGGCCGGCTAAACACCGATTCCCGCTATGGCAGCAACTATACCTATACGTTTAATCCCGCCTGGCTGATCGGCGGGAACTGGAAACTCTATGGCAGCATCGCCAGCGCGTTCAAAGCCCCGACGCTTTACCAGCTTTACTCTCCATACGGTAACCCAAACCTGCTGCCGGAACGGTCATCCACAGATGAGGCGGGGGTCCAGTTCAGCAACACCGTTTTTGATACCCGCGCCACTTGGTTTTACCGCCAGACAAAGGACGGCATCGACTATAATTATTTCACCAACCTCTACTACAACTACGATGAGGAAAAGGGGAACGGGATAGAATGGGAAGGCATGCTCAAAATCGCGCGCATCTGGTCCCTGACGGCCAACTATACCTGGCTGAAAATGAAGGAGACCCTCCAAAGTCGCGAAACCTTCGATGATACGACCTACCATTACGCGCTGCGGGTGCCGGAGCACACGGTCAACCTTACCCTGGGTGCGCGACCGGTCAGCAAATTATTTGTCAGCCTGAGCGGTCACTTTGAAAGCAAACGATCCGACCTCGGCGGCTATGATGCAAGCTTCAATCCGCTGCCGGACGTTACCCTGGACCCCTTCTTAATTCTGAGCGGCTATTCCGAATACCAGCCGACCCGCTGCCTGAAGCTGTTCGCGCAAGCAAGGAACATCCTGAATAAAAAGTTTTATACCATCAACGGCTACAACTCGATCCCGGCGATGTTCACCGCCGGCGCGACGGTTGAATTTTAATCGTTTATATGCTTAAACGAATGATCTTTATCACCGGCGGGGCCCGAAGCGGAAAAAGCCGCCATGCGCAGCAACTGGCGTTGCAACACAGCGGCCGTCCCATGTATGTGGCCACGGCCCGCGCCTGGGACGATGAGTTTGAGCAGCGTATCCGTAACCATCAGCATGACCGGGACGAGCGTTGGCAGTCCGTCGAAGAGCTGCGGCACCTCAGCCGGCTCCCGCTGGATGGACAAGTAGCCGTGATCGACTGTATCACGATGTGGATCACGAATTTCTTTTCCGATACCCGCGGAGACGTCAATGCCTGTCTGGAAACCTGTCGGCGGGAGATCGACGAGCTGGTAAAGAAGGATGCCCTGCTGATCGTTGTCAGCAACGAGATCGGAATGGGATTGCATGCCGATACGGAGATCGGACGCAAATTCGCCGATCTCCAGGGCTGGATCAATCAGTATATCGCGGCAGCGGCCGATGAAGTTATCTTTATGGTCAGCGGCATCCCGCTGACTGTCAAAACCGACGAAAAATAGCACCCATGACCACCACGACCCCACTCGCGTTGCGACAATCGCTGCAACACCGGATCGACAACAAAACCAAGCCGCCGGGATCGCTCGGCCAGTTGGAAGACATCGCGCTGCGGCTGGGGCTGATCCAGGGGACAACCCATCCGACCGTCAACAACCCGTATATCGTGGTATTCGCCGGCGATCATGGCATCGCTGCGACCGGTCTGGTCAATCCCTATCCGCAGGCGGTCACGGCGCAAATGGTACTGAATTTCATTCAGGGCGGCGCCGCCATCAATGTGTTTTGCCGGCAGCATGATCTTGGTCTCCTCGTCGTCGATGCAGGCGTAAACGCTGCGTTCGACCCGGCGGCCGTTGGAGACCGCCTGCTGTCGAAAAAAATTGCGTACGGGACCCGCAACTACCTGGAAGGTCCCGCTATGACCGCGTCGGAAGTGCAGGCGGCGATCGGAGCGGGTCGCGAGGTGGTCGCCGGTCTCGCCGTCGGGGGTTGCAACGCGGTCGGTTTTGGCGAAATGGGTATCGGAAACACATCTTCCGCCGCCCTGATCATGAGTGTGGTTATGGATATCCCGGTGACCGGTTGCGTCGGCCGCGGAACCGGCGTCAATGACGATCAACTCGAAAAAAAGAAGGCGACATTGCAGGAAGTCCATAACCTGCACCGCGGGGCCATCGCCGCAGAACCGACCGCATCCACCATCCTGCAATGTGTCGGCGGATTCGAGATCGCCATGCTCACGGGCGCTTTCCTCGAAGCCGCGGACCGGAAAATGGTCATCCTGGTCGATGGGTTTATCGCTACCGCGGCGCTGCTGCTGGCCCGGTTGTCCAATCCCCGCATCCTCGACCATTGCATCTTCTCGCACACCAGTGGCGAAAGCGGCCATGCAAAAATGCTGGAATTTCTGGGCGCCCGGCCATTGCTGAGCCTGGGAATGCGCCTTGGCGAAGGAACCGGGGCAGCCCTCGCTTTCCCCTTCGTCCGGGCAGCCGCCAATTTCCTGGAAGAGATGGCGTCCTTCGAGTCGGCGGGCGTTAGCAAAAACGGTGAAGCATGAAAAAAGAGATCCGGATCTTTTTCACCGCCCTCATGTTCCTGACGAGACTGCCGGTGCCCCCAACCACCGACCACGGCGATGAATACCTGCGGCAGGCGCCTCGCTACTTCCCGGTAACGGGCTGGATCGTGGGCGGCTTTTGCTCGCTCGCGTTTTGGCTGTTCCGTCGCTTTATATCGCCTGACATCGGGATCATGGCTTCGATGATCACCGGGCTGCTGGTGACGGGCTGCTTTCATGAAGACGGGTTTGCAGACGTCTGCGACGGGATGGGCGGCGGCTGGACAAAAGAAAAGATCCTGCTGATCATGAAAGACAGCCGCATCGGCGCTTACGGCGCGATCGGCCTGGTCTCGATCCTGGCCGCAAAGTTCCTCCTGCTGAAAGAATTGCGGTACATAATCCCGGCAGTGCTGATCGCGCATACCGTAAGTCGGCTCATGCCCGTGCTCGTGATGAAACTTGGCGTCTACGCTTCGGATCCCGATCAAAGCAAGGTCCGCCCGCTGGCCGGCCCCCCTATTTCTGCCACCAGCCTCATGATAGCCGCTAGCACCGCCATCATTCCCTTTTTTCTCCTTCCGCGATATTTTCCGGTCGTCATCCTCCCGGCCCTCGCCGCCACCTATGCCATGTACCGCTGGTTCTTCAAATGGATCGGCGGCTACACGGGCGATTGCCTCGGGGCGATCCAGCAGGTGACGGAGATCACCGTTTACCTCGGATGTGTCGTGCTTTGGCGCTACCTTTGAGCCCGCAAATGATCTACCTGATCCGCCATACCACCCCGTTGGTTGCCCGGGGTATGTGCTACGGCCAGACCGACCTGGACGTCGCGGAATCCTTTCCCGCGGAGGCGGCCATGATCCGGAAATACCTGCCCCAAAGCATCGGTCTGGTATACAGCAGCCCGTTGAGACGATGTACCTTGCTGGCAGACGAACTTTTCCCCGGCCGGCCGCTGCGCCTGGCGGAAGCGCTCATGGAGATCCACTGCGGCAAATGGGAAATGCGCGCCTGGGATGACCTTCCGGCGGAGGAGATCGATCCCTGGATGGCCGATTTTGTGCGGGTACGCATTCCCGGTGGCGAGAGTTATGTCGATCTCCATCAGCGCGTGGGTCGGTGCTGGGAAGAGATCCGGCAGGCGAACACCGCGAAGGCCGCCGCGAACGGTGCCGGCAACCCGGGAGATATCGCCGTCGTTGCGCATGGCGGGGTGATCCGGAGTATTCTGGCTCGCATCAGCAACACCGCCCTGACCGACAGCTTCAAGGCCTTCTCCCCGCACTACGGTTGCGTGATCCGGGTCTTCGAAGACACCGGCGGATGGCAACATGAGATGCTTTGGAATCAGGCCCCGACCGAGAAGGAGCAACATAAACCAAAATCATTTTACCGATAACCGGAGCCGGCATGAAAACGAATTTCGATCTGAATCAACTGCTGACGGTGAGCTTCACGCTGTTCGCCGTCATCGACATCATTGGGAGCATCCCCTTGCTGGTCGCACTGAAGAAGAAGATCGGCGTCCTGCACGAAGGGAAGGCAACCCTGATCTCCGGCGCCCTGATGATCCTGTTCCTTTTTGGCGGCGAGCAATTCCTCAACATCCTCGGGGTGGACCAACGGTCTTTTGCCGTGGGCGGATCGATCGTGATCTTTATCCTCGGCCTGGAAATGGTGCTGGGTATAGAATTGTTCAAGAGCGAACCGGATGCCAAGGCCAGTATTGTCGTCCCCATAGCCTTCCCGCTGATCGCCGGCTCGGGTACGCTGACGACGATCATTTCACTGAAAGCCAACTACGATACCAGCGTAGTCCTCGCCGGCATCCTGCTGAATCTGCTGGTTATTTTTATCGTCCTGAGGTCGATGGGCGTGATCGAGCGCTTTCTCGGCGCCGCGGGAATGATCGCCATCCGTAAATTCTTTGGCGTCATCCTGCTGGCGATCGCGGTGAAGATCTTTAGTACCAACTTGCATGAATTATTGAAATGAAAAACCACCCGCAATCCACCATCAAAAGATCGACCATCGAAAATCCCACCGCAATCCGCTATCGAAAAATCCATCTCAATTAAAGATAATTGATTAACTTTGCCGTCCGTTTTCGGGCCGGGTATCCCGGCGCGCGGCGAACAGGTCCTGTAGTACAATGGATAGTATAAGGGTCTCCGAAGCCCTGGATTCCAGTTCGATCCTGGACGGGACCACAGCACAGGTGCAGAAGCCTCATAATCACTAGACTATGGGGCTTTTATCGTCTCCCACCCCCCCCCCACGGTTCCCCGGCGCCTTCTCATTTCAGCACCTCCCTCAGCTTGTTCTCCAGTTCGGGCCCGCGCAGCGCGCTGGCAATGACCTTCCCTTTCGGATCGATCAGCACGTTAAAAGGAATTCCCTCGAATTGAAAAGTAGAAACGGCTTTGCTGTTCCAGTTTTTGAGGTCGCTCACCTGCGTCCAAAAAAGGCTGTCCTCCTGGATAGCCTGTTGCCAGGCATTTTTGTCATTATCGAGTGAAACGCCGAGGATGGCGAAGTTCTTCTTGTTGCTGAATTCGGCATGGGCTTTCACGACGTTGGGATTCTCCTGGCGGCAAGGTCCGCACCAACTGGCCCAAAAGTCTACGAGCACATATTTACCGCGGAAGGAAGACAACGAAACCGGATGACCGTTGACGTCGGGCAGGGAAAGCTCGGGCGCCTGCTTGCCGATCCAGTCGGGCTTTTGGCTCTCCTGTCGAGCCAGTTGTTCCGATTCCTGGTCGGAACCCAGCTTCAGATCCCGGATGACGCGATTGTCAGGGTACTTCTTTAGCAGGTCCGCCAGCATCAATTCGAATTCGCCTTTTGTAAAACTGTGCGACCCGAGGGTCAGCGCAACCGCCGCGACGGTAGGGTTGGCGCTGCTGTTTATGAACTGCCGGAGATACGTATTGAGATCCTGTATGGCAAGATCACCCTGCGTGACGGCCGCCTGCAGCGCGCTGTCCGGAGCACCGGCCCGGCGGAGACTGTCGGCTGTGATCGCGCGCCTTTCCGCGTCGAAATTCTTTTTCCCGAATATATTGATCAGCTCGCGCAGCTGAGCGCTGGCCTCCGAGCCGCGGACGTCATAAAAATCGTCTCGCTTTCCCAGATCGACATTCAGCATGACCGCAGGCGAATCGTTGACGAGCGGGATGTCGATCACGTTGTTGCCGAAAACAACTTCATAGATCCCTTGCGACCTGGCCGACCTGGCGCGCAGCGAGAACTTGCCACTGCCGGCAGGGATGCGGGCGGAGTCGAGCAGGACAGGAGGGCGGTTGGCGAATGAAATTTCGAGCAAGAATACCTTTGAAACCGGACCGGCCACCGCGGCCAGCTTGTCTGAATTCTCATAGGTTCCATTGACGATAAATGCGCCTTTTTTCCCCGATTGACAAGATGCCGCCAGCAGCACAACCGCACAACCGGCCATCAGGCAAAACAACTTCTTATGCATATTAACTTTCCAGTTTTTCCATTAACAATCGGTTGGTCAGCCGCGGGTCCGCCTTTCCTTTGGAGATCTTCTTGACCTCCCCGACGAACAGACCGAGCAACCCCTTCTTTCCTTTTTTATACTCCGAAACCTTATCGGGCATCCCCGCCAGGGCCTGGTCGACCCAGGCTTCGATCTCCGCGGTGTCCGAACTTTGTATCAGGTTGAGCGCGACAGCGAGCTCCAGGGGATCGCGATCCGGCTGATCCCACAGGGCGGGGAAAACACGTTCCGCCGCGATGGAGAAATTTAACTTCCCTTCTTCCACACCCGCGATCAGCCGGGCAAGTGATTCCGGAGCGACCGGAATATCCTTCCAGTCCAGCCCCTTTTCGTTAAGCGCGGATTTTACCGGGCCCAGAAGCCAATTGGCGGCCGCCTTATAGTTTGCGGTATGACGGATCAGCCGCTGGAACCAGGCTGCGGCGTCCTTGTCGTCGCAGAGGACACGGGCATCGTATTCCGGAAGCTGCAAGTCGCGCTGAAACCGTGCGATCAGCTGTTCGGGAAGTTCGGGAAGAGACCCCCGGATCGATTCGAGGAACCCGTCGGTCACCGTGAACGGCGGGAGGTCGGGGTCGGCAAAATACCGGTAGTCATTGGCCTCTTCCTTTGTTCGCAGGGCGAAGGTCGTCCCGGTGGCGGCATCGAAGCTTCTGGTTTGCTGGACCACCGGCTCGCCTTTCTCCAGCAGCGCGATCAGCCGCTCCGCCTCGAATTCGATGGCCTTCCTGACATGGCGGATGGAATTAAGATTCTTTACTTCGACCTTTGTGCCCAAGGTCCTTTGCCCCCTGGGACGCACGGAGACATTGGCGTCGCAGCGCATGGACCCTTCCTCCATATTTCCGTCGCAGATTTCCAGGTAGCGAAGCATCTTGCGCAATTCGGTCAGGTACACAAAAGCCTCCTCCGCGCTGCGGATATCCGGCTCCGTGACGATCTCGATCAACGGCACACCCGCGCGGTTGAGGTCCACGAGTGTATTTTCCGGGTCGTCATCGTGGATGCTTTTGCCCGCATCCTCTTCCAGGTGGATGCGGTTGAGGCGGATATCCCGCGGACCCGCGGCGGTCCGGATCCTGACATATCCGCCCCTGCAGACCGGCGTGGTATGCTGGGAGATCTGGTATCCTTTCGGCAGATCGGGATAGAAGTAGTTCTTTCGCGCAAAATAATTGGTACGCTCGATCTCCGAATGACAGGCCAACCCCATCCGGATAGCATATTCGACCGCTTTCCGGTTTAGCCGGGGCAGCGAACCGGGATAGCCAAGCGTGACCGGGCTGATATGTGTATTGGGTTCCCCGCCGTAGCCGGCGCTGTCGCCGCAGAATAACTTCGTCCGGGTAAGGAGCTGCGCATGTACTTCCAGACCCACCACTATTTCATATGCATCGGTCCGCATCCCGCAAATTTATCACTTTATAGGCGACTTCCGTAAAATAAGCGGGCAGGCCAAAGGCCTGCCCTCCTATCGATTTCGGCCGGCCCGCACCCGCGGGCGGAGCCAAAAATTAAAGATCGGCTGTCCGAAGTCTTCTTGGCACATGCACCTCGATCTCCTGCGCTTTGCCGTCGCGAACGATCGACACTTTTACGCTTATCTTTTCCCTGGCTGCGCGGGCCGCTTCCGTCAACGCCGTTACCGAATTGATTTCCTTCCCGTCAAACCGGGTGATGACGTCCCCTTCCTTGATACCCGCTTTTGCAGCCGTAGATTCATCGTCTACCTCCAATACCTTTACACCCTTTCCGTCTTCGGCATCCTGCGCGCGGATACCGAATTTCATGGAATTGCCGTACAATTCCCGGAACTCCTTTGGCCAGTTGCCGCGGGGAAGCGCATCATTCAGCCCGGACATATCCGGCATTTCAAACCGATATAAATTCATCGGCGCCAGGGTGACATCCTTGGCCTTCCCCAACTCGCCCGTCACTTTTTGCTCCTTCCCGTCGCGGATAAAACTAACCGTGACCTTGTCACCGGGCTGGTGCTCGCCGATCGTACCGGACAGCGAATGGTGATCGCCGATTTCCTCCTCGTCAACCTTGGTAATGATATCCCCGGCTTTCAATCCCATTTTCTCGGCGGCGCTGCCCTTTACAACCTGCGTAATCTTTACGCCCTTTCCACCTTCCTCCCGTTCGGTGTTCACCCCCAGCTGGGCACGGTTCCCGTGGCTGAAATTGCGGTTGCTAAAACTCCACGAATCGCCGGAACCGTCGGAAAAGCCTTGCCCCATGGCAAATGGCGCCATATCGGGAGAAGTATAGGTAAACGAATTGCCATAGCGAGCGACTTTACGCCGGTGAATGGTTAGCGCGCTGTCCTCATAATCCGAGACCGGTTTGCCATTGACCAGCACATCGCCATCTTTTATCTCGATGGTTACTTTGGCGTCCTTCCCGCTCTTATGCCGGATAACGATCTCATCGTATTTCCGGGGGCTGTCTTCGTCCCTGTCCTGATTGCTGTCCTGGGCATAGCCGGAAGTCTGGATGAACATAGCCAGAATAGCCAGCACCGGGAACGTGGAGAGATGATGTTTCATCAGTGGTGATTTTGGGATAAATAAATTAAAAAGGTTTTTATCTACGTTGATCTTCGTAGATCAAATATAAGGGGATTTTCCGATATACGAAAACTTTCGGAAATGTTAAATCGTTCCGTTCAGCAGCGCGGCGACCCGCGCGATCACCTGCGATAAATTGCCCGCCTCCTGGCCGCCGGCAGTCGCCAGCGTCTTCTGCCCCCCACCACCGCCCCGGATGAGCGGCGCCACCTGCTCTTTGATTATCACCGGCGCCTGTAAATTGCGAGCCGCAACCAGCTGATCGTCAAGCATGACAGACACCGCCGCCTTCCCTTCGATATTGGCGGCCAGCACCACCAGGTAAGGCGGCGCACCGGGGAGCGCCTCCAAACCCCCTTTGAGGTCGAAGCTCAGTTTTTTGAGCGCATCGGGCCCCGGCACGTCTACCAGCTCGCCAATAAACGATATGCCGCCGATCGTCCTTACCTTCTCCATCAGCTGCCGCCGCAATTCCACCAACTGCCGGGCCTCGGATTTTTCCAGCTTTTTCCTGAACTCCGCATGCTCGGCGGCCAGGCTCTCGATCGCCTTCGACAGATCGGGGGGATTTTTCAGCAGTTCCCGCGCAGCCCGGATCGTTGCCAGCTGCTCACGAATATATCCTTCCGCCGCGATGCCTGCCACAGCCTCGATCCGCCGCACGCCGGCGGCAACAGCCGCCTCATGCCGGATCTTGAAGATGCCCAGCTCACCGGTGGCGCCCACATGCGTGCCGCCGCATAGTTCGATGGAATACCCGGGATCGATAATAACCACCCGGACGATATCGCCGTATTTTTCTCCGAACAGCGCCATCGCACCCATCCGGACCGCTTCGTCTTTTGGCATCTCCTTGATGATGACCGGGATATTTTCGCGGATCTTCTCATTGACCTGCCGCTCCACCTCAGCGATCTCCTCCTCGGTCATCTTCGCAAAATGCGAAAAGTCGAACCGCAGCTGTTCGTCATTGACCAGCGAGCCTTTCTGGGCGACATGCTCACCCAGGGTCTTCCGTAATGCCGCATGCAGCAGATGGGTGGCGGAGTGATGCGCCTCGGTCCGCTTCCGTTTCGCTGCTTCCACCCGCGCAATGACCGGGGCCCCGGTGTCGGAGGGAAGTTCCTCGGTAAACTGGATGATGAGATCGTTTTCTTTCTTTGTATCCAGGACCCGGATGCGCTCGCCCTTGGACAACAACACACCCGTATCACCGGCCTGGCCGCCGCTCTCCGCATAAAAGGGAGTGGCTTCCAGCACGATCTGCCAGGATTCCCTGCCTTTTGCTTTTACCTTCCGGTATTTGGCGATCCGGGTCTGGGTCTCCAGCATGTCATAGCCGACGAATTCGACCAGCGGATGGCCGCTGAGCACGACCCAGTCCGTCGTGTCGATGGCGGTTGCCGCGCGGGAACGATCTTTTTGCTGTTGCATCGCGGCTTTAAATCCACCCTCATCTACGGTCAGCCCGTTCTCGGCGCCGATCAGCCGGGTGAGGTCCTCCGGGAATCCATAGGTGTCATACAGCTCGAACACGGCAGCGCCGGGGATCACGCCCGTCGACGACTTCATTACCTCCTCGATCTTTTTTAACCCTTTGTCAAGGGTCCGCAAGAATGCTTCTTCTTCTTCCTTCACCACCTTGGCAATAAAATCGGCCTGTTGGTGGAGCTCGGGAAAGACATCCCTGAACTGGGCGGCCAGCAACGGAACCAACTGATACAACAACGGCTCTTTATAATCCAGGTAGGAATAGTAGTATCGGACGGCCCGGCGCAGGATGCGCCTCACCACATAACCCGCATCCGTATTGGAAGGCAGCTGGCCGTCAGCGATCGTAAAAGCGATCGCCCGGATGTGGTCGGCAATGACCCTGAACGCCACCGACTGCTTGCTGCCCGTATTCTCATAGGTCTTTCGCACGATCTTCCCGACTGCCGCGATCGTCCCGGTGAAAACATCGGTGTCATAATTTGAATGCTTGCCCTGCAACACGCGAACCAGCCGCTCGAACCCCATCCCGGTGTCGACATGCCGGGCCGGGAGCGGTTGCAGGCTGCCGTCCTTAAGCCGGTTGAACTGGATGAACACATCGTTCCAGATCTCGATAACCTGGGGATGATCGTTATTGACGAGGGTTGCGCCGTCGGTCCGTGACCGTTCCGCATCGGTCCGGCAATCCACATGGATCTCGGTGCAGGGACCGCATGGTCCGGTATCACCCATCTCCCAGAAGTTATCCTTCTTCTTCCCCCGCAGGATCCGCTCCGCGGCAATCCACCTGCTCCATTCAGCTGATGATTCACTATCCGGTTCCAGCCCTTCGCCCCGGTCTCCTTCAAAAACGGTGACATATAACCGGTCTTTGGGGATACCATAGACTTCCGTCAGCAACTCCCAGCTCCACGCAATCGCCTCCGGTTTGAAATAGCCCGCAGCGGGATTCGCCGGATCGCCAAAGCTCCAGTTGCCGAGCATCTCGAACATCGTATGATGATAGGTGTCGACCCCGACCTCCTCCAGGTCATTGTGTTTGCCGCTCACACGCAGACATTTCTGCGTATCGGCCACCCTTGGATAAGGCGCTTTGCGATTGCCCAGAAAATAGTCCTTGAACTGATTCATGCCGGCATTGGTGAATTTGAGGGTGGGATCGTTCTTGATCACAATGGGGGCGGATGGGACGATCGTGTGCCCTTTCGACACAAAAAAATCGAGGAATTTCTTTCTTATTTCGACACTGGTCATCATAAAACGGAACAATCTTTGGTTGTAATTTGGCTCGCACCCGCTATATTTGTGCGCCCGGCTTTTATTTCAGAGCCGTGCAAAGGTACACCAAATCAGGCTGTTTTAGCGTTCTAGCCATTATACAACCGCCCGGCATCGATCGAAGGTCATTGTTGCCGCATGAAGAAGATCAAATACTATTATAACACCAATACCCTCCGCTACGAAAAGCTGGAGACACCTTTGCGGGTAACCCTGTTGCGGGTCTTGGGGTTTATGTCGGCCTCCCTGGTAACGGCGGTGATCCTGGTGGCTATTGCCTTCAAATGGTTCCCCTCTGCCAATGAACTGCGGCTCAAGGCACGCAACGAAGCGCTCCAGGACAACTACTACGTGCTGAACGAAAAGGTTAAGGCGCTCCAGGATCAGATGGGCGAACTGGAAAAAAGAGACAATAACGTCTATCGCGCGATTTTTGAAGCGGCACCCATCCCGGACAGCGCGCGCGCCAAAGCTGCCCGGCAGGAGCAGGAGATCAAATTGGTCCAGGGTATGGACCAGGAGAATCTCTACACCTCCATCGTCGATACGCTTAACCTGCTGGCCGCCCGGATGAGCACCCAGGCAAAGTCTTATACGCAGATCGACGGTTTCATCCGGAATAAAGAACAACTGCTTGCCTGCACCCCCGCCATCCAGCCCGTTAGCAATAAAGACCTCAGCCGGATCGCGTCCGGCTTTGGCTATCGGATCGACCCGGTGTATAAGACCACCAAATTCCATGCGGGCCTTGATTTCGCCGCTCCGCAGGGGACACCCATCTACGCTACGGCGAACGGCACGGTGGAAGTCGCCGGCAACACGGGTAACGGCTACGGCAACCATGTCGTGATCAACCACGGTTATGGCTATGGGACCCTGTACGGGCACATGTTTCGGGTAAAGGTCAAGGTCGGCGAAAAGGTGGTGCGCGGCGAGGTCATCGGCTGGGTCGGAAGCACCGGAAAAAGTACCGGCCCCCACTGTCACTATGAAGTCCACAGGAACGGCGATCCGGTAGACCCTGTCTATTATTTTTATAATGACATCAGCCCCGAACAATATGACCGGCTGCTGAAGTTGGCGGCGTCAAGCAACCAAAGTTTTGATTAAATTGCCCATGCCGGCCGGCGGCCGGCCGAAATACAGGAACGATTTTTGAGCCGAAGAACCCGAATGCGTAAACCGCTCTCACAAATACCGATGGATTTTGGCGGACAGGAACCCCAGCCTTCCCCGCCGCCGGAGGCCGGTGGCGACCCCGGTCAGCGCGACGGCCAATACCTTGCCTCGGCAGGAGTGGGCGTGCGGGTAAAGGCCTATAAGCAGCCGGCCGAAACCCAGGACATACCGGCCGGAGAGGTGCAGCCCGAACCGGCGCAGGAAGTCGAGCCTCCCAGGAACACGGCCAAGGCCGGCGCCTCCAAACGCGGCCGGAAATCCCTGAAGCAGGTCGCCGCGGAAGCCGACCTGATCGAGATCCCCGCAGACGAAATCCTGTTCGCCAAGCAGTATTACACCATGGGAGAGGTGTCGGAGATGTTTAAGGTCAACCAATCCCTCCTTCGCTACTGGGAAACGGAATTCGACATCCTCCAGCCCCGCAAGAATAAAAAAGGCGACCGCTACTTCCGCCCCGTCGACATCAAGAATCTACACCTGATCTATCATTTGTTACGCCAGCGGAAATATACCATCGAAGGGGCAAAGGAATTCCTGCGCAACAACAAAAAAGCAAAGGAGCGATTCGAGGTCATCGAACGACTGCAGCAGATCCGGAACTTCCTGCTGGAATGGAAGGCGCAGCTTTAATCTCGTCCCCCGCCCGGCTCGGGCGGCCCCGGCGTCAACACCGAGATCGTCGTGCTCGATCCGGCAATATTCAATCCCATTTCTTCCATCAGCTGCAGTATGTCCAGGTTGACCCGCTGTTTCATCGCATTGAACTCCTCGAGCGCCACGGGTGCCGTAAAGTAGTCGACATTGACCAGGAATGCGCTGCCGGTAATATTGTCGAGATAGACCGTACCGCTCTGCATCCTGTCCTTTACCAGGATCTTCCGGACACCTTCAATGAATTGATCGAGTTGCGCCGCTCCCGTGGCGAGACTTAACTCCAGCCTCAACTCGCCCTTGCGCTGCGTTCTCAGGCTGAGATTGTCCACGACACTGTCGACCATCTGCTTGTTGGGCACCGTCACATACGTTTTCTGATCCGTCCGGATGCGCGTGCTGCGTAGCCCTATCCGCTCGACGGTCCCGGAAACATGGTTGACTTTCAAAACGTCGCCGGCCGTAAACGGCTTGTCGAAGAAGATGACGAACGACGCGATGAGATTCTCGATGCTCTCTTTTGCAGCCAGCGCGATGGCAGCCGTGGCGAGACCCAGCGATGCCAGGATGGCCGAGACGTTGATTTTGAACGCGTCATCCAGGATCATCAGAACGCCAATGATCCCGATGATCGCTTTGAGGAAATCCCGGATAAAAAAGATCATTTGATTGTCCCGCGGCACCTGCCCCGCCCTTGCCTTTTGACGCAACACCACGGCGATGAAATCAACCAGCCGCATAAGCAGCCAGATAAAGCTGACGATGACAATGATGACAGCGACAGCCTGTACGATCGCCCGGACCTTGACCTCATAGATATCGAAATCCAGCGCTACCGGAAAATGCAGTTTTTCAATGGACGATACCGTTACGAGGACAACGAGGAAGGTTCCGATTGGACCGACGACCAGTTTGAGAAAATCGCTGCGGTCCAGTCCGGCGCTCATTCTTTGAATGAACCGAAAGAGGAAATGAGCGATCAACCGCGAAATAAAACGTTTGAGCACGATGACGAACAGGATGGTGCCGCCAACGATGACATAGCTTCGAAGCGGGTTGTCGAATATCCGGTAGTCCCAGAAACCTGGCATAGCCCCAAAGATACGCGGCTATTTCCGCGAATAAACTTCCAGTCCGGTCTTTTTCAATACGTAGATGATCGTCGGCGTGATCCGGATATGGCTCGCACCCTGATAAGCCGGGAGGATGGGCTCTTCCTGCAAATCGAGGGTGGCTTGTTGATAACGGTAGAATTTTTTATCATCACGCCCAAGCATACTCTTTCCGATGACATCGAAGTCCTTCCACCCGGAAAGACCCAAATGGGTCTTCAACGTACCATAGTGATCAAAGATGTATACCCCCCTCGCGGTGTCGTACAGATAGACGAGGCCGTCGCGGTCGCGGATCGACACCGGCTCAGGAACGGTATCGAACAGCTGGCGGAAATCGGTGGACTGATCCACCAGCGACCCGTCGCCGGCAATCCGTTTCAGCCTCGCATCCAATTCATCGAAAACCCAGACGTTATTATCATAGGCCAGGGCTACCGCCTTTGCCTGTAGGATATTCTGGAAGCGGAGGTCGATCGTATTAATGATATTGAGAAAACGGTCGAGTTCTATGACGGTCGAAAAGTCGCGATAGTAGACGAGTATCTTGAGGGGATTGGTCACGTCGATCGATCCTATCTTGCCAAAGCGCCGCACATCATTGAAGACGGCCAGCGAGTCGCCGCGCGGACTTAGCTTTTTCAGCTGGTTGTCGGCGTTTATGATGTAGATATTGCCAAGATTGTCGACGCTGAAATCCACGATGTCCTGCGCGATCGTCAGGGTTAGCACAAAGGAAGAACCCGGAGTGCCGCTTCCGGCAGGTTCCTGCGCCGCGGCCCGCCGGCCCGGAAGCAGCAGGACGACCACAACCCAGCATATCGTAAACAGGCGTTTCAACGACGGACGATTTTATCCGCGGTCTCCGGCGTATCGGCAAGCAGGGAAAGACTGACCCCGTCGAATACCGCATAGGTATTATAACGGATCCAGTCACCCAGGTTGATATACCGGCTCCCGGACGGCCCCAGGGTGAAGTCGATCGGCAAATGGCGATGCCCGAAGATAAAATAATCGAAATATTCCTTTAAAAGCACCTCGTTGCTGTAAATGATCAGCCACTCCTTTTCTTCACCAAGAAAACGCTCGTCGATCTGACCGGTGACGGCCCGGCTGCGACGGCTCAGCCAACGCGCCAACCCGACCCCCACGGCCGGCGGCAGGATGCCGAACAACCACCGGCACGCCTTGTTCCGGAAGACCTTCTTGAGCAACTTGTACCCGTGATCCCCGGGTCCCAACCCGTCACCATGGCCGACATAAAACCGTTTGCCGTTGAATTCAAAGGTCCGGGGCTCATGGTAGACCGGTATCTGCAATTCCTGCTCAAAATATCCGCTCATCCACATATCGTGGTTGCCGGTAAAGAAATGAACGGGGATTCCGCTGTCGGTCAGCTCGGCCAATTTCCCGAGGATCCGCGTATAGCCTTTTGGAACGACGGTCCGGTACTCATACCAGAAATCGAACAGGTCTCCAACGATAAAGATGACCGCCGCATCGGCGCGGGTCTTCTCCAGAAATGCTACGATCTTTCGTTCACGGCCGAGACTGGCGGCATGATCGGGAGCGCCCAGATGAAAGTCCGAGAGGAAGTAGATCTTTTTTCCGGGAGGGATTTGCATAAGCGAATATACAAGATGTCACGCCTCAGCGCTTGTCTACCAGGAAAAGATAGACTTCGCGGGGACCATGCACGCCGACGACCAGCGTCTTTTCAATATCCGCGGTCCGGCTGGGGCCGGTGGCAAAAGTGATCAGGGACGGCATCTGCTGCTGGTATTTTTCTTTGAGCGCGACGAGGCTGTCCCTGATGTCGTAAACCAGTTGATCCGACCAGGCTATGCAAATGTGGACCGGGGCATAGACGCTGACCGTTCGGCCGCTCGCATTGCCGTTGCCGGTACTCATGACGATGCTGCCCGTGCGGGCGATCAACGCTTCACACGTGGTAATGGCCGCATCGCATTCCGCCAGACCCGAATCGGAGAATGACGAAAACCCGTTATCCGTCAACAACCCCCGGACCTTCTCTTCGCGGCAGACGATTTTCTTCCAGCTCTGGTGAACCGCCAGCGCCCTTAGCTGGGCAACGAGCTCGGCCGCATCGATACAAAAAACAAATTTTCCCTGGAGACGGGTGAACTGCTCCGCGAATTCGATGTCCAGTTCCTGCCGGGACGGCTGAAAAACAGAGTGATTGCCTTCACTTTGGGGAAAAGGAATAGGCGTTGATTCACTCAACGCCTTCCTGATCTTCTTTAATATATTTTCCTTCCCGGATGACACGTTCATCAGGTCTCCTTATTTAACTTCTTCGGTGGCCGGTGGAACCACTACCGCGGGCGGCACGCCGTTGCTCTCATGATCGGTCACATCCAGCGCACGCTTTTCTTCGTAAGGCCGCTTGCCGATCAGCGCTTCCACATCGCTCTGGAACAAGACCTCTTTTTGCAGCAGGGCCTCGGCCAGCATTTCCACCTCACGGTGCTTGATCGTCAGGAGCTTTTTGGTGGCCTCATAGGCCTTGTCGATCAGCTTGCGCACTTCCTCGTCGATCAACCGCGACGTCTCCTCCGAGTAGGGTTTGGTGAACGAGTTTTCCTGCTGCGGATCGTAGAAGCTGATGTTCCCGATCTTGTCGTTCATCCCGTATACCGTTACCATGGAGTAAGCGATTCGCGTGATCTGTTGCAGGTCGTTCTGCGCGCCGGTCGAGATCTTACCGAAATTCAATTCCTCGCTTGCCCGCCCTCCAAGCGTCATACAGATCTGGTCGAAGAGCTGGTCCGTGTTGTATAGATACTGCTCCTTCGGCGTGTATTGGGCATACCCGAGGGCCGCTACGCCGCGGGGAACGATCGTGACCTTCAGGAGCGGATATGCATGCTCCAGGTACCAGCCGCAAATGGCGTGACCGGCTTCATGATACGCGATGATCTTCTTTTCGTCGGGAGAAATGATCTTGTTCTTCTTCTCCAACCCGCCGATCACCCGGTCCACGGCATCCTGGAAGTCTTCCATTTCCACGACCTCCTTTCCTTTACGGGCGGCGATCAACGCGGCTTCATTGCAGACGTTGGCGATATCCGCACCCGCGAATCCGGGGGTCTGTTCCGCCAGCTTGTGGATGTCGAGCTTGCTGGATATTTTGATGGGCTTGAGATGCACTTTAAAAATGGCCTCCCGCCCTTTCAGGTCGGGTTTGTCGATCGAGATCTGGCGATCGAACCGGCCGGGCCGGAGAAGCGCCGTGTCCAGCACGTCGGGCCGGTTGGTAGCGGCCAGCACGATAATGCCGCTGTCGCCGCCAAAGCCGTCCATTTCAACGAGCAGTTGATTGAGCGTGCTTTCCCGCTCATCGTTGCTCATAATGGCATTTTTGCCGCGGGCCCGGCCAATGGCGTCGATCTCATCGATAAAGATCACACAGGGCGCTTTTTCCCGCGCCTGCTTAAAAAGATCACGGACCCTGCTCGCCCCAACGCCCACAAACAGTTCGACAAAGTCGGAACCGCTCATCGAGAAGAATGGCACCTGCGCTTCGCCGGCCATAGCCTTTGCCAGCAAGGTCTTGCCGGTCCCCGGGGGGCCTACCAGCAAAGCGCCCTTCGGGATCTTGCCGCCGAGCGCGGTATATTTCTTGGGGTTTTTGAGAAAATCGACGATCTCCATCACCTCCACTTTCGCCTCATCCAGCCCGGCAACGTCATTGAAGGTGATCGTAACCTTGGTTCCCTTATCGAACAGCGTGGCCTTGGACTTACCGATATTAAAGATCCCGCCCGGACCACCGGCGCCCGCCTGACCGCCCATTTTTCGCATGAGCATGACCCAGATCAGGATGATGATCAGCAGCGGCAGCAGGAAATTGAGCAGCGGGCCGAACCATTCGCCTTCCGGCTTGGTGTAGACCGGTACCTCCAGGTTCTTGTTCTTTTCAAAAAAGTCCCTGAGGGACTTATCATAATCCTTTACGTCTACTTCCTTGAACTCGAACTGAGGCCCTTCCTTTCCAACTCCGCCGGGCCAGGTATTCTGCTTGTCGAACTGGCGATAATACGGTTTGGTAAGACTGTCTTTTTTGATATAAACCCTGACGATATTTTTGTTGGAAATCAGGTCGATCTTCTCCACGTCGCCCTTCTCCAGCATATCCCGCCGAAATTCAAGTTCGTTGATCTGGTGCGCGTCCGGGGTAAAGGTCCCGAACAGGTTAAATCCGATCAGAACCGCCGCAATGATACCCCAAATCCAATATATGCTGAATTTTGGCCCTTTCCGCTGACCATTGTCGTCGTCTCCCCGGGGCCGGAATCGGGGAAAGTTGTTCTTATCGTTCTGTTTCAAATCTTCAGGTGGCATTTTAAATGGATGCGTGTTGTTTTTCTAATGAATGATAATAAATGATAATGATTATAAGGTAAAAATGTTCAAAAAAACCCATGAAACGGCAAAATAACCTGTTAAATTGCCAGTCCGGCGGGCTTTCTAGTTTCCATAATTCTCCTGGGGGGCGTCGCTCCACATGTCTTCCAGCTTGTAAAAACGGCGGCTTTCCGGCAGCATCACGTGGACGACCACATTGACATAGTCGATCAATACCCACTGCATGGAGGTCCTTCCTTCATGCTTATAAGGAAGCTCTTCGCATTGCTGACGCACTTCCTCTTCCACGGAATCCGCTATCGCTTTGACCTGGGTGGTGCTTCCGGCTTCACAAATAATGAAAAAATCAGCCACTGCTTCCGGTATCTTTCGCAAATCGAGGGATATGATATGCTGCGCTTTCTTTTCCTGTATTGCTTGGATGATTGTCTTAAAGATCTTTGAGTTCCGAGTTAACCTGACTACGCTGCTGCGTTTACGGGTAGCTAATATTGACAGCTGTTCCAATAATCAAAATGGTTTTTATGATAAATTATTTAACAACCGAAAGCAAATCAAAATATTGTAAGATACCGGGTTAAATTTGTACCCATCAAAAATAGGAATCTTTTGGCGATCGGTCACGCTTTTATTGAATTGGGATCGGTGGATAGCACCAACAACTATGCCATGGCCCGGGCCATTGATGGCTCCGCCGGTCACGGCACCTGCTACTTCGCGCACGACCAGTGGGCGGGAAAAGGCCAACGGGGCCGCAGCTGGACCAGCAAGCCCGGAGAGAACATCATCCTCAGCGCTGTTTTAGAACCACTTGCATTTTCATCCTCCCGGGTATTCGCCCTTAGCGCCGGCGTAGCGCTCGCTTGTTTTGATTTGTTAAGCCGCTATGCCGGCGAAGAAGCGACGCGGATCAAATGGCCAAACGATCTTTATTGGAATGACAGAAAGGCAGGCGGCATTCTGATCGAGAACAGCTTCCGCGGCGACCGGTGGACCTTTGCCATCGCAGGCATCGGTATCAACATCAATCAATCCGACTTTCCCGATTCCGCGCGTAACCCCGTTTCGTTGAGACAGATTACCGGCCGGTCTTACAACCCGGTACAATTGGCCCGCGAGCTGGTGGCCTGCCTGGACCGGCGCTACGGCGAACTGGAAGCCGCCCCGTCGGGTATCATCGCCGAATACAATTCGCGGTTATACCGGCTTGGTCAGGAAGTCCGGCTAAAAAAAGACAATGCGGTATTTGACACCGTCGTCACCGGCGTGTCGGCGCAGGGTCGCCTGCTCACAAAAGACGTGCTGGAAAGGGAATTTTCTTTCGGCGAAGTGGAATGGCTCATTTGAGCGTTTTCCACCACTTGACGATCTCTTCCGCGTGCTGCTTGTTCCGCGGCCGGAGAAATATCTTCCGGATGACCCCTTTCCCGTCGATCAGAAATGTGGTCCGGTGCAGCCCGTTATATTTCCTGCCGTACAACTGTTTCTCACCCCAAACGCCGTATTTGTCGATGATCGCATGTCCCGGATCCGCAACCAGCGAAAAAGGCAAACTGAATTTCGCCTCGAACTTTTTATGACTCTTTTCATCGTCGGGGCTGACCCCGATGATCGTGAACCCTTCCCTCCTGAGCAGCGCATAGTTGTCACGGAGGTTGCAGGCCTGAACGGTGCAGGTAGGCGTGTCGTCCTCCGGATAAAAATAAAGGACCACATTCTTTCCTTTGTAGTCCGCCAATGCGAGTTGCTGACCGTTCTGGTCCTTTCCGGTAAATGCCGGCGCTGTGTCGCCTTCTTTTAGTGTTATCATCGTTATCGCAAAAAATGGTATTCCTGTTCCGTACGGTTTCCTGCCGCGTCCTCTGCGGTCACCTTCAGCGTATGCGGCCCCCGCGTGCAATGCCCGTCAAAATGATAAATATAAGCAAGCCCTTTGTCGTTGGAAAAACAAAGCCATTTGCCATCCAGCTCCGCCCGGAAACCACGCGTCGCGCCGAGGTTGTCGCGGACGTTTAACACGATGCGGCTGGAATGGCTCAGGTTTGCGCCGTCGAGGGGGCCGACCGGCAGGATGACCGGCGGGATCGTATCGCGTACCAGCTGGAAATTGCCGAATTCCCCAAACCGCGCCGACGCCCAGGCGCCTTTCCATTCGGGACGTTCAACATCTTTTGAAGTGCTGTCAAAACGCACCATGACGACCCGGTCGGTGGAAGCTGCAGGACCCGCGCCGCTTATTCCGTTGCTGTCCGGCAGACGTAACCGTACCGTCATGGGATCCGCCAGCGGTATCCAGCGGGCACCGATCCTGTACACCGGCGTTACTCCTCCCGGCAACGAAAGACCGGACCCCGTCGGCCGAAGGCTTGCCGAAGACGATGCCGGATAATCCGAGACGGCGGCGCTGATCGACGCTGGATCATAGAGGCACTTCTCGCCAAGATAAAAGGCATAGTCCGAAGTCTCCACACCATCGACCATGCCGGGATAGAATCGCATCGCCCCCGGGCTAACCGCTGGTTCTACGGTATCTTCTTCCGTCACCGCCCCGGTCTGGAATTTAACCCGGATAGCCACCCGGCTCGTATTTCCGCGGGTATCCGTCACGGCGATGACGATCGAATGCGGGATCCCGTCACTCAGGTCGATCCATCCGTTACCGGGATGGACGGCCTGCCGCCCGGGCTGGAAAGTATCGCGGGAACGGGCGGCCGGATCGATTCCTCCGCCCGGCCCCGGGACCCGGTAGATCGAGGGGTATGGGTATCCCGGCAACATGAACAGCTGCTGAAGCCACGGTCCCCCCAAAAACTTTGTCTTGTAATCGATATGGGCATTGATGTTTCGCGTTTCGCCGTAGCCGATATGATCCAGCTGAAATCCGATCACCGTGCGCCCGTTGTCGGATAATTCCGCCCGGTAGATGCCGTTCGGATTGGATGATCCGGACTGCGCGTCCGATGCGGAAATGGCAAATCCGATCCGGGAAACGGGCACCGACAGCGTCTCGCCGGACGTTATCCGCGGCTTTACGGGAAGGTAATGCGGCGACTGCTCATAGATCCCGCGGTTGCCGTCATACCAGGCCAGCCGATCGATCCGGGGCGGGACCTTGTCTTCCACCGGCAGCCCAAATAGCAGCGGATTCAGGTTGACATCGTCCCGGGTCAGCCGGATCTCGAAATGCAGGTGGGGACCTTCGGAGCCTCCGGTGTTACCGCTCCAGGCGATTTGCTGACCTTGCCGGACAGGGAAAAGGGCAGGCGGGATCGCCAGGTCGACCCGCCAGGACTCCAGCCGGTATTGCTGCTTCCCGACATACGCCGCCAAGGCGGGAAAGAAACGGTTGAGATGACCGTATACCGTCATATACCCGTTGGGATGTTGAACGTAGATCGCCTGCCCGAATCCAAAGGGCCCTACCTGCACGCGCGCCACATACCCGTCGGCAGCAGCGTATACCGGGAGGTTTTCCCGGTGCTGCGTGCGAATATCCAGCCCCATGTGATAATGGTTGGCCCGGAGCTCGCCAAAATTTGCGGCCAGGCTCATCGGGATCGCGAGCGGATCGCGGAAATAACGCTGCGGATAATCGGGGGCCTCAAACAACGACGAATGCGGTTGTGCGACTACGGTCATACAACACAGCCATCCGGAAACCGTAAGTAGGTATTTCATGCGATACAAATGTATCTCAATCGTCAAACATTCCCATTGCGGGGCAGGGCTTCCTGAATTGACACGCGCGCACCCGGGCAACCGAATCCATTAACTGTTCGTTTTCCGCCATTTAAAAAATACCACGAAAAGGTTAGGATTTTTTTAAAAATTGGTACAGCATTTGGCTAACAGAAATTGTCTTGGAAATGTGGCGTTCACTATCAAAAATCAACCAGCCATGAAAGGACTTAAGAACGGAATTAAAAAAAGAATGGTCGTATTTCTGGCAGTATGTGTCGGAGGCATGATCGGCGCTGTAAAAGGCGAGGAAGCCAGGCAAAAATGGGTCTTCAGAATGAAGAGCAAGTATGACAACCGCAGGTTAATGGCGGAACGGAAATCGCTTGCCCGCAAGGGAGGGGTGCTGCTCGACGACATCGAGCTGGCCGCCTACCACAATAATAAATAACTGGCAGCCGGATAGCTGGAAGCCGGATGACCGGCGGCCGGATGACCGGTATTTTCCCTTGAAACGATGCCATACGGCCCCGATCTGTCCGATCGGGGCCGCCTTTTTTGCGGCCGCCATCCCGCCCCGCGCGACTTTCAAAATAAACCCGAAAAAATCGCGTCGCTGCCGTAACTTTGCGCAATTTTATTTTCAACATGCCCAAAGACAGCTTGATTCGCTCCGTCCTGATCATCGGCTCCGGTCCTATTATCATCGGCCAGGCTTGTGAATTTGACTATTCCGGCACACAGGCCGCCCGCAGCCTGCGGGAAGAGGGAGTGGAGGTCATTCTCATCAACAGTAACCCGGCCACGATCATGACGGATCCGATCATGGCGGACAAAGTCTATCTCAAACCGCTGACCGTTGAAAGTATTGAAGATATCCTGGAGGAAAACAAGATCGACGCCGTATTGCCCACCATGGGCGGCCAGACCGCCCTCAACCTCGCGAAAGAGGCGGAAGACCTTGGCGTCTGGGAAAAATATGGGGTCCGGCTGATCGGGGTCGATATCAAAGCGATCGATAAGGCAGAAGACCGCGAGAAGTTTCGCCGCTGGATGATCGACCTGGGAGTCCCCGTCGCCACGGCAAAGACCGCGAACTCTTTCCTCGAAGGCAAGGAATTCGCGCAGGAGATCGGTTTCCCGCTGGTCATTCGCCCCTCCTTCACGCTGGGCGGTACAGGAGGCGGATTCGTACACGATAAGGACGAACTGGACGAAGCGTTGAATCGCGGACTGCAGGCTTCCCCGATCCACGAGGTGCTGGTAGAAAAGGCGGTGCTCGGCTGGAAGGAATTTGAACTGGAACTGCTGCGGGACGCCAGCAACAACGTCGTTATTATCTGCACCGTTGAGAACTTCGACCCCATGGGCGTCCATACCGGCGATTCCATTACGGTTGCTCCGGCAATGACGCTCAGCGACACGGCTTTTCAGCTGATGCGCAATACCGCGATCCGCATGATGCGCGACCTGGGCAACTTCGCCGGAGGCTGTAACGTACAATTCGCCCTCAATCCCCGGACGGAAGAGATCATCGCCATCGAGATCAACCCGCGGGTGAGCCGTAGCAGCGCCCTGGCATCCAAGGCGACGGGTTATCCCATCGCCAAGATCGCCGCCAAACTGGCTATCGGCTACTCCCTCGACGAGCTGAAAAACCAGATCACCGGCACCACTTCCGCCTACTTTGAGCCCGTACAGGATTACGTGATCGTAAAGGTCCCGCGCTGGAATTTCGATAAGTTCAAGGGCGCCAACGACACCCTCGGACTGCAGATGAAGAGCGTTGGCGAAGTGATGGCAATCGGCCGGAGCTTTACCGAAGCCGTTCAGAAGGCATGCCAGAGCCTGGAGAACAACGCCGTCGGCCTGGGTTACTATGGCAAAAGCCTGATGCACGCCGAAGAACTCCTGGAGTATATAAAGACGCCCAAATGGGATCGCATCTTCCGGATAAAAGATGCACTGATGGCGGGAATTTCCGTCGGCACGATCTCCAAAGCCACCAACGGCATCGACCGCTGGTTCCTCTACGAGATCCTGAAGATCTGCAACATGGAAAAAGAGCTCGCAAAGCACAAGCTGGAAACGCTGCCGCTGCCGCTCCTCCGGGAGGCCAAACAGCTTGGCTTCAGCGACCTGCAGATCGTCCGCATCATGGGCTCGGACGGCGCCGCCGCCGAAGAGGCGCTCTACGAAAAACGGAAAGCGGCCGGGATCACCCGGATCTATAAAATGGTCGACACCTGCTCCGCCGAGTTCGAGGCAAAAACGCCCTATTTCTACTCTACGTTCGAAGGCGGCCACCACAATGAAAGCACCCGCAGCGAGCGCAAAAAAATAATCGTTCTCGGCTCCGGGCCGAACCGCATCGGTCAGGGCATCGAATTCGATTATTGCTGCGTCCACGGCCTGATGGCCATCAAAGAATGCGGTTACGAGGCCATCATGGTCAATTGCAACCCCGAGACGGTCTCCACCGATTTCGACATCGCTGACAAATTATATTTCGAGCCCGTATACTGGGAACACCTTTGGGAGATCATCGAGCATGAACAACCGGAAGGCGTGATCGTCCAGCTGGGCGGCCAGACGGCCCTGAAGCTCGCCGAACGGCTGCATGAAAAAGGCATAAAGATCATCGGCACCTCCTTTGACAGCATGGATATCGCCGAGGACCGCGGCCGCTTTAGCGATATGCTGAAGGATCTCGGTATACCATACCCCGACTATGGTACCGCCTACAACGTCGACGAAGCGATCCAGGTGGCCAACCGCGTGGGCTACCCGGTATTGGTCAGACCAAGCTATGTGCTGGGCGGTCAACGGATGCGAATCGTCATCAACGACGACGAAGTGGAAAAAGCGGTCGTCAGTCTGCTCAAACATATTCCCGGCAACAAGATCCTCGTAGACCATTTCCTCGACCGCTGCCAGGAGGCGGAAGTGGACGCGATCTTTGACGGCGAAACCTTCCACGTGATGGGTGTGATGGAACATATCGAGCCCGCAGGGATCCATAGCGGCGACAGCCATGCCGTCCTGCCGGCCTTCAACCTGACGCCCATGGTGGTTACCACGATGGAATACTACTCGGAAAAGATCGCCCGGGCACTCCGGATAAAGGGCCTGATCAATATCCAGTTTGCCATCAAGGACGACAAGGTCTACGTGATCGAAGCCAATCCCCGCGCTTCACGGACAACCCCCTTTATCGCCAAAGCCTACCAGATTCCCTACCTCAATATCGCAACCAAAGTGATGATCGGCACGCATAAGATCCCGGATTTCACCTTCGAAAAGAATCTGAAAGGATTTGCCATAAAGGAACCGGTCTTCAGCTTCAATAAATTCCCGGGGGTCAGCAAAGAGTTGGGACCCGAAATGAAGTCAACCGGGGAAGCGATCCGGTTTATCAAGGATTTACGCGATCCCGACTTCCGGCGGCTCTATAAGGACCGAAGTATGTACCTTAGTAAGTAAATATGCCGGAAGAGATAGAAATACCTACCGAACATCTGCATGAAGAGATCCAGGAAAAAGCGGAAGAGCAAAGAGAAAGATGGACGCTCTACGTCGCATTGTCCACCGCCCTGATGGCCGTCCTGGCGGCGGTGGCGGGGCTTCTTGCCGGACATCATGCCAACGAAGCGCTGATCGAACGCGCAAAAGCCTCCGACCAGTGGAATTTCTATCAGGCAAAGAACCTGAAGCAGGAAATTGCAATCAATACGGATCAGATCCTGCACACGCTGGCAAAGACCGACACCGCCTTGCGGGACCACAGCGGCGACATCGCGCGGTACGAACGCGAAAAAGCAGCTATAAAAAAAGAAGCGGAAGAAGATGAACAAAGGTCGGAAGCCCACCTGGCAAAGCATGTTCCGCTGGCCTCCGCCGTAACCGCCTTCCAGATCGCCATCGCCGTCTCCGCCATCTCCATCCTGACCCGCCGAAAAAATCTTTGGTTCGGCAGCCTTGTCCTGACGCTCGTCGGCATCGTTTTTTTTATCCTTGGATTATTACCGTAAAAACCACTACGTATGAAACAAACCCTCTTTATCATCCTGGCCGCCACCCTCGCATCCGGCGCCACCGCGCAACTAAAAGCCAGGTCGAAATGCCCGGATTTCTATGTCGACGTCCTGACCGGCGCCGTCAACGGGATCAAACCCAACAATACCCCCGCCGAGATCAGGGAAGCTTTTCCCTGCTTTACCAGCACGGATGTCGATAGCGCCAACGCCAAATGCGGCGGCGGCATCTACTACAAGGACAAAGACATCTACTTCTACACCAAAAGAAATTATGTACAGGTCGGCCCGAAATTCCTCGGTAAAACCAGCTTTCCCCTGCTGGGTACAAAACGCGGCAGCCTTTTTACCCGGCTGGGCAATCCAAAGATCAAGGACGACCTCTGGGATGCCTATGAGACCCAGTACGGAACACTGGTCCTGCACTACGACGTCGCCGGCGCGGCGGGAAAAGTAAAATACTTCCAATTCAGTTCGCTGAATACCGATCAGCTGAATCTCTGCGAATAGACGGCCGATGCGCCGATCTTCTCTTTTAACAGGGGAAAAGCCAGTTGAAACCAACTGGTAAAGGCGGCGGGAGCGGAAAGGAGCTCCGCTTCGATCTCCGGCAGTGACTGGTAGCGATAGTCGCTGACTTCCGCCCGGTTGGGGGATATTTCCCGATCGTACCTTCCGACAAACACATGATCGAATTCGAACTCGGTCAGTCCGTTGTCATATACGGTCCGATAGGTAAATTCAAATAATTTCTCCAGGGGTGTTGTAAAACCCAGCTCCTCCCGCAAACGCCGCACCGCAGCATCACACGTATCCTCACCGGGACGCGGATGACTGCAACAGGCATTTGTCCATAACCCGGCGCTGTGGTATTTTTCCGGCGCACGCCGCTGCAACAACATTTCCCCCCTTGAATTGAAGATAAAAACGCTGAATGCACGATGCAACCTGGCCTGGCGATGCGCGGCCATTTTTTCCATGACACCGACCGGTCGATCGGACTCATCCACCAGGATCACTTCCTCGGGTCGGTAATCCATATTAAAACCGCTGGATTTGTGTCTTTAGGAGTTTGCGCGCAAAATGGATGCGGCTTTTGATCGTACCCAATGGTTCATGAAGCATCTCGGCAATCTCGTGATATTTGAACCCGTCAAAATACAGGAGAAAGGGGTTGCGGAAGATCTCCGGCAGCTTGTGGATCGCCGCCTGGATATCCTTCACACGCAGGTTGCTTTCCACCGTTCCCGGAACCGCCATTTGGGCGGAATTCAACAGGAAGTCATTTGGCGTACTGTCAAAAATGGTATTTTGCTTGGCTTTACGGCGGTAGTTGTTAATAAAGATGTTCCGCATGATCGTATAAAGCCACGCTTTTATATTCGTGCCGACGTTGTACTTATCCTTATTGGCCAATGCCCGGTAAAGGGTCTCCTGGAAAAGGTCTTTTGCTGCTTCAGAATCACGGGTGAGCGTGATAGCGAACGGCTTTAGGAACTCTGCATTGCTGACCAATAGCTGATTGAATTCTACTGTAGCCATAAAAATTGTTTAGTTGTCCAACTCCAAAATTAGCGTTAAATGCCTTCCGGCTAAACATCAAAGCCTTTCTGTTCCGTTAAAAATTATCGATGCTTTTACGCCTTATAACATGCAAAAAAAGGGCCTGCGCCGGCGAGGTGTCAGAAAGGCAGTCTGGATTGGGACAAACGGCTTATTGCCGGGAGAAACGGAGGTAGGACGAAACGGCAGGGGGAAAGACCTAAGCCCCGGGCTACAATTCGGGGTTTTTGATCAGCCCCGTCTGGATAAGCTCCCGGACCGCCTTGTGGATTTTTTCGGACGATCTCAAAACATCCAGGTGCTTTTCATGGTGCAAATCGGTTCCCAACAAGTCGACAAATCCCTTTCTGACCAGGAATTCCGCCAGCCGCCGCGATTCGGGCCCGTAATGCCCGGCAAAAGACATCAGGTTGAGCTGGAACCAGCATCCGGCATCCCGGAGCTGGTCATACCATTTTTTGTTGGCGCCGAAATAAAGGTACCGTTCGGGATGGGCGAGTACCGGCTGGAACCCTTTCAGCTGCATCTCGAAAAGCAATTCGCGCAGATTGATGCTGGGAACGGCGAAGGACAGCTCGACCAGCACCAGGTTGTCTTTTAGGGTAAGAAAAGGCTCGCCATCGGCAAGCATACGCGAGAACCCTTCATCCATCAGGTACTCCGCCGCCGCATGAAAGGGAATATCGATTCCCTGCCGCCGTAGCTCATCCCGCACGAGCGCCTCGCCGGAATGGATGTTCACGGCGTTGTTCGGAAAAATATCCGCATTGATATGCGGCGTTGTGATAATTTTTTGGTACCCCAGACCCATCAGCCCCCGGATCAGCCGGATCGACGTTGCCACGTCCGGCGAACCGTCATCGATGCCTGGGATCAAATGAGAATGCACGTCACACCGAAGACCGCTGAAGTGCGCCGGCGGGTCGCTCTTCTTATGGAAAAAAGAGAACAATGACATCGGGTTAGGTTTGCTGCGGTTGGGTCAGGCCGGCATGCAAACGCGAGTACTCGGCATAGGTTCGCCGCAAGCCCTCTTCCAGGCTGATCGAAGCCCTCCATCCCAGCCGATGTAGTTTACTCACATCCATTAGCTTTCGCGGCGTGCCATCCGGTTTGCCCAGGTCGTGAACGATCTTCCCGCCATAGCTTGCGATCCGGCTGATCAGCAGCGCCAACTCCTCGATCTCGATATCTTCTCCCACGCCGATATTGACCAGGCCGGGCTCATTGTATTCCTGCATCAGAAAGAGACAGGCGTCGGCGAGGTCGTCCACATGCAGGAATTCCCGCCGCGGCTTCCCGGATCCCCACAACGTCACGACCGGGTCGCCATTGACCTTTGCCTCATGAAATTTCCGGATCAGCGCCGGCAATACGTGCGAATTGTTCAGATCGTAATTGTCATTCGGCCCATACAGATTGGTGGGCATGACAGAGATAAAATTACAGCCGTATTGCGACCGGTACGCATCGCACATTTTGATGCCGGCGATCTTCGCAATGGCATAGGGCTCATTCGTCGGCTCCAGCAACCCGGTGAGCAGATATTCTTCCTTTAACGGCTGCGGCGCCAGTTTCGGATATATACAGGACGACCCGAGGAACATCAGTTTCTTTACTCCCGAGCGATAGGCGGAGTCGATCGTATTGTTCTGGATCATCAGGTTATCGTAAAGGAACTCCGCCCGGTAGCTGTTGTTGGCCAGGATCCCCCCCACTCTGGCTGCGGCAAGAACGACATGATCCGGTCGCTCCTGCTCGAAGAAGGCCCGCACGGCGGCCTGGTCTTTCAGATCCAGTTGCGCTGACGTTCGCCCGACCAGGTTCCTGAACCCCGCCCGCTCCAGGCGCCGCCAGATGGCCGAACCGACCATACCGCGATGACCGGCGATATATATTTTGTCGTCAGGCTGCATGTTACTCATACTGGTTTTTTATATAGAATCCGGAGTCCTTCAAAATTCTTTCCTTTCTGAATAGCTGGATGTCCGAATCCACCATCTCCTTGACCAGCATGGGCAGATCGTATTGCGGTTTCCAGCCGAGCTTTGTCTTCGCCTTGGTGGGGTCGCCGATCAACAGGTCCACTTCGGTCGGCCGGTAGTACCGCGCATCCACGGCAACTACCTCCCTGCCGGCTTCGACAATAAAGTCTGGATTCGTGCTGGCGGCGACGATCCCTACCTCCTTCTCCGCCTTTCCTTTGAATTCCAGTTCGACCCCGATCTGCGCAAACGCCATCCGTACAAATTCCCGGACCGGCGTTGTCACACCCGTCGCAATAACATAATCCTCGGGCTCGGGCTGCTGCAGGATGCGCCACATGGCCTCCACATAGTCTTTCGCATGACCCCAGTCGCGCCGGGCATCCAGGTTGCCGAGATATACCTTGTCCTGCAGACCGAGACCGATCTTGGCTACTCCCCGGGTGATCTTTCGCGTGACAAATGTCTCGCCCCGCACCGGGGATTCATGATTGAACAGAATGCCATTCGTCGCGTACATCTGGTACGCCTCCCGGTAGTTGACGGTGATCCAGTAGGCATACAACTTGGCCACCGCATACGGAGAACGGGGATAAAAAGGAGTTTTTTCGTCCTGGGGAACCGCCTGGACCAGCCCGTACAATTCCGACGTGGAAGCCTGGTAGATCCGGGTCTTCCGGGTCAGGCCGAGCAGCCGCACCGCTTCAAGGATGCGGAGCGTACCGACCCCGTCCGCATTGGCGGTATATTCCGGCGTCTCAAAACTGACATGGACATGGCTCATGGCGGCGAGATTATAGATCTCGTCCGGCTGGGTCTCCTGGATGATCCGGATCAGGTTGGTGGAATCGGTCAGGTCTCCATAGTGGAGGGAGAAATGTACGTTGGATTCATGCGGATCCTGGTACAGGTGGTCGATCCGGTCGGTATTGAACAGCGAACTCCGCCGTTTGATCCCGTGGACGATATATCCTTTTTTTAGCAGTAACTCACTTAAATAAGCTCCGTCTTGTCCGGTTACGCCCGTAATTAGCGCGACTTTAGCCATAGGCCAGTTTTAGGTATTTATGAATTGAGTGATCTTTCTGAGCGGCTTGAGGTATAACGTAAAGAAATAAGGTTTCAATCCATTCAACTTCCATGCCAGCCGGTCTTCCCGGTTGGCCCGCAGGCGATTCAGCAGCGTGGCGTTGCTTACCCCCCCGGCACGCATCTTGACGATGACCCTGGGGATATAATAGGTGGAGATGTCATATCGCAACAACACCCGTAGCATCAGCTCGTAATCGGCTGCCGATCGCAGGTCGGTATTGAACAATCCGATCCGCTCGTACACTTCCCTTCTGACAAAGAAGGTGGGGTGGGGCGGCATCCACCCATAATAGAAACTGTTTTTGCGGAACCGGCCGGTGATCCAGGTCCGCTGCACCCGGTCGAGGTTCTCCGGATCCACATACTGAAGATCGGCATAGACAGTCATTACTTGCGGATTGGCAAAGGCTTTTGCCACCGTGGAAAGAACGGTGGCATCGATATAAACATCATCGGAATTTAAAATGCCGATCACTTCACCGGTAGCCATCCCAATCCCCTTGTTCATCGCATCATAGATACCCTTATCCTTCTCCGAAATGATCCTGGCGATATGCGGGAAACCGGCTACGACCTCAAGCGTCCCGTCGGTAGACCTTCCATCCACAATGATATGCTCGATATCCGGATGATCCTGCTGTCGGATGGAAACCAGCGTATCCCTTACCGTCGCAACGCTGTTGTATGTCGCCGTGATAACCGAGATCTTCATGTGCCCTTCCTCCTTAATGTTTTCGCATGACCACCACCAGGACCGCTATAGCCACAACGATGGCCGCCGTCAGCAGGAGCTGGAGCCAGCCAACCCGGGCGGGACCTGCTTTCCGCCCGGCGGGCGGCGCGAACGCGTAGCGCTCGCGGTATTCCGCCCGGCTGTCTTCACCGTCACGCACCGCCATACCCACGGCCATCCCCCCCGCATGAGAAATGGAGAGCCGGAAACCCGGGAATATCGGCCTGCCCTGGGGCGAGTGACCGATCCCGATCATATTGAATGGGCGGTTGCGATACCGCCCGTCAGCCTTGACAATGGCTTCCTTTACCGCAAAAAGCCCCGTCAGGGAAGCGTAGGGATCCGGCTGTAAAATACAATAGGCGAGCTCCCCGGGCGTAAAATTCCGGACATAGAACTCCTCTTTCCGCAGATCGTCGGCGCGCGGCAGCGCAGCCACCTCCTCCATATCGATACCCACCCCCTGGGAATCCTCCTCCTCGCCGCCCGGCGCAGGAACGACGATCGAAGTCGCAGATCCCGCACTGCCTTGTTTCCGCATCAGATCGCCGAATACCGCGATCCCGGCATAGTCATCGACGACAAATCCCGCTTCCCCCAACCGGGCATACATGCGATGCACGAGGATGGAGCTTTGCACCGCCCTGCGGTCGATCGGCGTGCTTTCGACGATCTGGTCAGGCGGCACTTTTATAAATACGGATATGATCTCCCTGATCTTTTCTTCCATACTAAAATCCTTTTAGGCAAGCCTGACAAATATATCCTTCCTTCCCTTCCGGGGTGATACAACGGACAAAGCCGGCCCCGCCGAGGTCCTCACGAAGTGTTTTGTAGCATTTAAAACAACGGACATCCTTATGATAGCCCCCATCCGCCGGCCGGTACGACTCCAGCCGGTCCTTTAGCTGCTTTAAAAACCGGGCAGCCGTCTTTCCTTCCGTCACCCGGTGATCGAATGTCAGGCTTAACATACACCGCTGGAGCTTGCTGTCGACGGCCGAGACGCCAAGAATAGCGCTGTTCATCTTGTTGACCAGCGGCCGGAAAAAGGCCACGCCCTCGGCGGAAAGATCCGTGATCGTAAACGTGATGTCCGTCAGGTCCTCGAGGCTGAGCGTGTCATCGAGGTAGCTGCCCGACAATCGCAGGATATCGCTTTCGATCTCGCCGATGCTTTTTCTGCCGGCGCCCGCGATCCTTAGCACCTTGAGGCCCTTGTCGATATCGATCGCAAAGCCCGGGTTAACCTCCCGGTAGACCGCCACGCCGTCGCCATTGAACCACGCGTTTAACACCGGAAAATCGGCCAGCAGCCGCGACGTCTCATACACGATGACCGGCAGCAGGGAATCCGTTAGATATTTCAGCGCCGGATTGATATGCGTGAAGATCCCTTCTACCTCCACATAGCTGTTGACGGTGCTGGTCAGACCCGTAGCCTGCACGTCGGCCAGGTATTCGATCTCGCGCCTCTTCGCCGAAGACAGCCGCTCCAGGATTGCCTTCGACGGGTCGATAACCTGCGTAGCCGCCGCGGGTTTTGGGGACGACTTTTCCCCGCCCGCCGGCCGAAGGAAGTTCGCAACATCCCGCGCAGTCACAAAATCGTGTCCCTTGAAAACCGCCTTATCCAACCCCGACGTCGCAATGAGCGCGTCGGCCTCATATGAAAAGACAGGTTCGCCTTCCCAATGGTGCGCAACCGCCGGCGCCGCCGCCAGGTCCGCCGCCTTCACCTCAGCCACATGGCCGTTCAGCAGTGGCTTGCCCGCCGCCGCCTCCGCCTCCTCACTGTAAATCCTTGCTACCACCTCGTTGACTTCATAATCGCGATCCGTTGTACACAGATATTGGATATACCCTTCCGCGGGCGCCTCCACATCATAGGTCGTCTTTGACGTTTCGAACACCAGGATGAGATCGCCCTTTCTGACCGGGGCCCCATTGGGCAGCGAGATCTCCACAACCGTCAGCGTCGTATCGTTGACGGCCAGCAGCGGCACGCTTATTTCCTGTATCAATGCCATCAGGAGAAGCTTGTTTTTATTTCCTGCAAGATCCTTGCTCTATCCGGAAGCACGATGTTTTCAAGCGTCTTGACCGATGGGATCGGCACCGGATGCGCGGCGATCCGCCGGGCAACGATCCGCCGGCCCGTTTGTTCCACCACCGCCGCGATCAGCTCGCCCCCGACACCCGCGAACGAACTCCCCTCCTCGATCACCGCCAGCCGGCCCGTCAGCCCGACGGATGCCGCAATCACATCCAGCGGCAACCGGGAGATGCAGGACGGCACGATCAATTCGGGCAACCAATCCGTCTCCAGGAATATGTGATCGAGCATTCCGGCCACCAGGTCGGCCATTCCGCCATATGAGACGATGGTCAGCGTCGGATTCGAGACCGCCGGCCGGATACGCACGGTCGGAAATGCGTCGTCGTTGCGCTCGGCCGCAAAGTTCGAAGGAATATGCTGCGCGATCTTCTTCCCGTAATCCGTTTTATTCTCCAGCACGATGACCGGATGCTCGTGTTCCAGCACCGCCCGGTAAACGACCGCCGGATCCATAAAAGTATTCAGGGCGACCGTCGTCACATTGTCGATACCCACCAGGAACTTGTCGAGCGACTGCGAATGGGTGGGCCCATACCCCCTCCGGCCACCCATCGGCGTTCGGATCACCACTGGGCAGGTTACCTTCTTGTTGAACATATGGTGGAACTTCGACGCGTGATTGACGATCTGGTCGAATGCCAGTGTCATGAAATCCCCGAACATGATCTCGGCGAATGGCTTGAATCCGTTTAACGCAAGGCCGTTGGAAATTCCGGTGATCGCCGCCTCGGAAATAGGGGTCGAGAAGACCCGGTCCGGCCGGAGGAACGATAGCTCCTTTGTCACCTTGAATGCTCCGCCGTACGGCGAAAGGATATCTTCGCCAAGAAATACCGCCCGCGGATCGGCGACGATCACCTCCCTGAAAAATTGGTTGAGCAACTCTACCTGCCGCTTGCCGATCGCTTCCAACGGCTTCCAGTGATTATCGCACGCCGGTTCGGGCCTTTCGTAATATTCATCTATCGATAACTCGTCCTCCAGCAGGATCTCTTCCACCAACCGGTCGATCTCTTCATCTACCGCCTCCTTATAAAGCTGGTAGTAGGAAGGAGACTCATGACGGAAGCTGTTGAGATAGTCTTTTTCGCGATACTGCGCCACATCCGCGGGGTCACGGTCATCATCGCCTTTGGAATGCGCGTTGAGCCGGTAGGTATCCACCAGGAAAAAACAAGGTTTGCTCTCCTTCCGGACAAAGTCGATCGCCTCCTGCGCCTTTTGCATCAGCGTTTCCGGCGACCACGTGTCGCCATGGCCTGTCCGGATGCCAAACGCCCGCGCCCGTGAAAGGATATCCCCCGCCAGGTTGATATGCTGCGGCGTCGACTGCGCATAATAGTTATTCTCACATACGATCAGGAGCGGGATCTCCCACTTGGAAATAATATTCATCGTCTCATACAGCGCACCTTCCCCCAGGGTGCCATCCCCGATATAAACCACGCCGATCGCGTCGTTGAACCGCAGCTTGTTTCCGAGCGCATATCCCGCGGCCACCGGAACGATCCCGCCCTGGATACCGTTGGAGAAAAAGTTGCTGTTGCACAGGTGCTGGCTGCTGCCGATTCCGCCGCAGGTCCCGGTCTCTTTCCCGAGCAATTCAGCCAGCAATCCCCGCACGTCGCCCGTAAAAGCGATATAATGCCCGTGGCAGCGGTGATTGGAAAAGACAAAATCCCGCTTCTTCAGCTGACCCGCAAAGGCCAGCGCCGAAAATTCCTGGCCGACACAGGTATGGACCGTGCCGTTGAGCTTACCCAGCGAAAAAAGCTCGAGGAATTTCTCCTCCACCTTGCGGATGCGAAGAGCCTCCTTGAGTATCCGATGATTGACCGCTGACTTATTACTGAGCATACCTCACATTAAAAAAGGACGTACCGGCTCTCTCCGGTTACAGAATTGTTCGCTTCAACACGGGTACAGCGGGGTTTCCCTTGTAAATGGTGTAGGCATCGAGGTCTTTCTCCGCAACCGACCCGATACCCAGGATACTGTGCGTCCGGCAGGTGACACCGCCCGCCACGATCGCCCGTGCACCGATCCAGACCCCGTCTTCCACCACGACCGGGGAAGACAAAAAGTCGAAACTGACTTTGCTGTGGTCGTGACTTCCCGTCAGCAGCAGGCTTCCCTGTGAAAGCGTGACATGACTGCCGATGATGACCTCGGACAAATTATCGATCCAAACCTCCTCGCCGATCCAGGAATGATCGCCGACCTGGAGTTTCCACGGAAACTTGATGTTGACCGCCGGTTTGACGACCACTCCCTGCCCCACCCGGGCGCCGAACCATCGCAGCAAAGTTACCTTTAAGGAACTAAGTATATTAAACGGATTTTTGAAGAAAATAATATTCACGCCGTACCAGGCCAGCTGTTTTATCCTGGACGCCCCGATCCCGATCGTCGTCCGGTAAGCCGAATTGTCAACCCGCCGTGTCAAAGTGGTGCTCATGCGAACAATTGAATATATTGACGTTGAAGTTCCGGGTTTTCAATGAAACGACGGGCGTATAGCCAGGCCGACCGGGCCCATTCGTCAAATCGGGTCTGGTCCCAGCCTGCCGTCTCCTCCACCACCGCCGCAAACCGCGCCGGATCGCCCAATGGCAGATCCCAACCCGCTTTTTTAGCTGTTAACCCAAGCCAGGGCGTCTGATCGCTGATCAGCACGGGCCGCCCGGCCAATAACGCTTCGAAGATCGAATGCCCGAAATTCTCACCGGTCGTCGGTAATACAAAAATATGGTGCTGCTGCAACAGCGGCATCAATTCGTCATTCCGCCGGGGCCCGAGGTATTCCACCGAAATATTGGCCGGGAGGCGCGCGATCCGGGTACGGCATGCTTCCCAGTAACCCTTGTCTTCTATCGGCCCGACAACGGTCAGTTCAACCGACGCCCTGACCTGCTCCAGCGCCTGAAGAAAGAATTCCAGGTTCTTAATGGCCACCAGCCGCGCCACAAAAATGAACCGGACGGCCCCGCTTTCCTTTGGCCGGCTCGTAAATTCCGGCTGATTCATGTTGGGCAGATTGTCGGCGATCAGCACGGTACTGCCGGGGAAATAGCGGAGGATCGCGGCCTTCTCCCGCTCATTGGTCGCATGGAACAGGACCCGCCGGTGAAGACCCATCAACCGGAAAAGCCGGAGGAAAGGGGTCTTTTTCCACGTCTTGACCGTCAGCGCGCTGTCATACAGCGCCCCGCGGGGACACACGACGACCTTCCCGTCGATCCGGCCCCGGTATTTGAGCCACAGCGGATAGACGACAAACAACGGAGAAAACAGGTGATTCAGATACACAAAGTCCGGCTGAACCGCGTCGATCTGTCGCCGTAGCGCCGCCCTCGAAATACCGGACTTTCGCAGATAGCAGACACGGATATCCGGATGCAAATGGTTTGTCCACACGCCTGCGGTGATCCCGGGATAGGGCTCGGTCTCGCCGTGGTCGGTATCGGTCGTTAACACATGAATGGAGAACTCCTTTTTCATCGCGAACGCAAAATTGACACAGGATTGTATCGGCCCACCCGCCCTATAACCCGGTGCAAACCAGTCTACCAGTACGAGGATCTTCTTTTTTTCCATAATGCTACAAAAGTCCCGGCCTTTGAAGGGCATCCGTTATCCGCCGGAAAGAGAACGCGGCGATCCGGCGGCGGGACGCTTTTTTCATTCCCGCGACCATTTCCGGATCGTCAAGCAGGTGACTGACCCACTGACCGCAGGTATCCGCCGCGGCAACGGACCATGGGTCGAACCGGAGACCGTTTACCCCTTCCTCGACCAGGTCAACCGCTCCCCCCGCCTTTTCAGATACGAGAATGGCGCAGCCGGAGGCCATGGCTTCATTGACACCTAACCCCCAGGTCTCGCCCGGACCACGGGAAGGTAAAATATAAATATCGCCGAGGCGGTAAACCACCGGCATCTGTTGCTGATTCTGAAACCCGATAAAATGGATCCTCCGGTCCCCGCGGGCTTCCTCGCGCAACCGCGGCTCCAATACGCCCGTTCCGGCAAAAATGATCTTTAACCGGGGGTCGGGAACCTGTTTCGCGATCTCCAGCAGGAAGAGCGGATTTTTCTTTGGCTCGAGCTTTCCCGCAAACAGCAACACGACATCCCGCTCCGCTATCCCAAGCCGCTCCCGCCACTCCGCCGCCTGCCGGCGGTACCGGTCGTCGGGCTCTTCGAACCGCGCATTATCGATGGCGTGCGGCGCGTACACGAGCTGATCCTCCCGGAGACCATGCCGGAGAAAATACTCCCGGTTCCGCTGTCCGACGTATAGCGCATAGTCGATATGTCCATACACCCATTTCAGGAACCATCTCCGTAGCTGTCGCCGGAAGCCGGGCGCCTCGTCCAGCAGCGTGGAGTCGCCCCGGAACAATACCGGGACTTTCCGGTGAAAATGTCTCAGGCACTTGAGATGGCTGTCGAAACTCCAGCCAAATACCAGGACGGCGTCGGGCCGCCACGCCTCGATCTCCGCATGGAGGGTCGGATTGATCAGCCCCTTGAAATGATGCGTTCCCGGATCCTTCGACACGTTCTTTACAAACCGGTATTCATACCCCTCCAGCAACGGAATATCCCATTCGATCTTCTCCCTGAAATCGGGATCGTATTTCGGTCCGGCAGCGGATTGCTCCCAGGTATAGAACACTCCGGGATGGATATCCGTGCCTTCAGCCAGCAATTTGAACCAGGGAGCATTGTATTGGATCGGATGCGAAGTGACAATGGCGAGCCGCTTTCTTATCCCGCTCATACGAAACCGTTTTTTTCCAGCCAGTATTCCAGCACGACAAACAGCCAGACCTCCGACCACCGGACCCGCTGGTCCCCGGCCAAAAAACGTTCCCAGTAGCGCACCAGCATCCCCCCGTTGATAAACGAACGATCCGCCATATTCCGGATATGCTGCCGGCAAAATTCCTTGAGGTCGGTCCTCAGCCAGACCTCCCAGGGAAAAAGAAACCCCTGCTTTTTACGGAATACGATCTCGTCCGGCAGCAACGGCTTTAACGATTCCACCAGCAGGCTCTTGGGATAGCTTGGGTTTTTCAATTCGTCCGGCACCGCCAGTACGAACTCGACGAGGTCCTGGTCAAAAAAAGGTTCGCGGACTTCCAGCGAAACGGCCATGCTCATCTGATCGGTATCTTTTAACAACGTATGCTGGGTATACCCGAGATACTCGGCTACCGAAACCTGGGACAAATAGGGTAGCCCCGCTATCCTGCGCTGACGTGCCTTGAGCTCCGCCCCCACGGCCGTGCTCAACCGCTCCCCCGGGTTTAGCCGGGTCAACCGACCGATCAGCGTGGGCGGTAAGATCTGGCGGAATACGGCGTACGCATCGACGATGGAGGGTGTGGGCTCGCGAAGGAGCTGTCCGATCCGGCCATTCTTTCCCTCCTCGCGGCCACCCGACAACACCGCCGCCGCGATCCCGCGGACCCCGGCAGGCAACCGCCAGACCCAACTGCGCCGCTGAAGGCTGAGGTATTGCGCAAAAAAAGGATAGCCCGCAAAAAGCTCGTCTCCGCCGGCGCCGGACAGCGCCACCCGCATGCCCTTCGCGCTGATCGCCTTGGATACGACATAGGTGTTGATCCCATCCCCGCTGGGTGAATCCATCGCATCCAACGCATTCCCGAGCTCGTCCAGGAACACGGTGGGTTTTAACAACAACCGTACGTGATTCGTCTTGAACTTTCTGGCGACGATTTCCGCAAACTCCGACTCGTCGTACGCTTTTTCATCAAAGGAAATATTGAACGTATTGGCCGGGCTGCTGCTGGCCTCCGCCATCAGCCCGACGACCGCGCTGGAGTCGATACCGCCGGAAAGGAAGGCGCCCACCGGCACATCGCTGACCAGCCGGCGCCGGATGGATTGCAGCATCAGCTCGCGGATGCGGCCCCGCACCTGTTGCCGGTCGCCAAAATCGAAGTCGACGTGATCGTCGGTGACATCCCAGTATGGTTGCTGCTCGATCTTCCCGTCCCGGATCCGCATCCAGCTTCCTGCCTCCAGCTGCCGAACGCCCTTTACTACCGTATAAGGGTAACTGACGGACTGATAGCTGAAATACTCGAGCAGCCCCTTTTCATCGATCTCCCTGGCCACGAGCCCCGTCGACAGGATCGACCGGACCTCGGACGAGAACAGCAAACGGTCTCCGGCCTCGGCCACATACAGCGGCTTGACACCCATTTTATCCCGGCACAGAAAGGCCGCTCTTTCCTGTTTGTCCCAGATCACGAAGGCATACATACCGCGGAAATGCCGCAGACAATCCACGCCCCACCGGATATAGGCCGCCAGCAACACCTCCGTGTCACCGGATGTCCGAAAGGGATAATCGGGCATCATGGCCTTCACCGCCTCATAATTATACATTTCCCCGTTATACACCATGACATACCGGCCGGAAGGGTCATGGAAGGGCTGATTGGACCCGGCGGAAAGATCGATAATGGATAACCGCCGGTGTCCGAGACCGGCACACCCTTCGACAAAAAACCCGTCCGCATCCGGGCCCCGGTGCGCAATGGCATCCGTCATGCGCCTGACCAGGCCGCCGTCGACCGCTCTTCCTTTACAATCGATTATCCCTGCGATACCGCACATATTAGCTGGATGAAATGGTTGAATAGATTGCTTCGTACCGGCCGGCGATCTCCCGCGCACCGAACCGGCGGACATTCACCAAACCGTTATCGACCAACTGTTTCCGGTATTCCGGTTGCCGGATGACCCTTAGCACGCCTTCCCGGATGGAGGCCACGTCATAGGGATTGACCAGGCATGCGGCCCCTCCGGCCACTTCCTTCATCGGGCTCAGATCGCTGGTCACAACCGGCCGGCCGGCCGCCTGCGCTTCCGCCACCGGCAACCCGAACCCTTCATAGGTGGATGGGAAAAGAACGAGGTCCGCGGCCCTATACTGATCCGCGAGCTCCCGGTCGGTCAGGTTAACGCGCAGAACATATTGGATCTTGTATTGCAGCAGCAGCTTCTCCTCTTCCGCCGGAACGTGCCCGACGATGACCAGCCGGCAGGATACCCCTTCCAGCGCGGGGATGACCCGTGCCAGGTTCTTGTTGGGTGTACTGCCAAGGAACAGGATGACCGGGCAGGCTTCGTCAAAGACCGCGGGTTGGTAGCCGATCGCTTCGTTTAACGGATCGGGGATGACGACGATCTTCTCCGGCCGGCAACCGGTAAACCGAACGATATCGCGCTTGGACGCCTCGGAAATCGTCGTGATCGTTTTACAATACCGGACCGGTAAGTCCAGCCAGATCCATTTGAGCAGGCTGCGCCGCAGACCCCGCGGCCGGTTGAGGAATACGCAGTCATGGATGGTTAGGACCGTCTTCCTGCGCGGCAATGCCAGAACGACATAATGAACATCACCGGTCACGTGATAGATATCGGCCTCGAGCCGCCGGACAAAACGAAGATTGTGAAAGATCGCGCGGAATGACGAACTGTAGGATGGCAGGGTGACCCTTTCCTGGGTATACGTAGGGTCGAGGTGTGCGGAGACAGATGCAAAAACCCGTTCGAGACTGAAGAAAAGCGGGTTGGGTTTTCGGAATATCGAACAAAGAACAGGCATACACTATTCAGGCAGCGGGGTGATCGGGATATCCAGTTCCTGCTCGGGAATGATGACGACACCCGGTCGCTTCTTTTCACCCCCAAACCATCGGGGCCACTGGCGATAAAGCAGCCAGATGAACAAGGCCGATTTCAGGATGGAATTGAATATCTGAAGGGTATCGGTCTCCCCGGCATAGGTGGTTTGATAAAACATAACCGGGATCCAGAACAGCAGCAGCGGTATCCTGGCCGAAAGCTTGAAAAGCAGCGAATAGGAAAACCGGATGAACACCGCCAGGAGGATCATGAATACCACCGCGCCGCGGGGGCCAAAACTGGCATAGGCTTCGCCCAGCGGGCCGACATTCGTTGACCATCCGGAGATCGAAAGCCCGGCATAGTATTGCATGTTTATCTTTCCGCCCGCTTCCGGCTTGTCCGGCCAGAATACCCTTGGGACCAGCGAGGAAGCCACGTTAAGAAATAATCGTGACCCGCCGTCGAATGCGATCTTCTCCGGGAAGCGCTGCATGACGAGCGAAATATTATATCCCTGGTTGATCCGCGTATAGATAGGAAAGAAGGCATCGGCCGACATCCAGTTCGGATCGCTGAGCTTATTGGCCATCAGGGAAACGAATAACACCGCCTTGTTCCCTTCATAGTTGCCCCCCCACGTCAATACCCGGTAAGTGGGCTTGATGCTTTGAACGAGGAGAAGGATAAAGACCCCCAGACAGAATAATACCATTTTCTTGAAAAGCGAAGAGCGCTTGCCGAGAAAAAAGAAAGAGAAGAGCGTAAGGCTCATATAGGCCGCCACCGTGAACATGCCATTACTGATGGCCGTCAAAACGATGAATGCGCCGAACCCGTAAAGATAATACCGGCGGAAACGCAGCCCTTTCTGATACCAGACATAAAGGAAGCCGGCAAAACTGCCGAAAAAGAACAGCAGGAAGGCAAACTGAACCGCCTCCGGTAGCATCTTTGCGATCCAGAACATGACCGTACCCCCCATCAGGAGATAAATGCCGAGTTTAGGGCTGCGCTGCAACACCGTTTGTGCCCGGTCGATCGCCCGCTGAAGGAACGGACCGCGGTCATCATATGCGCTTGTACCGACCGGCCAGCAAAGGAACAGGACGAATCCCGCGATCGCGGGCAAGGCGCAACTGAAATAGACATGGTCCGGCACCCGCATATATTTGATAAATATTCGCGCGAGCTTGTTCGCCCGGTTAAATACGGAATACCCGATCAGCGGCATGATAAGACACACAAAACCCATGTGCAGGGCCACGATTTCCCGCAACACGATCCCTTTCCCCAGCCTGTCCAAGACCTGCACGACGAGGCAAACCACGAGACAGACCGCCAGGGTGCTATACCAATCCGTGACCATGGAAAGCAGGAAAATGATCGCATGGATGACGGAGTATGTCGAAATTCTTCTCTTCATGGCACACATTTATCCAACAGGCTGGCCAGCTTGGCGGTCACGCTTCGGGCGGAATATTGTTCGAAAGCGCCGGAATCCACCTGCCGGGGATCAAAATTCCGCAGATATTCCCTAAACCGCTCGAAAATCTCCATAAATTCTTCCCTGATCCGGTGAACTTCCTCCTCGCCGTCGAAATCAAGGACAACGCCGGCGTTGGCGGACCGGATGACGGCCACCGCCGTGCTTTCCCGATGGAGGACCGCCAGTATCGCCTTTCCGGACAGCACCCCCTGGTAGACCTTTGAAGGCGTATAGTGCGCTTCCGTACTGCCAAGGATAAAGACGCCATCCGCCGCTTCGAGGTGCACCAGCACATCCAGATAAGGTATCCGTCGCGGATATTCGAAGATGACCGTGCCCCAGAGGCCGTATTTTTCCGCCAGCGGCCTGATATTATATCCTTCCGGGTCGTCGGTCGACTTGCCTGTGCCGATAAAATGGATCTCCAGATTATCCACCGCATCGCGGTCGCGGCTCATCGCTTCCATTATCGCTTCCAGCGGCGCGTAAGCCTTGGGGAGCATAGCCCCCGCATATATCAGCTGGATCTTGCCGGAGCGCTTGCTGAACAGATACGGACGAAGCCCGAGTTCCGCCACCTTTACATGATCCGATTTTTCGCCGCCATAAGGCATCGCGCCGGCCAGGCACACATCTTTCAAATGCGGATTCCTTTCCAGGACCCCCGTATAATAGCCTTCCGCCACCCCCGTGATCAATACGGCCTTCCTGACCGCGATCGGCTCCAGCAACCCGGACAATTTCATACTGAACCAGTGCCGCGAGAATATCCTGCCGCTCCCCGGAAAACGGTGGACCCAGGGATCGATATAGTCGATCCCATAGGGCACGCCGGTACTGGCATGCAGCCAGCGACCCAGCAACGCGAGATAGAACGATGGGATCGGGATATATAAAAAGTCGATCTTGTTCCGGCGGATCAGCTGCTTCGACTTGCGGTACAGTTGAAAGAACCCGCGTAACCCGATATCTCCGATAAGCCTGGGCTTCGTCACCCGGAACGCGCCGGCCTTCTCGATCCGGAGCCCCGCCGGCAGCAACCGCTCCAAATTAGGGTCCGGTTCCTCCTCATAGTATCGCTCATCGACCGTCAGGACCGTCGGCTCCCACCCGAAAGCAGGCAAGTGCTGCGCAAACAGCCGCGAACGATGCACCGCTGCCAGGTTGGATGGCGGAAAATGGGGGGAAATGATCAGGATCCTCTTTGGATCAGAAGTTGGCATACCAATTCCAGTCTCTTTCGTCAGCGGAAATCTTTTTGAACGCGATCATGCTGGAATTCAGGTGCAGGAGCTTGTCGGACCTTAACAGCTTCGGGTTGTACAATTCCGCCGCGACGCGCTGCCCCGTTATATACTTGAGCCCGGCGAACACCTTCGCGGCAGTATCGAACACCTTCCTTTTCGACGTGATCTCCGTATTGGCTACCTGACCGGCAAACTCGTAACAGGGGTAATTGTAAATATACCGGATCGCTTTGTTGACAGCCGGCATTTGAACGTCATCGATCACGATCACGCCGCCCGGTTCCAGCATTCGGTTCATATAAAAAAAATCGATCAGCGTGTGATCGAACGTATGCCAGCCGTCGATAAAACCGAAATTCACTTTAATACCTTCCTTCACCATCGCCGGCAGCGCAAATTCCGAATAGTCCTCGATGAGGTTGAAATTCCGGAAACCCGCCCGCTGGAGGTTGGTTACTCCGATATTCTTCCACTGGCTCTTCTGGAAGGGGTCTATGATAAAATGAGACGCCGTTGCGACGCCCCCTATGGCATCGGCAATGGCCAGGGAAGAGATCCCCATGGCACAACCGACTTCAACAGCTTTGGATAACCGGTGGTCCTTTATAATGGTCGAAATAAATTCGACCTCGGCTTTGTGCACGGAAGAGTGGAGCGGAATGGTATTGCCATCCGCATCACGCACAAGATTCGAATCGAGTATCTCCGCAATCAGTGGATTCATATCGAGGGTTTACAATTTAAGGACATCTTCTGCAAGAAGCCGAAGTTTTGCCGATTCCCGTTCCCAGTTAAAGCGCCCTTCCGCGGCTCTTCCCGCCGCCTTCTTTCCTGCTGTCAACGCCGGGATATTGCCGATACAGAAACGCATGGCGTCGGCCAGATCTTCCGGATCATCCGACCTGCACATCCGGACGGCATCGGGGAAATGCGTGAAAATATCTTTCTGACCATATGTATCCGTTCCAATGACAAATAACCGCGACATCAGGTAGGAAAAGACCTTATTGGTGACACAGATGTTCCGGTTGGTGGAAATAGCTGTCTCCAGCGCAAGACCGACATCGAATCGATTGCCATCTCGGACCAGCTGCGTCGCCAGGATCGGCTCATGAAAAAATATCCGGTCCCATAGACCGTGATTCCCATACCGTCGCTTCAGCCCATCCTTATACGCTTCGCTGTACAGCTTGCCGCGGAGGTGGATCTCGAAAGGCAACGTGATCCGGCTTGCCGCCTCCAGCAACAGCTCTATTCCCCGGTTGGGGCCTATGACCTGGGAATACCAGTAGAATTTAACGAGGTCCCCGGGCGCTCCCGCCGGAAGATCTTCCAACGGGAAAACATTCAGGATAACCTCCGGCAGCCGGATGCCGTATGTGTCGCGGTAGGCTTCTGCAATTCCTTTGGACGCGGCGGTAAGGTGTTGACACAACGGCAGGTATTTGCCTTCGAGCCAGCCGACTATCTTATTCGTCGCCGCGACCGCATCTTCCATCCCCGTATGAAAGTCCTCCGCATCGAATCCAAAGCGCGCATGGTTGCTTTTGGCCGCGGAATATGCCGGTCCCAGCGCTTCCGCATGATGCGCGATATAGAGATCCGCCCGTTCGGCCCGGGCCAGCCGAAGCAGCCCGTCAAAGGCTTTTTCCGCCGCCCGCTCGGCAATACCCCATTTCAGGCTGGCCTTTGCCAGCAAAAGAAAGAAACGCTGCCTGACCGATAAAAACAACCAGCGGCCGCCCTCTCCCTTGCGGCCTTTGCGGAAATTGACCGTTCGTAATCTCCATTGGCGCCCCCGCATGAGCTCTTCATCAAAAGCCGCCTGCCGCTCGTTATTGCTGATGGTGACGACCGCTACCTCATACCCGGCCTGATACAGCGCGTCGGCTTCCTTTAAAACCCTGGGATTATAACTGATATGCCGGGTAGTGACGATACAGATTTTTTTCATCGGAAGAAGACTAGCCGGTAATAAATCGCTGTACCCGCTCTACCTGGCGGGAATACGTGTTGTCCAACGCGAACCCGATCCGTTTGATCTGGCGCTCCCTTGCGTTGTGGAAAGACAGGTTCTTTATCGTTTGATCGAAAATCTCCGGCAGCCGCTCTTCTTCCCGGCTGTCGCACATGACCAGCAGATCCGTGTCGGCATAGCTGGAGACATGCGTGGCGATCACGACCCGGCCGGTGCTGATATACTCCAGGAGCTTGTGGGCATTGGACGCGCCATTCAATTCCTGCTTGGGCGAATACATAAAAAGAAAGGCGTCCATCTCGAAGAGCCTGGCGGCCAGTTCCTGCTGCGCCACAACGCCATGGAGAAAGACATTCTCCTGCCGCTGCAGGAATCCAATAAAGTCCAGCAGCTCCGGGGGCGCTGAATAGCCGATATCATTGACATTATTGTCTTTCATGCTGTGCGGCCCCCAGAAATGAAATTCGATCTCCGGATGTTTCCCGATTATCTCCGTCGCCACCACCGTATTCATCCCCACCCGGAGCAAATTTCCGGTGTAGCCGACCTTGACCTTGCGCCTCCCGTCGCCCGCAAGATCGCCGCCGGTCCCGAAATCTTCCGTCCGGAGCCGCTGCCGGGACCTATCCGCGAAGTGCGCCCCCAGGCCATGCTGGATAAAAAGTTTTGGCGGCGGAGTATCCTTATAGTGATCCAGGATGACCTGCGAAACGGAAATTAACGCGTCGGCTTTTTCAACAGCCCGGAATATATGATCCCCCCGGTAAAGATCGTACAACAGGACGATCGATTTTTTCGCCCCGAACGGGCGGAGATCGACGTACTGGTTTGCGTTGAAAGACCAAACCTCGTCTATTGCCGAACCCGCAATCGCTTTTATGGCGGAGATATAGCGCCGGTTCAGGCGCCGGTAAAGAAAAAATACCTTGTGCCGGAGGAATAGGGCCCCCTTCACCGCTTTTGTATGAATGATCGTTAGCCTGCCCCCTTCCATCGCTTCCCCGGTAACGGCCAGCTTCCTGCCTGCCAGGGGACGGGTCGGATTGACAAAAAAGACCCTGTTCCCGTTTCTCACCAACTCCAGCGCAAAATGCATTTTGGAGAGCAGCATCTTTCCCCAGGGTTCGGTGGAGAGGATGACGATCGTTCGGGCTACGCCTTTATCCATGAGAGTTCCTTTTTTAGAACACCGCAGACATACTGTATGGCGCTGTCCTGCATTTCAGGATAAAGCGGGAGAGACAGGATACTGTTTTGGCAGGAATATGCTACCGGAAAATGGCCGGGGGTGAAATTCCGATGGCTGTAGCAGGGCAGGAAGGGTAACGCAGTGGGATAATGTATGGCGGTCTCCACTCCGGCATCGCTGAGACTTTTTTGGACCCGGTCGCGATCTGCCGTCCGGATGACGTACAGGTGAAAAACATGCCGGGCATCCCTTCTCGCAGGCGGGGTGGTAAGATCCACATCGCGCAGCAAGGAATCGTATGTCTTTGTGTGGGCGATCCTTGCTTCTGTCCATTTCTCCAGGTAGGGCAACTTGGCAAGCAGGATGGCGGCCTGCAGACCGTCCAGCCTGCTGTTCCGCCCTTCCATGATGTGGTTGTGCTTCCCCTTCTGGCCGTGCTGCGAGATCATCCGGACCTTCTCGGCAATGGCCGGATCATCGGTAGCCATACAACCCGCATCTCCGTAAGCGCCGAGGTTCTTGCCGGGATAGAAGCTGAAGCTGGAGGCATGACCCCAGGTACCCGCCGTCTTTCCGCCTATCCTGGCCCCATGCGCCTGCGCACAATCCTCGATGACGACGAGGCCATGCGCCGTCGCCACTTGCATAATGGCCGGCATATCCGCTGGCTGCCCATAAAGATGGACGGGGATAATGGCCCTGGTGCGGGAACTAACCGCCTTTTCCAGCTGCACCGGGTCGATCGTGAAATAGTCTTCGTCGATATCCGCGAATACCGGCGTCGCCCCAACCGAACTGACCGCTTCGGAAGTCGAGATCCACGAAATAGCCGGGACGATGACCTCATCGCCCTCCCCGATCCCATACGCCTTTAACAGCATCTCGATCGAATCGGTACCGTTGGCGCAGGCTATAACATGGCCGATGCCCAGGTAGCCGGCAAAAGCCGTCTCGAAATCCTTTACGGCCTGGCCGCCGATATAGGCCGAATTTTTGATCGTCGTCGCTATCGCCTGGTCGATCTCTTTTTTTATACTCAGATATTGCGCGTAAAGATCTGCAAATGGCACGTTCATATAAAATATTGGTATTACAGCGTACGAAGCAGCCGGGCGGGGTTGCCCGCATAGATCCCCCGTTTGACGATATCCCTGGTCACCACCGCACCGGCCCCGATCACCGCGCCGTCGCAAATGGAGACGGGCAGGATCGTCGCATTCGACCCGATAGAAACATGATTGCCGATAGCCGTTCGCTTCCACTTCGACACATCACCCCCCGCCGGACCACCGGTCTCGAAAAGGTCATTGATGAACATGACCCCGTGGCCGATAAAACAATCCTCGCCCACACGCACCAGTTCACAGATAAAACAATGCGATTGGACCTTTGTCCTGTTGCCTATGCTGACATTTTTCTGGATCTCCACGAAAGGCCCGATAAAACATCCCTCCCCGATGCTGCACCCGTAAAGATTCACCGGTTCCACCACCTTTACCCCGGGCCCGAAGACGACATCCTTGATTTGGGAATCTAACAGCGTCGGACTGCTCATGATCGGCTTGCTTTATAGATCTTTTCAATGATCTCGACCGTCTTCAACCCTTCAAAGGAACTGGTTGAAATGGCGGCATTGTTTTGCAACACTTCGATGAGGTTGTCATATACCTTGTCGTGGTTGCTCATCGACCCCTGGTAATTGCCATAGTTATTGGCTTTATTTCCCTCCGGGAGCTTGTCGATCGTATACCCTTCGATCTGCTGGTATTCCAGCTCGTTCAGATATTGACCTCCGATCTTGACCGTACCTTTCTCGGCGAAGATGGTCAGCGATCCTTCCATATTCTTGCCATAGCTGTTCACGGTATAGTTGATCGTCCCGATAGCGCCGTTCTGGAATTGCAATATGACTACCCCCGTATCCTCAAATTCGATGATGCCCTGATGCGCATAGTTCCCCATCATGGCTTCGACTGCTTTCACATCCCCGACCATCCAGTAAAGCAGGTCGATAAAATGACTGAACTGGGTGAACAGGGTGCCGCCGTCGAGACGGAGCGTGCCTTTCCAGGAATTGTGATAGTAATCGGGATTCCGGTTCCAGAAACAGCTGAGCTGGATACTATAGATCTTCCCCAGCCTGCCCTCGTCCAGGGCTCGCTTGACCGCTTCCACCGGGGGATTGAACCGGTTCTGCTTGATGGCAAATAACCGCCTGTTCGTTCGCTCGGCCGCCTTGATCATTTCGCCGCAGTCATAGGAAGTCAGCGCCATGGGCTTTTCGCAAAGAACATGATACCCTTCGCCCAACGCCTTGATCGAATGCTCCGCATGCAGCCCGTTCGGCGAGCAAACCGAAATGACATCGATCTCCTTTTGTTCTTTGAGCATATCCTCCAGCGAATAATACGCTTTCGCCCCATACTTGCCCGCCAACGCATCGGCCTTTTCCTTCACTACATCGCAAACCGCCACCAACATACCCTTACTATGGATATGTTCCGCATGCCGCTGGGCGATCCGCCCACAGCCAACGATCCCGAATTTTATTTTCTCCATATAATGTCCACCGGGCTAACGGTCAAATCTTTAACGCCTGTGAAGGGAAACTGATCAAAACCCCCATGCCCTTCTTTTGATATACAAACATACTCCCGGCGGCAACCGCCGACGCGCCGCCCTCACCGACCGCCCGTTTGAAATCATCCATGCCGGCAGCCCCGCCGCAGGCAATAACCGGTATGGTCACGGCCTCGCTTACCATCCGGATCAATTTGGTGTCATACCCTTCCCAGGTCCCGTCCCGGTCGATGGAATTGAGAATGATCTCCCCGGCCCCGGCCTTCTCCATATCCCGGGCATAATCGGCCGGCGCCCGACCGGTGTTCTTCGACCCTCCGCCGACATAAACCCGGTACCCTCCGGTCCAGCCGGCTTTGACATCCATCGAAACCACGGCGCTCTGACTGCCATAAACCTTTGCGATCTCGCCGATGAGCGCCGGGTTCTCCGCAGCCGCCGTGTTAATGATCACCTTTTCAAATCCGGCGTCAAACACCCGGTTCGCATCCTCGAAACTCCGAACCCCGCCGCCATATCCCATCGGCATAAACGCTTCACCCGCGATCTCCGCGATCTTTTTATAGTTGATACCCGCCTTTTCCCGGGTAGCGCCGATGTCAAGCAGGACGATCTCATCCGCCCCTTTTTCATTAAATATCCGCACCGTATTGATGGGATCACCCACATACCGGGGAGACTTGAACCGGACCGTCTTATAAAGGCCGTCATTCAGCAGCAGGAGAGCAGGAATGATTCGTATCCTCTTCATGACAAGGCCGCAAAATTCGCGATTAATTTCATCCCGTACTTATGGCTCTTCTCCGGGTGGAACTGAACGCCATAAATATTTCCCTTTCGAAAGGCGCACGCAAAATCATATCCATAGTCGGCGGTGCCGATAACGTATTCCGGCGAATCGAAACTGAAATGATAGGAATGCGCAAAGTAAAAACGGGGCTCCTCCGGCATCTCCGCCCACAACCCCGACGCCACCCCCGGCTTTAGGTCCGTCCATCCCATATGCGGGACCTTCAGGCCGCTATTCCCGTTGAGCCGGAACCTTACGGTATCCGCATTGACCCAGCCCAATCCCTTTTCACGACCTTCCTCGCTACCCCGGGTCATCATTTGCGCTCCCACACAGATCCCCAGCACGGGAACTCCTCCTTCCAACGCGCGTCGCTCCACCAGCGATCGCAGGCCGCTGTTGGAAAAGTTTTGCATACAGGTATCGAAATGACCTACCCCGGGTATCAGTAGCCGGTCGGCCTGACCGATCAGCGCAGCATCCCCCGTTATAACGGCATCGATACCCAACCTCCGGTGCATGTTGAGGATAGAAGTGAGATTGCCCACACCGTAGTCAATGATGGCTACCATATTGAAATTTTTTACCCTTCCCGGTAAGCGTAAAGGATCTCGCCGAACGTGATCTGCTTGTAGCCGAGCTGTTCAAGAAAACCAACCAGCGCCCACTTGTCAACAACCTCCTCGTGCACCTCGATCGCCAGGATCCGCACATGGGCGAGGATTCGCCGGCAATCCTCGAGGCTGGAGAACAAATACCTTTCCGCCCCTTCGATGTCGATCTTCAGGATATCCACCCTGGGGAAAGACCATTTCGCCATGATCCCTTCAACGGTAATCCCCGATATACTATTGTCCGCCGCCCCGGATTCGCCTGCCTCTGTTACAAAGAAGGATAGCTCCCGCTCCTTGTCTCTGAACCCCGACCGGACCTCGAGCCGGGTCTCCTTGTTCCACAACCCGCCTTTGAAAGCCGTCACGCCATCAAGACCATTGACCCGGATATTCTTTTCAAGCATTTCAAAATTATCCGCCTCCGGCTCGATACTGACGATCCGGGCCTCCGGAAATACGGATCTCATGTATATCGTCGCCGTCCCGATATTGGCCCCGGCATCGATGATATACCGTACATCGAGGTTGAGCTTCCGTTGAAGCTCCGTCAGATACCGGTATTCCCGTTGAAAGAGGATCTCCTTGAAAATAATGATGTCTGTGGACTTCCGGCGAACATAGAAGGATACGGGCCGCGAATAGAGCCCGGAATTCAGATCGATCCGGTTGAGCCGGCCCTCCTTCGTCACGGAGTGCCCGCCCTTCAGCAAAAAGTCGAACGTGGATTTGGCCGCGAGGTTGGCGGCGGACGCCACGCCAACCAATTTCCGGACCGGAATGGCAAAGGCAATACCGAGGGTCTCGCCGATCGAAAAGTTTCGCAGACTTCGCAAATGAAGTAAAATTCTATTCACCGGAAATAGCTAGTTTATTTAATATTTTCTCAAATTCCGCGATATTCACCCGGATGTCCTCATCGATCTTGTTACGGACAAGGTCCGTATCCTCCGGAAGCCGTTCCCCCTCGCCGAAAATATAGCCGTACACAGAACCGGTGGCGTTGGCCAGGATCCAGTAGTATGGGTCGAGATGCTTTGGAGCAAGGATATCCACCACCTTGGTTTCGGGACTGCAAAACGCCAGGTTGGCAAAACCGCTGCCATGGACGCCGACGATACTTTCTGCGGCCGCGAAAACCGCGGCCGTCTCCCGGATAGAATGGTCCTCCGCATAAAAGGGACAAAAATTCAATTTCCCGAGAATACCCAATATCTCCTTTTCATTGATCAGAGTGCGGGTAGGCGCCTTTCTGCGGCTTAGATAAAGCCGCCTGCCGGCCCCCTCATCCCGGCGGCCCGCTCCTTCGCCCCGGCGGCCCGCTCCTTCGCCCCGCCGGCCCGCTCCTTCGCCCCGCCGGCCCGCTCCTTCGCCCCGCCTCCCCGCTCCTTCGCCCAGCCCCGCATCGGAAAGAAAAATATCCCGGAGAAATTCGACCGTCCATCGGCTGATGGTCCCCAGCCGCGCAGGCAGCGAAGTCACGATCAACTCTTCCGCCTGTACATGGAAGTTCCAATGATCATCGCATGGAATGACCTTCGCGGCAGGGACCCCCAATGCATCCAGCCCTTCCTTCTGGAACCTGAGCCCCGAATAGTCGATGATGAAATGATCGATTTCCTTGATGAGACCGGCCTTCTGCAACAGGCCGATCCTGGGCAGCGTATCGTACAGCCAGTGGTGATAATTCTGACTCCCGGCTGCAGCCACTACAGCCACCTTCCCTTCTACCTTCCGGACCTTCGATAATTTTACCTGCCTGAAGATAGAATGCCCTTCATTCAGTATGCCGCCATATTGGCCGAATTCACGGGAGATGTCTCCGATCAGCAAGTCATCCGGGGTGATCACGGCGCCATACCGGCCCCAAACCCGGCCCCCGGCGATCCCGGCTACAAAAGCCTGCGGCTGGGTACGGTTGTACTCATCCGAATACATGCGGTGAACGGTGGCCTCAAGCGTAACAGGAGGCCGTTCTTTTATTTCCTTCTCCGGGTAGACTTCCTCAAAAAAGACCCCCGGGCTGCTCCGGTGAGCATTGGTCCACTCGGCTGTCCTGACCACCGATTTGGGCGTACCGATATATTTGGAGCTGATCCCAAGGCGGTTTACCGTCCGGATCAGCGTATGCCTCGTCAACTCTTTTAATGATTGCGCATCCATAGCACCATGTTAATTCGACACCCGTTTCGTTAATTCGAAACCCGCTTCATGATCGGCTTTATCAACCGGAGCATCCAATACCGGTCGTAGACGGATGTCTCCACCGGAAAGTCGCTATGCTTTCTGATCGGGAGCCGCATGATCTCATCGAATTCCGCCTGCGAAAGCCCGAACTTCTTTAACACAAAATTGAGGTCCTGCCTCAACTCTTCCCCGGTATACAGGGGCTTCTTAAGCTCTTCCAGCGCCGCCTCGCGCGTAAGCTGACCCGAACAGATCAGGTTCGACAAATGCGGCTTCCGTTTATCGATCCCGAACTTCTCCGGTAGGATATAGGCCTGATAAAATTTTGTAAAGCTGGACTCATAATGCTTGCCGCCATAGTCCCTCCATCCCAGCTCGCGGCCGATCGTCTTCTTGACCTCTTCCTTGTTATAAGGCATATAATTCAAAAAGCTGACCCAGCCGCTCTTGAGGATGGAACTGGAATATTTTTTCAGCAGGGAGTCGAACAAGGGATAGGTCTTTAAGGGTACTTTCCCATAGGCCTCATGGATCGCCCGGAGGTTGATATGGTCATTTTTGTTATAGATCCAGGTCGGCGGCATAATATATTCGGTAGCCACATTGGAGCCGCCAAGGACGTATTTTATTTTGTGCTTTTTCGCAAGCCTGAAAAGCGTGGCGGTGATCGCATGGTCGGTCACCACTTCGATGTCTACGACCGACGCCCGCAAATAAGCGAGCTGGAAGTCCTTGAATTCCTCCCAGTCGACCACCAGCGTATAAAGATCCAGATCGAGCTTGCTGACGATGTTTTCAATATTCATCACCGCCAACTCCGAATTCCACCCGTTGTCGAAATGGACCGCCAGCGGCCGTAGACCCAGCCGTTTAGCCTGGTAGGCAACATAACTGCTGTCGACACCGCCACTGAGACCCATGATGGAATCATAAGGTTTCCCCTTCCCGTCCTGCTTTATCCTGTCGGTAAGCTCCCGCAGTCGCCGCTCGCCTTCCTGACCCGTAAAAACCAGCTCTTTCTCGGCAGCCTTGAATGCATGATAATAATTACAGACCCCCATTTCGTCGAATCGAATGCCGGGATCCGCAATCGTATCCATGACAGTCATCGTACATTGCTGGTATGTACCCGCCGGGTTCCTAGACATTAAGCCGCTTTTTTCTGAATCGCTCGAATTTATGAGCGGGGATATATCCGTTGTACTCATATTTATTCCGGTAACGGATAAATTTTCCCTTGATAGATTCGCTCTGACTGTAATCCGCGGTCAGAACGGCCGGGTTTCCCGAAATAACGCAATACCCCGAAGGAAAGCTTTTTGTCACCACCGACCCGGCGGCAACCGTCGTAAAATCTCCCAGCACCACCCCGGGATGAATGATCGAACCCATCCCGATCCGGCAATACTTACCGATCCTCACCTCATCTTTCACATGCTTCCGGATATCCAGCATAAAGTGATTGGAGCTGATGATCCCGACATTGGGCGCGATCTGCGTATAATCGTCGATAATGACCTTCCCCACTGCCTGAATATAACAGCCCGGGGAGATCCCCGGCGCAGCATCGATGCCGACATATACATTATATGGAAAACGTACCGTCGAAGTAAAGTGCACCGGCCAGTAGCAGTGCCGGTTAAACCCCAACAGCTTTTGAAAGAACCAGGTACCGAACGTGACAGGACTTTCATTGCCCCGCGTATAATAAATGGGCCGGAGAAAAGGAAGACATTTGGCCGTCCAAAGGAATACCGGCCCGCGGAAAATAAAACGATATATATTGCCAAAAAAACGCTTCATCAACTGAATTGTCCGCGTTGTACGACAATACCGCAAAGCTCCCCGACATTTTGCGCGTTCATGATCTCATCGAGCGTAAACTTGAATTTGAATCGCTGCTCGATCGCGTCTATTAAAAATAAATTGGTCATGGAATCCCAGCCTGCAACATCCCGCGCGGTGGTATTCCGGTTAACTTCAAGCTGCGGATTGCCAAACACCTCGCGGCAAATCTTGCTTACGTCCGATAAAACTTCGTCTGGTCCCATAGTTAAAGTTATGGCATGGAATAATAAAGGAGCAGTTTTCCCGTGCTCGTAAACCCCAGTCTCTTATAAAAATGTAGTCCGGCCTTCGTCGAATGCAGCACGACAGACCCGTATCCCCGGGCTGCCGCCGCCGACCTTGCATGCTCCATCAGCCGTCCGCCAAATCCTTTTCCCTGAAATCCGGGTAAGGTCGCGACCATATACAAACCCGCATTTTCCCCAAAATACACAAGACACGCCGCGACCGCTTCCCCATCCGAATAAGCGGTCATCAGGCTGAACCGCGTTCTGACCGACGCTTGCCGGAACAGCAGGGGATCCAACGGCATATTCCTGAACAAGACACCCGACACGATCGAAGCCCACCGGTCCCATTCCCGCGGATCATCGGCATCGATCGTCCGGCACGACAACAAATCCCGCTGCCCCGCCACCACCGGCTGTATCACCTCCCGCTGCCCCGCAACCTCCGGTTGCCCGGCCGGCAAGTACATATTGACCCACTCCGTAGCGCCAATAAAACGTTCCGCCGCCAACAACCCCTCCACTTCACCCGTCATCCCCGTCCCATCGAACAGAACGAGCCGGGGACAATCCCCCGCCGCCATCGATTCTTTTAACAACCGGATCTCTTCCCGCCCCGCAGGCCCGCTTCGGCCCGGCCGATAAGCCATATTGGGCCACGCAAAACCTTCATGGCTGACATACTCAAAACCGCCCGCTCTCCCCGAAGCGACCAGTCCCGTTTCCGCCAGTCCGCCATACAAGCTGTAAAGATTTTCCGCTATTCCTTCATTCGGGATCATATCGCCCGCTGCAGATAGAAGTTGACCAATTGCACCCTGTCGATCTTGCCGCTATTATTATAAGGCAAATGGTCAATGACCTGGATCGTCGAAGGGATCATATAGTAGGGGAGCTTCTTTTCCAATTCACCCCTTGCGGATTCGACCTCTCCCGGAAAACGCTCCAGGAAAAGCCCTATCTGCGAAACCCCAAGCGCGTTCTTATAAACTACCGCAGCCGTATTGAGCGAAAAGAGCTCCCTTGCGGCCACTTCGATCTCACTGAGTTCGATCCGGAAGCCTTGAATTTTTACCTGGTGATCGCCACGGCCGCAATAAAAAATATCCCCGTCCTCATCAACGTAGCAAACATCGCCCGTATTGTAATACCGGTTTCCGCCCTTTGAAATAAACGCCGTCCGGTTCCTTTCCTCATTGTTGATATAGCCGGGCGTTATCTGGTCGCCGGCGACAAGCATCTCGCCCTTCTCTCCCCTCGCTACCTCATTCCCGAATTCATCCACGATCAGCACATCTGCATTTTTGAACGGCTTGCCGATAATGAGCATATCGTTATATGACTTGGGGTGAGCGCCGTCGAAAAAATAGCCGACGCACCAGATCGTTGCTTCCGTCGGTCCATACAGGTTGACCAGTTGCCCGCCGGGCAGACATCGGCTCCATTCCTGCACCACGTTCAGATTGGACGCCTCTGCCGTCAGAACGCAATACTTCAAAAAGGGAAGACTGATCTCGTGGAAATAAGGTTTGAGATAATTGATGATGGACGGGACGATAGACGCAAAGGTGATCTGGTATTTTTGAATCAGCTTATATACATTCATGTACTTTATCCCCTCTGCCGGGACAGTATACGTACAGGCCCCCAACAATAAAGGGACCAAATACGAAGCCACCGAAACGTCAAAGGTCAGATCGAACATCTGCAGGAACCGGTCGGAGGCATCACACCGGAAACCCAATGCACGATAAGAGTCGAGAAAGGCCCTTACATTCTTATACGTGATCGGTACCCCCTTGGGCACGCCGGTACTCCCGGAAGTAAAAAGGATATACAGCAGTTGATCGTCGGCGGGCAAATGCACCGGCAAGTCCGCCGCTTCAGACCCGGATCCTTCCGTCCCCGCGCCGTTGTGAAGCACCAGGTCGACCCTGGCCTCTGCCATGATCGTCCGCGTTCTCTCTTCCGGATTCTTGGGATGCAACGGCACGTAAGCATAGCCGGAGAACCAGCAGGCGAAAATAGAAGCATAGGTCTCGATCGTATTCGTAGTGACAATGCCTACCCGTCCCGTCCGGCTGCCCCCATCCTTCGCCATTTTCGACCGGATTCGCCGGACCATCCCGGCCAGTTGCCCATAAGTGTAATAGACATCATCGATGCAAAACGCATTTCGGCCGGAGTGGGCGTCAAATGAAGCGATAAGTTCACTGAACATTCAGCATTGATTTATTTCCCGATATAATAGGAAAGGGCTTTTGAATTGGCCGCCACATAGGCAAAGCGTAATCGAAAGGCATGAGCCAGGATCGTCCGGATAAGATCCCGCTTTCTCTTCCTGATCAGCTTTCTGGCCGTCTCGGCCGGCAAAGGGCATTCCGGATGCGTCAGATACCGGTGCCGGATGCCTTCGTAGGCGGCAAGGAACTGGCGGTGAGAATTCATCTCCTGCTCCCCATGTTCCCGGTACCAAACGATCCCGTCCGGCATCAACAATACCGGGAAATGCAAGGCCATCCGATGCCACATTTCAAAATCCCCGGCCATCCGGATCCCTGAAAATCCGCCCGCCGCTTCGAAGGCATCCTTCCGGATAATAGCCGATAAAGGCGCCTTATTAAAGATCTCATAGCCGCCATAGTGATATTCATAGGCCTGTCTGCCGGTCAACAGGAAGGGATATGGTCTTGCGGTTATCTGGATCAGCGAGCAAAGCCCCCAGCCCGCTTCCGGATTTTCTTCCATCATCTTCACCAATAGTTCCAGACCCCAGGGATAGAGATAATCATCCGCATCCACGTATTTCAAATACTTTCCGCGGGCATACCCTGCGGCCTTGTTCCTGTTAGGATAGTCGCCTAAATTGGTTTCGTTCCGGAATACCCGGATCCTGCCGTCCTTTTCCGCATAGCTTCTGGCGATCCCGATCGTCCCATCCTTCGAAACGTCGTCCACGATGATCAGCTCCCAATTCCCGTAGGTTGAAGCAATAACGCTCTCGATGGCAAAACCGAGATATTTCTCCCGGTTATAGGCTGTCATCAGGACGCTGACCATTGGCATCATGCTCATAATACGCTGGAGGGTTTGACGGCCTGAGGCGGAATACCGCAAATGTCAGCATGAACCCGGTCAAGCTCTTTTGCCCCCGCACCCAGTGCCCGGTTAAAAATCGTTACGGATCGGTTGATCGCCCTGGACCAACGGTAATTATATAACAACCACTTGTATCTATCCTTCAGCCCGATACCCTTCGCCTTCATCAACAGCCGGACCGTCCGCAGGATCGGGATGAGCCCGGTTGCCGCCGGCGACGGTCGCAGCCCGAAGATCTGGTAGAAATGATACGATACCGTAAACGATCGCCGGAACGCAAAATCCGGTGTTTCAAAATGGTAATGCAACACCCTGGCCGCCGTATGATAAACAATAGTGTAGCCCGACAACAACGCATCTTTGGCCCACAACGCATCCTCGGCAAAAGCAACGGCCCTGAACGGCACCCGGAGGAGTACCTCCCGTCTATACATCGCATTGACGTTGTCCCAGCGGCAGACCCACCGCTTTTCCTCCGGCGACAACCGGTCAAATTCGGCTGGGTCGGCAAAATGATACCGGTCTACCGTCGGGGGCGAGACAGGTCTGAACCATACCGCCGGATTCTTGTCCGGATCATGCGGTACGATCTGCTGACCGCAAACGCCGGCTACATCGGGAGCATCGAACCCATCCAGCAGCTTTTGCAGCCATCGGTCGTCGGCGGCTTTCGCATCCTGCACCGTCATGACCACATATTCACCCTTCGCCAGCATCACCCCCAGGTTGCGGGTCGATCCGTGATTGAATTCCGCCGGCGCTATCTGCACCAGCCGCACCGGGAACCGGCTGACGATCTCCAGCGTCCTGTCGGTGCTGCCCGAGTCGATAACGATCACCTCGGCGCGATCGATCAATGTCTGTTTCATCAGCCCGCCAAGAACTTCTTCCAGCCAATAGTCCCCATCCTTTACCGGTATCACGACCGAGATCAGGATATCATTTGAAATAGGTCCTGCCATATTGCATCAATGATCGAACGGTTTCCCTTTTTAAGGGATCATGCGAAGCGGTCTTGAGCCAATACTTCAGCCAAAGCCGCAGGTCATGGTACCGGTTGTAAGTCATGATCCGGAGAAAATTCCTCGCCGCACTCAACTCTAACCCTTCCATCTCCCGCGCCGGGATATCGCCCACACGCCCCGGCAACACCTTTCGCCATTTCTTGTGAAAGACCGCCGCGCCGCGGATCCAATTCGTATCCATGTTCCCGGCTGAAAAATGTTCGATCAGGATCTCCTGGCTCACAAAATTCCGAAACCCGCCGGCATGAACCGAAAAAGAGAAATCCAGGTCATAAAAATGAAACCCCTTGTATCGCTGACCGTCGAATGGGGTCCGCAGCCAGACGTCCCTCCTGCAACACAACCATACCCCGTCCAGCACGACGACCTCATCCCACGGTCCGCTTCCCGCGGTGGCCCGTTGCCGCTTTACTCCGGTGCTGAAATGTTGCAGGATATTCAACCGATGATAGGCGGTTCGATCCTCCGTATCCGAGATCCACCAGGGAGAAGGGGAAGCCGGCTTATATACGGCGCCTGCTACGCCAATGACCCCGACTTCATTATCCCGGAGCTTGCCCGCCACGATCTCTCCCCAGCCCCTGGTATGAAAGAGAATATCTTCATGCATGAAACAAAGCAGATCGTATTTGGCCACCGAGGCCCCGTAATTGTAGGCTTCGAAAATGGTATACCGCCCCGTGCTGTTATCCACGCAGATCACTTCATAGGGGACGCCGGCGGTGTCGGAAATGTTTTCAAGCAGCGCTTCGCTCAACGTAGGATTCACGGAACAAACAACGATGGAGATCATCCGTTCTCTCTGTCTTGGTGAATAGTCGTTTTTACCCACCCGGCGAGGCGCCGGATGCTAAGGGCGACGGCCCTGATCGGCTTTTTGTTGAACTCCCGGATATATTTTTCCTGCTTCCCCCGGAAATGGGGATCGGCTCTTTGCAACGCCGAAAGCCCATCCTGCTCGTTATAGACGGCGACGATCTTCTCCAGGTATTTTATCCGGAGCCCCTTATCCAGAAAGCACCGGATATTGAAGTCCCGGTCGGCATAGACCCGGCATTCGATATCATATAAGCCGACCCGCTCGAAAACAGATCTCCGGTAGAAGACCGCCTGATGACAGATATTGCTTTCGAACAATATCCGCCGCAGATCATACCGCCCGTCATACACGCGCTTGCTGTACTTGAACTCCACATCGCCGTACAGGATGTCCTGGCCCGCATCCTGACCGCCCCCGAAGATCCCGGCCAGCACCAGGGGATCGTATAAGCGATCGTCGGCCCCCAGAAAATACACCCACTCCCCCGTTGCCATGCCGACACCCTTGTTCATGGCATCATATACCCCCCGGTCCCGCTCACTCACCCACCGGATACAAGCATGCTCCGCAGCATATCTCCCGGCTATTTCCACCGTCCCGTCCGCAGAGGCCCCATCCACAATGATGACCTCTTTGTTTTCGTATTCCTGGGCTAACACCCCGTCAAGACATTCGGCAAGCAGTTGTCCGGCGTTATAACAGGGAATAATGATCGAAACCCGCGGCGAAGCCATATCTAAAGATACCAAAACTCGTTTTTCACCATAATGGCGTTGAGATTGGTGTTCGCATATTCGTAGTACCCCTTTGCAACGAGGAAATCGATCAGCTCCGACCTTCGCGCACCTGCTCCGACGGGCGAATACTCGGCCGCCTCGACGCAGATCACTTTGGGATACTGTTCGCTGAAATCGATCGACTGAAGGATCTTGAAATCCAAACCTTCTACGTCGATCGTCAGGAGGTCCGGGAAGATCCCGCCGTTATATTTGTCCAAAACCGATTTTACCGTCATCAACTCGATCTTTTTCACCCCCGCGGGCTTGTGGCCCTCCCGGATCATCGACTCGCTTTCTTCCCTGGAAAAAGTACTCAGGGTGCTGTCCGCCATAATATAAAAATCCAGCACGCCTGCCTGGTCGCTGATGCCGATATTGAGGTTGATATCTTCCTTCCTCTTCTTTTTGAATTTCCCGATCAGCCGCGGGTTCGCCTCGATATTGATCCCCCGGCACCCTCTCAGGTAAAAGATCGCCGTATTGTTGAGATAGAACGGGTCATGGGCGCCGATATCAAGATAGGTGGGCATCCTGACCCCTCTCAATTCAAAAATATAATCGATCAGCAGATCCTCGCCGCATTGGGAAAAAGACAGCTTATAGACCTTCTTATTACTGCCGGTTATCTTCTTTAACCGAAAGCTTACCTTGTTCGCAATCGTTTTGATCATTCGGATAGTTCGTGATTTAAGGCCTCGCTTGTCCACGCCACGTCGGGCATTAGCACCCCCGGCCGCTCGTCGGCGTAGATCCGGTTGACGCCATCGATATTATTGATATTGATCTGGACCTTTATCAGGTCATAGATGATCCAACGGATGTTGTGGATCCCGATCGCCAGGTTGATAAGATAGGAACCCTGCTTGAGCAGGTTGCCTTCGATGACGACCTCTGAATAGTATTTGCCGGGATGGACCGTTTCGATTTGCTCGAAGGCGTCGTCATGAAACGTCCGGAAAAGGACGATGTCGTTTGATTTTTCGATCAGGTCAAACCCTACCCGTAGCCCGCTGACCGGCTTCTTCACCAGGTAAGTGAACCGTATCTTGATGGGTTTATTGCTCACCAGCTCGAACCCGTCGGACCCCTCCTGCTCTATGGTAAAATCCAGGAGATCGAAGGCATCATCCGGCTTTCTCTTGCTGATGCTTTGCAGGATCTGCTCCCTGCTCACCAGGCTGTCCAGCGTGGTCAGATAGTAGTTGAGCCCCTCCTTCACATTGCCGTTGTAAGCGATCTCCCCGTTCTTCAGCAGGATCAATTTTTTGCACAGGGTACTCACCGCCTGCATATTATGGCTGACAAAGAGGATCGTCCGGCCTTCTCCCCGGCTCACTTCCCCCATTTTACCCAGACACTTCTTCTGGAATTCGGCATCCCCTACCGCCAGCACCTCGTCGACGATCAGGATCTCGCTTTCCAGGTGCGCCGCGACGGCAAAGGCAAGCCGCACATACATTCCGCTGCTGTATCGTTTGACCGGGGTGTCGATATACCGTTCAACGCCGCTGAAATCGATGATCTGATCCAGCTTCTTATCTATCTCCGCCTTCCGCATGCCCAGGATCGCCCCGTTGAGATAGATATTTTCCTTACCCGTTAATTCCGGATGGAACCCGGTCCCTACTTCCAGCAGGCTGGCAATGCGGCCCCTCGCCTTTATGATCCCGGACGTTGGACTCGTGACCCTGCTTAGGATCTTCAGCAACGTGCTCTTCCCCGCCCCATTCCTGCCGATGATACCGACCGCTTCACCCTGCCCGACCTCGAAGTCGATATCCTTCAGACTCCACACGACATGGCTGGTCCCTTTTACCGTCCTGTCATTGGTCTCCCCGACCTTTAAGAACGGGTCTTCCTTTCCCCTTACCTTCGCCAGCCACCGTTCGATATCCCTCGAGACGGTCCCGGTCCCTAATTCCCCGAGCTGGTATGCTTTTGATAGCTTTTCTACTTTGATCGCGACAGGCATAGGAATTTATATCGTATCGACGAAGCTTCGCTCCACCTTATTGAAGATCAGAAATCCAAAAAACAATATGGACGCCGTTATCCCGGCGGCATAGCCCAGCAATCCCCACGAAAAGGTCCCCTGGCCAAGGAACCCGATGCGGAAAGTCTCGATGAGCGGCGTCATCGGATTGTATTTGATCAGCCAGCTGTTGTGCCGGAATCTGGTCTCGACGGACGAAAGGGGATAGATGACGGTCGTGCCGTACATCAGCAGTTGAACGCCGAATACGACCAGGAACTGGAGGTCCCTGTACCGCGTAGTCATGGCCGAGACGATCATTCCGAGACCCAGCCCGAGAAAGGCCATGAGCAAAACGATAAATGGGAAGAGCAGGATGTAGGAAGTGAAGTGGATGGGTTGTTCGGGGTTTGCTTTGATCAAGCCAAACCAGGCCATCATGACCAGGAACAGGATCAGCTGCACCGCAAAGCGGATAAGGTTGGAAAGGACCACGCTCAGCGGCATGATCGCGCGCGGGAAATAGACCTTCCCGAGAATGTTGACATTATCCTTGAATATCGTGGACGTCTTGGTGATACAATCCGAGAAATAGTTCCAGGCGGTAACACCGGCCACATAAAAGAGCGGCGCGGGCAAGTGATCCGTAGGGATATTCGCGACACCGCTAAAGACAAAAGTATAGATAAGGGCCGTGAAGAGCGGTTGGATGAAGAACCACAGCGGCCCGAGGATCGTTTGTTTGTAGAAGGACACAAAATCCCGCCGGACAAAAAGCCAGAGCAGGTCCCTATACCGCCAGATGTCCCGGAGGTCGAGCTGAAAAAACGATTGCCGTGACTTAATTATAAGATCCCAGACCTCAGGTCCTTCCACTGCCGCTCTGTCCATAGATGAAATTGGATTTTATCGAAATGTCCGCTTTGCCCAGCTTCTTAGCTTCCCGGAAAACCATCTGTTCTGCCGCCCTCCCTCCGCCTCGAAATAATCGGACTGCTTGCCGTATCCGTAACCGCCATAATAACCATACCCGCCGCCGTAATAACCGCCGTAGAACCCTTCCGTCTGCACATCGTTGATGAGCACACAAAGCCCCGGCATTTTTTTGTTGATATACAGGTCTTCCACCAATCCAAGCTGTTTTCTGAAGGTATAGCCCTGCCGCGTAATATACAATGTGCAGTTTGCGAACCGGTTTAAGGCGATCGCATCGCTGACCAGCCCGATCGGCGCCGTGTCCATGATCACGACGTCGAAATGCTCCATCACCTCTTTCATGAGCTCGTCCAGCCTCGTATCCAGCAGGATCTCCGATGGATTGGGCGGGATCGGGCCGCAGGGGATGACATAGAGGTCGTCCACCCCGTTGACTTTGATCAGCAGCTCATTGAAGCTGGCCTTGCCGATGATATAGTTGGTGATGCCCATCTTTCGCTTCAGCTCGAGACCGGCAAGGATCTTTGGCTTGCGGATATCGAATTCCATGATCACCGTCTTCTTGCCGGACAACGCCATCACCGCGCCCATATTTGTGCTGACAAAGGACTTTCCTTCCCCGCTGAAAGAAGAGGTAACCAGGATCACCGGTTTGTCCACCTTGTTGATCATATACTGCAGGTTGGTCCGGATGATCCGGAATTGCTCGGAGATCAGCCGGCGGCTGTTTTGGGTGACGACCAGCGCCTGTTCCGTCTCCGAATGCCCTATTTCGCCGAGGATCGGCGCCGATGTGTATTTTTCGACATCCGGCTTGCCGTTGATCTTATCCTGCAGCAGCTCGCGCAGGACCACGAAACCCGTCGGGAGCAGCAGGCCGAGCAAAAAATACATGGTATAGATGTTTTTCCTGTCCGGGCTCACCGGCTCCGAACGGGCCATCGCAGGCTCCACCACCCTTGAATTGGAAATAGTCGACGCGGAAGACATCGAGATCTCGAGCTTCTTCTGTAAAAGCAGGGACAGCAGGTCCTCCAGTATCTTTTGCCGCCGCTCGATATTGAGCAAGCCGAGCGACTTCCCCGGCAACGTGGTCACATGCGCATTAATGCCGTTTTCAACGTCATCCAGCTTCTGCGAAGCGATCGTATAGGCTGTCCTTACATTCAAAAGCGCCTGATAGATCTCCCTCCGGAGCTTATCTATGGTCTCGTCTATGCTGACGATAAGCGGATTGGTCTCCGGCGTGGTCTTTATATTTTTTTCCCGCTCGAGCGTCAGGCGGTTATACTCGAACACCATTTGGGTCAATGCAGGCTCCTCGATGCCCAGGTTGGTCGGGACCAGCTCATGGATGTTCTTTTTGTCGGACATATACCCCAGCAAATGGTTCACGATGTCGATCTTCACCTCCTGATCGGCCTTTAGCTTCGCCGCATCACCCATCTTGTCGAGATAGGCCTTGGATTGGTTGTCGATATCGAAAACCTTATTATCCACCATAAAGTTAGCCAGGGCACCCTGCACGCCCTTGATGGTGTCGTTAAGCTCGAATATCCGGTCGTTGATGAACCGGAGCGTATTGCCGGCAATCCTGTTCTTGTCTTCGACCATGAGCGTATCATACACCCCCATAAGCGTATTGAGTACATCCTTGCCAAGCGGCGGGTTTTCCCCAACGAAGGTCAGCGTCAGGATGGTCGACTGTTCGTTGGTCTGTACCACCTTCAGGCTCCCTTGCAGCCATAAGGCGGCATCCGCCACGGGCGACCACCCGATCTCGAACGTCCGGCTGGCAAAAGAAAAAATATTTACCTCCGGATGCCGGATCAGCTGAACCCGCGCATCGCCCACATGAAGCGTATCGCCAAAATGAAAAACGGTCTTCCCCTCGTCAACCGTATAACGGTCAGCGCTAAGCAGGATGATCCGGAAGCCAAGCCCTTTGGTGGAATCATCCTTGCTGATGATATTCAGGGTGAATGGGAAGGTGGGATAGATCAGGCTGCCCCGGACGTTGCCCCGGCTGTAATAGGTAGTCTGCAATCCAAGGTCCTTGGCCACCCGCTGCAACACCGGAGTGGATTGGAGTAGCTGGATCTCGTTGCTTAGATTGAGCACGTCCCGCGTCAGAAAAAGCGCTTCGAACTGCTCGTCCTTGGCGCCCCCGCCGGACGAACCGCCTGCCATGCCCGATCCGTTCTGGATGAGGAGCGAAGATTGTACCTTGAAAATTTGCGTGGTGTACCTGACTTTTACATAGGCGATCGCCAGGCATAAGGCGACGGTGACGAGCAACAGCGGTACATAATGCAGGTATTTGAAGATAAAATCTTTGGGTCCGGCAACCCAGGGGTTGTTGGTCTTCACGTATACCGACATCTTGCCTACTCCGTTCGAATTCTCATTCATGGATATTGTCCGTATTACTTCTTTAAAAGAGTCAGGATGATGGCTATAGTGGAAATAACAGTGGCTGCAATAGTGACGGTGCGGATAGTGGACTGATCGTTGGCCTCCAGTTTTTTCTTCGTTGCTTCAATATAAACGACATCATTCTGCTGCAGATAGAAAAAGGGAGAACTCATGATCTGCGGCTTGGTCAGATCGAGGCGCGCCCACGCGCGCTTTCCTTCGTTCTCCCGGATGACCAGCACATTGTCCCTGCGCCCATACAACGTCAGATCGCCGGCAAGCCCTATTGCCTCCAGCATGCTGATGTGCTCCCCGGGAATGCTGAAGATCCCCGGATGCTGGACCTCCCCCAGCATGGTGAAACGATAATTCAGGAACCGGATCGTGTAATACGGATTATTCAGATAGGTGTCTTTTAGCCTGGAATCCAGCGTATCCTTTAGCTGCGCCTTGGTCAGGCCCTCCACATGCAAGATCCCCAAACCCTGGAACTGAATGTTTCCGTCTTCATCGACCTGGTAGCCGGGCGTAGTCGGATTTCCTGCACCCAACGCACCGGCGTTGGAGCCCGTCCCGCCGCCTCCTCCGGCCCCCCCGGCCCCGCCGCTGCCCGATGCTCCGGTATTCGTGCCGATCGTTATCACGGATTGATTGAAAAGCGCCGTCGCCTCCGGATTGTCGCTATAGACAATAATGCTCAACAGATCGCCCGGACGGATCACGGCTTCCGGGATCTTGATCTGGCTCAGCGCCGCCGTATCAAAGGACCCCTGCATATACGTCGTTTGCCGGGTACTAAAGCAGGAGGGAAGCAGAAAAGACAACACAACCACCGCGATCACGCATCCGCGCAAATGATTACTCATAATAGGAAACCGTATGATAAAATAATTGTTTTGTAAAGCTAATGTTTTTCAATAACCTCAACATTCGATTTGGCGACAACCGCCACCAGGGCATAGCCGATGCTTTCGATCAGCACCCGGACCTTGTTGTTGACTACCCGGACGACCTTTCCCTCCTTGTCCATAAACGCTCCCTTTCGGATGACAACCGTCGCATCCCGCTGGATGTCGACCGGCTCGCTCCACACTTCTTTATAGTCGTTCAGGAACTTTCGGATGACCTCTATCTCCTTATTCTTCACAATGGCGGGCTTACCCAACCAGTACACGAAATTGACCACCCCCGGGATCGTCCGTACCGGGACAAAGTCGGCTTCCGTCACCTTTACAAAAACGTACGATTTGAATAAGGGATCCTCCACCCATTTTATCCGGTCGCTCCACCTTTTCCGGACCCTGTTCAACGGGCAATACGCCTCGATACCTCTTTCGGTCATAAAAGCATAAACCTTCTTTTCCCATCGGGGCTTTGTATACACCACATACCAGTTCTTCTTGCTGTCGGCCATAGCTTCGCCTCCTCAGTCACATTTATGAAATATAACTGATTGATTTTCAACTTATTTTTACATGGGGACCGGATGATGGAAAAGCGAAAAGGGTATAATGAACAGCTTACGCATGCTCGCTATACCCTATTCAAATACTTTTAGTACAATAAGATTCCAGCGTATTCTTCACAGGAATGTATCATTTTAAAGAGTATCGCAACACGCACACAAACTGACGGCGACCCGGATTTATTGTATCGCCGACACGACAAATTCTTTCCAAAAGAACCGGCATCAAATCGATGCAAATATAGGAGATTTTAATATTTAATAACCTTTAATGATAGATTGAAAAACAAAGCTTTAATCCCTTTGTCCGGACCCGTTGGCCGAACTTTCCGGAAAGTCACTTTTACCTTTGCCCAATAAGCGCTAAATTTCGTCGTTTCAAAGGTGACCGTAAGGGCTCAATCAAAAATCCGATCTCATGTCGTTTGGTTATCAGATCGCTAATTCATTCAGGAATACCCGGCTGCATTTTCTCCTCTGTCAATTCATAGAAAAATTCGAAATGGAAGGTTTTACCGTATCGCATTCCATGAGCGGCGAAGACCTTTTCCTCAAACAGATCTTCGGCAAGAATCAACGGACCGGGTTCTATGTTGACATCGGCTGCAATAACCCGATCCAGAAATCCAACACCTCCAAACTCTATATAAAAGGCTGGAACGGGATCTGCGTCGATGGCAACGCCACCCTGGTAAAGAAATTCAGGAAGATCCGCAAAAGGGATATCACCCTTCATGCTATCGTCTCGGATCAAAAAAAGGAAATGACCTTTTATCAGGATCGGAAAGCACACGAATACTCTTCCGTCGACCCCGAACTGGGCGCCCGCCTGCGATCTACCAGCAACGACCTGGTCGAAATGCGGATGATATCGACTACCCTGGAAGAAATATTCGACCGGTACCTCGATAACCGAAAAATAGATCTGCTTTGCGTCGACGTGGAGCATCACGACCTCCAGGTGCTCAAGGGGAATAACTTTGATAAGTATCGGCCCAGGATCATTTGCGTTGAATTTGACGGATCGCTGGGTCAGTTGGCAGATTCAGCACTCAACATTTTTTTAACCGGGGTCAATTATGAAGTACTGGCTTTTTGCTCTCCGAACGCTTACTATATCGATAAGCTGGCTTAGCGCCGCCGCCCAGGCCCCCGACGGCTCCGACACCGCCGCCTTACCCCGCCTCTCCCAGGCTGCCGTCCGGCTCAGGCGCTTCCCATTGCCTGCGGGCCAATGGTATTTCATCACCGATCCCGGCCGGGAAGGCATGTTCAGAGCCGACCCGGCGGACCGGACTACCCCGGATGACAGCGCGATGACCTTGGTAACGGCATCGGGTATCCGCATCAAAAGGGTCGTTGAAGGCCGCAGCCTTAATGTAACCTGGTTCGGCGCCCGGGGCTACGGCTCGACGGATGACTGGCAGGCGATCCAGAAGGGGATCGCCTACATTCTGGCCAACGATCACGCGCCGCGAACACTGTATTTTCCCGCCGGCTTGTATCGCATCTCCCGCCCCCTGCTGATCGCGCGGCTGACCGGGAACAGCTTCCGGCAGGCGAGCATCAACCTCGAGGGCCCCGCAAACGCCAAAGACCTGTCAACCGGGGGCGCCACGATCCTCCCGGCCTTCAATAACAGTTTTGCGATCGGCATCCAGCTGGGAAAAGGGGTGCTGATAAAAGACCTTTTTATCCGCGGGATGTTCCATTTCCCCGACCGGCTGAACCAGATCCAGGTCGACACCCTTGCGTTTAACGAGTGGTCGGACGGATCGACCAGGGATAACCCGGTTTCCCCTTACGCGGGGATCGCCATCGATCCGTTCTCGGATCCTGCCGCATTCGCATCCGAACAGGATATGTACCCGGGGCTGAGGGAATATTATGTGCCGGGGCTTGGCCGTAGCGGTTCCACCGCCGTTCAGATAACCGGCTGCTCGATCACCGATTTTATCGTGGGCGTCATGCTTACCCCGTCGAATCAGCAGAACGGCGAGCTGATCGACGTTATCGACTGCGATATCAGCAACAACAGGGTGGCATATGCCATGGGCCAGGCCCAGTCAAAAGAATGTCATGTCGAGCGGCTCAAGGTATGGGGCGCTACCCACACGATCTTCGATAACGTAAATTTTGGCCTCCGGCACGGCGATGGGGCTGCAGCCCCTATGGTGGACGGCGTAAATATAGCCGGCTACGTCAAACAGCTTTGCTATATCGCCGCACCCTCCTTTAGCGGCTCATTCCGAAATATCTACGGCGAAGGTCTCTTCCGGCTTGGCTATATCGGCGGCGCGGCCTCCCTTTCCTTCGAAGACTGCCAGCTGGACTTCGCCACGCAGGCGCCGGGCATTCCCTATCCCGATTTTTATGTCATCGGCTCGGGCGCCTCCTTTCACGGCTGCATTCTACGCACCTATATGGACGGCAAAGGATACCGGCTTGTCCTGGCCGGCAACTCCGATACCTATGAAGGCGGCACGATGAACGAACCGCCGGTTGTTGCCAATCTCAACGACTGCGGTCTTTGCCCTACTCCACTTTTCCGGAATGTGATCATGTACTATGCCGGCGGTATCCTGGGTAGCAGCAATTATGGCGTAACCATGCCGGGCCGCGTCCCCGGCCCCTCGAACATCATCGGGGTAGATCCGGTATATTATGGGAATACTTACCTGTTCCTTGACCCATACGGGGTCGATCTGGCCTATCGATATACGTACAACACCGGCTTTGAACGGACGATCGCCCTCGGCAGCCCTTGCATCATCCACACCGATAAAAAAACATGGACCGGATACTTTAAACTCCGCAACGCAGCGGACACCGGCCTTCTTCGAAAGGACGATATCATCCTGACCGCCTATCTGCCTTACCAGGACCAGTTTCGCCAGATCCTGTCAACCACCTACCCGGTGGGCTTCGTCCAACGGATCGGCCACGACACGGTATGGCTTCGCAACCTCGCTTACGGGATCAGGGAAGGAATGCAGCTCCCGGTCTGGTCCGATTACTATGTAATGGCAAAGGCGCCGTTTACCGGCGATGTCGCGGCGGGCAGCAATGCGATCACGCATGTGCAGGGAAGATTTCCCTTTGTCGGCGATCGACCCGATATGCCTATGCTGGCTACAGGCGCCTATGTAACGGCCGTCGATACCGGCGCCAAAACCATCTTTCTTTCCACCCCCAACACCAGCGGACGATCCTTCGCCGATTACACGTTCATCAATGGCTATCCGGCAGTGGAAATGCACAGCTGCTACGACCTCCCCACACTCGTGAAATACCACAAAACGCTGATCGGCGGATCGACTTTTTATCTGCATGAGTTAGTTAACCCAAAAGTGCACGAACCAAATTATTTGCTGGGCGGGAATATCATCGCGCAGTACCGGAACGTCAACACCCTGATCGGCGGCGACAGCACCTGGCATCGGCTGCGATTCGAGCCTATACCCGCTTCCCGGCCGCCAGCTTACCAATCCCCCAATACAGTAAACAACTGAACATAAACAGGATACATACGATCACGATCGAGAATTTTACCCGGGCAAGATCATACGCAAGCGTCACATTCCACTGGGAAATATGCCCGCGGATCGTCCGCGACAGCGCGATATTCTCTACCAGGTCGCAGGCCGTCGCCATTCCGATCAGCCAGGAAAATCCCTTTCCCCCCTTGATCATGATCTCGTTTCCCGTGATCGTGGAAAAAAACCGGCAGCCCAGTGCGATCACCACCGAATACAGGAGCATAAAGACATACGCAAAATAAGTGCTCTGGACCCCGAGCTCGTATTTGCCGCTATTCTTCCAGTCCTGGATAATGGTCTGCGCCTTCCCGACGGTCTTCGCAATCTCGAATTGCACCAACTCATCCGAACTCAGCGGGGAAAGATAGCTTCTGACCCAGATCATATAGGCGATGGTAAGCAGAAAGAATAACCAGAAAAGCTGTCGCAGTCGGCCGAAATGAGCGGGCCACGAGGGAGGTTCCATATTTTCTTATTGGGCCCGTTAAGTTAGAGAAAATTTCCGACTATTTCTCTGCCGCTCCGATCCCTCCGTTTGCCTGCTCCAACGCGGCAAAATCACATGGCCGCTCGCGCCTCCCCTACGCGCGGTTCGCGACGAGCTTTTGTATTTTGCTGTGGAGATCCTCGGGCCGGAACGGCTTGGGCACGACTTCCATAAATCCCTTTTTGATGAGGTCGACCTTCATATCTTCATACACCGCAGCCGTGAACGCAATCGCGGGGACCTCCGGATGCAGCTTGCGGATCTCCGCCAGCGCCGTGGCGCCGTCCATCTCGGGCATTTCCAGGTCGATCAGCACGAGGTCATAACTGTCCAGGCGGCATTTCTCCACCGCCTCCAGGCCATTGGTCGCCTCATGCACCTCGATGCCCCACTTGACCAGGAACCGGCGGACCACGGACATATTTACGCTGTTGTCTTCCGCAATCAGCACCCGCAGCCGGTCGAAAACCGGCAGTTGTTTGACCCGCTTATCGTTGATATACAATTTGGCGTTTTCATTGATCTCGAGCTCGATCGTAAAATAGAACGTTGTGCCCTTGCCTTCTTCACTCTGTACCTTGAGGTCGCCCGCAAAAAGCCCGACCAGCTTTCGGCTGATCGCCAGGCCAAGGCCCGTGCCGCCGTACTTCCGGGTCGTATCCGTATCCGCCTGGGTGAAACTCTCGAACACTTCCTGCTGCTTATGCGCCGGGATACCGATGCCGGTATCCTTGACCATGAACTGGATCATCGCCTTCTTGCTGGTCGATGAGATCCTTCTGGCACCCAGCGTGACGCCGCCGGTATGGGTAAACTTGATCGCATTTGACAACAAATTACTAAAGACCTGGTTGAGCCGGGTCTCGTCCGACAGGAACTCCGCCTCGAGGTTTTCATCGATATCCAGTAAGAACAACAGTCCCTTGGCATGCGCCTGGACGGAAAACTGCGCTTCGAGCTTTTTCAGGAAAGCACGGAGGTTTACCGGCAGGTTTTCCAGCTCGAACCGCCCGGACTCGATCTTGTTGAAATCGAGAATATCGTTGATCAACACCATCATGTGCTCGGAGGAGTATTTGAGGACCTCGAGGTGAGACCGCTGCTCGGGGAGGAAGGTTTCCTGCAGAAGAAGATTGGAGGAGCCGATGATCCCGTTGAGCGGCGTCCGCAACTCATGGCTCATGTTGGACAGGAAACGCGACTTCGCCCGGGAAGCCGTTTCTGCTTTTTGCTTTGCCTTCATCAGCTCGAACTGGGTCATCTTGATCTCGGAGATGTCCAGCACGCTTATCTTCCAGAACTTCCGGTCATTGTCGAAAAAGCTGACCACATTCACAAAGGCGAAGACCATATTGTCCTTCCGCGACGCCAACGCCAGCTCGCCCTGCCAGCTGTTCGACTGCGGATCGCCGGGGTTATTCCCGACGCCGTTAAACAACCGGAGATGCTCCTTGGTAAACAGGCTGTCTACCGGCGCCCCGACGATATGCGACTTGTCCTCGATTTCGAGCAGTTCCACCGCCCGGTTATTGCAATCGGTAATGATCAACGCCTCGGCGTCGAGGATGAATACTCCATCCAGCGACGTATTGAAGATGGTGTCGACAAATTGCTTCTCCTTCAGGATCGTAAACTCGTTGTTCCGGTTTATCCGGACGATCGCATAAGAGAAAAAGGTCGCCAGCAATAACGACAGGACAAGATTGCTATCGTACAGCCGTTCAAACATGTGCGCGATATGCACCTGGTAATAGTTCTCTTGCGGACACAGATAATAACAGAAAAGCAGCGACAACAGCGTGATCACATAAGCCATCGTCAGTTCCAGGTATTTCCGCTTGAAGCTGATAATAAAGGTCATGACGAGGAAATACGGGAAGTAGAACAAATACTCCCCCGCCTTGATCCCCTCCATGTAGTTCATGACCGCCAAATAGAGGTTCAGGTTCAGGATCGACAAGGTTCGGGCGATCATGAACTTCCTGCGGAGGTTGAGGTGATAGGCGATAATGAAAAAATAGGCGGCGCTAAGATTGACCAGCGCGCTGATATAAAGACCAAAGCAGAAGTAGGAAATGACGCATACGAAGTGCGCAATGAGGATCAGCAGGATGAACTGGTTAAATCGAATCGTCTTCTTTCGCTTGGATGGAGAGTAATCCTCCCGGATCCCCGAATAGACTATATCCTCATAGAAGGACCGGAATAGTGAGACGATAGGGTTACTCAAAGGTAAACTTGGATTTTAGGGATTCCCCCGATTGAACGATAGAATACAATAAATTATTATAGAGGACGTTAACTATCTATTCTGCGCGAATGAACAAGTCTCGAGCCGATACGACCTTCAAATTCAGTCCACCCATTGACAGTCGATACCTAATCGATTTATACGCAGGTGATTACATCATGATCGGGGAGACATTCACCGATGTGTTGATGGAATACGACGACTTTGTCCGGCACATAAATGCCAGCTATGAGCGGGGCGATCGGCCAGCCCTGAAAAGCGCGGTCCACAAAATAAAACCGCTCTTTGGTTTTGTTGGTCTGTTGACCCTGCAATCGGAATGTCAGGATTTCGAGAACAACTGTCTCCAGGCGGAAGAAGGGACATTAGCCGCCGAATATGCCAACCTGAAATCCAAGCTGCTGAATATCAGAACGCTGATCGAATCCGAAAAGGAACGTCTCCAGCGGTTCAACGACGGATAGCGGCCCTCCAGGCCCCGCTCAGGGCAGCCAACCCATCTTCAAGCGATTCTTTCAGCGGCCAGCCGAACCCGATCCGCATATAGTGCCTCGGCATCCCGAACCAGTGACCCGGGCCGACATACGTGCCATACTCGTCGAGCAGGATGCGATAGAATCGATCGATATCCCCTTCCCCCGGCCGGCATAAACGCGGAAAACAGACACAACCACCGGCGGGCTCGATCCATTCGAAATCGTTTTGTTGCGCTATCCAGGTTTTGACCAACCCGAATTTCTCGCGGATATCTGCCCGGATCAACGGGAACAACCTGTCCTTTTGTTGCCAGTAATCGAACGCAACCTGTTCGTCGATCGACGGACCGCAGATATGGATCTGTTCCTTTGCCGCAAGGAACCTTGTCATGAGTTGCCGGTCCCGGCACAGGATCCAGCCTGTTCTCAGTCCCGGCAGTCCGTACGTTTTGGAAAGCGACGAAACACTGATGACCCGCGGCGAAAATGTCGCTGCCACCGGGAGCTGTGCACCGAATACCATATCGCGGTAGGTCTCATCGACCAGCAAATAAATATCCTTTTCATCCGCGAGAGCGGCGAGGTCGTGTAGTTCGCCCGCGGTGAGACACGCTCCCGTCGGATTGTGCGGATACGTGACCGAAATGTACTTCGTACCGGCACTGACCGCCGCCCGTATCTTCGCGATATCGAGCGCGAATCGGTCTTCAAAACGAAGATCGATAAACCGGGTGGTCGCGCCGATCGCCCGGGGCGTTTCGATATGGGTGGGATAGTTGGGTCGAACGACAATCAGTTCGTCCCCCGGTTCGAGCAGGCTGGTGGCAATAATGAACAAGGCCCCGGCGGCGCCGATCGTCAACAACACATCATCCGCTGCAAGGCCGGTGCCGGCGCCGATTGCCTCGCGCAGCCCATCGTGCCCCGCATGCGAACCATAGCATAGCAACAGATCGTGAAGATCGGCTTGCGGCTTGATGTCACGGAAGAAGGCGTCGGTATAGGAGCTTTCGGAAAGGTTGTTCCGGATATTCCCGTATCCCAGCTGCTCGGGCGACTCCACTTCGATCGGCATTCTGCGGTAATCCATTGCGGTAAGTTAAGGATTGTTTTAGTACATTCGTCGGTTGTGAGAAGACTGCATTTTATCCGCTTGTCCGGCGCCGCGCTCGGGGGACTGATCTTCACCCGAAGACTTGCCGCTGCTCCATTTAATGCAGGTCCCGTCCCCGATATCATCGTGCATCCATCTCGCGTCCTGGTCGGACTGGACACCGGGCCGGTAGTCATGACCCCGACCGGTTCGGGTTCCTGGCGCCACGAGGACATCATCGTACAGCTCACGGAACAAACCGATTCGCTTCGCGTCGACATGCAATCGCCAACCCGGCCGGTCCATTTTGTCCGGCTCCTGTGGAGCCTGGACGTCGGCGGCGGTGTCGTGCTTCCCGACGCATGGGAGCGGACCTATGGCGGCGAAGGGTTCCGGTCGGTGCGGGAGACGGGCAAGATGCCGTGGTATTTCATCCATCGCTTTGCCTCCGGCGGCTATAAAACAATCTGTTTTGGCGTCCGCACGGGATGCCGGAGCCTGTGTTACTGGGAGGCCGTCGGCGGCGCCCTGCAACTGACGATGGACACGAGGAGCGGCGGCGTAGGTGTTGTCCTGGGGGACCGGACGCTCACGGCCGCGAACATAGTAGTGCTGCTCGGCGATCCGGGGGAAACTGTTTTTGCAACCGGCAGACGGTTCTGCCGGTTGATGTGCGATAATCCGCGGCTGCCGGCAAAACCGGTGTATGGCATCAACGACTGGTACTATGCCTATGGCAACAATAGTCCTGCCCTGATCCTTCGACAGACGGCGCTGATGACCGCGCTGGCCACGGATACGGACAACCGCCCCTTTTCGGTCGTCGACGCCGGCTGGGCGCTGTATTCGCCTTATCATCCCAACGACGGCGGCTGGATGGACGACTTCTCGCGCCCAAACGACAAGTTCAAAGATATGGCGAAGATGGCCGCCGATATCCGAAAGCTGGGCATGCGCCCGGGTTTGTGGACGCGCCCGCTTTGTGCGTCGCATACGGACCCGGTATCGCTGCTGCTGCCTGCCATCCCCGGGAGAGATGATCCCAAAAGCCCGGTACTGGACCCCTCGATCGAAGAGAATCTCGCGCGGATACGCCGGAACATCATGCTCTACCGGCAATGGGGATACGAACTGGTCAAACATGACTATAGCACATATGACATTTTCGGCAAATGGGGATTCGAAATGGCCGGTGACGTCACGACGCCGGGCTGGAGATTTCACGATAATTCCCGAACCACCGCCGAAATTATCCTTGATCTCTACGGAACTATCCGTGAAGCCGCGGGCGACATGTACGTGATCGGCTGCAATACGCTAAGCCACCTGTCCGCTGGGGTTTTCGAGCTTTGCCGTATCGGCGACGACACCAGCGGCAAGGAATGGGCCCGAACCCGCAAAATGGGTGTCAATACCCTTGGATTCCGGATGATACAACATAACCTGTTCTACGCCGCCGACGGCGACTGTGTCGCGGTGACAAAAGACGTCGCCTGGCATTCAACCCGTCAATGGATGCAGCTTGTCGCCGGCACGGGGACACCGCTGTTTATCTCCGCACAACCCGAGGTGGTCGGTCAGGAACAACGCGCGATGATCCGGGACTGTTTTTCCCTGGCGGCCCGTCCGCTGCCCGCCGGCGAACCGCTCGACTGGCTGACCAACACATTGCCCGCACGGTGGATGCTGAATGGCAAAGTCAGGGAATTTGAATGGGGATGACCGGTATCGAAATATAATGGGCAAATACACGTTAACTGGATTCGTAACAAACGACTATTAACCTGGCGATATATGAAGGAAATTGTAAAGAGGGTTTTCTATTTTCTTTTTAAGATCATTACGCTGCCCCGATCCAGCTTTTTCTCCCGCTTTCTTATCTCCTTTGGCTACTTACTAAAAAGTGAAGGCTTATACAATCATTCCAGGGTCCGTGCTTTTAAAAATCGGATGGATATGCACCGGCATCTGGTCTCCCAATATCTTTCACCCGACGAAAAGATCCATTTCATGGAGTTTGGCGTTTTTTGGGGCCAGACCTTCCGGATTTGGGTAGAGGGCAACCGAAATCCGCAGACCCGGTTCGCCGGTTTCGACACCTTCACCGGTCTGCCCGAAGACTGGGGCAGCGAAAAAAAAGGGTCCTTCTCGGCAGAAGGGCGGCTTCCGGATATCCATGACCCCAGGATCGAGTGGCAGGTCGGGCTGATCCAGGATACCTTACCCACCTACACCGGCAGGATCTCCAAAGAAGAAAAAAAAGTGATCCATATCGATGTCGATCTTTATAACGCCTCGCTGATCACGCTCATCCACGTCCAGCCTTTCCTGCAGCCCGGTGATATCATCATCTTCGATGACTTCTTTACCTTTACAAAGACCACACACGAATTCAAAGCGTTCTACGACTTCCTGGATCTGTTCAAGACGTCATACGCACCGATTTTCAAGAGCCGCCCTGGGCATTTGGTGATTCGGATTGAATAGGTAAACGTTCAACTGAACAAAGAAGTGTCGCTCAAAAGATAGAAAAGTTTAATTATAAAGCAGTTTTGTCATTTACGACACAGCCGGCATTTCGCTGTACACCTTTCCCCCAAGCTCACGTCCAGCTTTCTTCTTATTAATGCCGCCCCACTGTTTAAAGAAAAAAGCGACTCCGGCTTCTTGGCATTGTTGCCTAATGTCCCAAACCCACCATTCCTTCATTGGCCGCACTTTTCTTCCGCTTTCTCCTCCTACTATGACCCAGTCTATACCTTCCAATTCCAAATTCATTAATGGGCCGATGAGCGGCTCGCAAGAAAGGAATTTGACTCTGGCATTAGTCTGCTTCAATAAATCGATCCGATTTACGACTCGACTGTCTTCGACGGACACACCCATCCAAATGTTTTTTGACCAATTTAGCTTGTCGTGCACTTCATATAATCTATCGGCTCTCTTTGTCAAAACTTGAAAAGTGTGCTGAGGGTTGTCATTCATGACTCGAAATACCTTTTCGATAAAGTACAAGGGTATTTCCGGATGGAACAAATCGCTCATTGAGTTTACAAAGACAAGCTTCGAGCCCTTCCATGAATATGGGTCGTTTAATGTTTCCTCGTGAATTCTAATTTTGAATCCTTCACTATATTTTTCAACTCCCATTGCTTGCAACCGCGTTGCCATTACCTCTGCGTAGCAATGTTTGCAACCTGCAGAAACTTTTGTACACCCGGTTGTAGGATTCCATGTCATTTCGGTCCATTCAATGCTGGATTGCGCCATAATTATAAAAGTTTTATATAGGACACATTTTGTTTATGAACTTTAGAGTTTATCAACTTGAAATCAAAGAGTATCTTGTTGCCTTGCCTAAGCTCTTTAAGGATCAGGTTGGCATCTTTTGGTAAAAAGCCTTCATCAAGAGTATACTTATACACTTCGCGATTGCTCTTTATTTCCTTCTCCATAATCTTTCGTCTTAGATTGGACTCAAATACCTGTCTTTTACTTGGCACATTCATTTCATGAAACAACGATGGTTTCGACAAATCAATTCTCTCGTTGTCAATGTCATAATTTGCTTCACCTGTTAGTCCGTCATGCCGCCAGCAGACATTTAAAAATTTTTCAAGCCCATAGGAATGATTTGTTCCAAATATCAACCCGTAAATTCCCGAAGGTTTTTTAATAGAGAAGGGAGCTAAATAGTATTGCATGGTTGAAGGAACCAATTTTCTGTAGTAATCCAAAATGATCCTATGTATGTGATAATAGCTTTTATCCATCAAATGCTGTTTTGTAATTTTCAAATATTTATTAAACTCTTCCATTTCAACGAACCTCTTAACATAAGAAGAGGATATGAAGAACAGTAAATCTGTCTGCCTAAGTTGAATCAGCTTCAAAAAAATGCTTTCTGTGATTTCTTTAATGCCATTTTGATCAAGAAATAAAAAATTAGCTGTTGCCTTCATTGATTCGTAATACCTATCAAAGACAATTTTGAATTCCTCTTGACAATAGTCTACTTCACAGAATTCATCATCGATAATTGAACCAATATTATCTTTAAGAAGATCAAATTTCGGCTTTTCTAGTTCGTTTAAAATTACTTTAACTTTGACTTTGCTGTTAATGATTAGATCACGATTGTCATTTATGATTGATAATATTCGTATTGGACTACCCGGAACATCATTTACATCCTTGCCCTCTCCCGCAAATAGATCAAAAATCTGAATCTCCTTCCAAATAGGTTTTGGATTGGCGATAAATACAGGTAACCACTCCTTAAAATAGTCTTCAAGTATTTTGAGCTTAATTAGCGTCCCTTCATCGAAGGGATTATGGAATAGGTCTCTTTTTGACATAGGCAAGGAATTCAAGAGGGATCGAAAACAAAATAAAGCTATTAAATAAATTCCCAATTCTCAGAACAAATGCATCTGCCCGCCCGGCCGCCGGAACTGCGTACAGTCCAGCTCCCATCGCTCGGCATTCAATCCGTACTTCTTGTTGTAACGCGCATATTGTTGCGCCACCAGCTCGGCGATATTACCCTCGCCGCGCATCCTGACCCCCCACCGGCTGTCATTCACCTTGCCGTCATGACTTGCTTCGATCAGGTGCCAAACCTTGTCGGCCCGGTCGGGAAAGTTCTTGTACAGCCAGTCATGAAAGATCAGTTTGATCGCGCCATTCAGCCGGATAAAGGTGTATGCGGAAAAACTGGCGCCGCTTTCCGCCGCCGACTTCATGATTCGTTGCATCTCCTGTTCGTTCAATCCCGGGATCATCGGCCCGAGCATGACCCCCGTGCGAACCCCTGCCGCACTCAGCTCCCGGATCGTCCGGATCCGCTGCTTGCCAGTCGTAGTGCGTGGCTCCATCAACCGGCGAAGGTCCTCGTCAAAAGACGTAACCGAGATAAGGACCGATACCAGTTTCTTCGCGGCCATCCGCGTCAGCAGATCCTTGTCCCGCAAAATGCACGCATTCTTCGTGATAATGCCCACCGGCTGGTGGAATTCCAGACAGGTCTCCAGCAGCTGGCGGGTGATCCCGAACTTTCGTTCGGCAGGCTGGTAACAGTCGGTGTTGCCGCTGAGCGAAATGGGCAGGGGCTCCCACTTGGGATTCATCAGGAATTTGCGCAGCAGCTCGGGCGCATTCTTCTTCACGATGATCTTGCGCTCAAAATCGAGCCCGGCGCTATATCCCCAGTATTCATGCGCATTGCGGGCATAACAATACGTACAGCCGTGTTCGCAACCCTGATACGGATTCATGCTGTACCACATCCCCACGTCGGGACTGTCGACCTTGTTGACCAGGCCCTTTGCGGTCTCTTCCAGGTATTGCGTCTGGCTGTTTGGCTCGATCCAGTCGTCGATCGCTTCGATATGTTCCTTGACGCGTTCATTTTTTAAGAACCGGTTCTTGGGATTGAACTGCGCCCCGCGGCCTTTCAGGTATTGAACCGGATTGATCGGGCCGGAATAACCGACAGGAGGCGTGTCATCCGGATTAAGCCCGCCGTCGATTGAACCAAGCCGCCCGCCTTCCAAAGGATCGGGCATATTTTGTTCTGTCATGTCGCTCCAATTAAAATGTTTCGCACCCCGCCGCACGGCCACCCGGCCATCCAGCCACCCCGTCCCGAACTCAGGCCCTTGGCAACGCAAACAACTGCCCTTGCTTCGTCGTCACCGGCAGATTCTGAAAGGCAAACCGCTCCGAGATCTGCCACGCTCCATTGGTTTCACCGGCGCGCCTTTTTAACAGCAACATGCCGTCGGCAATAAAACGACCCGTAAAGCTTCGGTTGCTATACTCCGCCCAACCCTTCTCATATTGCCACGGCAACAGTTTTCTCGCAATCGGGATATGCGGCTCGTCGATAAAATGCGGCTTGTGATCCTTATCCAGCTTCATCAACCGCTGGATATCCCGGACTTCCGCCATCAGCCCGCGGATCGGCAACTTGCTCGTCACGGGGATATGGATCGTATGGGAAGGGAAACTGCCAAAATCCTTCAGTTCCACTTTGAACGGACAGAATCCCATGGCAACGGTACGCAGCCGTTGAATGATCCGCTCTTCCATCAGCGCCAGCTGCGTGAACCGTACGAGGGTCACATGCGGTTTGCCGCCAAGCGCCGTCGGGGCCTGGTAGGCATCGAAGAAATCTTTTTTCACCTGCTGGATCCGATTGCGCAATTCTTCATGCGGATTTAGGATCAGCAGGTATTCGTTCGAAGCCAGCTGGCTTCGGTATGTTTCGCTGAGGACAGCGACAGGTTTGATCGCTTGTTTCATACATTAATCAATGATTGCTTGTTAACTTTTTAGGCCAAAAACATTAACCGTTCTGCAGGGGTCGAAGGCATGCTTTCTCTTCAGCAACACCAGTTCACTGACCCGGAAGCGGGCGCCCGGGGGGCACGACGCCGTGCGGCGGAATACCGCTGTAGTTGTTGAGCGCAATCTCAAAGCTCCTGCGTTCACCACAGATACGCTGGATCCACCGGATCAGCGTGCTCTCCGCCTCGTCTCCGGCTTGAAAAGAAGCCAGCGTGATATGCGGCTTGTTTCGGGCCATCCGCTGCCCCTGATCGAGCCGGTGCTCCAACCCGAATTCGGCGGAGAATTGCTGTTGCTCCGCGAGCAGCCTGTCCTGCATATCCCCACCCGGATAAACGACCAGCAGGTATTCCGGCAAGCCGGCCCTCCCGGCCCGGCCCCTGTCCCTTTTTTCAATCGTGTTTACTAACCCCGTTTCCATAAAAAAAAATTTAGGATGCTTACTATTTTAGCATAAATTTACTAAATAAATTAGTATAACAAACAAAAATATTTTCCACCCTCCCGGGCGAAAATGCATCGCTCTATTCACCCGATTATGGAATTTGACACGGTTATGGAAATTGATCAATTCTTTGGCAAAAAGCCCGGTACCTTTTTTTTGCGCGTCAACGGCGACGCCATGATCGGCGCAGGCATCTCCCATGGAGATGTGGTTGTCGTCGACCGATCCGCCAAACCCGCCAACGGCAAGGTTGTCATCGCCTCCCTCAACGGCGAAATGCTGATCCGACGCCTCGAGCGGACATTCAACAAGATCCGGCTTGTCCCGGAAACGACCCGCTTGTCTCCTATCGACGTCGATATTTCCGGCGCGGAGTTTTCCGTCTGGGGTGTAGTCACCTATGTGATCCATTCCCTTTGATTCCCGGGACATACATATTAGTCCCGGTATTGATCCCGGGCGTCGAAACAATTTTTTAACTTTCTTAAAATATTCCCTCCACTCGCCCGTCTTCCTTGTTAGAATGGAGGACACTTTGACCATCAACCCGCGAATGCCCTCATCCCCGGGAAAAAATATCGCTTCAGTCATTAGCCGTTTTGGCAAGCGACTGCTGGGCTTCATCCGCCAACGGGTCGGCAACGAGGCCGACGCGGAAGATATTTTACAGGATGTCTGGTACCAGCTGACCACGACGGTCGATACCGAACCCATCGAACAGATCAGTGGCTGGCTGTTTGCGGTCGCCCGTAACAAGATCATCGATCGATACCGGAAGCGGCGGCCGGAATCGCTGGAACCCTTGCTGCAGGACGGCGAGGATCCCACCGGCCCGGACCTTACCGGCATCCTCCTGGATGAAAGCCTCAACCCCGAGACAGCCGACCTGCGGAACCTTTTCTGGAAGACACTCCAGGAAGCGCTGGATGAGCTGCCGGAAGAACAACGGATGGTATTTGTGTGGAACGAACTCGAAGGCATACCCTTCAAAGAGATAGCAACCCGCACGGGAGTGAACGTCAATACGCTGATCTCACGGAAGAGATATGCCGTCCTTTACCTGAGGGATAGGTTGCTGACCCTCTATCATGAAATTACGGAACATTAAAAATGATGAATATGAACAGACGTTTTAAGGCCCGAAAAGTGGCGGGCATAATGATGCTGGTAATTATCGGGGTTCTGGCTTTTGGCAGCCTTGTCATGGTGCTGTGGAATGCCGTGATGCCGGACCTCTTCCACCTGCCTGTGATCGACTTCTGGCACGCATTGGGACTATTTGCACTCGCCAAAATATTATTCAGCGGCTTCCGCGGCGGCCCCGGGACAAGATGGAAGAGGAACGCATGGAAAGAAGGATGGGCAAAAATGACACCGGAACAACAAGAGAAATTCAGACAGGAATGGGGCCGCCGCTGCGGGAAGCCCTTCCCTTCCGACCGCCGCGACGACGCCGAGACGCCTTCGACCCGTACCGGCAACACCGAACCAAATAGCTAATCCCCTCGAATGCATTGATTATCAAAATTGCTACAAGAATTAACATTCGCTTATTAAATCCGGGGGCTTATTTCATATCCAATAGGCGTACTTAAAAATACAGATATGAAAAAGCTATTCGTCCTTGCAGCCGTAATCACCGCTAGCCTCATCGCTACCAAAAGTTATTCCCAGGTATATGTCGACGCCCGAGTTGGGGTGCGCGTCCCCGTACCAGGGGTCTATGTCGCTCCCGCGATTTGCGAAACGGAATTCCCGGGCTATGCATATTACAACTATCCTGCCTGGAACGGCCACTATCGGGACCGCTTCTATTTCGAGCACTACCGTCCTTTCTTCGAACGGGACCACCGGGCTTATTTTAACCGTGGCGGTTTTGACCATGCCCGGTTCGAACATGACCGGGGCTTCCACAGGGGAAGGTGGTAAAATTTCTCTCGTACAAAAAAGGGCCTTGCGGCCCTTTTTTTATTTTTCATCCGCGCCGGATTCACCGACCACCCGCACAAAGGCTGCCCGGCTGGGAGCCGGCACCTGCGCACTGTCCCCTTTGATCCCGCGCCACAGGATCTCGTTAAAGAGATGGTCCGGCACGCGGTCTTCCCGTGTCAGATCGAGACCCGCCGATTTCCGCGACCATTTATTCACCGCTGTATTCTTTTCCCGGAGATCGATATTCGCCGGCAGCGCCCGGAATGGCGTCAGATCCGGTTCGGCCATCATACATTTCCACAGCGTATTGGAAGCCGCGTCATACTGCGTCATCGGCGGGATCCCGAGCACCATCTCGATCGTCCGCAGCACCGACGTCGTCGTGTAGAGCGAATGATCCACAAAATGTCGCTTGACCAGTCCGCCGGCAATATAACAAGGGCTGCGGTGCGCATCCACATGATCCGGGCCGTTTTGCGCATCGTCTTCCAGGATGACAACCAGGCTTTCTTTCCAGACCGGGCTCTTGCTGAGATATTCAACGAACTCACCGACAGCGAGATCATTGTCGGCGACATACGCAAAAGGGGTCGGTGCGCCGCGCCGCAGCCCCGCGGTATGATCGTTGCCGATCCGGATAATGTTTAATTGCGGCAGGCTCCCGGCTGCCATCAATGAGTCGAAATCCATTTTCCATTGGCTGAATCGCGCGGTATCCGAAAATGTCAGGTCCCATCCGGTATAGGAAGCGCAGTAGTGACCGCGTAAGCCCGTGACCAGTGGATTTGGCTGACCGTCGTTCTTCGGACCGCCTTTCTCCCCAAACTCCCCATAGCTTCGATAACTGACCCCCGCCCGCTGACAGTCATCCCAGAGAAAACCACCTTTGTTGTTGGCTACAGCCCGATTGCCTTCCCCGTCATATTCACCTCCCCTGTCCCCATAAGAGGTCGGCCAGGTTTTCTCGAGGTAGTCGGTGGCGTAGGCGCCCATACTCCAGTTATGCCCGTCCATGCTTACTTCCGCATTGACATAGAAATTGTCCAGCAACGTAAATTCATTCACCAACGCATGCTGGTTCGGCGTAACCCGCTGCCCGAACAATACGAGGCTCGTGTCGCCGTTGCCCGCCGCTACATCGCCCAACACCTGGTCATAGGTGCGGTTTTCCTTAATAAAATAGAACACGTACCGGATGGGCGATTTGTCCCCCACCTTCATCGGGATCGGGTTGCCGGTCTCTCCTGCGGCGGTCATCTCGCCGGTTTTGGTATACGGCGTGTTCTTATAGACCTGTGCCGAATACTCACCCAGTTGCTTTTCATCCGGCTCGGGAATGATGCTCATCGTCCCCTTGAACAAACCCGCAATATACTGCACCGGCTGCGCGCGATGACCGTCGCCCTGCCGGTAATTCACTTCCTGCCGCCTGGCCGTGGGGTTGGGACCATGAGGATTCGCCATGGAACTAAGCCCTTTGCCGTTCGCCACCCAGATGCGGTTGCCGACCACCTGCACCGCGGTAGGATACCAGCCGACGGGGATAAAACCCTTTGAAAGGCACGCCCCGGGCTTGCTGACATCGAAAACCGCAAGGCAGTTATTGTCCGCATTGGCTACATACAAGGTTGCGTCGTCATCACTAAGTGCAAGCGCATTGGTCGTCGAGCCGGGCAGCGAATTGGGAAACAACGCCGCATTCAGCGTCTCCACCACTTTTCGGTCATGCAGATCGATAACCGAAACGCTGTTGTCATTTGCATTGGCGACAAAAAGCCAACGGCCTTTCTTCGTCAGGCACATATCGTTGGGATTATCCCCCACCGGGATGCCGTCTCCCGCAAAACTGCGTTTCTTTGTGTCGAAGATCAACAACCGGTCACACCCCCAACAGCTGATATACAGTTCCGAACCATCCTTCGATAACAAACAGGTATAGGCTTCACCGCCGAGATCGAGCCGCCGGATAACGGCCCGGCTTGCCACATCCACGATATAAAGGGAATTGTTGTCCTTTGTGACCACATACAATAACCCTCGCCGGTCATCCAGCGCCAGCCCCGCGGGCGAGATCTTTTCCGGCCATTTCTTACCCAACACGATACTGTCCACCAGCGTCAGCGCGTGAAGCCCGCCCGACATGGCGCTCCCCTGCATCCCCGCTCCCGGATTGACCGCATATTTCAATATCCGGTTGTCATTTCCGCCGGAAGCATACAGGAATTTTTCATCCGCACTAAAGACCAGTCCGAGCCACGACTTTGGAATGATCACACTGTCAAGGATCTGCTCCTTCCCCGCATCGATCAATTGAATGGTCTGCGTGCTTTGGCCGTTATTCGTTACCGCCAGGTACCGGCGCGATGAACTAACGGCGATGTTCAGCGGCAGGTCCCCCAGCGGCAGGCTGTGACCGGCGGGCGTAAGCGACCAGCCATTGGGCAACAACACGTTGTCGTGCGTCATGCCGCCAACCGGTCCCGGCGTCTGGGCGGAAACACCCAGGGAAAGAGCTCCAATAAAGGATGATACCAGAATATGTCGCATAGAATGATTTGCCTGACTATACAAGCCACACAAAGGTATTTCTTACGAAGAATACCCTGAAAAGTGGTCCCGAATTAATAGATAAATAATACCCGCCCGTCCCGTCAGGCGAAACAACCGTCCCGTGATGCAAGCGAACCGTCAGGCGAACAAGCTGTCCCGTGATGCAAGCGAACCGTCAGGCGAACAAGCCCGCTCAGGGGAACAATGCTTCCGCCCGTTGCACCGATTCCGGTTTCCCGACGTCGATCAACCGCGAACGGCTATGATCAAAACCCCGGATCGGATGCTCGCCCGCCAGGTCAAGATAAAGATCCACCATCGAGAACTTCCCTTCCCGCGTCATCAGGCCAAATATTGCCGGATCTATCACGTGGATGCCGCTAAAGGCCTTTTGAACCACGCCGCCCCGCCCGCTAGCCTCACCCCGCGACAGCCCGCTGGCCTCGCCCCCCGCCCGGCCGCCCGCCCCGCGAGGGGTACCCTCGTTCCCGGTCTCCGCCTCTCGCGCCATCCGCTCTTCCCCCGTAGCGGCATTCCGCCACCCGCACAATTCATCGCGCACATCAAAAAGGAAATAGCGTGACGTGACCCGGTCCGTCACCGCCAGCGTCGCCAGCGGCCGATGCCGAAAATGATCCTCGATCATCTCCAAAAGATCCATGTCGGTGAGAATATCCACATTCATCAGCACAAACGGCGCCCCCTCCAACAAGGGCCGCGCCTTCTTTAGCCCCCCGCCCGTCTCCAGCACGGCGGAAGTTTCATCGCTGATCGCCCAACGACAGCCCCACCCGTCATTCGCCTCGAGGGCATCGACGATTTGCCGGGCAAAGTGATGCACATTGATGACCACCTCCGTAATTCCATATTGCTTCAGGTATTTGATATTCCGTTCGAGCAGGCTCCTACCGTTGACCGGCGCAAGGGCTTTTGGATGCCGGTCCGTCCATGGCGAAAAGCGCGTACCCAGTCCCGCTGCCAGGATCATGGCCCGGGTGATTTGGACCGGTGACTTCACCACACTATTCATACCGCGAAGATAGCAAAGAGCGGTAGTTCGTGCGGTAAAAGCGGCGGGCGCTCGGCCGGCGCTCCAGCACCCATTGCGGTAGCTTGCTCTGGAACTGTTGTAAGGCTGAACCGGCTCCGTTTAGCGGCAACCCGGTCCATTCCGTCAGCGTGGAATTTGTATTGACCGCCTTCGGATCTTCCGGTTGCACCCCGCTGATGCCCATGAGCCAACCTTCCTGATCCTTCTCTTTGTACTTGAAAAAGTAAACATACCCCGTTGCCGTTCTGGTGATCACATGCTGCTTTCCTACCAACCGGACCTCCGCATCCCTTCCTTCCGCCCGCCGGTCAAACAATACCGACCGGGCCATCGCCTCCTGCGTCCTGAACTCCGCCGGGAACAAATCGGCCTTCCCGTCCTTCCTGAGCTCGTCATACAACTTCGCCCGATGCCAGTCATCCGCTGCCAGCGCACGCCAGATGCTGTCCGGCACCGGGCGGTTATTACGGCTGAGGATCAACGCGGCGGCCTGCCGCAGCCCGGGAGATTTGAGCGCCAGCAGCTGGCCGTACCATCGGGCAACTCCGGGCCGGTCATAAAAGGGCGCAAGCCATTCCGCATAATTTTCCAGCCGCGGAGCGGATGACCGGGCCGGACGAACCTCCGAACCTTCCGCCTCATCGATCCAACCCTCCGGCCAGATAACGGCCGTCCGCAAAGAGCCGGGCGAACCGTCCTCGTCTTCCGTTTTCTGCTCCGTCAGTTGTTGTCTCTTGAGCAGGATCTGGGCGTCCGAGAACAGCCCGACAAAATAGCCTTGATACGCCGCCTCCGGCAGCCGGTTGCTATCGGCCATTTCAGCCATCAACCGCAGGATAGGCGCCTTATATCCCTCCACGGCGATGAGTTGCAGCACGTCGGGGAACAAAGAAGCCGAAAGTGCCGTGTCGTCTCCGATAGTTTGGAACAGCTCCCGCAATTGCGACCCATTCTCGAAAACCGGGGGACTCTCGACCAGCCACCTTTTCACCAGCGCATAGGCTTCCTTGTTATGCAACCGTACCATCGCTTCCACTGCAGCATTCTGAAAAGCGGCGGTGTCTCCGCTGGCTTCATACACCTGCCGGAGATAGTCGACCGCCGGAGCGAGACAACAGGTATCCCTGATCCGGCCGATACTCCGGACCAACTGGCTTTTTATGTCGATGTAGCTCTTGTCTTCCGGCTTCAATTTGCCGATGATCCGGCGCAGCTCCGGGAGATCCGGGGGCGAGAACACAATGTGGCCGAACGCCTCGCGGGCAGTATGCCGCACCGCCGAATCCTTGCTCTCGTATCGCGAAAAAAGCAACGCCGATTTAGGGGAGAAGATCGAATACCCGTTATCCGGCGCCAGCGGCGTAAAAGATGAAAAGAATTCCCGGATGAAGGTACTTTCTTCTCCGGTCTTGTCGGTAAGCGCCGTCAATTTGTATAGCGTATTCCCCTTCAATACCGCCATCCCCACGACTTTCCGGCTGCTGTTGGTATCCAGTAACGCATACCGGAAACCGCACACCGTATCGCCGCTGTGGAAAAAGATCGGTGCATCCATGATGAAGTCGGCCTTCAGACGTTTCCAATGCAATTCGTTTTCCCAGAATACAGCCGAATCCTTGCGATAAAAATAATCCGGCAGGGTGGAGGTGACAACCTGCACACTCTCCCCGGTTGAATCATCGAAAAAATAAGCTCGCTGGATTTTTGTTTCCGCAACATATGAGGTCCTGTCCTCCCGGCGATATAGCGGAAAATTGAACCCCGCTTCGGTAAGCGATCGCAGGGATTCCGGCACATCGGGATATACCGGCGTGCGGACAGCGAATTGCCGCGCGGTGTCGGTATACCATTCCGGTTCGGTGTAACGATACGGCGCAAACCGAAAGCTGCTGAGGAATTTGCCGGCATCCGCATTGTCTTTTTTCCCGGTAGCCAGGAGCAGGTAATATTCCGGTCCGCGAATGACCGCCTTCGCCCGCAGTCTGCGCCCGGTCACCGTGCTGAATTCGAGGTCCAGACAGTCATGCCCCCCGATTTGACCGAACTGGCGGGAGAGCTCCTTGAGGATGATTTTGGAACCTTTCAAACTTTCCTCGATCAGGTGCAGGTCGACGGTGTCTTCCTCCAGGAAATGCGTATTGCTGATGTTGTCCTTCAATACGACAAAGGCCTCGCCGGTTTCGTTCTCCGCTTCATACTGCCAGACCGGTTTGCTGTTACGGCTTAAGGCGGCAAACGAGACCGTGGGTATAGCCGGGAACGAGACCTGAAAACCGCCGGACGAAGGACGGTAATCCGCCCATCGGTACACGGGCTCCTTTAACCGGATGGAGGAGAAAAAATCGTCCGCTTCCCTTCCGTTGACATAATCCTCCTTACCGCTCATTTTAAATACGAGGATCTCGGCAGGCGTAGCCAGGATCATATATCGCTGCAAATCCCCGCTGCGGTTTTTGTTGACGATCTCGAAACCGTCATACCCATTCCGGCGGATCTCCTTTTTTGTCAGGATCTTTCCCGGGATATTGTCGTATAACAAGCTGTCGATCGTCTTTAACGACGCCGCTGTCGACTGGCCGTTGAGACCGGTGTGGCTCTTTACGCGGGTCATCATATAATAACTTCCGTTCGCCATGTCGGCAAATTGCCAGGATGGGTTTGACGACTCTTCGCGGAGATACCACCGGCCGGGAAGACGGCATTGGATAAATCCATCGTCTGTCGACACCGGCTGGTCATTCAACGGCACGTGCAGCCGGTCGATCCGCTCCCGGTCCACCGCATCCTGATCTGTCATCTTCACCGGCCGCAGGGTATAACCTTTCTTTCGCAGGATCTCGATCACGCCTTTACTGCCCGGCAGGTGCGCGGCGCCCACGGCGACAAAAAGCGATCGATGCCGGATGATCGAGTCGATCGAATTGGCCTGGATGACATTCCGGTCATATAGGAACTTCTCGGTGAACGCTTTTGACGAAGATAAAAGCTGGTCCAGCGAATCCATCAGCGACAGATCGCCCCGCCGGTACGCTTCCTGCATTTTCGTGGATATCGTGAACGCGGTCTCCCCCTCCGGGAACGCCTTTCGCTCTCTTTTCTCTTTCATTTCGGCGAGTGTAGCCTCGATGGAGATTTTTTCGGACTGAAGATAGTTCTCCACGCCCGCGCCCTGCTTTCCAAGCCGCCGGCCGGTCTGATAGATGTATAGATCGAGATAGGTGTCTTCCTGGAAATTAGCCATCGGAGCCGTCGTCCGGTACAGCAGGCCGTTCATTTCAAACGGCTCCTCCCGCAGCGCGGCGATCAGCTGCTCGGTATACCCCAGTTCCCGCATGTCATTCTCCGAGATATAATCGGCATCGGTCGCGGCGTATGCATAGGAATGCTGCGCCCGCTGCGCTTCCTCCAGCCGGAACATATCCGGTTGCCATTCATTCGGATCCACTTCCAGGGCCACCACATCGCATCCCTTTATAGCCATGTAAAACGAATCGCTGAGGTGAAACACTTCTTTGTTGCTGATGTGCATGGAACCAAACAGGTAGGACGGCCTTTGAAGGCCATTACCGCTGATCTCCCATAAAATGCTGGGATAGGCTGACTGACCGTTGCCAAAAAAAGGCAGCCAAAGAAGGAGGGCAGAGGCTAACACGCCAAGTTTGATCATACCGCTGGTTGTTGTCAACCAAATTAACAAATTGTTCTGCTAAAATTTCGACAAAAAATATATTGAAATGTTATTTTTTGCCGCCGCTATAGAACGATATTCTGTATAAGAGGGCTTTTCTGCGGATAGTCGGTATTATAGTGCAAACCGCGGCTTTCCTTCCGGAACTGCGCTTCCTTGACGATCAGATAGCCTACCGTGATCAGGTTGCGCACCTCGCAGAGCTGCGGCGACACCATGGTCGTTTCATACAGGGACTCGATCTCCTCGTGTAGCAGGTCCAGCCGCTTGCTGGCCCGTTGCAGCCGGGTATAGGTGCGGACGATCCCCACATAGTCGCTCATCAGCAGTTGCAACTCTTTCAGACTTTGCGTGATAAGGATCATTTCATCCGGCTCGGTCGTTCCTTCTGCATTCCAGTCGGGAATACCTTCCCTGAAATCGAGGTACTGAACCTGTTGCACGCTGTCGAGGTAACAGCGGTGCGAAAATACCAGCGCCTCCAACAGGGAATTGCTGGCAAGCCGGTTGGCGCCATGCAGCCCGGTCGACGAACATTCCCCGCAGGCATAAAGCCGGGCTATGGACGTCCGCCCCCACTCATCCACCTTGATGCCGCCGCAACTATAATGCGCGGCCGGCGCAACCGGTATCAGTTGCGTCGCCACGTCGATCCCGATAGACCGGCACTTTTTGTAGATATTGGGGAAATGCTCCACGAAACTGGCCTGATCCATATGACGGCAATCCAGAAATACATGCTCCGTTCCCGCCTTTTTCATTTCGCTGTCGATAGCCCTCGCCACAATATCGCGCGGAGCGAGGTCTTTCCGGGCATCGTACCGTTCCATGAACGCTTCCCCGCGACCATTTCTAAGAATGCCGCCGTCGCCCCTGACCGCCTCGGTGATCAGAAAGGACGGACTGACACCGGGCTCGAACAACGCCGTGGGGTGAAACTGGATAAACTCCATATTCTCGATCCGGCCCTTGGCCCGGTAGACCATCGCCACGCCGTCCCCGGTGGCGATCGTGGGGTTGGTCGTTGTCCGGTAAGCCTGGCCATTCCCGCCCGTAGCCAGCAGGGTAATTTTCGAAAGGATCGTGACTATTTTGTTGGTATGCTGATCGAGCGCGTAGACCCCATAACACTCGATATCCGGCGTCGATTTCGTAACCAGGTAACCCAAATGGTGCTGGGTGATCAGGTCGAGCACAAACCAGTGTTTGACGATCTCGATATTTTTTTGCCTGCCGACGGTTTCGAGCAAAGCCCGCTCGATCTCTTTACCCGTCACATCCTTATGATGCAGGATGCGGAATTCGGAATGGCCGCCCTCTTTCCCAAGTTTGTAATCGCCTTCGGCATCCTTATCGAACCGGGTTCCCCAGTCGATGATTTCCTGGATCCTTTCCGGCCCTTCCTTCACCACGATCTCGACGGTTCGCGGATTACACAGCCCGTCACCGGCAATCAACGTATCCTGGATATGCTTGTCGAAGCTGTCATGCTCAAAATCCGTTACGCCGGCGATCCCCCCCTGCGCATATTTGGTGTTGGTCTCGTCCGCCCGGGATTTCGTGATCACCAGGACCTTCTTCTCCGGATGATGCTGAGCCACCTTAAGCGCATAGCTTAACCCGGCAATTCCCGAACCGATAACCAGGAAATCTGTCTTTATCATGGCGCAAAAATAGTAAAAAGGCCTGTCCCGGCAGGTAAGGCGTGGCGGACACCCTAATAAGCGATCGTATACTCGAATTGTTCCGGATGCTCGAACGCGTTGATCAGGTTAAACTTCATGACCACGGTCTTTTTGTCGTCCGACAATGTTGCGGTGGCATTATCGATCTTTTTGACCGGCCGGGGTAGCACGATCGTCGTGGTATAATTGATCTCCATTCCCATCTGCGCCGCTTGCTTGACCTGCGCCAGTTGCGGATCGTTCTGAAGCGCCTTCCATTTGTCCTGGTTGACCTTCTTGGACATCAAACCGTCATGGCAGGTAAAGTCATAAATGCCGTTGAACTGGTTGAGATCGGGGGCGCCGCCGCCGATGCCGCCGCCTAAACCTCCGCCCAATCCGCCGCCTAAACCTCCGCCCGCGCTGCTGTCTCCACCTCCCAGACCGCTCAACAACTGCGAAGACCCTAGCGATCCATCCCCCAGCGCCGCATACAACTTCTGCAGGTTTTCCTGGTTGCTGAACGGGAATTTCATGTGGGTCGTGAATACTTTGGCATCCATATCGAGCTTGATATGAACGGTCCCCGCGCTGAGCAGGGCCTTCTTATCCGCCGGCATCGTTTTAGCGCTGTCAAGGATGTCTTTCATATTGATCGTGGTATCCATCTTCGAGATACCCTTCTTTTCGAGCTCATCCTTTCCCATATACGTTTGGAGCAGATCCAACATCTGACTCATGTCCATATCCATCGTCACGGCGCCGCTGCCGTCCTTCCGGAGATCGATCTTTTCATTGATATCCAAGCAACCGGTAAATCCTATCGCGACAAATAAGAACAGGACGAATTTTAACATCTTCATGGAAATCCACATTTGAACGGCAAGATAATTTTTTACGCGACGCCAACCTTGTAGCGTACGGTAAATATTTGTGAATGTCCCGGCGCTAAAAGTGTCAGTCCCATTTTGTTATTAAAGCAGTCCGGCGCACCGCTCAGGTTCTCGATAGCAATACTGGTCCGGTCCGATGGCGTGTAGATTTGCAGATAAGGATAGCTGGCATCGGGAAAGAACGAAATACTCAGCCCGCTCGCCGGATACAGGATCTCGCATGCGGCGCTGACAAGGTCGGGCTTCACGGTAAAGCAATTGTCAAGGAACGTATCCCCGATAACCCGCGGCGTTTCAAAGTCGTTGTATTGCACCAATTTGCCGGTGGGTACAAGCCGGGCGTCGAATTCCACCATCGCAGCCGAATGAAATTGCATTCGCCAGTCGTCGATCCGGCCGCCCAGCCGGAAATAAGGATGCCACCCGTCGGCGATCGGGATGACTGTCTTGTCGAGGTTGGTTACGGTTGTCACCACCTCGAGCACATGCTCGGCATGCAGGATATATCGTACCTGGCAGCTATAGTCAAAAGGATAGCCGGGGTCCTCCTTCTTATACGTATGCTCCAGCACTACGGTACCGGAATGATCGTTGGTGGATTCCTCCAGGATAGAAAATGGCTTGTCGAAGATCAGCCCGTGGATGGCCGTCCCGTCGCCAAACAAATGGGAAAAACGATACGCTTTTCCATCGAAATGGTAAATGCCATCCCGGATCCGGCACGGAAAAGGCGAAAGCTTCGGCCCCTTGTACGATCGGCCCATATCCGACTGCACGGCGACTAAGTCCGGATAGTTATCGATGACGTTGAACCGCCGACCATCCGCTGTACGCACCGTGAACGCATGCAACGCAGCCCCGAATCCCGGCAGCAGAGAGACCGTCGTTTGGCTTGTTTCGTCTTCAATATGGACCAGATCGAGGCCGTTCTCCCGGCTGCGCCAAATCAAAAAAGGCATGTGGAAACCGTATTATTTCCCGCAATGTAAGCAAAACCTGAACCCCCGCGGCGGCCCGGCCGCTTAACAAATCGGTACGCGCGCCCGCGATCGGACGGCCTTTGGTACACGGGCACCGGGACAGAGACCGATCTGGATCTCGGTCAGTTGACACGCCGGCGCCGAATAATCGACATGCAAAAGCGTCTCAACATATACGTCGGTCATTTCCAGTTCATTGTATGCGATGTAGTCCAGCATTTCCGAGTATTCCGATTCCAGCCCCTCCCAGGGACCCTCATATCGGGAGCAAAGACAGTTGAATGGAGGGATCTGTTTGAAATACGGAAGAAGCGTCGTGGGGATCTGCCCCTGTACCGGCAGCGCGATCTCCATCGTCAGCGGCGTGTCGGCCTGGCCGTCCATCCCGTAAAATAGCCGGTACTGCGGCCCGCAAATCAGCAGGCCCAGGTCGGCGACATAGGGATAAAGTTCGCGTAAGGCACTGGCAGTTAAAGACCTTGACTCACGCCATGTCGTCTGCCGGGAGACATATAGTACCGTCATGGGAGGATGGACGCGGATAAGCATAGTGTTTCTGGTTTCTCCAAAGATGCATTGCGCTTGTGTCAGCCTTATGTCAGCAGGAGGTGTAGTGTGAAGATATTTTTTCCGCGAGTTCCTTCATGATGCCCCGAAGGGCGACCGGCGATTCCACCTGCACCCGGTTTGTCCACGTCAGCAGCCAGCGCCCGAAATACCCCAGATTGGAGGTTAGAAATTTCATCCGGACGGCCGTGTCGAGGACCTCCTCCGACACAAATCCATTCAGATACTTCTGCTCCTGGAGGTATTTGGCCACCTCCCGGTCAAAACGAACGATCGCCTCTTCCAGGTCGGAGCCTTGCCTGATCTGGTCAATATATTCCCGGATGGAAGGATGAGCGGCTGGATCGAAACAATGATCGTCTACGGTGACCCCAAGCATCCGGCTCATTCGGAAATCCCGATAGTCGTTTCGCAGATGACACCAGGCAATCAGGTGCCACGCAGAGCCATAGTGGAGCAGTCCGATCGGCTCGACTTTCCGCAGCGTAACCTCTTCCTTTTGCTGCGAACGGTATTGCAAGTGAACAATCTTTTTGTTGACAACCGCCTGCTGCAACAGGGATAGATATTGCTGCGGAGATTCGAGGTCCGGCGCATACCGCGTCAGAATTTCGATATGCTCCGTCAGGCTGTCCACATATTCCTTATCGGGGGATCGCAGCACGGCCTTGATCTTGAACAAGGCCGCATGGAAATGGCGCTTTACCGAGCCGTCCGTGAACTGCTCGGCCAATTTAGCACCCAGCAGCAGCGCACTGGCCTCCTCTTGCGTGAACATGACCGGCGGCAACCGGTATCCTTCCATGATCGTATACCCCGATCCCGCTTCACCGATTACCGGCACGCCGGACTCATCCAGGGCCTTTACGTCCCGGTAAACAGTCCGCAGACTGATCTGAAAGCGGTCGGCCATTTCCTGCGCCGTAACTTTCTTCTTGCTCTGCAGATGCGTGAGAATGGCATGAAGCCTGTCAATACGATTCATTGACCCAAGCCTCGCTTTCTTTTATTAAATTGATCAATTCTTCCATGGCGACGGAACTATCGACACCCCGTTTGACAATTTCTTTGCCCCGATATAACGTGATCTTTCCCGGCCCGCTTCCCACATACCCGAAATCTGCATCGGCCATTTCTCCCGGACCGTTTACGATACAACCCATGATCGCGATCTTCACCCCTTTGAGGTGATGCGTCGCCGCCCTGATCCTCGCCGTCGTTTCCTGCAGATCGAAAAGCGTGCGCCCGCAGGAGGGGCAGGAAATATATTCCGTCTTCGAGATCCGTGTCCTTGTCGCCTGAAGAATGGAAAAAGCCGTGTTGTTCAGGAACTGGTGATTATTCCTGACCTCCAGATACGTCCGGCCGCCAACCCGGTGATGGACGAGCTTTTCGGGATCGTTCATGAGCCAAACCCCGTCCCCCAGGCCATCCAGTAACAGCGCTCCCGCTTCGGCGGAAAAATGGATCAACTGGGCGTCGATCGTGTCATCGTTGCTCTCCACCGCCAGGATCACCGGATTCCCGATACCCCGCTGCATCATCGAAATGAACCACGACCGGACCGATAACATGGCCGCCGGATGCGAAGACCATAGACAGACCACTGCATGGCGATCCGCCGCCAGTTTCGCCATCAGGGCCTCCCGCTCCCGCGTTGCGGCGTCCACCGATACAAAATGCAGGCTCCCCGCCGGCAGCCCGTGCAAAAGATACTCTCCTTCGGTAAACAGCGGTAGATACTTTTCCCGGTCCGCTGCCTGCTGCCAGGCGGAGTGATCCAGGATAACCCGCAGGGTCCCGGGTAGATCGAAATCGACCGATTTGTTCCGTGCGTATAGATAATCCGCCGCCGCGTCCCCGATGTTCCACTTGTCCGTAACGGGGTCATAAGCATAACCGATGGCCTTCAGATCCTCCCGCCGGATGCTCGCCGGTTTCATAAAATCCGCCACGACGATCGGCACATGATGGTTTCCGATATTTGCCGACGCATCGGTCATTCTCCGCCGGTACTCGAAGGGAGAATACGGAATTGTCCCGACCGGTGGGATCTCCTTCCCGTTCATCGCCGCCCTGCCCCGATACCGGCTGACCAGGTCCTTGCAGACCGGTATCTCGAATTCCGGGTCTTCCGTCAGGGAAACGCGGATGGTATCCCCGATCCCGTCTTCCAGTAACGTGCCGATACCGATCGCCGATTTGACCCGGCCGTCCTCCCCGTCGCCGGCTTCCGTGACACCGAGATGCAATGGATAGATCGCGCCAAATTCTTCATCCATCTTTTGGATCAGCAGCCGGTAAGCCTGGACCATGACCTGCGGATTGCTGGACTTCATGGATAGCACAATATTGTGATAGCTTTCATCCCGCGCCACCCGCAGGAATTCCATCGCGCTTTCCACCATCCCGACGGGGGTGTCGCCATAACGGCTCATGATCCGGTCGCTTAACGAACCATGGTTGGTGCCGATCCGCATCGCGGTCCCATACTCTTTGCAGATTTTAACGAGCGGCGTAAAACGTTCCCGTATCCGCTCGATCTCCTCCCGGTATTCCGCATCCGTATATTCGATAAAAGCAAATTTCTTTTTGTCGATATAGTTCCCCGGATTGATCCGGACCTTCTCGACAATGCGGGCCGCAATCTCCGCGGCATTGGGCGTAAAATGGATATCCGCGACCAGCGGCGTTTTATATCCCCTCCGCCGTAACTCGTTGCGGATATTGAGCAGGTTTTCCGCCTCCTTTTTGCTGGGCGCGGTAATCCGAACCAGCTCCGCTCCCGCTTCGATACACCGGATCGACTGTTCGACGGTCGCCAGCGTATCCATCGTGTCGGTGGTGGTCATCGTCTGGATCCGGATCGGTTGATGATTCCCGAGGATGAGATCTCCGATCCTGACCTCCAGGGTGTCCAGCCGCGAATACCGGGTCAGGGAATTACAATAAGATTGCATGGCGCAAATTTATGAAAGAATCGGGGGATCGCGAATCGGGAAGTCACCAGTCCTTGTCCGGCTGATTCGGAGCACGAACCTTATTTTGATTGAGCTTATTTTGCAGGTCATTCTCGCGCTGCTGGAGTGCCTTGAGCAGTTGCTCGACCTGCTGCTTGTTCAGCCGGCTGGGTTGGGGCTTCGGTTGTTGCTGTTGCTGCTGATCCTGGTCCTTTTTTTGATCCTGCTTGTTCTTTTGATCCTTCTTCTGATCCTGGTTCTTCTTTTGCTGATTTTGCTGCTGTTGCTGCTGTTTTTGTTCCATCAGGGCCTTTTCCAGGTTCTCCCGCGCATCCGAATCCGCGGCATCCAGTTTGAGCGCGGCTTTCCACGCATCGATGCTTTCCTGCAGCTTTTTCTGCTTCGCCATGGCTACCCCTTTGTTGTAAAGACCCTTTTCTTCCATGGGCTTGTCGGTTGCGCTGTGATCGATGGTCGCATCGTAGGACTTCGCCGCCGCGTCAAATTGGTTCTTCCTGAATTGCGCATTACCCAGGTTGTAATTGGCTGTAGGATTATCGGGGGCCTTGTCGACCGCGGCCTGGTATTGTTTAACCGACTGGTCCAACTGCTTCTTTTTATACGCCCGGTTGCCGCTGCGGATAAGCGTGTTGGGTGTCTGGGCGGACGCCGCAAACGGGACCCCCATCCCGATACCCAGAACCAATAGCATCCGAACTCCCCCCGCTGCGGGCTTCCCGCGACGTCGCTCGGCCAACAGGAATTCCGCCAGCAATAATACGATCGCCGCCGCAACAAACCACTGGAAATAGCTCTTGTAGTCGATGAACTCCGCGTCACTCATATCTTTTTTCTCCGCGCTCTCCAACTGCTGCGTTACGGTGATGAGCGCGTCTTCAACATTGCTCAGCCGCAAATAAGTACCGTTCGTCTCCGTAGCCAGCTGCTGCAACTCCGCTTCGTTCAATTTGGACATGACCGTATGCCCTTCCTGGTCCTTTTTTAATTCGCCGGTTACCGGGTCTTCGATAGGAGCCCCCTCCGGTGATCCGATCCCAACGGTATTGACGAGTACGCCGTCCTCTGCCAGCTGCCGGGCCACCTTTGCAGCGTCCGGGTCATGGTCTTCGCCGTCGGATACCAGTACGATCGATTTATATTTTCGTTCTTTGCCGTTAAACGCTGCGTTGGCCATTCGCAGGGCTTCCGCGATCACGGTGCCTTGGGTGGGCACCACATCGGGGCTGGCCTCCTGGATGTACATGCGCGCCGCACCGTGGTCGGTTGTCAACGGCATCTGAAGATAGGCCCGGCCCGCGAACAACACTAACCCGATCCGGTCATTCGGCAATTGGTCCGACAATCGCAGAAGGAATTGTTTGGCCCGCTCCAGCCGGCTTGGCTTGACATCCTTCGCCAGCATACTTTTGCTGACATCCAGCACGAACATGACATCGACACCCTTTCGCTGCACGTTTTCCATCGAGCCGGGCTTTTGCAGATTGGCCGCCGCCAGTACGATCGCAACAAACGCCACGAGCGCGAGACCGGCCTTGATCAGGAAACGGGTCGACGAGAAATTCCGGATCAACTGGCGGACAAGCGATGGATCGCCGATCTTTGCCGCCGTACGCTTCTTCCACCGCAACAGGAGCCAAAGCAGCAGGAGCAGCACCGGAAAGGCGCCGAGGCCGATCAGATATTCGATATGTTCAACGCGGATCACGGATAGTGAGTTTATTTTTTCCCCTCGAAGAAGCCCTGTTCATGCAGGATCTTCTTCACAATTACCAGGCCGGTCTCCCGCAGGTCTTTCGTTGGATCGGCGGATTCCAGGTTAACAACGAAAAAATAGGGGTGTTTGTTTTCCTCCACCCAGCCCATTACCCAGCCGATGCCATCCCCATTCTCCCGCCTTTCCTGCGCGGTCTTATAACAAAATCGATAAACGGAATTGCTTTCCGCCGACATCATCCGCCGTACGATCTCCTGCGTGCGCGCAAAAAAAGGAAGCTGATTAAAATACAATTTCTTTAACAATCCCAATTGCTCGTCGCAGTTGATCTTTAGCGTATTGTCCTGCCAGAAGGTGCTGACGTCGGAAGACATCGCCTTGTTCCCGTATTGCAGGGAGTCGATCCATTTTTTTAACGTATCCTTTCCAAGTTCGTTTGCCAGCTGGCTGAAGACAACCTGTCCGGTATCGCCGCCCGTACCGAACCCCTTCTCATCCTTCACTACCCCCGTCTGGATCGCCACCAGCGCCTGCAGAATGTCAAACGTCGCGCCCGGCGTATAAAAGCTATCGCTATACCTCGACAAATTGTAAATGGTAAAATGACCGTGCCCGTTATCGAACAACCCGAACGACCCCTTTACTCCGGCCGAATCGAAATACCGGCCGAGGCTTTCATCCACGGTTACATTATTTGGGGAACAGCCGAAAAAAAACAAGGGAATGCCAAGGATAACGACAACGACTTTGCGCATCGAACAAATTTGCGGTAAAGATAATCATTGCTTCGGCAAATGGTATTTGTCGATGAGCGCAAGCGTGACCCCATTGGTCCAGCCGAATCCATCCTGGTCGGGATACTCTCCGCCGCCGGCCACCTTATCGGGATCGACGACATTGTATTTTTCCAGCAACCTTCCCGTCTCCTTGTAAACCTTTTCCACCAGCCGGACCCAACGCGCCGCAATGTCTGCTCCCAACTCTTTCTGCCCGCAGCGATCGAGCCCCCAAACGGTCATCCACTCCAACGGAGCCCATCCATTCGGTGCATCCCACTGCTGGCCGGTGTTGAACTCGGTCGTGACTATTCCGCCCGGTTTGAGCAATTTTGCCCGAATGACATCCGCGACCTTCGCAGCCAGAAAACTCAGGTAGTCGGGGTTTTCGTTTATAAAACAAAACGGATACATTCCGCCCGGGTTGATATGACCCGATTGCTGCCCGGTCTTGAAATTATAATCCGTATAGAAATTCACCTTCTTGTTCCAGCAGTACTTCTGGATCAGCTCGCCACGATGAACGGCCCTTTGCCGGAATTCAGCGGCGGCGCTGTCCTTGTTCATCAGCTTCGCCTTCGAGATGGCCCATTCGAGGTGATACAGCAACGCATTCAGATCGGGCGGCACCATGTCCGTGGTCCGGATCGTGGTGAGATTCTTTTCGTCGGCAAACCAACGGCTGCTGAAATCGATCCCGCTTTCCGCCGCGGCCCGGAGGTTCTGGTACATCTCTATTTTATCGCGACCCGATCGCTGGGCGGTGATCACGTCTTCCCGCCAGCTTTCCTGCCGGGGGACGGTGGCATCATCCCAATAGCGGTTCAAAATATCGCCGCCATTCAGCCGGACCACCCGGCGATAAGCCTGCCCCGCCTTCAACTTATCCGCCCCGTCCATCCAAAATTCATACTCCTTTTCCATCGCCGGCAGGAACTCCTGGAATACGCTGTCGCCCTGGACGGATGCCAACAGCTCGACCATGACCGAAAAGAAGGGCGGCTGCGAGCGGCCGAGGTAGTAGGTCCGGTTGCCGTTGGGAATATGCCCGTAGTTCTCGATCAAAAAAGCGAAGTTCCGGACCATATTTTCGATCATTCCCACTTCGCCGCTCTCTTTGAGCCCCAGCATGGTGAAATAAGAGTCCCAATAGTAGACTTCCCGGAAGCGTCCTCCGGGCACGATATACGGATTGGGTAACGGTAACAGGGAACTGCCTTCCACTACCTTGTCCGGCGTGCGTTTCAACACGGACCACAGGTTCCTGATGTGCGTGACGACATCCTCGGACATATTGGTTTTATACGCTTCGGCCGGATTGACCGGGAGATCGAAATTATCGAGAACGAACTTTTTCAGCTCGAATCCCGCTGCGGTCCGTTGCGCTTCATAGTCGGCGACGATATCGGCCGGCTTCCGTTTAGGAAGACAATCGACAAATGTCTTTCCATCCGGAAACACCTGGTCCATTTGCACGTCGACAAACAATTTTCCATAGACCTTGTCCGGAGGAGCGGTAACAAGGGGCTGACCAGACGAAAGTAAAGAGCTGACTATCAGTAGGAAAAAGCATAAAAATCTTCTCATATGCAGGTAATGAGTGCTAAAAATAAAATATTTTCTATAGATTTGAGCGCGCGGTCAGGTGGGTACGCCTAAAATAGCGAACACCGCCAAGACTAGCGGTGTTCCTTCTGCTTTTGCTTATAACCAAAAAATTCTTGATGGCCGGCTCGCGCCGGCCATTTATTTTCTATTCTGCACCGTCACTCATCGCTCGCTGGACGGCGTAATTACCCACTTCATCCGCTACCTGTAACCCGACCGTGCAATCGATCGCGTAGTGGATCCCGGCATAAATGCGGGAATTGGCGGCATCCTGCGCAAGCTGCATGTAGGCCTGCGCCCTGGACGGGATTAGATGACCAAGGATCGTTGCAGCCGCTCCGCTGAACATCGAATGGCCCGAAACATAAGATGGGAAGTTCGGGATCCCGGTCAACGTCCGGATGATCGGATCCATTTGACTGGGTCTGGGATTGAAATAATGGTACTTTATGTACCAACATTCGATGGCAGCGTCCATTTCCGCCATGTTGAGCAGCGCAAAATTCCGGGCCCATCGCACTTCGCTCCAATTCTGCTGTACGAAGTCCTGCGCCGCGATGTAATTCCAATGGCCCGGCGGCGTCCAGGTTCCGACACCATCCGCCCACAATTGTACCAGGCTTACCTGTTCGCGCGTAGCATGTTGCACCGTACTTAACGCTGCCGCGACAATCTGCTTCATCGTATCGCTGCCGGTAGACGGAGGTGGAGGCGGGCAAAGGGCAACGACCGCGGTGGAGTCGAGCAGGAACCCTTTGACCTGGTAAAACAACGGCAGCATCGGCGGCCGGGCGGGGGTTTCCAGGCTTACCCACGCCGTCTGACCCTGCGCCTCGGTCGCTGTCGCAAAAGACGACCAGATCGACGGAGTGCCGACAGCCTTTCCGGCATTGTCGGCCCGGCCCCGGGCGATGTATGCATCCGCCACCTGGCGGCCCAACGCCTCTCCGGCGGTCACATCGCTGGGTGCGGCCGCGCCGGAAGCGATCAGGCTGAATTCGGCCTGTTGTAATTTCTGCTGGATGGAAGCGATCTCATCGGGGAAAAGCAATTGCATCATTTCCGCCGTGACCCCGGCCAACACAGCCCCTTCGGAAGGGTAGGAAGGCAGGCTGGTCTTTGCCGCCAGCGCCTGGACCGAAGAATCGACGGTATAGGGCGCAGGCCGGTTATACAATGTCTTATAATGCCAGCAAGCTACGAGCGCATCATACTGGGCGGCGCTGACATAAGCATAGGCCCTGGCCGCATAGGGCGGATTGGAAAACGGAAACAGCGGATAGGCAAAGGGGTTAGTAGAACTGGGAATGGGGTAGGTTCCGTTCGCCAGCTGATAAGGCGGGAGGTTGTACTTCGCCACCAGTCCGCGCATGATCTCGTTCCACCGCAGGACGCCACCGGCGCTCCAATATTTTATCTGCGCCCGCTGGTCGCCGGTGAGGCTGTGCTGGTATCCCTTGATCGTGTTGAGGTCGGCGGCATAGGCCGGACTGCTGGTGGCCGCCGGAGCGGCGACCGCGAAGGTGTCGGGCCGGGACAGGAGGACCGGCTTCCACGTGCCGGCATTGAGATCTTCGTTGGTCGGATTGAGCGCCGAAAGGTTCGAGCTTACATCCGGTACACTCTTGTTGCAGCTAAAAAGTGCTGTAGTCAGCAACGATCCCGAAAAACAGAGGACATATAGATGGTTACGCATGATTATTTGGTTTTTTTTGCAAAATCGAAAATGTAGAAGATCCCGCCTTCAACTGCCGTAGCCTGACCCACATTGCGGCCCGCCACGGCATAATTTCCATCCGCGGTAAGCGAAAGACCCTTCAGCCGTTTCGAATGGAACTCATATTTGACATGGGCGCCCGCCGTCAGCGCATCCATCCGGTTACTCGGGAACGGCATATCGTTCTTCCGGATGTCAAAGCCTCCCTGCGTGATCATGTCCGCAAGCAAACCCTCGATGATCCAGCTTTTGCTGCGATAACCCGCCCGCAATAACCAGGACACCAGATTCGGCATCTGCACCTGGTTGGTCTCATGAAAAGAGGTCGTATAGTATGACTGCTCGTCGATGGTGATGTTGCTTCTCCAGATATACGTGCCGACCCCCGTTACAAAGAAATGCCCATACTGGTAATCGGCGATAACCCTGCCCGAAAGGGTCCGGCTGTGCAGCCCGATCGAAAGCGGCAGATAATCGGCCAGGTAGTTGGTCAGGGGTACCGATCCGCCGGCAAGGGCAAACACGGAGAGCTTGCTGTTACCGCCGAATTTTTGCTCGACCGGCTCCCATTTGATCCACCCGGACAGGTCCTGGATCCCATGCATGCCGTGCAAAGTGCCGGCCGTCGCATTCGTCCAGACGTACGGGGCGCCCGCCACGATCGCCAGGTGACGGTTGAGCCCATAGATGCCCATGAGACTGGTCATCTGTGTCGATACGGTACCCAGGTTTTGATTGTCGCGACGGTAGGTACCCTCCCAATAATATTTCCAGCTGCTGTGCGAGTACACGCCTCCCGCGCAGAGATTGTTCTTTGCCATCATGATCGCGTCATCGTCGGTTTGCGCGCGTAGCTGCCGCCCGGTCAGGATCAAGGTCAGCACGATGAGCATCCCCCGGCTCAGTACATTTGTTTTCATTGTTTATGCAGTTGTTGGTTTGCTAAAGGATAAATGCGTTAGAACCTGATGTTCGCGCCGATATTTACGACACAGTTTGCAAAAGCGGCATCCCCATGCGTGTACAAACCCGTCAGCGCGGTCGTGATCTTATCCGGCACACTCTGGGTCCTGTCGCGGACGATCGCGATCGGCACGTACGCATACAGGCTGACCTTCGGGAAGACATAGGTCAGCCCCGGTTCGCCGGAGATAATATAACCCGGCCGGCGAAATCCGTCACTGGCGCCGATCAGGTCATGCACCGGCAGGCAATCGTCGCGGAAACCCGCCGAAGCGAATAATCGGTTAAACTGCAGCGTTACCCCGGCCCTGACCATATATTGATCGGGCACACTCATTACGTTGCTCCCATTGGCGATCGAAGCGGCCGATGGGGTAGCGCCATGCGAATTGGAAACGCCGTTCTGATCCCTTGGATTCGAGAGATAGTAGAAATTGCCGTATACGCCGACCTTATGTGAAAAATTGTAAAACGAATTGACCTCGAGCGTAATCCCCGTGCCGCCGTCGCCGAGCTGGATCGACTGGTCGACCGGCCCGAACGTTTTTGTACTGTCGCTGGTCAGGAAATAATCCTGGTAATTATCTTCACCGGTAGCAAACTTGAGCCCAAGCCCGACCTGGATATTGCCTTTCGGCATTTTTACCGGATCCAGCAGCCAGCGATAGACCGCAACCCGGATATCACCGGCGCCGAACGCATGGGTGGAAAACCGGTTGTATACACCATTTTCCTTGTACGTCTGCGACCGCGCGTTGGCCGAGACCGGGAGGTCCACCATCAGGGTCCACCGGGGGTTCAGGATCCGGTAAACGGCCATATCGGTGGTGAAGGCATTGTTGATCACCTCATTCCCCAGCTGCTGACGCTGTTTCTGATACACATCGCCGACATAATGCCGGAAGGATTTGTAATAGCGGTTGTTGATGGAGACTTGCCACTGCGCGCCCGTATCGGCGTGACGCTCCTCCCCCGCGGTGCAGAAACCGCCGTTGCTGCGGATAGCCACACAACCCTGCGCGGATGCGCGATGCCACGACAGTAAAATGACAGAAGACAATATGGTTAAAAAGACTTTTTTCATGATGCAGATAGTATTTGATTGGTATGAATAGCAGAAGTTTTATTATTTCCAGACGCCAGCCACAAGGCCAGCAGGCAACCGTAGCTGCCGCTACGCTCTACCCATTCGACCACTTCCCAGTGCGGATAGAAGAGCTCGGTGCCCATCTTCCAGACCAATAAGGCCAATAGCAAAGGCCGGACCGGCTTGACGAGTAGCGCCGCCGCGGCGACCAGTTCGAAAAGGGCAACAGCATGCGCGACGCCGATTGGGTTCGAAAAACCGAGCGCGTCATATTGCGCCAGCACACTTTTCTTTTCGATCCAGTTTAGCCAGCCATGACCCAGTAATAAGAGGAATACCACGACCCGCAGACACCAGGTGACCTGGTCAAACCGGGCCTTGTCCGGTTGGGGGTACGAATCCAGGCGCGCAAAAAGAGGACGCCGGCCCGATAACAGCAGTAACGCCAGCGGCGCTCCGTAGTTCCCCGCGCGTTCGATCATTTCCGCGAACGGCTCACCGGAAAGCGGACGCATCAGCGCAGTGATTGCTCCCCAGATGACCAGCCAGCCCAGCACACCACGCGTCGGGTACAGCAACAACGTCAAGCCCATGAGGATATCTGCCGTGCCGACAACCGGCATCAGCTGATAGGCCAGGTCATGACCAATGCCCGCAACCGCGAAATAGTTGCACCAGATCGGCTTGGTGATGAAGCCGAACGCGCCGTGGCCGATAAGACACATCGCCGAAGCCAGGCGTAGCGCAATATGCATGTGGTGTGCGGGAGCCGCGAGGCCGCCAGGAACAGGATCCTTCATGAATGTTTGATTGCCGCTTGAATGAACGGTTTCCGGAAATTCCGGTGCAGATACCCTTGTCCGGGATCAGGCTGAATGACTACAGCTGTTCAGGCGGATTCTCTGCCGTGGAGGCATAGACGGAGGGAAGTTGCGACGGCGCATACAGGGCCGTGACCCTTGCTGCCGCGAGAGAGAACGCATCCGGCACGACAAGACCGGCCGGTGCCGGACGATAATCCTTTGACATATCCTTGACGGGATGTGAGGAATTTCTTTTGCTCTGGTTCTGCTGTTGCAGGTCGTTGACCTGGCGGAAGAAATCGTTGCTGGCTGTCCGCAATGTCGTCGACGTCAAATTCGGAAGACACAACACTTCCAGCGAATCCCCATAAATACGGCGCTTGACATATTGGTAAGTAACGCCGCCGATGTCGATCTTCCCGTTAACACGTTCAAATCCGGCGGAGTTATTAAAATAAGCCAGCGAAGTAATGGGAACTTTGAATGAAATAAGCGCGGATTCGTCGAAGTCGTTATGATCGAAGTTGGCCTCCAGCTTTCGTTCCGCCTGATCTTGCCAATAATTGCTCAATAGCTGGTAACCGTACCAGTTAAAAAAGAGCACTCCCATAAGCAGTATGGCGGCAAGACGTTTCAACGCACTAATATATGTATTTTCTTATTGATGGTTGGATTTTTTTTACGCTTATCTTCTGAAAAATGGGTTCAAGGAGCCGCTTTCGTAGAGTCATCCCTTGGAAAAAACGTCCCGATCCTTATCCGTAACTTCTTGAATCGACAAGAGATACACGGTGTGGGTGCTCGCGTCGATTCTGTATAGAATTCTTACGCTTGGAATGTCAATTTCGAAAAATTCATCCGTTACCCATAAATAAAAGTCAGGAGGAAACCTTACAATGTTTGGTATTCTGTGAGGGTGTTTGCGCAATGCCCAATCAATTGCCTGATCGAGTTGGGCCATTCGTTGATAGGTCTTGACAAGACGCAAGATCTGCTCTTCAAAAGACGGCTCCCTAACGATTGCGAACATCTCATTTCTTATTATCCGTGAATTTCCTGATTTCTTCCTGCGCCCACTTCAAATCGAATTCATTTGGTGGCCTTGAAGTGAGTAAAAAGCTATAAAACGGGAGTTCGTCCATATTTTCCGAAACTTGCCACGAGACATGCCTGTGAGAAAGATCACTTATCGTACTGGCATTATGCGTTGCCAACATTTCCAACACCTGATCGATCAATACAATCTCTTCCTTGTCAAAAACATTGATATTAGGTTGCCGCATTGGGACATACCTCATTTGAGCAAAACCAAAAAAATCGGCTTTAATCTCTTTAAGGTAGTTGTCCCTGACTAAGTCATCTCTTAACCGCAAGAATTGATTGGGGGCAGGCGTAGCTCCTCTATCTTGCTTGACATAGTTCAACTTGGATATTGGTCGTTCCAGTTTGAGAAATGCTATATTGTCTATTAAATAAAGTGCCTTATTTAATAGTGTCGCCCCATATGTTGGTTGATTGCTAAGCTTTTCAGCGACGTACAACACAAGTTCAACAGTACGCGGATCACTTGTAACACCTTCTCTGCTCAATCCCATTTTTGCTAATTAACTTAGCTAAGTTACAAAGAATTTGTCAGAAAAGTGATAAATCATGTGTTGACCCATAACGAATCGTCAGTCCATTCCGGTCGAAATCTTCTAACTTAATAGCTAAGCCCGAATCCAAACTTATACAACGGGTCTTTGCTGTCATGCGGCACGTCTTCCTTCTGTGCCCGCACCGCCGCCATCGAAGACGGCAGCTCGATCGGTAAATGACCTTGCGGCTTGTCCTTCCCGAAGATCACATCCAGCACCGCCGCGTCGCTCGCACCGAAATCCGCCAGTAATCCTTTGGCCTTTGCGCTGATCTCGGGTATGACGGCCGGCCGGTCGAGATAGATGTCTACGATCGTCGGCACTTTTCTCAGGATGTCAAGGATGCTGTCCTTTTCCTTGCCTTTGAAATCCAGATCGCCGTGATGGAACATTCTTGCCATGGTGATGGGGGAATTGACGGGCACAAAGGGAGTCTTGAGCCGTACGATCGCGATATCCGCCTTTTCAGGCTTGTCGACAACCGTCCCATATTTTGCGGCAACCGCCGAATCGACGTTTTTGACATAGATCTTCCGTTTCCCGGGGGCGAGCGGGAGCACGTTGTGATCGTTCTTTAGCAGGGTCATCGCCATCCGTTGCGAGGCTTCTCCGGCGGCCATCGATGTGGGGTTACCCAATACCTGGCCGACCTTGCTCTCGTCGATAAACGGGTTGTCAAACAGCCCAAGCTCGAACTTCTGCGTCAGCAGCCGCCGGACACTGCTGTCGATGCGCGCCTCGGACAATTTGCCCTCCTTTACGAGTTGTAGGACCAATTCAGGGCAGCTCTCACCCCCGAACTGATCGACACCGGCATCGAGTATCTTCTTCACGCGCTCCACAGGCGTCAGGCTTTCCACGCCCCAGGCCCGCGCGGGCCAGACGAAATTGCCCATATGCGCGTCGTTGACGAGACCCCAGTCCGTGCAAACCACGCCGTCAAAGTGATACGTATTGCGCAACAGGCCGGTAATGATGTCTTTGTTGTATGACATGCCGACGTTTTCGCTCGTCTGACCCATCGGCACCCCGTAGTAAGGCATGATCGCCGCCGTGTGCGCGGCAATGGCCGCTTCAAAAGGGATCAGGTGATATTTAAAATTATTGCCCGGATAGACCTGTCCCTTTTGGAAGGGAAAATGCGGATCGAGCCCCTCCTTCTGCGGGCCGCCGCCGGGGAAATGCTTGGTCATCGTCGCCACGCTGTTGGAGTCCAGCTTGTCGCCCTGGTAGCCCAGGATATACGCTTTCGCCATCCTCGCCGTCAATTCGGCGTCCTCGCCAAAGGTGCCGCTGATCCGCGGCCAGCGGGGCTCCGTGGCCAGGTCGATTTGCGGATGCAACGCCTCCCGGATGCCGACGGCAAGATATTCGCGGCGGGAGATATCCGCAAATTCCCTTGTAATGCTGTCGCTGCCGATCGCTCCGAGGCCGAGCGGCTCGCACCACTGCGAGAACGTGTTGGCGGTCATGGCAAAAATATTGCCGCTGAAATGGTTCCGCGGATCGGAGGCGATCGTTAGCGGGATGCCCAGCCGCGTCGAGTCCTGCACATAGCGCTGCATCCCATTGTACCATTTCGCCAGCGACGCCGGCGATGGGACCGCCCAAAGATTGAAATGGTTCATTTTCTTCTCGTTGATCAGCTTGAGCCCGTTGGGCACGAAGGCGAACATTCCCTTGCCCGGCTGATCCCCAAGCGAACCGTCATCGTTAACCTTTGCACCGTTGATAAACAGCATCCCCGCCTTTTCTTCCAGGTTCATCTGGCTCAGCAGGTCGCTGACCCGCGCGCCGACCGGCTGCCGGGCATCTTCATATACGTCCAGTTTTCCGTTCTTGTTCAGATCGCGGAACGTATAGCCGTCGACGGTTTTAATGATTCCGGTATTCGAGCTGGGATTCTGGCAGGAAAAGACCAGGGTCAACGCCGCGCTCACGCCGGCAGCAAGAAGCATTGTTTTGGCAAGCATGTTATTGTATTAAAGTGAGACAATGTAGCAAAGAGTCGGGAGATCGCCAAATTGCGCTTCACCTCACACCGGATCCATTTGATTCCCGCTGCGAAAATTTGTTCTTACTTTTAGATCATGGCGAAATCCAACCTCCCCGAACGGATAATCCTTGGAATATTCATCGTCGTGTTTCTTGTCCTGGTAACGCGCTTTGTCTGGTTAGCCAATTCCGCCTCCGGTCATCGCCAAGTAAACGTGATCGTCCCATGGGGCTTGATCGCCATCTTTATCAGCCTCTACCTGTTTAAAGAGTATAACCGGGCAAACAAAGCCCGGCGCGAAAACCGGCGCGAGTATATGAACCAGCGCCGGCAGGAACTACTGGACGATATACTGAAGAAGAACAAAAAGTCCGATCCGAAAGGTGAATGATATCCTCGTCTTCCCGCAAACTAACACTCATTAGTTTTTTGGCGTAAATTTGCCTGTCCGCCAAATCCTTACAAGATGAGCTATACCCCTGTCAATAAGGTCCGCATCGTAACCGCCGCCGCCCTTTTCGACGGACATGATGCCGCGATCAATATCATGCGGCGGCTGTTGCAATCAAAAGGCGCGGAGGTCATCCACCTCGGCCATAACCGCGCGGCAGCCGAGATCGTTGAATGCGCCATAGAAGAGGACGTCCAGGGTATCGCCATCACATCCTACCAGGGAGGCCACCTCGAGTTTTTCAAATATATCCGGGAACTGCTGGACCAGAACGGCTGCGGCCATATCAAGATATTTGGCGGCGGCGGTGGAACGATCCTTCCCCGCGAGATCGACGAGCTCCACCGCCATGGCATTACCCGCATATATTCTCCCGACGACGGCCGCCGGATGGGCCTCGAAGGCATGATCGAAGACGTCGTCCGGCAATGCGATTTTCCGCTGAACGGCAACCCGGCCCAGTTTGCCGGCGCACTGCAACTCGGGGAAGCAAAAGACATCCGCAAGATCGCCCGCGCGATCACCAATGCCGAAAACGGTATCGGCGCAAATGGCAACGGTTCTGCCGCCCACCATCCCATCCCCGTCATCGGCATCACCGGCACCGGCGGCGCCGGCAAATCCAGCGTAACCGACGAACTGGTGCGCCGATACCTTTATCATTTTGCCGGCAAAACCCTGGCCGTGATCTCCGTCGACCCATCGAAGAAAAAAACGGGCGGCGCACTGCTGGGTGACCGCATCCGGATGAATGCCATCTCGGGGCCGCGCGTTTACATGCGTAGCCTCGCCACGCGGGACAGCGACCGCGCGTTGAGCGTACACGTCAAAGATGCGATCGACATTTGCAAAGGCGCCGGTTACGACCTCATCATCCTCGAATCGGCGGGCGTCGGACAAAGCGACGTTTCCATCCTCGACTATGTCAACCTGAGTATCTACGTGATGACCCCGGAATACGGCGCGGCCTCCCAACTGGAGAAGATCAACATGCTCGACTACGCCGACCTGGTCGTTCTGAATAAATTCGACAAAGCCGGCGCCTTGGACGCCCTCCATGATGTAAGAAAACAATACAAACGGAACAACGGCCTCTGGACGGCAAAAGACGAAGACCTGCCGGTTATCGGCACCATCGCGGCGCAATTCAACGACGCCGGCATCAACGAATTATTTGACCTGCTGATGGAAACGCTGGAAAAAAAGACTGGCGCCGAATTTGGTCCCGCTCACCACCGCCATCATCTGAAAGATACCAGCACCCAGTCGATGATCATCCCGCCGGCCCGGGTCCGGTACCTGTCGGAGATCACCGCGGCCATCCGCGATTACAATCAAAAAACGATCGAACAGGCGGCAATCGCGTCGCGATTGTACCGGCTTACCGGTGCGCTGAGAGAACTCCCGCCGGACTCACCCGCCCGGCCGCCGCTGGAACAACAGATCGAAAAACTGGAAAAAGAGATTTTCCCGGTCTGCCGCAAACTGATCGAAGAATGGGACGCAACCAGGGATCGTTATCGGCGCGAATATTTTGAATATGAGGTCCGCGGGCGCGGCATCCGGCAGCCCCTATACACCGAGTCGCTTTCGCATCTCAAGATCCCGCGCATCGCAGTCCCCCGCTTCTCCGACTGGGGAGACATCCTGCGCTGGAGGGTACAGGAGAATTTCCCGGGAAAATTCCCGTACACCGCCGGTACCTTCCCGCTCAAACGATCGGAAGAAGATCCCACCCGGATGTTCGCCGGCGAAGGCGGTCCCGAACGGACGAACAAACGCTTTCACTACGTTAGCTCGGGTCAACCGGCTATCCGGCTGAGCACGGCCTTTGACTCGGTCACGCTCTATGGCGAAGATCCGGACCATCGGCCCGATATCTATGGCAAGATCGGCAACGCCGGCGTCAGCATCGCCACCGTAGACGACGCCAAGAAACTCTATAGCGGATTCGACCTTTGCGATCCCCGAACCTCGGTCAGCATGACGATCAACGGACCCGCTCCCATAATCCTCGCCTTCTTCATGAATGCGGCAATCGACCAGCAATGTGAGAAATACCTGGCCGCCAACGGTATGCCTATCCCGCAAACCGCGGATCGCCCCCGCTACTCGGGTGATCTGCCCGACGGCAACGACGGTCTCGGTCTCGGCCTGCTGGGCATGAGCGGCGACGAAGTTCTCCCCGCGGACCAATATCAAAAAATATTGGCGGAAACGCTTTCCCAGGTCCGGGGTACCGTCCAGGCCGACATCCTGAAAGAAGATCAGGCTCAGAACACCTGCATCTTCAGCACCGAATTCGCCCTGCGGCTCATGGGCGACGTTCAGGCGTACTTTATCGAAAAGAAGATCCGGAATTTCTATAGCGTGTCCATCAGCGGCTATCATATCGCCGAAGCCGGAGCGAACCCGATCACCCAGCTTGCCTTTACGCTTGCAAACGGATTTACCTATGTGGAATACTACCTCAGCCGGGGCATGGCCCTCGATGAATTCGCACCCAATCTGTCCTTCTTCTTCAGCAACGGAATGGACCCGGAGTATTCCGTGATCGGCAGAGTAGCCAGACGCGTCTGGGCCAAGGCCATCAAACACTTCTATAACGGCAACAGCCGCTCTCAAAAATTAAAATACCATATCCAGACCAGCGGGCGGAGCCTTCATGCCCAGGAGATCGACTTCAACGACATCCGGACCACCCTGCAGGCGCTGTATGCGATCTATGACAATTGCAATTCCCTCCACACCAACGCCTACGACGAGGCGATCACCACCCCCACGGAAGAGAGCGTCCGCCGCGCGATGGCGATCCAGCTGATCATCAACCGCGAGCTGGGTAGCGCAAAAACAGAAAATTTCATCCAGGGTAGCTTCGCGGTGGAAGAGCTGACCGATCTCGTCGAGGAAGCCGTGATGCTGGAATTCGACCGGCTTACCGAGCGCGGGGGCGTTCTGGGGGCTATGGAACGAATGTACCAGCGCAATAAGATCCAGGAAGAGAGCCTTTATTACGAAAGCCTCAAACATAGCGGCGAACTTCCGATCGTCGGTGTCAACACATTCCTGGGAAAAGAAGGCTCCCCCACGATCCTTCCCGGTGAAGTCATCCGCAGCACGACCGAAGAAAAAGACCAACAGATCGCCAATCTCCACGCATTCCGCCAACGGAACAAGACGCGTAGCACGGAGATGCTGCGCCGCCTTCAAGAGGCCGCCGTCACCGGCAGTAACCTGTTTGAAGAGCTCATGACCACGGTGAAATACTGCAGCCTCGGCGAAATAACCAATGCTTTATATGCGGTAGGCGGCCAGTATCGACGCAACATGTAAATTTGACGTCATGATCCCCATTGCTTTTCGCCACGAGACAACGCCCGGACAGCAGTCCGTCACCATCCTCGCGGCCGATATCGGCGGCACAAAAACAAACGTCGCACTCTATGAGAACGGCGCCACCGGGCTAAAGCCGCTTCGTGAACAACGATATGTCTCCGCCGACTATCCCTCCCTCGACGCCATTATCCATGATTTTTGCGGTAAAACATTCCCCGACCGGATCGCCGCAGCCGTCGCCGGCCCTGTCATCGGCGGCAAAAGCAAACTGACCAACCTGCCCTGGGTATTGGATAGCACGGCCATGAGCCGCGAAATGAAAATCCCCGTTGCATTTATCAACGACCTCGAAGCGACGGCCTACGGGCTCGCCGGGCTGAAAGAAGATCAGCGCGCTACCCTTGCGGCCGGGGACCCAACCGCAAAAGGCAACATCGCCATCCTCGCTCCGGGTACGGGACTTGGCGAAGCAGGTCTCTACTGGGATGGCAGCAAATATCATCCCTTCGCCACCGAAGGCGGCCATAGCGACTTCGCCCCGCGTACCCCGCTGGATGTGGAGATCTTCTACTACCTTCAAAAACAATTCGGCCACGTCAGCTGGGAACGGGTCGTATCCGGCATGGGTATAAAAAATATTTTTCATTTCTTCACGGAAGTCCGCAAAGAGCAGATCCCCGAATGGCTGTCTGAACGAATAAAGGACAATGATGCCGCAGCCGTGATCAGCCAATCCGCCCTCCGGCACGAAGACCTGGTTTGCGCGCAGACCATGGAGGTTTTCGTGCGGTATATGGCGACCGAGGCCTCCAGCCTCGTCCTGAAGCTGATGGCCACCGGCGGCCTTTATCTCGCCGGAGGCATCCCCCCAAAAATCCTTCCCCTCCTGCAAGGCGACAGCTGGACAAAGAACTTCGACAATAACGGCCGCATGCACGAGCTCTCCGACCGCATCCCGGTCCACGTCGTCCTCGACGACAAGATGGCTTTACAGGGAGCCGCCTGCTATGGCGCCTTTAATATGTAAACCTTATCTGTACAGGATCTGGCAACTCCCGCAATAAAATGCCCTCCGGCCGGTCTTGCCAAGCCGCGGAACTTTGATCAAAGGAATATGACAACGCGGACAGACGCGCTTGGTATGCAAAATGTTGTACCTGCTCTTTCAGAATAAGAATGGACGGACCCTCGGGCATATTTCTTTATCCGACATCGTGCAAATCCTGGACCCGGACCTGAGGGAAACCATTAGCTTTCTTAAATTTTCCGGCTCGCCTGCGCAGGATGTCAAACACGGTCATACCTTTAAGCCATACCTCTATCAGCAATCCCAAGCTATGACCGAATATTCCAAACCACAAAGCGAAAGACAAAAAGTATTGAAAAAGCTCCTTAGAATGTGGCGTGCCTCCAAGGATATCAAACAAAAAGCCGATGTCGTGATTTCGATGAATCCGCGCTGCAAGCCCGGGACGGCCCGGGAGAACCGGGTGAAGCATTAGAATAAGACTTTCCTGAATTCAGCCGGCAAAATTTCAGTAACGGCAAGCCCTAACCGCGCCATGGGCTCCGCCACCCACGCCGGAACATAACCATTATGCAGCGGAAGGTCCGCGGACCCCGAACGATTCATCAGCCCTCTTTTGCTAACAAACTTAGCGTATTTTCCGCAAAATACCCCCGAGAACGCTGGGGACGGTAGATCACCTAATGCCTGGGCGGCGGCGTATACGCGGTCGGGGCATGCTGTCCTTCTTTTATCTCTTCGATCGCCTTTTTGTTAAACGCCTCCAGATCTCCCGGCGTCCGGCTGGTAACCAGCCCGTTATCCGTCACGACCTCCTTATCCACCCAGATCACTCCCGCATTTTCGAGGTCCGTCCTTAAAGATGGATAAGACGTCATATTGCGTCCTTCGATCATCCCCGTCTCGATCAACAGCTGGGGCCCATGACATATCGCCGCCACCGGCTTTCCCGTCTCCAGGAATTGTTGAGCAAATTCCACAGCCTTCTTATTCTGGCGTAGCTTGTCCGGATTGAGCACACCTCCCGGAAGCACCAGCGCATCGAAATCTTCGGGGTTAGCGCTGTCCAGCACTTCATCCACCGGCAGCTCTATCGACCAGTGATCCGTATCCCAGGCGCGGACTTTGTCCTTTTGCGGCGATACGATCCGCACTTCCGCGCCCGCCGCTTCCAGCGCCTTCTTTGGGCTGGTCAGCTCCGCTTCCTCAAATCCGCTTTCGGTCAGGATAGCGATCTTCTTTCCTGTAAGTGTTGCCATAGCTTGTGTTTTTGAATGTACAAATACCCGTCACCGGGAAATCGCCTCAAAAACGATACCATCGCCCCGACGACCGGCGGCCATTCTTTTGCGGACAACAGGAATAAAATCATATTTTTATATAGACGGGCGAATTCGACCGGATATGGCCTGCCCTTTGTAAGATTGGTTATCAAAGAAACCTAAACCAGGAAGCCTATGCTCTTACGATTAGCTATGCTCGCATTTCTCGGCCTGGGATCAGTGACGAACCACCTTCTTGCTCAGGACACCACCGGAGGCCGTTTGCCGGCCAATTGGAGTTTGCAAGCCTGCATCGACTACGCGAAAAAATTCAACATTACCCTCAACAGCCTTCGCCTGAATGTCCGAACGGCGGAACAAAACCTCCTGCTGGCGCGGGCGGCCCGGCAACCGAACCTGGCCGGGAACGTTTCCGCCACCTATACCCACAGCAAAAACACAAACTCCGTCATCGGGGGCTTTCAGACCCAGTCCTCCTTCACCAACAATTACGCGGTATCGTCAGGGGTTACCCTCTACAACGGGGACGCCATCAACAACAATATAAAGATGGCCAACCTGCAGATCCAGTCTGCCAATCAGACCGTGGTCGAAAATGAATTGGATATCACCTTGCAGATCGTCCAGGACTACCTTAATATCCTGCTGGCAAAGGAAAATGTCGTGTACGTCGAAGACCTGGTCAAATCGACTACCGCCCAGGTCGAACAAGGTAAGAAGGAATATGAGGTCGGAACGATCGCCCGGAATGCCTATATCGAATTGGAGGCTCAGCTGGCCGCGGATAAATACACCCTCGTGACGGCACAGAACGCCGTCCGGCAAAACAAACTGATGCTAAAACAACTGCTCCAGCTGCCTCTCCGCGATACATTCGACGTCGTTACCCCGGATACGGTGATCGCCACACAGGCCGTCCCCAACCTTGATTCGGTAGAGGCCTATGCGTTGCAAAACCGCCCGGAGATCAAGTTGGGCCAGCTGGGCATCGACATCTCGCGCTATGACCTTGCCATCGCCAAAGCAGGTTACCTTCCGCTGCTCACCGCATCGGCTACCCTGTCAACCGGCTACTCCAACAACGGTCAAAACAGCTACATCCAACAGCTGGATAACAACTTTTTTCAACAGGTTGGACTAAACCTGTCCATCCCGATCTTCAATAGACGGCAGGTCAAAACCAACGTCGAGAATGCAAAGATCCAGATCGAACAGTCCAAACTTACCCTGTTGGGCAACCAAACCGCCCTGTCACAGACCATCGAACAGGCCTATATCAACGTGCTGAATGCCCAGGGCCAGTATGATGCCGCCGTTGAAGAGCTGAACGCGAACCAGGAAGCGTTCCGGGTCGCCGCCGAAGAATTGAAAGTGGGCGCTTCCAATCTCGTGGCCTACCTGCAACAAAAGACCTTGTATACACAGGCTTTTCAGAATTACGTGCAGGCTAAATACAACTCGGCGCTCAGTATTGAGATCTATGATTTTTACATGGGAATCGCAGTTAAACTATAAACGTCTTTCGACATGAAGAAAGCAATCATCATTATTGTTATACTACTGCTAGCCGGATGCGGCGTATGGTATTTCTATTTCCGGAAGGAAGACAAACCCGTGATCCTGGCGACGGAAGAACCGCAATATGGATATATCTCCAAAAGTGTCACGGCAACGGGGACCATCGAGCCGGTCGACACCGTCAATGTGGGCTGCCAGGTGTCGGGGACCATCAACGGCATCTTTACCGATTACAACGCCAAAGTGACCAAACACCAACTGATCGCCACCCTGGATAAATCCCTCTTCGAAGCCGCCGTCAACCAGTATAAAGCCAACCTCCAGGTCGCCAAAGCATCCCTTACCTACGCGCAAAATAACTTCGACCGGGAAAGCACGCTCTTTAAAGCCGGCGCCATCAGTAAAGCGGACTATGATAATTTTGAGAATCAATACGAAGGCGCAAAAGCTACGGTCGCCAGCGTTCAGGCCCAGCTGGATGCCGCAACCAAAAACCTCGGTTATACCAGCATATACTCGCCCGTGGACGGAGTCGTGATGACCCGCAACGTGAGCGTCGGCCAAACGGTCGCCGCCAGCTTTAGCACCCCTACATTGTTCATTATCGCAAAGGATATTACCAAAATGCAGGTACAGGCCGCCGTCTCCGAAGCGGATATCGGGGATGTCCGGCCCGGTCTCCGCGTTACGTTCACCGTGGATGCCTATCCGGATATCTCTTTCGCGGGAACGGTCAATCAGATCCGCCTCGAACCAGCCGTGTCGGCTAACGTAGTCACCTACACGACAATTATCAGCGCGCCAAACCTGGACCTCAAGCTGAAACCCGGAATGACGGCCAACATCTTCATTTTCACAAAAGAAGTCGACAGCGCACTGCTGATCTCCGCCAAGTCCCTGAAGTTCAAACCGGACGCGACGATGGAAAAACAATTCAGGATCATCCCCGACAGCGTCGGGGAGCGTAAAGTGCAACGGGCTGCCCGCAAAGCCGCCAACAACAATCCGCTGGCGCCACCCCGCCATCATCACGATACGACCGGCCGGCAGGTTGATACGGCGGCAGCCGTCGGAACTCCGGCCTTTGTCTGGATAAAATCCGGCGACAGCCTGATCGAAAGACTGGTCATGACGGGCCTGAACAACGATACACAGGTCCAGATCCTTTCCGGCCTGAGCACCGGCGACCAGATCGTCAACGGAACGGAGGTCGCCCCGGCAGCTGCCAAAACTTCCGGCGCCGCCCGAAGTCCCTTTATGCCCGCCCGCCGGCCGAGTAACAGCAGCAGACCCGCCGGCGGTGGAGGAGGTGGCGGCCGGTAAGGCGGAAGCTAAACATCGAAGATCATGAGCGACAACAAGATATTGGAGTTGAAAGATATCCGGCGCGAATTCCGGATGGGATCGGAAATCGTCCGCGCCCTGAAAGGCGTTTCGTTTGATGTCTCGCCAGGGGAATTTCTAACGATCATGGGTAGCAGCGGTTCCGGAAAAACTACCCTGCTCAATACACTGGGTTGCCTGGACAAACCTACCGGCGGCACCTATCTGCTGGATGGCGTCGACGTCCGGAACCTGAGTCGAAACGACCTCGCAAGACTTCGCAATCAAAAGATCGGTTTTGTCTTCCAGGCATACAACCTCCTGGCCCGGACTTCCGCCCTCGAAAACGTCGAACTGCCGCTGCTCTATAATCCCCGGATCAGCGCAAAAGACAGAAAGGAACGGGCCATCCGCTCCCTGCAGGCCGTCAACCTCGGCGACCGCCTGGATCATTTGCCCAATCAGCTTTCCGGCGGCCAGCAACAACGGGTAGCCATCGCGCGGGCGCTTGTCAATGAGCCGGTGATGATCCTCGCGGACGAAGCGACGGGCAACCTTGACTCCCGGACTAGCTTTAGCATTATGGCGCTCCTCCAGGACCTCAATGCGCAGGGCAAGACCATCGTATTCGTGACCCATGAACCCGATATCGCCTCGTTCAGCAGCCGGACGGTCATGCTGCGGGACGGTAAAGTGGTAAAAGACAGCCGGAATGAGAACAGGCGGTCGGCCAGGGACGTACTGGCGGCCCTGCCGGCGGAAGAAGATTACCAAAAAGTGTAAACGATGTCCTTATTAAATCTTTTACGCATCGCCCTCAAGGCCTTGCAACGAAATAAGCTCCGGGCATTCCTGACCATGCTGGGCATCATTATCGGCGTGGCTTCGGTCATCTCTATGGTGGCTATCGGCCAGGGGTCCAAACAAAGCATCCAGCGACAGTTGTCCGGCATGGGCTCCAATATGATCATCATCCGGCCGAACAGCAATGTTTCGGCAGGCGCCCGCCTCGACGCTTCCAGCGTCCAGACCCTCACAATGGATGACGTAAAAGCCCTTCAGCGCGGAGGGACGCACCTTAGCGCCGTGACGCCCGTGATGACGACAAAGGGCCAGGCCATCTACGGTAATAACAACTGGTCCACTACCATCACCGGCGTCAACACCCAGTACCTCGATATTATCCGGCAATGGCCCCTCCAGGATGGGATCCAATTCACCGACCGGGATGTGCAGGGCGCCGCGAAAGTCTGTATCCTCGGCCAGACCGTGATCTCAAACCTCTTTCCAAACGGCGACAACCCGGTCGGAAAATATATCCGGTTCGGCAAGGTCCCGCTGCTGGTCATCGGGACACTGACGGCAAAAGGGGAAAGCGCCTTTGGTCAGGATCAGGACGACGTGATCATTGCGCCCTACACCACGGTACAGGAAAGGATCCTTTCCACGATCTATCTGCAAAACATCTACGCCTCCGCCGTGGATGAGGCGTCCACCACCGCCGCCTCCAACGAAGTGTCCGAGATCATGCGGGCCTCGCATCGGCTCAAACCCACGGACGATGACGACTTCGCCGTGCGCACCATGCAGGAGCTCATCAATACCTTTAGCTCGACAAGCTCTCTTCTCACCGTCCTGCTGGCCGTTATTTCCGGCATTTCATTGCTCGTCGGCGGCATCGGGATCATGAACATCATGTACGTTTCCGTTACCGAACGGACAAAGGAGATCGGCCTGCGGATGTCTATCGGCGCCCGCGGCGTGGATATCCTGCTGCAGTTCCTGACCGAGGCGGTCCTGATCAGCATTACCGGCGGGATCATCGGGGTGTTGCTGGGCATCACGTCCGCCCGGCTTGTCACCTACTTCCTGTCATGGCCGACGCTGGTGACCGAGTCCTCGATCGTCCTGTCTTTCCTGGTTTGTTTTATTACCGGGGTCTTTTTCGGCTATTATCCCGCGCAGGCGGCCTCCCGGCTGGACCCCATCGAAGCCCTTCGCTACGAGTAAGCCCCGGCCTCCTTCGCGTCATATTTTATCGTAAATTCGTCAATCGAACTACAGAATTCTATCGCATGAACAGAAAAGAAGAGGTCCTTCAGGACGTCGTTATCAAATTCGCCGGCGACTCGGGCGACGGGATGCAGCTAACCGGCAGCCAATTCACCAACAATACCGCGCTATTGGGCATCGATCTGGCAACCTTCCCCGATTTTCCGGCGGAGATCCGCGCCCCGCAGGGCACCCTGCCGGGTGTCAGCGGCTACCAGCTTCGGTTCTCCAGCGACCAGGTCTTTACACCCGGTGACGAGTGCGACGTCCTTGTTGCCATGAACGCGGCGGCGTTGAAGTCAAATCTGAAGGGCCTTAAAAAGGGCGGTACGATCATCGCCAATTCGGAAGGGTTCGATGCAAAGAACCTGCGGCTGGCAAACTATCCCGAAGGCGTACACCCCCTGGAGGACGATAGCCTGGCCAACTATACCGTCATCAAGATCGACGTGACCAAAATGACCCGCGAAGCGCTCAAGGATTTTACCATGGGTACCAAGGAAAAAGATCGGGCCAAGAATATGTTCGTGCTGGGATTTCTCTATTGGATGTACAACCGGGATATGGACAGCACCCTCAAGTTCCTTAAAGATAAATTCGGCAAAAAACCCGAGATCTTCGAAAGCAACGTGAAAGTGCTCCAGGCCGGCTATCATTTCGGCGATACCACCGAGACGTTTACGACCACCTATCGGGTGGAAAAGGCAAAAATGGCGCCCGGCGTCTATCGCTCGATCATGGGCAACCAGGCGCTGGCCTACGGCCTGGTCGCCGCCTCGCGGAAGAGCGGCCTGCCGCTATTCCTGGGGTCCTACCCGATCACCCCGGCATCCGACATCCTGCATGAGTTGAGCCGCCATAAAGCCTTTGGCGTGCGAACCTTCCAGGCGGAAGACGAGATCGCCGGGATCACGTCGGCCATTGGCGCCGCCTACGGCGGCGCCCTCGGTGTCACCACAACCTCCGGCCCCGGAATGGCGCTAAAAGCCGAGGCCATGGGCCTTGCCGTGATGCTGGAAATTCCGCTGCTGATCTGCGATATCCAACGCGGCGGACCATCCACCGGCCTTCCCACGAAAACCGAACAAAGCGATCTTCTCCAGGCCTATTATGGCCGAAACGGCGAATGCCCCATGCCGGTGATCTCCGCCTCCACCCCGAGCGATTGCTTCGACGCCGTGTATGAGGCCGTCCGTATCGCCGTACAGCACATGACACCCGTTATCTTCCTTTCCGACGGATATATTGCCAACGGCGCCGAGCCCTGGAGATTCCCGAAGAGCGCCGACCTCGCCCCCATCGAAGTAAAATTCAAGACCGGACTTGGACCGGAAGAGACCAGCTTCCAACCATACCTCCGGGACGAAAAGCTCGTGCGACCATGGGCCATTCCGGGTACCCCGGGACTGGAACACCGCATCGGCGGCCTCGAGAAACAAAATATCACCGGCAACGTGAGCTACGACCCCGAGAATCACCAGCTGATGGTACGCATCCGCGAAGAGAAAGTAGCCCGTATCGCCGACCATATCCCACCCCAGCGCCTGGACAGCGGACCCGAAAAAGGCGAGTTGCTCGTCCTTGGCTGGGGCAGCACCTACGGCGCAATAAAAAGCGCGGTCGCCGAACTGCAAAAAGAAGGCTATACCATTTCGCATGCCCACCTTCGCCATCTCCGTCCGTTCCCTTCCAACCTCGGTGAGATCATCCGCGGTTTCCGGCAGGTATTGATCCCCGAGATCAACAACGGTCAGCTTATCCGGATCATCCGGGATCAGTTCCTCGTCAACGCGATCGGCTACAACAAGGTCATGGGAATACCGATTACCCGGACGGAACTCGTGATGAAGATCCGGGAAATGCTCGGGTCGAACAACTGAGCCCGCCTGTCAAAAGACCCGCCGCCCGGCTTCAGGCCGTTCACCGCTCCTCCGGAACCAATGCCTCGTGCAATACCGGGCTGAGCCGGAGAATATCGCCTGCCACCTTTCCGATAAACCCGAATTGATCCTCGATCGCCTTCATCATCGTCGGTTCACCCGCCTTCACCGGCACCGGCACCTTGAACTGTCCCGCCGAACCTTCGGACGTCGATCCTCCGCCCGGCCCCGCCGGACCTTCGGCCAGCGATCCTCCGCCCGGCCCCGCCGCGCCGCCCTGCAGAATATCCGCCGCCCGGTCAAGACACCGCGCGATCGCATCCACAACCGGTTGATACGCCGGATCCGCATATCGGGCCGCCAACGGCTTTTCGTAATATGCCAGCGTCGCGATATAGGAGGTCAGCATCTGGTTCGCCACCACGAATTGATGCATCTCCTCGATCTGCTTTTGTTGCCGCCGCGGCTCCTGCAAGGTGCGGCTGAAGGCATCGGAGAGATTGGCGAGCGCGACGAAGGCATGCTTCCGCGAAAGCTTATATTGCTGAACGGTTGGAGACCGGCCGAAAAAGGCGCCCGCCACATCCCGGAAATAGGCAATATTCGTGTTCAGCGCGGCGACCATATTGTCGATCATGCGCTGATGCTCCCAACTGGGGATGATAAAGATGCTGCTGAGAAAAGAAATGCCTGACCCGATCAACGTATCGACGACCCGGTCGCTGATAATGGACTTGAAATTGACCGGGTAGAGCAGATGGAACAACAACAACACATAGGGCGTCATCAGCGTCACGCAGATCAGGTAGTTGCGCCGCAGGAACACATAGGTCCCGATCATAAAAAGGATCATCAGGACAAACAATACAGCCCGGTCGCGGATAAACCAGATCAGCAGAAAACCCACGAGCGCACCGCCAAGCGTCCCCATCAGCCGTTCGAAATTCCGCTTTTTTGTCAGGCTGTACATGGGCTTCAGAATAACGATTATAGTCAGTAATATCCAGTAGCCGTGACCAAACGGAAGGAACCGGGAAATGATATATCCGGCGATGGTCGCTATACTGACCCGAAGCGCATGCCGGAAATAATTGGATTCCATCGTCAGATTGTCGAGGATCAGCTTTCGGTCCATATCCTGCCGCGCGACGAATTGCTCAACGTCGAGGTCCTCCCTGAACTTCCCGCTTAACGTCCGGTCATAGGTGGTGAATTGCTGCAGCACATGCAGCCGGTCATTGATATCCTGGATGCTGTCCAGGATGTTGCTGAGGTCCGCTACCCCCTCCACATCCGTCGCGGCCAGCGTCGCCCGCAGCTTGCTGATCCGGTCCGACAACACGGGACGGTCAACCGATGGCTTTCCGCTCATGATCGCCAGGCCGACCCCATCCAGCTCCGCCGCAAGATCCAGGATGAGTTTTCGGCATTCTTCCAGCAGCTGCCCGTTGTCAAACAACCGGTGGAGCAACCGATAGTCCTGCTGCGACGTCATGATGCGCTCGAACAGGTCGATGCTGTCCAAAAAGATCATCATGAGTATCCTGCCCGTATGCGTCGACTCCTTGACGATCTTCCTGCTTTTGAAAATGAGCTCCCGGGTGAGGTCCTGCTTCTCCTGGATACTGACCTGGCTTTCCAACAGCTGCCGGTAACTCCTGTCGTAGTCCACATGCCGGGAATAAAACGACGCCTTGATGCGTAAATATCCCGCTGTCGCCTGAACGCAGTCACCCAATGCCTGTTGCACGAGCTTATACGGCCGGAAACTATACAGCAGCAGCGACAATATCATATACCAAACGCCGCCGGCCAATACGAATAATGCGTTGTATAGAACGTTCCATCCGTGCAGCGGATGATCGATATTCAATACCATGACCAGCAGGGCATTGACCCCGATCGAAGCGGCCCGGTTGCCATAGATGCTCATCAGGGAGAATATAAAACAGAAGAGTAGCACGATCAGACCCGTCCAGCCAGGCGAATCATTCGCCCAACCGGTGATAAGCGAAACAAAAAAAATAATTAATATACAGGCAATCATCCCATTACGTCGATGGTGGATCGGACCGGGATTATCCGTATTGGCGACACACATCGCCCCGATCGAAACGACGATCCCCGTAGACAAATTATGGAGATAGCCGAGCAGGATGGCCGGCAGCGTTATACCTGCAGTAATACGTATCGCCCCATTTAAATAATGGCTATTGATAAAACGCTTATATTCCCGGACATAATCCATGTACTAAATGAAAATACCGGCAAATTATAATAAACAAATTTTCACGCCATAACTTTTGTAAATTAGTTTTGTGCGACTCAAGACCGTGACATGAGAATAACTGCGCTATTCCTATTGGTTTTCTTTTCCTATGGAGGGATTCAAGCGCAGGAAATAAGCGGAAATGTGATAGACAGTTCGGGTAAGCCAATCCCATTCGCTACGGTCGTACTGAAAAAAGCAAGCGATTCCGCCGACGCCAAATACACCACTTCCGATCTCAACGGCCAATACGAAATATCCCTCGTCCCTGCCGGTCACTATTTTATCAGCATCGCTGCCGTCGGCTATTTTCCCGCCGCTTCAGCCGTTTTTGATATAAGAGGCGGCAGCATCCGCGTCGCCCCCATTACCGCCCGATTCAAAGGCTTGTTAACGGAGGCCCGCGTAACGGCGATCAAACCGCTGTTGCAGGTGCAGCGGGACCGGATCATTATGAATGTGGAAGGAAATATCAACGCTATCGGCGAAGACGCTTTCAGCTTGCTCCGTAAATCACCCGGAGTAACCATCGACAACAATAATTCCATTAGCCTCGGCGGAAAGGCCGGAGTCAGGGTCTATATCGACGGCCGGCCTACCTATCTTTCCGGAAATAACCTCGCACAATACCTGGGGACCTTGCAGTCGTCATCTATCGAATCCATAGAGATCATCCCAAACCCGTCATCACGCTATGAAGCCGAGGGGAGCGCGGGGATCATCAATATCCGGCTGAAAAAGGACAGGTCGCTCGGCACGAATTTTACCGCCTCCGCGGGATACAACCTGGGCACCTACAGTAAATACAACGCCGGTGTCAGCTTCAACCACCGCGACAGACACCTCAACTTCTTTGGCGACTACACGTACCATAACGCCACGACCCTGATGAAGAGCGTATATGACCGGACACTTCCCGACACCCTTTTTCTTCAACAGACCGTCCTGACGCAAAGCCAGGTCAGCCAGACAATGCACCTGGGTTTGGACTGCTTCATAACAAAAAAAAGTACGCTCGGAGTGCTGATCGGAAGTTCCTTCCGCACCGACAGCATCCGAACCAACAGCAATACGCCGATCATTTATCGTCCAACCAACGCCACCGACCGGCTCCTGGTGGCGGATAACCGCACCAGCAAGCTCCAGGATAACTATAACTTCGACCTCAACTACCGGTACGCCGGCGCCAACGGCCGGGAACTGGAATTAAATGCGGACTACGCGCTGTACCGGCTGCGGAGCGACCAGTTGCAACCAAATAATTATTTCGATTCCTCCGGTCGTCACTTTCTTTACAGCAATAGCTACAATATCCTCTCACCGACAAATATCGACATATATAGCTTTAAGGCCGACTATACCCTGAATTGGCTAAGCGGTCAGCTTTCCGTTGGAACCAAGTTCTCCTATGTCACCAGCGACAACAACTTTCTCGAATATGACCTCATCCCTTCGGGGAAAGTACTCGATTCCCTGAGCAGCGACAAATTCAACTACCGGGAAAATATAAACGCTGCCTATCTCACCTACAACCGGTCCTTTAAGAAAGGGTTGAACCTGCAGGCAGGGCTGCGGGTGGAAAACACAAACGGTAAGGGCAGCTCGACCGGCTGGCAGCAGGGGGTGACAGACTATACCTTCTACGATTCTGCCTATCCCCGCCACTATACGGATCTCTTCCCGAGTGCGTCCCTGGTCTGGAAGGAGTGGAGCTTCAGCTATACTCGCCGGATCGACCGGCCGGGCTACCAGGACCTTAATCCATTTGTCTTTAAGATCGACGATTATACCTTTTCAAAAGGCAACACGCAGCTGAGGCCGCAATACGCCGACAACCTGAGCCTCACCTGGTCTTATAGATACGCCCTTTCGGCCACCCTGAGCTATAGCCATATCGGCGATATGTTTACCAGTGTTCCGGATACGATCGACCGCTCTAAAACGGTGACCGCCCAGGTCAATCTGACCACGCAGGAGACCATGGGCCTCAATGTCAGCTACTCCTTTCAATATAAATGGTACAGTGCCTTTATAAACGTCAACGGATTCTATGCCGTGCACAAAGCCAACTTCGGCCCAGGACAGATGATCGATCTGCATGTCTTCAATACAACGATTGTTTCACAACACAATTTCCAGCTTGGCCGGGGATGGTCCGCCAGTGTCTCCCAATTCTACGCGTCGCCAAATCTCTGGGAGGGTACGCTTCGCAGCCATACCTGGTGGAACGTGGAAGGCGGTGTGCAAAAGCTTTTCTGGAATGGCCGGGCAACGGCAAAAGCCTCCGTCAGCGATATCTTCAATACCTTTCATTGGGCCGTGAACAGCAACTTTTCGGGCCAGTACCTCTACAGTGCGGGGACATCGGAAACCCGGCTGTTGAAATTGACATTTATTTACCGGTTCGGCAACAACCAGGTCAAGGCGGCCCGCCAGCACCTGACCGGCACCGAAGACGAAAGCAACCGGGTCAAAAACGCTCCTTAATTCTTCTTACCTTTACCGGCTCGCAGCGGAGCGCCGCGGCGGCAGCCAAATCTGTATGCAAAACATCATCGAAGAGATCAGGGAGCTTTTTTTGACCTATAGCCGATACCCGATAACCGGGCTGGACCTTATCCCCCAATCCGGCAGCAATCGCATCTATTTTCGCATCCGGACAGATGAGCGTACCTATATCGCGACCTACAACGAAAATATCCGCGAGAACCGGACCTTTATTTATTTCAGCCGGCATTTCCGGGAAAAGGGCAGTCCCGTGCCGGAGATCTATTTTGTGAATGATGCGTGCACGATCTATTTCCAGGAAGATTTCGGGGACCTTTCCCTGCTGGCGGAATTGGAAAAACAAGGACACAATGATGCGGTGCTTTCCCTCTTCAGGCAAAGCCTGCAAGAGCTGGCCCGGTTGCAGATCCTCGGCGACGAAGGATTGGACTACGACCAGACCATCACTTCGCGGGAATTCGGGAAGCAGGCCATTCTCAGCGACCTGCTCTATTTCAAATATTATTTTCTGGATACCTTGCAAATCCCCTATGACAAGGAGCGCCTGATCGACGACTTCGAGGGGTTGAGCGGCTATCTCACCCGGGCCGACCATAAATATTTTCTTTTCCGCGACTTTCAAAGCCGGAATATCCTGCTGAAGGACGGCCAGGTCCATTTTATCGATTTTCAGGGCGGGATGAAAGGCGCGCTGCAATATGACGTCGCCTCCCTTCTCTGGCAGGCTAAAGCCGAATTATCGGATGAATGGAAGGATGCCCTGCTGGGTCACTATATGGATTGCGTGGATCGATTGCTGGGAAAAAAGATCGACCGCGAATCATTCGTTGCACAATACAATGGCTATGTCCTGATCCGGCTGCTCCAGGTCCTTGGGGCATATGGCTTCCGCGGTCTTTTCGAACGGAAAGCGCATTTCCTGATCAGTATCCCGCTCGCCTTAAGAAATTTGAAATGGTTCGTTGATCACCGTCAGACCGGGATCGCCCTGCCCGAATTCGACCGCCTGCTGGCCCTGGTCGTCCACGATGACGTCATCGGTCGTTTCGAACCCGTACAAGCCGATAGCAATACCCCCCTCGTCGTCCACATCCGTAGCTTTTCCTACCGAAAAACGATCCCGGCGGATGAAAGCGGTAACGGCGGCGGCTTTGTTTTCGACTGCCGCGGGATCCTCAACCCGGGCCGGATTGAAGCGTTCAAGACCCAGACGGGACGGGACAAACCGGTGCGGGACTTTCTCGAACAACAGACAAGGATGCCGGAATTCCTCAATGGAGCATACAATCTCGTCGATATCTCCGTGGAAGATTATATAAAAAGGGGGTTTTCGAGCCTCTGCATCAGCTTTGGCTGTACCGGCGGCCAGCATAGGAGCGTCTATGCGGCCGACGCGCTGGCCCGTCACCTTCGAAACAAATATCATGTAAAGATCGACCTGCATCATATCGAGCAGGAGACGAAGAATTGGGTGAATTGATTCCTATGTATTACCTCGTGTATGGTCTGTTGTACGGGATTTCGCTTCTGCCGACATGGCTCCTGTACCGGTTTTCAGACATGATCGCTTTCTTCCTTTACTCCGTGATCCGGTACCGGCGGAGAGTGGTCATGGACAACCTGCTGACCGTTTTTCCGGAAAAGACCCTTCGGCAGCGACGTCGGATCGCCCGGCAATTCTACCGGAATTTTACCGACAGTTTTTTCGAAATGGTCAAATTGCTTTCGGCAGACGATAAGTGGCTGGACAAGCACTTCGTGATCGACAATCCGGAGGTCATGGAGGGCTTTGCTGCGCAGGGACGGAAGATCCAGCTCTTTCTGGGCCACCTGTTCGGCTGGGAGGTTGCCAACCTCGCGATGCCCCGGCTTACCCGGTTCAAATTTATCGTCGTCTACATGCCGGCCACCAGCGCGACGATCGAGCGGTTGCTTCGGCGTCTCCGGGGCCGTACGGGCACCGTCCTGTTGCCCGCCACCCGGATGCAGCGGGCGATGTTCCCTTACCGCAACGATGTTTATGCCCTGGCGCTCGTCGCGGACCAGTCGCCAAGCGGCCCCGAAAATACGTACTGGCTGAACTTTTTTGGCCGCCCTACCGCTTTCATCCGCGGCGCGGAAGGCGGTTCCCGGACTGGAGATACCCCGGCCGTTTTCGCGCGCGTCTACAAAAGCGGCCGTGGCTGCTACCGGGCTGAACTCACTACCATTGCCGATCAACCCGCCCGGCTGCCGGATGGCGAACTGACCCTCCGCTACCGGGATCTGCTCGAGGCAGCGATCCGGGAACAACCCGCGTCCTGGCTGTGGAGCCACAAACGGTGGAAATTTGCCTGGAACGAAACCTATGCTCCCTATTGGATCGATAAGCCGAAAAGTTAATCCCGCCGATACCGTTTTGCTTTTCGGGAATTTATAATACATTTACTAAGCATCACCCAGAATACCCTCATTCCGTCCCCGATCGTCCCATCCATCATTCCGTCCCCGATCGTCCCATCCATCATTCCGTCCCAGCATCTTCCCTTCTCTCATTCCGTCCCGCGAACAGGGTTAGGTTTTCTGATTAGCAGCCAGAACCAATTAAACCTAAACCCCCAACCGGATGACAAATTGTAAACCCGGAATCGCACTGGTCGATGATCACGCTTTACTCCGCAGCGGATTGGCCGGCATGATCCGTAGCTTTCGTCAGTATGATGTTCTCTTTGAAGCCTGCGGAGGATTGGACCTGATCCGGCAACTGCAGCATGCGCGTCGCCCAGACCTCGTCTTGCTCGATATCAGCATGCCGGAAATGGACGGCTGCGAGACCGCCAGTTGGCTCAGACTTCACCACCCGGAGATCAGGATCCTGGCGCTTTCGATGTACGATGCGGAAAGCGCGATCGTCCGGATGCTTCGCAACGGCGCCAAAGGCTATATCCTCAAAGATTCCGTTCCGGAAGAATGGAGGCTGGCACTGGAATCCGTTATCCACAAAGGGTTCTATGCGGGACATCCTTGTCGTCCGCTGCTGGTGCTGAATGAACGGGAGTTGGAGTTCATGCGGCTGGTTTGTACGGAGTGGACCTACAAGGAGATCGCCGACCGGATGTATCTGAGCCCGCGCACGATCGACGGTTACAGAGACGCGCTGTTTGAAAAATTGAACGTTCGGACACGGGTCGGTCTGGCGATGTTCGCGGTGAAAAGCGGGATCGTCAATATCGATCCGATCACGACGACGGTTCTATGGCAGGAAAAGGAAGCACCAGGGAAGCCGCGTCCGGTGAGCCGGCTGGCCGCACGCTAGTTCAGCACGCTGTTGTCTTTGACGAGCTCGATGCCTTTTTGGTCGCGGATCAGCTGCCAGCCCCCCGTTACGTTGCGAAGATTGTGTATCCCCTGGCGTTTTAACAGCGACGCCGCAATCACACTGCGATAACCGCCTCCGCAGTAGACGTAGAGATTGAACCGCTCGTCCAGGTTGGCCATGCTGCCCGGATCGGCAAGGTCCTGCAGCGGGATATTGATCGCGTCCTTTACGTGGCCGTCTGCGAATTCCGTCTCCCGCCTGACATCGATCACCAGGAGGTTTTCATCGAATGGGATATCCATCGCCAGTTCGTCCGGCAGGACGTCGATCACCATATCGATCGGTTCTCCCGCTTGCTGCCAGGCCGGATAGCCCCCTTGCAGGAAACCCTTCACCTTGTCGAATCCGACCCGGGCGAGACGGATGACACTTTCCTTCTCTTCCCCCGGAGCGGTGATCAACACGATCGGTTTGTCAAATGGTAACAAACTCCCGGCCCATTCCGCAAATCGACCATCCAATCCGATGCTGATCGAACCGGGTATGAACCCCGCTACAAACACTTCGGAGGATCGCGTATCCAGGAGGACAGCCTCCTCCTCGCTGATCCACTTCTTGAATCCGGCCAGGTCCAACGCCTGCAGACCGCTTTCCAGGACTTCCTCCAGGCTGTTGTATCCTTCCTTATTGATTCGGGCATTGATCGAAAAATAAGAAGGCGGAGCATCCAGCCCGTCCGTCACCGCACGAATGAATTCCTCTCTCGAACTTGCCCGCAACGCATAGTTGGTTTCCTTCTCCTCCCTCAGGGTACTGTATGTACTGGGCCCGAGGTTTTTTCCGCAACTGCTGCCCGGCCCATGGGCCGGATAAATGATCGTCTGCTCGGGCAACGGCAGAATTCGGGCCTGTAAAGAATCATACAGCATTCCCGCCAGCTCTTCCCGCGATAAGTTTCCGCTGCTCAGGTCGGGCCGGCCTACGTCCCCCACGAACAACGTGTCGCCCGTGAAGAGGGCCGGGGCGTCGCTGTCGGGCATCCGGACGAGATAACAGGAGGACTCGATCGTGTGACCGGGCGTATGCAATACTTCGATCGTACACCCGCCAAGATGAAAGACTTCACCGTCAACCGCCTTATGAATAGGAAAATTCGTCTCTGTACGAGGACCGTAGACGATCGGAGCACCGGTTGCCTTTGCCAGATCAAGATGGCCGCTGACAAAATCGGCGTGAAAATGTGTCTCGAAAATATACTTTATGGATGTCCTCCGCTCCCGGGCAAGATCCAGGTATACGTCGATATCCCGCAGTGGATCGATGATCGCCGCCTCGTCGCCGCTTTCGATATAATACGCAGCCTCACTTAAACACCCGGTATATAGTTGCTTGATGAACATAACAATGCTTTTAAGGCCGCCCGAAAGCGGCGATGCAAAGTTAGTCAATTCCTGAACGGGGTGCAAACCGGTGACTAATCGATCAATTCGTCGACGCATTTCATGATCTCACCGAGCCGGTCGTGATTGATAATGTAGTAGATGAATTTCCCATCGCGCTGGGTTTTGACGATACCGGCTCGCCGCAATATGGCAAGATGCTGAGAAGCAACTGATTGCTCTAATCGGAGGTGAACATAGATTTCTGTTACGGTCAGCTTCTTGTTTTCATCCAGCAAACGGATGATCTGCTGACGCAATTTGTGATTGAGCGCTCTTAAGATCAGTGCCCCTTTCTTCAGATTCAAAAAGTCGACCTTTACAGGGGCGCCATCGGCGCCTTCTGCATTCACCACCATCCAATAGCTATTATTGTTCATCGTTAAGCTCATGAGCGATTTCCATTTTAAGGTTTCAAGAAGATACGAGACCGTTTGGCAAATGTAGGATCAACTCACGTAATATAATGACTGAAATCGGTTTATATGATAATATAGTCATTTTTTGGTATGAGTGTGGAATTCCTTTATATAAACGGGCTCACTGTAAACAACACCGGTGAATTTTCGCTGCAAATATCGTAAAAAAGACAATTTACCCAGATATCCTACATCATAGGACGAGTTTTCAAAAGCGGCACCGGGGGCAGTAATTAGCGGTTTACACTTATAACTTCCTTCGCCAAAAAACGACACCCGGCGGGTAGACAAAAATTCAGAAAATGATTCTTCATCGATGACAAGGGCCGTTGGCTGCAACAATATACGGCCGTCCTTTTCATATACGGCGGTGAACACTTCCATGCGTCTTGCGTCGATCATGGGACATAGCAGGTCGGCTGACGGTAATTGTTCTGTTGCCGCAAATGCCATCATACTCAGCGTATTCTCCGCGATCAGCGGAATGCCGAGCGCATAGCAAAACCCTTTGGCAGCGGCCATTCCCACGCGTAACCCGGTGTATGAGCCCGGTCCCGCCGTTACCGCAACCGCCTGCAGGTCGCGCGGCGTAAGACCGGTTTCCGCCAACAGCTGCGCGATTGCCGGATGAAGCCACGCCGAATGATTCTTCTGATCCTGGCTTTCTGCCAGCGCCATTACGGTTCCCTCCTTCGACAAACAGACACCTGCCGTTGCCATCGATGTGTCGATATTCAGAATGACCGCCATGCGTTCCCGTTTTTGATCAAAACGACCCGGAGTGTCCTATCATTCTTTTTAATCATATTTTAATGCCGTCGCTTGCTTTTTTCAGGCTCTCCGCCGGAACATACCGGGGATCGGTTTTGCTGAGCGCATCCAACAATCCGACGATCCGCCGGAGCCCGATATGTTCTCCCCACTCGAACGGTCCCATCGGATAATTGGTGCCTAGCTTCATGGCCGTATCGATCTCTTCCTTGCTGCTCACCCCATCCTGCCAGGTATACCAGGCCTCATTGATCAATGCCGCCAGGATGCGTGCGGTGATCATCCCGGGAATATCCGGCGCTAGCCGGTATGCGCTGCCGAGCCGGTCATACAGCTCCCCGACCCGCGTCGCCACCGACACATCACCTGCCGCCACTTCATGCATCGCACGCTCCGCCATTCCAGGCCAGCCATTTATCCGGATAAAATGCCGCCCGATCTCCGCGGTGGTATGCACCACCTCATTCACCATCACGGCTGCCGGCAACATCCTGCGGAGCGCGGCAAGCCGGGCCTCCTCCGGTCTGAAATCGAGATCGACATACAACGCCGCGCCGCGATGCGCCTCCAGATCTGCGATCGTTCGGACGATTACGCAATCCGCGTTTGGAAAGAGTCGCGGAACATCACGTTCACTAAGCACGATGACTGTCATCATCCGCAAATATATCGGCCTCCGGCCGAAATCCCTCATCTTTGCCGTATGGAAAAAAAGATCGTTCACACATCGAATGCCCCTGCCCCCATCGGGCCATACAGCCAGGCCGTCCAGGCCGGCCCGCTTCTTTTTATCTCCGGCCAGATCGCCATTAACCCGGGAACAGGTACCATTGACGCAACAGATATCGGCGCAGAGACCCACCAGGTCATGCAAAACCTCGGGGCCATCCTGTCCGCGGCCGGAGCAGGCTTCGGTCACGTGGTAAAGACAACGATCCTGCTGAGCGATATGACACTGTTTGCGACCGTCAATGAGATCTATGGCCGGTATTTCACCGGCGACTACCCCGCGCGCGAAACCTATGCCGTAAAGTCGCTGCCGAAAAATGTAAATATTGAAGTCAGCATGGTGGCGATGACGTAGATCATTTCTTCAAAACGCCAAGCTCCTTACCGATCTTTGAAAATGCGGCGATCGCCCGGTCGAGGTGCGTCTGCTCGTGCGCGGCGCTTAGCTGGACCCGTATCCTCGCCTGCCCCTTCGCAACGACCGGGTAAAAGAACCCGATCACATAGATGCCTTCATCCAGCAACTTTGCGGCGAACTGTTGTGCGACTACCGCATCGTATAACATGATCGGAACGATCGGGTGTTGGCCGGGCCGGATATCGAATCCCGCAGCCGCCATTTTCTCTCGGAAATATTTCGTGTTGTATTCCAGTTTGTCCCTCAACGCCGTGGTCTCGCTCAGCATGTCCAGCACGGCGATACTGGCGCCCGTGATCGACGGCGCCAGACTGTTGGAGAAGAGATACGGCCGGCTCCGCTGCCTTAACATCTCGATGATCTCTTTTCTTCCACTGGTAAAGCCGCCGCTGGCGCCGCCCAGCGCCTTCCCGAGCGTTCCGGTGATAATATCGATGCGCCCCATAACACCGCAATGTTCATGCGTGCCGCGCCCTGTCTTGCCGAGAAAGCCGGATGAATGCGATTCATCGATCATCACGATCGCGTCGTATCGGTCGGCCAGGTCGCAGATCTTGTCCAGTTGCGCGATCGTCCCGTCCATGCTGAACGAACCGTCCGTCACGATGATCCTGCTTCGGGCGCCTTTTGCCGCCTGCAGCTGCGCTTCCAGGTCTGACATCGTATTGTGCTTGTACCGAAAACGCTGCGCCTTGCAAAGCCGAACCCCGTCGATGATGGACGCATGATTCAACTCGTCCGAAATAATGGCGTCCTGCTCGCCGAACAACGGCTCGAATACGCCGCCGTTCGCATCGAAGGCCGCGGCATACAGGATGGTATCCTCCGTTCCGAGGAAAGCGGCGATTTTACGCTCCAATTCCTTGTGAATATCCTGCGTGCCACAAATAAAACGCACGCTGCTCATCCCGTAACCGCGCGACTCGATGGCGGCATGCGCCGCGGCGATCACCGCCGGATGACTGGATAACCCTAGGTAATTGTTGGCGCAAAAGTTCAGCACTTTCGCTCCGCCCACCGTGATCTCCGCCCCCTGCGGACTGGCGATGATGCGCTCGGTTTTGAACAAGCCCGAAGCCTTGATCTCCGCTAACTCGGCAGCGATACGTTTGACAAACGATGCGTTCATGATTTCCAGATTTTAATTTTCCAAAAGAGCGAACCGGCCCGGGCCCAGTTCAGCGCAAATGTAAGTAGCTGAAATATTATCCGTTAGACAAGGAGGGCAATTTTTTGACAACCCGTAACAAATTATTATCTACCTTCGTCTTAGTTTAAAAGTCACATGAAACGCAACCTTGTCTTCCGACTGTTCATGGGCACCCTGATCATCCTCTTCGGGTTGATCGCTCTCTCCTATACGCATTCCCGCGCCTCCCGCCAGGACGATCCCGCGGCGGCCAACGAGGGCAAATGCGACAGCAAATGCCAAAGCCCGTTCGTTCTCTGGGAATCCCTTACCCACAATTTATTGATTAGCAAGCATTAATCTGCAAATTTCCTTCTTTTTCCTCCCATGTTGTAACTTTTGACCCCGTTACGGCGTACGTATGTTGTACATATTTACAACAAGTCCGCGGGGACACCATTCGGCCTATGACTGATAGAGAATATAATGACTGTGTAACGTTATACGCGGATAACGTCTATCGCTTTATCCTGAAAAATCTGCGGCGGGAAGACGATGCAAAAGACGTTGTCCAGTCGGCGTTTGAAAAACTTTGGAAGAACCGCGGCAGCGTCGATGCGGTGAAAAGCAAATCCTATCTGTTTACGATCGCTTATCACCAGATGATCGACCACCTGCGTAAGGAAAAGCGGGTCGAACTTAAATCGGTTTTCCGCGAAGAGACGATCGTGAGCGACCGGCCGGTGAGCCCCTTGAAAAAAACGCTCGAGACGGCGCTGGCGAGGCTGAATGAAACCCAGCGATCGCTGGTGCTGCTGAAAGACTATGAAGGATACTCCTATTTGGAGATCGGCCAGATCACCGGACTGACCGAAAGCCAGGTGAAAGTATACCTGCATCGTGCCCGGATCCAGCTGAAAAATTACCTGGTCAGCCTGGAAAACCTAATTTAAAGCCTATGATCACGAGAGATAATTACGAAGAGTTCTTTTTGCTGTATACGGACAACGAATTGTCGGAGGCGGAACGACATGCGGTGGAGCGTTTTGTTGCCGAACATCCCGACCTTCGCGACGAATGGGAAGCGCTGCTGCAATGCAGGGTATCTCCGGATTCTCATCTTATCTACCCCGACCGGAACGCCCTTCTCAAACCGGAGATCGAGGGATCGGCCTATACCGGCACCCTGCTTTCCTATATCGACGGCGAACTGAATGCGGAAGAATGCGCCCGCATCGAATCGGTCCTTCGGGAGCAGCGGCACGTTGCGATCGAATTGGCCGTGCTTCGCCAGACGGTCAGTCATCCCGATCCCGCGGTCGTCTTCCCGGAAAAAGACCTGCTGTACAAACCGGAGACAAACAGAAGGGTCATCCCGATGCCGTGGTTACGTACAGGGATAGCCGCTGCTGTTGCGGGGACGATCGCCCTGCTCTTGCTGTTGCCCGCCAAACATCCGGCCGGCCGGCTCGAGCCGCACGCCATCGCATCCAATGACTCACCCGCGCCTGCACATAAAATATTTCCAGCTGTAACTCAGAAGGCGGTTGTCGCGTTACACCCTGTAGAAGGCCAGCCAACAACGCAAACACGGAAGGACCGGCCGGCAAAACAGATCATTCAAAGACGGGAGCCGCCGCAGGCACGGGACCGGGAGCCATGGCAAGCGCGGGACGTGGCAGCAGTCGATGATCAGGACGCTTCGCCCGCCGCGACGCGGAGCAGGGTCGATCCGGTAAAAGTGACGGCCGACGCGGGCAAGATCACCACCGACGCGATCGGCTCGATGCCCCGGGCGAAGGATCTCGCAGCCGATGTTCATTTTGCCGTGCAAACGGGTATCCCGGCAGCGCAGTCGTCATTTGCCACGCAGGCTTTGCAGGAGGAAGCCGGCGATCAGCATGACAACAATTTTGCAACCGACGAATCGGCTGCTCCCGGCAGAACGGCATTGCGCGGCATTTTTCGGAAACTGAAGCGGACCCTGGGCAAGACGGCGGAACGCGACGGCGACGGCAACCGGCAGGTATTGGTTGGAGCCTTCCAGGTATCACTTGATTAAGAAAAAAAGGAAAAAATTATGAACCGGTTATTTTTACTGGCGGCAGGACTTTGCCTGACCCTTTCCGGAATGGCCCAGGTCGACACGACCGGCAGAGCCACCGACACCACGACCCGCCCTAACGACACCCTACACGTAGGAAATCTGGTTATCGTTCGCAACGGCAAACCCGACTGGGATAATCCCGAATATGTACGCGTCCGCAGACACCACAACTGGACCGGCCGGCCCCCCAAGGTGAGCACCGACTGGTGTATCCTCGATCTCGGCATCGCCTACTTCAACGACAAGACCGATTACACATCGGCGGCCGCGCAAAAATTTGCCCCCAACTCAACAAAGGATTGGTTCAAACTGAACAACGGAAAATCCGTGGACGTCAATATCTGGCTCTTCATGCAGCGCTTCAGCCTGATCAAAAACGTGGTCAATCTGAAATGGGGTCTCGGGATCGAGCTGAACAACTATCGGTACGAAGAGAATATCCGCTATAAGATCAACCCTACGACGGTGATCATGGACACCATCAACTTCACAAAAGACAAACTCGCGGTGGACTACGTCACCATTCCGCTCATGCTTAACTTCAATTTCACCCCGCACCGGCGCAACAACCCCTATGGTTTCAGTGTCGGAGCAAGCATCGGCTATCGGTATTCATCCCGGCAGAAATTCAAAAGCCATGAATTCGGCAAGCAAAAGACCTTTAACGATTTCGACCTCGAAACCTGGAAATTGTCCTATGTCGCGGAGTTGGAGCTGGGCTGGGTGAAATTTTACGGGTCCTACGCCGTCAAGTCTATGTTTACCAATGGCTTGAATCAGATCCCCTATACCGTGGGCATCCGGCTGGGCGCGTGGTAGCGGCCCCCCCTCGCGCGGGAAAAAAGTTAAAATGATCCCCTCGGGAAATATTCACTGAACGCCGGCCGTTTTGAAGGGTCAAATCGCCTACTATGACGACGCGAAAACTGATCCTCGGCAGCCTGATGGCCCTTACCCTTTTTTCCTTCCGGGATGCTCACCATCGATCCGCCAGCCGGCGTTTTTTTCAACCTTCGCCCGAAGGAGAAATCTATATCCTTGTTGTCAAATCCAATTATGAGCTTCAGCTGTTCGACCAGAAGGGCTGGTATGCGACCTATCCCGCCGTATTCGGAAGCAAATCGCTGGACGACAAAATGACCATGGGCGACCGGAAAACACCCGAAGGGACCTACCACATCGTTTCCAAACGACCGCACGAAAAATGGAACAAGATCATGGACCTCGACTATCCGACCCCGGCCGATATCGGCAAATTCAACGAACGAAAGGCGCAGGGCGTGATCCCAAAAGATGCGAAGATCGGCAACGGGATCGCTATCCATGGCACCTGGCCGCACGACGAACACGCCGTGGACGCCTACCAGATGTGGACCAACGGCTGTGTTTCGCTTAAGAACGAAGACATGGATGAAGTATACCGGATCGTGCCCGTCGGCGCCAAAGTGATCATCCAACACTGACTTGCCCGCCGAAGCCTTGGCGCAGGAGGGTCTAAAGCCTTCCTCCTTTGATCTCTTCTACCACCGCCGGATCCAGCAGGGTGGTCGTGTCCCCGAGATTCTGGGTTTCCCCTTCCGCGATCTTTCGCAAGATGCGGCGCATGATCTTGCCGCTGCGCGTTTTAGGCAACCCGTTCACCAGTTGGATCTTGTCCGGCTTTGCGATCGGACCGATCACGCGGGCGACCGTTTGACTGATATCTTTCCTGATCAGGTTCTCGTCGGACTTGTTGCCGCTGAAGATGACATACGCATATATGCCCTGCCCTTTTATCTCATGGGGATAACCGACCACCGCGCTCTCCACGACGCCGGTATGCATATTGATCGCATTTTCCACTTCCGCCGTTCCGATCCGGTGCCCGCTCACATTCAACACATCATCTACCCGGCCGGTGATCCGGTAATTACCCTGCTCATCCCGTAACGCCCCGTCGCCCGTAAAATACAGACCTTTGTACGTGGCAAAATAGGCCTGACGACAACGCGCATGATCGCCATAGGTGGTCCGGATGATCGACGGCCAGGGGAATCGGATACAAAGATTGCCGCTCACCCCATTACCACGCAGTTCCTCGCCCTTCTCGTCGACAAGGATCGGCTGTACGCCCGGCAGCGGCAAGGTGGCATGCGCAGGTTTTCCCGGCGTGATACCCGCCAGGTTGGAAATCATAATACCACCGGTCTCGGTCTGCCACCAGGTATCCACGATCGGACACCGTTTTTTCCCGATATGTTCGTCATACCAATGCCATGCCTCTTCGTTGATCGGCTCGCCGACCGTCCCGAGCACGCGCAAGCTACTCAGACCCTTATCCTTCACAAAATCCAACCCGAACCCCATCAAACTGCGGATGGCCGTCGGCGCGGTATAGATGATGTTGACTTTCAACTTGTCGACAATGTCCCACAACCGGCCGGCGTCGGGCCAGGTCGGAATGCCCTCGAACATCACCGTGGTCGCACCGGCGCTCAGCGGCCCATAGACAATATAACTGTGCCCCGTGATCCACCCGATATCCGCCGTGCAGAAATAGATGTCTCCCGGCCGGTACTGGAACACATTGACAAACGTGTAGTTTGTAAAAACCATGTAGCCCCCGCAGGTGTGAACGACCCCTTTTGGTTTTCCCGTCGATCCGGATGTATACAGAATGAACAACATGTCCTCCGCATCCATTTCTTCCGCCGGGCAATCCGGATTGCCCTGCTTCTCCACTTCCCGGATCTCTTCCTCCCACCACACATCACGCCCCCGGATCATGCTGACCGGAATGCGGGTCCGCAAAAGCACGATCACCCGCCGGATGGTCGGACAATTCACCAGCGCGTCGTCGATCACCGACTTGAGCGGAATGTCCTTATTGCCCCTGAAAGCGCCATCCGAAGTGATGACTACGCTGCAACTGGCATCCTGGATGCGGTCCGCAATGCTTTGGGCCGAGAAGCCGCCAAAAACCACCGAATGAATAACCCCGATGCGGGCACAGGCAAGCACCGCAATTGCAAGCTCCGGTACCATCGGCATATAAATGCAAACGCGGTCCCCCTTTTTGAGCCCGTTATTCTTTAGCACGTTGGCAAACTGGCAAACCTTGAAATGAAGCTCCTTATAGGTGAGGACACGATTGGGCTCCTTCGGGTCGTTTGGTTCCCAGATGATCGCCGGCTGGTCGCCCCGTTCCGCCAAATGCCGGTCAAGGCAATTCTCCGTAATATTCAGTTTTGCGCCTTCGAACCATCGAACCTGCGGCTCCGTAAAATTCCATTCCAACACCTTGTTCCATTTCCTGCGCCACTGGAAATGTCCCGCAATCCCGGCCCAGAATCCTTCCGGGTCCCTGACGCTGGCTTCATACATCGAACGATATTCTTCCGCCGACTTGATCTGATAAGGATAATTCATACCTATTTTTTTATGACACCGTCCCGACAGGCAGAACGACTTTTCCATACATCTCATTCAACAAACCCGCCACGCCGGTATAAATTGCAGACGCCCCGCATATCACCCCTTCTATGCCGGTAAATTTCTTGATCCCCGCATTCCCGGTGTAATCACCCAGCGCCAGCAAAAAGAAGAGCACCGTCAGCGTGGCAAATACAAACTGCAAGGCCCGGTTCAGTTTCAACGTTCCGAAGAAAAGCAGCAACGTGAACAACCCCCACATGATCAGGTAAGCGATCATCCCATTCTCCGCCGGAGCCGAAGTCCATCCCCATTTCGGCATCACGATGAGCGCGACAAGCGAAAGCCAGAACAGACCATAGGACGTAAAAGCCGTCAGGCCAAACGTATTGCTCTTCTTGGCTTCAATGATGCCGGCAATGATCTGGGCGATGCCGCCATAAAATATCCCCATGGCCAGGATCATGGAATTCATTTCAAAAAGACCGGCATTGTGCAAATTCAACAATACCGTCGTCATGCCGAAGGCGCAAAGGCCCAGCGGTGCAGGATTGGCAATGCCGTCCTTGCTTGCGGCGACAACAGGAGGAGGGGTCATGATCGTTAGTTTAATTGTCTTAATGCCACAATTTTAAGCCATTTTATCAGAATTCCCACCGTAAATTCGCGCATGTCGATTGAAGTAAAGGACCTGGTAAAGGTCTATGGCGAACAGAAAGCGGTTGACACCATTTCATTTAGCGTCGGCAAGGGGGAGATCGTCGGCTTCCTTGGTCCGAACGGGGCCGGCAAGAGCACGACGATGAAGATCCTGACCGGCTATCTTGGACAGGATTCCGGCGAGGCCTATGTTTGCGGTATTTCCGTCCGCGACCGTCCGCTGGAAACGAAAAAAAAGATCGGCTATCTGCCCGAAGCCAATCCACTTTATCCCGACATGTATGTGCGGGAATATCTCGACTTTATTGCCGACATCCACCATACCCCCGACAAACGGCAGCGTATGGAAGCCGTCATCACGCTCGTGGGTCTGACCGTCGAGAGCAATAAAAAGCTCGGTCAGCTCTCAAAAGGCTACAAGCAGCGCGTCGGCCTTGCCGCCGCGCTGCTCCACGAACCCGAAGTACTGATCCTCGATGAGCCAACCAGCGGCCTGGACCCGAACCAGATCATTGAGATCCGCGATGTGATCCGCCGCCTGGGGAAAGACAAGACCATTCTGTTCTCATCGCATATCCTGCAGGAGGTGGAGGCGCTGTGCGACCGCGTCATCATAATAAACAGGGGGAAATTGGTGGCCGACAGTCCCCTCAGCCAACTTCGGGCACAAAACACCGGATCGAATGCGATAAAGGTCGTCTTTCGCGATTCCCCCGAACCGACCGCGCTCGAACAGCTGGCACAGGTCAGCGCCGTTGCCCGAATGCCCGACGGACATTGGGTGCTTCAAACCGCCGCTCCGGATGAAGTGAAGAAACAATTGATGGAGCTGGCTTTGCAGAACAATTGGAACATTGTTTCTTTGCAAAGCGGAAATCAAAGTCTGGAAGACATTTTCCGGCAATTGACAATCAACTGACACGGATCAAAAAAACAAAAAATAAATCATGAGCTACATTGCCGACATCCATGCAAGACAAATCCTGGACAGCCGGGGAAATCCAACCGTTGAAGTAGACGTAGTGACCGAAAACAACTTCCGCGGCCGCGCCTCCGTGCCAAGCGGCGCTTCCACCGGGATCCATGAAGCCGTTGAATTACGCGATGGAGACAAGAAAATATTCGGCGGCAAAGGCGTGCTGAAGGCGGTGGCAAATGTGAACGACATCATCGCTGACCAGCTCATCGGATTTCCGGTCAACGAACAGGCCTCACTGGATGCCCGGTTGATCGATATGGACGGCACCGAAAATAAGGGTAAACTCGGCGCCAACGCGTTGCTCGCCGTCAGCATGGCGGCGGCAAAGGCTGCGGCACAGGAAAGCAAATTGCCCCTCTACCGGTACCTGGGTGGGGTCAACGCCACCGTATTGCCCATGCCCCTGATGAATATCCTGAACGGCGGCGTCCACGCGGACAACAAAATAGATTACCAGGAATTTATGATCGTTCCCGTCGGCGCCGAATCGTTTAGCGAAGGCTTGCGCTGGGGCGTCGAGATCTTCCACCAGTTGAAGGCTGTACTGAAGAAAAAAGGCTACAGTACCAATGTCGGTGACGAAGGGGGTTTTGCGCCGGATATCCAAAGCAACGAAGAAGCCATCGAAACCCTGCTGCAGGCGATCGAAGCAGCCGGCTATAAGACCGGCAGCCAGATCGGCATCGCCCTTGACGCCGCCAGCAGCGAAATGTTCAAAGACGGCAAATACAAATTCTACAAAAGCACCGGCAAAGAGCTGACCAGTGACGAAATGGTCGCATACTGGACCAGCTGGGTCAATAAATACCCCATCATTTCCATCGAGGACGGAATGGCCGAGGAGGACTGGGACGGTTGGAAAAAACTGACGGACGCCCTCAGCACCCGGGTACAACTGGTAGGCGACGACCTCTTTGTCACCAACACCAAACTCCTGCAAAAGGGGATCGACAAAGGCGTGGCCAACAGCATCCTGATCAAGGTAAACCAGATCGGGACGATCACCGAAACGATCAACGCCGTGCAATTAGCTCAAAGTCACGCCTATACCACGGTTATGAGCCATCGGAGCGGCGAGACCGAAGACACCACGATCGCGGACCTTGCCGTCGCGCTCAACTGCGGCCAGATAAAGACCGGAAGCCTTTCCCGGACCGATCGTACGGCCAAATACAATCAACTGCTCCGGATCGAAGAGGAGCTTAGCGATTGCGCGATTTATCCGAAAGGCCGGATCAAATTCAAGAAATAAGTCGTAGCTTCCCATAGTAGATGAAAATCCTGTCACATATCCCTCCGTTCCTGAAGAACAGATACGTGCTGACGGGGACCGGTTTTGTCGTCTGGATGCTTTTCTTTGACTCTCGGGACTTGATTACCAGCCACTTCCGGGAGAGGCACGAATTGATCCGACTGGAGGAAAGCAAAAAATACTATGAGCAGCAGATCTCGGCGACCAGGCGGGAACTGGACCGGTTGAAAACAAATCCCGCGGTCCTCGAACGATACGCCCGCGAACGGTTCCTGATGAAAAAAGATAATGAAGACCTGTTCCGCATCCGGGAGGATAGTATCCAAATTTCTCGTTGATTACCAACTCTTTACAACGATTTTGCCCTGTTAGAACACCGGTTGGTTGCCCGCATTTATCCCCGGAACAATTATTCCTGCCGGGGACAATAAGGGCTCCCGAATCCCGTTTTCATAATGGACGTTTCACTTTTACTGCTTCGGATTATTTAGGACATTAAATGGTTTTGCCTATGACACTCTTTACACCGGAGGATCTTTTACGGTATTTGTATAAAGAGTCTTCCCCAGAGCTCACTTTGGCGATAGAGGCTGCGCTAAAGGAGGATTGGATGTTGCGGGAGAAGCTCCAGGTTTTGGGCGCTTCCGTCGATAGCCTGGACAAAATAGTTGTTACCCCTCGGGCCGAGGTCATTGCACGAGTTCTGAACTACGCCCGGAAAACAGCCATACAGGAACACGAATCCATCTCGCATCCCTGATCTTCTGTACATTTGTGGTCGTTTAAGCGATGACCAGAAAACAGCGCTACCAGTTCGTGCTGCATTACTTCAGCCGGCACAACCCTGACGCAGCAACAGAATTATTGTATGATAGCCCCTTCCAGCTTTTGGTAGCGGTTATCTTGTCGGCACAATGCACGGACAAGCGCGTCAATATGACGACCCCCGCGATATTTGAGCGTTATCCGGACGCCCTGTCGCTTTCGAAAGCCACGGTTGACGAACTATTCCCCCTGATTCGCAGTATTTCCTATCCAAACAACAAGACCAAACACCTGATCGGGATGGCAAAAATGCTGGTTGAAACTTTCAACGGCGAAGTCCCCCTTACGATAGATGAGCTGGTCCGGTTGCCGGGCGTCGGCCGAAAAACCGCCAATGTAATCACGTCGGTGGTTGACAACCAGCCCAATATGGCAGTAGATACCCATGTTTTCCGGGTCGCCGCCCGGATCGGGCTCACCGTAAACGCCAAAACCCCGCTTGCAGCCGAGCGGCAACTCGTGCAGTTTATCCCCCGCGAACAGGTTCACATCGCTCATCATTGGTTGATACTGCACGGAAGATATATCTGCGTCGCCCGGACGCCGAAATGCGCCGAATGCGGGCTTAAGCCCGCCTGTAAATACTACGCGAAACATGTTGGAAAAGCGCCCGCAGCCCACCCCTAAGCCACATGCCGCTTCCGGTGTTTGCGCTTCTTTGCCGGCGGCTCGGGGCCTTTGGTGCTCGCGCCTTCATCGATACCCATCGCCTGGTACACCGTCTCCTGGATCCGGCCACGGATATTCAGCGCCGATAACCGGGGATTGTTATCGATCGGATTTACCCGGTTCGAAAGGAAAATAAAGATGAGGTTATATTTCGGATCGACCCATACACAGGTCCCCGTAAACCCCGTATGTCCAAAGGTTTCCGGGGAAGCCGACAGGCAGGGATAAGGCTGTTTCAGCTGCGTATTGTTCTTTTCCGGTTTGTCGAACCCCAGCCCCCGGCGGCTGATATCGCTATGATAAGCCGTAAAATTGTCGATCGTCGACTTCTTCAAAAAGGTCCGGCCCTTCAACGTCCCGCCATCCAGCAGCATTTGCTCCAGGATCGCCAGGTCATAGGCATCGCTGAACAAACCGGCATGACCCGCGACCCCGCCGAACATGGCAGCCCCCGGATCGTGAACGTCCCCACGCAGCAACTGGTGACGAAACGCCGGCTCGTCGGCGGTCGGCGCTATGCGACCCAAAGGAAAACGCTCCCGCGGCCGAAACCCCGTCGACGTCATCCCCAGCGGGTCGTAAAACGTCTTCTTTACGTATTTGTCCAGCGTCATCCCCGTGATCGCTTCGACAACCTCTCCCATATAAATAAAATCGTTGTCGCTGTATACATATTTCCTCGGGCCTAAAACGCTTTGCACGACCCGTAGATCCATCGTATCCCTCCAGTCATTTCGCAGGTAAAGGTTCTCTGCCACCCGCACCCCGTGCGAACTATCCGGCTGCCGGGTAAAGACCCCCGCCATCGGATTCTGATCCTTGCTGGTATCGACCACTTCCTTATAAAAAACGACATCGGGGATCAGCCCCGCTTGATGCAACAAAATGTCGGAGATCGTCAGCGGAGCCTTGTCCGAACCGCGGACCCAGGGTAAATAGTCCCCCAGCGTCTTTTGCAGGTCCAACCGGCCTTCATCGTATAGTTTCATCACCGCCATGGTGGTGGCGCAAATTTTTGTGCAGGACGCCATATCGTACAGCGTCTCGGTATACACGGGCTCCTTCCGGTCATAGGCCATATAGCCATATGCCTTTTCATAAGCGATCTTCCCGTCCCGCGCCACCAATACCACCATCCCCGGCGCAGCTCCTTTCGAAATGGCTTCATTGCAAATATCGTCGATCCGGTGCAGGACCGCCGGGTCCATACCCAATGTTACCGGATCCGCCGCCGGCAGCGCGCGATACGGACCGGTAATCCCCGCGCCCGCCCGGTACAGATCACATACCGTCACGGGCAAATGCCCGCGGGCAGTGAACTTCCCGTTGAGCAGGTCCGCCGCCACCTGCTGGGTTGTGGAGTCGTCTTCATAACACGCGACCGATACCCGCGCCTCGCAACTGTTCCGGATCGCATAGGGATTGCCGAAAACCATCGTCACGCACCGCTCCCGCTCCTGGAGCGATCGCAGCAGCCACACCGCCGGCGCGCTGATCAGGAAATTCCGGGCGGGGTACCGCCCGTAATTATGAAGCCCCACGACCAGCGCATCATACCGGTTGCTCACCAGCTCCAACGCTGCGGCGGCCTTCGCGCTGTCAAGATGGTAATCGAACAAATACACGTCGGCGTTATAGTCTTCCCGCATCCGGCGGCTAAAGGAATTCTCTTCGGTCAGCCCCATCCCGATATAAGCGATCCGCTTCTTTTTGATGGGGTGCATGGCCACGAGCGCGGGTGACCCTACCGTCGCGGCAAGCAACGGAAAAACCGCCGAGTCGTCATTCCGAAGCACCGTCAGCGCATCCCCGGCGATCTCCCTGCGCAAAGAATGGACACCCGCATTCAGATCCGCCGTGAGGTGATTCAGATCGACCGGTTTCCATTCAGCCAGCCCGTACCGATATTTGGCGTATAATATCTTTTTGACCCGCGCATTGATATCCTTCCAGCGCAGCTGCTTTTCCTTTATCGCCATATTGATCCTGGCTATACTGAGCGGTACATCGCCCGGGAGACAAAGCATGTCATTGCCCGCAATCAACGACTGCACCGACGCGTCGCCGTTAGGGAAATACTTTGCCACCCCCTTCATCTCCAGCGCATCGGTAAAACTGATCCCGTCGAAATGAAGCTGCTTGCGGAGCAGCTTCGTCACGGTGGCATAGGAGAGCGAAGTTGCCCTGTTCGGCGTCTTATCGATCGCCGGGATATAGAGATGTGCGATCATGATGGCAGGAACCCCGGCCCTGATGAGCTGACGGAACGGATATAGTTCGAGCGAATCGAGCTGACGGCGGTCTTTGTTGATGACCGGAAGATCGAGGTGCGAGTCGACGGCCACATCCCCATGACCCGGGAAATGCTTTGCGCAGGCCATGACCCCCGCAGCCTGCAACCCCTTCATATATTCAATCCCGAATCGAGCCACCCTTTCGCGGTCTTCGCCGAAAGAGCGGTCGTTGATCACCGGGTTGTCCGGGTTATTGTTGATATCGACGACGGGAGCGAAATCCACCTGGATGCCTATACGCTTGCACTGGTTGCCGACCAGCAGCCCGTACCGGTAGATCAGCGCGGAATCCGAAATAGCGCCGAGCATCATCTGGCGCGGTAACCCAAGCACGCTGTCCATACGCATTCCAAGCCCGTTCTCCGCATCGATACAAAATAAAACGGGTGTCCTGGCGATACCCTGTAACCGGTTGATCCGCTCCGCCTGGGCCACCGGGTCGCCCTGGAAAGTACAAATGCCGCCGACATTGTATTTCCGGACCGCTTCTTCGGCTATCGAATCATAGAAGATCGCGCGGTGCGTTGCCGGATCTATCCCGGACAACCGGATGACCATCAGTTGGGCGATCTTTTCGTCCGGTGTCAGCGTTCGGAAAACACTGTCCACCCAGGCATCGGCGGAAGGAGCAACAGAATGTTGGGCGTGGCTTCGGAGGACAACAAGGGTAAGTAGCAGGCCCAACAAGACGGGTTTTCTCATTTCGGCGTAAATTGCACACAAAATAAGCCAGAATTGCCAGACATCATTCATTTATTGCCGGACAACATTGCCAATCAGATAGCAGCCGGCGAAGTGATCCAGCGTCCGGCAAGCGCAGTAAAGGAATTGCTGGAGAACGCGGTGGATTCGGGCGCTTCGGATATCCGCCTGTTCGTACAGGACGCCGGTAAATCCCTGATCCAGGTGATCGATAACGGGATGGGGATGAGCGAAGCGGACGCGCGGCTCGCGTTCGAACGGCATGCGACGTCCAAAATAAAAAACATCGAGGACCTCTTTCATATCCGTACGATGGGTTTTCGCGGCGAAGCCCTGGCCTCCATCGCAGCCGTCGCACAGGTCGAATTGCGAACAAGACGTCCGGACGATCCCACCGGCACCAGCGTGCGGATAGAGAACAGCCGGATCATCCGCCAGGAGCCGGCAGCCACCCCCTGCGGCACGACCATCAGCATGAAGAACCTCTTCTTCAGCGTTCCGGCCCGCCGCAATTTTCTCAAAAGCAATCCCGCGGAAATGCGCCACATCGTGGAAGAATTCATCCGCGTGACCCTGGCGTTCCCGTCGATCTTTTTCTCCCTCACCTCCAACGGCCAGGAGCTGATGCATCTGGAAAAAGGAAGCCTGAAACAACGGATCGTCCAGATCCTCGGGGCATCGTTCGCTTCCAGGCTGGTGTCCGTGCAGGAGAATACCGACTATCTGAATATCTATGGTTTTGTCGGCAAGCCCGATACGGCAAAAAAAACCCGCGGCGATCAATACCTCTTCGTCAACAACCGGTTTATCCGGAGCGCCTACCTCAACCATGCCGTCATGGGCGCTTACAACGAGATGATCCCCGCCGATAGCTATCCGCTCTATGTTTTGTTCATCGACCTCGACCCGGCGCAGGTGGATGTCAACGTACACCCGACAAAACAGGAGATCAAATTCGAGGACGAAAAGATCGTATATGCCTTTGTCCAGGCAGCCGTCAAGCATGCCCTGGCCCAGTTCAGCATCACGCCCACGCTCGACTTCGACCTCGACCCCGCGATCCAACGGCTCGATGCGATCAACAACCCCGTCACCGAAGAAAAAAAGGCCGCGGTCGCCTCCTCTTCGCTGTACAGGACCTTCACACAAAAACATCAGGCGCACATCATCGAGCCCGATACAAAAAGCGAATTACGCCACTGGGCCGATTCCATCCAGGGATCCCCGGCTGCGGCGCCCGTTGCCAGCGGCATCAACCGCGACCTCGTATCCGACCGCGACCTCGTATCCGACCGCGACCCCGCATCCGACCGCGATCTTGCATCCGACCGCGACCCCGCATCCGGTACCATACCCCATGGCGGCAAAGCCCGCATCCGGCCGCTGGAAGGTGCAGCCCTTCAGCAGCTACTCAATACCTATATCGTCACCCCGACGACCCGAAGCTTTATCCTGATCCACCAGCAGGCGGCGCACGAGCGTGTCCTCTACGAACGCCTGATCGCAGCGGCGGCCGGACAACCGATCCCAAGTCAAAAGAGCCTCTTCCCCGCCACCCTTAGTTTGTCCGCACCCGATGCGATCCTCCTGACGGAGCTGCTCCCCGATCTGCAGCCGCTGGGCTATACCATCGAGCCGTTTGGAAAGGATAGTTTTATCATCCAGGGCAGTCCTGCCGACCTGGGTCAGGGAGACGAACGGTCCTCGCTGGAAGACCTGCTCGAGCAATACAAACATTTTTCGAGCGAGATCCGCTTCTCGCGCCGGGAAAAGCTCATTCGCACCATGGCCAGGCAAAAGGCCGTCAAGGCGGGTACCCCGCTCGACGAACAGGGAATGCGCGCCCTGGTCGCAGACCTCTTCGCCTGCCGGCAGCATAATATTACCCCGGGCGGCGATCCCACCTTTATCGAATTCCAAAAAGATTACGTTGAAAAACTATTTGGCCGGTGACAACCTGCTCAATCACTATCCCGGATGCGATGGATGAGCTTCTCGATCTGGCGGCGCACCGTCGTCCCACTACCCGTATAGTTGTTGACCAGCACCGAAAAAAGCAGCAGCCGGCCCGATCTGGTGAACAGGTACCCGCTGAGCGCGGCTACCCCCGAAAGACTACCCGTCTTTGCATATATAAAGGTGCTGTCCTGCCGGTAATAGGCGGAAAGCGTGCCGGTCCCGCCGGTGGGCAGCAGCCGTTCCAGCCGCGCCAGTCCGAATTCATGTTGCATCCGGTTTAACAACCAGACAAAGTCCTGCGGGGTGAAGAGGTCATTCCGGCTGAGCCCGGAACCATCTACCCAGTTTGGCTGCTGCGGAAGGGAATCCAGCACGACCTTCAGGAGATAATCGATCATGTGCGAATCGTTCATGCTTCCGAAGAGCTCATTGCCTGCCATCAGCAGGGTCTGTTCCGCAAAGAAGTTGTCGCTGTAATACATCATCGGCCGGAACATCGAATCGACCGGCCTTGAATGGAGGACCGTCCAGGCTTCCGGATGCAGGTTACCGAAGTGGCGCACGCCCACCGGTTTTCCGGCGGTGTCGTGCAGGAGCAACGCGGCCGATGCTAACCCGTCCGTGATAAAGGGAGTATACTGTTCCTTATGTTCTTCCTTCCCCTCCATGACCTCAAAAACATTCCGGTTTAGATCCCGGCGGACGAAAAAGCGCTGTTGCGCGGTGTCGGGGTTGAACCGGACCGGCCAGTCCACATCCGGGACGGAATATACCGACGGCGAACCGCCGAACGGGTCATTGCTGCTTCCCTTCGGGCGGTCCTGCACCCAGCGGATCATATTCTGGTAGATCGGAAAGGAGCTTCGCTCCGCGGCATAGTCGTCATTGTAGTCATCCCAGGCCCAGCCGCGGCCCATCGGGTAGTCCTGCCAGTTATCATCCGCCAGCCAGATCTTCCGTCCGGTCGCTCGCATAAGATCGATCACCGGTTGGGATGGATAGCCGGGATGTAAAAAAGTCGGATCGCCGGATGGGATCACCAGCAGCGCCGTATCCGTGATCCGATAACGCATACCAACCAACGAATCTCCCAGGTATTTCAGTCCGGCGTACAGGCTGAAGAGTTTTGTATTGCTCGCAGGAACGAAGTATTTGTCCCCCTGGTAGTTGTAGACATACGTCGCCTTCGCGGGGTCAAAGACGCAGATCCCGACCTGCCCGGCCTTCAGCTCCGGCCGGCTGAGCAGGCTGTCCTGCACAAACGCCCCGAGCCCGTCACGGCCCTCCGCCGGTCCGAGATGTCTGCCCGGCGTACACGCCTGCCAGCAGATGGAAGCGCCCAGAAGGAGCGCCAGGTAAGATTGTTTCATGACCACAATATAGGAAATATGACCGGCCCGCCGCTTACCCGCGCATATGCGCCGGCCGCCGGCTTCCTCCGCCAATCCGCCGGGCCCCGATTACCCGCGCTCCTGCGCCCGGAGCCAGCGTTCGGGGATCTCGTTGCTGCTGGCGAGCAGATAATCCTGGTAAGAGCAGGCGATATATTTGCTGTCGGGGAGCTGCATCCACCAGCGCTGGGTCTTCTTGCTTTGAAGAAACGTCGTTTCGACCTCCGCGAATGCCGTCCGGTATTCGATAAAAAATTCGCGCTGCGACAAAGCCGCCTCGCGGCGCCCCTTGCTTTTTCCATCGATCAGGTACCACAACATATGACTGATCTGGCGCGCCGTCAGCTGCCCGGTGTCCCTGGCGGGGATATATCCATAGATGCCGATCGTATTGATCGTGGGGCTCAGGCCGGCATATCGCATCAGCATACAGGCTTCTTCGCCGCTGAAGCCGTTCGGCGACAGCTGGTTGGCCGGCGCATAGGCATGCGCGATCGCCGAAATATCGAAGCTGAACAAATGCGAGTTCCGGATCACCGGTTCCATCTCTTCGATCCTGTCCTTGACGCTGCCAAGCCGGTAACAGTCGAACCGGAGCTTATCCATCGTCTCCAGCATGTGCGGATGGACATAGTAGCTTTGAAACCCGATATGATTGTAGTGCTGAATATAGTTGGGCTCGCCGGTGAGCATCTCCATGAGAAAATTGTCGGCCCGGTTCAGCGAATGGATGTCCAGATCGATCAACGCGTCGACTCCCGTTGCCTCGACGATGTGGCGTTTGTCGGCGTATGTATAATATTGCGAGAGGGTGAGGTCATGCGACCCGCCAAGGATGATCACGGTCTTGCCGATCGCCGTCAGCTCCCGCAGGACCGTCTTCAGCGCCGCATCCGTATCGGCGAGCGATGCGCCGGACCGGATATTTCCCGCGTCGGCGAGCTTCAGATCCGCATGCCAGCCATATAGCTGATAGAATTGTTCCCGGATCGCATCCGGCGCTCCGCCTTCCCGGCGATCCCGCCCCATCCCCCTTTCCTCTTCACATCCCACCAGCACCAGGTCAGCCTCGTAGAGATCGGGAAAAGTCTCTTCATACACATCGATCCGTTTGCCGATCTGCCCGTCTTTGTATCCCTGGTCCTGCGATAATTCGGCCAGATTGATCGGGTCCAGGAAATCGCTGATATGCAGGTTGGGCGACATCATTTGCGCGTTTGAAGACAAACTTACCACAAAATCGGGGAACGAAAATCACCCTCCTTTTCTACCCGACTTCATCTATCTTTGCCCCATGAGTTCCGTGTTAGAGCAGATAGAGCAGTACAAACGGGAGATCGCCGCCATCGTTCCCGACGGTGCAGAGGCGCTCGAGACCTATCGCATCCGATTCCTGGGTACAAAAGGCGTCGTAAAGAACCTGTTCGCCGAAATGAAGAATGTGCCCGGCGACCAGCGAAAAGAACTGGGCTTGATCCTGAATGAATTCAAACAGCTCGCCGAAGCGAAATACGAAGACTGGAAGAACGGCCTCGCCGCCGTGGCTCAACAGGCGGTCTCCATCGACCTCAGCCTGCCCGGCGATCCCATCCCGCTGGGTACGCATCACCCCATTACCATCGTCCGCGATCAGATCGTTCATATTTTTGGCCGACTGGGTTTTTCCGTCGCGGAAGGGCCGGAGATCGAGGACGACTGGCACAATTTTACCGCGCTCAATCTGCCCGAAGACCATCCGGCCCGGGACATGCAGGATACCTTCTACATCCATCAACATCCCGACTGGCTCCTCCGCACCCATACCAGTAGCGTCCAGGCGCGCACGATGGAGCAACAACGACCGCCCATCCGCATCATCTGCCCCGGCAGGGTATACCGCAACGAAACGATCAGCGCCCGGGCGCACTGCTTCTTCCATCAGACAGAAGGACTTTACGTGGACGAGCATGTCTCCTTTGCGGACCTTAAACAAACCCTGTACTTCTTTGTCCAGGAGATGTTTGGCAAGGACGTCCGGGTCCGCTTCCGCCCTTCTTATTTCCCGTTCACCGAACCCAGCGCGGAAATGGACATCAGTTGCCTGATCTGCGGCGGCAGCGGTTGCAGCGTTTGCAAGCGCACGGGTTGGGTCGAGATCCTCGGCAGCGGGATGGTCCATCCAAAAATGCTGGATAACTTTAATATCGACAGCGGAAAATATACCGGGTTCGCCTTCGGCATGGGTATCGAACGCATCTGCCAGCTCAAATACCGGGTCAATGACCTTCGCCTCTATTCCCAGAATGACGTTCGCTTTTTGCGGCAATTCACGGGGGCGGTCTAAAATCCTTTTATGGTAAAGACAATCGGCGTTTGCGGATCAGGAACGATGGGCAGCGGGATCGCCCAGGTAGCGGCAATGGCGGGCTACGCGACGATCCTGTATGACCTGGACCCCGGGATGATCGCCAAAGCGAAGACCGCCATGGAAAAGAACTGGTCGGTACTGGCAGAAAAGAAAAAGATAACGGCCGCGGATCATCAGGCCGCTCTCGGCCGCCTGACATTCACCAGCGACATCCGCCGCTGCGTGGCGGACATCGTTATCGAAGCGATCGTAGAAAAACCGGATATCAAGCTGGGGCTTTTCATCGAGCTTGCCGCGGTGAACCGGAAAGATACCATCCTCGCCTCCAATACCTCGTCGCTGTCGCTCGATGCCCTGGCGGAAAAGATCCCCGGTCCGGACCGCTTTGCCGGGATGCATTTTTTCAACCCGGCGCCGGTCATGAATCTTGTCGAAGTCATCCGCACGAAATATGCTACCGCAGCCACCATCGATACCATCGTGCAGCTGGCGCGCAGCCTGGGTAAGACGCCCGTTCTGTGCACCGATTCGCCCGGATTTATCGTCAACCATGTCGCAAGGCCATATTACCTGGAAGCCCTTCGCCTGCTGGAAACGGGGCAAAGCGACATCGCAACCATCGACGGCCTGCTGGAAGCCACCGGTTTCAAAATGGGCCCCTTCCGGCTGATGGACCTGATCGGTAACGATATCAACTATGCCGTCAGCGAATCCGTCTACGAAGCGATGGGCCGGCCGGAAAGACTAAAGCCGTCGCCCATCCAGCGGCAAAAGGTGGCGGAAGGGCAGCTGGGCAGAAAGACGGGTAAAGGATATTACCGGTATGATTAACCAAGATCCATCAGAAAAGGTCCTTGTTACCGGCGGCACCGGTTTTCTCGGTGCATACATCCTCCGGGAGCTGGTGGAACGTGGGTATACCGTGCGCGCCATTCACCGCCAGGGCACCCTTCCATTTTTCCTTCCGCCGGAAATCCGCGATAACGTGCAGTGGATCCGTTGTGACGTGCGGGATACGCTGGGACTCGAAGACGCCATGACGGGGATGGATGCCGTCATCCATGCCGCCGCAAAGATCTCATTCGCCAAAAAAGAGCGCCGCGAACTTTGGAGCATCAATATCGAAGGGACCGCAAATGTGGTCAACACCGCCCTGGAATTGAACATCCGGCGCTTTCTCTACGTCAGCTCCGTGGCAGCCCTTGGCCGAACCGGCGGTAACGAAGTGGTGACGGAAGAAAAAAGCTGGGAGAACAGCCGCTACAATACCAACTATGCGATCAGTAAATTCCACGGCGAAATGGAGGTCTGGCGCGGTATCGGCGAAGGCCTCCCCGGGGTGATCGTCAATCCGAGCACGATATTGGGTTATGGGGACTGGAACAACACCAGCTGCGCGATCTTCCGCAGCGTGTACAACGAATTCCCCTGGTATACCGAAGGGATAAACGGATTCGTGGACGTAGCGGACACCGCCAGGGCGATCGTCCGGCTGTTGCAGACCGACATCAACGGCGAACGCTTTATTTTGAATGCCGATAATTGGTCCTGGCGTCAGCTCTTCGAAACCATGGCGAAGGAATTCGGAAAGAAGCCGCCTACCCGCGAAGCAACTCCCGTCCTCGCCGGTCTCGCATGGCGGATGGAAAAGGTCAAGTCGCTTTTTACCGGTCGCTCCGCCTTGCTTACGCGCGAAAGCGCACGGGTCGCGGCAAGCAAGACCTTCTTCAATAACGGAAAAATTCTTCGCCTGCTACCCGACTTTCGTTTTACTCCGTTGGAAGAGTCCATCCGTACGGCGTGCCAGCACTACCTGCGGCTGGCCCGGTCGTGACCGGTATTAAAAACAGGGCGCAATTTCGAAATTTGGCGCTTCTTGGCTATCTTGACATCGCAAAACGATATCCATGAACCAGCTTCGGCCCTTTTTCCTTGCTTCCCTTTTGTTCTTCATTTCGCTGCCCGCCTTTTCCCAGCAAAAGACATTCGCTATTGACGGAAAAGTTGTCGATACCGCGGGACAGCCCCTTGCCGGGGCTTCCGTTTTCTGCCAGAATACGACCATCGGGACGCTGTCGAAAAGCGACGGCGCTTTCCACCTTCGGGTAGCCAATGGCGGCTATGACCTCATCGTCTCGTTCACCGGCTATCAGACGGAGTCGATCCGGATCGGGAAAGACCACCGGGAGACCGATACCCTTCGGGTCATGCTAAAACCCGAGGATAAGGCCCTCGAACAAGCCATCGTCACCGGCAGCGCGGAAGTGGCGGACGGCTGGGATAAATACGGCCAATTCTTCCTGGACAATTTTATCGGCACCTCCCCCAACGCAACCCGCTGCGTGCTGGAAAACAAGGACGCGCTGAAATTCTATTTTTATAAGAAGCGGAACAAGCTACGGATAAAGGCAACGTCGGACCTCCTCATCTCCAACAACGCCCTGGGCTATAAGATCCGGTACCAGCTGGATTCCTTTGTCTATGAATACAACACCAACATCGGCACCTACACCGGCTATCCCCTGTTCGAAGAAATGCAGGGTACACCGGAGCAACAGGATGGATGGAAACAAAACCGGCTGTATTCATATGCCGGATCGAGACTTCATTTTATCCGTAGTTGGTACGACAGCACCCTCGACGACGAGGGGTTCGTACTGGAGACCGCGGACAGCAACGACAACAATAAAATGAAACGGATCGCAAACCCCTATGACCCTAAATTCTATTCCGTCGACAGCGGAGACGTGGAAATCGGCTTCACGGGACGCCTGCGGGTCAGCTATAAGAACCAGTTGCCGGATAAGAAATATCTCCAGGAGCATAAGTTCCCCCTGAATACGGCCGTCGAGATATCCGCCATCGACATCCTCAACGGTTTTGTCATCGAAGAGAACGGCTACTTCTATGAACAGTCGGATGTCATCAATATGGGATACTGGGCATGGAAAAGGGTGGCGGAGCTCCTGCCGCTGGACTATTTGCCAAACCCATGACCTAACCCATCACCTTCGCCCACAGCTCGGGGATCCGTTTGATCCAGACCAGTTCCCTTTTCTTTAATGCGGCTTCTTCGGCCGGGTAACCAAAATATGTTTTATTGGCCGCCAGGGATGAAGGCACACCGCTTTGCGCCAGGACGACGGCGTTGTCGCCGATGGTGAGGGTCTTACTGACGCCCACCTGACCCCAGAGAATGACACCGTTTCCGATCTCTACCGCACCGGCGATGCCGACCTGTGCGGCAAACAGGCAGTTTTTCCCGGTTACCGTGTCGTGGCCGATATGGATCTGGTTGTCCAGCTTGCTCCCGGCCCCGATGACCGTATCATGCGTCACCCCTCTGTCGATGGTGCAGCCGGCTCCGATCTCGACATAATCGCCGACAACCACCCGGCCGCAGCTTTCCATCTTCCGGTACCAGACCTCCCGGTCCTTTTTGCCGTTATAATAAAATGCATCCGAACCGATCACCGTGCCCGCCTGAATGATCACGTGATCGCCGATGACACAATGATCCAGGATGGTGACATGGGGATGGATCATACAGTTTCTGCCAATGGTCACATGATGTCCGATGAATGCACCGGGATAGACATACGTGCCTTCCCCGATAAGGGCGGATGGGCTGATCGCACCGGTTGCGGGTTCGAACGGCCGGAAATGACGAACGATCTTCAGATAAGCATCGAAGGGTTGTTCGACAACCAGTAAAGCCTTACCGGACGGGATTTCCACCGCTTTATTGATGATGATGAAACTCGCTTCCGACCGGATGCAGGTTTCATAATATTTCGGATGATCGACGAACACCAGGTCGCCTTTTTCGACTTTATGGATCTCGTTGATACCTGTCGCTTGTCCATCTTTATTGCCGATCAGCTCAGCTCCCAAAAACCCGGCTAACCACTGCACTGATACGGGAGAAGGAAATTGCATAGCAAAGAATTTTCGCGAAGTTAGCCCCGAAGAGGCCTCCGATCGTTGTCCTTTTCCACAGGCCAAAAAAAAATGTGCATAAAATTTATGGGAAAATTTTTTTAGATAGAGAAAATTATTTTTAATATTGTGTAGGGAAATTTATTTCCCGGTACTTACTAACCCATCCATATATTGAAGCCCGGTGTTTTCACCGGGCTTTTCTTTTTATCCGCTATCGCATCAAATCGCTGAAACGTGCATCATTACTACATCCTGTACAAACCCTTTCACGTACTCTCTCAATTCTCCCCCGAGGAGGGTAAGGCAACGTTAAAAGACATCGCCCCGGTAGCGGCCGATATCTATCCCGTCGGCAGGCTGGATTTTGACAGCGAGGGGTTGATCATCCTGACAAACGACCGGCGGTTGACCCACCGCCTCCTCGACCCGGTCTTTGGCCACGAACGTGAATATTGGGTGCAGGTGGAAGGAACGATCGGCGATGATGCCCTCCGGCAACTCGAAGCGGGCGTTACCATCACCATCGATCACCAACCCTACACGACTCGACCCGCCGCCGCCCGGATACTTACCGATCCCGCGGTACCCGAACGAAACCCGCCCATCCGTTATCGCGCGCGGATACCGACCAGTTGGGTCAGCCTGACGTTGACGGAAGGAAAGAACCGGCAGGTCCGCAAGATGACGGCCGCGGTGGGTTACCCGACATTGCGATTGATCCGCTACCGGATCCTCAACCTCGGCATCGACGGCATGCGGCCCGGTGAAATGCGGGAAATCCGGAAGGAAGACATTACCTTTCCGGAATAAACAATCAGAATAAAACGAGCGGCTTATTTCCCGCACAAAAAAAGAATCATTATGCTCAAATCGATGACCGGTTTTGGTCGCGCTGAACAGGCAGTCGGCGATAAAACATTCCTGGTGGATGTCAAATCGCTGAACGGCAAGCAATTCGAACTGCAGTTAAAACTACCCGGATTTATGAAACCCTTTGAATTCTCCATCCGTAAGATCCTGTCCGAAAAATTGGGCCGCGGCTCGCTGGACTGCACGATCAGCCTCAAACAAACCGGCAATGCCAAACCCGTCACGATCAATACCGACCTGGCCAAAGCATATTATTATTCCCTCGCCGGCCTTTCCGAGGAATTAAAGCTCGATCCCTCCAACATCCTCAGCACCTTGTTAAAGCTCCCCGAAGTCATCACGCCCACCGGCGATACATTGACCGATAACGAATGGAAGGAGTTCGAAAAGATCATCCTCGCAGCCATCGACGACCTGAATGCACACCGCCTTAACGAAGGGGAATCCCTCGAAGGAGACCTCCTGCTTCGCATCGACAATATCCTTCGCTACCAGGAAGAAGTAAGCCGTCTCGAGCCGCTGCGGCAGGTCAGGATCCGCGAAGGACTAAAGAAACTGCTGGAAGACCAGGTCGGAAAGGACAACTACGATGCCAACCGGCTGGAACAGGAACTGATCTACTACATCGAAAAGATCGATATCAGCGAAGAACAGGTGCGATTGAAGAACCATTGCGATTACTTCCGCGCCGTCATGCAGGAGCAGGAAGAAAGTAAAGGAAAAAAGCTCTCCTTCATCCTCCAGGAGATCGGCCGCGAGATCAACACCACCGGATCAAAAGCCTACGATTCCACGATCCAGCAATGCGTCGTATTGATGAAGGACGAATTGGAAAAGGCAAAAGAGCAGGTTCTGAATGTATTATAATGAGCTACCTTTATATAAATTTCGATTCCTTGAAAAAGTGCCTCCCTTTCCTTGTGATCGCCGCCGGTCTTTTCTGGACCTCATGCTCCATACCGGGGGATGTTTTTGAACAGGATATTGCGCTGCCGGGCCAGGAATGGCCGGGCAGCTATCACCCGACCTTCCACTTCAATATCAGCCGGCGAGACACCGCCAACCGGTACAATGTCTACATCGTACTCCGGCATACGGATGCCTACAACTATAATAATATCTGGCTTCGTGGCACGTCGCTGCGTCCCGGTGACACGGCGACCACCAGTCAACGCTACGATCTTTCGCTGGCAGACAATCAAAAGGGTTGGACCGGCAGCGGCATGGATGACATCTATGAGCACCGCATCGAGATCCAACATGGGTGGAAGTTCAGCCATCCCGGTACCTACACCTACACCCTGGAACAGATCATGCGGAAAGACCCCCTCAAACATGTTCTGAATATCGGCGTTCGCATCGAAAAGGTTCCGGGAAATTAGAAATCGAAAAAGGGAAGCCTCATGCTGAAAAAGAACCGTCTGGCTCTGGCGACCGCCGTCTACTGGTTCCTGCTGGTCTATATCATCGCCCTCCTCGTCTGGTGGTTTATCGATCTGGAGACAAAGAACCGGCGGCTGACCAGCTACAAACTGCTGCATCTGCAAGCCGATGACCCGCATTTCGCCGCCCGGCTGGCAGCCATCCTGGCGGACCAGAAGCTGCAGACGACGGCCTATATCGGTGAAGGCTGCACTTTCCTGTTCCTGATCCTGCTTGGCGCCCTCTTCGTCTACCGCGAAGTACGCCGGCAGATCCGGTTCCAGCAACAGCAACAGAACTTCATGATGGCGGTAACCCACGAGCTGAAAACGCCGATCGCCGTCACCAAGCTGAACCTCGAGACACTCCGTAAATACCGGCTCGACGAAGACAAACAACAACGGATAATCCAGGCCACCATCCAGGAAACCAACCGCCTCGACACGCTCACCAACAATATCCTCGTCGCTTCGCAACTCGAAGGCGGCGGGTATGCCCGCACCAAGGAAGTATTGGATTTTTCCGAATTGGCCGAACAGTCCATCCGCGACTATCGCCACCGTTTTCCGGAGCGCGAATGGATCACCCAAATCCAGCCCGGTTGCTCCATTACCGGCGACCCCTTTTTGCTGCACCTCCTCGTAAACAACCTGCTGGAAAACGCCCTTAAATATTCGCCGAAAGACGGCGCCGTTACCCTCGCCCTGTCAACGGAAGGTCCGCATACCATTCTGGCTGTTAAAGACAACGGCCCCGGGATCCCGGACGAAGAAAAAAAGAAGATCTTCGGGAAGTTCTATCGCAGCGGCCAGGAAACCACGCGCCAATCAAAAGGAACAGGCCTCGGCCTGTATCTGTGCCGGAATATTGCTTCCGACCATAAGGCAACGATAAAGGTGGTCGACAATTCCCCGACCGGAAGTATTTTTATGGTAATATTTTAACGAGAACCCGCCAATGAGCGCAAAAATTTCGATCCTGCTGGTGGAAGATGAAGAAAACCTTCATGAGGCCCTCAAACTCAATCTCGAGCTGGAAGGGTATGAGATCACCTCGGCCTACGACGGGACGAGTGCCCTGCGGGCCGTCCAATCGGAATATTTCGACCTGATCATCCTCGACGTTATGCTGCCCGGCATGGACGGCATCGGGGTTACCGAGACCATCCGCGTCCAGAACAACGACGTGCCGATCCTCATCCTCAGCGCAAAGAACGCCAGCGCAGACCGGGTCCTGGGTCTTCGCAAAGGCGCCGATGACTATCTGACAAAACCCTTCAATCTCGAAGAGTTGCTGCTCCGCATTCAAAAGCTGATCGAAAAAAGCAAAAAAATGCAGGACAAGGATTCCTTTGGCGAACAATATTCATTTGGAAAAAACCGGATCGATTTCAAAGCGCAGGAGGCCACGACCAAAGACGGCGAGCGCATCCAGCTCAGTAAGAAGGAAGCCATGCTGCTAAAGCTGCTCATCGAAAACCGGAACGAGGTGGTAACGCGGGAAAAGATCCTGCAGGCCGTATGGGGATATAATGTTTATCCGACCACGCGCACGATCGACAACTTTGTCCTGAACTTCCGAAAATACTTTGAGGAAGACAGCCGCCATCCGAAATATTTCCACTCCGTCCGCGGCGTCGGCTATAAATATACGGAGTAGCCAGGGCGCCGCGCGCGTGGACGCGCGCGGCGCCGCCCACCCGCCGGCAGCCTATGCCAACCGGTCCAGCACCCATTCGGCCTGCCGCAACAGTTGCTGCATGTTGTAGGTGTCATACGCCGGAGTATACAGGTTCAGCTCACATTCATTCAGCAGGTCATCCAGCGCCAATACCGACGTCGCATCCCAGCCCCGGAGCTCCAGCTGCCGGATAATATTCAGTTTGTTCAGCTCGCTGGACGGAAGGTCCAGTTTCCTGCCGATGGCTTTCCATACGGCGCGGTTGACTTCGCGATAAAAAGCCTTGTAGTCGCCATTTTCGAAGTATTGCCTGGCCTCCGACAATGGATCGGGCGCGGGCGCCGTCGGAACATATGCCGTGGACGGCATCTTCGGCGCCAGGTCGGCAACCGGTTCCGGCTTTACCGCCGGCGCCGCCGGCGCCGGCTTCTTCTTTACCCGCCGCCAAACGAAGAGCGCGGCCAGGCAGGTCAGGATCCCGAGCGTGATTTCCAGCAGATCTTTCCAAAGTCCCGTGATGCCCCCCGGTTGCGCCGTTGCCGGCTGCGGTACCGCAGGTCGCGATCGTTTGACCGGCGGCGTCACCTGCAGGTCCATCGGTCCGCTATTCGCGGACTTGTACGTCTGGGATGACGGATCGAAAAAGGAGATATTGACTGCCGGGATCACATAATGGCCCGAATCGCGGGCCGTGAAAATATAATCGAATGACTTGGATCCGCTCATCGGCACCACCGTCTTATTCACCTCTTCCTTCGCCGTCGGATCGAACGCATCGATGCCCGCCGGCCAATCCACCGGCGGCGCGGTGATCACCGGCAAATTACCCTTTCCCTTGACCACCACGTGCAATGTCGCCTCATCCTGTGCAGCCACGACGGGACGCGACAGCGAAGCCTCGATGGAAAAATTGCCGACCGCACCGTTGTAATCGGCCGGCTTGTTCTCTTCCGGCAAGGGCTTGACCGTAATGGTCAGCGGTTTTGTATCCAGCGTCACATTCTCGTCGACCACGGGACCCAGGTTGCTTTCACCCGACAACTGATCCAGCAGATCTTTCAGCCGGTCGCCGCTGCGGTGCGCCTCCTGGCGTCCCGCAGCCGCCTTTATAAAATGAACGGTATTTTCCACTTCCACCGGATCCAGATCGATGCTGCCGGACTGCAACGGGATCAACTGCGTCTTCCGGATCGTATGCACCGTAAAATCCTTTCCATTCACCTTTTCCGTCGACACGGCATCCGCGCCGGGATCGATCATGTCATATACGCTGAATCCATTCAGGGAAGGACGCCTGGTCACGCGGGATTCCGCATTGAGCCGGGAATATAGTTTGTAGGTGGCGACGATCGGTTCGCCGACAAAACAGGTATTGCGGTCCACTTGTACCCGAACAAAGAGGTTCTTGCGGATCTTTTCCTTTACATTCTCTCCCGGCTTTAACAATTCCTCGCGATCCGACGCTTCGGGAACGGCCGAAGGACCAAAAGGATCCGGGCCGAATGGTTGCATCCCGGGAAATCCGCCAAACGGTGCCGGGTTGGATGGTGAAGCGCCGGAAGCGCCGGAGCCGCCGGGATGGACCGTGACCGCAATGTTGTTGGACCGCATTTTTTTCCCGTCAACGACCGCCGTAGCCCCCGCGATCGTGAACTTACCCGTCCGTGTCGGCTGTAAAACATACGAGAGGCCTTTGTACTGGGACATGTTCCCGTTGATGACGCTCATCCCGGTGGACTGGATCGGACCTTCCACGACATGAAAACCCGGGAATTCGGCCGGCGGATCGAAATCGTCGATCTGCTTTGCATTCTCCACGATAAACTGGATCTGCAAATAGTCGCGCTGTCCTACTTCCTGGCTGTTCACCACCGTAGTGAACTTGACCTGGCCCCGGGCAAGGGCCGGCAGCAGGAATATCGACACCATAAGCGCAGAACGTAGACGTAGCTTCATATTACCGGAATACAAATATAAAATTTTCAGGTATCGGGCGGTAGGCGCGCCCAGTTAAAGATCTCCCAATTGCGGCCGGAGCACGATCTCCTCCACGGTCGCCTGCGGCGACAGGCCGGCAGCCGCCAGGATCATACGCGCGATATCGGCGCTTTCCATAATCCGGTGGGGATCAACGCCGCTTCCCGCCCACGAATCGGTGTAGACCGCGCCGGGATAAACGGTCGTTACCTTTACCCCATGGGCCTTCATCTCCTCCCGCAGGTTGGCCGAAAAGCCGGCCAGCGCATATTTGCTTATGCCGTAGGCGCCGCCGTCATGATAGGCCTTTAGCGATGCGATCGAACAGATGTTGAAGATATGACCCGCTTTACGGGCCATCATCGCCGGCAACAACGCCCGGGTCAAATGATAGGCGCTATACAGGTTCACCGCGATCAACCGCTCCAGAACGCCGTCTTCCTCCGCATAAAGATGGCCGTAAATAAACTGGCCGGCATTATTGACCAGCACGTCGACGGCTTCACCCGATCCAAGGACCCAGGCGCCGATTTGCCGCGCCTGCGCTTTATCGCCGAGATCCGCCGCTTTCGCGCGGACCCGCACGCCCGGATATCGCGCGGCAATTTCCCCCGCCGCCGCTTCCAGCGTAACCGGATCCCGCGAAGACAAAAAGAGATCGTACCCCGCAGCCGCCACACATTCCGCAATGGCCCTTCCCAATCCCCGGGAAGCCCCCGTAATGATACAGTTCATAGATGCTAAATTGTAACTTGCACAAAAGTTTTTGGCGCCGATGCAATATAAACACCTTTTTTTCGACCTCGACCATACCCTGTGGGATTTTGAAACAAACAGTCGCCAGACCCTGGAGGAGCTCTATCACGCGCTTCATCTCGAAGCGCGCGGCGTACGCCAATTCGATGAATTTCATCGCCGGTATCTCGTGCATAACGATAAGCTTTGGGAACGCTATCGCAACGGCTATATAAAAGTCGACGAGCTCAGGTGGAAGCGAATGTGGCTGACCCTGCTCGATTTCAAGATCGCCGATGAGCCCCTGGCCCATCAGCTGGGCGGCTTGTTCCTCGAGGCCCTGCCCGGCCGGAAAACGCTCTTCCCCTATACCCGGGAGATCCTGCAATACCTTAGCGGCCGGGGCTACCGGCTGCACCTCATCACAAACGGATTTGAAAAGACACAACATTCGAAACTGCAATCCGCGGAGATCGGCGGGTACTTCGGAGCCGTCATCACGTCGGAGGGCTCGGGCAGCCTCAAACCCCACCGGGAGATATTCGACTATGCCCTGCGCGTTACCGGTGCCGCCACCACCGAAAGCGTCATGCTGGGCGACAGCATAGAGGTCGATATTCAGGGCGCCATCAACGCAGGGATCGACCAGGTATATATCAACCACCTGCGAACACCGCCTTCGGTCGAACCCACCTACATGGTCTATTCGTTAAGAGAATTGGAAGAGATCTTCTAATGAAACTTCGCCAGCACCGTCACGCCGCCCAGGACGGTTTCATTCAGCTTTACCCGGACATCGGCGCCGGGCGGCAGCAGGACATCGACCCTCGACCCGAATTTGATAAAGCCCATCTCCGCGCTCTGTACCACTTTCTGGCCGACGGAAAGGTAGTTGACGATCCGGCGCGCCAATGCACCGGCGATCTGCTTGACAAGGATATCCCCATGGCTATTCCGGATCACCACGCTGTGGCGTTCATTTTCCGTGGAAGACTTCGGGTGCCATGCCACCATATACAGCCCGGGATGGTATTGATTGTAGACCACCTCTCCGGCGATCGGGTTTCGGTTCTGATGGACATTTGCCGGGCTCATAAATATCGACACCTGCACCCGCTTGTCTTTAAAATATTCCGTGTCCGTTATCTCCTCGATCACGACGACTTTTCCATCGGCCGGACAGACGATCAGATCGTCCCCCGTCGTCCATTTGCGGACCGGGACCCGAAAAAAAGAGACCAGGAAGAGCAGGACAGCCAGCGTCACCAGGAAGATCAGACCGCTTACCCAGAATTCATGCGCGCTGATAAAATAAAATGAAGACAGATTGATCACGGCAAAAGCCAGCGCGCCGATAGCGATCGTTTTATACCCTTCTCGATGGATCGTCATTGTTTAATCAGGTTGGAACGGCAAAGTTACGCTATTTCTCACGACCCTACGCCGACTATCCATACCAGGTACGCCCAGGCGAAAGGCGTCGCGATCAGGAGTGAGTCGAACCGGTCCAGGAAACCGCCGTGGCCGGGCATGATCCGGCCGCTGTCCTTGACCCCGGCCATCCGTTTAAGCTTGCTTTCCAGCAGATCGCCAAAGGTTCCCGCGATCGACGCGATCGCGGCGACGGTCATCCAGTCCGCCACGGAGAACAGCGCTACCGCCGGCTCATCGCGGAGCAACCACGCAAGCAACCCCATCACACCGATCGCCAGTACAATCCCGCCGATCGTGCCTTCCCAGGTCTTCTTCGGCGAGATCCGCGAAAACGGCGTTCGCCCGATGAGCGATCCGACGATATACGCCATCGTATCGTTTATCCAGATCGAGCCGATGATCATCAACACCAGGATACGGTCGGCGAAAGGCTGGCTTCCGTACAGGATCGTGCGAAGCCAGACCAGCATGGCCAGCGGCAGGGAAATATAGAGGAGGCCAAAGGCCGAATGCAGGATATTCCTGACACTCAGCGTCCGGAACTGTATGGTTTCTCCGACGACCATCAGGCACAGGAATGCCAGGCAGCCCCATTTGCCGATCAGGGACAGCGAAATCCCGCCGGCCGACAGATCGGGACGAATACAATACATCATCAGGCACCATCCCGCAACCGGCACGCTATACCGATGGAGCGTGCTAACCGCTGCATATTCCTTGTCGATCCCGACAATGATCTTCCGGTATTCGATCCAGCACCCGAAATGGATGACCGTGAACAATAAAAAAAAGCTCCATGGATTCCACAGCAACCCGGTCAGCATGACCACTACAAATATTGCGGCGGTCAGCGTACGCGTCCTGAAAACGGAAGGATTCAATGCCATGATCGCTGTTTAAGAATGATACATCCCCGAATAGGTAGCGGTCGAGCGGATGCGCATGGCCGCCAGCAAACCTACGACTATTACCAGACTCAGGAACACGAACAGTAAAGGGATCGAGGGGTTTTTTGAAAGGACCGACGGGCTGTACATCGCCAACATGATCTGTGCGCCGTTGAAGAAAAAATGGGCCAGGATGGCCACCCAAAGACTGCCGCTATACCAATAGGCGGCGCCGAGCAGCACGCCGAGGAACATCCGCGGGAGAAACCCCTCGAACTGGAAATGCAGACAGGAGAAAAGGATGGCCGACAGCAGGATCCCCGGAAGGGGGCGCTTACAGAGCTGGATCATGATCCGCTGCAGCGCCCCGCGAAAACAAAGCTCCTCGCAAAACGCGGGAATGGCTGCCATAACCAGCAAATTGACAACCGGATCATAGGGATGGTTTATTTTCAGAAAAGCTGCGACCTGTTTGTCGTTGTCTTGCTCGGCGCGGACCATCCAGTGCCAGAGCGGGATGCGCCGGTTCAATTCACCCAACCACTCCTCCAGCGGCAGCGCGAACACCAGCAACAGGATGGCCAGCAGATAGAAACTGCCCCGCGCCGCCGGCCGCAGCCCCAACTCGTAACCCTGCCCTTGCCGAAACGTGATCCGCGCATATAGAAAAGCGGTAAGGCCAAACACCATCACCGAAAACAAGACCTGGATCCCCTTGGATACGTCTATGCTGTGAACATCCGACAATAGCTTCTCCGAGCCGATTTGGGTTCCGATCCCCGCCGACTGCGCGACGATCCCGCCAAGGACAATAAAAAGGAGCAGCGATGCCCCGCCCATTCCAAGGAATATGGAAAATTGCGACCAGGGTGAAGGAATTCTGGTATTGTTTTGCATATGTCTTAAACCGGTATCCACACTAGGGAAATCCGCGGATTGTGCGTAATTTTGTGCCTTTCGCGTGATTAGAATAGGCAAGATACAACTTCCTTCTTTTCCACTCCTCCTGGCCCCCATGGAAGATGTGAGCGACCCCCCGTTCCGGTATGTCTGCAAACGGCACGGCGCCGACCTGATGTACAGCGAGTTCATCTCCAGCGAAGGGTTGATCCGCGATGCCATCAAAAGCCGGCAAAAGCTGGACTTCTTTGAATACGAACGCCCGTTCGGCATCCAGATCTTCGGCGGTGACGAGGAAGCCATGGCGATGAGCGCCCGGATCGTCGACGCCGTGCAGCCCGACCTCGTCGACATCAACTTCGGCTGCCCGGTAAAAAAGGTCGTCTGTAAGGGCGCCGGGGCCGCGGTACTCAAGGATGTCGGGCTGATGACCCGCCTTACATCGGCAGTGGTGAACAGCACCACCCTGCCCGTCACCGTAAAGACCCGGCTCGGTTGGGACGACCAGACCAAAAATATCGAAGAGGTGGCCGAGCGGCTGCAGGACACCGGCATCGCCGCCCTGACCATCCACGGCCGCACCCGCGCCCAGCTCTATAAAGGGCAGGCCGACTGGACCCTCATCGCGCGGATAAAGGAAAACCCGCGCATCCATATTCCCGTCTTCGGCAACGGGGATATCGAGACCCCGGAAAAAGCCCTCGAGTACAAGCAACGATACGGCGTGGACGGGATCATGATCGGCCGGGCCGCCATCGGCTATCCATGGATCTTTAATGAGATCAAACATTTCCTTCGCACCGGGGAACACCTTCCGCCGCCGTCCATCGACCAGCGCTGCGCGGCCATCCGTGAGCATCTTATCCGCTCCGTCGAATGGAAAGGGCCCGTTGTCGGAATCCTCGAGATGCGCCGCCACTACACGAACTACCTGAAAGGATTCCCCCATATCAAGGAATTCCGCAATCAGCTCGTGCAGCTAAAGACCGTCGAAGAGATCGAAGACGTGCTGCTGAACGTTCAACAACGCTACGCCGGATTCACTCCGCAACGTTTTCTTGCAGAATTTTCCGCGGCGCAGATCGGCGATTGCGCATACTAAACACACCATATGCCCGAAGAGGAAAGCTCCGACGAATATTTCATGCGCCAGGCGCTCCGGGAAGCGGCCGTCGCATTTGACGAAGATGAGATCCCCATCGGTGCGGTCATCGTGCAAAACAATCGCATTATCGCGCGCGGTCACAATCAAACCGAACGGCTAAACGATTGCACCGCGCACGCGGAGATCATCGCACTGACGTCCGCCTTCAACTATCTTGGCAGCAAATACCTCCCAGATGCAACCCTGTATGTCACCGTGGAACCCTGTCTGATGTGCGCCGGCGCCCTTTACTGGAGCAAGATCGGAAAAGTCGTCTATGGTGCTGACGATGACAAGAACGGTTATCGCCGGGGCGACCCGGCCAGTCCGCTCCCCAACTGGCCCTTTCACCCAAAAACCACGCTGGTCAAGGGTTTGCTCGCCGGCCAGTGCGCCGGGCTGATGCGAAAATTCTTTAAAGACAAACGGGGATAACAATTTTTGCGTAGGTTTGTTATCCATTAAAACATTCCTTATGGCATTCTCACTACCCGCACTCCCATATGCATTCGATGCATTGGAACCACATATCGACGCGACGACGATGCAGATCCACCATGGCAAACACCACCAGGCTTATGTCGACAACCTGAATAAAGCCATCGCCGGGACTCCGAATGAAAACAAATCCCTCGAAGAACTGATAGCGAAGGCGGGCACGATAAGCCCCGCGGTCCGAAATAACGGCGGCGGTCACTGGAACCACAGCTTCTTCTGGCTGATCATGGGGCCGGGCGCCTCGGGCGCGCCGGGCGGCAAACTGGCCGACGATATCCATGCCACCTTCGGCAGCTTCGACTCCTTTAAGGAAAAATTCGCCGCCGCCGGTCTTGGCCGGTTCGGCAGCGGCTGGGCCTGGCTGATCTGGAAAGAGGGCAAGCTGGAGATCAGTTCTACTCCGAACCAGGACAACCCCCTGATGGACGTTGCCGAGGTCAAGGGTTCCCCCATCCTCGGTGTCGACGTCTGGGAACATGCCTATTATCTCAAATACCAGAACAAACGCGCGGATTACCTGGCTGCCTTCTGGAAGGTGGTCAACTGGAAAAAAGTAGAGGAACATTATTCCGCGGCAACCAAATAAACGCCTGACACATCATGCAAAGACATTCCGCGGGTATTGTTTTATTGGCCGTCCTGCTAGCCCTGTCGGCCTGCAAGGGCCACGAAAAAAAGATCCTCGTCTATGGCAGCAACGACATCAACGTCGATGACGCTAAAAAACACGTGACCGTTGCCGAGGGCACCACGCACCATGAAAAGGAACTGGATTATACCACCGGCGATCCCGTGACGCTCGATGTCCAGTCGCCGCAAGGCAAACTGTCCGTCACCGCGGTCGACGACGGCCTTTATATCCTTAACCTGAAAACCGATACCGTGATCGGGAGCTTTAAACATGTGGGGGCCACCGCGAGGACTACGATGTCCCAGGATGAGTTGAAACGCGATATCGATAGCCTGCAGAAACTCGTCTTGGACCAAAACGTCACCGCGGCCAACCGGAATTATTTTATCGCACCGGGGAAACTGGTGAAGATCAGTTCGAATCCGGACGGAAAGGTCTTTGGCCCTTTCGTCTCCATCCCCGGATCCTTCGATGCCGGATCGGTGCCGGAACTGTATAAGTTCTATGACATTTCGGAGGTCCGCGAGATCCTGGCTAACCTGCAAAAACAGGCGCAGTAAGGTGGCGTACCGGAAGGGTCGTAATGGACCGGCTGCGCTTCACGGGACGGGGTCGGCGCCATGTCCCCCCCAGGGATGACATCGGGCAATCCTTCGGATCGCCAGCCAAAGGCCTTTGAACAGTCCATGTTTTTGCAGCGCCTCAACGGCATAGTGGGAACAGCTCGGTACAAACCGGCAGCGCGGTCCGAGCAGCGGCGAGATACCCCATTGATAGATCCGGATCAGGGCGATGAAGGGAAGCCCCATCACCCGCAAGATCCCCGTCACTCCATTTCGTATATAACTCATGAAACTTCCTTGACAAGCTTCTGTAAAATTACGCCGATCTTCTGAGATACCGTGACATGGTCCGGAAGCTCCTTCCCCGTATAGATAAAGAAGACCGCCATACAAAAGCCGCCCGCTTCCAGCCGCCGGATCAGATCGTGTTTTTGCAGCCGGTAGGCCTCCCGGCCCAGGCGCTTGATGCGGTTGCGATCCACCGCCTTTTTAAAATGCCGGCTGCTGGCGCCAAAGCCCACCTGCAGCGGGCCAACCGGCGAGGGCGCGGCCGCCTTTTGCGGGGCCGCCGGCTGGAGCAGCCACCAAACTTTAAAAGGAAAGAGCGACAGACTCTTTCCTTCCTGAAAAACCTGTTCGATCCGTTGCCGGCTCTTGAGTTTTTCCCTTTTATTCAGTGAAAATCGATGGCTATTTATACAGCTACTTTAATCTCGATTCGTCAGAAACCGACAGCTTCTTACGACCTTTCTTGCGACGGCTGGCAAGGACTTTACGACCATTGGCGGTTTGCATCCGTTCACGAAAGCCGTGAACGCTCTTGCGGCGACGTCTATGCGGTTGAAATGTGCGCTTCATTTAATGAATTTTTACAATTATCCAAGTACTGTCACGATTACGGGCACCATCCCCGCGTCGGTGAAAGGGACGCAAATGTAGGAAAAAACCGCGAAATAATCAAAAAATGGGGCCCTTCGGCCGCCGGAGCCTTGGCGAAGGCGGCTACTGGTTGGTAAACGGGACATGGTAGAAAACGCCCGCCGTAATATCCTTCCCGGTCCCATCCGAATTGCGCCAAACCTTGAAGTCAAAGGTCCCGGAAATGGTTCGGTTTACCGCATCGAATGAGGTGACCATGACCGTTCCGCCGGCCTGGGAGGTATCGACGCCCTGGTTCGTCGAGTAGGCATAGCCTCCCACAGAATCCAGGTTGGCATAAATAGCCAGGGAAGGGGACGTCTGATTGAGCACATACAGACCGACCACCGTATCATTAAGCGTAATGCTGATCTCCTGCCCATCCGGGCTGATCCCGGAAATCGTCACCAGCCCCTGCGAAACGGTCGCCGACGTCGCGCTGTCAGCCGCCTCCCAGCCGGTGCTGTCGATGGTGGCCACCATATCCGCCGCCAACCCCTTGCCGTTCTCGATACTGGTATACTTGTGACACGAAAAAAGGAGGACAGCCAGAAAGCCGGACAGAAGAAAAATGCGGGTCTTTTTCATGCGATCGTTTAGTTTAACAGCACATGCGAGGAGCGCAACGCATGGCCATAGAAAATACGCGCATGGTTGTCGAAATCCTCCGTCGAATCGGTGGTATAGAAGCGCCTTTCGCCATGCCGGCTGCATTGGGCCTCTATCTCCGGATGACGCTGCAAATAGTCCGCCAAACTGGCCGCTACGATCTCGCCCTGCGAGATCAACCGGCTGCCGGCCGGCAGACAACGGGCAATTTTGTCCTGTAGCAGGGGATAGTGGGTGCAGGCCAGTAAAACCGTATCGATCCGCGGATTCTGTCTCATCAGTTCATCCATATATTCCTTTACAAAATAGTCCGCGCCCGGCTTATCCTGCTCGTTGTTTTCGATCAGGGGCACCCATAAGGGACAAGCCTGCTGATAAACATGTATCTGCGGGTAGAACTTTGCGATCTCGATCGGGTAGGACCCGGACACCACGGTACCTCTCGTCGCCAATATCCCTACGTTGCCGGAGCGGGTAAAGTTGCCGATTACCTCGGTTGTCGGGCGGATGACCCCGAGCACCCGCTTCCCCGGTCCGATCCTCGGCAAGTCGGTCTGCTGGATCGTACGAAGCGCCTTCGCCGACGCCGTGTTGCACGCCAGGATGATCAGGGGGCAGCCCTGCCGGAACAACCATTCCACCGATTGCAGCGTGTATTGATAGACGGTTTCAAAGGACCGGTTCCCATACGGCGCCCGGGCGTTGTCGCCCAGATAGATATAATCATACCGGGGGAGCCTGCCCACCAGCTCTTTCAGCACGGTGAGACCGCCATACCCCGAGTCGAAAACGCCGATAGGATGCATTTCTTTACTCATACTTATTTCCGCGTGGACTTAATTCCGCGTGGATCGCGAGCCGCCTGCGGCGGCTCGTATAAAAAACGCCGGAGCAGGACCCCGGCGCATATATAGTCAGGTAAAAATATAATCCTACTTCAACCCCAGTTTCTTCTTCACCAGCGGAAGGATGTCGTCGGCGGGCGGCGAAACCAACAGCTGATCCTTTGAAATCACATAGGTATACCCATTCTCCTTGGCCACGGCCTGGATCGCGTCCATCGCCTTCTTTTGGATCGGGGCCAACAGCTCCTGGTTCTTTTGCTGCCCCATCTGCTGCGCCTGCTGCTGCCAACCCTGCAACTTCTGCAGCAGGTCGCCGACGCTCTTGCGCTTTAGCTCGAGCTGCGCGGCCGTATACTTGGCCGTGTCTTTGGAAGCCAGCAGCGCCGACTGCTCCTGGTATTCATTGACCATATCCTGGTATTGTTGCTGTAAGGCGCTTTGAAACTCATTCATGGCCGTGTCCGCTTTCTTGTACTCCGGCATGCTGGGGATCAGTTCAGCCAGGCTGATCGTACCGATCTTCCCTTGAGCCATTGTCGAATTGCCCGCCATCACCAGGCCCACGACCACCGCGAGAACGCTAACAAACTTTTTCATTGTCGTTTTTATAGTTTTTGTTGGTTTACAAAAGAATGCAAACCGGGCTGAACCCGGTTTTGAAATAACAATTTTATTTAATCCCCAACGTCCGTAAAACTTCATCACTCTTGTCCAGCTTGGGGTCGGCAAATATAACAGTAATTCCTTCACTTTTATCCAAAATAAAGTCATACATCCTGGTCACGGCCAACTGCTGGATTGCATTGTACACCTTGTCCTGGATGGGTTTGATCAGCTCCTGCCGAAGCTTGAAAAGGTCCCCTTCATAGCCAAAACGTTTCCGCTGCAGGTCACGGACCTCCTTTTCCATATTGAACAGCTGGATCTCCCGCTTCTTTTGCAAGGTGTCGCTCAACATAACCTTCTCAGCGTCATAGTCCTTATACATCTTGTTCAGCGTGGCCTGCTTGTCGTCGATCTCCTTTTGCCAAACCATGGACGTCTGGTCCAGCTTCTTCTGCGCATCCTTGTATTCCGGCATCTTCTCGAGGATATATTTGGTATCCACAACGGCGTATTGCTGGGCGGAAGAGGAGACGACGATTGCCAACACAAACCCTACGGAAAACAACAGTTTTTTCATGGTCAGTGAGATTTATTAAGCGACGAAGTTAACGTTTTTTGGCGCCTTCGGCGCCGAACGTCGACCTTGCCACCGGCAAGGCCTCGTTCCCAGGCTTGCGCCTGCCCTCCGGGCCTTTTAGTCCGGTTCATACCCCAACAAAAAGGTAAAGCGCGTAGCGTCCTTGATGGATCCGTTCTGGATACGATCGAGGCCCACACCATAGTCAAACCCGATCAGCCCGAACATCGGCAGGAAGAAACGCATTCCCAATCCGACGCTTCGGCGAAGCTGGAAGGGGTTATACGAGTTATAGTCGAGCCAACCGTTCGCCGCTTCGAAGAAGGCCAGACCATAAATGGTGCTGCTGGGATTGGTGGTGAACGGATAGCGCAACTCCATCGTATACTTGTTGAACAGCACAAAGAACTGCTGCGTCGTTTGTTGCTCGGGGTTGACTTTCGGATTTGAATTGGAATAGACCGGATATCCCCGCTGCGAGATGATGTCGTAACCCAACAATCCGAAGTTGTTCGTCAGGCCCGCGTCTCCAAGCTGAAAACGTTCAAAGGGCGAAAACCCAAGCGATGGATTATACCGGCCCATAAAACCATATTTCGCGGAGATCTTCACCACGAACTGCCGGCTTTTGTCGGAGCCCGTCGCTTCCCCGATCGGCAGATACCAATCGCTGGTAAACCGCCATTTATGATATTCCGGTAAGCGGTAGCTATCCGCCTGTGTCAACCCGTGATCGAATTCCGAATAGGGCGGCGTAAACTGCAGGCTCAGCAACTGGCTGGAACCGCTGCGCGGGTAGATCGGCTGGTCCAGGTTATACCGGCTCAGCGCAATCTTAAAGCTGAAGTTTGTCGAACGGCCGTTGCGGAAACTCGACGTGAACAACGGATAGTTCGTCAGGTCATACTGGGTATAGTTGACGGAATAGGTCAGCGTAAAATAGTTGTCCGGCCAGTTGAGCTGCTTGCCGAGCGCAACCGTTACCCCGAAGTTCTTTAGCGAGTTCGAATCGCTGAACTGGTAGGTGCTGGTCCGGTAGTTGTATCCGCCCGTCCGGAAAACGCTCCGATAAAGACTGAGTGTCAATGAGTTCCGTTTCTTTCCCCCCAGCCACGGTTCGGTGAAGGAGAAGTTGTAGGACTGATACGCCTTACCGTTTGACTGGATCCGGAGACTTAGCTTCTGACCGTCGCCCTCCGGCAGCGGCTGCCAGGCCTGCTTTTTGAAGATATTCCGGACTGAAAAATTGGCAAAGGTAACGCCCACCGTACCGGTCAGCCCGATACCGCCGCCCCATCCCGCGGAGAGTTCCAGCTGATTCCCGGACTTTTCTTCCACGGTCCAGTTGATATCCACGGTCCCGTCATCCTGGTTGGGATTGATCCCGGGAAGGATCTTCTCCTGGTTGAAGAAGCCGAGGTTGGCAATCTGGCGCGTGGTCCGAATGACGTCCGACCGGCTGAACTTGTCCCCGGGGATCGTAAAGAGTTCCCGCCGGATCACATACTCATTGGTCTTGTCGTTACCGGCAATCGTTACGTTCTTGATCGTCGCCTGCGGCCCTTCCGTCAGCCGGATCTCAAAATCGATGGTATCGTTGTAGACTGCCGACTCGACCGGGTCGACCCGGAAGAATAAATAGCCGTCATCCATGTACAGATCGCTGATGCCGCCGCCTTCCTGGCTTAGCTGTTTTCCCAGTTTCTTATTGAGAATGTCCAGGTTATATACGTCGCCTTTGTGGATACCCAGGATCAGGCCAAGCACCGAATCCGAGTATTTTGTATTCCCTTTCCACGTGATATTCCCGAAATAATATTTTTGTCCTTCGTCGACCTGGACGGCGATCTGCATCAACCCGGTCTTTTTGTTCGGGGGCGCCGTATCGCGGACGATCACGGCATCCCGGTAACCCTGCGAATTGTAGTATGCGATCACCTTCTGAAGGTCGTCGTCGAATTTGGTCTGGTTGAATTTCGACGCGCTGAAGAGTTTTAGCCGGACATACGGATCGAGGAATTCCTTCGTCAGCGTAAGGGAGAGAAAACCCCAGTTATTGAGATACTGTTTGAATGTGACCGAATCGTGCGGCCCGTACGGGGTCATATTGGACGCCGGGAACAAGGTCAGCCTGCTTACTTCCTTGGTATCCTTCATCTGCTTCTTCAATTTGGACTGGGCAATGGCCTTGTTCCCGAAGAAATTGATATCCTCGATCTTGATCTTTGGCCCCTTATCGATGGTGAAGGTCAGGATCACGGAATTCTGTACGGCAGGATCATGGGCTTCGCTGATGGTAACGGTGGCGCCCTGGTAGCCTTTCTCGGAATAGAATTTCCGGATCGCCTGGACGGCCACCCGCTTCATATCCTCCGTCACCACCCGGCCCTTGATCAGTCCCGATTTTGGCGTGAGGTCATCGGCATCACCCTTCTTTACCCCCTTGAAATAGAAATTGGAAAGCCTTGGCCTTTCCGTGACGTTGATCTCGATATATATGCTGGTGCCGACCAACCGGGTAAAATAGATCGTCACATCCGCAAAAAGATGTTGCCGCCAAAGGTTGTTGATCGCCTTGCTGAAATTGTCACCGCCGGGAATAGTCACTTTGTCGCCTACCGTCAAACCCGAAATGGACATCAGCAGGGATTCGTCGAGATATTTGGTGCCGGTGATCTTTATTCCGGCAATCGTGTATTCGCGGGGAGGTGTCTTGCCGCTGGCCAGTTCCACGAGTGCCGGGTCGATGGAAATACCGGCAGGTGTTGTATCGGACAAATTCGGATGAAGGGAATCGGTTACATGAGGTTTGGTCGTATCGGCGGGGTGGATTCTGGATGAGTCGATCACCTGGGCATGAGCAGTATTTTTCGTGAGTAAGCAGCAGTTGGTCAATAAAAAAACACAAAACAGCGATCTTCGTAGCATCCAGTCGGTTTTTATTATGTGCGCAATTTTCCGGTCCCCCCGAACTTCGAGCTTGCCGCCGGCAAAGACCTTCGGCCTGCGCCCGCGGCGCGGGGGACTTAGAGGCGGCAAATTAAGGGGATTTATGAAAAGTCTTTGTTAAAACCACGCCTGAAAGCTCTCTAATCCTGTTGGATCTGAGCGCTGGTCTTGCCAAACCTCCGTTCTCTCCCCTGGTAATCGAGTATCGCTTCGTAGAGGTTGTTTTTTCGGAAATCGGGCCAGCGGACGCTGGTAAAATACAATTCGGCATAAGCAAGTTGGTATAGCAGAAAATTGCTGATTCGATATTCCCCGCTGGTCCGGATCATGAGTTCCGGGTCCGGGAAATCCCGCGTGGAAAGATAGTGTTGTATGGTATCCTGGGTAATGGCAGCCGGATCGAGCAGCCCCGATTGAACGTCCTTTGCCAGGCTCTTGACCGCCTCGGTGAGCTCCCAGCGGCTGCTGTAACTCAGGGCCATCACGAGGTTGAGCCCCCGGTTCTTTGCCGTGAGCTCCAGGGCTTCCTGCAGCTCCGTCCGGGCATAATCGGGCAACATGCTCATGTCCCCGATGACATGCAGGCGGATATTGTTCTTGTTCAACGTCTCGATCTCCTTGCGTATCGTCTCCACCAGCAATTCCATCAGCCCCGTGACCTCCTGGGCGGGCCGGTCCCAGTTCTCCGTCGAAAAAGCATACAGCGTCAGATACCCGATACCCAGCTCCGCACAACCTTCCACGATGTCCCGCACGCTCTCCACGCCATGAAAATGGCCGAATAACCGGTCCTGGCCTTTTTCCTGGGCCCAGCGCCCGTTCCCATCCATAATAATGGCGATATGGCTGGGGAGCTTCCCCATGTCAATCTTTTCCCTCAACCCGTCTTTTTCCCTCAAGCCATCCATAGTTATGTTTAAGGGCCACAAATATAGGAGAATTGTGTTATTCCGCCCCGCGAATTGCGCATCCCCCGGGAATCGCGCATTCAAGCGAATTGCGCATGGCCCGGCGCTCGCCCGGGAGATCCTATTCCGGGTTGGCGCTGGGACACCTATAGCCCATGATGTTCCAGGAGACGAATAATACCGCCGTGATCCAGCTGTCCTTCTGGTTGGCATATCCCCGCTGTCTCCCCTGGATGCCGATCGGCTCGCCGGTGGCATACGAACGATCCTGGAGGGTATACCAGAGTGTCGGCTGGCCGTTCGGCAAATAGTGCGGCTGAGCGTTGGGCGCATAGGTCGAGCTGACATCGTCGATATAATCGGTCGTGGTGAACCGGTACACGGCTTCGACCCCGATATTCATCCGGCGGCTGATATTGTACTTGTACCCGACGCCGATCGGAAAACAAACCGCCATCGTGTTATACTGTTTTCGCGCGGGATAGGCCGCGGAGCCCTGGCCTTCCGTGCCGAGGGGGCGCAAATACACCTTTTGCCCCTGGTAATACGTGTAGGGATTGTAATTAAAGACGCCGATCCCAAACGTGATATATGGCGTATACCGCCGCCAGGCATCTCCCGGGATGAATTTGAAAAAGTTGAAGTCGCCCTGGACGGAGAATTCGTAAATATCGGAATTAAAGCTTAGGTTTCGCCGGTACATAAATTCGTTGTTTGTATTGTACCGGTCGGAATAACCCAGGAACGTATAGTTAGCCGCCACGCGAAGCGCGACATAACCGCCAAACTGTTTGCGGAAAAACGCCCCGAATGCGATATTCGGCGTATTGAACCGCGGATTCGGATTCAGGTCGCCAAAATATTGGGAGGTCCCGATATTCACTCCAAACTCTCCTTCATGCACGAACGCCTGCTCCTGCGCCGAAGCCCGCAAGCCGATCCAACCGAGCAGGGCGCAGAAAAATAGTTTTTTCATCATGTTATAGAGAAATTCCCGTGTTCCAAACGAAAAAAGCCGGTTTTTCGTTTGCCGGGCCCCCCATTGAATTGTTAAAAATTGTGCCAACTCCGGGAGGGGGTCGCCGGTTAGTTCCGGGTATCCAGGCCCCAGGAAAGTTTGTTCCTCAATGTTTGAAGGAAATTATTCTCATTCAGGCGAATGAGGCTGAGGGTAAACGATTCCTTGCGCACGGCCAGCTGTACCTGCTTGTCCACAATCTCTTTTCTGGAGTCCAGCACGCAAATAAAGTTCTCGGCCCTCCCCTCCACTTCGAAAGAAATGATATTGTCGTCGGGTACCACGATCGGCCGGACATTCAGGTTGTGCGGCGCCACCGGCGTGATGACAAAGCTGGTCGATTCGGGAAAAACCACCGGCCCGCCGCAGCTTAGCGAATAGCCGGTCGATCCGGTCGGGGTGGCCACGATCAACCCATCCGCCCAATACGTATTCAGGAATTCCCCGTTGAGATAGGTGTGAATCTTGATCATCGGCGAGGTGTCCGTCTTGTGGATCGCAAATTCGTTCAGCCCGTAGGGCACATCGCCAAATAACGGCCGGTTGGCGTCCAGATGGATCAGGGATCGTTTGTCCACCACAAAAGTGCGGTTGGCCAGCGCCGTGACCGCGGAGATCAGCTCCTCCTTGCCGATACTTGCCAGAAAGCCCAGCCGGCCAAAATTGATCCCCAGCACCGGGATGTTCTTGTCGCGGACCAGCGAAACCGTATCCAGCAATGTTCCGTCACCACCCAGGCTGATCAGGAATTCGATGGAATCGTCCAGATCGGCTGATTCCCGGAAGCTCCCGATATCCGAAGGGAGGACAAAGGCCGAACCGATCTTGTCCAAAAACGGCTGATGGATCACCGGTTGCAACTGCTGGCGGATCAGTTCGTCGAAGAGCCGCTGCACATCGCCCTGCTGCTCATATTCGATAACGCGACTGTAAATGGCTACCTTCATCAGATATTGAGATAGTTCATCAGATGGTCATAATTGTTCCGTAATTCGTTCTCATACAATTCTTCGCCAAAATAGTATTTCACCTGGTATTCGTACCGTTGAAAGGTGGCGACGATATCGGAGATCTCTGCTTTATTGATCCGCAGCGTGATATAAAAATTTCCGGAAGCCACATCGGAATACGTGTTCAGTTGGATGATCTGGGCGTCGTTGGTCTCGACCAGCTTGCTGATCTCCGAAAAGGAAAAACTCACTTTTTCCATCTCCAGCACGATAATTCCGCCGGCGTTGCTGACACCCGCGACGCGGCCGAGATGCCGCAACAGGTCGGTGGCGATGATCGAGCCGGTATACTCCGTCTCCTTCGTCACGACCGGGATCAACGTGAGACCATGCTCATTGACCAACTGGACCGCCTCAAAGAAATACGCGTCGGCGTGCGCTACGATAGCCGAGAAACCCGGTTGCAGCACCGACAACAGGGTACTGTCATCCTCGGTATTCAGCAGATCTTCCTCGCTGACCAATCCGGCCAGTTTTTCACCCGCAACAACCGGCAGATGGGTGACATGAAAATCCGCCATCAGATCCAGGGCCTGGGACACCGGATCATTCAAATGCAGCGAAGGCACAGCGGAGGATATGATCTCTTTGTTTAGCAAGGATGTGACTGTTATACTTAGTTAGACGTAATAACTCAGGCTACCGCTGCCGGCTCGTTCAATTTTCGCAAAAATTTAAGCAAAATGCTATTGAACTCATCCGGGCGTTCCATCATCGGCGCGTGACCGCATTTATCGATAAAATGCAGCTCGCTGTTGGGGATCAGTTTGTGAAACTCCTGACCTACAAAAGGCGGAGTGATCGCATCGTTATTGCCCCAGATCAGCAGCGTGGGCACCTTGATCTGATTGACCTCTTCACCGAGGTTGTTGCGAATGGCATTTTTTGCCAGCGCAATGATCTTTATCGCCTTGAGGCGGACATTCACCGTCTCGTACAGTTCGTCCACCAGCTCCTTGGTGGCCATTTTGGGATCATAGAAAGTTATTTCGGTCTTTTTGCGGATGTACTCGTAGTCCTTTCGTTTTGGATAGGTATCCCCCATTCCGTTTTCGAAAAGACCCGAACTTCCGGTGAGCGTAAGCGAGCGGATCCGTTCCGGGTGCCGGAGCACATGCATCAGCGCCACATGGCCGCCGAGGGAATTCCCCAGCAGATTGATATGGGTATAGTTCCGGTGCTCCACAAATTTGTTGACGAATTTCTCCAGGCCGCCAACCGTCGTGTGTATGAGATCGAGGTCCAATAAGGGTAGTATCGGAACCACTACTTTGTAATCGTTACGAAAGTAATCGATCTGACCGCTGAAATTACTCAATGCGCCAAACAACCCATGCAACAGCAGCAGGGGTTCACCTTGACCTTCCTCAATGAATCTGAACTTATCGTCTTGTTTAACTTCGTATTCCATCAGCTAATAAGATTCTATTCCGGGTAATTAACCGCTAAAATAAACGATTTACTGCAAATTTACACCCGCCGGCTACCCAAAAACCCATTCCCGCACAGGGACTTACCGGCTGTCGAACCGGCTGAAGAAGTCTTCGAGGCGGACAAACATCCCCTTGAACCACGGCACGAATTTACCGAATTCATCGATTACCACCTGACCCCAAGGCCGGATAAAGGGATATGTCACCGATGCCTTTAGCGTCCGGGGGCCGATCAGATGCAACTGGACGCCATAGAACAACACGACGCTCAACACGATCGTATAGATAGCCGCATACAACAATACGCCTGCCAACTTATTCAGCCATCCCATCATCGCCAGGTCGACCGCCTTTTCAAGCATCCTGGCCCCAAGCCGGACAAGGAGCACCACCCCGAGAAAGATCAACACAAAAGCGAGGACCGGCAACCAGCGGTAGGAAAGGTGAGCGGAATTCGAAACATTCGCAGCAACGGACGCGGATAACCGGATCGCCGCCGCCAGCCCGATAAAGATCGCGATCGCCGAGCATACGGAAATGATAAATCCATGCCTTACCCCCCTGAAAACGGCGAGGACCATAAACAACAGGAACAGGACATCGATGGTCATTTCTTGTTCAATAACTCTTTAGCCACCGCGCCGATCGTCTTCCCGTCGGCCTGCCCCGCCAGTTGTTTGGTGGCCACACCCATCACTTTCCCCATATCGGCCGGGGACGAAGCCCCTGTCTCGGCAATGATCTTCGCAAGGATCGGCCGCAGCGCTTCCTCATCCAGCTGTTTTGGCAGGAACCGTTCGATGACTTGGATCTCTTCCTCTTCTTTCCGGGCCAGGTCGGGCCGGTTTTGCTGCTGATAGATGGCCAGCGAATCTTTCCGTTGTTTGACCAGTTTTTGCAGCAGCTTTGTCTCATCCTCCGCTTTCAATTCCCCTCCGGCGCCCTCCGATGTTTTCGCCAGGATAATGGCGGCCTTTATCGCGCGCAATCCGCGCAATGCCGCTTCGTCCTTGGCCAGCATCGCCGTCTTCAGATCGGCCATTACGTGTTGTTCGAGTGCCATAATTCTCCGTTTGATTAAATTTCGGCAAAAGCGATCAAATCTTGTTGGACTTCAATTGCTGTTCCCTGAACTTATTGTAAAAGTCCCTTGCAAATTGTTTCATATCGTTCACCAATACCTGATCCTGTGTCGCCCGCTGGTAGGTCTCCGCCATCGTCATAAACGTCTGATAAAAGAAATCCGCCATTTCATCGACCATCATTTCCTTGGTCCACAGGTCTATGCGCAGGGCTGTCTTGTCCGCGCCGTCCCAGAAGGCCAGCATCATCGCTTTTGCCCGCCGGGCATTTTCGGAAGCGGAATCGGAAGCATTCCACCGGATATCTTCCGGCACCCGGTCCTTGTCGAGGGTCACCTCTATACTGATAGAAGAAGTTGCCATACGTTGATTTTGTGCAAGCCGGCCTCCCGCCGGCTGTTGTCAGCAAGCCGCAATTTCGGTTATAACTTGCAATAGCCGCAGGAAATTTTCGCCGGAATAAATTTTCAGGCGCTCAAATCCTTTGCCGATCAATTCCGCGCGGAGATCCTCCTCCTTATAGATTCGCATCAGCCGGGCCGCCAGGGAGGCGGGGTCGCCGGAAGCCATGCCCAAAACGGCCCCCTGTGCCATCTCCTCCCACAGCCCGCCGTCCGCCGCGATCACCGGCACTCCGGCCTTCCAAAGATCCAACAACGGGGTACCGAGACCGGTTGTTTGCGCCGGTAACAACACCGCATATGCGGCGCCGGCCAGCGCGCGCTGGCCGGCGCCCGGCCCTTCCACCGCCGCCGACACCGCCGCTGACTCCACCGCCGCTGACTCCACCGCAACCGACACCGCCGCCCCTTCCGCCACCCAATCGACATCCTCGCGATACCGGTATGTTTTCAGCCGCTCAAGGATCCGTTCCCGTTGCTCCGCCGCCCCGGCCAGTATCAGTCTCATGCCGGACTGCTGCCGTCTTTTGAACAGGGAGAACGCTTTGAGCACATCGATGGCCGTCGCCTCCCCGCACCCGCTAAGATCGGCCAGGAAATAATCCATCCCCTTTGTCCACCTGGCTTTGATCGCTTCCTTCTCCTCCGGCGATAGCGGCCCGATCCCTTCTACGGGAGCGGGCCGCAGCACACGCACCCGCGGTTCGACTGCCGGCAGGAGCTGTACTAACCGACCCCGGTCCCGGTCGGAATAACAGACGACCGCCGCCGCCTTTTCCAGGCCGGACTTCAGTCGTTGCGACAAGCGATCCGCCCGTTCCGGCATCCAAAGGCAAAAAGGTACCGGCATCGACCCGGCGGCGACCCCATCCGTCAGCCAGACCATGTCCACCCGCTCCCGCCGGAGCAGCCGGTGCAATGGGCGGCCGTACCATAGCCTCCGGCCCAAGCTCCCCGCCAGGGCCCGCCGAAAAACGACCCGGCCGGGCAGCCCGGAGGGCAGCCCGGCCGGATACCGGCGATCGGCCATAAATACCCATTCGATCCTCCCCTCCGGCAGGGCGGCGGCGGCCGCAAAGATCAGCCGACTTCGCTCACAATCAAGCCCCTCCCCCTGCAGGGGGCGGCAATCCAGCAAGATGCGCATCCGGCAAAGGTAGTCGAAGCGACGGTTTCCGCCAGCCACCCTTTTTTATCCACCGCTCATTGCACATAACGAATTGAAATTAAATTGGTTATGTGCAGAATTGGGGGCGAAAAGATGTGGTTTTTACGGTGGAGGCAAATCGAGTACATGTGCTTTGGCCTCATTATTGATACTGAGTATCTTTGATATTAATCCGTTATCTTATTCAAAATCCGTGCTTATGAAACGTGTGTACCCAATGCTCATTACCGTTGCCCTATTGACGGTAAACCTGCCCCGGATCGCTCAAGCCCAATGCACCTGCGCCGGTGGCGTTCCGGCAACGCCGATAGACTACTACGCGAGTTTCGGCCCGACCAACACCTCTTCGACGGCGGTCAGTTTTCCCCAATTCAATCCCGCGATTGGCACCCTGGCCTGTCTTAAACTAAAGGACAGCATTTCGGGGATATCGACCACGCACGTCACGAATACGGGTCCTGACAGCACCCAGTTCGAGTTCTTACTAACCGTTTCCAATAACATCAAAGGACCGGCCGGCGGCGGCATCAATATCGTCCAGCCTTTCAACCAGATCTACGGTCCGGATAGCCTCGCGCCTTTCGGCACGCCGGGAGATACCATTACGTACGGACCGGATACCATTTTCAACAACGCGACCGGGTCGGGCAGCTCGACCAGCACGGCGCCTTACCTTGGTTTTGGCACCGTAAACTTTACCTATACGATCAGCGGCGGTGTCAACTCGCTCGAAGGCGGGCTCAACTATCTCGCCGGCCCTACCACGATCTACTGGGGTCAATTCCATCTCACCTATTACTGGTGCCCCGCCGCGCCGCTGGCGACCACCATACAAGATTTTACGGCCGTGCCAAACGGGAATGCCGTCCTGTTGCAATGGCTGGCCACAAACCAGGAACCCAATACCAGTTATGAGATCCAGATCAGTACCGACGGAAAAAATTTCAACACGCTTGGCGAAGCAGAAACTGACGCTGCTTCAGCAGGTTCTTCTTCAAAATACGAATATCAATACAACCTTGATCCGGCTTATGTGGGAAAACTCTACTTCCGGGTCCAGGAGACGGATGGCACGGGGAAGCTAAGCTATTCCGAAATCGTTGTCCTCGATCCGAACAAAAGCAACGGTAACGATATCAGCTATTCGACCTATCCCAACCCGGCCACCAACAGTCTGCTGTTCCAGTTTAACAGCAGCCAGACCGGGCGGTTCCTGATGCAGCTGGTGAATACCGCCGGCCAGGTCGTACAGGAAACGGCCGTTACGCTGACCGGGACCAGCCAGATGCGGATGACCCTCAGCCCGCAGCCGGTTAAGGGGCTGTATTTCCTCCGGACAAGCGACCTGAGCCACAACCGGAGCTTTGTCAGCAAAGTCTTTATCGACTAAAACCTGCCCCCGCATTGCGGGGTAGGTTTATTTTTGTAGATTTGTCTTCTAAATCAGATCATTTGCCAAGTATAGAGAACATGGAATACAACACCACCAGGAACCACCTGGTGATGCGTGAATACGGTCGTCACATTCAAAAGATGATCGAATACCTGCTGACGCTGGAAGACAAGGAAAAACGCCAGCGCAACGCATATGCCGTTATCGAGCTGATGGGCTTCCTGAACCCGCATTTGAAAAATGTCGAAGATTTCCGCCATAAACTATGGGATCATCTTTTCCTGATCTCCGACTTCAAGCTGGAAGTGGCATCCCCTTATCCGATCCCGACCCGGGAGACCTTAAGGGCCAGACCCAATCCGTTGAAGTATCCTAAACGATACCCGAAGCTTTCGCATCTGGGTAAAAATCTGGAGATCGTCATCAACAAAGCGCTGGCGGAAGAGAACCCCGACAAACGCGCGGGATTCGCCAATGCCGTGGCGTACTACATGAAGCTGGCCTATAACAACTGGCATAAGGAAGCCGTGCACGACGACGCCATCCAGACGGAGTTGACCCAGATCACCAACGGGCAGCTGGAATTCACCAATACGCCAAACGTCAAGAGTTTCAGACCCAGCGAGGTGCGGGAAACCAACGGTAATGTTGCCAATCCCGGCAACAGTGGCCGCGGTAATTACCAGGATTACCGTAAAAACCGGAACCAGAAGTACCAGCAACGCAGCAACAACCGTAACAACGACCGCAATAACGACCGCGGCGGCAATAAATTCAAAAAGAAAAGATACTAACCCGCAGCAGCGTGCATTCATTCGAAGTCATCGGGGGCAGGCGACTACAAGGAGAGATCACTCCCCAGGGCGCCAAGAACGAAGCGTTGCAGATCATCAGCGCGGTTTTGCTGACCCCCGAGAAAATGACCATTTCGAACATCCCCGACATTCTCGACGTCAACCTGCTGATCGAGTTGCTCGGCGAAATGGGGGTGAAGACCAATCGCATCTCCCGCGACACCTGTATTTTCCAGGCAGACGAGGTCCATATCGACTATTTGCGAAGCGATGAGTTTCGCGGCAAAAGCGGCAAGCTCCGGGGATCGGTCATGCTCGCGGGGCCGATGCTGGCGCGCTTCCATAAAGCCTTTATCCCGAAACCGGGCGGCGACAAGATCGGGAGGCGAAGGCTGGATACGCATATCATCGGCTTTGAAAAGCTGGGCGTAAAATTCAATTATCAGCCCGAAGAAAGTCTTTTCCACCTCGAAGCTCCCCGGCTGAAGGGCACTTACCTGCTGCTCGACGAACCCTCCGTCACCGGTACGGCGAATATTATCATGGCGGCCGTGATGGCCGAAGGCCAGACCACGATCTATAACGCCGCGTGCGAACCGTATATCCAGCAGCTCTGCAACATGCTGACCCGGATGGGCGCCCGCATCAGCGGCATCGGTAGCAACCTGTTGCATATCGAGGGAGTCGGCTATCTCGGCGGGACCGACCACCGGATGCTCCCCGACATGATCGAGATCGGATCCTTTATCGGCCTTGCCGCCATGACGCAAAGCGAGATCACGATCCGGAATGCCGGTCTCGACACCCTGGGCGTTATCCCCGACAAATTCCGCCAGCTGGGCATACGCCTCGAATTCAGGGGTGACGACATCTATGTCCCCGCCCAGGACGTCTATGAGATCGGAACCTTCCTTGACGGCTCCGTCCTGACGATCTATGATAATCCGTGGCCGGGTTTTACTCCCGACCTCCTAAGCATCGTACTGGTCGTCGCCACGCAAGCCAGGGGGTCGGTGCTGATCCATCAGAAAATGTTTGAAAGCCGGCTGTTTTTTGTCGACAAGCTGATCGACATGGGCGCCCGGATCATCCTTTGCGACCCGCACCGGGCGGCGGTCATCGGCCTCGGAAGGGAACAGCGGCTCCGCGGCATCAGCATGAGCAGCCCCGATATCCGCGCCGGTGTCGCTTTGCTGATCGCCGCCCTTAGCGCGGAAGGCAAAAGCGTCATCCAGAATATCGAACAGATCGACCGGGGATACCAATACATCGACGACCGGCTTCGCCGGTTGGGAGCCCAAATCGACAGAATATGAGTTCCGGGCAAAAGATCGTGATCATCACCGCCCCTTCGGGTGCCGGTAAAACATCCATCACCCGCTACCTCCTGGAGCACTACCCCGCCAACCTCGCTTTCTCCGTCTCCGCCGCGACCCGCTCGCCCCGCAGCTATGAAACAAACGGCGTGGACTATTACTTCCTATCGATGGACGCGTTCAAACAAAAGATCCTCCACAACGAATTCGCGGAATGGGAGATGGTCTACGAAGGCAAATATTATGGCACACTCAAAAGCGAGCTGGACCGGATCTGGAACGCAGGGAAAACACCGTTGCTCGATATCGAAGTAAAGGGCGCCATCCATATCCAGGAACAATACCCGCACTCCACGCTTGCCCTTTTTATCGAACCGCCTTCCGTCGACGCGCTTCGCGAGCGGCTCGAAAAACGCGGGACCGAAACGGTTGAAAGCCTGCTGGCCCGTGTCAACAAGGCCGCATACGAGATCTCGTTCAAACATCACTTCGACCGGATCATCGTCAACGACGATCTCCCCAAGGCCTGCCGCGAAGCGGAAGCCGCCATCCGGGAATTCCTGGCCCTTCCCTGAGGATTGCGATTTTCGATTTTTCGGCCTATTTTAGCGGTTCGACACGGGCCGGCCTGCGGCCGGCCTGCATAGAATTATGAACGCATATGCCTTTATCTGGTCGATAGTTGCCTGGCTGATGATCGCCTTTTTTTCGGGCATCGAAGTCGCATTCCTCAGAGCCAACAAGCTGGCCATCGAACTAAAAAAGAAACAGGGGCTGAGCAGCGGCCAGATTCTTTCCGAATTCGTCGATCACCCCATCCGGTTCTTTGGCACCACCCTGACCGGCTTCAATATTTCCCTTGTCGTTTTCACCCTCATGGGCGGAGAAACCTTTGTCCCGGCCTGGACTTCATTTGTGGCGGAAACCCATATGGTCCTTAGCTGGGCAAATGCCATCCAGCTGTTTGTCGAAACCATGGCCGTCTCCCTCTTCGTCCTGATATTCGGCGAATTTATTCCCAGAGCCCTGTTCCGCGCCAAGAGCAATTCCCTGCTGACCTTTTTCGCGACCACCATGGAATTCCTGAGCAAACTCCTGTACCCGGTCTCCACCTTTTTTACGGCAATCGCGCAGTGGGTCCTCAAGTATGTGTTCAATGTCCGCATGGATGAGCGCAAAGGGATCATCTCCATCGTCGATCTGGACCATTTCCTTCAGCAAACGAAAGAGACCGAGGAAGATGCCAACGACCTGAACAAGAATCTTTTCGAAGCGGCGCTGGCGCTGCCGAAAGTCAGGGTCAGGGAGTGCCTCATACCGCGAAAAGAGATCGAAGGGGTCGATCTGGAAACCCCGATGGATGAGGTCAGGACGAAATTCGTCGATACCCGGCTGAGCAAACTGGTCGTCTATGAAGGAAACCTGGACCATGTGGCCGGCTATATCCATCAGCTCGACCTGTTCCGGGATCCCCCCTCGATCAAATCGATTATGCACTCCATTCCCGCCGTCCCGGAAAGCATGAGCGCTACCGACCTGATCAATAAATTCAGCCGGGAACGAAAAAGTATCGCCTGGGTCGTGGATGAATTCGGGGGGACTGCCGGTATCGTCACGATGGAAAACCTCCTCGAAGAGATCTTTGGCGATATCCGCGACGAATACGATACCGAAGAATTTGAAGAAAAGAAATTGTCGAACGACGAATTCATCTTCTCCGGCCGGCTAAAGCTGGATTATATCAATCGGAAATACGGGCTGGACCTGCCGGTCGATGGATCCGAGACGCTTTCCGGCTATATCATCAACCAGCACGAGACGATCCCCCGCCTGAAAGACCGGATCATCATCGGCGACTACGAATTCGAAATCGTCAACGTCAGCGAGACCCGGATCGAAATGGTCAGGGTAAAGGTGTTGAAATAACCAATCCCGTTAACCAATGTTAACCCGTGGTTAATCGGGCCCCATTTTTTTCCCATCCTGATGTTTTTGCCCAATTTCGTAGGGCAAAACACGTCATCCAAAATTTTTCATAGGTCAGTTAGGAGTAAACAACGCACTCTGTAATGGGGTGCTTGTTTTTTTTCACCCGCCGCCTCGCCCGCCGGCTTGTCCGCCGTAGCCTTGGCGAAGGCGGGTCCAAAGCCTCAGCCGCCCCTGCCGCGCAATCAGCTCCCATGCTTCTTCAAGATCTCCGTCTTCATTTGACATCTTTCAATATCCTGGCGGTAATCTTTGATCTTTTCATCGTTCTGGCTGGCTAAAATGGCTTTTTCGAAATAAAAAATGGCTTTTTCATAATTCCGCCGCTGCTCCTCCGATAAGGCGAAACGCCCATAGACCCAGGACTTGTCGATCGTCCGGATCCGAAGACATTTTTCCAGGTGCTGGTGCAACTCGTCGAACCGCTCCATTTCCATCAGCAACGCGGCAATATGAAAATAGGAATGAGGATAGAGCGGATCGCATTTGACAGCCGTCTGAAAGTGATTTTCCGCTTTCGCATAATCATCGAACTGCGTCTTGTACAACCACCCCATGGAATTGTGAGCCTGGGCGCTATCGGGCTCCTCATAGAGAATACTTTCATACTTCTTGAAGGCCTCCGCATAGTGGTTGTTCTTGATGTCCGCTTCGGCTTCCAGGTATAACTCTTCAGAATTTGCGTTCATAGTATGCTAGTTATGACTACCAACCCAGCACCCAGGCGAAAATCAGCGGGGCAACAATGGTGGCGTCGCTTTCGACGATAAATTTGGGCGTATGGATGTCCAGTTTGCCCCAGGTGATCTTCTCATTCGGGACGGCGCCGGAATAGGACCCGAAAGAGGTGGTCGAATCCGAGATCTGGCAAAAATAGCTCCAGAACGGAACGTCATGCCATTCCAGGTCCTGGTACATCATCGGCACGACACAAATCGGGAAATCCCCGGCGATCCCGCCGCCGATCTGGAAGAACCCCACGCCCTTTCCGCCGCTGTTTTCACGGTACCAGCCCGCCAGCCATGTCATATATTCGATCCCGCTTTTTACGGTGCCGGCCTTTAGCTCCTTCTTGATCACATAGCTTGCAAAAATGTTGCCCGTGGTGCTGTCCTCCCATCCGGGAACGACGATCGGGATATTCTTTTTCGCCGCAGCGACGATCCAGCTGTCTTTCGGATCGATCTCATAGTATTGCTCGAGGTCCCCGCTGAGTACGACCTTATACAGGAATTCATGGGGAAAATATCGCTCATTTTTTGCCTCCGCATCCTTCCACACCTTGACCAGGTGCCGCTGCAACCGGCGAAAAGCCTCTTCTTCGGGGATACAGGTATCCGTCACGCGGTTGAAATGGTTCTCCAGCAGGTTCCATTCATCCTGGGGGGTCAGGTCGCGGTAATTCGGTACCCGCCGGTAATGGCTGTGCGCCACCAGGTTCATCACGTCCTCTTCCAGGTTCGCACCGGTACAGCTGATGATATCCACCTTTCCCTGCCGGATCATCTCGGCCAGCGAAATACCCAGTTCCGCCGTGCTCATCGCCCCGGCCAGGGTGACCATCATTTTTCCGCCCTCCAGCAGATGTGTTTCGTAACCTTTTGCCGCATCGATCAGCGCCGCGGCATTAAAGTGCCGGTAATGATGTTCGATGAATGTTGAAACAGGGCCTTTGCGCATGGCTGAACATTTTGAGCCGCAAAAGTACTGGATTTTACGGACAGCAGAAAGCCGGCTCTACTTTATGTGTTCGAGCCGGCTTCCACTAAGGCATGGCGCCTTCTACCATTCAAAATTTGACCGTTATTCTGCGTCCGTCTTCCGCTCTTTGCTATATACGTCCCAGGAAGAAAAGCTATCCGATTTCAATACAATCTTCTTATCGCTGTTTTCGACAGTTACATAATAGGTCGTTTCATTATCGCTGGAGATCTCGAAGAGATCGGTGATCCAAAAGGCGGTGTACTCTTTGCGAAGGTTGGTGAGCAAATTGATCGGCAGCTGGTCGGAAGTGATGTTCCGCACGACGGCCTGCAGGTCGCCGTTAGCATAATAATAGGCGGTTAGAACCTGGCCGTTCATCGTGAAGGTGGCTTTCGAAAAATCGTTGCGTTGCTCCCACCGGATATTGCTGGCGGTTACAAATTCCTTTTTGAAGTTGTCACGTGCCATCTGCGAAACGTTGTCGTCATTGCCGTTGGCGAATGCGCCGAATCCCATCATCATTACTGTTGCGAGGGATAAGATCATCTTTTTCATGTTGATTGCTTTATAAGTTATTATTGTTTTTTTCTTTTTTAAACGAGCTCCGTTTTCAACGCGGGTCATTTGATATTATAGACGAGTGCTTTTCATTTCATGTTGCATCTTCCTCAAAAATTTTTTTTGCCGTTCTTTACTGTATCGTTTCCGTACAACCCGTGCACACACAAACTAAGACGCAACAAAAGTATTTATGTTACACCCGCGCCCAAGCCAATATTGATCAATGGCCAATCCATATTACCGGATCATGAACAAACACGTCCCACACCGTTAGTTCATTGCCGCTTCGACACGCTATAACACAGCATCCATCGCGGTTTGGGGCCGAATTCTTAAGAAAAGCCTAAAATGATTTTATGTTGTGTTAATTTACAGCAAGTGAATTACCTGGCGCACGCATATCTTTCCTTCGACATCCCCGACATATTGGTTGGAAATATGATCAGCGATTTTGTAAAGGGCAAGCGACAATTCGACTATCCGCCTTCGATCCGGACCGGGATTACCCTCCACCGCGCCATCGACAACTTTACCGACTCCCATCCGGCTACCCACGCGGCAAAGGCTTGTTTCAGGCCCGATTACGGGCTCTATTCCGGTCCCCTGACCGATGTCGCATTCGACCATTTCCTCGCCGTCGACCCGCTTATCTTTCCATCCGCCGCGGGTCTTTACGCCTTTGCCGGGCGGACCTATGGGCAGCTGGCGGAGCGGATAAGCGTCTTCCCGGATCGTTTTGCCCGCATCTTTCCTTATATGCGCGAACAGGACTGGCTGTCCGGCTATCGTCACCGGGAAGGCATTTTCGCCAGCTTTGCCGGGCTGGCCCGCCGCGCGGCCTATATGCCCGGCGCTCAGAAGGCTTGCGAGCTATTTGTTATTCATTATCAACGAATTAAGGATTGTTACACGACCTTTTTCCCCGAATTGCAAGCGTTTGCCGCCGGGACCTTGCACCGGCTGCAGGAGGAGGCGGGGCGGGATTGACCCGGCGGTCATTGCGGAATAATTTTTTATATCCGAATAAAGACTTAAAAAGTCTCTACATTCCTATATAATAAATATTTATTTTGTATCTTAACAGAGATTTTAAAAGTCCTCTAATGGATACAAGATATAAAACACTTTCGAGTAAATCTGCGCAAGTCCTAAAGCACTTCAACGGCCTGAATAGGCGCTCCTTTACTATCGATGAGGTATATTCAACATTAAAGACTTCTTCCAAAGATGCAGTTAAGAAGCTGATGCGTGACATGATTAAGCGCGGGTTGCTTTTACGTCTTAAGGAAGGGATCTATTGGATTATACCTTATGAACAAGACCCCGAAACCTATTTCCCCAACTGGCACTTAATCGCGCAATATCTTGTCGGAGATGCCGGGCACTACATCGGATATTACAGTGCAATGGAGATACACAACCTGATTACGCAACCTTCTCTTGTTGAACGCATCGTTGTGAATCAACAAATCAAGCCCTCTATATTAACTGTTCATGGAATCAAATTTCAGTTCATATATCATAATGCTAATCATTTCTTCGGAAGCAAGAATATATGGATTGATAGTTTTAATAGAGTAAGCTGCTCCGATCTTGAAAAGACGTTTGTGGACAGCCTATTTAAGCCGGACTATTCCGGGGGAATTACCGAAATTGCAAAAGCTCTCTACAAGTCAAAAGACAAAATAGACTACCAAAGGCTCTATCAGTACTGCGAGAAGTTCAAAGCTCAATCAGTCATTAAAAGGCTGGGCTTTTTATTGGATTTGCTGGAAATAAGGAATCCCATTTCTACTTCTCTTCAGAAAATAAAGTCCAACTCCTTTATTCTGCTGGAACCTTCCTACGAAAAGAAAGGGCGATGGGTAAATAAGTGGCATATCCTGCAGAATATGGAAGCAACAGATATTACTTCATCCATATTTACCTAATATGATCCTTCCAAAAGAAATCAATGCAGTCGCCAAAGAATATCGGCTAAAGGATACTCAAATAGAAAAGGATTATGTGTTGAGCTGGCTGTTATATGGAATTTCTAAGAACCCGATGCTTGCCGCTAATTTGGTATTTAAAGGTGGAACCGTCTTGAAGAAGGCCTATTTTCAGGATTATCGATTTTCCGAAGATTTGGATTTCACCCTGCTGGATGATATGATTATGAACGAAAAATTGATGGCAGAGTTTGAAAAGGTTTATGCTTTTTTAAAAGAAGGAGCAAACCTAACTGTACAGTTCAAGGAAACCAATACGCATGAGAGCGGCAGCCTCGCCTTCTATTGCAATTATATTGGTCCTTTGCAAGGAAGTCTGACCAGCCGGGATATTAAAATAGATATAACCAGGAAGGAAGTACTTGAATTTCCAATCGAATCGAGAAAGATATTTATCCTTTACAGCGACCTGCCGCAGGAGTCCTTTTTCTTGAAATGCTATCCCCTGGAAGAAATTCTGATAGAAAAGATGGCTGCATTAATGGGGAGGACAGAGCCCAGAGATCTATTTGATTTCTGGCATTTGACGGAAGGGGAAAAAAAAGATACAAAACATGTAAAGACAGCATTTGAACGAAAAGCCCGCAATAAGGGGCATGACTTCCGGCTGTTCGAGGAAAAATTATTGGAAAAGGAAAAAAACCTTGAGAAAGCTTGGCGGAAGAAATTGGAAAACCAGATTTATGATCTGCCAAAATTTGCAGATGTCTTTCGGCAGGCAAAAAGGCATTTCAAGCTATAGGCTCCCAACAATCCGCAGAACCGGCCATACCCTGTATCGAAAGCATACACCATGCAGGACAATTTAATTACAATACATTGAATTTCACTTGATAACGCAGCTGGCACGGGTTCTGTTGCCCCTTCATCGGGCCGGACGGCTGTAATTAATGCTTATGTTTAGGATCCATCTTAGGACGGCGCTACGCCATTTCACAAGGAACAGGCTGTACAGCTTCCTGAATGTGCTGGGACTTGCCACCGGCCTGGCGGCCTGCATCGTGATCCTGCTGTTCGTATTTTACGAGAAGAGTTTCGACGCCATGCATCCCGCGAATATATACCGGCTTAATGAACGGCAGACATTTACCGGCACTGGGATCGTCCAAAATGAAGCAGCCACGATGTTCCCGATGGGGCCGACGCTAAAAGCCGAATTCCCCGCGATCCTGAACTTCAGCCGCGTGGCGGTCAACGACCAATACGAGATCACATATGGCGACCGCCGATTATTCCTTCCCTCCACCTACTTCGTAGATACCGCCTTCCTCCACATGTTCAACTTCCCGCTCCGGAAAGGAGACCGGCATACCGTCTTGCAAAAGCCGAATAGTATCGTGCTCACGGAATCGGCGGCCCGGGAATTGTTCGGCAACGCGGACCCCGTCGGTAAAACAATTTCACATTTCGGCGACGACACCCTTCTTTTTACGGTAACGGGTATCCTGAAAGACGTGCCGCCAAACACCCAGTTTCAATTCGACGCCTTGCAATCCTTTAATACGATTTACAAGCCGGACTGGATCAATCGATGGGGCACCTCCTGGGTATTCACCTATCTTGAACTCGCGCCGAATGCCGACCGGGCCACGCTGGAAAAGCAATTTCCCGCCTATGGGCAAGCGCATCACCTCTCGGGTCCGGAGATCCACAACGATCTCTTCCTCCTGCCGTTGAAGGATATCCATGCCGGCGCCGCCGATTTCAAGGATGACGATATCAACTTCCGGAAATTCGATGATCGCTACACGAATATTTTTATGGGCATCGGTCTCCTGGTGCTGCTCATCGCATGCATCAATTTCATGAACCTGGCTACCGCCCAGTCGGCGGAACGAGGCAAAGAGGTCGGCATCCGCAAAACGATCGGCGCCTTGCGCTCGCAATTGGGCTTCCAGTTCCTCGTCGAATCAACGCTCCTGGCCGTGATTGCGCTGGTGGTGGCTTTTGGCCTGGTGCGCTTGATACTACCTGCTATGGATCAGCTGACCGGAAGGAAGCTCTCTCCGCTGCTTTCCGTGCATCCCGGACTACTGGCGGTCCTGTTTGCCGGGACGATTCTCATCGGAATTTTTTCGGGTTTATATCCGGCGTTCTACCTGTCCTCCTTCCGGCCGGTGACGGTGTTAAAAGGAGGCGGCGGGACGGGGAAAGAAAAGGGCGGCTTTCGAAGTATCCTGGTGGTGGCGCAATTTACAAGCGCTGTCTTTCTCGTGATCGCGACCATTCTTATGTTCCGGCAGCTGCACTACATGGAGCAGCAAGATCCGGGCTTTGACCGCGACCAGATGGTCACTATCGACCTGCACGGGATCACTTCCCGGAAATATCATTTGCTTAAGCAAGAACTGGCTGCCAGTCCGCTCGTCTCCGGAGTAACGGGCGCCGGGTATCAACTGGGCGGGGAAATGTCGCCGCTCGGGATCGGATTCTGGCCGGGCAACCGCCCGATGCAGGTTCTGGTCACCGGTGGGATCTTCGTGGATCCCGACTATCTTACCCTCTACAAGATCCCGTTGCTGGCCGGGAGGAACTTCTCCCGCGACAAATCGGCGGGGGGAAAAGAATCCATCATCAACGAATCGCTGGCCCGGCAACTACTCAAAGATCAACCCGGCGGAACGCCGTTGTCCTGGCTCATCGGCAAATATTTCGGCGGCGATACGCTCGGCAGCATCGTTGGCGTATGCAAAGATTTCAACTTTAATTCCCTCCACTACAAGATCGAACCCATATTTCTGATGAATGAACCCCAGTGGTCCTTTAACCGGATGTCGGTGAAGATCGACGGCCGGCAAGCCGGACCGGCTATCGGGCTGATCCAATCCACCTGGAAACACGTTTTGCCGGAGTACCCCTTCGCCTACCAGTTCCTCGACGATCATTTTAAGGAGTTATACCGGACCGATACGCAAGTCTCCCGGATGGTGGCGATCATGGCCGGTCTGGCCATCCTCATCTCCTGCCTCGGGCTATTCGGGCTGGCCTCCTTTTCCGCGGAGAAGCGGACCAAAGAGATTGGCATCCGCAAAGTCCTGGGCGCCTCCGTAAAAGATATTGTCATCTTGTTGTCCCGGCATTTTTTCGGCCTCGTGGTGATCGCCAATTTGATCGCCTGGCCTTTGGCGTGGATAGCCCTCCATCGATGGATCCGAGGCTACGCCTACAGCGTTTCCATCAGCTGGTGGATATTCGTCCTGGCGGGTATAACCGCGCTACTGATCGCGCTGGCAACGGTGAGCTTCCGCGCGATAAAGGCGGCCTTGTCCAATCCGGTAAACGCATTGCGTTCGGAATAACCTCTTTACTGAAGACGTTCCGGCATCCCCCCGCCCCATTCCAACGCCATCCGGAAAATTTGGATAATTTCGGGCCATGTGTGGTATTGCAGGCATCCTGTCTCCCGACCCGGCCAGGGTCACTATCCGGCGGCTAAAGAACATGACCGACGCCCTGGCACACCGCGGCCCGGACGGCGAAGGTCACTGGATCGACGGGGCCGGCGGGTCGGAGCTGCCGGGTCCGGAGCCCTCCTGTGCGGTCGGCCTGGGCCACCGGCGGCTGTCGGTCATCGACCTGAGTCCCGCCGGCGCTCAACCCATGACCTGCCTTGACCGGTATTCCATAATACATAATGGCGAGATCTATAATTATATCGAACTCCGCGAGGTGCTCCAATCAAAAGGTTACGCATTTCACACCCGCACCGATACGGAGGTCATCGCAGCCGCCTATGATTGTTTTGGGCCGGACTGTCTCCGGCATTTCGACGGGATGTTCGCGTTCGCGCTCTGGGACAGCGCGGAGCGCCGGTTATTCCTTGCCCGCGACCGGTTCGGCGAAAAACCCCTCTTTATATTTCAGGATGAAACCCAGTTCCTGTTCGCCAGTGAAATGAAGGCCCTTTGGGCAGCCGGCGTCCCAAAGACGCTTAATCCGCCGATGCTGTTCAATTTTATCACGCTGGGTTATACGCAAAACCCGGCCAACCCCGCGGAGACCTTTTACAAAGACATCACCCGCCTTCCCGCCCGCTCCTATCTGTGTTATCATGCCGCCACCGGGAAGCGTGAAATTCAACCCTACTGGGATCCGCCGGGCGACACGGGAGAACCGCACCACGGCAGACCGGAAAAGGACATCGTGGAGGAATTCGATTCGCTGATGGCCGAGTCGGTCCGGCGCAGACTCCGCAGCGATGTATCGATCGGCGCCAGTCTTAGCGGCGGCCTTGACAGCTCCGCGATCGTTTCCTATATCCTCGAACAGCCGGATCGACCGGCATCGCTTCCGACGTTCTCGGCGGTATTCCCCGGCTTTGAAAAAGATGAGACCTCGTTCATCCGCCAGGTCACCCGCCACTTTAATTTGACAAATTTTTCCACGACGCCGACCGCTGCCGACCTGCTGCAGGATCTCGACCGGCTGGCCGCGCAGCAGGAGGAACCCTTTCAATCCGCCAGCATTTATGCGCAGTACCGGGTTTACGCGCTCGCAAAGACAACCGGGATCACGGTCCTGCTCGACGGCCAGGGCGCCGACGAACTGCTCGCCGGCTATCCAAAGTATTTTGCGTGGTATTGGCGGGAGCTGTACCGTAACGATCCCCGAACGCTCGCAACGGAGCTCGCGGCGGTCCGGGACCCCGCCGCCCGGCAGGATTGGTCGTGGAAGCAACGGCTGGCCGCCACCTGGCCCGAGCTTGCCGGTTTTATGCGGCGCCGGAGCCGGATTGCCCGGCAGCGGGGAAACAAGGACCTCGCTAAAGATTTTGTCCATGCCGCGGGAATATCCTATTACGATCTCCCGCCCGTGAACCGGCTGAACAACGCGCTTTATTATAATGCGCTGACCAATGGCCTCGAAGAGTTGCTGCGCTATGCCGACCGCAATTCCATGGCGCACGGCGTGGAGACAAGGCTGCCCTTCCTCGATCATCGGCTGGCGGAATTCCTGTTCGCCCTCCCGGCACATTTCAAGATCCGCGATGGGTGGACCAAATGGCTGCTTCGCATAAACAGGGAATGGGCGCTCCCGGCGGGGATCGTCTGGAGAAAAGATAAAACGGGATTTGAACCGCCGCAACAACAATGGATGACCGACCCGGCCATCATCGACCGGATCGCACAGGCGCGGAAATCCCTCATCGGAAAAGGCATCCTCGATCACCGGGTGCTGCAAAAAAAAATTCAGCCGATGGGCGCCCATTCGGCTGAAAATTATGATTGGCGATATCTGGTTACAGCGGCTTGCCTGGGTTGACCGGCGTGGCTTGCCTGGGTTGACCGGCGTGGCTCGCCTGGGTTGACCGGCGTGGCTTGCCTGACCGACACTTCGCGATCGGCCGGCGTCAGCTCTTCCTGTACTTTTCGACCGTCTGCAAATTCCCGTCGGCATCCGACTTCACCGTATACCAGTTGCGGTCGTCCACCAACTTCACATAATACTCGGTTGTCGATTCGGTGGACAGTTCGGTCACACCCCAAATGGTCTTCCCGGCATAGTGCTTCTGCAACTGGCAGATAATGGTGACCGGGAGGTTCTTCTCCGAATAGTAACGAAGCGAATTGAGAAAATGCGCGTCCTTGTCATACTCCACCTTGGTCAGGATCTCGTTCTGCCGGAAGGTAACCTGGTATCCGTTCGGCCCTTCCACCCATTTGACTTGTTTTGCATCGGGGAAGGTGTGTTGAAATGCTTGCAGCAATTTATCGCTGATCGTGAAGTCCGCTCCGGCGATTACCGTTGCGTTCGTTCCGGCGGGTACACCGGTGAAAGTTCCTGCGAATACACCGGCCGATAAGGTCAGAAGGCAGCAGGCGACAAGCGCTGTTCTCCTGATAAAATGATTTGTTGTCATAACGTGTTATTTAAAGCGTTCATCGAATAATAGCTCATTCACGTGTCAAATCTAGGGTCAATTCAAGCCGGTGTCAAGCGTTTCTACAGCGTCGGTAACGGCGACACAGGGCGGGAATCCGGTGTTGGAAAGCGGTCCAACCCAAAGGCGGTAAAACCGATTTTGAAACCGGTGAAAACCGGCGCGAATCGGGAATCATCATGTTGCTCATCGCGGGTTAAGCTTTTGTTAAACTGGATGAAGTATCTTTGGGCCATGAAACTTTCCACCAAACTGATACACGCCGGCGTAGTTCCCGATCCCTCCACCGGATCGATCATGACGCCGATCTATCAAACCTCCACCTATGTTCAATCGGCTCCCGGCGTACATAAAGGGTATGAGTATGCGCGCTCGCAAAACCCGACCCGTTTCGCGTTGGAATCCGCGCTTGCCCAGATCGAGAACGGGCGTCACGGACTTTGCTTCGGCAGCGGCGTTGCCGCGACCGACGCGGTGCTTCGGCTTCTTGTGCCCGGCGATGAAGTGATTGCGGCAAACGATATGTACGGCGGCACGTACCGGCTCTTTACAAAGGTTTATGAGAAGATGGGCATCCGGTTTCATTTTGTCAACATGCAGGATGCCGCCGCGATCAAATCCTATATCAACGCCAATACCCGCCTCGTCTGGGCGGAAACTCCCACCAACCCGTTGATGAATATCATCGACATCGCGGCCCTGGCCGCGGTCACGAGACCATCTCGGGTCCTGTTGTGCGTCGACAATACGTTTGCATCCCCCTATCTTCAGAATCCGCTCGACCTTGGCGCCGATATCACCATGCATTCCGCGACAAAGTACCTGGGCGGACACAGCGATGTCATCCATGGCTGTCTGGTGATGAATGACGATTCGTTGCGCGACAAACTCTATTTTATCCAGAAGAGCTGCGGTGCCGTTCCGGGCCCGCAGGATTGTTTTCTCGTGCTCCGCGGTCTGAAGACCCTCCATGTCCGGATGGACCGGCACTGTGCCAACGGCGAGGCCATCGCGCGCTGGCTGCGCGGCCATGCCAAAGTAGGAAAAGTATACTGGTGCGGCTTTGAAGACCACCCCGGGTATGCCATCGCCAAACGGCAAATGCGCGGCTTTGGCGGGATGATGAGCTTTACCCTCAAAGACGACAGCGTCGCCGCCGCTACGAGGGTGCTGTCCTCCACCAAGGTCTTCGCGCTGGCGGAGAGCCTCGGCGGTGTCGAGTCGCTGATCAACCATCCCGCCAGTATGACCCATGCTTCTATCCCCCGGGAAGAGCGGCTCCGCAACGGGTTGGGCGACTCCCTGATCCGGCTCAGCGTGGGCATCGAGGATGCGGACGACCTTATCGCGGACCTCCAACAGGCAATCGGATGAGCGTCACCGCCCCATCCGCCACATCGCCCGTTACGCCGGAGGCGCTGAGGAACTTCCTTGACAGAAAGCTCAGGGAATATAACCGGCCTTCTTTTGTCCCCGACGACCCGATCAGTATCCCGCACGGTTACAAAAAGCGCCAGGACATCGAGATCGCGGGATTTTTTACCGCCATTTTTTCCTGGGGCAACCGGACGACGATCATCCGCAAATCGCGGGAACTGATGCATCTTATGGACGACGCTCCCCATCAATTCATCCTGAACCACCGGGAACGCGAGGCGCGGCGCCTGCTGGCGTTCAAACACCGGACCTTCAATGCGACCGATCTGCTGTATTTTGTGGAGTTCCTCCGGCATCACTACCGGCGGCACCACACGCTGGAAGAGGCCTTCCTCCTTGCCGGAACGGGCGCCGGCTGGGAAGCCGGCGCCGCCTTATCCGCATTCCATCACTATTTCTTTTCATTGGATGACGTACCCCCGCGTACCCGCAAGCACATCGCCACCCCCGAAAGAAACTCCACCTGCAAACGCCTGAACATGTTCCTTCGCTGGATGGTCCGCAAGGACAACAAGGGAGTTGACTTTGGATGCTGGGACAACATCCCCGCGAGCCGGCTGATCTGCCCGCTGGATCTGCATGTGGCGCGCGTCGCCCGGCGATTCGGACTGCTCACGCGCACCCCGACGGATTGGACTGCCGCGGTGGAACTGACCGCCCACCTCGCGCAGCTCGACCCCGCGGATCCCGTCAAATATGACCTCGCCCTGTTTGCGCTGGGCGCACTCGAAAAATTCTGATCATGGAGCTACCGGCACTACGGGAAGATTTAAATCGATCCTACGGTCTCGACCTGCCCGAGACCCCAGGCATAGACGCATTGACGGTCGTCCTCGCCGAGCGGATCAACGCGATGATCACCGCGGATTTCAATCGGCTCGTCTCGCTGCTCTATCGCATTGACGTCAGCGAAGCAAAATTGAAAAACCTGTTGCGGGAGAATTCCGGCGTCGATGCCGGCCTGCTGATCGCCCGGCTCATCCTGGAACGGCAGTGGCAAAAGATCGAAACCAGGCGGAAGTACCGGTCGTAGAAAATGCGGACCCGGAAAATGCCGGGCCTAAAACATTAGTTCTTTCACCTTCTCCTTGTCCTCCTTTTCCTTACTGAGGTCGAACATGGTCCCGAAGACCCGGTCCCAGATCGTGCTGCTGACGCCAAATCCCTTATGATCGTCTTTATAGTGATGCAGGTGATGGTTGCGCCAGAGGGGTTTCATCCATTTGAATGGCGGATTCCACGCGTGGATCGCGTAGTGCATCGAACCGTAAAGCAGGTACCCAAGCATAAATCCCGGGAAGAACAGGAAGACGTCGGGGCCCATCAGCAGCCGCATGACCAGGAAGAGCAGGGAGGCGATGATCAGGCTTGGAACGGGCGGCATAAACAACCGCTCGCGATCGCGGGGAAAGTGGTGATGATTGCCATGCATCACGTAAACGATCTTTTTTGCGCGATCGTTCTCCGCCACCCAGTGGAAAACAAAGCGGTGCATCAGGTATTCGAAAAAGGTCCAGAACAGCATCCCGCACAGGAAAACGAGCCCGATACGCATCAGCGGGAAGCCATAGCGCGAACCGCCGTAATATAAGGAATAGCAAATGATGGGCAGATACATACCCCAGATCACCAGCGGGTGAGTCTTCGTCAGCATTTCAAGATATTGATTCCTGAAAAGCTGGGCCTGCCCCTTATTATGTATCTTTTCAAATTTCATCGTAAGCGCGATTGGACGGTAAAGGTACGACTTATATTAATAATCCAGCGGACCGTAGTCCATCCGGAACCGGCCCAGATCGGGGCGATAAGCCCGCTTGCGCGCCAGCTCATACTGATAGATGATCGTTCCCACTTCTTTAAAGAATGGCCAGCCGATCTCTTCATATTCGTATTTATCGTCATTCAAAATACCGTCGCGGTTTACGTATACCGTCCCGCTCAGCATGAATTCGACATCGTGGGAAAAATCGGCGATATAGGCGATATCCGTTAAGAACCCATAGGACCAGCCGGGTTTGTTGAAACTGCGGATATACGACGGGGGTGCACTGCGACCGGCCCGGAAAAAGAAGAATTTCGTATAGCTATCGAAATAGACGGCGGTATCATAAAACGGATGCCACGACTCGCGCGGATACTCGGACATATATTTGTACAGGAATCGATAGTCCGATGCGCTGAGATGAAAACGGTTCGTTTCGGGTACGGATTCCGGAAAGAGCACCGACCGCAGCATCCCCTGCGCGTCTTCCAGCGGAAAATTATTGTGCCGGGTAAAATCCATCGGCGCATGGATCAATGAATCATGCCGGTCATAGTAGGCGTTGCCGATGAGCACCCGATGGCTAAAGTCGAAATCCAGGTGGCTGACCGCAGCCGGTTGTTCGTACAATGTCCGGGTACCCAATATAAACCGGATGGGGTTGGTATGCCGGTTCTCGTCTTCCGTCATCGGCACAAAACGCCGCGTGATGCGGATATCGGGATAGCCGAGCTGCCATAGACGCCGGTTGATCGGCTCCTGCCCGAGAAATTCATACAGCCGGTTGTATGCGTCGTTGTCGCTCACCAGGAAGATCTTCCGGATATACTGGGCCAGCGTCGGCGACACGCCCGCTGCGCTCGTATCGGCATCGACGGATGTTTGCCCGCTGTACGCGCTGTCGGTGAACATCGGCGTTTCCCTGTCCACCCCATACCGGGAAAGGCTATCCATCTTCTCCAATGCCAACAACGCCAGCGGAAGTTTTACCGTCGATGCCGGATTGAAATAGTCCAACCGGTTTACCCGGTAATCGAAGTTCTGAAAATGCGGCTGGTTATTCTTATCCCGGTCGATGCGGGTATAGATCAGCTGATACCGGAATGAGTCCGGGTTATCCAGCACGTGCAGCAGGGCGGGGGAGGCGTGTGAACGCAACAACGCCACCAGGAAGCTGTCGGTTTTGTCCTGACCGACTGCCGGATTCAACATGCCGGAACACAAACAGCAAAGGACGAAGAGGAATGGACGCATCGGCCGAAGATAGTTTTTTTGCATTACTTTTACCCGTATGAAGATGGTATCCTTTCTGAGAGAAGAACATGAACAACTCGGCATCGTCGTCGACGACCTCCTCTACGACGTCGGCCTGATCCATCCCGATGTCCCCAATACGATGAACATGTTCCTGAATTACTGGGATGAGCTGATCCCGATCATGCAGGCGGGTGAACTGGCTATCCTGGACGGGAATATCGGCCGCGGCAAGGCGATCCCCCTGGATCGCGTTCAACTCCTCGCACCCGTCCCTTTCCCCGCGTCCTGTCGTGACGGTTATGCCTTCCGGCAGCACGTGGAGGCCGCCCGGCGCAACCGTAAAGTGCCGATGATCCCCGAGTTCGATCAGTTCCCGGTGTTCTATTTCACCAACCATCATAGTATCCAGGGGCCCGGCGATATCCGCTGCATGCCGGACCATTTCGCCCGGCTCGATTTCGAACTCGAAGTCGCGATCGTCATCGCCCGCCAGGGCCGGAATATCCGCGCCGCGGAGGCCGACAGCTATATCGGCGGACTGATGATCATGAACGACCTCAGCGCCCGGACACTCCAGGCGGAGGAAATGTTGTTGAACCTCGGGCCGGCAAAGGGAAAGGATTTTGCAACCGCTACCGGTCCCTGGCTGGTGACCCTTGACGAGCTGGCGGATCTCGAGATCCCGTGCAAGGCCGGTCATACCGGGCTGAACTGGAACCTCCGCATGCAATGCCGCGTCAACGACGTGACCGTCAGCGACGGCAACCTCGGGGATATGGATTGGACCTTTGCCGAGTTGATCGAACGGGCGTCCTATGGCGCGGACCTCTATCCCGGCGATATCATCGGCAGCGGCACCGTCGGCACCGGCTGTTTTCTCGAACTGAACGGGACGGGCAAGCTCAACGATCCCGGGTATGCCGAACAATGGTTACAGGAAGGCGATGTCATCGAGATGGAGGTGGACGGCCTCGGGATCCTCACGAATACCATTACCCGGGAAGAGAGCGATTTCTCATTGCTGGAGGGAAAGAAGAAATGACCATCGATCTGGCCACGATCACTCCTGTCGAACGACAAGGTTATCTTCAGGCCGCTGTGGCGCCCCGCCCCATTTGTTTTGCCAGTACGATCGACGCCGCGGGGCAGGTCAACCTCAGCCCGTTCAGCTTTTTCAATATGTTTTCCAGCACGCCCCCTATCCTCATCTTCTCCCCCTCGCGGCGGGTGAGGGACAATAGCACCAAACATACCTGGCACAACGTCCTTGAAGTCCCGGAAGTCGTCATCAATATCGTCGACTTGCCGATGGTGCAGCAGGTCAGCCTGTCCAGCTGCGACTACCCCAAAACCGTTTCGGAATTTACAAAGGCCGGCTTTACGGAGGAGCCGGCTACCGTGGTGCGGCCTCCCATGGTAAAGGAAAGCAAGGTCAGGATCGAGTGCAGGGTAGTCGATACGCGCCCCCTCGGCGAGCAGCCGGGTTCGGGCAACCTGGTGATCTGCGAAGCCCTGCGCATGCACATCGACGACAGTATCCTCGATCCGGTAACCCGCCGCATCGATCAACAGCGGTTCCCGCTGGTGGCCCGGCTTGGGGAGGACTGGTACTGCAGCGTCGAAGCGGCCAATCTGTTCCGGGTGGAAAAACCCAATGTCCATCTCGGCGTGGGAATCGATGCGCTCCCGCCCGCCATTCGCCAAAGCCGCATCCTGACCGGCAACGATCTTGGCCGCCTGGCCAACGTGCAAGCCCTTCCGGCGGTGGACCCGGCATTTAATGACGAGCGTCTCCGGCAGATCTTCCAGTATTATGCCTCAAGCCCGGAAGAAATGGAAGCGGAGCTGCATACATACGCCCGGCAATTGCTCGCGGAGGGAAAAGTGAGCGAGGCCTGGCAGGTGCTGCTGGCACTGAACTAAATACAATTGCATTATCTTCGCGGGAATTTATGACCACCCCCCATCTATCGGAACAAGAGATCATCCGGCGCGAAAAGCTGGCGGAACTGCAACAGCTGGGAATAGATGCTTTTCCCGCGCCCCTGTATCCGGTCAACACAAGCGCCGCCTATATCCGGGAGAATTACCCCGCGCAGGAAATGCCCGACGTTTGTGTCGCGGGACGCCTCATGAGCCGCCGCGACATGGGGAAAGCGTCTTTCGCATCCCTGCAGGACAGCTCCGGCAAAATTCAGCTCTACATCAAACGCGATGACATTTGTCCGGGTGAGGACAAGACACTTTACGACGTTGTCTGGAAAAGATTGTTGGATCTCGGCGACATCGTTGGCGTAAAAGGATATGTGTTCACGACGAAGACCGGCGAGATCTCGATCCACGCCAGAGAATTTACGGTACTCACCAAATCGCTGAAGCCCTTGCCCGTCGTCCGTGAAAAAGAGGGAGAGACCTTTGACGCCGTTACCGATCCGGAGTTTAGATACCGGCAACGGTATGCGGACCTCATCGTCAACCCGCAAGTCAAGGATGTTTTCATCCGCCGTACGCGGATGATCAACTCGATCCGGCAATTCCTGAATGACCGCGGCGCGTTGGAGGTCGACACCCCGGTATTGCAATCCATCCCCGGCGGTGCCGCCGCCCGGCCTTTTGTCACCCATCACAATGCACTCGATATTCCGTTCTATCTCCGGATCGCCAATGAGCTCTACCTGAAGCGGCTGATCGTCGGCGGCTTCGACTGGGTCTATGAGTTCAGCCGCAACTTCCGCAACGAAGGCATGGATCGCACGCACAATCCGGAGTTCACCGTACTGGAATTCTACACCGCCTATAAGGATTACCTGTGGATGATGGAGACGACCGAACAGCTGCTGGAAACCGCGGCCGTGGCCACCAACGGCGTCAGCTGGGTGCTTGCCGACGGCCAGGAGATCGACTTCAAGGCGCCCTACCGCCGCGTCACGATGTATGACGCCATCAAAGAACATACCGGCGCCGACATCGAAGGGATGGAGGAAAACGATCTCCGCGGCCTCTGCCACCGCCTCCACCTCCACGTCGAGCCCAGTATGGGAAAAGGCAAATTGATCGATGAGATCTTCAGCGCGAAATGCGAACACCATTTTGTCCAACCCACCTTCATCACCGACTACCCCGTCGAGATGAGCCCGCTGACCAAGCGACATCGCAGCCGCCCCGGACTGGTGGAGCGGTTCGAGCTGATCGTCAACGGAAAGGAGATCGCGAATGCCTACAGCGAGCTGAATGATCCGCTCGACCAGCGGGAGCGGTTCGAAGCCCAGCTGCAGCTGATGGAACGCGGCGACGACGAAGCGATGTTTATCGACTACGATTTCCTCCGCGCCCTGGAATATGGCATGCCCCCCACCGCCGGGATCGGATTCGGCATCGACCGGCTTTGCATGCTGATGACCGGCCAGCCCAGCATCCAGGATGTGCTGCTCTTCCCGCAGATGCGCCCGGAAAGAACCGCGAGCCCGGAAGCCGGCGAAACCGAAAAGACGCGCGAACACGCGGACGACCAGCCGAATTTATAGTTTCGCGCCCCCGCTGCATGAAATGTCCTAATTTTTTGTTAAATTAGGTTCACTAAACGATCGCCATATGAACAATGCAACCCTCACCAAGGTAGGGACGATCTTCTACGCCCTTGTCATTGGATTCTTTGGTATCAACCACTTCCTCCAGGTCACCGACTTGCAGAAGATGGTTCCTTCTTTTCTTCCCCGTGGGCCCATTTGGGTGTATTTGACCGGCGCATGTATGATCGCGGCATCCATCGCCTTTCTGATAAATCGCCAGGTCAAGCTGGCCGGCCTGCTGCTATGCCTCTTTTTATTGCTGATCGTGCTGACGGTACACCTGCCCGCGGTGATCAACGCCCCCGACAGCGGCGCCCGGCGGTTCCCGATGACCAACCTGTTCAAGGATACGGGTTTGGCAGCCGCAGCCCTTCTTGTTGCCGGAAGTAAACGGAATATCATCGGCCGTTAAGCACCGCATCCTGAATAACCGGACTGGATACAACAAAACCTCCCGCTTTGGAACGGGAGGAGGATGTTGCCTTTTACCCAGGATTAAAAATGAAAAGCGTTATAACGGACTATAAGAACAGATCGTTCATCAGTTTGAGATCGGGGTTCACGGCATACGCGCTAAAATCGCTGACCCCTTCCGATCTTAGAACGTCCTCGTCAATAAAAAAATTGCCTGTGACTTCGAAGGAGGGGCGCTGTAGGATGTAGAAGGCCGCATCGGCCACGATCTCCGGATGTCTGCTACGCTGCATGAGAAAGTCGCCCCCCAGCAAATTCTTCACCGCCGCGGTGGCGATGGTCGTTTTCGGCCAGAGCGCATTGGCGGCGATCCGGTATTGCCGTAATTCCTCCGCCAGCCCGAGCACGATCATACTCATGCCGTATTTGCTGATCGTATAAGCCAGGTGCTGGCCAAACCAGCGGGGATCCATGTTCAACGGCGGCGAGAGATTCAGGATATGCGGATTGTGTGCGTTCTTCAGCTGCGGGATACAAGCCTGGCTCATCAGAAACGTTCCGCGGACATTGATGTTCTGGATCAGATCGTACCGCTTGACTTCCGTTTGTTCCGTCGTCGCGATATTGATCGCGCTGGCGTTGTTGACCAGGATATCCAGCTGGCCGAATTTGGCAATCGTTTCCGCCACCATTTCCCTGATCTTGTCTTCGAACCGGATGTCGCCGTGCAGGGGCAGGACATTGCCGTTCCCGGCCGCGGCGATCTCTTCCGCCGCGGTATAGATCGTTCCTTCGAGTTTTGGATTGGGTTCCGACGTCTTGCCGATGATCGCGATATTGGCCCCTTCGCGGGCCAGGCGGATCGCGATGGCTTTACCGATCCCGCGGGTGCCGCCGGTGATCAACGCGGTCTTGTTTTCAAAACTTCCCATGTGAAGCCTTTTGGTCCAAAATAGGCCAAATTACGTTGCCTCCAAAAAAATAGCGGGGAACCACGCCGCGGGCATCGTATTTCTACGATCCGCACCGTAAAAACAGCAAGTGTTAAATAGAGCGATAACCCTCTTGTGTCTGCAGCGGCCGAATTGTATGTTTGTATCGTTAGTTGATCGATAAGCGATTCGAATCCAAGTCCTGAAGAACCTGTCCATAGAATGAATGAATGAATTAAAATCCGAAAGAAAAACCAAAATCCAACGTCCGAAGAGAAACCTTGATTCAAATCCTTGACAAAAAACCAGCGTTTTTAAAACCAAGATCCAAAGAAAAACCTTGAATCCTATCGATCAAACTGATTCAAAAATCCAACATCCGAGAACATCCAAATCCTAAGAAGAAACCGACTTAAAATTTGTACCTATTGATGGCCAAGACTTGTTGGTTAAGATCGTACAAAAAAATTGAAAAGTCCTGATCATATCAGGACTTTTCTTTTGCATGGACCCTCATTTGAGCTGTTAGCCGATTGCCGATCTATCGATGATCTCCATTCTATTTTATGTTGGCCGGTCAATGACCGCCGGAGGCGATGGCCACATTCCGTTTAAACGGTTGCAGAAAAACGATCGGGATACAGCATAGCACGAACACCCCGATGGTCAAATAAAGATTATCATAGGTCACCAGCATGGTTTGCCGGTCGACAATCCCCTCCATCGCCGCATTGGTCATCTGCGTGGCCTGGTCGAGCGTAAATCCCTTGGCCAGGAAACCGGCGATCAATGCCGCCCGCCGCTGGATATATTCCGGGTTGTAGGGGTTCAAATAGCCGATAAGCCCGTTCCGGACGATGGCGGATTTGATGTGGATAAGGGTGGTCAGGATGGCGATCCCGAAGGAACCGCCCAGTTGCCGCATCATATTGTTCAACCCCGTACCCTGGCCGATCTCGGGCCCCTTCAGCCCTTGCAGCGCCAGCGTGGTCAGCGGCACGAAGAGGATGGACATCCCCAGACCGCGGATGATCAGCGGCCAGAAGAAGTCGCTGGTCCCGGATTCGAGGGTGGAATTGGAAAGCATCCACGTAAAAACGAAGAAGAGGAAGAAGCCGCCCGTCGCCATAAACTGCGCCGGCACTTTGCGCTTTAGCATCTGCCCGACAAAGGGCATCATCATGATCGTCGCCAGCCCGCCGGGAAAAAGGATAAGCCCCGTTTGTTCGGCGTCAAAATGCAGCAGGTTCTGACAAAAGACGGGAAAAATGAATACCGATCCGTACAGGGCGAAGCCCAGCACAAAAGACGTAACGATCCCGATGGCAAAACTGCGGTTCTTCAGAATGCGGAAATTCACCACGGGATGATCGGTGCTTAACTCCCGCCAGATAAACGCGATCGCCGCCACGACGGTGGTAAAAGCCAGCACCGTGATATAGGTCTTCGAAAACCAATCCTCCGATTCCCCCTTCTCGAGCACCACCTGGAGACTGCCGACGCCGACGGCCAGCAAGAGGATGCCCCACCAGTCGATGGGTTTCCCCTTTCCATACTTCGGCGACTCCCGGACAAAGACCGACACACAGAACGCGGCGATAACGCCGACCGGGATATTCACATAAAAGATCCAGGGCCAGGTAAAATGTTTTACGATATAGCCGCCGATGGTGGGTCCCACCGTAGGCCCCACGACCGCGCCCATCCCGAAAAGGGCCGTCGCCATGCCGATCTCTTCCCGCGGCCAGGTCTCCATGAGGATCGCCTGCGCGGTCGACAGCAGACCGCCGCCGGCCAGACCCTGCAAAAGCCGGAACACCACCAGCGATGAAAGCGAATGCGCATTCCCGCAAAGGAATGAAAAGGCGGTAAAGGCGATGATCGAGGTGATAAAATAGTTCTTCCGTCCAAACCGGTCCCCCAGCCAACCGGACATGGGCAGGATGATCACGTTGGCGACGGCATAGCCGGTCACGATCCAGCCCGCATCATCCAGCGTCGCGCCGAGGTTACCCATGATGTCGGGCAAGGCGACATTGACGATGGTCGTATCGATCAGTTCCAGCAGCGAAGCGACGATGACCGTGATGGTGATGATCCATTTTCTAAGTCCATGTTCAGCCATGACTTAATGTTTTAGGTTGATCAAGTTGTTCTCCCGCCGCTATTTCGTATGCACGACCACGTCGACGCTCATACCCGCCCGCAACAGTTTGACCAGCGCGGTGTCCGCATCGATCTTTATCCGGACCGGCACCCGTTGTACGACCTTGACGAAGTTTCCCGTCGCGTTGTCGGGTGGGAGCAGGGAGAATTTCGCGCCCGTCGCACCGGAAAATGACTCGATAGCGCCATGGAACGTGCTGTCGGGAAAAGCGTCCACCGAGATGTCGACCTTCTGACCGATCCGTAACGGCTCCATCTGTGTTTCCTTGAAGTTTGCGGTGACATATATGCCGTTGGCATTTACGATGGCAAACAAGGTTTGTCCCGCCTGGACCAGCTGGCCGAGCTGGATGTTCCGCCTGGACACCACGCCGCTTGCCGGCGCGGTGATCACCGTATAGCTCAGCTGGAGTTTGGCATACTCGACGTCCGCCTGACGCGAAGCGAGGTTCGACGCGGTCGCACCGACCTGCCGTTGATTCACATCGACGCGCCTGGTTTGGGTAGGGACCTGCGATTGCGCAACCCGCAGCGCCGCCTCGGCCGATTCCTTGGCCGCTTTCGCGTCATCGAATTGCGCCTGCGTGATGGCATGGTCGTTGAAGAGGTTCTGATACCGGGTGAAATCCTCATTGGCCTTCCAGACGGCGACCTTTGCCTGCTCCACGCCGGCCTGAGCCGTCGCGATGCTTGCCCTTGCCTCATTGACCTGCACTTCCGACACATCCACGGACTGCTTCTGCGAAGACAGCGCGGCCAATGCCTGCTGCAGCTTTACCTGGTAGTCCCGGTCATCCAGCACCACCAGGGTATCGCCGGCATGTACATACTGGTTATCCACAAAGCGGATCTCTTTCACATAGCCGCCTACGCGCGCCACCACCGGGCTGATGTCGGCATCTACCTGGGCGTCGTCGGTCGTTACATGCGCGCTGTAAAAGATATATTCCTTGATCCCGAAGATCGCAGCGCCCACCAGCACAAGACCCAGGATGATCGGAAATACGATTTTTCTGCGAGGCTTCTGTTGCGTATTCTGTTCCATATTATAATTCAGTTTGAAAAGCGATTTTAGTTTATGGTTTATAGATGGATCTTCCCTGTCGACTTCAGCACGTTGTAGTAGGCGATCGTTGCATCCGACATCGCCAGTTCCAGATTGACCCGCGCCTGGTACAACAAGGTTTGGGCGTCGATCCGGTCCGTCGTGTTGACGAGGTTGTTCCGGAACTTGGATTCCGTGATCCGTTCGTTCTCCTGCGCCTGGTTCACCGCGACCTGGAGTACCTTTATCCGCTCCAGCGCCTGCTGATAAGCGATAAACTGCCGGTGGACATCCTGGTGGATCTCGTCCATCCCCTGGTCGCGGGCCGTGTTCAGCTCCGCCCGGTTCAGGCTGGCCTCGCGCTCCTTGTTCTTATTGGTGTACAACGTCCCGATGTCCCAGGAAACGCCGACGCCAAAGGTGATCGGCGCCAGCAGGTTGTTGTGCGTCGGGATTACTTCGCCCGTGGGGTTGATGTAATACATTCCCGCCGTCGCGGCCACGGTCGGCAGCCGCGCGTCATGGATCTTTTTTATGTTGACATCGGCGAGCCGTTGCTGATAGCCCAGTTCGGCCAGCTCGCGGCGGTTTGCCTCCGCCTGCTGGATCAGATCGGGCAGCGCCAGGTTCTCCTGCAGCTTATAGTCGACGGGCGCCAGCGCGATCGTTGTGGTATCGGGAAGCCCCAGCATGATATCCATATCGTAGTTGGCCACCTTCCGGTTGTTCTCCAGCTCGATCTCGGTCAGCTGGATCTGCGACTTTTGCAGCTGATACCGCAGTACGTCATTCTGCGTCGCCAGACCCTGGCTCTCATATTTGGTGATCTCATCGAGCTTCCCCTGCACATCCTGCATGTTCTGGGCGACGATCAGCTGATTCTGGAGGATCTTGTCGTAATTGAGGTAGGCGTTGATGACGACATAGGTGATATCCTCCTTGTCCTTGTCCGCATCGAGCCGGCTCAATTGCACCAACAGATCCGCCGACTGCCGCGCATATTTCAGCTGGTTGCCCGCAAAGATGGGCTCGCTCACCGACAACGTGCCGATATATGCCGGGAAGTCGAACGGTAGTTTGATCGGCTCCTTCGTCACCCCCGGAATGCTGACCAGCCGGGACATCATCAGCGCATGTAAATATTGAAAGCCGACCTTCATCGACGGCAATTGCGCATCCTTTGCCTGGGCAAGCCGGGCCTGCGCCTCGTCGATCTTATACTGCTGCCGCTTCAGGTCTTTGCTGTTCTGCAATCCGAGTTGTACCGCCTCCTCCAGACTTAGCGTCCTGGGCTGTGCATCGGCGACCAAGACCGCCGACAGTAGGAAGAATACAACTCCCAATAACCTTTTTTTCATGTTATTCATGTATTTATAACTTCTATTTCGTGTACAGATCTCAGTGACCCTTGGGGTCATCTTTCATGGGGCCGCCTTCGCCGGAGCTTTGGCGGCCAGGCCCGCTTTCGTTTCGGATATCCAGATGAGCTCTCAGCAAACGCTTGAGGTGCGCTTTCAGCCGCGTGGAAAGCCGCTGGCGATATTGTTCGTCGTTAATGTCCTCGCCGAGGGCGAGGGTTACACAGGAATAGGTCTTGGATTGTGTATAGTAAGATATCGTACCCATGATCGTACCCACCGTCATCGGGATATCCACCTGCCGGAACAGCTTCTTCTGCTGGCCATCGGCGATGATCTTTGTGATCTGCTCGAGGTTACGCAACTTGATCCCGATCGTCCGGTTCTTGATCTCCTCCGACCGCTGGCTGCTCTCCTGCCACATGATCGTATGGAACTTCATATTATTGAGGATCCGGTCCACATAGAAGTCGACCAGCCGGTCCACCTTATCCCACTGACTGAGCGTCTCATCCTTATTCAGTTCGTCGAGGATCCCGTATGCATACCCCGCCCGGAATTCGATCAGCGACTCCAGCAGCTTCTCTTTGGAACCAAAATAGTAGGAGATCATCGCCAGGTTGACCCCGGCACGCTGGGCAATATCCCGGACGGAGGTCCCGTCAAATCCTTTCTCCGAAAACAGCTCCTCCGCCACGTTAAGAATATGCTCTCTTTTATCGCTCATTTGCAAAAAATTCTCCTTTGATGGCACAAAGTTAAACAAACGTTTGAATTAAACAAACGTTTAATTGAATTTTTTTGCAAAAAAAATCCCCCGGGGAGTACCGGGGGGTAAACCAGGCAGGGAAATATCAATTTTTCGGGGTAACGGTTATATTTCCCTGGGCTAAGCTTTGAGCCGAATCGGCCAATACAAAGCTGAAGGCACCGGGATAGCCGGGCACTGCATCGCCGCCGACGGTGTAGGACACCCCCTGGCTAGTGAACAACCATTTCGGCGTGGTGGTCCCCTGGCTGGTCAGGGTCACCGAAACCACCTGTACCGAGGTGCCGACCGTTTGGACCGACCCGCTGCCGCCGGTGATATTGATGGTGCCGAGGCTATCCAGCTGTGACGTGACATGGGTCTGCCCATCCGGGCCTATGCCGGACGTGGGGGTGACCGTCGGCGCCTGGTTGACGATATGGGAGATCGTGACCGCGTTCCCATTGACATCCACCTGCAGGCTGGCGCCATCCGAATACTGATCGATCAGCCCGTTGATGGTCATCCCGGCGGTGCCGGATTGCATGTCCTTTATCTTTACGTCGTAGGAATAGCCGTCCGGGATCAGCGTGATCTGCTGAAATAAAATGATCTTGCTCACGGAAACCGCCTGGCCATTGTCGAAATACGTGAGCGAATAGTTGAGATCGGCTTCCACCTGTTCATTCGTTTCTTCCAGCACGACGGCGGGAGCGGCATAGGTGGCGGAATTGCCCGATCCCGTAACGGTTCCATCCTGCCCCCCGCCGAAGTCGCTGGCCAGCTTCCACTGTTTGACGGCGCCGTCCGGCAGTTTCGTCATCACCGGCAGAAAGATCTCGGGGTCGGACGTGCTGATCACATCGTTGCCCGCAATCTGTACCGATAGATGACGGGTCTCCTTTTCCCTCACCTCGGTCTTGTTGGGATCAAGCACGATGTGCAACCGGTCACCCATTTCCCAAATACTGAAATGGTGGATACCGAGGCTCAGGGTCCGGGCTGCCGTATCCACTACCCGCGTTTTTATATCGGCCTTCCATCTGCCGGCGCTGTCCTGGTAGGCAATATAGAGCAGACCGGGCAAGGTGCCGGTGACGTCGGTGTCCGCATAATGGAAGATCAGGTTCACCGGCTTGGCGAACACCGAGCCGTCCGGCTGGAAATGGTAGCCAAGCCCCCGGCCGCCCGGCGCTTCGCCGGCAACCGGCTGGATGCTGATATCGGTATTGGCGGCCAGGGCCCCTGCGGGAAAATCGAGCTCCACCCGTCCGTCGGCGGAAGCGATCGTTCCGCCTGCGGCGCCGATCGTTTTGGTAACCGGCGCGCCGACGGGCGCACCCACCGGTGTAACCGCGGGGATCGTGTCGATGGGCTGGCTATTGCCTGCGACACCCCCTTTCTTGCAGCCGGTAGTCAGCGAGAGGCAGCAGGAGGCGGCGAGGAGGCCGGAGTATAACCGGCGTTTAAAAACCGGGGAAATAGGCATACATGCAATTTTCCCAAAAGTAGCTCCCCCGGCCGCCGCCGTCAATATAACCAAAGTTAGCCGGGCATATAACAAAAGTTATAGTCCCTGCCGGCGCCGCCGAACCCTACTTTGGAAGATTGTTTCCGGAAGTCAGGACAATACCCGTCATATGCCGGATGGTAAACCACCGGAAGTTTTGGTCGGCTTCCATCCCGGTACCATGAAGGATCTTGTCCTTCTGGTGGATCTCAACCGAGTCGTCGGTGGAAAATCGCTGGGTGTGCTGATCCCACCAGAGATATTTGCAGTGGAGTGTGTCGCCTTTCAGGATGTTCTTTACCACCACGGAGTCCCGCAGAAAAACCTTGTCCTGGTTTTGCAGGTACTTTCCATACAAGGCATCGAGCTGGCTTTCGATCGTTGGCGTATCGTTCACCAGGATGGAATCCTGGTAAAAATCGACATGCAGGGTCCGCGGGAATTCAAAATAGGGCGAGTCGGTACGCTGATAGTGGTACATGAACGGTGACCGCAGCTTGCCTTTTACCCTCGCTTCCAGCTGACCCATCTCCAGCCCCGATTCGCTGAGATAAGCCTGGATATTCGTCCCCTCTTCCGGGACTTCCGCACGCGGCCCGCTCGTGGCCACCTGTTTGTCGTTGTTGGTGCAGGCAACGCCCATAACGGTGATCAACAGGGTAAAGCCCCACCTATGTATTGAGCTCGCAGATGGCATAGAGGCCCTTGTAAATTAAATACGGGTCTGCAAATATCCGCTTTTTCAGGTGGCGGGTGAAATATCCGGCGTCGCCGCCGCTCATCAGCACGTTAAAATTGTCATATTTCTCTTCGTAGGCGCCGATCATCCCGTCAATCTCCTTGGCCATTCCGAGGATAACGCCGCTCAGGATATTGGTGCGGGTATCATATCCCACCAAGGGGAAATTCCAGTCGGCCTTGACCAGCGGCAGTTTCGCGGTAAGCGTATGCAACGACTTGAACCGCATTTCCATCCCGGGCGAGATGCCGCCGCCGAGGAATTCCCGGTATTTGTTTACATAATTATACGTGATCGCCGACCCGAGCCCGATGACGAGGTTGTTCTTCCCCGGAAAGAGCGTCACCGCCGCAACCGTCAACGCCAGCCGGTCGGCGCCGATCGTATCCGGCTTTCCCACGGGCGTGGTGATCGGCACTTTTGAGCGGTGATCCAGGTTGTGAAACCGGGTGCGGGCCGTTAACAGCGCTTCCAGTCCCGGCTGGTGGCCGATCACCGATGAAAGGATGGAACGGGTCGGCCGGAACCGGTCCAACAGCGCGCCGATCGTTGCATCGCGGTCATCTTCCAGGACAACTTCCTCCAGGAATTGCCCGTCCGTAAAAACGCCGCATTTCATCCGGGTATTTCCAAAGTCAAAACAAAGGGTTGTTCCCATCATAGGCTTAGTCCTCAAATTTGAATGAGGAGAGGTTTTTGAAGTGGCCGTTCAGTTTAACCTTTTCTTTCAAGGTCTCCATTTCCGCAATGACCGGCAGTACCTTGCCAAGGTGACGTTTGAGGTACTCCTGGCGTTGCTCCTCCCGCAACAACCCCAATAACTCGTATTCCTGCTCCAGCGAAAGCCCCGTATGATGCGCGATATCATAACTCACGAGCTCCTCATCGGGCTTCTGAAATTCTTTTGTGATATTCAGCAAGGTATGCAGCTCCCGCATGGCATTGATCACTTTTGTCATCAGCGCCCGCTTGCCGGGGCCTAACACATTGTCGGGATAGTTGACGATCGCGCCGCTGAATAATTTGTCGGGGACCGACTTGATCAGCTCGAGCATGCGGAATACCCGCAGCCCCTCGGTCCGGATATCCATCTCGCCATTCTCGTATTGTTTGACTACCTCCGTGATCCGCACCAGCGTACCCATTTCATTCAGCCGGTTGTCGATGACCGTGGGAATGCCGAACGGTTTGCCTTCGGCATAACACTCGCTCACCAATTGTTTGTATCGCGGTTCGAATATATGCAGGTTCACTGTTTCTCCCGGATAAACGACGATACCCAGGGGAAATACCGGGATGAAATTTGTCATGGTCTGCAAAAATAATTTATTTTCCCGTTGCCGGCTCCGCTGTTGCCGGCCCCCGGCCCGGGCGATCGGCGGGATGCGGCGAGGAAACGGTCTCCAGATAAGCGACCAGCTCCCGGGGTGAAATTTCCCGGATGCACGGACAATCCATCGAGCGGCGGCACGCCGCACAGTCCTTGTCCTTCACAAAAAATTTCGCCCGCACGCCGACCGGCGCCCACCGGCCCGGATGAATGGGGCGCATCGGCGGAAAAAGACCAAGCGCATGGATGCCGAGCGCCGCGGCGAGGTGCAGCGGGCCGGTCCCCGATGCGACAAGACCGTCGGCCGCCGCGATAAACGCCACAAACTCCCCAAGCGAAAGCCGCCCGGTCAGGTCGATAAGAAAGGGGAACTCCGCGGTCAATGCCGTCAGCAATTGGCCTTCCGCCGCCGAACCCGTCAAAAAAAGCCGGTATCGTTCCTGCGGCAAAAGCCCGATCAATTGCCGGAAATTTTCAAGCCCCCATTCGCGACCGTTCCCCCTTGACTTGGGATGCAGGATCAGGTTGAACCGGTCCGGCGCCGGAAGGGAAGCGACGGATGCGGGCAGCGGCGGCAGCCGCGTGAGTCCGTAATAACCGGCGATCTCGGGTAAAGAATACCGCTCTTTTGCGCCCAGCGGTGTCAGGAGGCGCAGATTCAACTGGGCTTCATGATCGGGAGAATTTTTCCGCGATAGCGGCACGCGGACATTACAATATAGCCAGTGATACACGCGGTTGGTGGTTCCGATCCTTTCCTTTATCCGAGCCATCCGGGCGATACGCGCGATCCCCCGTCGCGGAAATACATGGACGATGCAGTCGGCGCCCGTCGCCGCCATCGCGCGCGCGGCTTCCGCGGGCGGCAGGGACTGCCATTCATCCCAGTTTAGAAACCCGTCGATATGCTCGCAGCACCTGACCACTTCCTCCGTATACGACCGGCCCAAAAACAATATCCGGGAAGCAGGATACAAGGACCGGAGCACGCCGGCAACCGGCAGCGTAAGAACGACATCGCCGATCGCATCCGTCCGGCTGATGATAAATGTCTTCCGGCTCATCGGTTGCTCTCCTTTCGGTTGCCGCCGCGGAAGAAGCGTTCGATCTTCTTCCTGGTCCGCCGGATCTTTACGGAAGCATCCATGAGGGATAACCGAAGTTTTTCTCCCGCGGTGACCGGAAACGCCCCTTTCCGGCAATACACCGTATCCGCCTTGTTCATCCACCAGCGTTCGTAGTTGTTGTGCCTCATCCACGCATCGATCTCCGCATAGAACGGGTTGCGGTATAGCTTGCCGTGGGTCTCCACGGAAATGACCACCGGCCGGCTGACGAGCTCCCGGATCACATACCATTCGCTGCCTTCGGTGTCCACACTCAGTAGATCGATGGTCCCGTCATCCAGTTCCTTAAAGGTCCTGCACTCGACCGTAAACGCGTCCTCCTTTCGGACATGGTACCCGTCATTGACCTGCGCGGGGCTGTAGGGCAACGTGGCAACAAAGGTTGACGCATTGCGTTGCACGAGCTCGAGCTCGCCATGGTGGTCGTACACCGCGTAAGGCAGCAGGGTGACATTGGGATAGTCGCGGAAATAGGTCCGGATAGCGGCGATGGATTTCGGATCCGGTTCGACCAGCGTCGTCCGCACCCGGTCCGTGACGATAAAATCCAGGATATTGGACATCTCCGGCATAAAAACGCCGACTTCGCAAACATGATGGACGCTGATCTTCTTGGATAAGAATTTTGTGTAAAGCGCCTTGCCCAAACCTGGTCTCATGGCGGCAAATATAGCCCATTTCATACACATGCGGCCGCCCGCGCCGGTGACGGCGCTGTTCAAATCCCCTTATCTTTACGCCATGCGCGTCCCCATCCCGCAACAACTGAAGGATATCCGGCAAGGCGACATCCGGTCGCTTGCCCGCGCCATCTCGTATATCGAGAACGATGTAGAAGACTTCGGACCGCAGCTGGCCGCCCTGCCGCCATCCGCTACGACGATCATCGGCGTAACCGGCCCGCCCGGCGCGGGCAAGAGTACGCTGGTGGACGCGCTGATCGGTCATGCCGTCGCCAACGGGCAACGCGTGGCGGTATTGTGTGTAGACCCGTCGTCCTCCCTCTATTTCGGCGCACTGCTGGGTGACCGGATCCGGATGAGCGAGTGGTACAACCACCCCGCCGTATATATCCGGAGCCTTTCGACCCGGGGCTCGCTGGGCGGCCTGAATCCCCGCATCATCGGGATCACCGACCTGCTGAAGGCCGCTCCCTTCGACCAGGTCATCGTCGAGACCGTCGGCGTAGGACAGAACGAGATCGAGATCGCCGGTATCGCCGACCGCACCCTCGTCGTGCTGGCCCCGGAAGCCGGCGACGATATTCAATCCATGAAAGCCGGGCTGATGGAGATCGCGGATATCTTTGTCGTCAACAAAAGCGATCGCCCCGACGCCGACGTCTTCGTCCGGCACCTGCGGTCGGTACAAGCCCTCTCCGCGCGGCGCGACGCCCGCGACATCCCCGTGATAAAGACGATCGCAACCGCGCGGCAGGGGATCGATGACCTCGCGCTGGCCATCCGGGAAAGCTTGCAACGCGAAGACCATTCCGGTCGCCGCTATCGCGTACTGGCCGAATGTGCGTGGCTGCTTATCCAGCAGCGAAGGATGTATGGGGTTAGTAAAAAAGAACTCGCGGAGAAGATCGAAGCGGCGATGAAGGCAGGTTCGTTCAACCTGTATCGTTTTGTGGCGTCCTTTGGCTGATCTCCCGTCCGACGTCCCTTACTTGATCTTGACCAGCATCTTAAAACAAAAGAGGATCTTCCGGAAGCGGGAGTATCGCTTCACCGTGAGCAACAACCGGTAATTCGCAAGAAAAAGCGCCACCCGGCGGATATCGTTCCACGGCGCAAAACTCCGGTAACTTCTTACAAGGGCCCGCAGCAACCGCTTTTGAGGAACCAGCGATTCCGGACAAGCCGCACAATAGGCGTCCATCCGGATCCGGATGCGCCGCAGTTCCCGTCGCCGCTTTTCCTTTTTTTGCGCCTTGTCTTTTTTCCACTTCCGCCCGACCACCCCGAACACATTGCCCGCATGCTGCCGGTACTTTACCAGCACCTCCGGAAGATATTTTACGCCGCCATACAAGGTGCCGTGATAAGCGAGCCATCCATCATGCGGCACCTCCTCGCGGAACGGGCTGGCCTTTTCAAACAGGTCCCGCGTGATGAGCGTCGCATGACCGTACATGCGCGAAAACACGCAGAGCTGACGGCAATCATCGAAGGTTTGGAAATGCACCAGGTCCGAGATCCGCCGCCCGAGCGGTTGCAGGCGCTCGTCGGTAAGCGCCGAGTCGCAGTAGACCATCGGGTAGTCGCCGATGGCCGCCACCATTTTTTCTATCTTGTCGGGAAACCAGTAATCGTCCTGGTCACAAAGCGCGATATAGGTCCCGCGCGCCAGGCGGCAGCCTTTCTCGAAATTCCGGACGAACCCCAGGTTAGTCTCGTTGACCACGACCCTGATCCGCGCATCGCGGGCCGCATATTCCCGCAAGATGCCGACGGTGCCGTCCGTGCTGCCGTCATCGATGGCGATTATTTCAAGGGGTGTCCAGGTCTGGGCAAGCACGGAGCCGAGCTGCTCCTCCAGGAAGGCGGTTCCATTGTAGGTACCCAGTACCACCGATACCAGCCGTGAATCAGTCATGTTGTTGTTCGCTCTTCCACCACCGGTAACCGATGAGGCCGAGCAGAGCAAATGGAGTGAATGCGAGATAGATGATTCCCTTATTGAGCGCTTGTGCAGGCCGCTCGCCGAGCTGCTGCGCCGTCCGCGTACAAATGGAACACTGCGCGCCGGCGGGAGCCGCGCCCGCCGCGAAGAGCAGAAATACCACCATAAAAAGGACTCTGAACTTTTTCATAACCCCGGGTTGGACCAAAGGTACAACATATCCGCCTACTTCGCCTCTTCCACCTTCATCGCCCGGGCCGACCGCTTGCGCTCCTCCTCGTCCAGGATCACTTTCCGCAACCGGATCTTCTTGGGCGTTACTTCGATACATTCATCCTGCTGGATATATTCCATACATTCTTCCAGCGTCATTTGCTTTTTGGGAACGATCCGGACCGCATCGTCGCTGCCGCTCGCCCGCATATTCGTGAGTTTCTTGCCTTCCGTCGCATTGACGATCAGATCACCCGGCTTGATATGCTCGGCGATGATCTGCCCGACATATACATCCTCCCCCGGATCGACGAAGAAGGTCCCGCGATCCTGCAATTTGTCGATGGAATACGCCGTGGTCTTTTCCTGGTTCTTCGACAACAACACCCCATTGTTCCGCCCGGGGATCGGACCCTTCCAGGGCTTGTATTCGAGGAAACGATGCGCCATCACCGCCTCTCCGGCGGTATTGGTGAGCATATTACTCCGCAGCCCGATCAGTCCCCGCGAAGGGATCTCAAATTCAAGGTGCTGCATCTCCCCTTTGCTTTCCATCACCAGCAGCTCGCCCTTCCGTTGCGTGACCATATCGATCACTTTGCCGCTAAACTCGGCCGGTACATCCACCACCAGGATCTCATACGGCTCGTTCTTCTTTCCGTTTATCTCCTTGACCAGGACGGTAGGCTGACCGACCGTCAGCTCAAACCCCTCCCGCCGCATCGTCTCGATCAGAATGCCGAGATGCAGGATGCCGCGGCCGTATACGAGAAAGCTGTCCGCATTTTCCGAATCTTCCACGCGCAGCGCGAGATTTTTTTCCGTCTCCTTCATCAACCGGTCCCGCAAATGACGCGACGTTACGAATTTTCCATCCTTGCCGTAGAAGGGGGAGTTGTTGATCCCGAACAACATACTCATCGTCGGCTCATCCACACTGATCACCGGCAACGCTTCGGGGTTCTCCGCATCGGCGATGGTGTCGCCGATATTGAACTCTTCAAGCCCCACCACCGCGCAAATATCGCCGGCCTCTACCTCCGTCGCTTTTTTCTTGCCCATCCCCATGAAGGTATACAGTTCCTTTACCTTCGACCGTTTGACCGCGCCGCCGGCCTGCATCAGCGCGACCGGCTGACCTTCCCTTATGACGCCCCGCGCCACCTTCCCCACCGCGATCCGGCCCAGGAAGCTGGAATAGTCCAGCGAAGTGATCTGCATCTGCAACGGGCCTTCCGCCACTTTGGGCGCCGGAACATACTGCAGGATGCCGTCCAGCAACGGGGTAATGTCGGCGCACGGTTCGTTCTTGCTGTTGAACCAGCCGTTCTTGCCGCTGCCGTAGAAGGTTGGGAAATCCAGTTGCTCCTCGGTCGCATCCAGGTTGAAGAACAGTTCGAAGACGGCGTCATGCACTTCATCCGGCCGGCAATTCGGTTTGTCTACCTTATTGATGACTACGATCGGCTTCAGGTTTAGTTGGAGCGCCTTCTGCAGTACAAAACGGGTCTGCGGCATCGGGCCTTCGAAGGCGTCCACCAGCAGCAGCACCCCGTCGGCCATTTTCAGCACCCGCTCGACCTCTCCGCCAAAGTCGGAGTGGCCCGGAGTGTCTATCACGTTAATTTTGACACCCTTATATTCGACGGCGGCGTTCTTGCTAAAGATCGTGATACCCCGTTCCTTCTCGAGGTCATTGTTATCCATGATCAGCTCCCCGGTGTCCTGGTTTTCACGAAAAACGTGGGTGGCATGAAGGATCTTGTCCACCAGGGTCGTTTTGCCATGGTCAACGTGGGCTATGATCGCTATGTTTCTAATCTCCATAATTCGGCCGCAAAAGTACGCCAAAACAGCGGGATTTCCTAGCCAAACGGTATCTTACCGGTTCGTTTGCAGAAATTTAATAAATTCAGGAAATTTTACCGCATGAAGAAGAAATGGTGGCTGCTCATCCCACTGCTGCTCATTGTGATATACTTTCTCGGCCCGCGCCCGAAGGATCCCGTCTATTCCACGACCATGCCTGCGGTGCCCGAAGGAATGGCGGAGCTGGAAAATTATATCCGGACCGAGGAAGCCACCCATCATCTCAAACCCGATAACGAGGCGCGTATCGTCTGGGCTGACTCCGCCAGGAAAAAAACGGCATACGCGATCGTCTATTTGCACGGATTTTCCGCCTCGCAGGGCGAAGGAGATCCGACCGACATCGACATCGCAAAAAAATTTGGTTGCAATCTCTTTCTTTCGCGGCTTGCCGAACACGGGATCGACACGCCCGACGCCATGGTCAACCTGACCGCCGACAAATACTGGGCCTCCGCCCAGGAGGCACTGGCCATCGGTGAACGGATCGGCACAAAGGTCATCCTGATGGGAACAAGCACCGGCGGCACCCTCGCCTTACAGCTGGCCGCAACCTATCCGGACAAGGTGGCCGCGCTGGTATTGCTGTCCCCCAACATCGCGATCAACGACCCGAACGCCTGGCTGCTCAACGACCACTGGGGTCTTCAGATCGCCCGCCTCGTCGTCGGCGGTAAATACATCGATATAAAAGAAGACTACGGCCCGCTGTTCCGCCAGTACTGGTATCCGAAGTATCGGCTGGAAGCCGCGGTGGCGCTCGAAGAACTTCTCGAGACCACGATGAACGAACACACGTTCGCGGGAGTTCGGCAGCCCGTGGGCCTCTTCTATTTTTATAAGGACAAGGTGCGGCAGGACAGCACCGTCAAGGTCTCGGCGGAACTGACGATGTTCGACGAGCTCGGGACACCGGCCGACCAGAAGTTCAAGGAGGCAATCCCCGAAGCCGGCACCCATGTGATCGGCTCATCCATCCGCTCCCATGATGTACCCGGTGTCGAGAAGGGGGTCGCGCATTTCCTGTCGGACATCGTACACGTGCCTGTCGCCGCCGGCACCCTATATTTGCACCCGCGATGAAACAAAGGAAAATCATTTACCTGATCAACCCGATCTCCGGAACCAGGGGCAAACGATCGATCAGGAAATTGATAGAACGGCGAACCCCCGCGACCGGGATCGATTTTACTATTTTTCCGACCGACGCGGCGGGAAACTATTCATTTCTTATTCCGCTGATCGAAGACGAAGGGTTCACCGATATCGTCATCTGCGGCGGTGACGGGACCGTGAGCGCGGTCGCCGCGGCACTGCAGGGAAGAGAAACACGGATCGGCATCATCCCGATGGGATCCGGAAACGGGCTGGCGTTCGCGGCGGGGATCCCGCGCGACCCCGCAAGGGCGCTGGACATCATCTTCGCGGGCAACGCCTCCCGGATTGACGGCTTTTCGATAAACGGCCGGTTTTCGTGTATGCTGTGCGGCATCGGATTCGACGGCGGCGTCGCACATCAATTCGCGCGGGAACACCGGCGCGGTCTGCTGACCTACGTCCGGGTCACCCTTACTCACCTCTTCCGCGCCCGAACCTATCCCTTCCTGATCGACCTGCCATCGGAGGGCCCCCATGCGTCTTTCCCCGTCGAAGCCTTCTTTATCGATATCGCCAACGGAAACCAATTCGGCAATAACGTCACGATCGCCCCCCGTGCCGACCTGCACGATGGGCTGCTGGACATCGTCATCGTCAAAAAAACGAGCCGTCTCCGGCTCATCCTGTCCGCCATCCGGCAGGTGCTCGGCGGCTACAAAATAACCCGCGCACCCAAAAATGCCGGGAAAGAAAAGGTATTGTATTTTCAGACCGCGGCCCTGACGATCGCCAATCCCGGCGGGGCGCCGCTGCACATCGACGGGGAACCCGCCCCTTCGGCCGCGAGCTTTCGGATCGCGATCGTCCCGAAGGCCATCTGCCTGATCCAGCCTTAACTCACCGCCGCAGGAGATGCACAAATTCAGCGAATGTCCGCTGATTGTCGGTATTGTCCAGCGCGCCGATGATCGTTATCTTCTCCTGCTTGGTGAGGTGAAAATTCAGCGCCGCCCCCGCATCTTCGGTCTTTGGAACATACTGAAAGACCAGCTTTCTGAACGGAAAACCCATGGCATCCTGGGCGAGGCTCATCAAATCGTTTTGACTGTACTCCTGCAGCTTGTACCAATTGTCTTCCAGCAGCACCAGCGGCTTGGTGATGATATCGGTAATATCATCGGATTCAAACGGGTTTTCCCAGCCGCCGGCTTTGCGATCCCGGATTTGCAATAGAACAACACCGCCGGTATTCTCCCTCACCCACCGGCGGAACACATTCAAAAAGCGGATCGTGTTCAGCTCGCCGAAATTGTCCCGAAAGCCCGCGTCCATGACGTCGACGACCGGTTGGGTCGGCAACCAGACATTGGGCAGCACATACGGGAAGGTGGCATTCATCCGAAGGGCCGTCAGCAGCCGCAGGTTCATCGGTCCCTGCTTTGCAAACAACGCCCCGAAATCCACCGCATCGGGGTCCATACCGGCTATCCGGGTACTGTCATATTGCGGCCGCATCAAAAAGCTCACCGGCTGGGTGCTGATCACCAGCGCGCGGCTGTCCCGCGTGATATCGGGGCTCAACAACATCAACGGCATCCGCGCCGCCGCCTCGTCCGCCGCCAGGTCTTTCAACTGCCGGTTTAACATCCCCCGGGTATTGCGATCCAGCTGCTGCTCGAAGGCATACCCGCGGTCCTTGACATATTCGAATTGTCCCACCTTGAACTTCTGCGCCGGCGAGGCCAGATCGCGCGCGACAAAGGAAGAGAACAACGTGTTCAGCAGGTCCCGCGAGATATCGTCCACGTATTTACGGTCGGGCAGATGAATACCGGTGTCGCCTTCATCCCGGCGGCGCGCCAGCTCCCGGAAATAGGCCGCCCCCAGCATTCCGCCCGACGCCCCGGTCATCAGAAAGGTTTTTCGCATCAGCTGCCCGCCGGACAAACTATCCAGGTGCTGCAGGACGCTCATGGTGAAACAGGCGCTGCGGTTCCCGCCCCCGCTGGTGTTGATCAGGTAGAGAAAAGGCCGGGCCGAAGATTGCCGTGCTTTCCACCGTTCGAGGATGCGGATCATATTGGCGCTGTCCCGCGCCACATTCTTTTCCGAACAAAGCTGGAGCAATGTTTCGCGATCATACAACGGCCGGTCCGTCTGCGAGGTATAGTTGAGCCCATACGCCTTATTGGTTGGATCGATAACCCGGTACTGATAAAGCAGGTTCAGCAAAAAAAAGATAACCACAAAGGAAGGGATCGCCCAGGAGCCGAGGAAATACGAGAAGGCGCCCGACAAGGAGATCAGGATCGCAAAGAAGACCAGGATACTGGCCGCCGCCGGCAGCTGGAAATAACCGCTGTCCATAAAAAATCCGATCACGATCAGGAAGATAAACGCTCCGAAGATCGACAGCACCGCCGAAATGTGATGCCGGTTGAAAATACTTTCGATAAAGGCCTTGCTGTAGTGCGCCACATCCCTCGTCTTCCGGATCGATCGGGGCGAATTGATATACCACTTCACATGCATCAGCCGGGTCTCATTCAGCTTCACCTCCTCCTTTCCGAACTGGGATTTGAACAACTTCGGGTTGCTGATCACCGGCGCCATTCGCCGGACGATCGTCTTGTCCGCACGAAAAAAATATAAAAAGGAGATCGTAAAAATAAAACAGAACCCCGATACGAACCCCAGGGCAAGCAGGATGATCGAAGGAGCCGGAAGCAGTTCCCTGTTCACGCTGAACTGGATCGCCCTTACCAGGTAAAAGAGCAGGAAGATCAGCGGCAACAACACATTATTTATACAATATTTCAGGAACGGATTGGTCGTCGTCGCCAGGAACCGGAAATGCCGGCTGAAGAGAATGAACGTGGTGATATTCCAGCTCATCACAAAAACCCCGGTGGCCATCCCGACAAATGCCGTGCTGATCGGGCTGACATTTCCCAGGTACTCCGGCGAAAGGAACAGCGCTGCCGCTCCATAGCTCCGCATAAAACCGCTGTCCACCGTACTAAACAGGATCGCCCAAAAGATAAGCAGGACCTGATGCCTTCTGAGCTGCAGGAGTAGAAGTTGAACCGGGAAAAAATAGTAAATGGCTTTCAGGATTCGCATCATACTCCTAATGAACGTCTAACTGGCATCACAAGGTATAAATTTCCAATCATTGTCAGCAAGAATAGAAGCCCGGTGATCTGATGGAACTGGGCCAGCCAATCGAACGCCACCCAATGCTGCGCCACGATCCGGGGACTGGTGAGCAAACTGCCGATACCGAGCGTGATCTGGACCCCGATCAGCACCAGCGGCAACCACCGCAGGGATCGGGATCCGGCCGGCGCGGTACGGAGCCGCATCGCCTTTCCCGTCCAGACCAGTACAAGCACGAATAACGCGTAGGCCAGGGTGCGGTGAATGAATTGCACCGTGATCCGGTTGCCCGCGGCGGCCTCCAGCCACGATCCGCGGAACATCCCCGGCGGGACAAGATCGCCATTTATATCCGGCCAGGTCGGCGCGACATTTGCCGCCTTGTGACCCGCCATCAATGCCCCGTAGATCAGTTGAAAGAACAGGAGCGCGAGGATGGCGATCGTCCAGTTCCGAAGCCCCGGCGAATCCTGTCTGGCCGTGACCGGTATCGTCAGCTGCAACCCTAGCCAGAACGTATAGACGATCAGGATCAGCGCGAATATAAAATGCATCGCGAGTTTTGCGGGTTCGACATAGATCGCATCGCCCTGCAGCCCGCTGGCGACCATGATCCAGCCGACTGCCCCCTGCAGCGCCCCCAGCAGGAAAAGGATGATCAATGGCCTGACCAGGGCCGGCCGGATCTGCCGGGTCAGCAACAACCAGGCAAATCCAACCAGGAAGACCACACCGACCAGCCGCGCCCAAAAACGATGAAACCACTCCCAGAAGAAAATGAATTTGAAATCGGCGAGGCTAAACCCGGAATTGATCAGCCGGAATTGCGGCGTATGCTGATATTTTTCAAACGCCGTCTGCCACTGCGTGGCGTTCAACGGCGGAAGTACGCCCGTCGCCACATCCCATTCCGTGATCGAAAGACCCGAGCCCGTCAACCGGGTGATGCCGCCGAGGATAACCTGGATGAGCAGCATGCCGACGCCGGTATAGATCCAGATCGCTACGGCGCGCGAGGAAGAATTGGATGACATGGCCGCAAATTTACTCCCTTATACTTATTTTTGGCGCATGAATAACCCGCTGCGGATCCATTTCCAGGATGACCTCACAGAAGCCGGCTGTGATGAAGCAGGCAGGGGCTGTTACGCGGGACCCGTATTCGCCGCGGCCGTTATTCTCCCGCGCGGTTTCTTCCATCCGCTGCTGAATGACTCCAAACAGGTCACGGAAGACAACCGTAACCTGTTAAGACCATATATCGAAGCCAATGCCATCGCCTGGGCCGTGGCCCGGGTGGATCACGACGAGATCGACCGCATCAATATACTCAAAGCATCGTTCAAAGCCATGCATCTGGCGCTCGATCAGCTGAAGATCCGGCCAAAGCTCCTGCTGATCGACGGGAACCGGTTCATCCGCTACCGGCGTACCCCTCACCGCTGTATCGTTCAGGGCGACGCCATTTTCGCCTCGATCGCCGCCGCGAGTATTCTCGCCAAGACCTGGCGGGATGAATACATGCAGGCGCTCCACTGCGAATTCCCGCATTATGGCTGGAACAGCAACAAAGGTTACGGTACGAGGGAACACCGCGAGGCCATCGAAAAACACGGCCTGTGTAAATACCACCGGAAAAGTTTTGACATCAACCCGGAGGAACTTCTTCAAAATGACCCAAGCCTTTTCGAATGACGACCGGCTCATCGCCCGTACAATCGATCACGGTAGAGGGAAGAACGCCGCCGATCCCGCCATCGGCCACGATATCCACCAGCTTTCCGAATTTTTCCTCGATCGTTTCCGGGTCCGTATAGTCCTCTACCCTTGACCCCGCATCGCCCGCGACGCCCCCGGGCAGGGATGAACTTAAGATCGGATGTCCGAGCTCTTTCACCAGCGCCTGCGCGATCACAATGTCCGGGATCCGCAGTCCGATCGTGTCCCGCCGGCTTTTCAATATCCGCGGGACTTGTTTACTTGCCGGAAGGATAAACGTGTATGGTCCGGGAAGATAGTTCCGAAGCAACCGGTACAGCGGAGTGGAGATCGGCTTTGTATACATGCTCAGATCGCTCAGGTCATGACAGATAAAAGAAAGATTGGCCTTCGCCGGATCGATCTGCTTGATCCGGCAGATCCGTTCGACAGCCTTGTGTTGAAAAATGTCGCAGCCTAACCCGTAGATCGTGTCGGTTGGATAGACGACTACTCCGCCGTCAAGCAGACATTCGACGATGATCTTGATATTTCTTGGTTGGGGATCGATGGGATGAAGATGCAGCAACATATGCAAAACAACATAGGGAAAAACAATGGATTTAGGATATATTTAGTATTAATTTTGCGAAATTTACGGCTATGGAGTTACAACCAGTAGACCGGGTGGAGCACATCGGCGGCGAGGAATTCAGGGATCGGTATTATACCCCGATGAAGCCGTTGGTGATCACGGGTCTGGCAAAGACGTGGCCGGCGTATGAAAAATGGAATTGGGACTATTTTAAATCGATCGTCGGCGATGTCAAGGTCGGCGTCTACAATAATGTGAAGAGCGATGCCTACACGCCGATCAATCTGGCGGACGACTACATGAAATTCGGCGACTACATCGACATGGTCCGGAAAGGGCCCGCGGCATGGCGCATTTTTCTCTTTAATATATTTGAACACGCCCCGCAGCTCACCGCGGATTTTACGTGGCCGGACGAGTTGATGAAACGGTTTGTCCGGCGATTCCCGATGCTCTTCGTCGGCGGAAAAGGTTCCGTTACCCATATGCACTTCGACATCGACCTTTCCCATATCATCCATACGCAATTCGTCGGCCGCAAGCGCGTGCTGCTCTTTCCTTTCGAAGAGCAGCATAAGATCTACCGCAAGCCCTGGGAAGTCCTGAGCATGGTCAACTTCGAACGGTATTTTGACGAAGCGCACAACAAGCTCGACCTGGCGACCTATCCGGCGCTCCGGCTGGCGAGAGGATACGAGGTCATCCTTGAACACGGCGACTCCCTGTTTATGCCGGCGGGATACTGGCATCACATGGAATATCTGGACAGCGGTTTTGCGATGAGCCTGCGGGCGCTCCAATCCTCGTTCGGCGGTAAACTGAAAGGGATATGGTACCTGGTGGGCATGCGCAATATCGACACATTGATGAAAAAAACCGCGCCGGAATGGTGGTTCAACAGAAAAAAGGAAAAGACATTCAGGGCTGCGGTCAGGGAACTTGAAACCCTTGTCCAGTAGCATTTTAGCGGTCCCTCCCGGGACAGCGCCCCGAATTTCGGGAGCCGGGCGTGGCGCGACGCCCCGAAGCGAAAATAAAGATTCAAAAAAAAATTGCTTATTACCGAAACAGTCTTTATTTTTACCGCGCTTACCGCGTCTGAATTGTGTATCACCCGATACAGAAATACCATTAAGAAGTTTTCCCAATCCAATCTCCATCTGCATCTAGACCGTCCAATTTCCGGCAAAGACTCCAATCTCCAGTAGATTTCCCATTTTCCAATTGAATATCTTATGAAGTCACACTTCATAGTCTGATAATCTATCCCCTGTTCTGATAATAATCCCATCGTTACCCTTTCGAAGCCATCCTGCCGGTTTGCACACCTGCCGTTGCATACCAGAAGGTAAACCCGATAACTTATGGTCCTTCTTCGTTAGCGAATGAAAAATATATTCGAACTTTTTCTTTTTGTGGTTTCAGAGGTAAGCACAGGCCGGCGATTTCTATCGCTGGCTCTTTTTAAGACGATCCCGTTTTAAGACGATCCCGGGGAAAACCCCGCGTCCCGCTTACCCGTGGTGAACAGCTCAAATGACTTCACTGTGAAAAAACCAAAAAAAAGAGGCAGCATGTCGGGCTAGCCTCTTTTTTACTTTGGCGGCCGGAGGCCGACACGACCGATAGGTCAGACATAGAATTTTTACGCCAAATGCGCTACTTTTTTGAAAAGTGCATTTGGCGTACATTATGTGGGGTCGAGGATCACGGTTTACCGTGACGCCGCGGCAAAGAATATAGTCTACGTGATCGTCCAGGTTTCATTTCCCCGCAACAACTTGTCCAGGTCACCCTCGCCTTTGGCCTTGATCACCTCTTCGATCTGCTGGTTCATCAATTCTTCATAGCAGGGCCTGCTGGTCTCATAGAAGACGCCAAACGGTCTTGGCAGGTGTCCTTCCTTCCGCGGATCGTCGAACATCCGCACCAGGATTTGCGCCTTATAGTGATCGTGCTCGTCATGAACCCAGCAATCACTCTCTCCATAGGCGCCGCCCAACTCCACCACCGTGGGGGTAAACCCTTCCAGGCGGATGCCCTTCTCCCGCTGTGCGCCAAAAACCAGCGGCTTGCCGTGTTCGAGGAATAGAGTCTCCAGCGGCTTTGTACCCTTTTCGGTGAATATCTCGAAAGCGCCGTCGTTGAAAATATTACAGTTCTGATAGATCTCGAGGAAGGACGCACCCCGGTGGGCGTGGCTGCGAAGCAGCATCTGCTGCAGGTGCTTGGGATCCCGGTCCATACTACGCGCGATAAAACTCGCATCCGCTCCGCGGGCCAGGGCCAGCGGATTGAAGGGATGATCCACACTGCCATAAGGCGTCGACTTGGTGACCTTCCGTTCCTCGGAAGTCGGTGAATACTGCCCTTTCGTCAACCCATAGATCTGGTTGTTGAACAGCAGCACATTCATATCAAAGTTCCGCCGCAGCAGGTGGATCGTATGATTGCCGCCGATGCTCAGGCTGTCGCCGTCGCCGGTGACAACCCAGACGCTTAGCTCCGGCCGGGTTGCCTTCAACCCGGATGCGATCGGCAATGCGCGCCCATGGATCGAATGCATTCCATAGGTGTTCATATAATACGGAAACCGGCTGCTACAACCGATACCGGAAATGATGACAATATTTTCCCGGGGTATTCCCAGGGTAGGCATGATCTTTTGCACCTGGGCAAGGATCGAATAATCGCCGCAACCGGGGCACCAGCGCACTTCCTGATCGGTAGCAAAGTCCTTGGCGGTCAGAACAGGCGGGTTCGTAGTTAAATCGCTCATATCCTCACAAATGTACTGGTTATTTGGGGAAATAAGGCCACAAGATATGGCGGGGCGGCGATGGCATGTTTTTAGTCCCGCTACCTCCGGAACCGATGACATCTTAAAATCAAAACGTATGAAAAAGTCACTTTTTATCATCGCGCTTGCCGCCTCCGTTGCCGCTATGGGCTGCGAAGCCGAATATGTCGGCGAACAACCCGCGGAGGTCACCTATGAGCAGGGCGTGGCCCCGGGTCCGGACTATGTTTGGATCGACGGCGACTGGGTCTGGAGCGGCGGCAGATATGTCTGGCATAACGGTCACTGGGACCATCGCCGGGAAGGGCACACCTGGACAAGGGGCAGCTGGCAGCATACCTCCCGCGGCTACCACTGGAACAGAGGGCACTGGGATTAGACCACCGGTCGGGATCGGGTCACCTTTCGCGATCGAACCACCGGTCGGGTCGGGTCACCTTTCGCGATCGAACCACCGGTCGGGTCGGCACCACCTTTCGCGATCAGATCACCTGTTTGCCAAACGGCATCAGCGACAACTCCATCAGTTTCAGGTGTTGCCGCGCGAACGGAATGCCGATGATCGTAATGGTCAGCAAAGCGGCAAAAACGAGGTGGATCAGCGCGGTATACAAGCCTCCGCACAATAGCCAGATGATATTACAGATCAAGGACAGGCATCCCATGCCGTTTTGCGTGGGGACCACCTGTTTGCCAAAAGGCCAAAGCACAAGCCCGGCAAGCTTGAAGCACTGCAGTCCGAATGGGATACCGACGATCGTGATACAGAGCACAAAGCCGCCTACGATATAGCCCAACGCGGCAAAGAGCCCGCCGCATATCAACCATATAAGGTTTCCTATAAAATTCATTGGCTGAAAGTACCGATTTTTGAAAATATTTCCCGCCCGGCCACATGATTCAATGTCCTGCTTCGTTATCTTTAAGTGATTAATAGCAACCCTTTACTAAAATCCTGTATCGATGGCTACTGATTTGTACACCCCAATACTCCTTCACCATTTCGTGGATGAATTGATGGCGGGCCTCCTCCCGCGCGCCGTAAGCCGAAAGACGATCATCATCAACCAGATCGACCGCGATCTTGAGCTGGGTACCGACGAAAACCTGTTGGCATTCGTATTATGGAATCTGCTCGACCGCGCCGTCAATTGCACGCAAAACGAGTGTATCCACGTGGAGTCGATAAAGAACGACGACTGCACCGTGATCCGGGTTCGAAACGCCGGGGTCTATTTCTACCGCACGCTTTCCAATAACTTCCGCCAGGTCCAGCACGCCGCGGAAAAGCTGGGCGGTACGATCACTGTCGACTATACGGAAGGCACCTGTTGCACCATCGTCGCGCTGACCCTCCGGGCGGCATGAAACCGCTGACCCTCCGGGCGGCATAAAAAAAGGACCCCGGAAGGTCCTCTTGTGCGGCGCTGAATATGTTTCTGCCTAATACCTGCTGCTGGAAAAGCTGTTCCGGCGCTGGAATCCCCCGCTGCCGCCGCTGTTTCCGGTTCCGCGGTCTTCCCTGGGCTTTGCAACCGATACCCCGATGACCCTACCGTCAACGGTTGCGCCGTCCAATTCCTCGATAGCCTTCTTTGCGGCCTCGTCATCCGACATCTCGACAAAGGCGAAACCCCGGGATTTGCCCGTGAACTTGTCCATGATGACCTTGGCGGAGCTTACCTCGCCGTATTCTGCAAAATAATCCTGTAAATCGTCGTCCGTGACGTTAAAACTCAAATTGGAAATGTAAATGTTCATGCTAAAATTGACTTGTTAAAAAATTGACGCCGCAAAGCTAATCCATTTCGGCGAGATGACAAGGGATGAAGCGGACCAATTGCCCGGATTAGTAATTTGTTAACTTCGGGGGAGCGGCATAGGTCGCCCCGTATATCGCAAACGCCGCCACCGTCATCAACGCGCCCGCTAGGCAGACACCGGGCCACCCGCCCTTTTCCCACGCAAAAAGCCCGATCGCCGATCCGAGCGCCGTGCCGATAAAACTAACGGTCATGTACACCGTGTTCAGCCGGTTCCTGGCCGCGGGGATCAGCGCGTATACCCTGCTTTGATTGGATACATGGATGCATTGCATCGCCAGGTCCAGCAGGACGATCCCGGCGATCATTCCCGGAACGGTATCCGCCCAGGCATATAACATCAAAAAGGATAACAGCAAAAGCCCGAGCCCATAGCCGATCGTGATCCGGGGATTGCGCCTGTCCGCCGACCCGCCTACCAGCGGCGCGGCCGCGGCGCCCGCGGCCGCCGCCAGCCCGAACAGGCCGATGATACCGCTGTTGAAATGGAACGGGGCGCCGGACAAATGCAGGACCATCGTTGTCCAGAACATGCCGAAGGTCGAAAACGCCAGCGCAGTGATCGCCGCTGCTTCCCGAAGGACCGGTTGCTCCTTCGCCAGCGTCAGCAGGGACCGCATCAGCGAACCGTAGGACCCGCGGAATCCCGGTCTGCTCACCGGAAAGCTCAGCCGGATGATCAGGAGAAGGGAAAAGCTGATGCCTGCCGCGACCCAGAACATTCCTCTCCAGCCTAACCAGGCGCCGACCAGTCCGCTCAAGGTCCTGGATAATAAAATACCGATCAGCAACCCGCTCATGATCGAGCCGATCACCTTTCCTGTCCTCGAAGGCGCCGCCAGATGGGCCGCCATCGGCAGGATCAGCTGCGGAATAACCGAGGTCGCCCCGATCAGCACGCTGGCGAGCTCCAGAACGACCAGGCTGGGCGCGGTCGCCGCCAGGATCAACGCCCCAACCGCCGCGCCGGCCATCCAGATGATCTGGCCTCTCCGCTCCACCTTGTCTCCCAGCGGAACGAAGAAAAGCAGGCCAAGGGCGTATCCCGTCTGGGTAAGGAACGGGATCCGGCCGCCCTCACTCCCCGGAACGCCAAAGCTTTTGCTGATCAAAACAATAAGGGGCTGACAATAATAGATATTCGCCACGATCAACCCCGTGCAAACGGCCATGATCAGGATATGCCACCTGCTTAATCCGACAGTTTCCGCATTCATCGCGCAAAATTACCGTTCAATTCCCTAAATTGGAGGACCAAAATTCCCAACATGTTGCATTACAAAAAAATCGCAGTCGTCGCCGTTCTATCCACACTGACCGGCATCGGTATTTTAGCGATGCGCCCGGCCGATGATCCCCCGAAAAGGAACCTGAAGGTGCTTCCGAAAAATATCAGTAACGAAGATCTCGACAAGGTCATGGACGGATTCAAGGCCGCGCTGGGTGTCAAATGCAACTTCTGTCATGCTCCATCGGCGGACACCAGCAATCATCACCTTGACTTTGCCAGCGACGCAAAACCGGAAAAGAATATCGCCCGTCATATGTTCCGGATGACGGCAAAGATCAACAAGAAATATTTTTCCTTCAACAAGGATGCAAACGGCGCCGTGATCCCGATGATCTCCTGCGTGACCTGCCACCGCGGCAGCCCACATCCGGACGAGGCCAAACAGATAATGAAATAATAATCCCGCGCAAAGGTCCTAAATTTGCGCCATGGCAAACTCTACCTTTAAATTTGGAATGATCGGCCTCGGAGTGATGGGACGCAACCTGCTCCTCAACATGGCCGATCATGGCTTTCCGGTGGCGGGCTTTGATCTCGACGCTACAAAGACATCCACGCTTGAATCGTCGGCCACCCCCGGTACAACGGTAAAAGGGTTCAATACGCTCGCCGAAATGGTGAAGACGCTGGAGAAACCCCGCCGCATGATGATGCTCGTCCCCGCGGGCAAACCCGTCGACGACGTGATCAATTCCCTGCTTCCGCTTCTCGAAAAGGGAGATATCGTCATCGATGGCGGCAACTCCCACTATACCGATACGCTCCGGCGCGTAAAATTCATGGAAGAGAAAGGTTTCCATTTTATGGGTGTCGGGATCTCGGGCGGCGAACAGGGCGCCCGCACCGGACCCAGCATTATGCCCGGCGGCGACCCGGAAGCCTGGCCCCATGTAAAGGCCCTGCTGGAAGCCGTCGCGGCCAAAGTCGACGGTGAACCCTGCGTCGCCCACCTGGGCAAAGGCGCGGCCGGCCATTACGTCAAAATGGTGCATAACGGTATCGAGTATGCGATTATGCAGCTGATCAGCGAATCATATGACCTGTTGCATCGCGGCCTCGGTCTCGACAACGACGAGCTTTCCAGGATCTACAAGAACTGGAATGAAGGCGAGCTTCAGTCTTTCCTCGTAGAGATCACCCGCGATATTTTCCTGAAAAAGGACGACAAGACCGGCAACCGGCTCGTCGACATGATCCTCGATAAGGCCGGGGCAAAAGGCACGGGCAAATGGACGTCGCAGGACGCCATGGACCTCGGCGTGCCGATTCCCGTGATCGATATGGCCGTCTGTATGCGCGAGCTCTCCGCTTATAAGGACGAGCGGACACAGGCCGCGGCATTGTATAAAATGCCGGCAACCGATATCCCGGTGCCGAAGGAAGTCTTTATCCAGCAAGTCCAGGACGCGCTCTATTTCGCCGTTATCGTGAGCTATGCACAGGGGCTCGCCCAGCTGCATGTCGCCTCAAAGGAACTGGGCATGGACATCCCCATGCAGGACGTCGTCAAGGTCTGGCGCGGCGGCTGTATTATCCGCTCTTCCCTCCTCCCGCTTTTCTTTAAAGCCTACCAAAAGAACCCGCAACTCCCCAACCTGCTGCTCGAACCGGAGGTTGTTCAATTGCTCCAGTCCAGGAAGCAGAATCTCCGCAACGTCATCATCCATGCCGTCCATCTGGGCTACCCGGTGGCCGGGCTGATGTCCGCGCTGAGCTATTTCGACGCCTACCGCAGCGAGCGGATGCCCACCAACCTGATCCAGGCGCAGCGCGACTATTTCGGCGCCCATACCTACCAACGTATCGACGGACCCGGCACTTTTCACACCGAATGGAATAAATAGATCCGAACATGGCAAACCATAAAAAACCACCGGCTTCCCTCATTTTCATCTTTGGCGGAAGCGGTGACCTGAATTACCGGAAACTTTCCCCCGCGCTATATAATCTTTTTATCGACGACTGGATGCCCGCGAAATTCGGCATCGTCGGGATCGGCCGCAGCCCCTATAACGACGAAGACTATCGCACCCGGCTCCTGAACGGGATCAAACAATTCAGCCGGCGTAAGGATGAAGCCGACGGCCAATGGGCCGAATTCTCCAAACATGTCAGCTATCTGCAAATGGACGCGGAGAAAGACGGCGACTACGGCAAGATTGCCGAATTGGTAAAGGCAAAAGAGGCCGAGATCGGCGAACACCCCAATGTGATCTTCTACCTCTCCGTCGCACCCCAGCTGATGCCGGATATCGCCAGGAAACTGGGCGCCCTCAATATCTGCTCCGAGACGTCGACGACCCGGCTGGTCTTCGAAAAGCCCTTTGGCCACGACCTGAAAAGCGCTCACGAACTAAACCAGCTGCTGATGAGCATGTTCAAGGAAGAGCAGATCTACCGGATCGACCACTACCTGGGCAAGGAATCGGTGCAGAACATCCTCGCGCTTCGTTTCGCCAACGCGCTGTTCGAACCGATCTGGAACCGCAACCATATCGAACACGTCCAGATCACCGCCGCCGAGACGGTCGGCGTGGAGGGCCGCGGCGGATACTACGAACAATCCGGCGCGCTCCGGGATATGGTGCAGAACCACATCCTCCAGCTCATGTGTATGATCGCGATGGAAGCGCCGGTCAACTTCGAGGCAAACGAGATCCGGAACAAAAAAGTCGACGTGCTGAACGCCATCCGCAGGATCAACAAAGAGGACGTCAACCAGTTCGCCGTCCGCGGTCAATACGGCGAAGGGTGGATGAAAGGCGAAAAGGTTCCCGGGTACAAACAGGAGAAGAGCGTCAACCCCGCGTCGAATGTCGAAACCTTCGCGGCGGTCAAATTCTATATCGATAACTGGCGCTGGCAGGACGTACCGTTTTACGTCCGGACGGGTAAACGCCTGAACCAGAAGGCATCCAATATCACCATCCAGTTCAAAAAAGCGCCAAGCTATGCCTTCCCGCCGGAGGCGGCGGAAACGTGGAAGGCAAACCGGCTGACCATCAGTATCCAGCCGCAGATGGAAGTCCGGCTTCGCTTTCAGGCCAAGAAGGCGGGACAATCGATGACCCTCAGCCCGGTGGAGATGATCTACAACCCGAAGGATAACGAACATGAACCGGAGGCCTACGAGACGCTGCTGCTGGATGTGATGGAAGGCAACCCGACCTTGTTCATGCGCGCGGACCAGGTGGAGGCGGCATGGAAGATCGTTATGCCGATCCTGGAAGCCTGGGAGAGCAGGCCTCCCGGCAATTTCCCCAATTATTCCCCCGATTCCTGGGGACCGGAAGACGCGGATGCGCTAATCGCGCGGGATGGCCTCAACTGGATCACCATCCAGCCGGCACCCTGATCCACCCGCCGCCCGCGACTGGTAAATCAACGACGATGGAACTACATGTCTATAACAACCCCGACGAGTTAAGCCACGCCGCCGCCGCATGGATCGCGAATACGATCGCCGCTACCCTGCAGCACCAGGATCGTTTTACGATCGCGCTCTCGGGCGGCAGCACGCCGAAAGCATTGCACAAACTCCTCGCCGCGTCCCCCTTTAAAGAACAGATCGACTGGACAAAGCTCCACGTGTTCTGGGGTGACGAACGGGCCGTCCCCTTCAGCGACGATCGCAACAACGCAAAGATGGCTTATGACACGCTGTTGAATTTCGTGCCGGTCCCGCCCTACCACATCCACGTGATGCGTACGGATATCGCTCCGGAAGAGTCGGCCGCCGAGTATGAGAAGATCCTTCATTTCTACTTCGACAATACCCCGACGAGTTTCGACCTCGTGTTGCTCGGCATGGGCGACGACGGCCACACGCTCTCCCTTTTTCCCGGCACCGCGGCCGTCCACGAAGAAAAAGCCTGGGCCATCGCTTACTACCTCGAGGCGCAGGAAATGTATCGGATCACGCTGACAAAGACGATCGTAAACCGCGCCGCCAGAGTTGCCTTCCTTACGACGGGCGATAAGAAGGCGCACGCCTTGCGGGAAGTGCTGAGCGGCGCGTATAACCCCGATGTATATCCGTCACAGGAGATCAAACCCGTCATGGGCGAGCTGCATTGGTTCGTCGACCGGGCGGCCGCGGCCGGGCTAGAATAGCTGTTGGATGATCTCGTCAGTAAGCTTCCTGTCGCCCCTGGTCCAGATGCTATTTGGGGGCGGGAATTCGCTGACGTTATAGCCCCCATGCGAGGCAAAATCGAAGATGGCATGACATTTTCCATCGATTACCAGTGCACACTTTTGCCAGTCTTGCGACCAGAATAGCTGCAGCTTCACCGGCAACTTGTCCGGCTCCTCCTGACGCTGCCAAATAAATAACGCATCCAGGATTCCCATCCCCCCCTCTTGTGCACTCCTATCCAATGCGTAGAAATATAGCGTCTCTCCGTCAAATTCCAATACCACGCCGTATGAATTCTCCGGGGAATGACTCTGCTCAAAAAGATCTTCCCCGGGGACCCATTCTTTTTCAAACATCAAATACCCGTTCATTGTCTCGCTTTCATTTGATTCAACCAATCATTGATCCCCAGGTAGATCTTTTGCGCCACCGCCTTCCGGAAGGCCGGTTTGAGGATCTTCCTTTCATCTTCGGGGTTGCTGAGGAACGCCACTTCGACCAGCGCGTTGGGGTAGTCGGTCGGACCGCTGAGCGCAAAATTAAAGCTGCCCACATTCCCGAATTCCTTTAGCCCCAGCGTGAGCATCCGGTCGAGGATGGCCTCACTCAAAGGCCGGAAGCCGATGTACCGGTAGTAGGTACTGGTCCCTTGCACGGTGTCGGAATTGGCGGAATTAAGATGGATACTGACCAGCAGGTGGGGGTCGTATGCCTTTAGCATCGCGATCCGTTCCGGCATGCTCAGCGACGTATCGGTCGTCCGGGTCATAAAAACGCTTTTCACCCCCGCAGCCTTCAGGACCTTCCGAAGCTGCTCCGCGATCAACAGCGTATAGTCTTTTTCCAGGATATTGCTCCGGACACCGCTGGCCCCGGCATTATCGCCACCGTGACCGGCATCTATGGCGATCCGCAGTCTCCGGATATCCAGGACCGGCGGCTGCCGCTTTACCCGCATCACCAGCTTTCTCCCCGTGCTGTCGTAGGCCAGGCTATAACCCCAGTGTTGCGCATGTTTCAGCTGGATGTATACCCGCAGCACATCGTCCTCCGGCTGCTCATACCAGGTGTTTCGCACTTCCGTTGCCGACTTCAGCTGGATGATCCAGTTGGTATTGCTGGTGACGCCGAAGATATCGACCGCTACGCGCGACGGGTCCAGCAATTGAACACTCCGGTATGGATACCGGTCGTCGAGGTTGATCGAAACAAAATCGCTCCCGGCCTCACCCCAAACCTTGATATTGCCGCTCAGATGCGGGTTATGCGGCAACGGCCGGTTGAGTTCCTTACCCAGCAGCACCAGGCTGGGCTTGGCGATATAGGCGGAATGGTTCGCGGATAGCCGCACTTTATAATCCGTGCCAAAGCTGTCCACGATCCGCACCACGATATTCGAGTCCAGGAAACCGATCTTCGCCCCGCCCAACCGGTCATCCCCGATCCCATATTCCATATAGGGCAGCGGCCCGGTCGTGCGGGCCAGCATGACGCTGTCCTGCGCCCGCGACCCCATCCCGACCGACAATAGACATAAAGAAAGGACCGCGAATTTCATCAAAGCGGATATTTGTTGTCGGCGATCAGCTTGTCGGCGATCCTCCGCCGGGCATCCTTGCTGTTAAACGGATCCACCTTCGTGAATCGTTTAAGGCCCAGCAACATCATCCGCTGCTCGTCTCCGCCGGCGAACGAATTGATCGCGTCCTTGCCCGATTTGTTGATCCGGTCCGCCGCATCGTAGAGATTGGTCCGCATGATATCCAGCTCGAAGGCCGCCGCCGCTTCTCCGCGCTGGTCCGCCAGCTTCATGGCCCGCAGCAACGCGCTTTCCGCCACGTAGGTGTCGATCGCCATATCGGCGATATGCATCAGGAGCTCCTGCTCGTTCTCGATCCGCGTCATCAGCTTTTGCACGGCCGCGCCGGCGGTCAACAGGATCGCTTTTTTGAAATTTACGATCGTCTTCCGCTCCCTGGCAAATGGCCCGTCCTCTCCGTTCCCGAAATCCGGGATGCTCACCAGCTCGCGGGATACCGCCAGCGCCGGCGCCATGATATCAAGCCGGCCCTTCATCGCCCGCTTCAACACCATGTCGACGATCAACAACCGGTTGATCTCATTCGTCCCTTCATAGATGCGGTTTATCCGGCTGTCCCGATATGCTTTTGAAATGATATATTCGTCGCTGTATCCGTTCCCGCCATGGACCTGTACGCCTTCGTCCACGACAAAGTCGAGCGCCTCGCTCCCCGCGACCTTCAGGATCGCGCATTCGATCGCGTATTCCTCCGCCGCGCCGAGCACCGCCTCATTAAACGGTTTGCCCGCTCCGGCCAGGCTGACCTCTTTATCGTCGATCCACTTGGAAGCGCGGTATAATGCCGCTTCACTCGTCCAGATCCGGATCGCCATCTCCGCCAGCTTGTGTTTGATCGCGCCGAAATTGGCGATCGCCGTTTTGAACTGCTCCCGGGTCCGCGCATACTGGATCGTGGTAGTCGCGGCACGCTTGGCGCCGCCCAGCGCCGCGGCGCATAGCTTAAGGCGGCCGATATTCAGAATATTGAACGCGATCACGTGCCCCTTGCCGATCTCGCCCAGCAGGTTCTCCACCGGCACTTTACAGTCCTGGAAATACAGCTGCACGGTAGACGATCCCTTGATCCCCATTTTATGTTCTTCCGGCCCCTGGGTGAACCCTTCAAAACCCCGTTCGACAATAAATGCGGAGAACTTGTCGCCGTCGATCTTGGCGAATACCGTATAGATATCCGCGAATCCCCCGTTGGTGATCCAGCATTTTTGCCCATTGAGAAGATAGTGCTTGCCGTCCGCCGTCAGGGTCGCGGTCGTCTTGGCGCCCAGGGCGTCGCTTCCGCTGTTGGGTTCCGTCAATCCATAAGAGCCTTTCCACTCGCCGGTCGCCAGTTTTGGGATAAATTTCTTTTTTTGTTCCGGCGTGCCGAAGTACAGGATCGGTAGTGTCCCGATACCGGTATGCGCGGAGACCCCGACGGAAAAAGAGAACCCGCCGCCCAGCCCCTCGTTGACCAGCGTGGCGGTGATAAAGTCTTTCCCAAGGCCGCCATATTCTTCCGGGATCGCCGCGCCCAGCAGACCCTGTTCGCCGGCCTTTTCGATCAGGGATGGCATCAGCCCCGGCTCGAGCTTGTCGATCCGGTCGATGACCGGCAACACTTCCGCGTCAAGGAAGGCATTACACATGTCCTTGACCATCTGTTGTTCTTCATTGTAATCCTCGGGGATAAATGTGTCGAATGGCGAACTTTCCTTTACCAGCCATTCAGCACCCTTCAGGGCCTGCGTTTTTTCTGTTGAAGCACTCATAGAAAAGAGATTTATGTTATCTTAAATTATCATAGACGATCTGCAATACTTCCTTGCAGATATCGATCCGCTCCGGCGGCACGCCCTCCAACGCTTCATTCAACGTCTCTTCCGCCAGCGCCATTGTCTCCTCCTGTAACTTTTGCGCCTGCCTGGTCAGATAGATCAGGTTGATCCGCCGGTCGTTCTCGGCAGGCACCCGTTTGACCAACTGCTGTTTTTCCAGGTTGTCCACCAGCCGCGTAATGCTGGGCTTGTCCCGGAAGGTAGCCACGCATAGCTCCTGCTGGCTTTTGCCGTCTTCCTTCCAGAGATGATACAGTACGCTCCATTGTTCGATCGTGATCTTCAGCCCGGCGGCGCCGAATTTCTTCTGTAAGTTACGCGCAATAGCCGTGCTCGCCTTACCGGTTATAAAGCTGTACAGTTCGCCCTTCTTGAATTGGTTGTTAGGCATACAGTTAGTTAAACAACTAAATAAATCTACGACATTTTTCCCGGATATTCCAAGAAATAAGCACAAAAAAGCTAGATTTGCTCCACTCCCCGATCACATCCTTTCCAAATCTTATTTGGTCGCGCCAATTTTCAAAACGTTCCGTCATGCGTTGCCATATTATCCTGCCGCTATGTCTTTTGCTGGCTTCCTTCAGCGCCGTCCGGGCCCAGTCCAGGAAATTCGTGATTGCCGTCATCGGCTCCTCCACCGCCGAGGGGGTCGGCGCAGATCCGATCGATAGCTCGTGGGTCAACCGGACAAAACGGTATTTCAAACAATTGGGTGAGATCGACACCATCTATAATATCGCCCTCGGCGGGCAAACAACCTATGACGGCATGCCGACCGGGTTCGTTCCCCCGCCGGGGAGACCTGCCCCCGACACCGCCACGAATGTCACAAAGGCGCTCTCCTTCCATCCCGATGTCGTGATCGTAAGCTTTCCCACCAATGACGCTGCCGCCGACTATTCGCTTGCCGAAACGATGTCCAACCTTCGGGCGATATATAGATCGATCAGGGCCGCGGGCAAGAGCTGTTATATCACCACCAGCCAGCCGAGAAGTTCGGTGGCTGTCGTCCAGCAGGACCTGCTTAAACAAACGCGGGATTCGGTGCTGGCGGAATTTCGGGGTCACAGCCTGAACTTTTATAACCCCATCGTGGCGGCCGACTCGCTTGACATCAACCCGGCTTACAATTTTGACGGGACGCACGTCAACGATGCCGGGCATCGCCAGCTTTTTCAGGTCGTCAGACAGGCAAACATCCTGTCGGCCTTTGCCGCTCCGTTGGCGTTGAACCTGGTCGATTTCTCCGCGGTGCCGGAAGGCCAGGATATCGTTCTGCATTGGACGGTCGCGAATGCGTTCGCCCCGGTATCGTTTGTCGTCCAGCGGAGCGGGGACGGAACCCATTTCAGCGATGTCTGGCAGGAGCCGGCGGCGACGGCGGACTCGGATCTGTCCAGCATGAGCTGGACGGACGACAAGCCGCTGGCGGGGAGCAGTTATTACCGGCTTGAATATAGCCCCGACGGCAACGGCACGTCCTATTCCGGCATCGTCGAGGTGGATCTTACCCCGGGAAAATTCGGGATCGGCAGGTTCTATATGGCGAGAGGCGCCGGCAGCACCCGGGTTGAGGTTCTCAGCCCGTCGACCGGCACCTGCACGGTCACGGTGGTGAACACAAACGGGCAATATGTCTTCCGCCAGGTCACCACGCTGAGCCCGCCCTGGGTCATGATCACCCTTCCTGCTTCCGGATGGGCCGCGGGCGAATATTTTTTGCGTCTCGTGACCGACAAAGGGGAGATCGCGGCGCGGGCATTTATAAAATTATGACTTCGGCTGTCCGGTCTTCGGTCTGCGCCCGTCATCCCTTCGGCACGCCCTTTACAAAGGTCTTCACCTCGCGGACGGTGCCATCGTCGTTATAAAAGATCAGCGTACCGTTTCCGTTCTTTAGCGTCCCCGCCTTTCTTCGCTGCCGGTTCTGCGTAAAGCTGGCCCTGGCTTCCCAGTTTTTCCCGGCCCGGTACACCTGCTCGACGGACAACTGCCCGTTCGGATAGTAGTATCTTCTGACGCCGTCCGCGCGGCCGTCTTTTACTTCCTGCGTTTCCTGGATCGTTCCCGTCTCATAATATCGCCGGATAACCCCGGTGGTTTTGCCGTTGTCATACGGGATCTCCGATTCGACCTTGCCGTTCTTAAAGAAGGTGCGTTGAATGAACTTGTTCCGCCCGTTGAAATACTCCATCTCGTCCATCACTCCTTTCCCGTCGATCCAATACGACCGGCTGATGCCGTTCAGACTGTCATTCCGGTACGTCTGGAATTTGACCAGTCCGCCGCGCAGGGTGTATACGCGCCACTGGCCGTTCAGTTTGTCACCGGCAAAGGTCTTCTCCCAGACCTTATATCGCCGCGAGTGATCGGCGTTGTCGATCAGGTAGACGCTGAACAGGCCTTCCTTTTTATTGTTTTGAAGCTCTCCTTCGATGCACAACAGCGCCTGTTGCCTGTTCATCGTATAGGTAGTGCTGTCCGCGTCGAGGTCATAGACCTGGAGGACCGCCGTCTCGTAGGTCCGGGTGAATCCGCTGCCCGCCGGGCGGACATCTTTGAATTCCGTCGTGTCCTCGTTCCGGACGAACCGCCGGGTACCCGTGTTGCGCTCCTGGCCCGCGGCGCAGAGGCACCCGGTTACACCGATCGACAAAAAGACGGCAGCATTATGGATGGATCGCCATTTCATCGGGATAATTTACTCAAAAATGCGTAAAATTGGCTTCATGGACGTCCAGGCCGGGCATTATCTTCCTTATCGATCGTCACAACTCCATTATTACGCGTGGGGAAACGGACCCCGGATCCTGTTTGCTTTTCATGGCTATGGCGAGACCGGCGCGTCCTTTGCCTTCATCGGGGAAGCCCTCGGGGCGCTCGATCCCGGCTGGACCGTGATCGCCATCGACCTACCGTTTCATGGCCGCACTGAATGGAAAGAGGGTCTCTCCTTTACACCCGAACAGCTGTATGCCATTATGCAGGCGATCGCCGGGCATCGGGCCGCGAACGAGCCCGGGCTTCCGGCCAACGCGCTGGTGCATGCGCAACCCTCGCCACCCTGGCGCCTGCTCGGGTATAGTATGGGCGGAAGGGTTGCCCTCCAACTGCTGGGCGGCCATCCCCGATCGGTTGATCGCCTCGTACTCCTTGCCCCCGACGGGATGAAAGTGAACATCTGGTATCGGATCGCAACGCGCACCGCCGCCGGCAACCGGTTATTCCGCTGGACCATGCGCCGGCCCGGCTGGCTCTTTCTGCTGCTGCGTTTTTGCAACGCGCTGCGCCTGGTCAACCCGAGCATTTACAAATTTGCCGTCCACTACATCGATGACCGCCGGGTGAGAAGGGACCTGTATATCCGATGGACCGCCATGCGCCGGTTCCAACCGAACCTGGCCACGATCGCGGCCATCATCCGCCAGCGAAATCTTCGGGTCAGCCTCGTCTATGGACGACATGACCGCATCATCCGCTGGGAAACAGCGGAACGCTTTCGCAATCGCGGAATCGCCGGCCAATGTCAATTGATCCTCCTCGACGCGGGCCATCAACTACTTCGTCCGGCCTTTCTGCCGGACATCCTTCCGCTTCTCGCGGATTAGGTGGTTGCATGGCTGCCGCCCTTCGCCGCATTTTGCCCTATATTTACAGATCACAGTTTCTCCAACATGGCGCCGATCTTTCTTTTTACGCTTATAGGCTGTTGTCTTTTCATCGTTTACGGGGGGCTGATCGACTACTACCGAAGGGCGTGGATGGCGATCCCGTCGTTTGCGGGGGACGGCGGCGGCCCCACGGAGGGCGGCTCCACGGAGGGCGGCCCCACGGAGGGCGGCCCCACGGAGGGCGGCTCAACGAAGGGCGGCTCAACGGAGGGCGGCTCCGCTACCGTCGGCCATACGCGGATCTCGGTGCTGATCCCCGTCCGGAACGAGGAAGCAAATATCGCCCGATGTATAGAGAGTCTTTCGCGGCAGTCCTATCCAAAAGACCGTTACCAGGTTATTGTCATCGACGACCATTCGACCGATTCAACGCGCGAGATCGTCACCTATATTCATCCGCCGGAAATGTCGCTTGTCTACACCCGGCTTACCGACGACGCCCCACAACTCGCCTACAAGAAACTCGCCATAGAGACCGGGATCCGCATGTCGTCCGGCGACCTCATCGTAACAACCGATGCGGATTGTACATTCGACCCCGACTGGCTTGCCACCCTCGCAGCATTTTACGAAGAAAAAGGCGCCAAATTTATCGCGGCGCCGGTGCGGATCGGATCGGCGGCCCCTGGATCCGGCTCGCCTGTGCCTGCCTTCGGATCGCCCGTCCCTGGCCGACCCGCGCATGACTTCCTCTCGATTTTCCAAACGCTCGACTTTATCACGCTCCAGGGGATTACCGGCGCAGCCGTCCACAAAAAATTCCACTCCATGTGTAACGGCGCCAACCTGGCTTACGAAAAAAGCGCCTTTTATGAAGTGGAGGGATTCAAGGGTATCGCAACGATCCCATCGGGCGATGACATGCTGCTGATGCACAAGATCTGTCTCCGGTACCCCGACAGGGTCTTCTTCTTAAAAAGCCGGAAGGCAATCGTCACCACGCTACCGGAAAGGGGCTGGCGGGGTTTTATCAATCAACGCGTCCGCTGGGCCAGCAAAGCGGACCGCTACGACGACAAAAGGATCTTTTGGGTCCTGCTCCTCGTCTATATTGTAAATGCCCTGTTTGTCATCCTGCCCGTCGCCGCCTGCTGGAACAGCTGGTGGTTGTGGCTGCTCGTCATCGGCCTGCTGGCCAAGACAATGCTCGAATTTCCGTTCGTTTTCACCGTCGCGGAATTTTTCGGTCAACGGTCGCTGTTACGCTGGTTCCCGCTGATGCAGCCCGTTCATATCGTCTATACGGTCGTCATCGGCTGGATGGGCAAATTCGGAAGCTATCATTGGAAGGACAGAAAAATAAGTAAATGACAAGCTCCGGCCGTCATATCGGAACACGACTGCTGCGCAACAACGGTGCGCTGTTCGGGCTGATCGTCATCCTGAGCTCGGTCCTGATCGCCATCTTCGCGTATTTTCTTGCGCCGGATGGTTCGCCCGATGCCAACCGGATCATCGTGGAGATCGGCGGTAAATCGCCGGGTTTCCGGCAGCTTTTCCTTCCTGTGCGAAAGCAGCGCCGGCCGCCGGAGGCCGGTTTTTTTCATCAGCTGCTTTATGGCCGGGAGGATTCGTTTGATTACATCCCGATCAACAGCTATATCGTGAAACAGGATAGCCTGATCGTGCAAAAGCTCGTGGACGAGGGCGTGGAGGAACGCAGGGCTTACCCGTTGCGGGACCTGCGGATCGACAGTGCGCGATGGCGAAACCCGTACGGCATCGTCCGCATGACCTTCCGGTTGGGCACCGACAAATACGGGCGGGACATCCTAAGCCGCTTGCTGATCGGGGTTCGGGTCAGCCTTGCGGTCGGACTGGTGACCGTGCTGTTGTCGCTTAGCGTCGGTTTGCTGCTCGGCGCGCTCGCCGGGTATTTCGGCGGCAAGACGGATGAATTCATCCTTTGGCTGATCAACGTGATCTGGAGCATCCCGACCCTACTGCTCGTCTTCGCCATCATGCTGTTGCTGGGCAAAGGGTTCTGGCAGGTGTTTATAGCCATCGGCCTGACCCTCTGGGTCAACGTCGCCCGGATCGTCCGCGGGCAGGTACTGGCTTTACGCGAGCGCGAGTTTGTCGAAGCGGCCCGGGCGCTGGGGTATTCTCATCCGCGGATCTTGTTTCGTCACATCCTGCCGAATATCATGGGCCCGGTGTGGGTGGTTGCGGCGTCCAACTTCGCCTCGGCGATCGTGATCGAAGCGGGTTTGAGCTTTTTAGGAGTGGGCGTACAGCCGCCACAACCCAGCTGGGGCTTGATGATCAAGGAGAATTACAACTTTATTATTACGCATAATCCTATGCTGGCGCTTGCGCCCGGCCTGGCGATCATGCTGCTGGTGCTGGCGTTCAATTTGCTGGGAAATGCGTTGCGGGATATATTTGACGTGAGGAATTAGTCAATTACCGTTTACCGATGAAATTCATCCCGTTTCAAAAATATACGCTTTATACGCGGTTGTCGACTGCTGACGTCAAACAGCGGCTACAGCAGTCACTGGCTTTTCGCAGCAAATGGTTTGGCGTGACCTACGATGGCGAGATCGAGAGGGATGCATTCACCATTTTTCAAGTCTCTTCGCTGGGTTTCCCGGGATGGCCCGATATCAGCGGCCGCTTCTCAGCTGCCGACCGGAAGACATCAATAGACATCTCGATCAAACTTCCCAAACTGGCATTCATACTTGGAGGCACCGCGCTCGCCTTTTTGCTGGTCTGCTTTGCCGGAATTCTTTGGTCAAACTGGTCAAGGACCCACAGTCTCAGATCCACGGCAATCGGCGCATTATTTATAGCCGTGGCGCTGGCCCTGGTTTACTCGGCCATAACGGTTAATTTTCTTATCGCTTCCGCCCGATCAAAAAAATTCCTGCGGCGGTTGCTAGAAGCCGAATAATCGGCGCCCGGCCCCCGGTCGAATCCCGCCCCGGCATGGATTTTTGTATATTCATAGAAAATAAACATATGAGTAAAGCCAAAAAAGCATCGCAGCCCGCGGCGCCGGCGGCGCCGGCGAAACATGAAGGAAAAGGGTTCTTCGCGCTGGCGGGGGAAGCCTTTGCCGTACTGGGCGAAGAGATCGTAGAAGGGAAGGATAAGGTGGTGGAAGTGGCAGCCGCAAAGATCACCGCGGCAAAGAAGGCGATCAAGAAGATCACGCACAAAAAGGGCACCCCGGCTAAAAAGGCGGTAACAAAGGCTGCCAGCGGCAAGAAGAAAGCAGCAAAAAAAGCATCGAAAAAGTCCGGCGCGCCGGCTAAAAAGGCTGGCAGTAAAGCCAAACCCGCACCAAAAAAGGCGGCAAAGAAGAAGCCTGCCGTCCGGAAGAAATAATTTATAAGCTTATTCCATCCTCAAGCTTCGTACCGGATTGGCCAGGGCCGCCTTCAGTGCCTGGTAGCTGACCGTAGAGACGGCTATCACGAAAGCGCCCAGGCCAGTCCCAGCAAATATCCACCATGACAGGCCGGTTCGGTATTCGTATTTCTGCAGCCAACCGGATAGGTAATACGCGGAAAGTGGCATCGCGACGACACAGGAAATGATCACCAGCAAGACAAACTCCGCAGAAAGCAATCTCCAAAGGACAAAAACGGACGCGCCCATGACTTTGCGGACCCCCACCTCCTTCGTTCGCTGCTCCGCCACGAAACTGGCCAGACCAACCAAACCCAAACAGGAAATGGCGATTTTAAAAAGAGTTTGTCCGGTGAAGGGCCGACTAATATAATTTGCAGCAATATCTCCTGAAAATCCGCAATTTTTTTTTCTATTTTTATAAAATGCCAATAACCCTTTCCCGGAAACCTTTCATCGGTAATTTGTTTCTATTTTTTACCGTATTAACCGTTTGCCAGAATGCCCGGGCCCAGTCGGCGCAGGTCCAATCTGGTTTCCCTCATACTTTACTGTGGCGCATCTCCGGCAATGGCCTGCAGAAGCCGTCCTATCTCTATGGCACCATGCATCTGAACGACAAACGCCTTTTTCTTTTTGATGACTCGGTATACCGGGCCATTGAAAAAACCGATGGGTTGGCGATCGAGGTCAATCCGGATGAAATGGCCGCCTATTTTGTAAATCAGTTGTTCGACCAGATGGAAAACGGGAAAAAACTGGAGGAGATCCTGGACCGAAGCTATTTCAACAGGAACAGGAAAGCACTGGCCAAAAAGTTCAACAAACCGGCAGAGGAGATCAGTGCTTCGGATGTGATAAAAGAGAAGAACCGATGGATGTCCGATTACATGCAAAAGGGCGAAATGCCCACATTCATGGACGCGTATTTGTACAATATCGCCAGGAGACAGGGCAAATGGGTGGGCGGGATAGAAGATATCGGTGACCAGGCCGGGTTGATGGCGGACCTGATCGATCAATCGGATATCAGCTACTTACTGGCGACCGATACCTTGACAAGGAAGTCGAATAGTGACCGATCAATTGAAAAAATGGTCGGTTTGTATTCGAAACAGGATCTTGAAGGGATTGAAAGCATTACCAGCGAAAATTCCACGGTGAAAGTGAAAGATATGCTGTTGATACGCCGAAACCTGAAAATGGCCCGACGCATCGACAGCCTGATTTCCCTGAGGACCATGTTCCTCGCCATCGGGGCAGCCCATCTCCCCGGGGATAGCGGTGTAATTAGCCTGCTTCGCCGGAAAGGGTTTATCCTGGACCCGGTATTTTCGGATAAAAAGATCCAGGCAGATGACTATACGTTCAAAGAGATACATCTGCCCTGGGTGCAAGTGACCGATGACCAAGGGAACTACACCGTTGAAATGCCGGCCAATCCCGGGAAAGTCAAGCTTTATGGATTATTCGATATGAGATTTCTCATGGACCTGTTTAATATGTCCGGATTTTGCACCGCCGCCTTTATAAATTCCAGCCATATTAATAATGTAGATACCATTTTCAATAAGATGAGCAGGCAAATGTTCCATGACGACAATATCAAGGCAACGAGAAAACTGGAAATCGGCGGCATCGCCGGTAAGGAATATGTCCACGCGTTAATGGGTGAAAATTTGCGCATGCAGATTTTTGTAAATGATAAGATGGTCTATCTGGTCATGTTATCTTCCCTTAAAAAAGAAATGTTAAGTTCGGCCGATGCCGACAAATTCTTTCAGTCGTTTACGATCAAGCCCCGAAAAGTACAGGCGCCGGAGGCCGTCAATGTGTTTACCGACTCGATAATGGGTGTGACATTCACCACCCCTGGCCGTCTTGCCTACAATGAAAAATTCAGCAGCAATAAAGACAAGTCCTGGAAGATTACCTGTTTTACGGGCATGGACCAGTCAGGTAGCGTGGTCATCCTTTTTTCCAAAGAAGTAAAGCCCGGGTATTATATTCCGGATGAAAACGTGGTACATGATGCGATGTTCGAGAAAATGCAGACGCAGTACATCAACCTCCATAGAGACAGTACAATCCTGGACAGTACAAAGATCATAAAGCTCAGGGGAAAAAATAAGGAGCAGCCGGCCATCTCGATGAATATGATCTCCATGGTAAAAGACGGCCGCAATATCGCGTTGATGATGCTCGGTGATTCGTCCGCGATGGAATCGGTATTCAGTTCTTTTCATTTTATTTCGCATCCGTCTGTGCATTGGCAGACATATGAATCACCCGATAGTACGTTCACTACATACGCGCCGGCTGCCTTAAGACCGCACTTCTTTAAAGGAGAAAATAAATTGCAATGGGTTTCATATGATACCACAACGGCCATATCCTACCATGTCATCCCCGATACGTTGGGAAAATATACGTGGTATGCATCGGACAGCCTTTTCTGGAACGGACGGATTGGCGGCGATACCGTCAACAAAATTCTGCTGGAAATAAAAGATGTCGTCAACGGTAGTATAGCAGGCAAGGAATTCATCATAAAAAGCAAAAATGATCCGGCCACCTATGCCCGGTTAAGATTGCTCGTAACAGGCGACAACGTGTATAAATTGTTTACTGCCGGTCAGGTCAATAAATGCAACACGCCGCAGGTCGATCGATTTTTCAACGAATTCCGGATAAATGGACCCGCTGCTCCGGCATCCGTGACCCTATCCAAAGCATCGCTGCTTTTGCACGACCTGGGCAGTCCCGACTCCGTCATCAGGCGAAAGGCACATTTGGCCTTATCATCCGCAAAATTCGGGAAAGGGGACGTATCATTGCTAAAAGATGCCCTATTCCGGCTCTATCAATCTCCTTACAACGCTTCGCAGGGGACAACCATCAACCTTACAATAGCCCGGAAATTTGCCGAGTTGGATGATTCGACCGCGGTGACCTATGTACGCGAATCCTACCCATCCCTGATAGAAGAGAAGTACTCGCTTAAGAATACGGCGTTGTCGCTGCTGGCCCATCAGCATAGCGCGTTTAGTTATGCTACCTTAGCGGAGTTATTCAAACAAGGGCCAACCCGGGAAAAGCTGGATTTTTCCGTTCTCCATGCTATGACGGATAGCCTGGCACTCACCCGCACCCTTTTCTTCGCTTTTCAATCATGGATTCGAGATACCTTACAAGCGCCTGGGATCGCCTACATAACGTTAAGTTTACTAGACAGCGGTTATCTGGCCAAGGAATCCATCATGCCCTCTGCCGAAGCGTTCATTGAAGCGGCTGCCGCCCTGTTGCCTGCCTTAAAGACCCAGGATGACTATAATGACTATCATCTGTTCTCGCTACTCGATTTGATCGGTCGTTTCCATATCCCCGCCTCTTATTCGCTGCTAAAGGATTACCTGGCCGTTCGCAACAAATTTCTCCTGCAGAAGGCGGTGCAGCTGTTACTCGACGGCGGTCAATCGATCCCGGCCACTGCTTTGAATCGGCTGGCCGCCGACCCTGCAACCAGGCTGGACCTATATGACACCCTGACAAGATTCGACAAAGCCGCGCTTTTCCCCAGGGAATACCTCGTCCAGTCCCGGTTTGCCGAGTCATTGATTTTTGGTGCCGCTGAAAATGATGATGAAGGAACGATCGAAAAGTTAAGCTTGCTGTCAAAGAAAACAGCGGCTGTCGATGGGAAGACGTATGCCTGGTATCTTTATAAGGTAAGTTATCACACGGACGATGGGCTGCAAAACTATCTTGGCATTGCCGGCGGCTACAATCCCGCCGCAGCGGGTCTGAAGCCCAAAAAGAACATGACCGGTATTTACTGGAAAGAGCAGCTCGACGGAGAGAATGCTGATTTGCTTTTCAAAGCGTATTTAAAAGGGATTGAAAGCGACCAAAAAGAATAATGAGAGGGGAGCGCCACAGGAAGGATGGATTTCTCCGATAACCCAAAAGGACGCAATAACCCGTCAGGACTGAATTTTAAATTCAGTGGGAAATTGTTACTTTGGGGGTCATGCAACCCGGGACCGATCTGCGCGATATTGACGCCTTCAAAGCCATTATACAACAGTACTCACAGGATATGCTTCTGGTGGCGTACTTGCTGCTGAAAGATCCTTATCGGGCATCCGCAGTAGTAGACAACGTGTTTCTTGATCTCCGCGCGGGCAAGTTTGACGGCGAAATGTATAATCCGATTGAGCGTTTTCTCATTGCCAAAATACGGGAGCGATGTTTGCCTTTTGTCCCGGACAATTGATTTCCCATTTTTTCTTTACCGGGCCCCCCACGCGGGTGGCTTTTTATCTGAAAATCAAGCCTGGGTTTTTTTGGACTTGGAATGTAATGGTTTTTCCTTAACTTACCTACAAATAGGATAAGGTTGAATGGTTATGGAAAAACTCTGATGCAGTAGCATTGCAGAATCTTTAAAGATAGCCCCGGTTGCTTCAGCGAGTACCGGGGCATTTTTGTTCTATTTGGTCAAGAGCCAAACGTTCACATTGGAAATCCCCTTTCAATTCGGTTAGGCCTTAACTTTGTCCCGAATTTCCAAATCCCCGAATCGCATGAGCTCAAACGTCATTGGATATGCTCTTTTTGGTCTTTTATTTAGCCCGCTGCAAAGCCTGGCCCAGACACTATCCTGCAGCGACCTGAAAAATGGCGTTTTTGTCTTCTTCTCCCGTACCGACGGGTCCCGGTCGACCTATACCCGAAACGCCGATGTGCAAAAAGAGTTCAATCCCGCAAGCCACCAGACAGTGATCTGGGACGTTGAGTGGGTGGGCGACTGTGCATACTATCTAAAATATAATTCCGGAATGGAGGATCAGCCCAAACAGACGCAAGAGCTGTTAAAGAAACATCGATTCCTTTACCAAATCGTTGAGGTTACAGCCGACTATTATATTTTTCAAAGCACCCTTGACAAAGCTTCCAATCCGGTCATTTTGAAAGATACGCTTTGGATCAAACAATGCAGCGATGCCAAAAGAAAAGTCACCACCAATCCCCGGATCGATAGCCTGCTGGCACTCCGAAAAGCGGCATTCGACTCAGTCGTCAGCAAATCGGCATTCATCTATGTTTTCAGACCGGGGAAATTTGTCATGGGCGGGGAAAGTTTTACGATTTTTTTGAACGACCAGCCAATCTGCGAAATGGCCAACAAGGCAGCTTATATCGTTCGTTTATCAAAAGAGGGGCAAACCACCCTGGTGGGCAAGGTAGGGAAACAGGAGACATCCATCACGTTCGATATCAAAGCCGGTAACAGCTATTTCCTGCGCTGTGAATTGCCCTGGTCGCTGGCTCCCAAACCCCGGCTGATCAAATCGGATAAGGAGGAAGCTCAGCCTTATTTCGACAAGATCAAATAACGCTTTTTTCGGCGAGTGCCCAACGCTGTCACAAAAAATGATCGCGAGGCCGCAATCGATTTTCGCCGGAAGCGGATCAGTTGAATATCCATAGGACGATCGGGCGAGACGAGTGGTCGATCAGGGGTTCGAGCTGCTGAAAAAAGCCCCGCGAGACCATCGGGCAGCCCAGGCTGTTGCAAATAGGAAGTGGATCGGTCTCGGCCTCGGGCACGTAGGAAAAAGAATGCAGTACGATGTTCCGCCGGGAGGCTTGGCTATTCGTACTGTCCAGGCCATATAATTTGTAGGAGCGGCCAAAGCGGCCAAAGTAGGGAGCGCCGATCCGGTATCTGCCAACGGAAGTGCAGCCGCTGCCGTCGGCGTTCGAAAAGTTTGGTTCCACCGCGAACGTATGGTTGGCGCTCCCATGCGCCACCAGCCCCGCAAGGACCAAGGTGTCTTTCTCGAGGTCAACGACAAAAAAGCGATACTTCCCCGAGGGCAGCCCCATATCGACAAGAAAGGCGATCTTGGCATTGTAGCCATGCGCCGCCGCGAAGGCTCGGAGGGCTGCCAGGTGCTGGTCCAATCGTCGACGCTCCGGTTCCTCCAACGGCTGGTGGCCGGCCAATCTCGCATTTCGAACCGCACTTCGTGAAAATCCCTTCCAGTAGTAGCGGGCGCCAATGGCAAAGACCATTAGAATAACGGCTCCCGATGTGAGCAGCAAGCGGCGGATCAGGCTCATGGCTCAGGTTTGCATTAAAATGCGAAGCTAGCGTGATTCCACAGATGTGTAGTGGAAAAGAAATGTTAAAGCCGGGAGGGTCCGGATCTTTATTCTCCGTAACGGTTCGTGGCACTGAAATTCATGTGACAAAGTCATTATTGAAGTGACAGATCATCTTACAGCTTGCTGTCCCGGGGCGCAAACATTCTCTCAAAAGCGAACAGATCCAGACCGGATACGAACAGTTTAAATTAATCCATTACTTATAAGTAATTAAACAGAAATAAATTGCGATTTGGCATTCCATTGGGCACTTTCCTTATAAATCTGGAAGCCAAACTACAATAGCCATGCTAAAAAACTATTTCAAGATAGCGTTTAGAAATATCACGCGCCACAAGGCCTATTCGGTCATTAATATTTCCGGCATGGCAATAGGCCTCGCATCAGGTATCCTGATCCTGCTTTGGGCGCAGAACGAACGGAGTTATGACAAGTTCCAGAAGAATGCCGGCCAGATATATCGTATCGCCGGAGATTTTGGTGACTTGAAAGCCGCGATAAACACGGAAGGCATGCCTGCCGGGTTAAAAGCAGAGCTTCCGGTCGTTAAAGATTATGCCAGATTAAGCCTGCCCTCCACGGTGCTGTTTGAAGCAGGTAGTAGGAAATTCGAAGAAAAACGGGTGTTCTACGCGGACCCGAGTTTCATGGATGTATTTTCCTTTCCCCTGGTGCAGGGTAATCGGGACGAAGCCTTAAAACGAATGGATGGTATTCTGATCACGCAGCAAATGGCCAATAAATACTTTGGGCAAGAAAACCCGATGGGTAAATTCCTTCGAAAAAACAATGGCAAAAATGTAGTCGTAACAGGCGTTTTGGCCAATATTCCTGCCAATTCAGACTTGCAGTTTGATTTTATCATGCCGATGACGCCCTTGGGAAAGGTGGAAGATTCAACTCAGAACAGATGGGAGAACTTTAATTATTACAGCTACATTCAATTGGATAAAGGCTTCGTTCCTTCTGTCGAAAATTTGTCGAAGCTGGAGACCAAAATGACGCAGATATTTCAGCGGCATAGCCCAATGCCGGTTGTGTTTCATTTGCAGCCTTTAACCAAAATACACCTGGCGCCGGCGTTGATGGGTGATATGCCCGGTCACGGGAATGCACAATATGTAAGTATTTTTTTTATTACTGCTATTTTAATTCTCGTAGTTGCCTGTATCAATTTTATGAACCTGGCTACTGCGCGCTCGGCCCGAAGGGCCAAAGAAATTGGCTTGCGTAAAGTATCGGGGGCCGTACGCGGACAATTGATCCTCCAGTTTTTAAGCGAGGCTGTTTTTACTTCCTTTGTTGCGCTGTTTCTTTCGCTGTTGTTTGTCCGGTTATTTTTGCCGGCGTTCAATGAAATTGCCGATAGAAGATTGTCCATTCCTTCTTCAGATCCCGGCTTTTGGTTAAGCCTGCTGGGTATAACGCTCCTGGTCGGATTGGTTTCCGGCAGCTATCCGGCCTTATTTCTGTCTGGCTTTAACCCGGTTAAAGTACTCAAAGGGAACCTAAGATCGATGGGCGGCAATTTGTTGTTCCGAAATGCATTGGTCGTTCTTCAATTCACGACATCCATCGTATTGCTAGTCGGCACGGTGGTAATCTACGACCAGCTAAGATTCATGAAGGACCGTAACCCCGGCTTTGAAAAAGCCAATCTTATGTATATGCCCATCACGGGGGACCTCTGGAATAGGCGGCAGGCGTTGAAGAATGAGCTGAAACAAAATCCGCCGACCAGTGATTTTGCCATCACGTCTGATTTGCCCACCGATATGAAGTCCGGAAATGGAAGTGCGGACTGGGAAGGCAAAGATCCCAAGTTACAGCTGGTTTATTCATTGATGGATGTCAATGAGGATTTTGTAGATGTATTTAAGCTGAAACTGGCAAGCGGGAGAAGCTTTTCAAGATCCTTTCCGGCCGATTCAAATAATTTCATGATCAACGAAAAAATGCTGGGTATTATGGGCTTAAATGCAGCCACGGCGGTTGGAAAGAAATTCTCGTTCACCGGAAGGAGCGGTACGATCATCGGTGTGGTGAGGGATTTTAATTTTAAACCGGCGCAGCAGGCTATCGACCCCCTGATCTTGCGCTATAACAAAGACGGTGGTTTTGTGGTGGTGAGAACATCGCCAGGGAAAACAGAGGCAACGATCAAGGCGCTGTCGAATATAAGCCGGCAGCTAAACCCGGCCTATCCCTTCGAATTCGATTTCCTCGACCGGGATATCGCCAATCTTTATAAGGGGGAACAACAGATGGGCAACATTTTTAACCTATTTGCCCTTCTTGGCATTTTTATCGCATGCCTGGGCCTATATGGATTGTCCGCTTTTATGGCCGAGCAGCGGACCAGGGAAATTGGAATCCGTAAAGTATTGGGTGCGCCCGTTATCAACCTGGTTTATTTATTATCCGCTGGAATCACTAAGTTGATCCTTATCGCGACAATTATCGCGATACCGCTTTCCTGGTGGGCGGCGAATAGCTGGCTGGCAAATTTTGCCTACCATATCCAGGTGAGTTGGCTGGTATTCTTGACTGCATCCCTCGGGGCATTGGGTATTGCATGGCTTACCGTTGGTTATGAATCTATAAAAGCGGCAATTGTTAACCCGATAAAGAGTTTGAGAACAGACTGATCCTGGTTATTCAAACGAAAGCCTATAGTGCGTTTCGCGATGGGTCATGTGCGATTTTGAAAAGATACCAGGTTACCGCCTCCCAACGGATCACTCTTTAAACACCTGCACATTCCGATCAAAACTCTCATCCAGGCTGATAAACGTTTCCGTCCGCTCGATCCCCTTTATCTTCTGCAATTCATCATGCAGAACAAAACGGAGCTGGTTGATGTCCTTACAGACAATTTCGGCAAACATGCTGTAATTTCCCGTCGTGTAGTTCAGCCGGACGATTTCCGGTATCTTGTGCAGCTCGCGGGCGACACTGTCATAAAGCGAGCTCTTTTCAAGATAGATCCCGATAAAGGCGATGACGTCATAACCGAGTTGCTTAAGGTCTACGTGCAATTTTGTACCTTTAACAACGGACAGTTCCTGCAGCTTCTTTATCCGAACGTGGATCGTGCCTCCCGATACAAATAGCTTCTTGCCCAGTTCGGCATATGAAATCTCTGCATTCTCCATCATTTCGTGGATGATCTGCAGGTCTAATTTGTCGAGATTCAATTTAACAGCCATCTTGAAAGGGGTTTTTAATATTTATCTACAATTATATGTAAATATTTGAATAATATTTAAATTAAAAAAATATTTGTTCAAAAAATACGAAGATTTCCCCAATTCTTTAATTTTGGTTCAGCAAGCTCGATCGGTTGATCCGCGAGACAGCCGCCGAAGGAAAACATTCCGATCGGCCGGTCCGCAAGGCGCCGAACGAAATTGAAAAATGTGGAGTGATGAAATTTGGCAGACATGCCCCCTTGTCTCGGGGGTGGGGATCCGGGATAAACATAGTGTAATGCCGAATCCGACTAAAATCGGGTCCGACTGGGGTTGACCACCGCACATTGCGCTACTGCTAACCGCCCCGTGGAGGTTCGAATCCTTCCTCTACAGCGAGTAAAAAAAGCCCTGCTTCGGCAGGGCTTTTTATTTTTCCACCCCCGATGGTAATCGGTCCCTTTCTTACGCTCGGCTCGGCGGAGGCAAAAAGGTGAGGTACTTGATATCCGCTAGCAAGCGTCTAAAACAGCGGGTCGACGATGTCATCAGTCGCAGCACCAAGGGCGATTAATACGCACGATTTCAAATCATGCGCATAAAAGTCACTGGATGCCCGACCCCCATGCCTCGACCAGCGCCGGGCAATTTTTCGGCAGCCAGCCGCAACCCGAAGGCCAGCGGACTTACGCCCGGCGCGACGCGTTCCCGCCAGCAGTTCCCAAGCCAGCAGTCCCCGCGAGAGAAATCCTCCCGCCGGCCCTCACGCGAGCAACCCTCGCGCCAGCACCCCCGCGCCAGCACTCCCCCGCAAAACCCGCCCGAAAATTCATTAATTTTGCCCCCGCAAGCGGCGGCAGGCCGCTCGCCACCGCTCATGGGCCAAAAAAAACTCATCCGCTTCGAAGCCATAAAATCTTTTCCAAACGTCCTCCAGTACCCCAAAGGAATGGCCGGGAACTGGCAAACCTTTTTTAAGAACACCAACCCCCTCACGCTCGAGCTCGCGTGCGGCAAAGGCGAATACACCGTCGGCCTCGCGAAAATGTACCCCGACCGTAACTTCCTCGGCGTCGATATCAAAGGCAACCGGATCTATATCGGTGCCAAGACAAGCCTCGAAGAAGGGCTCTCCAACGCCGCCTTCCTTCGCACCCATATCGACAAGCTGCCCGATTACTTCGCCCCCAACGAAGTCGCCGAGATCTGGCTGACCTTCCCCGATCCGCAATTAAGGAAATCGCGGGTCACGCGGAGACTGACCCACCCGAAATTTATCCGCCTTTACCAGCAGATCCTCCAACCCGGCGGGCGCATCCATCTGAAAACCGATTCGCCCATTCTCTATCAATTCACCAAATGGGTCGCCGAACTTCACCATCTGAACATCCTCGACGACTCCACCGACATTTACGCCGCACCCGCAGGACCCGCTGCCTCCGCAACATCCGCCACCTCCGACGCACCCGCAGGACCCGCCGCGTCCGCCCCCCCCGCCCCCCTCGCGCCCGAACTCAAGATCAAAACCCACTACGAAAGCCTCGATATCGCCCAAAGCAAACGCATCCACTATCTCCGTTTTACCCTTCCCGACACGCCGCTCCCCGATCGCGACGACGAACTCCTGGACCGGGTCAAAAACATCGAACCCACACCGGACCCGCGCCCGGTCCGCCCGCCCCGAATAAAGACCAAAAGCGCGCCTCCCGCCCCCGGGGAGGCGGTCAAACCCGCCTATCCATGACGGAACTGATCGAAGGCATCGACTACTACTACGAAAACGGGCTGATGGTCCTGACCAAAAAATTCCTCCTTGACCGGGGCTATTGCTGCGGGAACGGCTGCCGCCACTGCCCTTACGACTACGAGCGGGTCCCCGAGCCGCGCCGCACCCAGCTGCGGTCACAACGCAGGGACAACCCCGCCGATCATCGTGAGCCATCAACGTAAACGCTCAACCCCACTAATAATACGGAGAGATCATAACATACACCACCACCCCCGTCACCGCTACATACAACCAGAGCGGCCAGGTGATCCTTGCGAGCCGCCGGTGCTGCGGAAACCGCCGCTGATAGGCCCGCTGCAAGGTAAACAGCACAAACGGGATGATAACCCCCGACAAAAGGATATGCGAGGAAAGGATAACATAATAGACATAGCGCAACACGCCCGCGCGCTGTTTCTCGAAGTCACTGAGCACGCCGTCATGGTTCAGATCGCCGAACCGCACCGACGGATTTGTCGCATGATAGATGACATAGGAAACAAGGAACAGCGTGCTTAGCGCCACGGCCGTCCAGTTGGCTCTCCGATGCGCCTTCACCTGCCCGTGCCGGATAAAATATAAGCTGGCGAGCAGCAGGATAGCCGTGCTCGAATTGAGGATCGCATGGAACAAGGGCAGGGAGCCCGTGTTGAAACCGACGTCGATCTTTGCCTTGGGGACCAGGATCAGAAAGGCCACCGCGGCCGGGATCGCGACCGAAACGATCACGATCGCCTTGTTGAAATTTCGCTGCACACCCGGAGGCGCTAACTGTTCATTCATAATAAGAAATTACCCGGGCAATTCCCGTTTTGTCCGGCGGCTAAAATAGACCACCCCCGCCGCCGTGCCGAGCAACACGATCGCAATCGGGATCCGCATCGGCCGTAGCTCTTCGAAAAATACCGACTTGCGGTGCTTATCCTTCTCCAGCATGATAAAGACCATGTCGTTACTGAGGCGCTTCAAGGCATCGGTGTCCGTGCCGTGATAATAACCCCGGATGACGCGATCCTTGTCGAGCAGCGCAATATAATCGGTGTGGACAAAATTGGAATCGACGCTTACGCTGTCCTGCAATCCGAGCTTTAGTTCATTCAACGCAAAATCGTAGATCGTCTTCTTGGGCCCGGTCAGCATCCACCACCAATCCGAATTCACCCCGTACCGGTCCGCATATCGCCGGAGCACCGGCGCGGAATCATGCGCGGGATCGACCGTCAGCGAAAGGAACTGAACAAAATTCGTATCCTCGGTATTCATTTGTTTGGCCCTTTCCGAAAGCCGCAGCGCATCCTGCATGTGGCGCACATTGCGGGTGAGGATCGGACAAATACTCGCACAATGGGTGAAAAAGAAGTCGATGAGGATCACCTTCCCATGCAGGGAGTCGAGCGACACGGTATCCCCCAGCTGATTGACCAGCCGGACATTTGCCACGCGATGCCATACGGTATCCGTAACCTCCTTGCCATCCTTGATCCGGGAAACGATAGAATCTGCGAAGTACCTGCGGGGCATGGCCACCCCATATGTTTTGGCGATGCCGTAAAACACGAGCGGTATCACCACCGCAATACATATTGCTAACCACGCTTTCTTACTCACGATATATTGCTTTTAACGGGTCCCCCCCAGCGGCGCCCGGGACAACCCAACCTTCATCACTCCGGCTTGCCGGGCTTCTCCGCCGGTTGCTCTACCTTTACCTTGTTCTGATCCGCATAATGCCGGTCATACCGGTTCCGCAACGCATTGTACGAACCCCCATCCCACAGGAACGCCAGAATGAACCAGATGAAAAGACATGCCGGAACCGCAATCGTCATGATCATATTCTTGATCTCATGCCGGAGGTGCATGAACTCGGCAATAATATAAAAAGCCTTGGCACAGGTCAGGATCAGGTAAATGCCATTCAGCACATACTTGGACGGGAAGTCCGTTTTCATGTGAATGGTAGCCAGCGTGATCTCCACCAGGGTAATCACCAGCAGGATCCAGAAGGTCCGCCAGATGGGCTTGGTGTCGAAAGAAGCATGCGGCTTATCGTGACCCGTTGTTTCAATACTTGACATAGACAATATTTTAGAGATCCTGAAAGCGATTCTTTTTTAAAGCAGGTAAAAACAAGTAAACACAAATACCCATACCAGATCCACAAAGTGCCAGTAAAGCCCGGCCTTCTCGATCATCAAATAATGCCCCTTCTTCGCAAAGGTACCCCGGAGATTCATGATCAGCATGATAACATTTATGATCACCCCCGAAAAAACGTGAAAGCCATGGAATCCGGTGATCGTAAAAAAGAAATTGGTGAAATTGGTCGAAGCCTTGGACATGTCGGCATTCGGGAACGGATTCCGGCCCCACCAGGCGCCTTCATGATACAAATGCGTCCACTCCCACGCCTGACAGCTAAGAAACGCAAGGCCGCCGATGATCGTCAGGATCATATACAATGTCACCTTCTTTTGATCGCCGTTATGTCCCGCCGCCACCGCCAGCACCATCGTCACCGAGCTCATGATCAGGATAAAGGTCATCAAACTCACAAACACCAGCGGCAGGTTGGTCTCCCCGAAGAACGGAAACGCCTTAAAGACTTCATTCGGATTCGGCCAGCCATTCGTAGCAAACCGGATGGAACCGTAAGAGATCAGAAAAGCTCCGAACGTAAAACTATCGCTCATCAAAAAATACCACATCATCAGCTTCCCATACTCCACGTTGAAGGGGCTTTTTCCGCCACTCCACCATTTCTGCCCCGCTGGTACCGCTTGTGCCATATTCTTGTTTTTATTTAACTACGATAAAGAAAATCAACAGATAAACCCACAGTATATCCACAAAGTGCCACCACGTGGCCATCAACTCCACCGGTATGCTGTTATAACTGCGGACCTTTGTGACATAAGCCCTGGCCAGCATAGCCAGCAGCGCGATCTCCCCGCCCAGCACATGCGCCACATGCAGCCCCGCGATCACATACAGGAACTGCCCCGCTCCCGACCCCTTGAACGTGATCCCCGAATGCCAGATCTCCCTGAACCCCGCCCACTGCAACAACATAAACAATATCCCCAGGATCGCCGTCACGGCGAGCAAATTGCGATATCGCAACATCTCCCGCTCTTTAAAAGACCTTAGCGCCATTTGCATCGTCAGGCTGCTGATGATGATCGTCGCCGTCGAATACCAGAACGCCGTGGGGATCGAAAGCGTCGTCCAACCCGCCGCATCGCGCTTCACTACAAACGCACTCGTAAACCCCGCAAACATCATTGAAATGCTTGCCAACCCCACCCATAACGTGAATTTATGAGGATGTATTTTCTTTCGTTGTTCGTTCGCCAAATCCATAAATTTCAAATCTTTGTCGCCAATAAGCTCAACAACACCAGCGGCAAATAAATATAGCTGCTGAACATCACCCGCCGCGCCGCCTTTACCGTCATCTCGCGATACAACCGCACACACTGCAAAACCATCAACAAATTCGCCGCCAGCACCACGATCGCCCCCGCTCCCGTACACATCCCGGTCAGCCACGGCAGCACGCCCACCGGCACCAGCAACAGCGAATAGATGATCGACTGGATCGCTGAATATTTTGTCGGGCCTTCCGTCGACGGCAACAACTTGAACCCCGCCGCCTCGTAGTCCTTGTGCGCAATCCACGCAATCGCCCAGAAATGCGGGAATTGCCAAAAGAATTGCAACGCAAACAAGATCCAGCCGCCGGCGCTCAGATCGTCATTCCCCGCCGCCCAGCCGATGAGACAAGGCAAACTACCGGGTACCGCACCCACCAGCACCGAGATCGCACTGACCTTTTTTAGCGGCGTATAGATAAAGGCATAGACGAACAAACTAAATGCCGCCAGACCCGCCGCCAGCCAATTGAAGTGCGCCAGGATCAGCACCCCGCCCACCCCGGCTACGACCGCAAATGTCCAGGCCTCCTCCGTACTCATCCTGCCGGCGGCCACCGGCCGCCCCGCCGTCCGCTTCATCAGCGCGTCGGTATCCTTTTCCACGATCTGGTTGATCGCATTCGCACTCCCCGTCACCAGCATCCCGCCGATAAAGAAGAGCCCGATCGCCACCCAGTCATATTCCTTTACTTTCGGCGCCAGCAAATAACTGATCAACGCGCTGAAGACAACCATGAAACTCAGGTTGAACTTGATCAGCAGCTTGTAATCCTGCAGTTTGCCGGCAAATTTTAAAGAACTCGATTGCTTCACAGTCTGCATCATATATCAATGCTGGCTCTCATTGCGACCCAGCGGCTCCGTCTGCGGGATAAACTCCCGGCCATCCTTCGCATAATCATAGGGCCAGCGATGTACTTCGGGGATCTCGCCGGGCCAGTTGCCATGCCCGGGCCGGATCGGCGCCGTCCACTCAAGGGTCGTCGAACCCCACGGATTCCGCGTCATCACCCGGCGGCCCTTGAATATCGAATAGAAAAAGTTAAACACAAACAGGAGCTGCACCGCAAAGGTGATCATCGCCACCGTCGAAATAAACCGGTTGAGATCGCCAAACTGGTTGAACGAGAGCCAATGGCTATAATCCAGGTACCGGCGCGGCAATCCGCCCAACCCTTCGTAGTGCATGGGCCAGAAGATCAGGTATGCGCCGGTGAGGGTGATCCAGAAGTGGATATAGGATAAGGTATTGTTCATGTACCGCCCATACATCTTCGGGAACCAGTGATAGATGCCGGCGAACATCCCGAGGATGCCCGATACCCCCATCACGATATGGAAATGCGCAACCACGAACATCGTATCGTGCAGCTGGATATCCAGCGTCGAGTTGCCCAGGAAGATCCCCGTAAGCCCACCGGAGATAAAGGTGCTGACAAACCCGATGGCAAACAGCATGGCCGGCGTAAACCGGATATTTCCCCGCCAAAGCGTCGTCAGCCAGTTGAATACCTTGATGGCGGAAGGCACGGCGATCAATAGCGTCAGCAACACAAATACCGACCCGAGGAAGGGATTCAACCCCGTGACAAACATATGATGCGCCCAGACCAGGAAGGCGAGGATCGCGATGGCAAACAGCGACCCGACCATCGCCATATACCCGAAGATGGGTTTTCGCGCATTTACCGACATCACTTCGGACACCAGGCCCATCGCGGGCAGGATAATGATATATACTTCGGGGTGACCGAGGAACCAAAAGAGGTGCTGGTAAAGGATCGCGCTGCCGCCTTCATTTGGCAGCGCCTTGCCGGTCTCCGTAAGAAAGATATCGGACAGGTAAAAGCTCGTCCCCGCATGGCGGTCGAACAGCAACAGGATAAAGCCGGACAACAGCACCGGGAAGGACAGTACGCCGAGGATGGCCGTAAACAGGATGGCCCAGATCGTCAGCGGGAGCCGCGTCATGCTCATCCCCTTTGTCCGGAGGTTCAATATCGTCGAAATATAGTTCAGCCCGCCCAGCAACGAGGACACTACGAACAACGCCATCGAGATGATCCATAGGTCCATCCCCGCTTTCGACCCCTCGGAAGCATCCCCCAGTGCGCTCAACGGCGGATAGGAAGTCCACCCGCCGGCCGCCGGTCCCGACTCGATAAAGAGCGACGTGAGCATGACGATGCTGGCGCCGAGGAAGAACCAGTAGGACAGCATATTCAGGAACGGCGACGCCATATCGCGCGCGCCGCATTGCAGCGGAATGAGGAAATTCGCAAAGGTTCCGCTCAACCCGCCGGTCAATACGAAGAAGACGAGGATCGTACCGTGCATCGTTACCAGCGCATAATAGAACTCCGGCTGGATCTGCCCGCCGGCCGCCCACTTGCTGCCAAAAACATCCTGCAGGATCTGAAAATGCGACTCGGGATACCCCAGCTGCAACCGGAACAACACCGACATCAGGCCCCCGATGATCGCCCAGATCATCCCCGTGATCAGGAACTGCTTGGAGATCATTTTATGGTCCTGGCTGAAGACATATTTGGTGATGAATGTCTCCTTGTGGTGATGCATGGCATGCTCGTCCAGATGCACGTCATGGCTGGTCTCGGTCACCGGATGTAATGATGCTTCGTTGCTCATAAATAGTTTATTAGTTCTTGTCGGCGACCGCGTTGGTCTTGGCCGCCATCACCTGATCATAATTGGATTTCTGTCCCGCCAGCCAGAGCACATACTGTTCATGCGTCACGACCTTGATCACACCGCGCATCGTATAGTGGCCTTTGCCGCACATCTGGTCGCAGGATATCTCATATTCAAATGCGGGATTGTTCTCTTTCTTCCGCATTTCCTCCGTCGTATACTTGGGAATAAACCACATCGTCGTGGGCGTACCGGGGACCGCATCCATCTTTTGCCGGAAATACACCAGCCCGACGTCATGGATCACGTCACGGGAATTGATGATGAGCTTTACGGGCTTGTTGACCTCGATATACATATCGCCCGTGACAATGTCATCGTGTGAATACGGATCGTCCCAGAGCAAGCCCAGCTGGTTGTTCGCGCCGTCGTTGATATTCTGATAGTACTTCTTTCCAAACGTGTGGTCCTTTCCCGGATAACGGAAGATCCAGCCGAATTGCTTGCCCGTGACCTCGATCTGGTTGGCGTCCGCCGGCGCGTCACCGGTGATCCGGAACCAGTAAAACAAGCCGAAACCCACGAGCACCGTCAGGAAAATAGCCGGCACCACCGTCCAGATCACCTCCAGCCGGTTGTTGTGCGGGAAATAGTGGGCGGTCCTTTTCTCCGAATATTGGTATTTATAGGCAAACCAGAAGAGCAGGATCTGCGTGATAACAAAGACGACGCCGGTGATCGCGATCGTGATATACAACATGGTATCGATCTGCTCCCCATGCACCGAAGCGGACTCGCCGAGAATCTTTCCGCGGTATAGTTCGTTGCACCAGTATACCCCGACCAACCCGAGCACCAGGAAGACGATCATCAAAAAGCCGTTGACCTTGTTGTTTTGCTCGAAATTCTTCTTCTCCCCTTTCAATACCCCCACATATTCGCTGGCCTTGGCAATCTGAAAGGTGATCAGGAAGCCAAACAACAGGATCATCAACAGAAAAAACGTAGACATGGTATTAAAAAAGTTTTAAGTATGATGGATAATACTTTCCTTCACAAAAGGATGGTTTTTTGCCAGCAGGGGGAACTTGCTTAGCACCCGCTGCGTCTGCCACATGATCAGTCCCACAAAACCCAGGGCGATCCCGAAATCGAACAAGTTCATCATCACATGGTCCGGGTCGACCTTGGGGAATACCATCTGGTAAAAATCCAGCCAGTGTCCAAATATCAAAAGTACGGACATAAACGTTACCGTGCCCCAGTTGCGCTTGGACCCCCGTTTCATATAGATCAGGAGGGGAGCCAGGAAGTTGATTATGAAGTTCAGGTAGAAGATCCCCGAATAAGCCCCGTCAAACCGGGGTTTGAAATAGACCGTCTCCTCGGAAATATTCGCATACCAGATCAGCATGAACTGGTCGAACCAGAGATAACACCAGAAGATCGAGAACGCAAACTGATACTTCGCCATATCGTGTAAATGCTCCTCATTGGTATATTCCAGGTACCCCTGATTTTTCAGGTAAATGATAAAGATCGTCATCAGCGCAATCCCCGATACCCAGGTGCTGGCAAACGTATACCAGCTGTACATCGTCGAGAACCAATGCGCATTCAGGCTCATCAGCCAGAGCCACGGGGTGACGGAAGCAACCGTGAGCGCAAACCAGACAATATAAATGGCCGCCCACACCGTATTGGTGAAAATATACCGTTTCCCTTCTTCCACCGTCATCTTCGCGGCGTCGGTCGACCGGGAAAGGTTGCGCATCTTGATCCCCAGCAATGTCCAGAGCCCGATGGTCAATATCGTCCAGATCGTAAAGAAAACGGGATTGAGGAACCCGGACTTCCCCTTCAGATCCTCGTATTTGGCCACCGCATCCTTATCGAGCCACTCATACAACGCGGAGTGACCGCCCCATACCAGGCACATCAGGATGACAAAGCAAATGACCCCGAGCGGGATGACACAGGCCGAGATCGCCTCGGTCAGCCGCCGGAACGAGATCACCCAGCCGGCCATCCCGAGCGTATGCGCCGCAAAGAAGAACATCGCCGCATTTACGATCAGCAGGAAGTATACGCTGTTTTGCAAAAGCGCGGCCCAGAACCGGGTGCCATCCGGCTTATTGCTTCCCCCGTATACGATGAATCCGATGATGAGCGCCAGAACACCCACGGTCATTAACCCGAGCGACCACTGCTTATACCGGGTGGGTGTTTGAAAATGTTCCTTGATATGAGATATAGATGACATTCGGAATGATTTAGTGTATTCTTCTTGATCCGTTATTTTTTTGCCGTCGAATCCGATCCGCCGCCCGCGGGTTTTGGCGCCGCCGCCGCCTGCTTCGATTTGATGTAGGCGATGACCATCCAGCGTTGCTCCGTATTCAGCTGGGAAGCATAGCTGCCCATCTTGTTCTTCCCGTAAGTGACCGAATAGAACATCTGACCTTCCGGCATCGCCACCATGGCGGCATCGCCGGCCAGGTTCTTTGGCGCAACCGGGAATGGCCCCGTCCCATCCTTCCACAACGGCCCGTTACCATCCAGCTTCGGCCCGTGACAGATCGCACAATTGACCAGGAATAACCGCTGCGCTTCCACCGTATCCATCGAAGTCAGCGGATTTTTTACCGCCCGCGAAGCATGATAATTACTCGTATCGCCGGCTACCGAATCCTTCGCGATCAGGAACGGCAGCAGCTCCCCCCGTTTGATCGTGCCCGGAACGGGCGTATTGCTAAAATGAATGCCCCGCTTTAACAGCTCCGCCTTTTCCTCTTCCGTCGTGGCATAGGTCTCGTACGCCCGGCTATACGCCATGTCCGGCATATATACCCTTCCCGGATTACGCTGAACGTCACTGCAACTGACGGCCAGGGTTACCGCACCGATGATGAGCGAGCCGATTATTAATTTTTTCATACTAATGCAGTTCCTTTATGTTCGAATGGGGTTTTATCTTTATCATAACGACCCAGCCACCAGCCGGTCTCCGCCTCCTGCGTATTGATCCCGGTCGCACCCACGCTGGTCAGAAAATCGATCACCGCCGCTTCATTTGCCTTTTCCGTCAGTTCGATCACCATCGTGAACTGATCGTCGGTGGACCGCAGATTGAAATGATGTTTCCGGACAAAGGGCGCCAGCTGACAGAGATAACAAAAGGTCAGGGTCATGCCGACGGCGGAGAACAACACCGTCAGCTCGAACACGATGGGTATCCACGCCGGGAGATCGAAATGCGATTTACCCCCGAAATTGATCGGCCAGTCACTGTTGAAGATCCACCCGATACCGCCGACCGCCGTCGCCGTCCCGGTGATCCCATATATAAAGCCGGCCGTATGCAGGCTCGTCTCCCGCAACCCCATCGCATGGTCCAGCCCGTGTATCGGCATCGGCGTAAAGACGTCATGGATCTTATAGCCCGCCGAACGTACCTTCTTTATCGCCGGGAACAACACCTGCTCATCCGTGAAAATTCCGACTACAAATTTTTTTACTGACATACGTTTATTTCTTTATAGGTCCTAGTGGTCCCGGTGTGCAAATTCTTCCGCAAATTGTTCAACCGTCTCCTGCTCCTCGGGACCCATCTTTGCCTTATACTCATTCCCCGATTTTTTCAGGATATGCTTGATCTCGGCTATGGCGATGATCGGGGCGAATTTCGAGAACAGGAAGTAACAGGTAAAGAACAACCCGAAGGTCCCGATATAAAACCCGACTTCCCAGATCGACGGCCGGTAATACGTGGCCCAGCTGCTGGGGACATAGTCGCGGTAAATCGAGAGCACGATGATCACAAACCGCTCGAACCACATCCCGATATTCACGATGATCGACATAAAGAACGTCACCGTGATGTTCCGGCGCATCTTCTTGAACCAGAAGATCTGCGGCGACAGCACGTTACAACCCATCATCAGGTAATAGGCCCAGCCGTACGGGCTGAAGATATTGACCCGGTTTTGGAAGAAGGCCCAGTTCTCGAACTTGTTCATCCCGTACCAGGATATAAAGAGCTCGGTCAGATAGGCGACCCCTACGATCGACCCCGTCAGCACGATGACCTTATTCATGACCTCGATATGCTCGAGCGTGATATACTCTTTCAGGTTCAGCACCTTCCTGCTGACGAGCAACAAGGTTTGTACCATCGCAAACCCGGAGAAAACGGCCCCCGCGACGAAATAAGGCGGGAAGATCGTGGTATGCCAGCCCGGAATGACGGAGGTGGCGAAGTCGAAGGACACGATCGTGTGGACCGAAAGCACCAGCGGCGTACTCAACCCGGCCAGCACAAGCGCGAGCGCCTCATGCCGCTGCCAGTGTTTTGCGGAACCCGACCAGCCAAAGGAGATCGTCCCGTAGAAGAATTTGCGCCACTTTAGTTTTGCCCGGTCCCGGACCGTCGCCAGATCGGGGATGAGACCGGTGTACCAGAACAACACCGACACCGTGAAATACGTCGAGATGGCAAATACGTCCCAAAGCAGGGGAGAGTTGAAGTTTGGCCAAAGCGGACCGCGGCTGTTCGGGTAGGGCATAATAAAGAAGCACAACCAGACCCGGCCCATATGCCAGACCGGGAACTGCCCGGCGCACATCACCGCAAAGATCGTCATGGCTTCCGCCGCCCGGTTAACCCCGGTGCGCCAGCCCTGGCGGAACAGCAGGAGAATGGCGGAGATCAGCGTTCCGGCGTGACCGATACCGACCCACCAGACAAAGTTGGTGATATCCCAGCCCCAACCCACCGTCCGGTGAAGGTTCCACTGGCCGACCCCATAGATCACCTGCATCGTCACCGAATAGACCCCGAAAAGCAGACAGGCCACCGATAAGAGGAAGCCGACCCACCAGGCCGTGGTCGGAGCGGCCTCGACAGGACGAACGAGATCCTCCGTCACCTGGTGGTAATCCTTGTGCCCATCTATCAGCCCGGGCCTGACCTGTGATTCGTACGCTAATAATGCCATAGTATGTTGCGCTTTTAGCTATTATTTTTTTTCGTTGACGGCGATTCCATCTTGCCTTCCTCGGAAATACTGTTACTCGGGCCCCACACATTATCCGAATGCCGCACCTTCGCCAGGTAGTTGAGGTTTGGCAGCACGTGCAGCTCCTCCAGTGCATAAAAGACCCGCTGGGCGTGATCCGCGCGGGTCGTGCTGATCATGCTTTCGCTGGAATTCGCATTCCCGAATACGATCGCGTTTGTCGGACAGGCCTGCGAACAGGCGGTCGACACATCGGAATCGCGGAGTACGCGGTTTTCCTTTTTGGCCCGGAGCTTTCCATCCTGCTGCCGCTGCACGCAGAAGGAACATTTCTCCATCACCCCGCGGCTGCGAACCACCACATCGGGATTGAGCACCATGCGCGTGAGGTCGTCGTTCATCTGGAACACCGCGGGATCCAGTTTACCCACGGTCTCCTGGTCCTGGTTATTCGGGAAGCTATCCGCGCCGGTATAATCGGCCCAGTTAAACCGGCGGATCTTGAACGGACAGTTATTTGCACAATACCGGGTGCCGATACAGCGGTTGTACACCATCTGGTTCAAGCCTTCCGAACTATGCTGGGTCGCATTGACCGGACAAACGTTCTCGCACGGCGCATTGTCGCAATGCTGGCAAAGCATCGGCTGGAAGATCACCTGGATATCATCCGGGTTGTCGAGGTTGCGCCGGTCGGCCGCCGAATAATACCGGTCGATCCGGATCCAGTGCATATCGTGATAACGAAGTACCTCATCCTTGCCGACCACCGGCACGTTGTTCTCCGCATGACAGGCCACCACGCAGGCGGCACAGCCGATACAGGAATTCAGGTCGATGGACATCCCCCATTTGATCCCCGGCTTGTCATAGATGGGATACAACGTACCCTGCCGTTCGAAATTCTCCAGCCCGCCATAGGGTTTCAATTCCTCGTCCCGGTCTTCGAGGATCCCGCCCGGATCCTTCCGGAATTCGTCGAGCGTCAGCTCCTTCACCACTTCCGTACGGCCTTCATAGGACGTATGGGTCTGCATCTGCGCGACCTTGTAGAAGGTCTTTGTATCGGTGAAATTCGCGCCCGTCGCAAACCAGTCGATCGTCGAACCGTTGTAGGTCATGAACTGGAACGCCCGCTTCCCCGCACCATCCGCCGCCGCGCCGATATTGTTTTTGGTCGCTTTCGGATCGGCGCTTTGATGGCCGTACCCGACCGCGATCCCGATGACCTCGTTGTGCGTTCCGGGCAGGACCAGCGCCGGGAGATCGATCTCCTTGCCGTTCACCGCAACCTTGATCACGTTCCGGTCCGGAACGACCTCGAATGCATCCGCCTGGCGGCGGTCGCCCAGATCGATGTGAAAGATATCCTTGGCGGCTTTTGGCGAGATCACGGCATAGTTATCCCAGGTGGCCTTTGAGATCGGATCGGGCAACTCCAGCAGCCAGGGGTTATTGCCCTGGGCGCCGACGCCCATCCCAACCTTTTGATATAACACCACTTCAAAAGGACCCGTACTCTTCATCGCGGCCAATGCCGTAGCGGCCTCCGCCACCTTGGAGGCATTATAAGTTCCGGCCCCTGCGCCCGCGGCTGCCGCGGCGCCCGCCGCCGGCTCGATCACCCCATTTTGCAGCGCCTTTTCATAAGCCTCGACACTCCCCAGTTTGCCGGTCCAGTATTGTTTGAAAAAAGTCTCATAATTCCCGGCGCCCCCGCTCCATTTCAGCAGGGAATCCTCAAAAGGCCGGGTCTTGAACAGCGGCGCGATCGTCGGCTGGAGGAAGCTGATATACCCCGGCCGCGGCTCGGTATCGCCCCAGCTTTCGAGGAAGTGCGGCGCGGGTAAAACAAATTTGCAGAGCTCGGTCGTCTCATCGAGCCGGTCGTTAAAAGAAACCGTGGTCTTTACCTTCCCAAGCCCGCTCTTGAATTTGTCCGCATCATAATAGGTGAACATCGGGTTCACGCCATAGATGAGCAGCGCGCCGACCTTGCCGTCGTTCATATCCGCGACCAGGTTGTTGAATTCACTGTCGATGCCCTGCCGCACCATGACCGGCGAAGTCCAGTCGACCGTGCTCCCATTGGCGCCGATCGCCTCGTTGATCGCATGGACGATCACCTGGACATACATATTATTGCTGCCGCTGACGACAAGCGCTTTGCCCTTGTTATCCGCCAGATCTTTGGCCGCTTTTTTCACGCCGGCCTTTACATTGTCGGGCAGCGCGGGGGCAGTGACCGATCCGCCCAGCTCGGCCAGCAGGGCCAGCGCCACCGCACCGGCTTCCGATGGCTTGTGGGTGAACCGGAAATCGGCGTTGCCGCCGGTCAGCGACACCAGGCTCTCGAATTGGTAGTGCTTGCTCAGCTTCGGATTCTTTTCGTCGATCTTCCGGTTCTGAACATATTGGTGGGCGAATTCAACCGGCGTAAGCCAGGTCCCCAGAAAATCCGCACCCAGGCTGACGATCACATCGGCCTTATCGAAATGATAGGCGGGTATCGCGCGCTTGCCATACGAAGCCTCGGCGCCCAGCAGCAACCCGCTGTAGGAATCGGCATCGTATTGAATATGTTTGCTGCCGGGGTTTTTGGCGAGGAATTCGGTAATGATCTGCTTGGTAGTGGGTGAGGTGAGTGTTCCCGTCAGGAGTACAAGCGGACCGGCGCCGGAGCCAAGCGCGCCGGACACCATTTTGTCAAACGCTTCGAATGTCGTCACTTCCTGCGGCTTGCCATCCACGATCTGGACCGGGTACCGGAGACGGCCCGTATCATACAGATCGAGCACGGCAGCCTGCACCCGGGCCGACGTTCCGCCACCCGTCAGGGAGGACATCGTATTTCCCTCCAGTTTGATCGGCCGGCCATCCCGGACCTTTGCGACCAGCGGGATGACGTCACCGCCAATCGTATAGGTAGTGGCATAGAAGTCCGCAACCCCCGGGATCATGTTGTCCGGCTTGTTCAGATAGGGAACAACATGCCGGACCGGCATCTCGCAGCTGGCAGCCAGGGTGGCGGCCGCCGTGCTGAAGCCCAGGTATTTCAGAAAATCCCGGCGGGGATGCCGGGCGTCCAGCAACCCTTTGCCATCCAGCCCCTCCAGCGGTAAGCTTTCCTTGAATTCGTCTCCCGCCGCCTGCTGATACGCTTCGCTGTTACTACGCTCGCCGAAACTTTGCCAGTGTTTTTTGTCGCTCATGTTGGATAATATTGTCGGTTTCTCCGCGCCGCGGAGGTGGGGATTAATAGTGGCATTTCTGACATTCGGTGCCGCCGATGTCCTTGACGGTAATGCTATCCTTTTCACCGGTCTTCAGATCCGTGTGGAAATGCTCGTAAATGCTGTAGAACTTGTTGCCGTTCGATCCCGTCGAATCCGGGAAATCGACTTTCGTGGTACGGTGGCAATTGATACACCAGCCCATACTCAACGGCGCAAATTGATGTACCTCGTCCATCTGCTGGATCGGTCCATGGCAGGTCTGACACTGCACTTTGCCGGCTACGGTGTGCTGGGCATGGCTAAAAAAGACGTGGTCGGGAAGGTTGTGGATCTTTATCCATTCGACGGGCTTCGCATCCGCCGGATGATAGGTGCTCGTCTTCGGATCATACCCGACATAACTATACAACTTCTGGATCTCCGCCGTTCCGTCCACCTCGCTGCCGTCTTCGCGGTACAGCTTTGGACTGGTGTTGCGATATTCGTTGATGGCGGCATGACAGTTCATACAGACGTTCAGGGGCGGCACCGTCGCATGGCGGCTGGCCATCGCGTTGGTATGACAATACAGACAGCTGATCTGGTTGATCCCCGCATGCACCCGGTGGGAATAAAAGATGGGCTGTACCGGCTGGTACCCCTGCTGACGCCCCAGCCCGATCGCACCCTCCGACAGATAATATCCGCCGATGAGGAAGACGACCAGCACGGCCAGCGCGATATAGACCTTATTGCGGTAGAACGGCACCGGCTCGCCGGCGGGAATGCCCTCCTTATCATCGGAGAGTTTTCTCAGGCTGGCGTTGACTTGCAGCAGCACGAACATGATGATCGCCAGGATCAGCGTGAGAACGCCGTACAGCAGCGTGTTGTCGCTTTCGTTAGCCTTGCTCTCAACACCTCCGCCTTCGGTAGGCGTCGTCGGCGCCTTATAGGTCTCCACGTAATTCAGGATCGCATCGATGTCCTTGTCCGAAAGTTCCGGGAACAGGTTCATCGCGGTTTTGCCGTAGTCGTTGAACAATTTGTTGAAATAGGGATTCCCCGAAGCCAGAACGGCCTGGTTGTTCTTGATCCAATTGTGTAAAAGCTTGGCGTCGGGTACCCGGGTCGTTACCCCCTGCAAGGCAGGTCCGGTAACCTTAACGAGCGGATTATGACATTGCGCGCATTTGGCCACAAACAAGGCCTTTCCATCCTGAGCGAACGCATTATTATTAAGACCAAGTAGGAGTAGAAGGGGGAGTAGAAGACTGGATATTAGCTTTTTGACTGTTCGCAACGATTCAACTGCTGGGCTTTGGTTAGTCATATATACAATATGTTGTATAGATGTGGAATAATCGCACGGTCTGTACATTAACAGGTTGCAAAAATAAGTCAGGATTTTAACATTATATCAACATGGAAAAATTTTTTTTAGCCTTGCTGGGCGTGGGTTTCAGCGAATTACGCCAAATCGCGCTGACCTTCTGTCATAGTAGTGTCATTCGACCGGGAGGCAGAATTTGCTCCGGGTTCGTGGGCGCTGGCGTAGTTTTGGGTCCATGAAAAATCTCGCGATATTTTCTTCCGGCGCCGGTTCCAATGCCGCCCGCATCATCGAATTTTTCCATAACCACCCCACGATCCGGGTGAAATTGATCGTTTGTAACAACCCGAACGCGGGCGTTCTTCACATCGCCAGTAAAAACCGGCTTCCCGTATTATTAATTGAAAAGGAGCGTTTTTTCCGGGGGGACGGCTTCCTGCCCGAACTGGAGAACCAGGCCATCGACTTCCTGGTGCTGGCCGGTTTTTTGTGGAAGATCCCGGTATCGCTCATCCGCGCCTACTCCGGGCGGATCGTCAATATCCACCCGGCCCTGCTTCCCGGTTTTGGCGGGAAGGGGATGTACGGGCGGCATGTGCATGAGGCGGTTATCGCTGCCGGAGAAAAAGAAAGCGGGATCACGATCCACTATGTCGACGAACTCTATGACCACGGCCAGGCGATCTTTCAGGCCCGGGTCATCGTGGAACCGGGCGACACGCCGGAAACCCTGGCCAAAAAAGTGCAGGCGCTCGAACACGCCCATTTTCCGCGGGTGATCGAGGAGGTGGTTCTGTCAAATCATCGTTAAAAATGCAACAGCCGGGTGTCACATATCCTTTTTTGGTAGTAATATCACAAAAACAAACGTATTTGTCGTTCTTTACCCGCCGGCTGCCGCTGCTTGTGCTCCTGTCCCTTTCCATCGTCGCCGGAGGTCGCGCCTGGGGGCAGGTCACCATACACGGGACCGTATATAATATGTACCGGACAAGACCGCTCGACCGGGTGAGCGTCATCAGCGCCTCCGGCCGGGGTACGATCACCGACTCGGCCGGCAACTACCAGATCACGGTCCCCTACGACGACTCCATTTCATTTTCCTATCTCGGCCGCGCGACCGCCATGTTTCCCGTAAAAGGCATTAACCCCCTCAACAACTTCGATATCGCCCTTCATGTGGACCCGACCGAACTAAGAGAGGTGAACGTTATGCCGCGGAGCTACCATAGCGACTCGCTTCAGAACCGGAAAGACTATGAAAAATATTTTGACTTCAAAAAGCCAAACCCCTTTAAGCTGAGCGACGGCAGCGCGGGCCTCGGGATGGGAGCCGGATTCGACCTCGATCAGATCATCCGCTATTTCCAGTTTAGCCGCACAAAACGCCTGCTGGCCTTCCAGCGGCGCCTCGAAGAAGATGAACAGGATAAATATATCGACCACCGGTTCAACCCCTCCATGGTCCTCAAAGTGACCCATCTCCAGGGCGACGAGCTGGACAGCTTTATGATGAAGTACCGGCCGTCCTATACGTTCTGCGTACGCTCCACCGACTACGACCTGCTGGAATATACCAAACTGGCTTTCGCCGAATATCAAAAGGACCGGAAAGAAAATCCCTAAGATATGGACCAACTAACGCTTGGCATCGGGACCCGCTTGCAACATACGCAATATGGGCCCGGCGTGATCATCGGAATAAAATACGCCCTCTACCTGATCACGTTCATCAACCACGGCATCAAAGAGATCGACAAAGACGATCCGCACCTCGACGAGATCATCCCCGCGAATGCAACCGCCGAGATCGAAACCACGTCGGATGTCGAACGTTCGCTATTGAAGATCCTCCGGCTCTGGGGCGGGATGACCGAACTCGTTCCCCTCGGCGACAAATGGCGCGGCGGCACCGTCATCATCCAACCCGCCGATAGATCCATAAAACCAAAAGAAGTCCCCATCGATGTTTTTTTTCATAAGATCGTGATGGCGCGGGACCGCCTTCGCGTGCTCGAACAACAGATCAACGGACACGCAAAACTCTCCGATGAGGACAAGGTCAATCTCCAGCAATATATCACGCGGATCTACGGATCGTTCACCACGTTCAACGTGCTGTTCAAAAACAAAGAACACTGGTTTGTAGGGGAGAAAGGCGCGGGAGAATAAATGACGCCGCGCGCCTGCGGCGCGCGGCGGGTGAGCCGCTTGCGCGAAAAAGAAAAACCTCCCTTTTGGGGAGGCTGCTCTAATCAGTTTTCCATAACCATTAAACCTTATCCTATTTGAACTAAAGTTAAGTACTCCAAAATCGAAAGTCAAGAATTGTGCACGAAAGGTGCAAAACTTGATCCGAACACCCGTTAATATTCCATCAACCGGTTTATCGCCTCCTCCAACCGCGATTTGGCCAAGAAATTATTTTCCAGTTGGATGTTAAACGGTACCGGGGTATCGAGGGAAGCGCACCGGACCACCGGCGCATCCAGCAGGTGAAAACAATGCTCCGCGATCCAGGCTGCCACCTCCGCCCCCACGCCGCCCGTGAGGGTATCCTCATGCAAAACCAATGCCTTGCCCGTCCGGCCGACGGAGGCCCCGATCGCCGGATAGTCGAGCGGTAACAAGCTGCGCAGATCGACGATGTCGGGCGACAGTTCCGGATGCCGCGCCGCATACTCCATCGCCCAATGGACCCCCGCGCCATAGGTGATAATGGACAGGTCGTCCCCCTCGCGAACCACCCTGGCCTTGCCGATCGGCAGCTCGTAGTATTTTTCGGGCACGGGGCCGCTGATGCTGCGGTACAAGGCTTTGTGCTCAAAATACATGACCGGGTTGGGATCGTGGATCGCCGCGATGAGCAGCCCCTTGGCGTCGTAGGGGTTGGAAGGATAGACCACCTTTAGCCCCGGCGTGTGTACGAACCACGCCTCATTGCTTTGGGAGTGGAACGGCCCGGCCCCAACCCCTGCGCCCGTCGGCATCCGGATGACGACGTCTGCCGCCTGCCCCCACCGGTAATGGATCTTCGCGAGGTTGTTGACGATCTGGTTGAACCCGGCGGTTACAAAATCCGCAAATTGCATCTCCATCACGCTTTTGTATCCCTCCAGGCTAAGCCCCAGCGCGCATCCGACGATGGCGCTCTCACATAACGGCGTGTTCCGCACCCGGTGTTTGCCGTATTTTTCCACCAGCCCTTCCGTGATCTTGAACGCCCCGCCATATTCCGCGATGTCCTGCCCCATCAGCACGAGGTTATCGTGATGACGCATCGATTGGTCCAGCCCCTGCTTGATCGCATCGATCAGCCGTCTTTCGGGGGCATGTTGAACGGTCCCTTCGGGTTCTGCGCGGACAAAGGGCGCCGGGGCATATACATCGGCCAATTCTTCATCGGAATCCGCCATGATCATGACCGGCTCCAGCAACCCGTTCAATTCCGATTCGATGTATTGGGCTGTCTGCTGCCGGATCGCGGCGATCTCTTCGGGTCCGACGACCCCCTGATCCCGAAGCCAGGTCTCGTAATTGGCAATGGGGTCCCTTTTCCCCCAGTCTTCGATCAATTCCTTCGGCACATATTTAACCCCGCTCGCCTCTTCATGACCCCGCATCCGGAAGGTCATGCATTCTACCAGGTAGGGCCGGTTATATTTTGTACAATATTGCCGCACGCCGCGGATCGTGTCGTAAACCGTCAGCAGGTTGTTACCGTCGATCCGGACTCCCTCCATCCCGTAACCGCCGGCTTTGTAGACAAGGGATTCGCCGCGGTATTGTTCGTTTACCGGGGTACTCAACGCATACCCGTTATTTTCGATCAGGAAGATCACCGGCAGATCCCACACCGAAGCCACGTTCAGCGCCTCATGGAAATCCCCCTCGCTGGTACCGCCTTCCCCCGTAAAGACGAGGGTCGCCTTGCCGCTGCCGCGGAGCCTGGCCGCCAGGCCCAGCCCGTCGGCAATGCCCAGCTGCGGACCCAGATGGGAGATCATCCCGCAAATAAAATGCTCCCGGCTGCCGAAATGGAAACTTCGCTCCCGGCCCTTGCTAAAGCCGTCGGGACTGCCCTGCCATTGCTGGAACAACCGGGACAGGGACATCCCGCGGCCGGTGAATACGCCGAGGTTGCGATGCAGCGGCAGGATCCATTCGTCCGCGCCCATCGCCAGCGTAGCTCCGACCGCAATGGCCTCCTGGCCGATCCCGCTAAACCATTTGCTGATCTTCCCCTGCCGCAACAGCACCAACATCTTCTCCTCGATCATCCGGGGTAATAAAATACTCTTGTATAAGTGAACAAGCTCTTCGTTGCTACAGTCTTTTCTGTCAAAATTCATACGATCTTTCTTTTCGGCCGTGATCCGCTTCTAGTATCGTTCCCTCCGGTCATCGCGTTTCGTATCCTTGTACAAAATGGACGTCAGCAGCGACAGCAGCAGACTGAACAGCAAGGCCCAGCCGAAGCCGTCCACGCGGAACCCGTTCACGAATTTGCCCGCCACCAGCACGACGATCGCATTGATAACAAAGAGGAAGAGACCAAAGGTAAGGATTGTGATCGGCAGCGTGAGAATAATGAGGATCGGCTTCAACAGGAAATTGAGCAGCGCCAGTACCAGCGAAAAAACAATCGCCGTCCAGAAATCGTGGAAGTGAATGCCCGGCAGAACGGACGACAAGGCGAATGCAACGATCGCCGTGATCAACAGGCGGAGCAGGAAATTCATGCGCTTCTTTTGCCCAATTTACGGATAATTCTTCGGGCGCCGGCCCCGACCGCCGACCTCGACCGCCGACCTCGACCGCCGTAGCCTTGGCGAAGGCGGCAGCTTCAGCGAAGGCGCCTACACCACGACCAGCTCGAAGAATTCCGCGGGGTCCAGCCATTTGACCGCCAGCTCGCGCAGCTCCTCCGGCGTGATCGTCTTTACGATCCGTATCCCTTCCCGGAAATAATTTTCATCCAGGCCGTTCAACAGAATACTTTTCCAACGGCTCGCGACATGGAACGGCCCGTCGAGATCACCCAATATCGTTCCAATGGCAAAGTTCCGCGCCATCTTAAGTTCCTCTTCATCGATCGGCTCTTCCCGCAACAGGGCCATCTCCTTGTAGACCTCTTCGATTGCGGGCTCGCAGACCTCCTTCCCGGCTTCCGTACTGATCATCCACGCGCTTTCCTGGCGGTTGTTGACCAGGTAACTGTAGATCCCGTAGGTGTAGCCCTTATCCTCGCGGATATTCGCCATCAGCCGCGAACCGAAAAATCCGCCGAAGACATTGTTGAGGACCTGCACCCGTTGAAAATCGGGGTGATGCCGGTTCGGGAAGTTCCGCGCGATCCGGATCGAACCCTGCACGCCGTCGGGATCGTTGGAGATCCTGAATTTTCGTTGCGCCGCCGGCAGGATCGGAAACTGCGGGACCGCCAAACCTTCCGCGGGTCTCCGGAGCGGCAACGACCCGAAATTTTTCTCCAGTAACGGGATCAGATCGGCGGGCAGCTTCCCGGCCGCAATGATCCGGCAGGCCCCGCCCTGGTAATGCCGCCGGTAAAAATCCACCACCGCGTCCCGCTGCAGCCCCTGGTAATCCTCGGCCGTACTGGCACGCCCGTAAGGATGGTTGTCGCCATAGAGATACCCATCGATCAGCCTTCCGGCTACAAAATCGCTTTTTTTCAGGCTCACCTGCAATCGCTGCTGGGCATTCTTTTTATAGATCGCCAATTCCTCCTCGGGGTAGATCGAGTCCGTCAGCAGTTCCGCAACCACCGGGATCAGCTCGCCCGTGTATTGGTTCAGGCAATGCAGCGTCAGTTCCGCCGTCTCGTGATGACAGGCCCGGTTCAGATAGGACCCGTAGTAGTCGAAGTATTCGCTGATGTCAAAAGCTTTCCGGGTCGAGGTACCGTTGCGCAGCAACGCGTTTGCCGCCGCCGCGATCCCGTTGCCCTGTGCCGCGATGCCATTTCCTTGCGTCGCGACCCCCTTGCCGGACTCGTAGGAATTTCCGGCGTCGAAGATCCAGCTCACCATCATCGCGTCGACCTTGCCCAGGTCGATCGCATACACCTCCACGCCATTACTGAGCGCATGACGCACATAGGGCGGCAACTCGAGTTCGAATTCCCTGGCGTCCCTGACCGGCGGCGCCACCTTCCTGTTCAACTTATGCATTGTTTGAATTCCCATAGTAATATAACGTATTGCTATTCCGCGTATCGAAAATCTCCCCGCTCGTCGCCAGGATATCCGCCGCCGTCACCGACCGGTACTTATCCAGTTCGGTATTCATCATCTCGGCATCGCCCAGCAACTCATATATCGCCAGGCTGTTCGCCCGGTTCATCACACTCATGTCCTCGAAGACGATCGCCGACTCGGTCTTGTTCTTTACCTTTGTCAGCTCCTTTTCCGTTACCGGCGCCGACCGCATCTTCTCCAGCTCCTCTTCCACCGCCCGGTCGGCGTCCTCCATCCGGACCCCTTTTATCAGCTTGCCCTCCACCACCACCAGACCCGGGTCGACCGATCCGGTATGATAGCATTCGATCTGGCTGAACAACTTCTTCTCCTTTACCAGCGCCTGGTGCAGCCGGGAAGAGGTGCCGCTGCCAAGGATCTCCGAGATAAGATCCGCTACATAATACCCCTTCTCGGTACGGGAGGCCATCGGATAGCATTTGTACAGCGCATCCAGGGGAACATCCGCGCGGATCTCCAGCCGCCGGGCCTCTTCCTGCTTTGGCTCGCGCGGCAACTGACGCACATACTTCTCTCCGGCGGGGATGTCGCCGAACCATTTCTCCGCGAGATCGCGGACCTGCGAAGCGGTTACTTTTCCCGCCACGACGAGGATCGCATTCACCGGCCGGTAGTACTTGAAGAAAAAGTTCCGGACGTCGTCGAGCTTTGCGTTCTCGATGTGACCAAGCTCACTGCCGATCGTCATCCAACGATACGGATGCTGCCGGTACACCAGCTCGCGCAGCTTGAACCACACGTCGCCATACGGCTTGTTGATATAATGCTCTTTGAATTCTTCCATCACGACCTTGCGCTGCACTTCGAGGCTCTTTTCGCTAAAGGCCAGGGACAACATCCGGTCGCTTTCCAGCCAAAACGCCGTTTCGATATTTTCCGCCGGCAGCTGGATATAGTAGTTCGTAAAATCGTTGGTGGTGTAAGCGTTGTTCTCGCCGCCCGCTAACTGAAGGGGCGTCTCAAAATCCTCGATGTTGACCGAACCCCCGAACATCAGGTGTTCGAACAGGTGCGCAAACCCGGTCCGCTTCGGATCCTCGTCGCGCGCACCCACATCATAGAGCATATTGACAATGGCCATCGGGGTGGACGGGTCTTCGTGCACCAGGACCCGTAAGCCGTTGGCCAATTCAAATCGTTCGAATTTTATCGTCATATCAGTTCTCCTCTGTTAAAAAGGGAACTGCAAACTTACGAATCTTAGTCAATACTCTTTATCCGGATGTTAGCCGTCGTGAGCACGCCTTTCCGGCGGAGGATCATTTGCACTTTTTCGCCGGGATTTTGTAGGAGGTTCTTATACGTCTGAATATTGTTGGTGAAATTATTGGCGATCGCGATGACGATATCGTCCGTCTGCAAGCCCGCTTTTTCGGCCGGGGACCCGGGCATGACGTCGCCCACCTTGATGGTGCCGTCTTCCCAGTAAAGCGTGAGCCCGGAGTAGGAATAGTCGAACTGATCGCGATAATGCGAGTTGGGGGTCAGGCAGATGAACCGGCGGTCGTAGTTCAGGACGACATTGAACCGGCGGAGGATGTCGTTGCCGACCAGTCCGCAGAGGTTGGGATAGGACGTGACATTGTAGGTATCGTCAAAGATATAGGCCGGCACCCGGCGAAACTTGTAGGGGCCCAGCTTTAGCTCGCGGATCGTCGTCAGCCGCATGGTGGCCTTCCCGCCCAGCCCCTGCGCCCGGGTGAGATATTGTTTTTTCTTCGGATCCAGGATGGCGCTGTCCGTTGTAAAATCGGAAGAGAACAACGCGCACAAACCCGCCCCCGTGTCGAAATAAAATCGCCCGTCGACCCGCCGCATATCCGTCGCCTGGGCGCTGATGATCGGCAGATTCGGGATCAGCGGCCGGATCACATAGGAACCTTTCGGATAGCGGTACGAACCCAGCGTATACACCGACACGTCGAGACTGTCATAGTTGATCCCGACGATGTATCGGGAAAAAAAGCTGTAGCCGATGATCCCGTCGATCTTCTCGCCGTAAACGCTCGTCAGGATATCATAATCGTTTACATGGAAATTCAGGCTGTCCACGGTAAGACCCGGCAGATGCAGCGTTTGATTGTAGAGGAACCGCACCTGGCGGATCCCGGCAATCCCGAGGATGGTCTTGTCCGATAAGACGGGTACCATCTTCAGCCGTTCGCAAGTGGAGGAATCGAGCGAGATCCCGCCGCTGCCGGTGTCGAGGATAAAACTCAGGCTGTCGGGGAAATCGCCCAGCGTGGCCCTGACCAGGACAACGCCGCCCGTAAAAAGCGTAATGGGAAACCTGGTGAGCAACCGGGCCGGCCGCTGGACAAATGTTTCCTGGGCAGGCGCGGACGTCCCAAAAAGAAGGAGAAAGATCGATAGGATCAGCAGTTTGTTTTGGTTCGACATTGTGTGACGTTAATTCGCCGGGCTATGCCCGGTTTGCATCCATTAAATATATTATCAATTTGTTAAGATAGCAAGTGTGTTTTCCAAAATGTCGCAAAGCCCCCGGGTTATGTCGGAAACTCCGGCCAAACGACCATTTCCGCCGGACCAATGCAAGGGTTCAAACGGTTTGTCAATCGATCCGTACCTTTGTTCTCCGATGAATTTATCCGAGCTGTATAGTAGAACCCTGAGAAAGGAATTTCTGGACAAGGAGGAAGGAATATTTCTTTTCGAACATGCCCCGCTCACCGAATTGATGCAGGTGGCCAACGAGCTGCGAAAAATGCAGGTTCCCCATGGTAAGGTGACCTGGCAGATCGACCGGAATGTCAATACGACCAATGTCTGTATCGCCAACTGCAAATTCTGCAATTTCTATCGCATCCCCGGGCACGCGGATGCGTATATCACCGACATCGCCACCTACCGGCGAAAAATAGAGGAGACCTTTCGCTGGGGCGGGGACCAGTTGCTCCTGCAGGGGGGGCACCATCCCGAGCTGGGGCTGTCGTTCTATACCACCCTTTTCCGGCAACTGAAAGAACTGTATCCGGCACTAAAACTCCACACGCTCGGGCCGCCCGAGATCGCCCATATCTGCAAGCTGGAAAAGATGAGCCACCACGACGTGCTTGTCGAGCTGCGGGCCGCCGGTATGGACTCCCTTCCCGGCGCGGGCGCCGAGATCCTCGTCGACCGCGTTCGCCGCCTCATCAGCAAGGGCAAGTGCGGCGCGCAGGAATGGCTGGACATCATGGCCGCGGCGCACCAGCTGAACATCACCACCTCGGCTACCATGATGTTCGGTCATGTCGAAACGCTTGCCGAACGCATGGAACACCTCATCCGGCTCCGGGAGGTGCAATCCCGCAAGCCCGCGGGCGCCAAGGGGTTCCTGGCCTTTATTCCCTGGACCTTCCAGGACGTGGATACCCTGCTGACCCGCATCCGCGGCGTTCATAACCTCACGACCCCCGAGGAATACATCCGCATGATCGCCATCAGCCGGATCATGCTCCCCAATATCCGGAATATCCAGGCGAGCTGGCTAACCGTCGGCAAGCAAACCGCCCAGCTTTGCCTCCATGCCGGCGCCAATGACTTCGGCAGTATTATGCTGGAGGAAAACGTGGTCAGCGCCGCCGGCGCACCGCATCGTTTTACCGCCCGCGGGATCCAGGAAGCCATCCGGGAAGCCGGTTTCGAACCCCAGTTGCGCAACCAGCAATACGAGTGGCGCGAGCTTCCGGCCCAGATGGAGGAACAAACCATAACGTATTAAGGGTGAATGGCTAAGTAAAGTCTACGTATTTACACTAGTTTTTTTGTAGTTCCGGAAACTTAACGAAGCGATTTTACGTTCCTATAGGAAGACCCTAAACTATCTAATGAAAAGCCCTTTTCGGAAATTAATTCGTATTTCGGTCATCCTTTTCGTCCTGGTGCTGCTGTTCAATTTCTTCGGATACTATATTAACCACATTAGATCCCTGGAAAGCAAGGAGTTAATAGAAGCGATCAATCGCTCCGGCCACCAGCAGACGCTTTGCCAGGGCATAGCAAAACAGGCTATCCTGGTATTGGACCACCCCGAACTGATCCGTGAAGGAAATGCCGCCGACAGCCTGGTCAAATTGACCGGGATCTTCGAGGCGAACCAGAACATGCTGGTCCAGCAGGTCAATGCAACGCCCACACCGGTCCCCCAAAAAATCTTCGAAATAAAGCTCGCCCTCTCCGCCGCACAACCCTGGTTCGAATCCATCCGGTCCATCTCCCGCGAGATTTCCGTGTCCGACTCCGCGAAATTGGTTGCCCGCCGGAAACTTCACCTCCGGGACCTGCTTACCGCGGAGAACAGGTATAACGCGCTGATGAGCGAGGTCAATTCCCGTTACTCGGCGATCGTGCAGGAAAAGAGCGGGGAAGTCGCCAACATCGACACCGGCAAGCTGGTCTTCCTGATGCTGGCGATCATCGGCCTGATCATCCTGGTACTCGAACCCGCATTCAAAAAAGGCGAGCGCAACTACAAAGAGCTGCAAAAGGCCCGGAACGAACTGCTGAACGAAAAGAAATTCCTCGCCTCCATCCTCCAGTCACAAACCAACTATGTCATCCGCATCAACCGGAACGGCAACTTTACCTATGCCAACCCGGCTTTTCTGAACACGTTCGGCTATACCGAGCAGGAGATCCAGAACATCCTCTTCTATACGACCATCTTTCCAAAGGATCTTGTCCGCTGCCAACAGGTGGCGGAGGAATGCTGGAACAACCCCGGGAAGGTATCCCGGCTGATCATTCGCAAACCGATCGGTCATACGCGTGACTTTGTCTGGACCGAATGGGAATTCCTGGCGCTGCAAAGCGAGAACGGGAAGATCGAAGAGATCCAGGGGATCGGTTCGGACATCTCCGAAAAATTGCAGATGGAACAGGTCAAGGAAGAAGCGATCCGAACCTTGTCCTATGCCATGACCTATGCCAAAATGGGCTCCTGGAAACTCGACTTTATCAATAGCGAATTGTCCCTCAGTAAGGAATTCAAGGCGCTGCTGGCCCTGGACGACGAAGATCCGGACAAGATCCTTATGGAGGATTTCCTTCATACCTACATCGTCCCGGAGGACTTTAACCTCGTGGCGGAGGAGTTCGCAAAATCGATCCAGCAGAAGGAGAATACCGGCTATGAAACATCGTTCTCCTGCCGCATCATCACCAAGCAGGGCTGGATGCGCTATATTTCCGTAAAGGGCAAAGTCGTGGCGGAACAACTGGAGTTCGGGATCGCACAGGACATTACGTTCCAGAAGGAAGCCGAGAACGCCCTGCTGAACAGCGAACAGAAATTCCGGCTGCTCGCCGAAAACTCCGAAGACATCATCAGCGTGCACGCGATCGACGGCACCATCTGGTATCTTTCGCCTTCGGTCGCGACCGTCCTCGGCTATGAAGTGGACGACGTCGTCGGCCGGTCCATCGAACAATACGTCCACCCCGACGACCGGCATAAATTCGTTCGCGCCGACCGCCTGAGCCTCCTGACGGACAAGGCGCCCGAAGAAAGTATTATCGTCCGCTACCGGATCCTGCATAAGGCGGGGCACTATGTCTGGCTCGAGACGATCATCAAGCCGATCGTCGATGAAGAGCAGCTCGTCAAGCTGATCTGCACCTCCCGCAACATCACCGACCAGAAGATCGCCCAGGAAAAGCTGAAAAAGAAGGACCACCTGCTTCACGGCGTCGCCCAGGCGACACACTCCCTGCTGATCAACACCGACCTGAACCACGCGATCACCGAGTCGATCCAGGTGTTGGGCAGCACGGCCATGGTCAGCCGCGTCTTTATCTTTCAGAACCATTTCAATAAAGAGGAAAATCGCTGGACGACCTCGCAGGCGCACGAGTGGACGGAAAAACAATCCGACAACCGGCGGGACAACCCCACGGTCCACAATATCCCGTTCGAAAATATCGTAAAGATCATCGAGCCGCTGAAGAACCGGCAGCCCTTTGTAAGCTACCGGAGCACGGAAGACGACCCGCAACTGGTCGGCATCTACGAACGGTCGGAGATCCAGTCCTCCGTCGCCCTTCCTATTTTTCTTAACGACGATTCTTTCTGGGGTTTTGTCGGCTTTGACGAATTAAAGGAAGAAAAACGCTGGAACGAAGCGGAATTCTCCATCCTCCGCAGCTACGCCTCCTCGCTGGCCGCGGCGATCGAACGCAAACGGATCGAAATGCAGCTCGTGCAGGCTAAAGAGCTCGCCGAATCCGCCAGCCACGCAAAAAGCGAGTTCATGGCAAACATGAGCCACGAACTGCGCACGCCCATGAACGGCATCATCGGGTTCACCGACCTCGTCCTGACGACCGAATTGCAAAAAGTCCAGCGCGACTATCTCCAGAACGTAAAAAAGTCGGCCTACGGCCTGCTGGAGATCATCAACGATATCCTCGACTTTTCAAAGATCGAAGCCGGCAAACTGCTGATCGACAACACCCTCTTCAAGCTGGACGAACTCATCGAGGAGACCATCGACATGCTTACGCTAAAAGCATTCGAAAAGAAACTGGAAATGCTGTATCGCGTCGATCCGGCCATGCCCTCCCAATTCGTGGGCGACCCGGTCCGCATCCGGCAGATCGTCGTGAACCTGCTCGGGAACGCCATCAAGTTCACCAGTGAGGGCGAGATCATCGTCTCGATCCGCAAAAGTGAAAATACCTATCAGCAGGCCGGGAAGACCTTTATCCGGCTGGCCATCGAAGTCCGGGACACCGGCATCGGCATCCGGAAGGAAAAGATGAATAAGATCTTCGAGAGCTTCACCCAGGCCGATACATCGACCACCCGCAAATACGGCGGCACCGGTCTTGGATTGACCATCTCGAAAAGCCTCGCCGAATTGATGGGTGGCTACCTCACCGTCGAAAGCGAACCCGCCAAAGGGAGCACCTTCACGCTGCACATGGTCCTCCAGGTAGCAAACGAACAACCGGAAGTGCAACTACCCAAGAACGGCATCGCACAAAAAGTACTCGTCGTCGACGATAACAAAAGCAATCTCGGTCTCCTGCAGGAGATCCTGGCTCACTTCCATATTCCATCCGACACCGCCGATTCGGGAGCCGCCGCCCTCCAGAAGATAAAGGAAGCCGGGAAAAAGAAGGAGCCGTTCGGCCTGATCATCGCCGACCAGCACATGCCCGGCATGGACGGGATCGCCCTCGTCCGGGAAGCCAATAAATTGTTCCCCGGCAAGCACCTGCCCAGCATCCTCATGTTACCCGCCGTCGAAAAGAATGTCTACCAGCATGAAGCCATAAAGGTCGGGATCACGAAATTCCTGTCGAAGCCTGTCAAGATGCACGAATTGCATGCGATCCTGCTTTCCCTCTTCGACGGCAACCTCCACGCCGAGACCGGTCACCATTCCGTGCCGGCCAAAACGGCGGGTAAGGTGGAGAAGATCTCGGAACCGACAAGCATCATGGTCGCCGACGACGACCCGATCAATATGCTGCTGATCACCGAAGTGCTCCGCCGGATGGGCTTTGAGGTGATCCAGGTCAGCAATGGCAGGGAGGCGCTCGAACGCCTGCCCCAATGCGACCCCGTGATGATCTTTATGGATGTCAATATGCCGGAAATGGACGGCTATACGACGACCCGCCATATCCGCAAGATGCCCGAACCGTGGTGCAACCTGCCGATCATCGCCCTCACCGCCGACGCCATGAAAGGCGACCGGGAAAAATGCCTCGAAGCCGGGATGAATAAATACATCTCCAAACCCTTCCGGATGGAAGAGATCGATGGCGTCCTCCGCGATTTTACGTTGATGGTGTAGCGCTGTCTTCTACGGAAAGTTCGATTTCCCACCCGTTTTGCACTTGATGAAGGGTCAATGCCACGCGCAATTTTTTCATGTCGCCAACACCGGGAAGCAAGGAGAAAACGATACAGGTGGATTTGTGGTCCTCCGCGGGCGCTTCATATTGCCCGGAAAGGATATAGGTCTTCTGGCCGCCGGCGGTGATAATGCTGTTGCTGAGCTGGCCGTAGATCGTCGCGAACCGCTCCCTGGCTTCCGCAAAATTCCGCGTCTCGAGGACTGTGCAGGACCAGCCGGAAGGCCGGCCGCCGGCGGATACCGTTATCACGGTCGATTCCGCTCCCGGCAGTTGCAGCGTCGATTTGTACCGGGACGTCTGGAAGGCCTGACTGATCAGATCGCCCTTGATATTATAAAAGTGGTTGGGATAATCCTGGATCACCTTCTCCAATATGACCTGGGTCTTATTGGAAAACACCCCCTGCGCCGACAACGTGGCCGATAGCAACACAGGAGTAAGGGTGAGAACAACGCTTCTCATGGAATAGGATTTGAAGTAAGGTACGGCGCTTTCCCCCCATTTGCAATAGCAAATCTACTACGGTCCTTACACAATAATATCGCGATCCCGGCGTTACCAGGAACAAATCGAATATCCATGCAAACGAACCAGATGGAGCACCACATCCGCAGGACGCGGATCTACAAGGGCCTCTACCGCCCCTCATCCAACTTGTCGCGGCTTTTCGGCACGATCCTCTCGATCCTTCTGCAGGGCCGCTCCCAGGTTGACCCTTCGCGTGCGCGCATCCGTCCCTAGTGTTTGCGCGGCAGCTTCCGGCGTTTGCGCCGCGACCCCCCGGCAATTAATCGATCGGATACATTGGCCCGCCCCGGAATCCGCCGCCGTCCGGCCTTCTAAACCCGCCCGGGAACATCCCCGGTCCGCGCCGTTGCGCATTCGGGAAATTATTCAGGTTATAGGTAAAGGTTAGCATCGCATAACGGCTCAGCACATTGGTGCGGTTGTAGGTCACCGCCCCGTAATTTCCTACCGTCTTGGACACCGAGGTATTCTTGTTGAGCACGTCGAACACCGTCAGCCGGAGCTCGCCGTTCTTTTTCCTGAACAATTGTTTGGCGATGCTGGGGGTGAACAGCGGCACGCTGGCCTGGTAGGTCTTTGAATTGGTATAGGTGTAGGTATAATCAAAGGTCGCCGCGATCAGCCAGCCGCTGTTGGTATATGCCGTAAACTCCGTCGACAGGGTCTCGGTGAAATAGTTGAGGTTGTTGGAACTGCTGACGGCCTGCCCGTTCTTTGCGCTATCGCTCGAACCCCCGCCGCGCGTAACCCCCGGGTTCTTATTGATGGTATACCCCGTGGCCGAACTGAAGTTCATGTCGAAATTCTTTTTGATATTCGTCGTCCAGCGGATGGTCTCGTTCAATCCCGTGTTCTTTGTGTACTCATGCGCATACCGGCCTTGCACCGCCGACAGGGAATCCTGCGCCAGCAGGCTTTGGCTTTGGGCATAGCTGACATTCGTCATAAAATTCAGGTTGGACTTCGGGTGCGCGAGCGGAAAGCCGTAGTTGAAGAATCCGCTGATGTTATAGGTCCCGGAGAGGTTGGTGTAGGAACTGTTCTGACCGCCGATCGAATTCCGGTACACTTTACTTTGGATATCGTCCACGATCGTGCTCGCATTGACCGTCGCGAAAATAACGTGTTGGGTGGACGGATCGAAATGCGCGTAGAGGATGCGCAACGAATGCGTGAACTGCGGTTTTAGCGCCGGGTTCCCTTCCTGGAAACTGAGGCTGTCGGAGGTAGTGGTCAGCGGCTGCAACTGGGCGGCGGAGGGCGTTCCCGTTCTCCCCGAATAGTTTAACCGCAGATGCTGCGTGTTGGAGAAATTATACGAGAAGTTCACCGTCGGGGTGAAGTTGACATAGTTCCGCGACACCGGGATGTCCTTTGTGATATTGTCGCTGGTAAAGTTCATCCACTGGATACCCGACCCGACGGACAGGTTAAACTTCGGGTGCTGGATCCGCCAGGCGAGCGAGGCCTGATCCGCGTTGGATGTGAAACGATACGAGTTGCTAAACAAATAGTCGAACCGGGCATAGGCCTTTTGCAACGGATCGTAGTCATAGGTATTGTTGATCGTCGTACTGCGGGTATAGCTATGGTTGTAGCTGAATTGCAGGATCTGGTTCTTGGCCAGCGGCTCGGTATAGGAGAGGGTGGGGGTAATGGACCAGGAATGCAGCGAGTCATTGTAGAACTGGTTTAGCGTGTCCACCGAATGCTTTGTAAACAGGCTGTTGATCGCATAGTTGTATCCCGTCCCGTTGTTGATATTGGCGGTGGTATTTACGTCCAGCGAAATGGTCCGGTATGGTTTTGCAAACCGGTGGCGGAACTGCAGATTGGAGCTGTTGATATTGAACCCCGCATTTTCACTGGAGGTCCGGTCATAGGAGCTGTAGATGGGGTTGTAGTGATTGTCGGTCTCCACGGTATTGGACGTGCCGTTCGGCGTGCTGCGTTGAAAGGTGATATTCGGCCGGAAGACAATGGAATTGTTGGTGTCCAGGCGGCTTTCGATGTTCAGGTACAGCCGGTGGTTCGAGATCCGCGAGATATTGTAGCTGTTGCCGTTGCTCACCAGCGACGAATCGGCGTTATAGTTGTTTTGGACCGGGGAGATGCTACTATCCGTCTGGTGCAACACAATATGCTGGTCGTTGTAAAAATAGCTGCCGGACAGGTCCGTCGAATGATTGGGGTTCGTGCCGAATGTGTTTTTGTAGTTCAGTCCGCCTGCCCACACCGTCGTAACCCCGTTGGACTGCGGACTGGTGCTCGCCGCGATCGAACCGCCCCCGCCGCCTCCGTTCCCGCCCCGGCGCCCTCCCCCGCCGCTGCCGAAAATATCCTGCGGGGTGAAGTTCTGCTTATTGATGTCATTGCCCTGGCCCAACAGCGACACCTGCTGGTCCCCGCGGAAAACATGGAAGTTCAGGCTCTCGTCATAGTCTTCGTTCGTACCGCCGGCGGCGACGAATCTGCCGAAATACCCCTTCTTCATATTCTTTTTTGTCACGATATTGATCGTCTTTACCCGGTTCCCGTCGTCAAAGCCGGTGAACTTGCTTTGGTCGCTCAGGTCGTCGAAGACCTGGATCTTGTCGATCACATCCGGCGGGAGGTTGCGGGTCGCCAGCTTGGGGTCGTCGTTAAAAAATCGCTTCCCGTTGACTAGCACGCGCTGGACGGTTTCGCCCTGGGCCGTGATGGTCCCGCTTTTGTCGACAGTCATGCCCGGCATTTTATTGATCAGGTCTTCCGCCGTCGCATTCGGCTTCGTGGCAAAAAGACCGGCATTATATTCTACCGTATCCTTTTTGATCCCCATCGGTGGGCGCTGAACGATCGCCGCCTCGAGCACTTCGTCGCTGCGTTGCAGGTAGACCGTCCCCAAATCGATATTGGCGCTGCTGTCGCGAATCGCGATATTCCGGCCGACATGCGCATACCCTTCATAGGTAATGAGAACAAAATACTGGCCGACGGGAAGCCCGCGGAAGGTAAATGCGCCCTGCTTGTTGGCTACGGCATATTCCGCCTGGGTCGAATCCGCGCCGAGGGGCCGGATGGAGATGGTCGCGTTTTGCAACGGCTGTTTGTTGCCGCTGCTGTCCACGATGATGCCATGCACGGAACCCCGGGTCTTGGATTGTGAAAATGAAGGAGTTGCGTAGATAAGGCCGGTCAGGATCAACAAAATGCCGTATTTGCTCATACCTGCAAAACTACTCCGCCGCTTTTTGGCAGTATAGCCCATAAGTATCAGTGGCAAAAAAAACCGTGCCGTAGGGTGAGGAAAGGACGTCCGATCCGGATTTTATCGGTAAATGCTCCCGGGAAATCGGTCATGAGAAGAGATACTCGACATCCGCGCGGGTGAGGCTCTTGACAAATCCGTCATCGTCCGCGATCAGGTCCTTCGCCAGGATGCGTTTTTTCTCCTGCAGTTGGAGGATCTTGTCTTCGATCGTATCCTTACAGATCATGCGGTAGGCAAAGATATTCTTCGTCTGACCGATCCGGTGGGTCCGGTCGATCGCCTGCTGTTCCACCGCGGGATTCCACCACGGGTCGACGATGTATACATAATCGGCCGCGGTGAGGTTGAGACCGACGCCGCCCGCCTTGAGCGAGATCAGGAAGACCCGGCAGCTGTCGTCGTTCTGGAATGCCTGGATGGCCCGTTCGCGCTCCGTAGCCGTCGTACTGCCGTCGAAGTATTCGTATTTTACATCGAGCTCTTTCAGCCGCTCCCGGATCAGCGCCAGCATCCCCAGGAATTGTGAAAAGATGAGCGCCTTGTGATCGCCGATATTTTCCGTGATCTCCCGGGCCAGTTCGTCCAGCTTGATCGAATGATTCGGGTATTTGTCCGTCTCGTTCAGGATCGCGGGGGAATCGCAGATCTGCCGCAGCTTCATCAGGCCTTGCAGGATCGTGAGCTGCGACCGCTGTATGCCCTGCATTTCGATCGTGCCGAGGATCTTGTCGCGGTAGTCGTTCCGGTATGCCTCATAGACCTTCCGTTGCTCGTCTTCCATTTCGCAGAAGAGGATGGTCTCGGTCTTTTCCGGCAGATCCTTGGCCACCTGCTCCTTTGTCCGCCGGAGGATGAAGGGGTACAGGAGCTTGCGCAGGTGGTCCTTGCGGTCCTGCTCGCCGAACTTGTCGATCGGCACGGCAAACTCCTGCCGGAAAAACTCCAGGCTACCCAGCATGCCGGGATTCAGGAAGTTCATCTGGGCAAAGATGTCGAAGGTATTGTTCTGGAGCGGTGTACCGCTCATGCATAACCGGTGTTTGGCCTGCAGCAGGCAAGCCGCCTTTGTCACCTTGCTGGACGGGTTTTTGATCGCCTGCGATTCATCCAGCACCGCGTAGTCGAATGCCAGGTCCAGCAACAGCTTGATGTCGCTGCGCAGCGTCCCGTACGTGGTGATGATGACATTGTACGACTCGAGCACCTCTTTGCTGCGCGTACGGTCGCCGCCGTGATGGATATGATAGGTCAGATCGGGCGTGAACTTCTTGATCTCATTCTCCCAGTTGAACATCAGCGTGGTCGGGCATACCACGAGCGCGTTCAGGCGGCCGTTCACGTCGCGGAAATGCTGCAGGAATGAGAGCGCCTGGATCGTTTTCCCGAGACCCATGTCATCCGCGAGTATCCCGCCCCAATTGACATCCTGCAGATAGTTCAGCCAATGGAAACCGTGCACCTGGTAGGGCCGGAGGATCGGCAACAGGTGCTCGGGCGGTGGAACTTCCCGGATGCGGTTGAATTCGCGGAGCTGCTCGTATTTTTCCTCCAGCCGGATGATCAGCTCTTCCTCGTTCCGGTTATCATAGAGCTCGTCGATCACGCTCATATGATATTTGGACAGCCGCAGCTGGTTGCTTTTGCCTTCGCCGACCCGGAAAAGGAGGGAGTATTTCTTTATCCACTCTTCGGGCAACACGCCCAGCGTGCCGTCGTGCAGCGGCACAAATTGCTGGCGATTGCCCAGCGCTTTTTTTACATCCGCGATGGTAACCCGCTGGTCGCCGAACACGATGTCGACCCGGGCGTCGAACCAGTCGGTATTGCTGCTGATATGGATCTTTGTCTGCGGTTTCGCGGTATTGAACCGGAAATTCTTCAAGGCGTCGAACCCGTAGATCGACACCTTCATTTCCTCCATCGCATCGACAAAAAGGAAGAACCAGTTGTTCTTCAGCACATCCGCCCCCTTTAAGGCCAGGCTTTGCGACCCCTCCGGCCGGATGAACTGCGAGTGAAGCGACTCCAGCTTGTGGAAAAACTGAAGCTCCGCCTCCTTGTTGCGGTGAACGACCAGTACCTGCTGTCCATCCGGGACGATGATCTGATCCTTCCCGCCGGGACGCGTCTCGAACCCTTTATACGAATACAGGGGCTGGAAGACGAGGTAGTCCCCCTTCTCCTGCAGCAATAATTTCCGCTCCGGATCTCCGTCCCTTACCTCCCGAACGAGCTCGGGGTCAAAATCGACGGTGTACTCCCGCGTGAGCGGCAGGATGAGATCGCGCATCCGGGCCGGCCAGTCTTCCCGGCTGACGGTCCACTTTTCCTTGCCGGCAAAACGTTCGACCAGCGCGATGTCCTCCGGTTTGTTCCAGAGATAACAGTTGTTGTTATAAAAAAAGATGACCGGGCTTTCGCATTCGTTGCGCGCGATATCGACCGCCTGGCCGTTGATCTTGACAAAACAGGAGACCTCGAAGCCATGCGGGACCGAGCTAACGGCGAACTGCGGCGTAATGGGATCCGCTGAAAGCCCCATGGGCTGCAGATTGGCCGTCTTGAATGGCTTATGGCCGTTCAGATAGAAGACGAAGGGACTCGAATTCAGCTCGGCAAACAGTTTCCGCAGCTTGGGATGCAGATATTCCACCATCAGCTTTTTCGTCTCCTCGGGAAGATCGTCTTCTTCATGGTGGATGATATTCTCCCAGATCCCGCTGAACGGGGAGTTGCGGTTGAGGTATTTGCTGATCTCCGGGCCCTGCATCTTCCGTAAAAAGGGGATCAGCTGCCGGTCGGTCTCGGGAAAGGGTTCTGCGTTTACAAATTTGGCCAGGTCCATCTTCTCGGCCTTCCCGACATAGGCCGTCTGCTCCTCGTTACTCTCGCCCGACAGGGCGTCGAGCGAAAACCCGGGAAAACCATCGTGGTTGAACAGGAAGACAACCCCCACGCGTTGCAGGTTGCCAAGCGCTTTCTCCTCTTCCTGGATCACCACGGCGGGCGCTTCGGCCTCGACCGCCCGCGGGCGGCTGCTCGCCAGCGGCGCGACCCGTTTGATCGAGGTATCCAGCACGCGCAAAAAAGGTTTCCCTTCCTTGTAGGAGAACTCGAATTTTCCCTTCAGATCGTCCGAGAGGGAATAGCCATAAGCCTCCAGCAGCTTGTTCTTTTCCTTATCCCAGTTCCGGATGCTTTCAAAATAGTAGGCGCCATGGGCATGAAGCAGTTGCAAAAAGACGATCACCTTCGGCAGGTTTAACGGATGCGCCGTATCGGCATAGTCGCTGCTCGTATCGAAATTCCGCTCTTCGTTCTTCCGGATGACCACCTGGTAAACCTGGCCATCCATCTCCACGGAGGCCTTGACCACCTCGTCCTTGGCGTATTCGATCTGCGCCCGCTGGGTCCGAAGATATTTTTCCGCCTCCAGCAGGGTCTGGGGCGAACACAGGACCCGGATGCTCTTCAGATCGATAAACTTCATTTTCACGACCGTATGCCGCTGGTCGTACCGCACCTCTTCGGCCTTCAGCATGTTCCGGTCCAGCAGCTCCTGCAGCTGGATCAGCGCCCCCGCCTCATGGCGGCAGATGTCGCCGAGGTTATACGGGCAGCTGCACCGGATCGACAGGGTCTTCGCATCCTTGAATTTCTGCACATAGACCTTGTAATAGGTGGAATAGCTATCGTCCTTAACCCGGAAGGTTACGGATTCAAACAACTCATCATATTCGATCAATTCTACGTAACCAATCGCATGGATTTTCTTCCCTCGCCGAATCACTTCATCGGTCCCATTGGTGTACACATACTTGATAAGGTGCGGTAACGCCATATAGTTTTTTGACAAACCCTTTCCCGGCTGTGACTCAGGTCGACTGCGGAAAGGCCAATCTGCAAAACTAAAGGAAAAAAGGCGACTGTAGAAAATAAATCATCGTAAATTAGTCGCGATGAAGTCGTGTATCCATATTTACCTTTTCATCCTACTCTTTGCTTGTTTATCCGCTGATTCCCAAAAAATTAGCAAAAACGACAAGCTCGTTTTGGCCAACCTCCAAACACATATCCGCTCTCTTTCCGCCGACACGGCCGGAGGCCGCGTCATGGGTTCATCCGGCGAGAAATCAACCGGCGATTATGTCATCTCCGAACTCAGCAAGACCGGCGCCCGGCCAAAAGGCGACAACAATGGCTGGTTGCAAAAATTCACGATCGACGAAGGCCGGCAGATCGCCGACAACGCATTGTTCACCATCGACGATCACGCCCTCGTCGCCGGTAAGGAATGGTTCCCCCTTTCGCTGAGCCCGGCCGGCGAAGTCGCCGGATCGCCCGCCATCGCCCTGCAGGAAAGCGGGGTGCCGTGGTTCCAGGATATCCGGGAATGGCTCGAGCCCGGCGCCGGCGCAAGCGCCGGCGCCGACAACCCCCATGCCGATCTGATCGCCGCGATCCGGGCAAAAGCCGCCGCCTGTGTGAAAAAGGGCGCTACCGCACTGATCCTGTACAATTCGGCCGGGCACCTTCCGGACAAGCTGGTCTTCGATCCCAAGGACAAACCCGAACCCGCCGCCATCCCCGTCGTCTATATCACCCGCGAAACCAAGCGGAAATATCTGAAAGACGAGTCGGCCTCGGTCGACATCCGGCTGCGGATCGCCTACACCGAAAAGCGGGAATCCGGGAGTAATGTCGTCGCCTTCCTGGACAATGGCGCCGCGACAACCGTGGTGATCGGCAGCCGGTATGACAATAGCAGCGGGCTGGCGGCGATGATCGAACTGGCGCGGATGCTTGGCGCGTCAAAATGGAAGAGTGATAACTATCTGTTTGTCGTCTTTTCGGGAAGCCCGACCGCGCGACCGGGGTCGGACTTCTACGCCGGTCACCCGGCAATCGACCCGAAGAAGACCGGCTACTTTCTGGAGCTTGGCAGGCTGGACGACTTCAATGACACCATGCGGACCGTTTTTATCGGCGGCAAGGTCGATGCGCCGGGCTGGCCGGTGATCCGGCACGCACCCCACGAGAAGAAGGCCATTGCCGTCGAGCACGACAACAGCTCCGCCGGACCCGGCGACCGGGAGGCGTTTTATCGGCGGCAAATTCCCGTACTCGTCGTTTCGACAAGACCCGCAACCGCCGCCGACGCCGATGACCCCGTCAACTATGAGGGAGAATTGCAGGTCGTTAAATTTATTTACGCCATGATCGAAGAAGCCGGGACGCGCCGCCGGCTCCCCTTTACTCCATGAAGCTGAAGCTCAATATAGACGATATGACCGACGGGTTCTTCGAAGACACCCGCCTGATCGGTATCGTCGCGCCGATAAAGGACTATCAGCTGGTGCGTCAGCTCAACAACCGCCTTCGCTTCGACTTCCGCAGCAACCATGACCTCGAGATCCAGCTGACAAAAAAACAACGGCAATACTTTTTTGGTATCTATGAATATCATGAGCCGGGGACCGCGCTCGGCCATTTCCTCTATTGCAACCAGTTCGACGGGGAATACCTGCTGCCCGAATTCAAACACCTGGACTTTCTCTGGTTACAAAAGGGGGATCTCGTCCCGGATGAGAAGATGGCCGATCTGCTCAATTCGGTCCGGGCCGTACCTGGCATACAGTTGGCAATGGAATTGAGTCAGGACAAGATAAAGAACAAGGGACATCTCATCTTCTAATACCGGTCTAATCCTTTAATACCGATCATCATGTGGGAAGAAAAGAATAACACGCTGTACCGCAAGTTCGAGTTCAGGAACTTCTCGGAAGCCTTTGCCTTTATGACGCGTGTCGCGCTGGAGGCCGAAAAAATGGACCACCATCCCGACTGGTCGAATGTCTACAATACGGTGGAGATTTGCCTGTCGACGCACAGTGCGGGGGATATTGTCACCGAAAAGGACCGGAAGCTGGCGAAAAAGATCGATGGGTTGGTTGCGGCCGCCGGCTAGCTGCTCATGCTCGCGAGGAACTCCTCATTGCTCTTTGTTCCGCGCATCCGCTTGAGCAATTCGTTCATGGCTTCCTCCGCATTCATGTCATTGAGGTAAAGGCGCAGCAGGTTCATCCGCTGCAGGACTTCGCGTTCCAGCAGCAGGTCGTCGCGCCGCGTCGAAGACGACACCAGGTCGATCGCCGGGTAGATGCGCCGGTTGGACAGGCGCCGTTCCAGCTGCAATTCCATATTGCCGGTACCTTTGAATTCCTCAAAGATCACCTCATCCATTTTTGACCCCGTGTCGATCAGCGCCGTAGCGAGGATCGTCAGCGAGCCGCCATTTTCGATCTTCCGCGCCGCGCCAAAGAACTGCTTCGGCTTTTGCATGGCGTTGGCTTCGACACCGCCGGAGAGCACCTTCCCGGACGCCGGTGCCACCGTATTGTGCGCCCGGGCCAACCGGGTAATGGAATCGAGCAGGATGACCACGTCATGACCGCATTCGACCAACCGCTTGGCTTTTTGCAACGCGATCGTGGAGACTTTTACGTGCTTCTCGGCCGGCTCGTCAAAGGTCGAGGCAATCACTTCCGCCTTTACGCTCCGCTCCATATCCGTCACTTCCTCGGGCCGTTCGTCCACCAGCACGATCATCAGATAACACTCGGGGTGATTGGCCGCGATGGCGTTGGCCACCGCCTTTAGCAGCATCGTCTTTCCGGTCTTCGGCTGCGCCACGATCAATCCGCGTTGTCCCTTGCCGATCGGCGTGAAGAGATCGATGATCCGCGTCGAATAGTCGCTCGGCGTCGTAAACAGATTCATCTTTTCGAACGGGAACAAGGGGGTCAGGTAGTCAAACGGAACCCGGTCGCGCACCTCTTCCGGACCTTTATTGTTGATGGTTTCCACCTTCAACAGCGCAAAATATTTTTCACCCTCCTTTGGCGGCCGGACCGAACCCAGCACCGTATCGCCCGTTTTCAAGCCAAACAACTTGATCTGGGAGGGGCTGACATAAACATCGTCGGGAGAAGAAAGATAGTTGTAGTCGCTGCTACGCAGGAAGCCGTATCCATCGGGCATCATTTCCAGCACGCCTTCCGCCTGGATCACGCCGTCGAATTCGATGTTGAACACTTCGTTCCGGCGCTGCGGATACAGCCGGCCTGCCTGCGCGTCCGCCGAACGGCCTTCCGCGAATTGTTCGCCGCCTTCCTGTTCTTCGGCATTTTGCGTGTCTTCCTGGCCGCCCTGGAGTTGTTCTTCCGCATCTTCGCCGTCGGGTCTTGGCTGGTCGTGCCGCTGTTCGTGACGCGGCTCGTGTCTTGCCGGTTCCTGTCTTCCCTGCTCGGGCCGGTCCTGACGTTCGGGTCTCTCCTGGCGCACGGGCCGCTCGTGTGCGGGCCGTTCATGCGCCGCGGGCCGTTCGTGCGCGGGTTGTACGCGGGGCGCGGCCTTGGCGACGGGAGCGGGCGCCGCTTCCTGTTCTTCTTCCTTTTTCTTGCCGGCGACCTTTTTCAAAACGGCCGGTTTTTCTTCCTTCTTGCGGATCTCTTTTTTTATTTCAGCCTTCTTGGGTTTGTCGTCGCCGCTTTCCACGATGGCTTCCTCGGTGCTGTTCGAGGTCGTCGTTTTTATAATGCGCTTGCGTTTGGGGGGATTGTCATCGTTGTCCGATTTGACGTCTTTGGCGGTGATCGCCTGTTTGTCCAGGATCTTGTACACGAGATCCTGCTTTTCCAGCTTCTTCGCACCGGTGATCTTTAACTGCTCAGCAATATCGAGGAGTTCTGGAACGAGCATGTCGTTCAATTGGAGAATATCGTACATAAAATAACTTGAGAGTTGAACACCATTCTCAAACAGTGAGCCTGTCTAATTGAAAATGTTTGAAATGAATTGATTAATGTGAACCGAAAGAGTTAAAACTGATGAGCTGTGAGCATTGGAAAAGAAAACTAATCAGTTTAATTCCACTGCAATTTTAGCACAAAATTTGATAAATTCAAAATAATTTTTAGAAACCCCCTGGCATTCAGGGGTTTGGTATATTTGCGGCTATGTTCAACACAAGGACAAAGATCAAAACGCTGCTCACCGCCGCGCCGGAAGGACAGGACATAACCATTATGGGCTGGGTTCGCAGTTTCCGGAACAACCAGTTTATCGCACTAAATGATGGCTCGACCAACAATAACCTGCAGATCGTCGTGGAATTGGGCGCCTATGAGGAAGACTTGCTAAAGAAGATCACGCCCGGGGCATCCGTCAAGGTCACCGGGGCGCTCGTCCCGTCGCTCGGGAAGGGCCAGGCGGTGGAGGTCAAGGCCCGCCGCATCGACATCCTCGGCGAATGTAACCCCGAAAAATATCCGCTCCAGCTAAAGAACAGACCCAGCCTGGAATACCTGCGCGAGATCGCGCACCTGCGCTTCCGGACGAACACGTTTGGCTCGGTCTTTCGGATCCGGCATTCGCTGGCCTATGCGGTTCACACCTTCTTTCATGACAGGGGGTTTTTGTATCTCCAGACGCCGATCATTACCGCTTCCGACGCGGAGGGGGCAGGGGAGATGTTCAGGGTCTCCACGCTTCCCTTCGACAACCCGCCGCGCCGCGACGACGGCTCGATCGACTTCGGCGAAGACTTCTTCGGCCGGGCGACCAACCTGACGGTCAGCGGCCAGCTCGAAGGAGAGCTCGGCGCCATGGCGCTGAGCGAGATCTATACCTTCGGCCCGACTTTCCGGGCGGAAAACTCCAATACCGCGCGCCATCTCGCGGAGTTCTGGATGATCGAACCCGAGATGGCGTTCTACGATCTCGAAGACAATATGGATCTCGCGGAATCCTTTATCCGGTACCTCATCGGCCATGTGATGGAACACAACCGGGAAGACCTTGACTTCCTGGCCGCGCGCCTCGCCGAGGAAGAGAAGCAAAAGCCGCAGGCCGAGCGGAGCGAGCTTGGGTTGATCGAAAAGCTGGAATTCGTTCTGAACAACCGCTTCGAGCGGATCACCTATACGCAGGCCATCGACACCCTGCTGCAATCGCCCGCCTACAAAAAGAAAAAATTCCAGTACGAGGTGAAGTGGGGCATCGATCTGCAAAGCGAACACGAACGATACCTGGTGGAGAAACATTTTAAAAAGCCCGTGATCGTCACCGGCTATCCGAAGGAGATAAAAGCATTTTATATGCGCCAAAACGACGACGGGCGGACCGTCGCCGCCATGGACATCCTCGTTCCCGGCATCGGCGAGATCGTCGGCGGCTCGCAACGCGAAGAACGGCTTGAAAAGCTGGAAGCCCGCATGGCGGAAATGCATATCCCCGCGCAGGAACTGTGGTGGTATCTCGATACGCGGCGCTTCGGAACGGTCCCGCATGCCGGGTTCGGCCTCGGCTTCGAACGGATGATGCTCTTTGTCACCGGCATGACGAATATCCGCGATGTCATCGCTTTCCCGCGCACGCCGAAGAGCGCGGAATTTTAGCGTTCTCCGGCCCCGCATCGCCGAAAAAATGCCTGACTTCCTCCAGTTTTAGTAAGTTGCGGCAAATTCTTATCTATGGCCATCCCCGTCGTCGACCTCGCCCAATTCACCGGCGCCGCCCCGCAAAAAGCCGCCTTTGTATCCGCCCTTGGCCGGGCGTATGAGGAGGTGGGTTTTGTCGCGGTAAAAAACCACGGCATCGCCGACGCCACGATCCAGAGTCTCTATCGGAATACGACCGCCTTCTTCTCCCTGCCGCAGGCGACAAAACGCCAGTACGAGATCGCCGGGCTGGCGGGACAACGCGGTTATACGTCTTTTGGCAAGGAGCACGCCAAGGGAAGTACCGCCCCGGACCTCAAAGAGTTCTTCCAGTTTGGCCAGATCGTCGAGGACGGCGACCCGATCAAAAAGGAATACCCCGAAAATGTCGTCGTGAGGGAACTGCCCGAGTTCAATCCCATCTTTTCGACGGCCTACCGTTCCTTCGAACACTCCGGCGGCCTCCTGTTAAAAGCCATTGCGCTTTATCTCGGCCTCGATGAGAAATATTTCGACCCGTTTATCCACAACGGAAATTCCATCCTGCGGGCCATCCATTATCCGCCGATCACGTCCGAGCCAAAGAGCGCCATCCGCGCGGAACAGCACGAAGACATCAACCTGATCACCCTGCTCATCGGGGCTTCGGCCGACGGCCTGGAGATCCTGTCCAAACAGAACGAATGGGTGCCGGTGACATCGCTGCCCGAACAGATCGTCGTCAACGTCGGCGATATGCTCCAGCGGCTGACCAATAACAAGCTCAAATCCACCACCCACCGGGTCGTCAACCCGCCCCGCGAAAAATGGGGCAGCTCCCGCTATTCGATCCCCTTCTTCCTGCACCCGCGAAGCAGTATGAGCCTGGCCTGTCTGCCGGGGTGCATCGATGCGGCGCACCCAAAGGCGTACCCGGACGCGACGGCGGGCGAGTACCTGGACGAAAGACTGCGGGAGATCGGGCTGAAGAAGTGAGGGACCGGCTAAAAAAAGTGAGCAATCGGGTTAAAGAAAGGAGTGAGCCCATGCCTACACGTGGAACACGCGTAGCAGGATAAGGGCGAAAGCAGCTCCGAGTAAGAAACAGAGAATCAGTTTCATCTGCTGAAAATGCTTTAGGGGATCCGCCATAAAAATACGCTTAAAATCGGGTGTTTTCCTGATTCGGCTCCCCTTTTTTTTAATCCCGTTTTAATCTCGCGGCCATTTTCGGCCCTTTTTTTCGCGAGTTCAACGTTTTTTGCCGCCCATCCCGGATATCCGCCGTTCAATGGCTCATTACTAGCCTATAAAAATTACCCGACTAAAAACGGTACTTTGTGTTGCATAGTACTAAAAACTACCTTATCTTTGGGTTGTAATCGTAAGAATCGGTTCTTATCTAAAATAAAAGCGTATGAATATCGAGAATACTCAAAGCCAGATGCGAAAGGGTATTTTGGAGTTTTGCATCCTCTCGGTGATCCGGCGCGGCGAAGCATATCCCTCCGACATTGTAGAAGAGATGAAAGCTGCCAACCTGAATATCCTGGAAGGTACCCTCTACCCCCTCCTGACCCGACTAAAAAATGCCGATATGCTCACCTACCGGTGGGTGGAAAGCAACTCCGGGCCCCCGCGCAAATATTTCTCTCTAACCCAGAAAGGGGAGGAGTTTTACGGAGAACTTCAGGCGACCTGGAACGAACTGACAAATGCCGTTCACGCCCTGACCCAAAAAAACGGAACCCCTTGAAATCAATCGACTTCTAAATTTCAACCGTCAAATTCTCAAGTATGAAAAAGATCATTAATATAAACTTCCATAGCCGGGTGATCCCCATAGAGGAGACGGCCTACGAGATCCTGCAGCAGTACGTGGACAGTCTGCGGCGGTATTTCGCAACCGAAGAAGGTCGCGACGAGATCATCAGCGATATCGAAAATCGCTTTTCGGAGCTCTTCTACGACAAACTGAAAAAAGGCGCCCCCTGTATCACCGATGAAGACGTGAATGCCATCATCACGAGCATGGGCCGGCCGGAAGAACTGGCCGGGGAACCGGAGCCGGTACACGCCAACTCCGCGGGGAGTGCGGGAAGCGCCGGATCGGCAGCAGGGAGCGGCAGCACCGGTAGCACCGGCACCGGCACCGGCGGCGGCAGCGCACAGCAGCCAGGCTATGCCTTCACGGCCGACGAGCCGCGGCGATTGTATCGTGCCGCCAATGACAAGATCCTCGGCGGGGTCTGCGCCGGGCTGGCGAGCTATCTGAAGCTGGACCCGGCCATCATCCGCATTCTTTTTGTGCTGATCACGATATTCGGGGGATTCGGATTCCTGCTCTATATCGTCCTGTGGATCGTTCTTCCGACCAAGTCGGTGGCGACGACCGCCCGCAAACGGCTTTATCGCAACCCCGACGACCGCGTCATCGCGGGGGTAGCCAGCGGTCTTGCCGCCTATTTCCACGTCGAAGTGTGGATCCCCCGGCTGATCTTTGCCTTGCCGCTGTTCCTTGGCATCTTCTCGTCGATCTTCCGGAATATCTGGTGGCATACGTTCAACTGGGGCGGCCATATCTTTTTTGATGGCTTTGGCGGCAGCCTGTTCGTAGCCTATATCGTCCTGTGGATCGTCCTCCCGGAAGCCATAACGGCCTCCGAGAAACTCGAAATGCGCGGCGAAAAGATCGACCTGGAATCGATCAAGAATACGGTGAAGAGCGACCTGGAATCGTTCAAGGGCAAGGCCAAGGAAATGGGCGTGGAGATGGGGGAAAGCTTTAAGAACATGGGCCAGAAAATGGGCACCCAGATCCGCCAGAATATGCAGAGTTTTGGCTCGGAAGCCGGGTCGGTGGTCCGCAGAAGCGGGACCGGGATCGGCCACGCCATCGGCGTATTGTTCAAAGCCTTTTTCCTCTGTATCGCCGGCATCATCGCCTTTGCCCTGATCATGTCCCTCATCGCCATCGCCTTTAGCGGCGGCGGTCTCCTCGACCTGAAAAGCTATGTCCTCGACGGCTTCTGGGAGAACATTCTCTCCTGGGCAAGCTTTATCCTGGTCCTCGTAGTCCCCGTCATCGCCCTCCTGACCTGGCTGATCCGCCGGATCACGGGGATGCGTTCGCAACGCCACTACCTCGGCTATGTCTTTGCCACGTTATGGATCATCGGCCTGATCAGCTTTGTCGTCCTCGCGGGCATGGTCATGAATAACTTCCGGTCCCGCGCCCACTCCGAGGAGGAATTCGCGCTGGTCCAGCCTTCCACCGGGAACCTGGTCATCAAAGCGCGTCAAAACGTCCATCGGGACTACTATGACGACGAAGACTGGTGGTTTGGCGACGGCTGGAGACGCGGTTGGAGACGGAACGGCTTTTTCTATACCCTCAACGATGACAGCATCCTGCTGAATACCGTGCAGATCAAAGTGCTTCGCAGCGACGATTCGGCCTACCATATGCGTATCCTCCGCGGCAGCCTGGGCAGCAGCCCGAATTCGGCACTGGACCGCGCCCGCCAGATCAGCTTCCCCGTGACGCAAACGGATAGTGTTTTACAGCTGCCCGGCGGTTTTTCTATCAATAAAGAACAGAAATTTCGTAACCAGCAGGTCATTGTTGCTGTCTATATCCCGGTGGGGAAGAAAATAATGGTGGATAATTCCGTCAGCCGCTACGACTGGTTTAATATCAACGCCGGCCGCAGCCATTTTAACTGGGAAGACGGGCGGAACGACTACAGCAGCGAATACGACGACGAAGGGTTCAGCCTGGAGAACAACTTCTTCTGGAACAGCGGCGTGCAATATATCATGACGACGGAAGGCCTGCAACGGGTCAACGGCATGGGCAAGTATGACGAGCGCTCCGAGCGCCCCGAAAAGCCGGAACACCCCGAGAAGAAGGAAAAAAAGGAGGCGCCTGAAAAGCCGGCCGACAAGCCGGCCCAGCCGGCCACCGGCGGCTACCGGTACAAACCGACCCCGCCAAAACACAGCGCCGATACCCCGCTGCCGAAAAGCAGCACCATGGTCGCCCCGCTCCGCCCCTCTCCGTTCGTCCTGCTATCATCGATGTTTATTTGATCAACTCTTTACTCTCGTTGGTTGAAGTTGGAACAAAGCCCCCCGGCATCTGCCGGGGGACTATATTTTTAGCCTACATTTGCGGCTCAAAAACATTCCATGAAGCGCACACCATTCACTCCCTTTCACCTGGCCCTTGGCGCAAAAATGGTCGAATTCGCCGGTTACAACATGCCGATCAGCTATACCGGCATAAACGACGAACACCAGGCGGTCCGCACCAATGCGGGGGTCTTTGACGTGAGCCACATGGGAGAGTTTATCGTAAAAGGCGAACACGCCCTGGACCTGATCCAGCGGGTCACCACCAACGACGCCGCCAAACTGACCGCGGGCAAAGCCCAATACAGTGCGCTCACCAACGACACCGGGGGGATCATCGACGACCTGATCGTCTATTGCCTCGAAGACAACAAAGCCTATATGCTGGTGGTCAACGCCGCCAATATCGAAAAGGACTGGGAATGGATCTCCGCGCACAACACAACAGGCGCCGAACTGCACAATATCTCCGACAAGACCGCGCTGCTCGCCATCCAGGGCCCCAACGCCAACCGGATCATGCAAGCCCTCACCGACATCGATATCCTGAACCTCAAATACTACACCTTTGCCAAGGGCCGGTTCGCCGGCATCGACAATGTACTGATCAGCGCCACCGGGTACACCGGCGCCGGCGGGATCGAGATCTATTTTGAAGACAAGGGGGACAACGCCGCGACCATCTGGAAGCGCATCTTCGAGGTGGGCACCCCGCAGGGATTAAAACCCATCGGTCTTGGCGCCCGCGACACACTCCGGCTGGAAATGGGGTATTGTCTCTACGGTAACGATATCGACGACCGGACGTCGCCGCTGGAAGCCGGGTTGGGGTGGATCACCAAATTCACAAAGGATTTTACGGCCCGGGACATCCTCGAACGGCAGAAGGCCGCGGGCCCCCAACAAAAACTGGTCGGTTTTGAGATGGTCGAAAAGGGTATCCCCCGGCACGACTACGAGATCAAGGATTTTTCGGGAGCGCCGATCGGCCGCGTCACGTCGGGCACGCAAAGCCCCTCGCTGGGCAAGGCGATCGGGATGGGGTATGTCCGGCCGGCCTTTGCCGCGATCGACAGCAAGATCTATATAAAAGTGCGGGATAAACTGCTTCAAGCCAGGGTGGTCAAGTTTCCGTTTAGTTGATGATACCGAAACGCGGCCGGGCCGAAAGGGCTTTTGGAATGATTTTTTCTGTAAGCAAGGGCACGATCCAACTATCCAGCACCTATTAACAAGAAAATGCCAACCATTCATCTGACGACCTTCGTCGCAGCCCCCACCCAACGGGTCTTTGACCTTGCCAGAAGCATCGACCTCCACCGGAAATCCATGGCCCATACCGGGGAAGAAGCCATCGCCGGGACGACCAGCGGGCTGATCGAGCTCAACGAAACGGTTACCTGGAAAGCCAAACACCTGCGCCGCGTACGGATCCTGAAATCGAAGATCACGGCCATGAACCCGCCGCTATCCTTTACGGACGAAATGGTGGATGGCGATTTTAAAAGCTTGCGGCACGAACATCATTTCAAACGGATCGACAACGGAACGCTGCTCATCGATATATTTACCTATGAGGCCCCATACGGAGGCCTTGGCAGACTGGCCGACCGGCTCTTTCTGACCAATTATATGAGAAATCTGCTGGAAACGCGGAATAAAATGATCAAGGAATACGCGGAATCGGATAAATGGAAATTCATTCTGGAAAAATAAAAAATGCTGACAAACCCCAGACCATCGTTGCATACGGCCCTGTCTCCTGCCCTGCTGCATCTCTATGATGTGAACCATGCCATCGTGGTGATCATCGATGTGCTACGCGCCACGTCCACGATCGCCACGGCGCTGCACAATGGCGCAAAATGCGTCATCCCCGTCGACAGTGTGGCGAAATGTATCGAGCTTGGCCGCCAGATCGACGGGATCACCGCCGGCGAACGCGATGGAGCGATCGCGGAAGGCTTGGAACACGGCAACTCGCCCTTTGAGTATTCCCGAAATTTTATCGCCGGAAAGACCCTCGTGCTGACCACCACCAATGGAACCAAGCTGCTGCATATGGCGCTCGACCGCGGCGCCGGCCAGATCATCACCGGTTCATTTCCCAACCTCCGCTCCGTTTGTAACTACCTCGTGGATCAGAACCTGCCCGTTGTGCTGGCCTGCGCCGCCTGGAAGGACAAGGTCAACATCGAAGACATGCTGTTCGCGGGCGCGGTCATTCACCAGGTCCAGGAGCATTTCTCCATCCATTGCGACTCCTCCCGGGTCGCCGAGACGCTGTACCTGGACGCGAATGCAACCCATGATATGTTTGAGTTCATGAAGAATAAGGACGCCTCCCATTACCACCGCCTGATGAAGTTCGGGCTCGAAAAGGACATCCGGTACTGCCTGACCCCCGATCTCGCGCCGGTCCTGCCGCTTTATGAAAATGGGAAGCTGATCGTGCTTTAGTCAATTCCGTTGGATATCATTCCACCGAAACTGATGGGGTTAACGTATGGTTAACAAAGCAATAACAATCCGTACAGCGTATCAGCCGCGGAAATGCCTATCTTCCCATTAGTAAAAAGGTATGCTTGTTTCGCTTTGATCATTAGACCTTTAACGATCCTTTCACGCCGATTGAGCACCGTCGTTTCCGGCTTATTATTTAACCCCTAATTACCCACTATTTACATGAAAAAGGCGATTGTTTTTCTCATGGCACTTCTTTGTGCCAGGGCGGGCTTTGCACAGGACAGCACCATTTCGACCCGCAAATTCAAGGTTTTTAAGGTAGACATCAGTGGTGGTTATGCGATTCCTCAAGGCTCGTCGGCGTCTTCGGCTGGCAATTCCTTTAGCGGCGGCGCCTTGTTTGCCATCGAACCCAAATTTGCCGTTGTCGACCCATTGGCCATCGGGATTCGGGTCGAGGCGGCTGTCACGGCACATTTATACCACGGTAGTACCAATTCCAGCAACAGCACGGCAAAGGCGAATCTGTCCTATATCCTGACAATGGACTATTATTTTACGAACAACCGATTCAGGCCATTTATCGGCGGAGGTGCAGGGATATACTCGACGGCGGAAGTAGATTCCACCACGACAAGCAACGGCATCGGATCCGTACCCTACACTTCTCAGTTTGGCGGAATGGTGCGTGCGGGATTCGAATTCGGGCATCTCCGGATTGCCGCAGAATACAATTTCGTCGCAAACGATGCGAGCTACATCGGCCTCAAGCTCGGCGTATGCATCGGGGGCGGCAGGCGAAAGCGATGAGTAATCCGGTAAGTTCCTCATTTCGTAACCGGGGTACTCCCCAACCGCCTACCTTTGCCCTCTTTAGCCGGGCTCGCCCGGTTTTACATGGTAAAACAAAATATCCATATTGCCCTCGTTGGCAATCCGAACAGCGGGAAAAGCTCCCTCTTTAACGCCCTGACCGGTCTCAACCAGAAAGTAGGCAACTTTCCGGGCGTCACCGTGGATAAAAAAAGCGGGTCCACCTCGCTCGCGAACGACATCCAGGCCACCATCATCGACCTCCCCGGAACCTACAGCCTGTATCCAAAACGGGCGGACGAATGGGTGACCTATAAGGTCCTGCTCAACCAGGACCCCGCGGTCCGCGCCGATATGGTCATCCTGCTGGTGGACGCGAGCAACCTCAAACGAAACCTCCTGTTCTGCTCGCAGATCATCGACCTCAAGATCCCCGTCGTCGTCGCGCTGACGATGATGGACCTGGCGGGCAAAAAAGGGATCGAGATCGATGTCGAGGGCCTCGAACGCGAGTTGGGCATCCCCGTCGTCGTCGTCAACCCCCGCAAGAACAAGGGCATTCCGCAGCTGAAGAAGATCGTCGAGTGGCGCGCCCGTCAGCTCCACCAGGCCCAGCCCCGCGACTTTATCTCCAACCACCACCTCGCGGCCGGAGCCATCCGGGACGTGCAAGCGCTGTTCCCGCATATCAGCGACTATACCGCCATCCACTACCTGATCAACCACGAGCATTTCAACTTCACACCGGCACTGCAGCACGGGGTGGAACGGATCGAGACCGATCACCAGTTCAACCATACCCGCATCCAGGCGGACGAGATCCTGCAACGGTATTCGCGGATAAAGACGATCATGCAGCACACCGTCGCGGAGCCCGACCCGCTGCAAAAGACCCTGTTCACCGAACGGCTCGACAAGCTGTTCCTGGACCGGACCTGGGGGTATATCATTCTGCTGGTCGTGCTGTTCCTGCTGTTCCAGAGTGTTTTCTGGCTGGCGCAGTTCCCGATGGATGCCATCGACTGGTCGTTCTCCCGCGTCGGCGGCTGGCTGGGGCAAACGCTCCCGGCGGCCTGGTGGAGCAACCTCCTCGTCAACGGCCTGCTGGCCGGTCTCAGCGGCATCCTTGTCTTTGTCCCGCAGATCATGATCCTCTTCGGGCTCATCACGATCCTCGAAGACACCGGCTATATGGCCCGGATCAGTTTTCTAACGGATAAGCTCATGCGAAAAGTGGGACTGAACGGGAAGAGCGTGATGCCCATGATCAGCGGCTTTGCGTGCGCCGTCCCCGCCATCATGAGCGCCCGGAACATCGAGAACAAAAAAGAACGGCTGCTCACGATCCTCATTACCCCGCTGATGAGCTGCAGCGCCCGCCTGCCGGTATACACCATCCTGATCGGGCTGGTCATCCCGCGGAAGGAGGTGTTGGGCATCTTTGGCCTGCAGGGTTTGGTCATGATGGGGCTGTATATGCTGGGGCTGGGGATGGCGATGGTCGTCAGCTATGTCGCCAAATGGTTTATCCGGCTAAAGGAGAAGAGTTTTTTTATCCTCGAACTCCCGATGTACCGGGCTCCCCGCTGGAACAATATCGTCGTGACCATGATCAACAAGGCCCGCATCTTTGTCACCGACGCGGGGAAGGTGATCATCGTGATCAGCCTGATCCTCTGGGCGCTCAGCTCCTTTGGCCCCGGCGTGAGTACCGCCGGCACCTCGTCGGCCAAACTCGAACGTTCGTATGCGGGTCACCTCGGAAAGGTCATGGAACCGGTCATCCGGCCGCTGGGTTATGACTGGAAGATCGGGATCGCGCTGATCACCTCGTTTGCCGCGCGCGAAGTCTTTGTCGGCACCATGGCCACGCTGTACAGCGTCGAAGGCGGAAAGGACGCCGATCGGCAGACCCTGCGCCAGCGTATGGCCTCGGCCCGCCGCGAAGATGGCACGCCCGTCTATACCCTGGCCACCGGTGTCTCGTTGATGATATTCTATGTGCTGGCCATGCAGTGTATGAGTACGCTGGCGGTCGTCCGCCGCGAAACGCGCAGCTGGAAATGGCCCGCCATCCAGGTGGTCTATATGACCGGGCTGGCCTACCTGGGTAGTTTTATTGCCTATCAGTTGTTGAAATAGGGCGCCCGCGCGCCAAATCCTCATCTTGTGTCATACCATTTGTCTTTCCATTCTTCCGGCCAACGGTGGTCATTTCTGATATTATCGGGTATATACATATAGAGAAGCCGTTGCCTGATCGCCCCCCTCTTCAAAATGACATAGTCATCGTTCGGCATCTTTTCGATGCTGTCCCCGACGGCGCTGACTTTCCTCAACGTATCGGACAACGGGGTGATGTCCAGGTCTTCCCCGTCGGATGTTTTTATCTCGAGGTGGGTCCCATGTAAAAAATATTTTTTTGTGATCACTCCCCTGTATCCCTTTATTATATCTGCTATGTATAGCCGCGGTGAATTTCCACTGTATAGGAGTAAGCAGAGCAGGGTAAAAAATAGGATCACGAAAACGACTGAACCCGATGTTTTACTGCGGCGGGGCATTTTATTTCTCATTACGATTGTCTTCCTGATCTTATGGGCAGATACCGCACAATATCAGCTAAGGTTGAAATGTCGCTGTCGGCTAACGTTTTAAAAATAAAATTTATGACAGGCCTGCAATAGTCAACATGCGGGGCGCCGGCTGATCCGCAATGAACACAAGCACTCCTATTCAAAAAGATGAACTTCCCGATGACAAATACGTCCCCGCCAACATTTGGCGGCACACAACTCGAATAGAATATTGCATTATGGGCACTTCGATAACAGAAAGAAGAGTCTCTGATATCGAAAATTTCAAAATTGATCCCCGGCGGCGGGGCCTGCTCATTCAATATAGGGTCGTTCGCAATGGGCTTGATCCGCCAAAAACGGATAAAACCCAAAGGTGTCGCCGAGTCGTGACGTGCAGGAACATAGGTTAAATCCAAACGATAATTCCATAAACTAAGCGTGTCCATGTTTTTCTGGGCTGTTCCCAGGCGATGATAATCATTGGGTGGGTTGACCTTATAATCAAAATGCTGTCCAAAAGACATCGCTGTTGTTGTCAGAAAAGCTAAGACGACTCCTATTTCTTTCATATCCACGGCATTGCGTTTAGTGGCCTCCTGGCTCAGGAACTGGATAAAATTTATCGCCTCACTCCGACCGCAAGTTCTTCACCGGATTCGCCCTCGCCGCCCGGATCGTCGTAAAGCTCACCGTCAATATCCCCAGCAATAGAACAAGCACCCCCGGCAACAGGAAGGCCCACAAGCTCACCGCCGCCCGATATTGGTAATCCTGGAGCCACCGGTGGGTAAAATACCAGGCGACCGGCGAAGCGATGACCAGCGAAAGGCCGATAAAAAAGACGATATCCCGCGTAAGCAAGGACGCAATGCTCGTCACGCTCGCGCCAAGGACCTTGCGGATGCTGATCTCTTTGCTCCGCTGTCCCGTCGAGAAGAGCGAAAGCCCGAAGAGCCCCATGCAGGAAATAACGATCGCGATGGCCGATGCCACGTTGATCAGCGTTTCGGTCTTTTCTTCTTTGGCGTACATGGCGGCGATCGAGTCATCCAGGAAGCTGTAGGTAAAGGGGGTGCCCGGATACATTTCCTTCCAGGTCTGCGCGATCCGCGCCAGGGTATTCTTCACCGCGGGGATCGATTTGCCGGTAGAGGCCAGCTTCACCCCGACATTATCCTCCATGGGCGCCATGTCATAAAGAACGAGTGGCCTTATGGCCATCCTGTAGGAGCCTTCATGATAGTCCGCCACGACGCCGACGATGGGATAGCGCTGATCGCCGTAGGAAAGGATTTGTCCTACGGCCTCCGCCGGCGTCCTGAATCCCACGGCCTTCATCATCGATTCATTGACGATCAATTCCTGCAGGCTGTCGCGGCGAATGCCTTCGACGAGATTTCTACCCGCGAGCAGGTGAATGCCGTAAAGACGGATATAATTGGAATCGCCGACCTGCAGGGTGGGCTGGATCTCGCGCCCATTTTTACCTTTGTATCCCTGCTCGCCGCTGATCCCCATCTGGCTGATCGGTGCAAAGGCCTGGCGCGCGACGTTGGTGATACCGGGCAGGAGCCGCAGCCGGTCCGCGAACAGCGCCGGTTTTGAGGTAGAGTCCCTCGGCCCGCCGGGAAGGGTAATGATGGCGTCGGTATTGAACCCGATATCTTGCGTCCGCATATAATCGATCTGGCGGCTGACGATGACGGTGCTGATGATAAAGATGAGGGAGATCGTAAACTGGAAAACGATCAGTGCTTTCCGGATATTCCAGCCCCTGCCACCCTGCGTTGCCGCCGGGCCCTTCAGGCTGACCACGGGAACATAGCCGGATAGGACCCGCGCCGGGTACATCCCCGCGAGCAATGTCACGGCAACGGCCAGCAGCAGTAGGAAGATGCCGTTGACGGAATCGAAAAGGTGCGCGCTGACCCCGCCGGGAATAAAATTGCCGAATGCGCCCAATACCGGCCGCACCGCCAGGGCCGCGATCAGCAGCGCGGCGAGCGTCAGTAAAAAGGTCTCCGTCAGGAACTGCAGCGTGATGCTGCGGCGGCTGCCGCCCATCACCTTCCGGACGCCGATCTCTTTGCTTCGGCGAATGGAGAGGGCGGTGGAGAGATTGATAAAATTGATCGCCGCCAGCAGGAGGATGAAGACCGCGATCCCCATCAGCGCAAACAACGTGGGGGTATGCGCTTTGACGAGGCCGTCATTGACCTTGTCGTTAAAATGGATATCGGCCAGGGGCTGGAGCACAAGATCGTATTTGAAACCCGGAGGCTCCGCGCGTAGTTGGGCAATGGAATGCAACTGCGCGTTCACGCTCGCCGGCGAGGCGCCGGGGGCTAACAGGAGATAGGCCCGGGATGAGAACGGGCTCATGACGGGCCGCTGCCCCGCCTGCAGTTCCGCTTCGCTTGGCTGGTGCGGGCTGCTGCGGGAAATAAATTCCGTGAACGGGTTGTCGGTCGGATCGGTCCAGTCTTTCAGGATACCCGTAACCTGCGCCGGCAGGGTGTCGTTAAAGACAAGGGTCCGGCCCATCGCCTGGTCCGGCGGGAGATTGCCAAAGTATTTCCGCACCGCTGCCGCGGTCAGCACGACTTTATTCGGGCCCGCCAGCGCCGAGGCCGGATCGCCCGCCAGCCAGTCGTAGGGAAAGAGCTGGAAATACTCGCGGCCCGCGATGATGGTGGAGGAAAGGTGGGTCGCGGAAATGCTGTTGTCAAAACTACGATTTGGATCATCGCCACCGGGAACGGCGATTTTCGCCGAATACAGCACATAGGAGGCCAGCGTTTGGACACCGGTCAGCTTACCGGCAGCCGACTGCGGCAGATCGAGCGGCGCGCTCGCGCGTTCCAGGGCCTTGTGAAACCCGGGGATGTCGAGCTTTTCGACCACCCGGTAGATCCGCTTGCCGCCCGGATGGAAGGCGTCGGTGCTGAACTCATAGTGCGTTACGAGGAAAATGACTATACACGAGCAGATGCCCAGGGCGAGACCGAAGACATTGAGGAGGGAATACGTGAGGTTGCGCCGGATATTCCGCCAGGCGGTGGTGAAGTAGTTTTTTAGCATAAGCGGCCGCGGTTTTAACAGGGAATGAAATTTAGTCAAATTCCATAATATTGCTTGTTAAATATGCCAAGACAACCCCACCACCCGCAAACGAAAAGCTTTCCCGAATCCCCCCCGCTGCGATTCAGAGTGGTTCAGGCGGTTGTCCTGGTGCTTGCCGTCGCCTCGATGAGTGCCTGGGTTTTTTTGGATTTCAACCTCGATAATTTCTCGCTGGCCTGGATCGGCGTTCTTTTGGGGATCGTCATCGGTGCGCTCTTTGAATGGTGGCTGGAAAGGAAGTTCCCGATGCTGAAAAAATTTGAAAAGTTGAAGAAATCCAGTATCGGCGTTTTGGTCGTTCTTATCTTCATCGACCTGATGCCGCTGGCTGCGCAGGAGTTCAATAGCCGGTTCTTCAACACGCAATTAACCTGCAAGGACTATCCGGTTCTTTCCAAGAGCGGCGATAAGAATCCCCACTACTTGTTTTACCGCCATTGGAGCGGGTATCACATCCATCTGCTGATCGACAGCGTGAAAAAAGATATCGACTGCGATGAAGATTTTTACCACAGCGTCAAGGTAGGAAAGACCGTAACGGTATGTACCGCGAAGGGCGCTTTTGGCATCTGGCATATCAAAAAGATGGAGGCCAACTGAGCCCGGGCCGGGAGGTTCTATTCTAAACCAGGATTCAAACATTATTTCGGCAACACCCCCAACCCCACCAACTCCTCCCGGAACAGCTCCGGCGTCCGGAAATGGATGCCGATAAACCCGAGTTCCCGCGCGGGTCGTACGTTGCGCTCATTGTCGTCGACATAGATCGCCCGGGTCGGCACGATCCCAAACCGCTCGATCAGCAACCGGTAGATCTCCGGGAAGGGCTTGCGCGTCTTTTCTTCCCCCGACACGAGGCGGCCATCGAACCAGTGGAGGAACTCGTACATGTCCAGCGCCACCGGGAATGTCTCCGCGCTCCAGTTCGTGAGCGCATACAACTTCAACTGCGCGCGTGTTTTCAGCTCGCGAAAGATCTCCACCGTTTCATGGATGGGGCCGCCAAGCATCTCCGTCCACCGGTCATAATAGGCGCGGATCGCGGCTTCATGGTCCGGGTGGCGCCTGACCAGCAGCTCCGTCGCCTCCTGCAGGCTGCGCCCCGCATCCTGCTCTTCGTTCCAGTCGGGAGTGGTGATATTGGCCAGGAACCATTCCCGCTCTTTTTTGTCGGGGATGATCTTGCGGTACAGGTAGGTCGGATTCCAGTCGATCAGTACTCCGCCGAGGTCGAATACCAGGGTATCGATGTTCTTCATACTATTTTTATTAACCGTTCCACCGCCGCATCCAGCGTGGACTCTTTTTTTGCAAAACAAAACCGCACCACGCGGTCATCCTTCCCCGATTTATAAAAGACCGAAACGGGGATCGTCGCCACGCCATATTCTTTGGTGATCCGGATGGCAAACGCCGCGTCGGGCTCGTCGCTGATCCGGTCGTATTGATAACACTGAAAATAACTGCCGTAGGAGGGCAACGCGGTAAAACGCGTCGCTGCCATCCGCCGCGCGAAATAATCCCGTTTTTGCTGCATAAAGGCGCCAAGGGTCAGATAGGAATCTTTTTTGGCGAGAAACCGCGCCAGCCCGAATTGCATCGGCGCGTTGCAGCTAAAACAATTGAATTGGTGCACCTTCCGGAACTCCTTCATCAGGGCCGGGGAAGAGACGCTATACCCCAGCTTCCACCCGGTGCAGTGATATATTTTACCGAAAGAGAACGATACGAATGCCCGATCCAGCAGCTCCGGGTACCGCAGGATCGACTGGTGGGGAATGCCGTCAAAGATCAAATGCTCATACACTTCATCCGAATGGATGAGGATATCGGTGCCCGCCACGACGGCGCGCAACTCCTCCATATCGTCCGCCCGCAGCACCGACCCCGTGGGATTGTGCGGGGAATTCAACAAAATCATCCGCGTCCGCGGGGTGATCCGCCGCCGCACCTCCTCCCAGTCGATCCGGTAATCCGGGAACCGGAGATCGATCCGGATCGCGACGGCGCCGTTGATCTCGATATTGGGGATATAGCTGTCATAGGCCGGTTCGAAGACGATGACTTCATCCCCCGGGCCCAGAACAGTCGTTAGTGCCGTATAGATCGCATACGTCCCGCCGGGTGTCACGGTGATCTGCGTTTCCGGATCGACCGTCGTGCCGTACAGGCCCGCGATCTTTTCCGCCAGCACGGTCCGAAGCGCCAAAAGACCGTTCATGTGCACATACTGATTATGCCCCTCGCGCATCGCCTGCGACACCAGCGAAACCAGCTCCTCGCTCATGGGATAGTCCGGAAACCCCTGCCCGAGGTTGACCGCGCCCAGCTCGGCCGCCAGCGAGCTCATTACCGTAAAGATGGTCGTACCGACATCGGGAAGTTTGCTTTGGATCATATCATCTCAATTCAACGTTTTCAGGCCGGATGAGCCGCTCGCCGTGGAGGCGCAGATAGACCTGGGCGACGGTAACCACATCCTTTTGACAATAGTTGACGATCCGGGGCAGGTCGCGTTCCACCCAATAGACCTCACCCACCTGGCTCCCGTCGATATCATCCTTCGGCGTGGGGATGCCCAGCGTATGCGCGAGCAGGTTCAGCGAGATATAACTTTTGTATTCGCCGAACTTCCACAATTCCATCGTGTCGAGGTGCGGGATCTCCCACGGCTTTTTTCCGGCGAGGCTCAGTACGGAAGGAAGGCTTATGCCATGGATGATGAGGCGGCGGCAGAGATAGGGAAAATCGAAGTCCTTGCCGTTGTGGGCGCAGAGGAATTTCTGGCCTTCCGATCCCCATTTATGCAGCAGGTCGTAAAAACGCATCAGCACGTCTTTTTCGTCGTGGCCGCTAAAGGATTTCAGCAGCAGCTTCCGCTCCGCCGGCGGCCCCGACAACACCCCGCAACTGATACAGATGATCTTCCCGAACTCCGCATAGATCGCGGCGCGGCCGTACAGCTCTTCCGGGGTGACCGGCGCCTTGTCTCGGATGAGGCTCTCGGCTTTATGCCGCCACAGGTCCTGCCATTCCGGCGACAGGTCGGAAAAGACGGGATACTGCGACACCGTTTCGATATCGAGAAAGAGAATGGTATGCAGCGGGTGGGGAGACATTATGGTATTCGGGCGCCCGGTCCCCGGGCGCCCGAGGTCTAAAGATACTGATCTCCCTTGTTTCGTCTTACCTCGGCAACATATTCTTTGATTTCCTGTTCTTTTTCGCGTTGGCAGATCAACAGCACGTCGGGGGTGTCCACGACGATAAAATTGTCGAGGCCCTGCAGAAGAAGTAGTTTGTCATTCGGGGCATGTACCATACAATGCGCGGCGTCGATGATGATCACGTTGTCGCCGGCGACCGCGTTATCCCGGTCGTCTTTTTCGAGGTTCTCGTAGGCGCTGTTCCACGTCCCGAGGTCGCTCCAGCCAAAGGACGAGGGGATGACGTATACATTGTCCGCCTTTTCCATGATGCCGAAGTCGATCGAGATATTGGTGCATAACGGATAGATGTGGTCGAGCGCCTTTTTTTCCGCCGGGGTGTTGAACTTATCCCGTTCGGATGCGAACACGTCATACATCTCCGGCAGGTATTTTTCAAAGGCCGCGATGATCGTCTTCACCTGCCAGACGAAGATACCCGCGTTCCAGAGGAAGTCGCCGCTGGCCAGGAAGGTCTTGGCCAGCTCCAGGTTTGGTTTTTCCGTAAAGGTCTTCACCTTATAGACGTTGTCCGAGACGGAATACTGGTCGTGCTGGATATAACCGTAGCCCGTATTCGGATAGGTCGGTTTGATACCCAGCGTGATAAAGGCGCTGTGTTTATTGACAAAGTCGAGCGATTCGAGACACACTTTTGTAAAGGCCGTTTTGTCGAGGATCAGGTGGTCCGCCGGCGCCACGATCAGCGAAGCCTTCGGGTCCAGCTGTTGCAGCTTGAAGGACATATAGGCGATACAGGGCGCGGTGTTCTTCCGCGAGGGTTCCCCCAGGATATTTTCCGGCGGAAGGTTCGGCAGTTGTTCGCGGACGATCGCCGCGTATTCCTGGGAAGTGACGACGTAAATATTTTTTACGGGGATAAAAGAGGCAAAGCGCTCGTATGTCCATTGGATCAGGGTCTTGCCGGTGTTGAGGATATCGAGGAACTGCTTTGGGAAATCCTGGCGGCTCATCGGCCAGAAGCGGCTGCCGATCCCGCCCGCCATGATGACCACATAATTATGCTTGTTCATATTATGCCTTCTCGAATTAAGTTATTGAGATCGATAAAACCAAGATATTGGGTTCCGTTCGTCACTACGAGGCGGGTGATGTCGTGCGTTCGCATCAGGTCGAGGGCTTCGACCGCCAGCGCGTCCGCTTCGATCGTCTTCGGGCTTCTGGTCATGATGTCCCCGGCGGTCGTCGTCTCCTTCAACCCGTTTTGTTCCAGCATCCGCCGCAGGTCCCCGTCCGTGATGATCCCCAGCAATTTGCCTGCCGCGTCGGTCACCGCCGTCGCGCCAAGCCGTTTTGACGTGATCTCGATGATGAGGTCCCGGAGCGAGGTCGTCGTGCTGACGCAGGGTTTCTCGTTGTGCGTATACAACTCCTGTACCCGGAGGTAAAGTTTTTTGCCCAGGGTGCCGCCGGGGTGGAAGCGGGCGAAGTCTTCTGTGCCGAATCCGCGGACTTCCATCAGGGCCACCGCCAGCGCGTCGCCGAGTACCATCTGCACGGTGGTGCTGCTGGTCGGCGCCAGGTTGTTCAGACAGGCCTCCTGGGCTACATACGCATTCAGCACAATATCCGACTGCCGGGCGAGGCCTGACTGCAGGTTGCCGACCATCCCGATCAGCGGGTTGCCAAAACCCCGGATCAGGGAGAGGAGCATTTTGATCTCCGGGCTTTCGCCGCTTTTGCTGACCAGCATCACCACATCGCCGGTCTGGATCATCCCGAGGTCGCCGTGGATGGCGTCCGCGGCGTGGAGAAAGGCGGCCGGCGTCCCGGTGGAATTCAGGGTGGCGACGATCTTTTGCGCGACGATGGCGCTTTTGCCGATCCCGCTGACGACCACCCGGCCGGTTGAGGCGTGGATCAGCTCCACGGCTTTTACAAATTGATCGTCCAGCAATTCTTCCAGGGCAGCGACCGAAGCAGCTTCCTTTTGGATGGTAGCTTTCCCTATTTCGATAATGTTTTTGCCCCTACCCATTGGATTTACCGGGTTTCCCCCGGGTTTTGAAGTCGCAAACCTACAACCTTCCATCACCTTTTGCAGCGGTATTTATATCTTTTATAGAACTTTTGCGGATCATGCGCTGCAACCGGCTGACCGAGAACAACATACAGCTCGATTTGTTCAAAATGATACATTATGTTTTTCCGCATGTCTTCGATCCGGGGGGGAATTTTAACACAATGCGCTAGGCCCATGGGGCGATTTTTTGTAACTTCGCCGACCTCTGTGAGAAAGAAAATTATTGAAGAATGGCAACAACCGAAACAAAAAAAACCTCCACAAGAACACCCAAGGCCGCAGCAAATAGAAAATCTGCCAAAAACAAACCTGAACCGTCCAGCACTCTGTTATCGCATCTGCAGGATCATTTCGGCTTCGATTCGTTCAAGGACAACCAGGATGCGATCATCCAAAGCTTATTATCCGGTAAAGATACCTTTGTCATCATGCCCACCGGCGGTGGCAAAAGCCTGTGCTACCAGCTTCCCGCCATCATCAGCGAGGGCGTCGCGATCATCGTCAGCCCGCTGATCGCGCTGATGAAGAACCAGGTCGACCTCGTCCGCAGCTACAGCGACAAGGACAATGTCGCGCATTTCCTCAACTCCACCCTCAATAAGAAGCAGATCCGCGAGGTCCATGAAGACCTCCTCAGCGGTCATACCAAACTGTTGTATGTCGCCCCGGAAACGCTGACGAAGCAGGAAAACATGGAGTTTTTCAGCGATCTGACCATTTCCTTTTTCGCCGTGGATGAGGCGCACTGTATCTCCGAATGGGGGCATGATTTCCGCCCGGAATACCGGCGGCTGCGCGAGATGATGGACCAGATCAATCCCGGCGTCCCGGTGATCGCGCTGACCGCCACCGCCACGCCAAAGGTAAAAAGCGATATTATCAAGAACCTTGGCCTCCGCGAGCCGAATATTTTTATCTCCTCGTTCAACCGGCCAAACCTCTATTACGAGATCCAGCCCAAGATAAAGAAGGACCAGACGATAAAAAGCATCGTCCGGTATATCGTTCAGCAAAAAGGAAAAAGCGGGATCATCTATACGCTCAACCGGAAGACGACCGAAGAGCTGGCGGATATGCTCGTCGCCAACGGGATCAAGGCCGTGGCTTACCATGCCGGTCTCGACAGCAAGCTCCGGGCCGAGCGCCAGGACCTCTTTTTGAATGAGGATGTGCAGGTGATCGTCGCGACGATCGCGTTCGGGATGGGGATCGACAAGCCGGACATCCGGTTCGTCATCCATTTCAATATCCCCAAGTCGATCGAAAATTACTACCAGGAAACCGGCCGCGCCGGGCGTGACGGCCTGGAAGGCAACTGTATCTTATATTATTCGCATAAGGATGTCGCCAAGCTCGAGCACCTCATGAAGGACAAGCCCCTCAGCGAACGCGAGGTGGGCGCGCAGCTGATCAATGAAATGGTCGGCTTTGCGGAGAGCGGGGTCTGCCGCCGGAAGGTGCTCATGAGTTATTTCGGCGAAGGCTACGATACCGAGAATTGCGGCGAGTGCGACAACTGCCGCCAGCCGAAGGAGTGGGTCGAAGCAAAGGACAAGGCGGTGAAGGTCCTCCGGACGATCCGCGCGCTCGACGAACGGTTCGCCACCGGCTATGTCATCAATATGCTGCTCGGCCGGCTGACGCCCCAGATCCAGATGTTCCGGCATGACGGGATCTCCGAGTTCGGGATCGGCAAGGAAGACCCCGAGCACATGTGGAATTCGCTGATGCGGCAACTGCTGCTGGAAGACCTGTTGACAAAGGACATCGAAGAATATGGCGTGCTCAAGATCACGAAAAAGGGCGAGGATTTTCTGAAGAAACCCCGCGCCTTCAAGATCGTTCTGAACAACCTCTTTGAAGAAGCCAACGCCGATGATGAGGAGGAAGGCGGTGAAGCCGCCCCCGCGAGTACGACGGATGAAAAGCTCTTCGAGCTGTTGAAAGAGTTGCGGCAGAAGGAGGCGAAGAAGAAAAGCCTCCCGCCGTTTGTGATCTTTCTCGAGACGTCGTTGCAGGATATGGCGACGCTGTATCCCACGACAACCGCCGAGCTCGAGAAGTGCCAGGGGATAAGCAAGGGCAAGGCGTTGCGATACGGCAAGCCCTTCATCGACCTGATCGCAAAGTATGTGGACGAGAACGATATCGAGAAGCCGGATGACTTCATCATGAAAAGCGTCGTCAACAAGAGCGTCAACAAGGTGTATATCATCCAGCAGGTCGATAAGAAGATCCCGCTCGAGACGATCGCCAAGAACAAGGACCTCCGGCTGGACGCGTTACTTGAGGATATGGAGACGATCGCGGCTTCCGGCACCAAGCTCAATCTGAATTATGCGGTCGATGAGATGCTCGACGAGTATGAGCAGGATGAGATCATCGATTATTTCAAGAGTTGCGAGACCAGCAGCTTGCAGGTGGCGCAACAGGAGTTGTCGGAGGGGAACTTTACCTGGGAGCAGTTGAAGATCATGCGGATCAAGTTTTTGAGCGAGTATGGGATGTAGGGGCGTGCCTTCGGGGCTTTGGGGCGCTCCGGGTCGCGTCAGCCCATGAATTTTAGTCTTTTATCCCCCGATTATTTCGATTTTTTGCCTGAAATACCTATTTTTGTCCCCCTATTCCAACCCGGTCACCCGACCGGCGCGGAGGCGGAAGGCGGTGCGGTAGCTCAGTCGGTAGAGCAAAGGACTGAAAATCCTTGTGTCGGCGGTTCGATCCCGCCCCACACCACGAAGTTAAGAGTCAGTCGCCTGTAAATGAATAATTTGCGGGCGATTTTTGTTTTAAGGGGGCGTTTTGGGGGAGAATTAGTCTTGTCGTTGTCTCCGAATCCGGCATCCTACCGCTCCTTTTAATGGATGATCCTTTCTTAGTATGCCAGATAACCGGTCGCCGCTTGGCGGAAAAAAGCGGAGTCTTGACTGTGCCGCTTTTTCATCCATTTAAGTCCAGCAAATGAACATATTATTAGTAAATTTGCTTACGGTGACCAAATCAAAGTATCATATTGGTATTCAAATAGATAGACTTACCAATAGTATTGTAAATACCATTTCCGGCGACAGCTTTGAAACCGAAGTAATAGCCGTAACTAAAGAAGATCTGAAGGGCGTAACACGAAAGGGAGGTTGGAATTTCAACTGGAAGGCCGAAGAAAAATTGAGTGATAGGGAAGTCTATAAGCTGACGATCCAAGGAAACCGGAACATCATCCAGGGTCTTTTGAGTATCAGCGACTATGACGACCACATTTTCATGCATTTGATCGAAAGCGCTCCATTTAACTTTGGAAAGCCGAAATTATATGTGGGAGTTCCAGGCAACTTGGTTGCGTATGCTTGCAAGGTATCCTGGGAAAAAGGATATGATGGATTCGTTGCATTCGTTTCCAAAACCAAATTGATTCGACACTATGAGGAAACGCTAGGGGCACACTGCATCGGTGGTCAGCGCATGGCAATAGGAACTGAGGCAGCAGCAAAACTTATTCAACAATATTTTAATTCTAAGTAAATGGGATACATTAAGGAACCAAAGGGCGTAGATTTCGTGGTCGAACCGCATGTTGTCACAGCGGAGGACCGGCGAATCATTAGTGAAGCAATTGCCCATTACAAGGCCACCGGGAAATTCAAGAAGGCCCCCAAAGCAAAAAGAACCAAACGGGTTGGAAAGAAGGCGAAGAATTAGCGCTCCTGCACTCCCATTGGGTTTGGCACTCGAATCCACTCGATATGTTGCCTCCATCTGCCAGGTAATGACGTCTTCGCGCTCCTGAAAGTCACGTTACTGCCACGCAATCTTCCTGACCCTGTTGTTGTCTGTAAAATACAGTGTCCCCTTGTCGTCGAAGGTCATCCCGCTGATCTCCCGGTAAGTGGCCACAGAAACAGGCCCATCCAGCTCGCCGACACCGCCAACGGCGTACCGGATAATTTGACCGGTAGGCGTCATTTCCAGAATGCCGGCAAAAGCCGTAAAATAGATGTTCCCGGATTTGTCCGCCGCTATGGCGCCAATTGCCAAAAGATAGTCCGGATTTGTCGGATCGTGAAAAGCGGGGCCGAGCAGGGTCGATACCGTCCCGTCCGGCGTGACTTTTCGGATGCTTTGTGCGGTTGCATCAACGACAAATAGGTTTCCGTGAGGATCGATCGTAAGGGCAGTCGGACCCAGGAACTGCGCCGCCGAACCTTGCCCGTCCGCGAAGCCGCCATGGTAATAGTCGCCTCCGGCAAATGAACTTACGATACCTGACGGGGTTATCTCTCTGATCTTGTTGTTCCTTATATCCGCCACAAAGATGTTACCAGCGCTGTCGCATACCACGCCCCAAGGCGTATCAAAGGTGGCAGTCGACGCATCGCCATCGGTTGACCCATCCTTGGGGATGCCGTCCCACAGCGTCCCGGCAAAGGTTGTCACTACGCCGGACGGTGAAACTTTGCGGACCCTATAATTATTTTGATCGGCGACATATAAAAATCCCTGCTGGTCGATGCAAAGCCCGAGCGGCAAGGCAAATCTGGCCGCAGCCCCAGTCCCGTCGACGTAGGCTTCTTCATATGTTTGCGGGCCGGCCAGCGTCGTCACATTGGCGCCCGTATCGATCTTCCGGATGCAACTGCCGCCCATATCTGCGACATAGATATTCCCGGCATGATCGACAGCAATACCCCAGGGGCGGTAGAAGCGGGCGTCAAGGCCTTTCCCATCCACTTCCCCAAAGTCCGTACTGCTACCGGCCACCGTGGTTACCAGCAGCACACTGTCATAGGTAAAGACAGGGCCTTCATACTCCGTCCCTTTTGACCAGACATCGATATGACCGGTTCCTGCGAGGGAAGGGATTTGAAAGATAATCTGCTGATCGCTATGGCTAAGGATGGTCACCTTCTGCCCGTTCAGGTCTACGCTGTCCAGCGGGGATAGTTGGTCAAACCCCTTACCGGTCAACGTGTCGATCGTGTTGTACGGCCCGTGGGTTGGCGTCAGCGAGGTGATGGTTATGTTGGAAATGGTTGGAGTGGCAGGGCTACCGGCCTTCTGGCAGGAACAGACGAGCGAAAGGAAGGCGATGGCAACCGGGTATAATGGTTTGTTGCGCATGGCATAAAGGTAGTCCCTTTGCGCGATATTTCGAGCTCAGCCAATTCGGTGCTTCTAACAAATTGAAATGCAAAGTAGAGTATCTTAGAAGTATGAGACGGCCAATTCAGTTCTTGTTGTCCTTTATTCTTTGTACCGGAGCCTGCCATCAGCCGGGACACCCTGACAAAAAAGACAAGGATTCAGCCCCATTGAAAATGGATTCCAGTGCCTATCGAAAGGACCCGGCTGTAGCATCGACGGAACCTGCAAATGGCAACAGGGATTCGATTGAATTGAGTAAACTGAAAGCGAGGTATTCGGACACATCAATTCCTTTTGAGGGCCTATGGGTCAATGAACGCTATGTCAACGAGATCAAGGGAGGAAAACCTATTCGCGAATGCCAGGATACCGACACCAGGTGTATAGTGGTTCCCCGGCGGACGCTGCAAGTTACCAGTATCATCTTTGGTTTCCATGAAGGAGGACCGGGCCTGGTATTCGTAAAGAAAGGTTCGGAGTATTTTGCCCTTGCCCTTTATGATGGGCATTGCGTCGACACCGTACATGTCCTCGCAGGCGAAAAATTGAAATTTGGGCGGGACTATTATGTCCGTGTAGGAGAGGAGGACACCACGTTGCCGGACTTGGGCGTCCTGGAACAATTGTTATTTGCCGGAAAGTACAAGCGACCGGATGCGCCAAGGACCATATCCTTTGACCAAAATGGAAAAATTGAAGGGCTCGATAGCCTGAACTGGTATGATCCGACAATCGATTATGCAGATTGGGGTTATGAAACGAAGTTGGACCACATCAGACTCGGGTCGGATAGGGAGCATCTACATGACTACGGCTTTCGTTTTGTCGGCAATACATTGGAGATTTATACGATTAATTGCTTAAAGCAGGCAGGGACCGACTGCATTTTGGATACGTTGGGACGGCAAATGTATGCACTGCAGAAAATAGATTGAGTGCGATGTAAATTTATTCCATCAGGAAATTTCCACCACGGAGTTATTGGGCTCTGAGGTTACTAACCTGGTATCGAACATCTTGTTCTACGGTACGTTGACGGCCATCAGGCGTTGTGAAATCAATCTTGACAGGAATAGAGTACCGGCCAGGCTTTTCCGAAGCACGCAATTTATAGAAAGCCAAGCCCCCTGAGTAGGAAGGAGCCGAGATGCCTCCGACCGATACGGTCGTTCTAGCCGATGAGTGATATGCACCGATACCCGCCGTCAGCTCAATGGTGCCTCCCGGCGACACGATGTTACTACTAAGAGTGATTAGAGGCGCAAAATTGTCGAACCGGTCGACAAGTGAAATCGCATTCCTATCGCAATATTTGATAACTTCCTGTTCTGATAGAAGGACATCGATCTTCAATTTGTCTAAACCGAGGGCGATTAACGCCGTATCTCCCCGGAATAGTCGGTCATCCCATTTGGAAAAGGTTAGACTTGGCTGCGAATGACCGGACGTATCGAGTAGCAGTGGGATATGCCGTCGGAATTGTCTCCGGTCTTCGGCGATGTAGTTACCGCCCGGATCCAGGCTGTCCGGAAAAACGCTCAGAAGATTGCGCCTGCAAGTGACCAATGTGTCGAAGAGACTTTTTTCATCTTCTTTGGAAATCGATCCGCTTGCGCTCATTTTCGCTTGCAAAGAATCGAGGTAGTTCATGGCCCGCGCGGAAAACATTCGGACCTTAAAAGCGGGGGGTGCCCAAAGGCTTGCGACATATCGAGTGCTGGCGTCGAGCTGTTTGTTATCAAGGGTATGATAGATGACGTCATTTTGACCCGCTATAAAGTGAATGGAAAGTCTCAGGCCGTTGTCGATCTCTTTTAACTGAGTACTATTTGGGTTGGAATGGCACGAGGCCAGGATGAGGAAGAAAAATGAGAGGGGAAGGAGGTGGCGGGAGGGCATACATGATGATTTATTGACAAAACGGTCGTGCCGATATTTTGTTGCCACTTGCTGCGCTGCTGGCTTTACGAATTGGGTACCTGCGCGCATTTTGATAGTCCCATTGACCCAAAATCGTTTCAGCCGGCCTCGAAGAACATCAGCCGAATCCTCCTGGCCGAATCTGGGGCACCCAAGTAGAGCCGATCAAATAGTCCACCTATCTAGGTACCGCAGTATAATGTTGGTATCGAGAACAACGTATTCCGTAATGGCTGCATTACCTTGATGCAAAAATCCGTAATTGGAAGCTCTTAAAGAACCCGTGAAAACACCTTTTTTTCCCGCGAGCCGGTAGCGATACTATGGAAATAGTATATTAGAACAAATTATTAAACATTTGTCACAATACAAGATTTCCGGTGTCTGGAAAGATACAAACGGTGTAATTACACATTATGCCTTTCATACAATGAGTGCAACCGGACATACAAGAGCGACGAAAACTTCAAAAGCAATAGCAATTCAGCTCTTAGAAACCAAAGGAAACACAGCCTATACATGGTTATGGAACTATAAACAAGCTGGCTGGGAAAATGGAGAAGCGGTAGAAGTTGTAAATGGCAGCACTGGAAAATACTTAAGATCTAACCGCGATAATAAATTGACTGATAATTTGGCGCATCTTATAGACTTTGATTGGATAGCTCCATAGAAATTGCTTTGGACACTTTCCCGATCCAGTTATTGCTTCATGGAGGAATAAATTATCTACGGCTCAAAAAAGGCCTGCGTTTCTATTTCGATGGCTGGAGGAAGGCTAAGTTAAGAGGGCGATGATTGGCCAAACTCCGATGCTAAGGGTGATAAAACATTTAGTAGGAAGCGTATGACGAAATATTCCTAACATATTCTAAATTCGCCTACTAGACCCGAATTAAAATCTTACCAATGGCCAAAGCCAACAGGACGAAAGAGGATAGCCTACCCTTGGAAAAGACCCTCTGGTTGACAGCGGATAAGCTAAGGAAGAACCTGGACGCTTCCGAGTATAAGCATATTGTCCTAGGGCTTATCTTTCTTAAGTACATTAGCGACGCATTCGACGATCTTCATAAGAGGCTCTTAAAAAGCGAGGGTAACTACGCCGGTGCTGACCCGGAAGATCCGGATGAGTACCGTGCAGAGAACGTATTTTTCGTACCCCAGGATGCGAGGTGGTCACATCTGCTCTCCAGGGCGAAGCTTCCGACGATAGGGGTTGATATCGACAACGCTATGGATTCGATAGAGCAGGAGAACCCTCAACTCCGGGGCGTCCTCACGAAGGATTTTGCGAAACCCAAACTCGATAAACAGTCCCTTGGCGAACTTCTGGATATGGTGGGAAGTATCGACTTGGGGTCCGCCGCTGCCCAAAGCAAGGATCTATTGGGTCGAGTGTTTGAGTATTTCCTGGGTCAGTTTGCACTAGCGGAGGGAAAGAAAGGAGGTCAGTTCTATACTCCACGGTCTGTCGTACAGCTTCTGGTGGAGATGCTTGAACCCTATAGGGGAAGGGTGTTCGACCCCTGCTGCGGGTCCGGTGGAATGTTTGTCCAGTCTGAAAAGTTTGTTCTAGCACACCAAGGGAGGATCGATGACATTTCCATCTACGGTCAGGAAAGCAACCAGACCACGTGGCGATTGTGTGTGATGAACCTAGCTATCCGGGGTATTGATAGTTCCAACGTCAAATGGAACAATGAGGGCTCCTTTCTCCGGGACGCACATCCGGACCTAAAGTGCGCACGCCAATCAAACTGACCACCTCAGGCCGAAGCAAATTGACCACCTGTTTTGCTGGCGAAGATTTTCAGTTCATGTCTTGTCAGGCGGTTCATAAAAATTGATGTTGTTTTGGTATTTACCT